>JABLTS010016248.1_pt1 | contig 224418 bp, 201 predicted proteins | sample 7160081 | NCBI WGS metagenome assembly JABLTS01 (sample SAMN14651231, study PRJNA627086) | human gut metagenome | isolation source: feces | host: Homo sapiens | reverse complement strand
GTATGCGGTAAACCATCTTACTGTGATTGGATCAAACACAGTATAATGGCGAATCCACGATGCTACAAATGTGAGGTCACTTCATATTATCTGCGATTAAAAATCCTCTCCCAAGGATGATTCTTTCTCGCCGATTTCATCCCTGCGGATAGGAATTCTCTTCCGGGGATGATTCTTCCTTGCTGATTTCATCCCTGCCAACAAAAATTCTCTCACAAGGATGATTCTTCTCCGCTGATTTCATCCCTGCGGATAAAAAATCTCTCTCAGGGATGATTCTTCTCTGCTGATTTCATCGCATTTTATTCATGACATTTGTAAGAAACAGCAAGTGTTTTCATATTTTAACGTCCAATCTGCTTGCTTACCATTGCACACCTGTATTGCACGTAATTTATATACAGAATGTATCATCCATCGTGTCACATTCCGGCCTAGTCCACTCCACCCCCTACGGTGACAGTATTCCTGATAACAGAAAAAGAGTCAGGCATGTGCCCGACTCTCATAATCCTGTGAATTCTTTTTAAGAAGTAGATTGAGCCATTTCCGCTCTTTTCTGTCCGGTCCGTTCTTCAGATTCCCTGAATCTGGCAGGAACGCATGGTTTCCAGTGTTGCCTCATGCTTCTCCGGTGTCACACCAGCGCAGCACTTCGGATCCACAGAGATCGTTACCTCCGGCAGCCAGGCCTTCAGAAGCAGTGCGTTGGAGACGACACAGATGTCTGTACAAAGTCCGACGAGTTCAATCTCCAGCTCTTCCTTCTCCGCCATCTCTGCAATCTTGGATACCAGCTCCACAGATCCGAAGGTCGGTTTATCTACGATATGACTCTCCGGAATCAGTTCAGCAATCTCTTTGCAAAGCTGCCATCCATCGGTTCCCTGAATGCAATGCCTTACCGGAAGATACTTCCCCTCCTGCGTTTCCAGATAGTTCTCCGGATGCGTATCTCTGGTCGCGTAGATATTCTCGGCCGGATAGGATTTGATTTTCTCAATGACGTTCGGCACGATTGTCACTGCCTCGCTGGTTCCCAGGGCTCCGTCAATAAAATCATTCTGCATGTCTATAACGATCAAAATCTTACGCATTCGTTCTTCCCTTCTCTGCAAGACAACAACACCTTATTTACCGTTTTCTTTCAAAAGCTGCTTCAGCCGGGCGATCTCCTGATCTTTTTCGGAAATTGCCTTGTCCTTCTCATAAATTGCCTTGTCCTTCTCGGAAATCGCCTTGTCCTTCTCGGACAGGATATTACCATATTTTTCTTCAAGTCTTTCCGTTGTTTCTTCAACAATACCTTCGCTTAGATTACACATACTCTGTACCTCCTCATCGATCGCACGTGTCATCGGAATGCCATACTGTTCCTCAAGAATTCTCTTTTTCTCATTTGCGCCGAGTACTCTTGACAATAATGCTGACAGCATTCCAATCAGTTTGTCATCCGTCTCATTCCTGTCTGATACCAGATTTATGAATATTGTCGAGAAGAGATCATATCTGCCAAATGATACCTCGGGAATATTCTTCGTCGGATATACGATCTCGGGCTTGATTTGATAATGGACAATCGTGTTCGCAGGCAGCTTCTTTCTGCTTTTCTTCGGCGATGTCATGCAAATCCAAATCGAATAGACTTTTTTTATCTTGTCGTATGAATTTGTTGTAAATTCACGATCTAACTGCTCCGATAACAATCTTGCGGGATAAAAAATAGAGCGGCTTACCAAATCATATGGCAGATGTATGGATTTCTGTGCCTCAATATTGATATACAGCTTTTGCGGCTCCCCATCTCTTGTGAGCACTGTAAATACAATATCGAAAGTCACTTCTCCTTCCCCGGGAAGATTGCTTTCCGTATTAAGTCCCTGTACCGCTTCTGTTCGGTTTCTATCATCGGGCCGTATCCTCTGACCCGATATCACAGGTGACCCAATAATAGCATTTTCAGCTTCTTCATAAGAACAATTCTGAAATTCCGGGACAGTCCAAACAAGAATTCTGGACAAAATACACTTCGATGCCAGTATCCGCTTCACGGACGCGTCATACTGAGCTTTCTGATTTGCAGAGATCGATCCCTTCGAAGAACTGATATAAAGTTGCACATCTATGGTAACATATTCATGTCTCTTGTATAGTCCACAGGTTGCACTAAAAATCAAGCCGGATTTTTGGTAGAAAATTCCGGCAGAAAAGAGGAAAACATGAGCTACGCAATCGTATTCAGCAGTCAGACCGGAAACACGAAATTACTGGCAGAAGCCTTAAAGAACAGCCTTCCTCAGGAGGAGTGTCTCTATATTGGCACTCCGGATCCGAAAGCGTTAAATGCCGATACTCTTTATGTAGGATTCTGGACCGACAAGGGAAACGCAGATGCTGCATCGCTGAGCTTTCTGAAGCTTTTGCAGGATAAAAAAGTCTTTCTCTTCGGAACGGCAGGCTTTGGCGGCAGCGAGGAGTATTTTCACAGGATTCTGAAAAACGTACAGAAATCTCTGGGACGCAGCAACAAAATCATCGGCACCTTTATGTGTCAGGGTAAGATGCCGATGTCCGTTCGTAACAGATATGAGAGTATGAAAAAGAATCCCATTCACATGCCGAATCTGGATGAAATGATAGAGAATTTTGATAAGGCGCTCTCCCACCCGGATGCCGCAGATCTGGATCGACTGGTCGCTGCTGTGAAGCAGTCCTGATGACAGGAATCCCTGCGAATGTACAATAGTGCCTGAAGAGTCACTCTGCTCAGAGCTTTTCATACGCAAGCCTTGGCGTATGATCATGTGTCAGAATCACGCCGCAGTATTCAAATCCGTTTCGAAGGAGCTGATGCTGCATGGTGAGATTCTTCTCATGTGTATCCATGCGAAGATGAGAAATCTGTGAGCTGCAGAAAGCAACGGTTTCCTTCATCAGGCCATGGACCTTGCCATCACTTGCGACGCGGTGAATAACGCCGTACGGTTCATCGGATTTCCAGGCACCTTCTGAAATCACGTGATAGGTGGGATCCTCTCCGATTTCAAACATGAAGGCGCCATGTACTTCTCCCTGCTCCTCCAGGACATACAGAATTCCTTTTTCGATGTCCTCATGGGTCAGCTCCCTTGGCGGAAACGTTCTTCCCCACTGGTTCGGATTTCCATGCTCCGCCATATAGGCCCTCGCCTTTTCATAAACCACTGCAAGTTGATCCTCATCCTGAAAAACTGCCTTTCGTATCATATTCTTTCCCTTCTGGCGTTCCTGCCTGTCCGAATACTCAGTCCTCTTCCTGCTTTCCGCTGGAGCGCAAGGCCTCAAATCCGTTTCTGACAAGCAGCTCATTGAGATCCGAAAGACTCCCCTGCCTCATATTGAAGCAGGTCATCAGCAGGGCGTCTCTCGGATCTCTTGCGTAAAGCGTGTCCATCCGGTAAAGACGCAGTGCCTTCTGCGTCTCCTGCAGCGTGAATTCCGCTGCATAACAGATTCGCAGGATCACATCCCGCTGCTTCGTCACCTTTTCTTCTGTAAGAAGCTTGTAGCCGTAACGAAGCGGAATGTCGGAACGAAGAAATCAGAGCTTTACTCCTCCCATCGTACACCGTGACATCAAGCCTTCCAATATCATTCTTACGGAGGACGGACGAATTGTTCTGATCGACTTAAATGCCGCACGGCTCGATGATAAAAACAGAAGTCATGATACACAACTCATCGGAACCGCCGGTTTTGCCGCTCCTGAACAGTACGGCTTTGCTGCATCCTCCCCCCGTGCGGATCTCTATGCGGCAGGCATCCTGATGCGTGTGCTGTTAACCGGAACGGATGCAAAAGACGACGTACTTTCTCGTCACCTGTCCCGGAAAATGCGCGCAATCATTGAACGCTGTACGCAGCTTGATCCCCGGAAACGCTATCCTTCCGCACAAGCTCTTCAGCGCGATATCCGAAAGCTCATGCACAAAGAAATGAAAGGCATCTCATGCAGCTGATCAACTGTCCCAAATGCGGAAAACGACTTCCGCAGAATACCGCCATCTGTCCGGACTGCGGATATGAATTTCCGCAGTCTCATGGTAAGCACGCGAAAAAAGCGAAAAGAGCCATGCTCCTGATTTTCTGCGGAGTATCTCTTCTTTTTGTAATACTCTGCCTTCTTATTGCATTCTGTCTGCCCCCTGCTTCACGCGGCTCCAGCCAGACTGCAGACAGTACAAGCCCGGATTCGTCAGAAACTCTTCCGGAAGCACTTCCCGAGGCACCTGAATATACCGAGGCCGATTACCCCTTTCTCGGAATCTACCGCGGCAATACATCCGATTACCTGACTTTGGATGCAGATGGTACGGCCTCCTACTACTGCACGGAATATACCGACCTGAACTGTCCCTGGAGCTTTGAAAACGGCGAAGTCTCTTTGTATCTGCCAAAACTCCACTGCACCATTCATGCCAGTGTTTCGGATGATTCTGCCGATCTGTATTTCACTGCCAATAATCTCAGCTGGGATGACGAGAATTTCACTCGCACAGATTCCCTCCCATCCCTCATCCGGCGCAATGCTTTTACTTCGTACGACACCAGTGTATCCGTTCAGGAAGATGGAACAAGACTCCTCCGGATGGGCAGTTTTGTTTTTCCTCTTCCACCTCAGTATATTGATTTTCAAGGTCAGGAGGACACGGAAGAGCTGCTTTCGACTTTCGTAAGTGTGGATGTACAGAATGATTATTACAGCATTCTCGCGTTCTGCCAGAATCCGGGATTCTCCTCCTCACTTCAGAAAAGCAGCTTCCCTTCTCTGGCAAATTCCACTCTATCCAGCTGGTATGAGGATCTGATCCTGGGAGACTGCTCTGAAACCGCTGTTGCAGGGCTGACCGCGTACTACTGCCATTTTACCGGGAAAAACAACGCGTACTACTCCATTTTACGCGGCGAAGCCATGGAGGGAACCATCACCTCCCTCTACGACGACGCCAATCACAAAGTGATATCGGTTGTTTTTGCTCAGACAGGAGATGGTGCTCTGGATGAGCGCCCGGATTACCAGAGCATGCTGGAAGCTGCCAGCTTCCGGGAATAGAAAACAGAGGAAGCGCTCTTTCTCTATTTTCTTTGATTTCTGAGATATTTCCGGATCACCTCCAGAAGCTTTTTCTCATTCAAAGGCTTTGTCAGATGCTCATTCATTCCGGCGATCCTGCTGTTCACGATATCCTCTGCGAAGCAATTGGCGCTCATGGCAAAAATCGGCACCGTTTCCGCATCCTCGCGCTGCATGGCGCGAATCCTACGTGCGGCATAAGCTTCTGCAGCACAGCGGCCTCAGCAGAAGCACTCCCCTGCGGCACTCCAGCTCTGTTCTTCGCATGCGGAACATGATTGTGATCAGACATGCAGTTTCTCCCATAGATGTATTTCTCAGCCATCATTGACGCTGAAAATACGGCGTTAGTATAGGATTTATTATACCGCAATCCTCACGGATTCATCCGCTTTTTCCTGCACGGCAGGGTCATTGAAACCTTTCCGATTATCCGTTACAATCAGACTTGGCTGCTGCAGACGGACGATATTCCGAAATCGTCTGCAGCTTTTTTGTGAAGACATCACCAGACAGGTAGAAAGCAGATATTCTCATGATTCTTTCGGTACAGCATCTTAGTAAATCGTTTCTCGAGGTTCCCGTTCTCTCGGACATCACCTTTCATCTGGAAAAGGGGGATCGTGCCGCCATTGTCGGAATCAATGGCGCGGGGAAATCCACTCTTCTTAAAATTATGATGGGCGAAATGAAGCCGGACGAGGGCTCGGTTTCCTTTGCCCGCGATACAACAATCGGCTATCTCGCCCAGAACCAGGATCTTGGCTTTGACGGGACCATTTATGAAGAGCTGTTAACGGTAAAAAAGGACATCGTTGATCTGGAAAAGAAGATCGAAATGGATGAAAAGCTCATGGCGCAGCTCACCGGGGCTGAACTGGAGCAGGTTGTCATTGAATACAATGAGCTGCTCACCCGTTTTCAGAACGGAAACGGATTTTCTTACAAGGGCGAAATCACCGGTGTTCTTCGCGGTCTTGGATTCTCCGACGAGGAATTCGATCACGAGGTTGCAACGCTTTCCGGCGGTCAGAAAACCCGAGTTGCACTGGCAAAGCTCCTTCTTGAGAAGCCGGACATCATTCTCCTGGATGAGCCTACCAACCACCTGGATATTGCTGCGATCCGGTGGCTGGAGACCTACTTATCCAACTACAAGGGAACTGTTCTCATTGTCTCGCATGACCGTTATTTCCTCGACAAAACCGTAAATCATATCATCGAGATTGAGAACACGCATGCCACTGTTTTTCACGGCAATTATTCCTTCTATTCCGAAGAGAAGAAGAAGCTTCGTGACCAGCAATGGCATCAGTATCTGAATAACCAGGCCGAAATCAGGCACCAGGAAGAGGTCATCGCGAAGCTGAAGCAGTTCAATCGCGAGAAATCCATCAAGCGCGCCGAGAGCCGTGAGAAGCAGCTTGCCAAAAAGGAGGTTCTCGACAAGCCGATCGAGCTTCGCGATGATATGCGGCTTACCCTGAAGCCGTGCATTCGTTCCGGCCGGGATGTCATGCAGGTGCGTCACCTTGCCAAAGCCTTCGATGAGAATCGGCTTTTTGATGACATCACCTTTGATCTTCTTCGCGGCGAACACGCTGCAATCATTGGCAGCAACGGCACCGGAAAGTCAACGCTTCTGAAAATCATCATCGGTCAGATTGCTGCCGATGCGGGAACGGTTCGCTTCGGCACCAATGTCCATATCGGGTACTATGATCAGGAGCATCACGTTCTGAACGACGCCAATACCGTGTTCGAGGAAATTTCCGATGCACACCCGGATATGACAAATACGGAAATCCGGAATCTTCTCGCCTCCTTCCTCTTCACCGGGGAGGATGTCTTCAAGCGCATCGGCGATCTTTCCGGCGGAGAAAAGGGACGTGTCTCACTGGCAAAGCTCATGCTCTCCGAGGCAAATCTCCTGATCCTCGATGAGCCGACCAACCATCTGGACATCGTCTCCAAGGATGTTCTGGAGAATGCACTGAACAGCTACGAGGGAACGGTTCTTTATGTCTCGCATGACCGTTATTTCATGAATCGCACCGCAAGCAGAATTCTCTCTCTGACAGACCGGGTGATGCTCAATTACCCGGGAAGCAGAAGTGACGATCCTGCTCCCGATTGCTACATCGGAAACTATGATTACTATCTGGAAAAATCCGCCCAGGTCGAGAATGTCCTGAAGGCAGATGAAAGAAAGCGGATTGCAGAAGCATCCGGGCAGCCTGCTTCTTATGTGCAGACTTCCTCCTCTGCCGCCGTTCAGGCAGGCAGCAATCCGGAAGAAGCTCCCACCGCGAAGGCCGCAGGCGGAAGTCTCGATTACCGAAAACAGAAAGAGGAGCAGGCCCGCCTTCGCAAGCAGCAGAATGATCTGAAGAAATGTGAATCGGAAATTTCCTCTCTCGAGGAGCGGAACACTGCCATCGATGAGGAAATGGCACGTCCCGAAAACTGCACCGATCTTGCCAAACTGTCAAAGCTTCAGAAGGAGAAAAGTGCAAACGAGGATCGACTCGCAGAATTGTATGAGAAATGGGAGGAGCTTTCGGAAGCACTCTCCTGAATACCTGCAATCCCACAGAAAAAAGCCGGCAGCTGCCGGCTTTTTCGTTTCTCCCGGTCTGACATAAATATCTTCAGAGCCCTGTATTTTCTTATCTCTTATGCGCGCAGTGCTTCCAGCGTATCCCGGATCGCCAGAATAAACTCCTCGGTATCCAGCTTCTGTACATCCGGAAGTGTGGTGATTGCTGCAAGGTCCCCGGTCATTTTGCCGGACTCAATCGTAGAAAGCGTCGCCTCTTCCAGCTGCTCTGCGAACTTCACGAGATCACGTAAACCATCCAGCTCACCGCGTTTTCTCAAAGCTCCCGTCCATGCAAAGATCGTTGCGACAGAGTTTGTGGACTCCTTCTCGCCCTTCAGATACTGATAGTAATGACGCTGTACGGTCCCGTGCGCTGCCTCGTACTCATAGGCTCCTGTCGGAGATACCAGCGTGGAGGTCATCATTGCAAGAGATCCGAAGGCCGTCGCCATCATATCCGACATCACATCGCCGTCATAATTCTTCAGAGCCCAGACAAAGCCGCCCTCGGAACGAATGACACGAGCCACAGCATCGTCAATCAGTGTATAGAAGTACTTGATTCCGGCAGCCTCGAATTTCTCCTTGTACTCATGATCATACAGATCCTGGAAAATCTCCTTGAAGTTTCCGTCATACGTCTTGGAAATGGTATCCTTCGTGGAGAACCACAGATCCATCTTCTTGTCATAAGCATAACGGAAGCAGGTCCGTGCGAAATTCTCGATGGATTTGTCCGTATTGTGGATTCCCTGAATGATCCCGGCGCCGTCGAAATCATGAATCAGTCTGCGATGTTCAATGCCGGTATCCGCCTCCGTGTAGACAAGCTCTGCCTTTCCGGGGCCCCCGATCTTCATCTCGGAATTCTTATAGACATCTCCGTAGGCATGACGAGCCAGCATGATCGGAGCCTTCCAGGTCCGCACGTAGGGTTCGATTCCTTTTACCAGAATCGGTCCGCGGAAAACCGTTCCGTCCAGCATGGAGCGGAGCGTTGCATTCGGACTCTTGTAAAGCTTCTTCAGATGATATTCTTCCTGTCTTGCACGATTCGGTGTAATGGTCGCACACTTGACAGCAACGCCGTACTTCTTTGTCGCAAGAGCCGCGTCCTTTGTCACCTCATCATCGGTTTCATCGCGGTGCTCCAGCCCGAGATCATAATACTCGGTCTTCAGATCCACGAAAGGAAGGATCAGGTCCTCCTTGATCAGCTTCCAGATAATTCTTGTCATTTCATCGCCATCGATCTCTACGATGGGAGTTGTCATCTGAATTCTCGCCATATTCCCGCTCCTCTCTTATGATTCCTTCTTATAAATCCTTCTTAGCCGGCTCCACGGTCTTCTCTCCGGAAGCTGCCGCGGCATTGTCTGTCTTATACAGATCGTACAGTCCGTTCTTAACCATGTTGCTGTAGGCGTTGTTCATATGCTCGGATGCCAGCTTCTCCGCCAGGTCCGGATTATTCGCCTTGATGGCCTCCATAATACCGTGATGCTCTTTGTTTGAGGCGATGGCGCGATCCGGGGTAGAAAGCGTCTTACGGCGGATTCTCATGACATACTGATGGTAGTCCTCCAGCAGATGCTCAAGCATCTTGGAGGCTCCGGACGCATACAGAATCCGATGAAACTGATTGTCCAGCTCCGCCATCTGCTCCATGTTTCCCTTCTTCGCATGGAACTCCGCGAGATAAACGTTTTCCTCCATCTCGTCCATCTGTTCCTTGGTAATGTTCTCGCAGGCCCAGCGGGCACACAGCCCCTCCAGACGTGCACGAATCATATAAATGTCACGTACATCCTGCGCCTGAATTCCGGTAACAAAAGCTCCGCGGTTCGGAATGATCTGAACAAGGCCCTCCAGCTCCAGCTGACGAAGTGCCTCCCGGACCGGCGTGCGGGATACCCCGAGCTCCTGACCGATCGCAACCTCCTTCAGTTCTTCGTTTTCCTTATATTTCCCGTTCAGAATGTCGTCACGGATCTTATGAAAAACTCTTCCCCGCAGCGAATACTGATCACTCATGTCCCGTTTCACATCGAAATTGTTCATTTTCCCTTTTTATGTTCCTCCGATCTTTCTATCGATGCCAACTTTTGATTTTATCCTATTTCTTGTAATCCGTCAGCGAAAGATGCTCTTTCCTGCAAACACAGTCAATGACAGCCTCAAGCTCCGTATCCGTGATGACCGTGACGCGGCCGGAAGCGTACTGCTCGTCCACCCACGCCTTCACGCCCTCCACCAGAACGGACTTTTTATCGATTCTCCGATCCTCCGGCAGACGATAGTAGTTATTGATCCAGAGAGCGATTCCTGCAAGCCCGGACGTATTGGTCACAGCGGAAATCGGCGGACGGTTCAGGAACTTTCCGGTATCAAAAATATTATAGATTTCTTCGTTCTTCAGAAGGCCGTCGGCATGGATACCTGCCCTCGTGACATTGAAGTTCTTACCCACAAACGGCGTTCTCTCCGGAATGTGATAGCCGATCTCCTTCTCATAATAATCCGCAAGGTCCGTGATCGCTGTCGTGTCCATTCCGTTCAGATCACCGCGAAGCTGCGCATATTCGAAAACCATCGCCTCGGTCGGCGTATTTCCGGTCCGCTCACCGATTCCGAACAGCGAGCAGTTTACGCCGCTGCAGCCATAGAGCCATGCGGTCGTCGCATTGACCACCGCCTTATAGAAATCATTGTGACCGTGCCATTCCAGCTGCTCGCTCGGAACCCCCGCATGCGTATGAATGGCATAGATAATTCCGGGAACCGAGCGCGGGATAACCGCACCGTTGTAATTCACGCCATAGCCCATGGTATCACAGGCACGAATCTTGATCGGAATTCCATACTCCCGCTGCAGCTTCATCAGCTCCAGGCAAAATGGCACAACATAGCCATAGATATCCGCTCTTGTAATATCCTCCAGATGGCAGCGGGGACTGATCCCCTGCTCCAGACAATCACGAACCACGGAAAGATAATGCTCCATGGCCTGCTTGCGGGTCATCTTCAGTTTCAGGAAAATATGATAATCCGAGCAGGAGACCAGAATTCCGGTTTCCTTCATCCCCATCTCATGAACAAGACGGAAATCATCATGACTTGCACGAATCCAGCTGGTAACCTGAGGGAACTCATATCCCCGTTCCATGCATTTGTATACCGCATCACGGTCCTGCTTGCTGTACAGGAAGAACTCGCAGGCCTTAATCATGCCGTTCGGCCCGCCAAGGCGATGAAACTCATCATAGATATGGACAATCTGATCCGTCGTATAAGGTGCCCGCGACTGCTGACCATCACGGAAGGTGGTATCGGTGATCCAGATATCCTTCGGCATGCGCTTCGGCACGGTCCTGTCATTGAACGGAATCTTCGGAATGTCCGAATACGGAAACATCTGACGGAACACATTCGGCTTCTGCACGTCATCCAGAATGTACATGTGCTCTTCGATCTGAAGCAGATGATTGTCTTCATTCATCGAGACCGGACGATTTTCAAAAGGCTCTGTAACCATACCATCCTCCTTTGGATGTCATATAAGATTTTCGAAAAATTCAAGTATGTATAATTGTATACACTTAATACATCTGCGTCAAGACCGCATAAACGCCGGAAAAAGGGGATCCCTTTCGGAATCCCCCTTCTGTTCTCAGGTAAACACCTGTCTCTATTCTTCTGAAAATCCTTCTGCAGCCTTTTCTGCTCTCGCAGCAACCTCCTTGCTCTGAATGTCTGCCGGAGCCTGCTGATAACGGGAGAATTCATAGCTGTACTCTCCGCGTCCGCCGGTCATGGAGCGAAGCGTTGTCGAATAATCGAACAGTTCCATCTGCGGAACCTCCGCCTCAATGATCTGCTTGGATCCGGGAGCCGGATTCATGCCGAGAATCGAAGCACGTCTCTTGTTGAGATCGCCCATGATATCGCCGGTGTAGGTATCCGGAACGATTACCTTCAGGGAAACAATCGGCTCAAGGAGAACCGGGCCGGCTTCCATGAAGCCCTTCTTGAAGGCCTGCTTCGCAGCCGTCTTAAATGCCATCTCCGAGGAATCTACCGGATGATAGGATCCATCGTAAAGTGTTGCATGTACGCCGACAACCGGATATGCTGCCAGAGGTCCGGACTGTACCGACTCTGCAATTCCCTTCTCAACCGCCGGGAAATAGTTCTTCGGAACAGCGCCGCCGACAACGGCTTCATCAAATACATACGGTGCACTGTGATCCTCTGCGGGAGCAAAGCGAATCTTTACATGTCCGTACTGACCGTGTCCGCCTGTCTGCTTCTTATACTTGTATTCCACATCTGAATTCTTCTTGATGGTCTCGCGGAAAGCAACCTTCGGTTTCTCCAGTGTGATTTCACACTTATACTCATCCTTCAGCTCGGACTGAATCACCTGCAGATGAAGATCGCCCATACCATAAATCAGAGACTGGCTGTTCGCCGAATCATTGACCGCCTTAAAGGTCGGATCCTCTGCGGCAAGCTTCCCCATAGCCTGTGCAATCTTATCAATATCCTGCTTGTTTACTGCCTTATAGCGAAGGTACGTATACGGCGTGGAGATGTCCATCTTCGCATACTGAATCGGTGTTGCCTTCGTCGAAATGGTGTCTCCGGTATTCACACCCTGCAGCTTCGCAAGTGCGCCAAGATCTCCGGCATGAAGCTCCGGAATCTCGGATGCCTTGTTGCCCTGCAGAATGTAGAGCTTGCCAACCTTAAACTCCGTCTCGGTTCTTGCATTGTAGCAAAGATCATCCGTCTTGAAGACGCCGGAGCGGACCTTGATCAGGCTGTAGCGTCCGATGAACGGGTCCACAATCGTCTTGAATACAAACGCACTCTTCGGCTTCAGAACATCAAAGTTTGCTTCAAAAATCTCATTGGTCTTGAGATTGATGCCGCTGACCTTGCGGGACTCTGCTGCAGGCATGTACTTCACGATATCATCCATCATCGTGTAAACACCAAGAGCTGCAAGTCCGGAGCCCATCTCTACCGGAACGATGGTGCCGTCCTGAATGGACAGACGTGCTGCCGCACGAATCTCCGCCTCCGAGAACTCTTCTCCGGAGAAATAGCGATCCATAAACTCTTCCGAGGTCTCTGCAACCGCTTCGATCAGGGTGTTGTGATACTGCTCCAGGTATTCTGCGGAATAATCCGGAACATCGGCAGCGATGGCTTCCTTGTTCACCCACTTGAACGCCTTCTTCTGAATGACATTGACATAGCCGACAAGCTTGCCGTCTTCACGGACCGGCATATTGAAGGGAGCAATCTTCTTGCCATACAGAGCCGTCAGATCCTCAACCACCTTGCGATAGGATACCTCATCGATATCCATATCTGTTACAAAGAACATTCTCGGAAGATGATACTTCTCGCAGATCTCCCATGCCTTTTCGGTTCCTGCCTCGATTCCGGCCTTTGCGCTGACCACGATGATGGCACCGTCGGCCACTGAAATCGCTTCTTCTACTTCTCCGACAAAATCAAAGTATCCGGGGGTATCCAGAATGTTCAGCTTATAGTCATTCCACTCAATCGGGATCAGCGAAGTATGAATGGAAATTTCACGCTTCTGCTCCTCCTTGGAAAAATCGCTGATGGTGCTTCCATCCTCAACCTTTCCCAGTCTCGATGTCAGACCACCAAGGTATGCCATCGCCTCGACCAGTGTTGTCTTTCCGCAGCTTCCGTGTCCAAGGATTACGACGTTGCGGATCTTGTCAGTTGTATAAACTTTCATGTAGGAATCCTCCAGTATGTTATTGAGTTTACCGGTTTCATTTTTCATTTTCCGGCAGGCTCAAGGAATATTTTAACAAACGAAAGATTCTACCACAAGTTTAATTGTATATTCTTCACAAATTCAGACAAATGCGACAGAAAAAGACAGCTCCGTCCATAAGACGAAGCTGTCTTTTATCACTTACTTATTTTACAACGAAGTTCAGGATCTTGCCGGGAACATAGATTTCCTTTATAAGATTTCCCATCGCCAGATATTTGGCAACGTTCTCGTCCTGCTTCGCCGCTGTGAGAGCCTCTTCTCTGGAGGCATCGGCCGGGATTTCAATGGTTCCGCGAAGCTTTCCGTTGACCTGAACGCCCATCCGGATGGTGGAGTCCACGGTCTTCGACTCATCATACTGCGGCCATGCGGACAGTGTGCAGAAGGTCTTTCCGTCCGGATTCATGCCGAGCTCTTCCCACATCTCTTCTGTGAGGTGAGGCGCAAAGGGCGAAAGGAGCTTGATGAAAATAAGAACATCCTCCTTCGTCACGGCTCCTGCCTTGTAGAAATCATTGGTCAGAGCCATCAGTGCAGCAATGGCGGTATTGAACTTCATGTTGTCGATGTCATCCGATACCTTGCGGATGGTCTTATGAAGCTTCGTCTCCAGCTGAGGATCTTCCTTCTTGGCCGTTGCCATTTCCGTAAAGCCTGCAACTCTTTCCAGGAAGCGCTTGCAGCCCTTCAGCGATTCATCGCTCCAGGGAGCGGCGCTGCCGTAGTCGCCCATGAACATCACATAGGTGCGGAGCGTGTCTGCGCCATAAGCCTCTACAATATCAACCGGATCAATGACATTGCCTCTGGACTTGGACATCTTCTGTCCGTCTGAACCAAGTACCATTCCCTGATACGTACGCTTTGCATACGGCTCCGGTGTGTTCACCTCTCCGATGTCATAGAGGAAGTGATGCCAGAATCTGGAATACAGCAGATGTCTCGTGACATGCTCCATACCGCCGTTGTAATGATCGACCGGCATCCAGTACTCCAGCTTCTTCTTATCCGCGAACGCCTTGTCATTGTGCGGGTCGCAGAAGCGGAGGAAGTACCAGGAGGAGCCTGCCCACTGGGGCATGGTATCCGTCTCTCTCTTTGCCGGGCCGCCGCACTTCGGGCAGGTGCAGTTTACAAAGGAATCGATTCTTGCAAGGGGACTCTTTCCGTCCTGCCCGGGCTCGAAATTCTCAACCTCCGGCAGAGTCAGCGGAAGATCCTCTTCGGGAACGCCGACGGTTCCGCACTTCTCACAATGAATCAGCGGAATCGGCTCTCCCCAGTATCTCTGACGATTGAAGGCCCAGTCCTTCATCTTATACTGAACGCCCTTATGGCCGATTCCCTTTTCAAGAAGATACTCCCGCATCTTCTCAATGGAATCCTTCTTATTGGTCAGACCGTTCAGGAAGCCAGAATTGATCATCTCGCCGTCTCCGGTATACGCTTCCTTCTCAATGTCGCCGCCCTTGATGACCTGCACAATCGGAACCCCGAACTTCTTTGCGAAGTCATAGTCTCTCTGATCGTGCGCAGGAACCGCCATAATCGCACCGGTTCCGTAGCCCATCATGACATAGTCTGAAATGAACACCGGAATTTCCTTGCCGGTAATCGGGTTAATCGCTGCAAGACCGTCAATCTGAACGCCGCTCTTCTCCTTTACGAGCTGAGTTCTTTCAAACTCTGTTTTCTTCGCAGATTCGGTCCGGTAATTCTCAACAGCCTCCCAGTTGGAAATCTGATTCTTATACTTGTCAAGAATCGGATGCTCGGGAGCGACAACCATGAAGGTGACGCCGTAAAGCGTATCGCACCGGGTGGTATAAATTTCCAGCTTCTCGTCCGGAATCGCATTTCCCTTTCCGTCCGACACCTGGAAGTTCACAAAGGTGCCTTCGGATTTACCGATCCAGGCAACCTCCTGCTGTTTGACGGATTCCGGATAATCGACATCCTTCAATCCATCCAGAAGCTTGTCCGCATACTCCGTGATGCGAAGGAACCAGACATCCTTGGAAAGCTGCACCACATCACTGTGGCAGATGTCGCACTTTCCTCCCTGCGAATCCTCATTGGAAAGGACAACCTTGCAGTGCGGGCAGTAATTGACCAGTGTCTTCGAACGGAATACCAGGCCATGCTCAAACAGCTTCAGGAAGATCCACTGTGTCCACTTATAATAATCGGAACGGGAGGTCGCAAACTCTCTGGACCAGTCAAAAGAAAATCCGACCCGCTTCAGCTGTTCCGAGAAGTGCCTGATATTCTTCTCCGTAATGATGTGCGGATGCGTGTTGGTCTTGATGGCATAGTTCTCTGCCGGAAGACCGAATGAGTCGAATCCAATCGGGAACAGCACGTTATAGCCCTGCATGCGGCGCTTTCTTGCCAGAACCTCGATGGAAGAATAGGCCTTGATATGGCCGACATGCATGCCGGCACCGGACGGATACGGGAACTCTACCAGTCCGTACCACTTCGGCTTACTGTCAAAATCTACTGCCTCAAATGCATTCGCCTGCTCCCAGGCAGCCTGCCACTTCGGCTCGATTTTCCTGAAGTTGTATTTCATTGATTACCTCCTGTGCCGCAGACTGTTTGCCGCAGCAGCTCGATCTGAAGGAAAACAGATTCTCTTTCCCTCTTTTGCATACTTTTTTAATGATATCCCCACGAAATACCAGTGTCAAGGAAACCGCGCTTTTTGTAATTCACCGCGTTGACGTAATAAACTGTGGACCGCCGCATTTAATTGCGGTACACTATATTCATTCGGCCAATTCCATTTCTATCATTATTTTAATACCTTTGGCCGGTTCAATTTCTGCAGATATCCGAGGTGACTGATTATGTCTGATTTTAACTCCTTCCGTTTTGGCTTTGTCGGTCTTGGCCTGATCGGAGGTTCGATTGCAAAGGCGATTCGAAGCTATTGGCCCATGGCGGAGATCATTGCCTATAACCCTTCCCGTGACACGCTGGACGAGGCCGTTCATGACGGAGTCGTCAATGCCGGTGCCTGCAGCGAGGACGGTCCTCTTGACGGTGCTCTGTTTGAAAACTGCAACATTGTTTTTCTCTGTGCTCCTGTCCAGAAGAACGCGGAAAATCTTGCCGCACTGAAGGGACATCTGAAGCCTTCCGCCATTTTGTCCGATATCGGCTCCACCAAAAGAGACATTCAGGAGCAGGTAGAAAGGGAAGGGCTCTCCTCCTTTTTCGTCGGAGGTCATCCCATGACAGGCTCGGAGAGAACCCGCTATCACAACTCCCGTGCGTCTCTTCTGGAAAATGCATACTACATTGTGGCACCCACAGACGAAACACCGAAGGAGAAGACGGAATGCTTTCAGGCGTTCGTAAAGGGCATCAAATCCATTCCTCTTGTCATTTCCTGTCCCTTTCACGACTATGCGGTTGCCGGGATTTCCCACCTTCCGCACGTCGTCTCGGCAGGTCTCGTCAATCTGGTGAAGCATTCCGATTCCGAGGATGCCGTCATGCATGCCATTGCAGCAGGAGGCTTTAAGGATATCACCCGCATTTCCTCCTCTTCTCCCGTAATGTGGGAGCAGATCTGCATGACAAACGGAGACAACATCATAAAGCTTCTGGATTCTTATATGGAAGAGCTTTCGAAGATTCGGGACGAGATCGCAGAGAAGAATCACACAAGGGTGTTTGACTTTTTTGACTCCGCGAAGAATTACCGCGACAGCTTCGACGGAACCTCCAGCGGTGCCCACAATCTGCTGCATCTGCTGTTTGTGGACATCGAAGATCATCCCGGCATGCTGGCTGAGGTTGTCACACTCCTTGCCGTCAATGCCATCAGCATCAAGAACATCGGCATCACGCACAACCGTGAGTATCAGGAAGGTACCCTGCGCGTCGAGTTTTACTCCGAGTCGGATCTGAACGAGGCAAAGGATATCCTTACGACCAGAAACTACACGATTCACTGAGCGCCTTTATTTCATTTACCGTTTAAGAAAGGACCAACATGCACCGACACATTCTGATTAAAGATGCCTCTTCGGCAGAAGCCTCTCCCGCTGCTGCGAAGGTGAACAGTCCGTCTTCCAAAGCGATCACACTTTCATCGGCAGCTTCCCTGAAGGGTGAGCTGACCATTCCGGGCGACAAATCCATTTCTCATCGCGCCATCATGTTCAGCTCCCTTGCAAAAGGCGACACACAGATCACGCATTTTCTGGAGAGTGCCGACTGTCTGGCAACCATGGACTGCTTCTCAAGGCTTGGCATTTATATTGAGCGGGATTTCTCTGAGCACGGAAAGCTCATCGTCCACGGGACGGGCCTTCGCGGCCTCTATCCGTCCCACTCTCCGATCGCCCTGTACTCACAGAACAGCGGAACCACAACACGCATCATGAGCGGAATTCTGGCTCCGCAGCATTTTACCAGCTACATCACAGGGGATGAATCGGTAAACCGCCGGCCCATGAAACGTGTCATGGAGCCTTTGCAGCAGATGGGTGCAGACATTGTCAGCATGAACGACGATAACTGTGCTCCTTTGAAGATTACCGGAAAGCCGCTCCATGGGATCACCTGGAAAACCAGTGTGGCTTCCGCCCAGGTGAAATCCGCCATCCTCTGTGCAGGTCTTTATGCCGAAGGAAATACTACCGTTCTGGAACCGGCGATTTCCCGTGATCACACGGAAAAAATGTTGGCAGCCTTCGGTCACGCGCCCGCTGTCACAGATCTTACCGATGACAGCGGCAAATTTGCAGGCCACAGCGTTTCCGTCACTCCCGCCAAAGAGCTCTGGTCTCCGGAACAGATCACTGTCCCCGGCGACATATCCTCTGCGGCTTATTTTATCGCGGCAGCCTGCCTGGTACCGAATTCCGAGGTACTGATCCGAAACGTCGGAATCAATGAAACCAGAGACGGCATTCTGCGCGTTGCAAGAGCCATGGGCGCAGACATCACGGTTCTGAATGAGAACCGTGCAGCGGAACCATCCGCAGATCTCCTTGTCAGGACCTCTTCTCTTCACGGTACGATCGTAGAGGGCGACATGATTCCCACCCTGATCGATGAGATTCCGATCATTGCCGTCATGGCAGCCGCAGCGGACGGCACCACCATCATTCGGGATGCCGCAGAGCTGAAGGTAAAGGAGTCCGACCGGATTGCTGCCATGACCGAAGGCCTGCAGGCCATGGGCTGCAGGATTACCCCCACCGGGGACGGCATGATCATCGAGGGCGGAGCTCTACTTCGCGGCGCAGCGATCCGCACCTTCAAGGATCACCGGATCGCCATGTCGTTTGCCATTGCCGCGCTCATTGCAGAGGGCGAAACCGTGCTGGATGATGCCGGCTGTGTCGACATCAGCTATCCGACCTTCTTCGAGAATTTAAATCAGCTGAGGCAGTGAGCCGATTCCGGCAGAAATCGCCGGCGGACGCACAACGACAGGCACATGTCGGCAGGCACACGCGGACAGAAAAAGCGGGCAGCTCCCGGTGAAAGGGAACCGCCCGCTTTTTTGCCGCAGATCTGTGAGTAACAAATTTCTTTGGAAATGAGAATTACTGCTCAAACGCAGCCTTCAGTGCCTGATCCAGATCCCAGAGGATATCATCGATATTCTCGGTTCCGATGGAGAGACGAATCGTAGAAGGATAGATGTTCTGCTCCGCCGCTTCTGCCTCTGAGAGCTCTGCGTGCGTTGTGGTCAGCGGATGTACAACCAGCGACTTCACATCTGCCACATTGGCAAGGAGCGAGAAAATCTGCAGATGATCAATAAAGGTGAAGGCTTCCTTCTGTCCGCCATTGATGTCGAAGGTGAAGATCGAGCCGCCGCCGTTCGGGAAATACTTCTCAAACAGCTTGTGATCCGGATGCTCCGGAAGTACAGGGTGATTCACCTGCTTCACATAAGGGCTCTTTACAAGATAATCGATCACCTTCTTCGCATTCTCCCAGTGACGCTCCAGACGAAGGGACAGGGTCTCTGTTCCCTGCAGAAGGAGGAATGCATTGAAAGGAGAAATTGCAGCTCCCTCATCGCGGAGAATGATTGCCCGGATATAAGTAACAAAAGCTGCCTTTCCGGCTGCCTGCACGAACGAAACACCGTGATAGGATTCATTCGGCTCCGTAAACTGAGGGAACAGCTTGCTTGTTGCCCAGTCGAAGGTTCCGCCGTCCACAATGATGCCGCCGAGTGTTGTTCCGTGGCCGCCAATGAACTTGGTTGCCGAGTGAATCACGATATCAGCACCAAACTCGATCGGCCGGATCAGGTAAGGGGTGCCGAAGGTATTGTCGATGACAAGCGGCAGTCCGTGGCTGTGTGCGATCTTTGCAATAGCTTCAATGTCCGGAATGTCCGCATTCGGATTCGTCAGAGTTTCGATATAGATTGCTCTTGTGTTCCCGTCAATTGCGTTCTCAACTTCCTCCAGATTTCTGGTATTGACGAACTTCGCCTCTACCCCGTAATTCGGAAGCGTGTGCTTCAGCAGGTTATAGGATCCTCCGTAGATGGTCTTCTGTGCAACCACATTCTGTCCGGCATGCGCCAGCGCCATGATCGTATAGGTAACCGCAGCAGCTCCGGAAGCTACGGCCAGTCCGCCGACGCCGCCCTCCAGTGCAGTGATTCTCTTCTCCAGAACGTCCTGTGTGGAGTTGGTCAGTCTTCCATAGATGTTCCCGGCATCGCGAAGTGCGAAGCGGTCCGCTGCATGCTGTGCATTGTGGAAAACATAAGAGGTTGTCTGGTAAATCGGAACGGCTCTGGAATCGGTTGCCGGATCGGCCTGCTCCTGTCCTACGTGAAGCTGTTTGGTTTCAAATTTGAATTCATGCTCGCTCATAGTCTGCTCTCTTTTCCTAGTTGATTGGTAGGTTTGTTTTTTGTTGGTGCTACAATACTACAGGAGAATAACTCCTGTCAAGCATAAATTTATATTCCTATCTGTTTACTATGTTTTAAGCATTAAGCAACGCCTTCTGCTCCAATTCCTTCATGGAATGGATGCAGAAGGCGTTCGGTTTCACCACTTCTTATACGGACAATGACTCCGGTTTGTTGCCGCCCGCAGCTCTACGAAGCACCCGCAGGCATTACAGGTTCCTTTGGAGAGATAGTCACAGGCTTTACAGATCTTCCGTCTCCTGTCGTATTCTTCCGGCGAAGTTTTCATCTCCCGGTCCATCAGGGCAAGAAGTCTTCCGATCTCTCTCTCATACCGGGCAGGATCCAGCTCCTCCAGGAGGCATTTGATGCAGTGTTCCTTCATGCTTGTCTGTCCTTTTTCCGGATCCTTTACCGGATGGTAAGCTTCACAACTGCACAGGGCGGAATCCGGAAGCTGCAGCCGTTCTCTGTGAGCTCCACGCCATCCAGTGCTTTCTCCGAAACAACATTCGGCTTCTCGAAGGTATTCTTCGCGTGCATCTCTTCCGAAACCACACGGGCCTCGATGGAGGAAGGCTTCTTCTCATTGAACTTCAGAGAAACCGGATAGCCATGCTCTGCATCCATGTTCGCGATCGTCACGGTAATGACGCCATCCTTCTCCGAAACCGACTCGTTGAGTGCAGGTACCGGATGCTGCTCCGTTCCGGCCTCCTCATTTTCCAGAATCATGGAATCCAGAAGCTCTCCGTCCTGGTGATCCTTATACATATGGAACACATGATACGTGGGCGTCAGAATCATCTTCTCGCCGTCGGTCAGAATCACAGACTGAATGACGTTGATCATCTGGGCAAGGCATGCCAGCTTCACGCGGTCGCAGTGGCGGTTGAAAATGTTCAGCGTTGTTCCCGCAATCAGCGCATCACGCATGGTGTTCTGCTGATACAGGAAGCCCGGATTCGTTCCCGGCTCACATTCATACCAGCCGCCCCACTCATCGAAGGAGAAGCCGATCTTCTTCTCGGGATCATAGGTGTCCAGAATGTCACCGTGCATCTTCAGAAGATCCTCCGTATAAAGAGTCTTCTCCATCGTCTGATAGAACATTTCACGGTCAAACTCTGTCGCAGAGCCCTTGTTCTCCCAGCTTCCGGGATGCACATAATAATGAATGCTGATCAGATCCATGAATCCGTGCGAAGCAGATCCGCCGGGCTCCGCAAAACAGGTTTCAAGAACCTTTTTCGTCCAGTTGGTATCTGCCACATTCGGTCCGCCGCAAACCTTCCGGAACGGCTTGTCCGGATGGTACTGGCGGCAATAGGTCTGATATCGGCGATAAAGATTTGCATAGTACTCCGGTGTCATATTGCCGCCGCAGCCCCAGTTCTCGTTTCCAACGCCGAAATAATCCACTCTCCAGGGTTCCTCATGGCCGTTGGCCTTCCGAAGCTCTGTCATCGGAGAGAGCCCGTCGAAGGTCATGTACTCAATCCATTCCGACATCTCCTGTACGGTTCCGGATCCGAGATTTCCGTTGATATAGCTCTTGCAGCCAAGCTGCTTTACCAGTTCAAAATATTCATGGGTTCCGAAGCTGTTGTCTTCCAGCACGCCGCCCCAGTGCGTGTTGATCATTTTCTTTCTGGACTCCTTCGGGCCGATTCCGTCCTTCCAGTGATACTCATCGGCAAAGCAGCCGCCGGGCCACCGAAGAAGCGGGACCTTCATTTCCTTTAAGGCATTCACAACATCGGTCCGCATTCCGTTTACGTTCTCAATTCCCGAATCCGGGCGGACAAACAGACCTTCATAGATGCCGCGTCCAAGATGCTCCGAAAACTGTCCCTGAATTTCCGGATTGATGTGTCCTTTTTTCTTCTGCTCATTGATCAGAATGACTGCCATGATAAATTCTCCCTTGCATATTGCATCAATCGTATTGTCAGCGTAAGCATGCTGTTATTTTCCAAGTACAATCACCGCAAAGCTGGCCGGCTTCAGATTCGCCGTAAAAATACCGCCATCCAGTCTGTAATCAGATCTTGCTGCCGGCTTTACCGCCTCTCCTGCCGCCGAATTCACGGCCTTCATGTCGGTGCCTTCCATCGCCTGGAAATCGACCACCTTGTAGCCCTCAAAGCCGCGAAGATCCACATCGAACTCTACGTTCTCTTCTGTGTTGCGATTGACCGCAAAGACCGCAACCTGCTCTTTTTCTTCATTGTAGACAGAAACTGCCTCCACATCCGTAACATGATCATGTTTACTGGTCGCATGGTCATCCCCGGACATCACAGGCTGCAGTGCCACGCCCCGTCCATACTTCGATACCAGATAGAACGGATAGAAAATTGTCTGTCTCCAGGCAGGTCCGTTCTCTTCCGTCATGATCGGTGCAATGACATTGACAAGCTGCGCAAGGCATGCAATTTTCACACGGTCTGCATGCTGCAGGAACTTGATCAGCGCCAGAGCATCCACAATGGCATCCTCATAATTATAGATATCCTCCAGAAGATGAGGGTGCGATCTCCAGGGCATGTTCTCCATATCCTCGTTGTCCTGCTCCGTGGAGTGATACCAGACATTCCATTCGTCGAAGGAAAGATTGATGTTCTTCTTCCCGTGCTTCGTTGCCTTCACATAGTCGCAGGTTGCAATCACGGATTTCAGGAAGTACTCAAGATCGTCCGTCACAGCGAAGAACTCCGCCGTGTCATGATCACGGTTTCCCCAGTACTGATGAAGGGAAACGTAGTCGACATAGTCATAGGCTTCATCCAGGACCGTTGCCTCCCACTTTCCGAAGGTCGGCATTGCAACGTAGGAAGATCCGCAGACAACCGTCTCAATGGAGTGATCCATGGTCTTCATGGCCTTCGAGGTCTCAGCCGCAAGATGCCCATACTCAAGAGCCTCCTTGTGCCCCATCTGCCACGGTCCATCCATCTCATTGCCCATGCACCAGAGCTTGATTCCGTAGGGATCCTGGTCGCCGTGCTGTCTGCGAAGGTTCGCATAATAGGAATTCGTATCCAGATTGCAGTATTCCAGAAGATTCAGCGCATCGGTGGTTCCGCGAGTTCCGAGGTTGACCGCCATCATCACACTTGTATTCGCCTTCTTCGCCCATTTTGAAAACTCATTGATCCCGACCTCATTCGGCTCATAGGTTCTCCAGGCAAGATCAAGCCTTGGCTTTCTCTGCTCCTTCGGTCCGACGGAATCCTCCCAGTAGAAATTGGAGACAAAATTCCCGCCGGGATATCTCACGATCGGAACATCGAGCTCACGAACCAGATCAATCACATCCTTCCGGAAGCCAAGCTCATCCGCTGTCGGATGCCCCGGCTGATAGATCCCGGTATAAACCGCACGTCCCAGGTGCTCAATAAAGGAGCCGTAAATTCTCTTGTCGACCTCTCCGATTCTAAAATCCTTATCTACAATCAGTTTTGTTCTGCGTGCCATCTGTATGGTCCCCCTGTTCATTTCTTCCTGCCTGATCCGACAGGTCACTTGCATGTCCCCAATATATAATCGGGAATATCCGGTGTCAATATTTAGTTTAGTATATTGTGTTTTAATTGGCTTTCTTCTAAACTAAACAGGTACCGCTTTTCTGTATGCAGCCCATTATCCAAAGGAGTCCTTATGCTGAATATAACCAGACTTGAAGATGGAATCGAGGTTTTCAAGGCACTCAGTTCGGAAGTGAGAATCCGGATTCTGAGCATTCTTCTTGAAAACGGTGAAATGAATATGACGGACCTTTCCCAGAGGCTCTCCCTGTCGCCCGGTGCTCTGACTGGACATATCCGGCTTCTGGAGGAATGCGGCCTGATCCGGATTATTACCCGCCAGGGCAATCACGGAAGTCAGAAGCTCTGCTCCGTCCGTCAGGATAAGATTCTGATTGAGCTAAACCAAATTGCTCCTTCCCAGAACACCTACGACACCTCCATTTCGATCGGACACTACTGTGACTGCGATGTCTATCCGACCTGCGGGCTGTCGTCTGACAAGCATCTGATCGGCGAGGTCGATGACCGACGCTATTTCTTCCATAATGACCGGTTCAGCGCAGATATTCTGTGGTTTACCAGAGGATATGTAGAATATGCGATTCCGAATTTTATTCCGTATGATCAGAGAATTGATGAGCTCTGCATTTCCATGGAGATTTCATCCGAGGCCCCCGGCGTCAACGAGAACTGGCCCTCCGATATCTCCTTCTTCCTGAATGATGTGAATATCGCAAATTGGACCTCCCCGGGTGATTTCGGAGAGGTCCGCGGGCTTCTTACGCCCAAATGGTGGTTTCCGCAGTGGAACCAGTATGGTCTTTTAAAGATGCTGCAGATCAATCAGAAGGGAACGTTCATTGATGGGGATCGCAAATCCGATCACACCATTGAAGAATTCCATCTGACCGGAAAGAGCTCCATCAAATTCCGCATTGCGGTTCTGGATACCGCTGCGAATGTCGGCGGTGTAACACTCTTTGGCAAATCCTTCGGTAATTACAACCAGGACATCAATGTGCGGATTGCCTATTCACCCATCCGAAGCAGCTCATGACCTGCTTTGCGCTTTACTTCAGAATCATGTCCTTCTTACTTTTCTCATAGCCGGGATGATTGGACTTCCAGAGCCTGTCCGCAACAGAGGCCCATTCCTTTGCATAGTTTTCACACTTGCCGCACAGATGTTCTGCGGTTTCCGGTGCCGACAGATCCGTGCTCTTTGCACCGGCAGCCTTCACCATTGCCTGAAGCTTCTCCGGATTTTCCAGGAAGGGACAGGGCTGCAGAAGATTTTCGTTGAAGGGCTGATTCTTCTGATAAAGCTTGAACAGAGGCTGCTCCAGACACTCCAGAAGGCTCTTTTCGTGGATATTTGCACCGGAATAATGGATGAAAACGCAGGGCTCCACGTCGCCGTTCGGATTGATGTGGCAATAGTTCTTGCCGCCGGCAATGCATCCGCTGACCCATTCACCGTCGTTCTGGAAATCCATGGCAAAGATCGGCTTTCCTCCCTCATAGCCGCGGATCTCACGAACGCGATGATACATATATTCACGCTGCTCCGGAGTAGGAACCAGCTCCATCGAAGAATCCATGCCGACAGGCATGAAATGGAAATACCAGGTGAACGCGACACCCTTGGAAATCAGGAAGTCCAGGAATTCGTCAGAGGTTACCGCTTCGCAGTTTTCTCTCGTATAGCAGATGGAGGTGCCGTAAACCAGACCGTTTTTATGAAGAAGGTCCATGGCATCCATTACCTTCCGGAAGGTTCCGCTTCCGCGCCTTGCGTCCGTGGTATCCTCATAGCCCTCGATCGACATGGACAGCACAATATTCCTGGATTTCTTCATTTCATCACAGAAGTCCTGATCCACCAGAGTTCCGTTTGTAAACAGCATGAAGGCGCAGTCCTTATGCTTTTGTGCCAGACGGAAAACATCATTTTTACGAACGGTCGGTTCGCCGCCGGTCATGACATATCCGTGAATGCCAAGCTCCTTGCCCTCCGTGACAATTCTGTCCATATCTTCATAGGACAGATTCAGCTGGTGCCCGTATTCAGAGGCCCAGCAGCCGGTGCAATGCAGGTTGCAGGCAGAGGTCGGGTCAAAAAGAATCACCCAGGGAATGCTGACTCCGTATTTCTCCGACGCCTTCTTCGTCTCCTTGTATCCGGAAAAGCCTGCCTCAAAACCAAAGGACATGAACAGGCCCTCCAGATAATCCTGGTCGGCATAATCCAGCAGATGATTAAAAAATTTTGTCCATTTTCCATCCTTGCCAAAGGTTTCCCGAAGTCTGTCATAGGCCTCTGCAGACCAGGTATCTCCGTTAATTTTCTGAATCATGTCAACGACTGAAACAAACCCTTCCTCGCGGTTGCTGATCGTTTTTCTTCCTGCCGTTTTAATAACCGCCTGAAACGCTGCCCGTTCTGCCGCATGTGTCAACTTGTTTGCCATTGTCTGTCCCTCCTTGCACAGTCTGTCTTTCCCAAAATCTGTCATGCTCATTCATGACCATTGTTCATTTATGACTGTTGTTCATTAATAATGGACCCTTTGGTTTTGTTTGGAAACGGACAAAATCACCTTACTGTGTAAAACTGCGTAATTGCTTGCGGTTTCTCTGTATTGAAAGTACAATGTAATCTGCTCATTGGCCTGATGGCCGGCCTGATCGCAGATTTCATTTTCAGAGATCCGGGATCGGCAAAACCTTTGCATTGATGAATACAAGGAGTATGTTCATGTCTGATCTTCAGCTGCACCAGAAGCTGGAGCGCCGCATTCCGGTGGCTCCGCTTGAGCTTATCGTTCTTCCCTCTGCCGAGGCTCTGGGAAAAGAAGTCAATGATTATCTGGTATCCTTCCGGAAGCATTATGACAATGTTGCGAAGACGGATACCGCCTTTGAGGGCTATGTCCGCGACGATTACCGGATGCACGCGGAATGCGTTCGCTTCGGCACCGGCGAAGGCAAGGGCGTGATTGTGGATTCCTGCCGCGGCAAGGATATTTTCATTCTCACCGATGTTACCAATCACTCTCTGACCTATAAGATGAACGGCTTCATCAACCACATGTCACCTGACGATCATTTTCAGGATCTGAAGAGAATTGTGGCAGCCATCAACGGGAAGGCCTCCCGTATTTCTGTTATCATGCCCTTCCTGTACGAGGGCAGACAGCACAAGAGATCCGGACGCGAATCCCTTGACGCTGCGAACATGTTCCGTGAGCTGGTGGATCTCGGAGTCAAGAATTTTATCACCTTCGATGCCCACGATCCCAGAATCCAGAACGTCGCTCCGCTTGCGAATTTCGATAATTTTATTTCGCCCTATCAGTTCCTCCGGGCCATCATCCATGCGTTCCCGGACGTAATTCTGGACAAGGAGCATTTTGTCGTCATTTCCCCGGATGAGGGAGCTCTGGATCGCGCGGTTTATTTTGCCGGCGTCATCAGCGCAGATACCGGTATGTTCTATAAGCGTCGTGATTACTCCCGCATTGTAAACGGAAAGAATCCGATTGTTGCCCATGAGTTTCTGGGAAGCGACCTTGCCGGAAAGGATGTGATCGTCATGGACGATATGATTTCCTCCGGCGGCAGTATTCTGGATACCGCAAGACAGCTGAAGAAGATGAATGCGGGACGTGTCTTCCTCTGTGCAACCTTCGGCCTTTTCACCGACGGTCTGGAGAGCTTTGATAAGGCCTACGAGCAGGGAGATTTTGATCTCGTCATTACATCAAACCTTACCTGGCAGCCGGAAGAGCTTCAGGACAGGCCCTGGTTCTCCGCTGCCGGAATGGGCAAGTATCTGGCGAACATCATTGATTTCTTCAATCATGACGCCTCCATTTCCGACATGACGACATCGACCACCAAGATTCATGAGCTTCTTGCAAAATTCAATAAGAATGAGCAGACAGAATTTGAGAAGATGGAGCTGGAGAACACGGATTTCTGATTGATTTATGATTTGAGTTTCTGATTGGATTTATCTGTGATAAGGAAATGCATTCCGGATCCAGTGCACAGCTGCCCCATTCGCTCCCGACCGCCTGATGGCAACCACGTCGAAGCGAATGGGGCAGTTTTCTGATATCCGGTGAAGAAAACGATAATAATCGGCTGTCCGGCAAATGGTCTTCTGTTTGGAGTACGTAACCGCAGCCTCCGGGGTGCCGCACCTTTCCGATCTGCGCAGCTTCACCTCAAAGAACACCAGCGTATCCTGGTCAAAACCGATAAGATCGATCTCTCCCTGCCTGCCGCTGCGGAAATTCCGTTCCAGAATCCGGACACCGTGCTGCTCCAGAAACAGACCGGCAATCCGCTCTCCTGCGTTTCCCTCTGACCGCAAATTTCTCATACGTTTCCCTTTGTACTGCTCCGGTGATCGTAAATCCGATCATCCATTCGGACAGGAATCTGAAACAAAATGCGTGATGAAGCTTCTTCGGTGAATCGGGCAGGGGCCGTATTTCTTCAGTGCCTCAATATGTGCCCTGGTTCCGTATCCTTTATGTGCAGCAAAGCCGTATTCCGGATACTGAAGATCCGCTTCCTCCATGATCCGGTCCCTCGTCACCTTGGCAAGAATGGACGCCGCGGAAACGGACAGGCACTTCGCATCTCCCTTAATGACAGGAACCTGGGGAAACTCCACCTCCGGAATGGTCACTGCATCATTGACCAATGCATCCGGCAGAACCTTCAGGCCGGCAATCGCTTTCCGCATCGCCTCGTAGGTTGCCTGAAGAATATTGATTTCATCAATTCGTTCCGGAGAAGACAGGCCCACGCAATAAGCGAGTGCCTCTTTGGTAATGATGTCATAAAGCGCCTCTCTCTTCCTGGCAGAGAGCTTCTTGGAGTCATTCAGATACAGAATGTCATGATCCGGAGGCAGAATACAGGCACCGGCTGCAACCGGTCCGGCAAGCGGGCCTCGCCCTGCCTCATCGATGCCGCAGATGAGGAACCCTTCCGGCAGCATAATCCCGCCAAGAAGTGTCCCCACCGCCTCCCTCTCAAAGGAGCGCATTCCCGCAACCCGTTCTCTCTCAAGCCGAAGCTTCTCTTCTCTCTTTGCCTGTGCTTCTTCTTTCTTCGTCAAATTGATACCTCGCCGAGTTCCATCATACCGCTTGTTAAGGCTTACCTGTCTGTCAGAAGGCCGAATTCCGAAAACGGATAAATCCGAAGCCAGGCTCTTCCGATGATGTTGCTCCGCTTAATGTTGCCGACATCGGGATACCGGCTGTCCTCCGACACGTTTCGATTGTCTCCAAGAACAAAATATTCATCGTCCCCCAGCTGAATTTCCTCAGCAGCAAGACCCGCATACTCCATCCTTTCATAACCGTAGCTTTCCTTCAGAAGCTCATCGTTGATAAAAATATTCCCCTGCTCATCGATGCGGACGCGCTCTCCGGGAAGTCCGATCACACGCTTGATAAAATAGGTATTCGCGGCGTACTGATAAGGAAAGATCACAATATCGAATCGCTCCGGATCCCGGAAATGATAGGTCAGCTTGTCAGCGATCAGCTGATCGCCGTCCTCCAGCGTAGGTACCATCGAAGTTCCGTTCACATCCGTTCTCTGCGCCACAAAGGTAATCAGAAACCATGACAGTGCAACGACTGCCGCAAACCAGATTACTGTGTGCAAGATTGTCTTTCCTGTATTCTTCATCGTCTGTTCTCTTTCCGTGCCCTTTTGTTATTCTTCCGTCTCATTCGCCGCTTCCGGCAGCTCATCCAGGGTGATTCTTCCGATTCTCCCGGATCGGAAATCATCCAGAAGAAGATGCGCCGCACGCACCGGATCCGGCTCAGCGCCGCTTCTCAGAAGATTTCTTACCGCTGCAATCTGCACCAGAATTTCATGCAGCTCCCTGTCATTATACTCAGATTGCTCCGGAATCTCCACCGCATCCTTTGCATCATCAGAGACAAAATATCTGTCCCTCAGCAGCAATGGATATCTTCGAAGCAGGAGATCAAGAAGCCGTCTGGCAAGATCCTCCTCGTCCAGAATTTCATCGCGGATCGATCCGACCAGAGCAAGCCGCACACCGACATTCTGATCCTCAAATTTCGGCCAGAGAATTCCGGGGGTATCCAGAAGCTCCAGTCCCGCAAACGAAATCCACTGTTTTCCCTTCGTGACTCCGGGCTTATTTCCGGTTTTGGCACTGGACCTTCCGGAGAGAGAATTGATGAAGGTCGATTTTCCGACATTCGGAATTCCGCAGATCATGGCACGGACCGGACGGTTCCGGATTCCTCTCTTCTGATCACGTTCCTTTTTCTCCTTCGTGATCTTCGAAAGGGCCTTCATGATCTGTGTGTTTGCCTTTCTGGTTCTGGCATCCAGCGCAATCGCTTCGATCTTCTTTTTCGTAAAATAGTTCACATATTCCGCTGTCAGCTCCGGATCCGCAAGATCCGCCTTGCTGAGGATGATCATTCGCTGCTTCCCCTGTGCAAGCTGATCCACATCCGGATTGCGGCTGGAAAGCGGAACGCGGGCATCGAGAATCTCAATTACCAGATCCACCAGACGCACGTTTTCCTGCATCATCCGCTTTGCCTTTGTCATATGTCCGGGATACCACTGGTAATCCATTGTCATTCCTCTTTTCTTTCTGCCTGTTTGCTTATTCCACCCGATGAAGGCGGGAGCCGTCTGCAGGAAGCGCAAGCCATACACGTCCGATGATATCTTCATCCTGAACGGTTCCGATTCCTGCCGACCGGGAATCCTCGCTGTCTTCCGGATTGTCTCCCATCACAAAATACTGGCTGTCCTCAAGAATTTCCATATCAGCCGCCAGCCCTGCCTCCGAGATGGAGGAATAGCCATCCGAATAGGAGCAGGGAATTCCATTCACAAGAAGAACTCCGTTCAGAATCTGTACCGAATCTCCGGGAATCGCCACCACCCGCTTTACCGAGGGATGCATCTTATCATCTCCTCCCGGATAAAAGGCGACAACATCGCCTCTCTGCGGAGTCGACATACGGTAAGCCAGCTTATTCACCAGAACATTCTGCCCCTGTACAATTCCCGGCTCCATGGAGCCGCCGAGAACACCAATCCGAAACCCGAAGCTGCGGAAACAGATGACCGCCAGGAACAATGCAATCACCGTATAGGAAACCCATAAGAGTGCCTCCGCGATTCGGCTTGTATTGACGGTATTCTTATCCTCATAAAATGAAAGGCCGGATGAATAACGGCTGCGTTTCCGTTTTCTGCGCATAGTATTGTACCTTTGTGAAATATCTTTCTGAAAAAGAAAGGCCGCACTGTCTAACCAGTGCGGCCTTTCCGAAAGAATCCGTCTTTCCGGATAATCAGCGGATCTGCTCCTTAACCTTAGCCTTCTTGCCGCTTAAGGATCTCAGATAGTTCAGCTTCGCTCTTCTTACCTTACCATAACGAACCACTTCTACCTTCTCAACGTTGGGAGAATACAGCGGCCATGTCTTCTCGACGCCGATTCCGCTGGACTCCTTGCGAACGGTAAAGGTCTTCCGGCTTCCGCCGCCCTGGATCTTCAGAACAGTTCCCTCAAAAATCTGTACTCTGGAACGCTTTCCTTCCTCAATTCTGTTGTGAACACGAACGGTATCACCAACATTGAACTCGGATACTTCTCTCTTCTGGGCTGCTTCGATTTCGCTGATAATGCTCATTTTCTTTCTCCTTTTCCGGATGTTCTTATCCGTTCTCCCGCCTTTGCAAAGGCTTCGTGAAACGCTTCCTGCGGGCTTTCCTGATCCCGTTCGTTCCCCGGCAGAGGACCATCTCCTGACATATTGTTTCTTCTGCGCTAAAACACAGCGCCTGTTATAATACCATATTGCATTAGGACATGCAAGTTTTCTTCCGCTTCTTTTTCGGAGGCTCCTCCGGATGAGCACATTTCCATGCCTCATACAGATCCGGGCGGATGGCTTTGGTACGAAGCAGAGACTGCTCCAGTCTCCATGCATCGACCTTTGCATGATCTCCGGACAGCAGAATATCCGGAACCTTTCTCCCGTTCCATTCCTCCGGTCTGGAATACTGCGGATACTCCAGAAGTCCATCCTGGAAAGAATCGGTTTCCGCCGAAACCCCGTTGCCAAGGACACCGGGAACCAGCCTGGATACGGCATCTACAATCATCATTGCCGGGAGCTCACCTCCCGTCAGAACGAAATCACCGATGGAAACCGGATCCGTCACAATTTCCTCAATGACACGTTCATCAATTCCTTCGTAATGTCCGCACAGAAGAATCAGATCTTCTTCTTTCGAGAACTCCTCTGCCATTTTCTGGTCAAAGGTGCGGCCCACCGGCGTCAGATACACGACCCGGGTCCGTTTCTCCTTCCCGATCTTCTCCTCCACTGCCTTCCAGGCGTCATACACAGGCTGCGCCTGCATCAGAAGTCCTGCACCGCCTCCGTAGATGTAGTCATCGACCTTCCCGTGACGGTTGGTCGTATAGTCACGGATGTTAACCGCTTCCGCCTGTATCAGTTTCTGTGCCATTGCCCGGCCCAGAATGCTGGTGTTCAGGCCATTCATGACCATCTCCGGAAACAGCGTAAGAATGTGAAAATTCATTTCTTCTGTAAATCCCTGAGCCCGGGCAGAAGGTGAACCGTCATGACCTGCTCCTCCACACTGACTTCAAGAATGCAGTCACGAATGGCAGGAATCAGAATGCTCTCCTCGTCCTCCGTCCGAACTTCATACACATCATTGGCTCCGGTCTGCAGGACATCGGTCAGTGTTCCGAGAACACTTCCGTCCTCCTCCAGCACCTTCATTCCGATGAGATCCGGAATGTACCATCTTCCCTCGGGAAGAGGCATCGCATCTGCACGGTCAATCATCAGCGGAAGGTTCCGGTAAAGCCGTGCCTCCTCCGGGCTGTCGATTCCCGAAAGATGCAGGATCACAAACTTCCCCTGGAGACGCACCGCGCTCACCGTATGCTCCGAGGTGGTTCCCCGGAAGGTCAGAAACACCTTCTTCAACCGATGAAACCTTGCCGGATCATCGGTTGTCGGGAAAACCTTGACATCCCCGCGCACTCCATGCGTACTGGCAATGACGCCAACCTGAAAACGATCCGTCATAACGCATCATCTTCCTTCAGTAAATCCGTGGAATCAATGTTTACATCAACTGCCACGTCTTCACGGGTCGCAGCCGCCTTGACAACAGCCCGGATTGCCTTGGCAATCCGTCCCTGACGTCCGATGACCTTTCCCATGTCCGCGGGAGCGACATACAAGTCAACCTTGATGACCTTTCCCTCGGTTCTTTCTCTGACCGCAACCTCGTCCGGGTGTTCCACGAGCGCCTTTGCGATCACTTCGACCAGTTCCTTCATCATCGAATCCCTCTTTCTCAGTTGTCAGACACTGTTTGCAAAGGATACGAATCAGTTGGCCTTCGCTGCGTTCTTCATCAGCTTCTTCACAACATCAGTCGGCTGTGCACCCTTCCCTATCCACTCATTTGCCTTCTCTGCATCGATGCGGATGGTTGCAGGCTCTGTGTTGGGATCATAATAGCCGATGGAATCGATGGTCTTTCCGTTACGAGGGCAGGAAGCCTCCTGAACAACGATACGATAAATCGGAACCTTCTTCTCACCGATTCTTGCAAGTCTGATCTTTACCATGATAATTTCCTCCTCAAAATAAAATATATATGAATAAATATCTATCTGACCTCTTCGCGCCGGTGCAGCCTGTACCGCTGCGGCTCTCCGTGTCATGCAACGCAGACAGATTCGCTGTCTGTAGTTACCCTGTTAACCGAACGGGAATCCACCGCGTCCTCCGCGGAAACCGCCCATTCCTCCGAATCCGCCCGGCATGCCGCCGAAGGGATTTCCATGACGGCGCTTCTTCATGCCGCCCATCTTCTTCACCATATCCTGCATCTGACGAAACTGCTTGATGAAACGATTGACGTCCGCGATGTCATTGCCGGAGCCCTTGGCGATCCGATATTTGCGCTGCGGTGTCAGAAGCTTTGGATTCGCACGCTCCTCCGGTGTCATGGATAAAACAATGGCTTCCATCCGTGCCATCTTCTTCTCATCGATGGCCCCGTCGAGCTGCTCCTTGCTGATGCCCATTCCGGGGAGCATTCCCATCACGCTGGACAGTCCTCCCATCTTGCGCATCTGGTTCATGCTCTCAAGATAGTCATTGAAATCAAACTTCCCTTTGCCAAGCTTCGAAGCCATATCGCGGCTCTTCTGCTCATCCTCTTCCGTCTGATTCTCCTGTACCTTCTCAATCAGAGTCAGGACATCTCCCATTCCCAGGATGCGGGATGCCATGCGGTCCGGATAAAACTGCTCCAGATCGGAAAGCTTTTCTCCCATGCCGACATAGAGAATCGGCTTGCCGGTCACTGCCTTTACCGAAAGAGCCGCACCGCCTCTCGTATCGCCGTCCATCTTGGAAAGGATCACGCCGTCTACGCCGACCTTCTCATCAAAGGTCTTCGCCACATTGACAGCCTCCTGACCGGTCATCGCGTCCACAACCAGAATGGTCTGGTGAACGGTAACCGCTTCCTTGATCTGCTGGAGCTCCGCCATCATGTCATCATCAATCTGAAGACGTCCGGCGGTATCCAGAAACAGAACGTCGTTTCCGTTCTTCTCCGCATGTGCAAGAGCTGCCTTTGCAATGTCTACAGGGCTTTTGGAATCCCCCATTTCAAAAACAGGAACGCCAACCTTTTCTCCGTTTACCTGAAGCTGCCGGATTGCACCGGGACGATAAACGTCAAGTGCTGCCAGAAGTGGCTTCTTTCCCTTCAGCTTCAGCTTGCCTGCAAGCTTGGATGCGGTGGTTGTTTTACCGGAGCCCTGAAGACCTGCCATCATGATCACGGTGACCGATCTGCCCGGCTGAAACGCGATCTCCGTGGTTTCCGAGCCCATCAGGCGGATCATTTCTTCATTGACGATCTTGACAACCTGCTGTGCCGGGTTCAGCCCGTTCATCACCTCGGATCCGATTGCCCGCTCCTGAATGGATGCAACGAACTGCTTCACGACGCGGAAGTTGACGTCCGCCTCCAGAAGCGCCATCTTCACTTCCTTCAGCGCTTCCTGGACATCCTTCTCCGTCAGCTTGCCCTTCCCGCGAAGCTTGGAAAATGCCCGATTCAGTTTCTCCGATAAACTTTCAAATGCCATAGTCTGTATCCTGCAGCAGGTCTGCTTCCCTTCCGGTTCTACAGTTCCGTGCGAATCTCCTGTGCAATCCTCCGGAGCTTTTCTGCCTCAGCGCAGTCCTGCAGCCTGTCCGCTTCCTCAAGAAGTCTCTCACAGCTTTTCTGAATTCTCCGGAATCGTTCGATCATTCCAAGACTCTTCTCATAGCCGCGCATCTGCGTCGTAGCCCTCCGAATCAGATCCGAAACGGCCTGCTTGCTGATATTCTTCTGCTCCGCAATTTCATTCAGTGAAAGATTCTGATAAACCACCAGCTCATACACCTCCTGCTGGTGCTTCGTAAGAAGCGGCCCGTAAAAGTCATATAACATTCCCTGCTCTACGATCTGCTCCATTCCCTCACCTTCTGTCTGCAGCCGATGTAACGCCGCATAACAACTTGTTTATCATACAAGGCAGGGAGGTAAGTGTCAAGTATTTTTTCTTGACACTTGCCTCCCTGCCGGAAGATCTTCACCAGGCTCTGCAGAAAGCCTGTTTATCACCCGACGGAAAGACTTACATCCAGTCCAACCTCGGTGGAAATGCCATGCACGATGCCGCTTGTGGAATACTGCCACATACTGAACTGATACGGAAAGTACAGTCCGGCTCCCGGATTGCTGATCCACTTGTCGTATTTTTCCAGATCTTCCATATTCAGCATCATCACAAAGGACGCCAGATTTCCATAAATTATGGGCTGATATCCGGCTTCCTCCAGGCTCTCACAGAAGGAAAGCACATATCCGGTCCAGTCTGCCCTGCTCTGCCCCGCTGTCCGGTCGGTTTCCGCAGGGACGTTCACCCAGACAGCAACCGGATAGGTCAGCATACTGTGAACCGGCTCCAGATGCTGAATCAGGCGCTCTGCTTCCTCCTCCGCTTCTTCTTCCGAGGCTGCTCCGAGAACGTAATACACACCTGCATTGAGCCCCGCTTCATACGCGCCGCTGACATTATCCTTCAGCTTTTCATCCACAACAATCGATCCGGCTTCCTTCCCATCGACATCAGAGGTAAGCCGGCCGCCGGCACACACCATGGCAAAGGCAATGTCATCTTCCGAAACCAGATTCCAGTCGATGTCGCCGTTTTTCTCCGATACCTCAACCCCGGATTGAAGGGTCACCTTGTCTTTTCCGGTGTACTGCAGCCTTCCGTCATCGCTGAGCGAAAAATCCTCAGACTGAAACGCATTCTTCGAGACAGAATGCAGAATCGGATAAAAATAATATTTTCCTCCGCTGACCACAACAAGGTCATTCGAGAACAATCCGCGGAGCATGGCAGCCGTGCTTCCCCCGGATTCCATATCCGACTGAATCTGCATCAGAATTTTGCGCCGCTCGGCTTCTCCTGCCCCGCTTTTGGCCTGCTCCACCTTCTCCCTGACTTCATCCTCGGTGTAAAGAGTTTTTCGATCTCCCTCCACCGCCTCCAGACGGTCCGCCAGCTCGTTTTTCTCCTTCACGGCATTTCGGGTCTGCAGAAAAAACAGCACCGATCCTGCCAGCGCAAGAAGTGTCACACTGCACAGCAGTACAATATTTGCCATATACCAGAAATGTTCGCGGACACGGTTCGTTTTCCCGCCTGTGTCTCCCTTCCTGTTATCTGCCTTTCTGCTGTTCCTGTCTCGTTTTTCCATCCTGCTCATGATGTCCGCACCGTATCCGGGCCCATAAAATCACCGGCCGTTTTTTGCATCCTGCATGGATGCAAAGAATGCCCAGGGATCCGTTTCATCTTCCTCTGCCGCCGCAGTCTCTTCCTTTTCCGATTCCGGAACGGTCAAAGGCTCCGGACTGCTTTCCTCCCGAATCTCTTCGGAATCTTCTTCCTCTCCGGAATCAAACAGTGCCTTTACAAATTCATCCGGATCAAAGCGCTGCAAATCCTCCAGATGCTCTCCGACGCCAATGAACTTTACCGGAATTCCAAGCTCCGACTGTACCGCGATGGCGATTCCGCCCTTGGAAGAGCCGTCCATCTTGGTCAGAACAATTCCGGTCAGATCCGTGACCTGAGAAAACTCTCTTGCCTGCTGCAATGCATTCTGCCCGGTCGCAGCATCCAGCACAACAAGATTCTCCCTTTTTGCTTCCGGAAACTCCCGTGAGATGATCCGGCCGATCTTCTCCAGCTCGTTCATCAGATTCTTCTTGTTATGAAGGCGTCCCGCCGTATCACACAGCAGAATATCCGCGTGTCTTGCCTTCGCTGCGTTCACCGCATCGTAAACAACACTTGCAGGATCCGCTCCTTCTGCGCCCGCAATCATTTCAACACCGGCACGCTCCGACCAGACCTTCAGTTGATCATAGGCTGCCGCGCGGAAGGTATCCGCCGCAGCAATCAGAACCTTTTTGCCCCGCCTTTTATAAATATCCGCAAGCTTGCCGACCGAGGTCGTCTTGCCGACGCCGTTGACGCCGATCACAAGCACAACCGACGGACCGTTTTCAAAATCATATGCATGCTCATCCACCTGCATCTGACCGCGGATATCCTCAATCAGAAGATCCCGGCATTTGACCGGCTCCTTGATGTGAAGCTCCTTCACCTGCGTGCGGAGCTGCTCCAGAATCCGGTCCGTGGTCTGGACACCCATGTCACCCATGATCATGATCTCTTCCAGCTCCTCGTAGAAATCATCATCAATCGAAGTGTGTCCCAGGAAAACACGGTTCATCCCGGCAACAATATTGTCACGGGTCTTCGTCAGACCGCTTTTCAATCTGGCAAAAAAACCAACCTTTTTCTCTTCGTCTGCCATCCGAATTCTGTCCTTCCTGCCGCAGCCTGCGGCTTTTCTTTATGATGCCAGATCCTTCTCGTCAATCAGGCTGACAGAAACCAGGGTTGAAACTCCCTTTTCCTGCATGGTAATGCCGTACAGCCGGTCCGCCCGGTCCATCGTTCCGCGGCGGTGCGTGATCACAATAAACTGTGTATTGTCCGTGAGCTTACGCAGATAGTCCGCATACCGCACCACATTGTTCTCATCCAGTGCAGCCTCGATCTCATCGAGAAGACAAAACGGCGAAGGCTTCAGATTCTGAATCGCAAACAAAAGTGAAATTGCCGTAAGCGATTTCTCTCCGCCCGACATCTGCATCATATTGACGAGCTTCTTGCCCGGCGGCTGCGCGATCACACGAACGCCTGCTTCCAGAATGTCCGCATCCTCCATCAGCTCCAGCTTACCGGAGCCGCCGCCGAACAGCTGCTTGAATACCTTGTCAAACTCCGTCTGAATTCTTGCAAATTGCGTCTTGAACTGCCTGCGCATCTGCACGTCCAGTTCCTCGATGATCTTCTCCAGCGACTGTGCTGCGGCAATCAGATCGTCATGCTGATTCTTCAGGAAGGTATACCGCTCCTTCACCTCCTGGTACTCCTGAATCGCATTGACGTTGACATTTCCCAGAGAACGAATCTGTTTCTTCAGCTCCTCCGCCCGGCTTCTCATTCCGGGAAGATCGGTCATGTCCTCGTTTCGCATTTCAGCCGCCTGTGAAGGCGTCAGCTCATATTCATTCCAAAGGTAGCTGATCTGCCGTTCGATCGCTTCCTCGGATTTCTTTTTCAATTCTCCCAGACGGAACACTTCCTTGTCCAGTCTGGTCTTTTCTTCCGAAAGCGCTTCACGGGCATTCAGGCTTTCCTTCTGTTTGCCGGAAAGCTCCGCCTTCTTCTTCTGGCTCTCCTCAAGCAGGGACTGCTTCTCTTCCAGATTGACCCGAGCACTCTCTATGGTTTCCTTCAGCGTTTCGATGTTCTTCTTCTTATCTTCGATAGCCACCGTTCCCTGGCGGATGCTCTCCAGAATTTCATTCAGCTCCATGGACAGGCGGTTCAGCTCGCTGTCCACACGTGCAAGCTCCTGCTCCTCAAATTCCTGCTTCTGGCGCTTCTTCTGGATCTCAACATCCCACTTCTGGACAACCGCCTGCTTCTCATCCTCGTGGAGACGAAGCTCTGCCAGCTTTTTCGTCATTTCCTCAACGGACGCGTTGTTCTCTGCCTCCAGCTTCTCGGAATTTGCCAGCTCATCGCGGATTGCCGCTTCCTCAAGATCGAGGTCATGCTTCTTCTCTTCAATGGACGCATTCTCTTCCCGAAGAGCATCATAGCCTTCCGCCGATTCCTTCTTCCGTTCTTCCTCGGCATTGATGTTCATTCTCGCGGTATTCTGCTCGATGAACTTCGCCTGAAGCTGCACACGGATGGTTTCCTGCTCGGCCCGCATCCGGTTTCTCTCTTCCTTGCAGGAAGAAATGCTCTCCTCCAGCTTCTCCATGGAAGCCTTCAACTCCTTTGTGCGCTTCTCCAGCTCCGTGATTTCACGGCGGCGTCCCAGCAGATTGGAGCTGCTGCGGAACATGCCTCCGCTGATCGCTCCGCCCGGCATGAACATTTCGCCCTCAAGGGTTACCATACGGATCTTCTGCTGATATTTCCTGGAAATTTCAACCGCATGATCGTACTGATCTACCACAAGAACCCTGCCAAGAAGCGAACGGGCCACATCCCGGTACTCCGGCGCCGTATGTACCAGCGTATCTGCGAGCCCTACGACGCCGCGCTCCTTGAGCGCTCCCATCATATTGAAGCCCTGACTGTTCCGGATGGCAGTAAGCGGAAGAAAGGTCGCACGTCCCGCCTTTTCTCTCTTCAGAAGGCCGATCATACGCTTGGCCGTAGCTTCATCGTTCGTCACAATGTTCTGAATGCTGCCGCCGAGTGCTGTCTCAATGGCTGTCTCGTACTTCGGCTCTGTCTTGACAAGATCCGCAACAACACCGATAAGACCGGGCTCGCGATCCTTCTGCTCCATGACACGCTTGACGCTGCCGCCAAAGCCCTCATAGCGCTCCGTCAGGTTCGCAAGAGCATCCAGCTTCGACTTCTCCTGATGATATTCCACCTCGGTGGAGCGAAGCCTTTCATCCGCCGCAGACAGCTCGCTCTTTTTCTCTGCAATCTTCTGTTCCAGAACCTTCTGGCGATCTCCAAGATCTGCCGCTTCACCGGCAACCTTCTCAAAGACGGAGCGAAGACGCTCCAGCTCACGGTCATGCTCCGCTTCATCGCTGGACGCGCGGACCAGTCTGGAGGTTAGCTCTGATTTTCTGACCTCGATCTGTTCTCTGCGCGTTGTCATGGCAGCAAGCTTCGCCTTGATGGTTCCCCGATTTGCAATCGTATCCATCAAAGCAGAACGCTTCTCGTCAATGGCATCGCTTTGCTGTCTCTGCTCTTCCTGCAGCTCCTCCAGCTCCGTCTGTGCCGCCTTTCGGTTCCGGTCCAGCGCCGACATCTCCTCGTCGATACCGGATTTTCCTTCGGCAATCCGTGCCCGTTCCTTCTGCTTCTCGTCAATCTCGCCCCGGACCGATTCCTCGCGCGTATGGAAATGCTCGGCATTTCCGCTCATGGAGCGAATAGACTCCTCCGCCACCTTAACCTGGGTTTCCAGCTGATTGGAAACCACATTGCTGCGGGCGATCTCATTGCGGGCATTCTCGATCGTCTGATCCAGCTCCTCCAACTCTCCTCCGAGCTGCTCGTAGGAATTCTTCGTCTCCTCGTATTCCTCAGACGTACGATTCAGATCGTCCTGTGCAATGCCAAGCTTCTCCTTCAGATCCTCGAGCTGGGACATGGTCTCCCCGTTCTGCATCAGGAAGAGATTGACATCCAGATTCTTCAGTTCTTCATGCGCTTTCAGATAAATCTGAGCCTTTTCGGACTGCTTCTCCAAAGGACCGACCTGGCGCTCCAGCTCTGTCAGAATGTCATTGACACGGATCAGATTCGACTTTTCATTTTCAAGCTTCTTGACGGACAGCTCCTTACGGCGCTTGAATTTTACAATTCCAGCAGCCTCGTCAAACAGCTCCCGTCGGTCCTCCGGCTTGTCGGAAAGGATCTTCTCGATCTGACCCTGTCCGATGATGGAATAGCCTTCCTTGCCGATACCGGTATCATAAAACAGCTCCTGTACATCGCGCAGGCGCACCTGCACATTGTTCAGGAGATATTCACTCTCGCCGCTCCGGTAAAGTCTTCTCGCGACCGTCACTTCCTGATAGTCTACAGGGAGCTTATGATCCGAGTTGTCGAAGGTAATGGCTACATATGCACTGGACAGCGGTTTCCGCAGCTCGGTTCCCGCAAAAATAACATCCTGCATGGAGCCTCCGCGCAGCTGCTTGACCCTCTGCTCTCCGAGCACCCAGCGCACCGCATCGGCAACATTGGATTTCCCGGAGCCGTTCGGTCCCACAATCGCCGTAAAGCCGTTATGGAATTCCAGCTTGATTTTGTTTGCAAAAGATTTAAAGCCCTGAATCTCAATACTTTTTAAATACATTCGTCACCTTGTAGCAAAAAATCCCGGTTATCTTCACACCGTTTTCTTCTGTGCACTATCTACAAGCACGGCATAAGCAGCTGCCTGCTCTGCCGCCTTCTTGGAACGCCCGGTTCCGCGGGCCTTCTCCTCTCCGGCAATCAGAACACCTGCGGTGTAGGTTTTATCGTGGCAGGGCCCGTCCTCGTTCAGAATTTCATAGGATACCGTCTTGCCCGACTTCTGGCACCGTTCCTGAAGAATGGACTTCGCATCGTAGAACAGAAGCTTCCCCTCCAGATCGGAGAGCACGTACTTCAGAATAAAATTGCGAGGTACCGTCACATCCCTGCTGTCCAGATACATGGCACCGATCACCGCCTCCATGACATCGGAGGTAATGGAATCCTTGCCGCGACCGCCTCCTGCCTCCTCTCCCTTTCCAAGGCGGATAAAGCGCTCCAGATCAATATCTCTGGCGCAGAATGCCAGCGCCGGCTCACAGACAAGGGAGGCCCGGATCTTTGTCAGCTCGCCTTCCCGCTTCTTCGGATATTTCTCATACAGGAATTCACTGGAAACCATCTCCAGAACTGCATCGCCCAGAAATTCCAGCCGCTCATAATCCTCGTATCTGCGAATACGCTGCTCATTGGCATAGGAGGTATGCGTCAGGGCACACTCAAGCAGATACCGGTCCTGAAAAGTATATCCGATCCTGCTTTCCAGTTCACCGGTATCCGGTCTCACCATTTCCGTCATCCGTTTCTGTCTCCGTTCAATCCAAATCTCCGGTAGCCTTCCGGATCAGTTCCAGTGCCTCGCCAACCGTCGAAATGCTCTCTGCCTTCTCCTGAGGAACCTTGATTCCGTATTCTTCCTCAATGCCCATCAGAATCTGATACAGATCCAGTGAATCCGCACCCAGATCATCCGTAAAGGTTGTGTCGGCTGTGATCTCATTCGGGTCCACATTCAGCACATCCGCAATAATGGTTTTCAGCTTGTTCATATCCTCATTCATGTTCTTAGATCCCCCTTATATTTAAGTAATCGATTATTCCTGGCTGCTCTTTGTCCGGTCAACCAGATGCATCCTGTCCTTGAACTGCTCGTTGATTCCCGCCTGCTGGAAGGTCACGCACTGCTCGATCGAGTGCTGAATCTCAATTGCCTTTGAATTTCCATGGGTCTTCACAACAAGTCCCCGAAGTCCCAGAAGCGGTGCACCGCCATAGGTGCTGACGCTGAACTTCTTCAGCACAGATTTCAGTGAAGGCTTGATGAGGAGTCCTCCGATCTTGCCTGCCAGGCTCGACATCAGGGCTCCCTTGATCTCGCCAAGAAGTGTGGAAGCCACGCCCTCATACATCTTCAGAATCGCATTTCCGGTAAACGCATCACAGACAACCACGTCTGCTGCGCCGGCCGGAATCTCTCTGGCTTCGATATTGCCGACAAAATGAATGTTGTCCAGTGCCTTCAGAAGCGGATAGGTTTCCTTTACCAGTGCATTGCCCTTCTCCTCCTCAGCGCCGATATTAAACAGCGCAACACGAGGATTCCGGATTCCGATTACGTTCTCCATGTAAATGGAACCCATCTGCGCAAACTGCACGAGCTGAGATGCTCTCGCATCGACATTCGCGCCGCAGTCAATCAGAAGAACAGGGCCCTTTGCCGTCGGCAGAAGCGGCGCAAGCGGCGGTCTCTCAATTCCCTTGATCCTGCCGACAATGATCTGCCCTCCGACCAGCGTAGCTCCCGAAGATCCGGCTGTCACAAAGGCATCCGCTTCTCCGTCGTGCACCATCTTCATGCCGCGCACAATGGAGGAATCTCTCTTCGTCCGGATCGCATTTACCGGAGGCTCTGCCATCTCAATCACCTCTGTGGTAGGAATGACTTCGACGCGATCCTCCGGATAGCTGTATCTGGCCAGCTCCGTTCGAACCGCCGTCTCATCTCCCAGAAGCAGAACCCGGACCTGACTGTTCGCATTGACCGCGCAGACTGCTCCCTTTACGATTTCCAAAGGAGCATTGTCGCCTCCCATGGCATCTACTGCTACTCTTACATACTCAGCCATATTCACCAGCCTTTTTTCCGTTCTTAATTATTCAGCAGATGTTCCCTGACATACAGCTCTTTTCACAAAAAGCCACAATGCTGAACATTACTACATGATACAAAAGATGACTGCAGTTTGCAACAAACACGAGAAAACCCGGTACAGCCTTGGCCATACCGGGTCGAAGTTTCGATGTACAAACATCAAGCCTCTGTCTTAATGATCTCTTTCTTATTGTAAGAACCGCAGTTCTTGCAGACTCTGTGAGGCATCATTAATGCGCCGCACTTGCTGCACTTAACAAGAGTCGGAGCCGACATTTTCCAGTTAGCTCTTCTCTTATCTCTGTGGCTTCTGGAAGACTTGTTCTTAGGGCAAATTGACATCAGTACCACCTCCTTACTCTTCGTAATTCTTCGAACACGCAAAACAGATTATATGGTGATGCAAAGTACTTGTCAAGCACTTTCTGTCCGATCACCGGTTCTCTTCCGCATTTTACGCCTGTCCGTTTACCAGCTCGTAAGTCTCTTTTGCAATCGCAAGCTCCTCGTTGGTCGGGAATACCATAACCTTCACTCTGGAGCCGGGTCTGGAGATTTCTGCAATTTCTCCTCTCGTGGATGCGTTCTTCTCTTCGTCAAACTCAATTCCGAGATATCCGAGATAATGATAAACCAGTGCTCTCGCTTCCCAGTCATTCTCTCCGACGCCTGCCGTGAAGCAGATCACATCTACGCCGTTCATTGCTGCAACATAAGCGCCGACATATTTTGCCACGCGGTAAGCCCATGCTTCCAGCGCAATCTCAGCCTTCTTGTTGCCTTCATGCTTCGCCTTCCAAAGATCACGGAAGTCAGAAGAAAGATCCCCGGACAGAGCATATACACCGGATTCCTTGTTCAGAATCTGATCCACCTCATATGCACTGATTTCTTCCTTGCCTGCAATATAGTCCACCACTGCAGGATCCAGATCTCCGGAACGTGTTCCCATGATCAGACCCTCAAGCGGAGTCAGACCCATGGAGGTATCTACGCACTTGCCATACTGTACCGCAGAGACGGATGCACCGTTTCCAAGGTGGCAGACGATGGTCTTAAGATCCTCCGGCTTCTTGCCGAGATACTTCGCAACCTCTTTGGAAACGAAGGAGTGAGAGGTGCCATGGAAGCCATAGCGGCGAATCTTATACTTATCATAGTACTTCCACGGAATTGCATACATATATGCCTTGGGCGGCATGGTCTGATGGAAGGCCGTATCAAAAACCGCAACCATCGGTGTGTCAGGCATCAGCGCCTTGCAGGCAAGAATTCCGGTCAGGTTCGCCGGATTGTGCAGGGGAGCCAGATCCGAAACCTCACGGATTGCATCAATGACATCCTCATCGATGATCACAGACCGGGTAAACTTCTCTCCTCCGTGAACAATGCGGTGTCCGACTGCGCCGATCTCCTTCAGCGACTTGATCACGCCGGTTCCTGCATCGGTCAGAGCATCCAGCACCAGGCTGATTGCCTTCTTATGGTCCTCAATCTGAGTCTCTGTCTTAATCTTTCCGCTCTTTACGCGAAGATTTTCATAGGTGATCACACCATCAATACCGATACGCTCGCAGATTCCCTTCGCAATGCACTCGCTGGTCTCCGTATCAATAACCTGAAATTTAAGTGAAGAGCTTCCGCAGTTGATTACAAGAATATTCATGACTGTTCCTTTCCGAGGCAGATGGCTGTGCCAATCTGAACCCTTAACTTATCTCTGAGCCTGTGCCTGAACGGCAGTCAGAGCTACGACACCGACAATATCCTGCCAGAAGCATCCGCGGGACAGGTCGTTAACCGGCTTTGCAATTCCCTGCAGCATCGGTCCGTATGCATCCGCCTTGGCAAGACGCTGAACCAGCTTGTATGCATTGTTGCCGCAGTCCAGGTTCGGGAAAACAAGGATATTGGCATGTCCTGCAACCTCGCTTCCGGGAGCCTTGGAGGCCGCTACCTCGGGAACGATTGCGGCATCCACCTGAAGCTCTCCGTCGCAGACCATGTCCGGATACTGCTCATGCGCAATATTGACTGCATTTACTACCTTGTCTACCAACGGGTGCTTCGCAGAGCCCTTTGTGGAGTGCGAAATAAATGCAACCTTCGGATCATCTGCAACCAGCTGCAGATAGCTCTTGTAGGAAGCATTGGCAATATCTGCCAGCTGCTCGGAGGTCGGATCCTGATTCAGTCCGGAATCCGCGAAAATAAACGTTCCGTGATGTCCGTACTCGCAGTTCGGTACGTCCAGAATGAAGAAGCCCGAAACCTCATTGGCATCCGGAGCGGTGCGAAGAATCTGAAGAGCCGGACGAAGTGTGTTTGCCGTGGAGTGGCAGGCGCCGGAAACCAGACCGTCTGCCTCGTTGTTCTTCACCATCAGAACACCGAACGTTGTGTAGTCCTTCAGGATGGTTTCTCTTGCCTTTTCCGGAGTCATTCCCTTGTTCTTGCGGAGCTCATACAGGAGATTTGCATACTCATCAAGCTTCTCGCCGCAGTTCTGAGGGTCAACGATAACGGCATCGCTGACATGTACGCCGTACTCCTTGGCGTCTGCATAGATCTGATCCGGATTTCCAAGAAGGATCAGCTTCGCAAGCTTCTTGCTCAGGATCTCTGCCGCCGCACGGATGGTACGTTCATCCTCTGCCTCCGGCAGTACAATGGTCTTCAGATCCTTCTTGGCGCGTTCCTTAATTCCATCAATAAACGACATCTTCTTCATCCTCCTCATGAATCATCATGCAACGCTTATAATCATCATAAAAACATCACTTTCGGAAGGGACATTTCCATGCCCCTCCCCTTGAAAGCGTTTACATTATATCGTTCTGCCATAGGCCGCGCAACATGAAACTGTGACAATAAATTAACAATTCCGAAAACTTATCCATTTCGAAACATTTCTGCACTTTCATGCACGAAAAAGCATTTTTTCATACAAAAAATCCCGGAAGAATCTCCATTCAGAGATCTCCCGGGACTTTCCCAGACTGCCGGAGAAGGGACTCGAACCCTCACTCCCTCGCAGAAAACAGATTTTGAGTCTGTCGCGTCTACCATTCCGCCACTCCGGCATACACAGTCCGCAGAAGTGCTGATGCGCACACAGCGAACTGTTAAAGTATATCACCTGCAAAGCTTCGGTGCAAACTCTGTTTGATCAAAAGTTGCAAAATAATCCCTCAGAGTCTCTGCCCGCCGGATTTCCTGCACGGAGCCGTCTTCCTTCAGAAGAAGCTCGGCGCTCCAGAGTCTTCCGTTATAATTATATCCCATGGAAAAGCCGTGAGCTCCGGTGTCATGGATGAACAGGATATCTCCCATTTCAATCTCCGGAAGTGCGCGGTCCACGGCGAATTTATCATTGTTCTCGCACAAGGAGCCGACCACATCATAGGTATGATCGCAAAGCTCTTTCTCTTTTCCAAGAACCGTGATGTGATGATAAGCGCCGTACATGGCAGGACGCATCAGATTGGCAGCGCAGGCATCCACACCGATATATTCCTTATAGATGTGCTTCTCGTGAATCGCCGTTGTCACAAGTGCGCCGTAAGGAGCCATCATATAGCGTCCCATCTCGGTATAAATCGCACAGTCGCCCATTCCGGCAGGTACCAGAATCTCATCATAAACCTGATGTACCCCCTCGCCGATCTTCCGGATGTCATTCGGTGTCTCCTCGGGCCGGTACGCCACGCCGACACCCCCGGACAGATTGATGAAGGCAAAATGAATGTCAAGCTCCTTATGTGCCTCAGCTGCGAGCTCAAACAGCTCTCCCGCAAGCTTCGGATAATATTCATTGGAAACCGTGTTGGAGGCAAGAAACGCATGAATTCCAAAATTCTTCACGCCGTGCGCCTTCAGCTGCCGATAGGCATCAAAAAGCTGCTCCTTCGTCATGCCATACTTGGAATCTCCGGGATTGTCCATGATTCCGTTGCTCATCCGGAATACACCGCCCGGATTGTAGCGGCAGCTCATGGTCTCCGGGAAGGTATCTCCGAAAAGCTTCTCCAGCGTTGCAATGTGCGTAATGTCATCCAGATTGATGATGGCACCGAGCTCTCTTGCAAGCACATACTCACTGTCCGGCGTCTCGTTCGAGGAAAACATGATTTTGTCTCCCGAAGCCCCGACGGCATCCGACAGTACAAGCTCTGCCTCCGAAGAGCAGTCAAAACCAAAACCGTAATCCTGCATAATCTGCATCAGATAGGGGTTGGGCGTTGCTTTCACGGCAAAATATTCGCAAAAGCCCGGATTCCATGAAAAAGCCTCCTGTACTGCCCTGCAGTTTTCCCGGATTCCCTTCTCGTCATAAATATGAAACGGGGTCGGATGTCCGGAGATGATCTCCATCGCCTTTTCTTTGGTAATAAACGGTGTTTTTTCCATATCTCTCCTCTCTCATACATCCGGAATCTGCCAGTCAATCGGCGTCTGTCCGTGCTCCTTAAGAAACGCATTGCATCTGGAAAAATGGCGGCAGCCGAAGAAGCCGCGGTAAGCAGACAAAGGACTCGGATGAGGCGCCTTCAGAATCAGGTGCTTCGGATTCGTAAGCATCGGAATCTTCGCCTGAGCCTGCGAGCCCCACAGCATATAGACAATCGGCCGGTCCTGCTCGTTCACGGCCCTCAGGATCGCATCCGTAAACTCTTCCCATCCCTTTCCATGGTGAGAGTTCGCGGCATGTGCGCGCACCGTCAGAACCGTGTTCAGCATCAGAACCCCCTGCTCCGCCCAGTGGACCAGATATCCATTGTTCGGCATGTGGCATCCCACATCATCGTGAAGCTCGCGGTAGATGTTGATCAGCGAAGGCGGAATCACAGGCTGCTCCGGCAGAACGGAAAAGCACAGGCCATGGGCCTGCTTCGGCTCATGATACGGATCCTGTCCCAGAATCACGACTTTCACATGCTCCAGAGGCGTCAGGTGAAGTGCATTGAAAATATCCTGCGCCGGCGGATAAATGGTCTGCGTCTGATACTCTTTGCTGACAAATGAATACAATGATTTATAATACGGCTTCTTAAATTCGTCCTGCAGGACCGGAAGCCAGTCATTTGCGATTGCTGACATGTTCAGATCTCTTTCAATGCTTCCAGAAGGAAGTTCCAGGTTCTCTCCGTGGAGGCAATCGAGAGCTTCTCATCCGGTGTATGGATTCCTTCCATATCCGGTCCGATGGACACGCAGTCCAGCTCACCGATCGCTGCAGCGATCAATCCGCACTCAAGGCCTCCGTGAATCACGGAAATGACCGGCTTTTTGCCGGCAAGACGTTCGTAAATTGCAGAAAGTTCATCGCACAGAGGAGAAGAAGCCGCTCTCTCCCACGCCGGATATGCGCCCTTCACCTCGGTCGTTCCGCCGAGAAGCTCCACCAGAGTCTCTACCTTCTTCTGGAGATACTTCTTCTGGGAATTGACGCTCGAGCGAACCAGATAAACCGCTGTAATCTTATCCTCGGAGGAATTCAGAATTCCCAGATTCAGAGACGTTTGCGGAAGCTCACGGTCAACCGGATCCCGCTCAATCAGGCCGTTCGGTGTCAGCATCAGAAAATCAATGATTTTCTTCGTATCCGCCTTTCCAAGCACCTTCACCGGAAGCTCGGTTGCGTCCTCCCAGCTTACGCGGAAGGTAATTCCGCCATCCGTCAGGCGGTATTCCTCAGAAATCTGATCCATCTGCTTCTCTACAACGCGAAGCGCAGCCTTCTGATCTACATCAGAATCCACAAGAAGCTTTGCACAGCAGTTCCTCGGAATTGCGTTGTCCTTTGAGCCGCCCTCAATGGAAAGAAGACGAACGGACATTTTTCCTGCCAGCTTATACAGCACGCGTCCCATCAGAATATCCGCATTGGCGCGCCCCATATGGATGCATCCGCCGGAATGTCCGCCGAGAAGACCGCTGATCTCAATCTGCATGATCATGCCGCAGTGCTCCTTGCGGACAATCGGGAAGGTGCAGTGCTCTTCCGCACCGCCTGCACAGCCGACGGTGAAAATACCCTCATCCTCCGAGTCCAGATTGATCATACGGCGCCCCTTCAGCTCGGAGACATCCAGAGCCTCCGCTCCAAGGAGACCAACCTCCTCATTCACCGTAAATACACATTCAAGCGGAGGATGCGCAATGGTATCGTCCTCCAGAAGGGCAAGCATCATGGCAACGGCAATTCCATCGTCTCCGCCAAGCGTCGTTCCCTCTGCATATAAAAGATCGCCCTCCTTCTTCAGCTGAATATGCTGCTTCAGAAGATCCAGCGGGCAGTCATCGCGCTTCTCAAGAACCATGTCAATATGGCCCTGGAGAATCACCGGGCGATCACTGGAAGCGCCCTCGGTCGCATCCTTCCAGATGATGACATTTCCTGCTTTATCCTGTGTATAAGCAAGCTTTCTGTCCTTTGCAAAGGACACCAGCCAGTCGCTCAGCTCCTGCACATGAAAAGAGCCATGCGGTATTTTGCAGATCTCTTCAAAAAAATGCAGCACCAGCTTCGGCTGTGCATCGCCGCAGACCTCATTGCGAATCAACGAATCATCCATCATGTATAATCTCCCTTCTACCGTCTCACCGGCACGTGGTTTTCCCACAGATATTGTTTTACCTCAGAAATTTCAAGCTCCTTGAAATGAAACAAAGAAGCAGCAAGTGCTGCATCTGCGCCGCCCTGTGTCAGAGCCTCCAGAAAATGCTCCTTCGTTCCGGCTCCTCCGGATGCCACAACCGGAATGCCGACCGCATCGGAAATCATCCGGGTCAGCAAAATGTCATAGCCCGCCTTTGTACCGTCACAGTCCATGCTCGTAAGAAGAATTTCTCCGGCGCCAAGCGCCTCCGCCCTCCTTGCCCATTCCAGAGCATCCATCCCGGTATCCACGCGTCCTCCGGCCACATACACCGTCCAGCCATCCTCCGGCTCCCAGGCTCTTCCCTTCTCCGGCACGCGGCGTCTGGCATCAATGGCTACCGTAATGCACTGACTGCCGAACTTCTCTGCTCCTTCGGAAATCAGCTCCGGCCTCCGGATCGCCGCCGAATTGACGGAAATCTTATCCGCACCCTCACGAAGAATTGCCTTCATGTCCTCGGTCGTCCGGATTCCTCCGCCTACCGTAAACGGAATGAAGACCCTCTCGGCCACGCGCCGCACCATCTCAGTCACTGTGCTTCTCGCATCGCTGGTTGCCGTAATATCAAGAAAAACCAGTTCATCCGCACCGGCTCTGGAATAGGCCTCTCCCGCTTCCACCGGGTCTCCGGCATCCCGAAGCTGTACGAAATTAATACCCTTGACAACTCTCCCGTCCTTTACGTCCAGACAAGGAATGATTCTCTTTGTCAGCATCCTATCGCACCTCCAGGAAATTCTTCAGGATCTGCATTCCAACCTTCTCGGATTTCTCCGGATGAAACTGGCACGCAAATACATTGCCGCTTTCCACGCTGGCATCAAAGGAGACGCCGTATTCCGACCTTGCCTTCACAATGGAAGGATCCTTCGCCTGAAGATAATAGGAATGTACATAATAAACGTGCGACCCCTCCGGAATTCCCTGAAACAGTCTTCCCGGCCGGTTTTCTGACGCATCGGAATCCAAATCTCCGGAAAACTGCTCCGGATATGTCAGCGCATTCCAGCCAATCTCGGGGACCTTAAGAAAAGCGTCCTGAGACCCGTTGTCTCTGCGGAACGAATCCGGCTGCTTTGCGGGAAAACGGACAATTCTTCCCTTCAGAATGGAAAGCCCTTTTACGCCCGGACTCTCCTCACTTTCTTCAAAAAGGATCTGAAGTCCCAAACAGATTCCAAGGAAAGGAACGCCGCTGTCACAGACGGTACGGATGACCTCCTCCAGTCCCTTCCTGCGGATGCAGGCCATGGCATCGCCAAAGGCTCCGACCCCCGGCAGGATCACGTGATCCGCCGCCAGAATATCGCTCGCACTGCTTGTGAGACAGGTCTTCTGTCCCAGCGCCTTCATTGCATTCTCCACGCTCCGGATGTTCCCGGCGCCGTAATCAATCACCGCTGTGCTCATTTTGTCTCCAGTTCAAACCAGAATTCTACACCGTTGTCATAATTGCACACGCCATAGTCCTGATGCATCAGCTCCATAATTGCCTTCACAATCGAAAGACCGACACCGGAACCGCCGTATGCTCTGGTTCGCGCCTTGTCCACCTTGTAGAACTTCTCCCAGATTCTCGGAAGAGCCTCCTCCGGAATCGGAACGCCGGAATTAAAGACACAAACCCGGACTTTATTTTCCTTTTGTTCAAAGTGGATGTCAATCTTTTTCTCACCATCGCAGTGATTCACTGCATTGGTAAAGTAATTCTGGAACACTTCCTCCGCATAAAACTGGTCTGCCCACACGTAAACAGGACCGTCACTCCGGACGTTGATCTCGATTCCCTTCTCCTTTGCCAGAAGTCCTCCCGTACGGACGTAGCCGCGGACAAGCTCGGTGATGTCAAAATTCTCGTAATTCACCTCATTGTTCTGTCCGAACTCCAGGTGCGTCAGCGACAGGAACTGCTGAACCATGTGGTTCATCTTGCCGGCCTCATCCACAATCACGCCGCAGTAGTAATCGCGATCCTCCGGGTTCTCTGCCATCCCGTCCTGCAGGCCTTCTGCATAGCCCTGAATCAGGGCAATCGGTGTCTTCAGCTCATGCGTCACATCGGAAATGAATTCCCTCTGCATCGCCTCCGTTTTGTCACGGCGTTCGATATCCTGCTGAAGCTTCGCATTGGCATTTTTCAGCTCGGAAATGGTCTCCTCCAGGGTCTGTGACAGATCATTCAGATTCTCCCCGAGGATCTGGATTTCGTTCCGGTCGTGTCCGTGATATTTTGCCGAGAAATCGAGCCTGCGCATCTGGCGCGAAAGCTCCGTCATCTGAATGATCGGTCTGGTGATTCTTCCGGAGAGAAGCATGGCAACCAGAAGGCCAAGGACAATCACGCTTCCTCCCACGAAAAGAATGAAACGGTTTGCGATCATTGCATTCGCGCGGATCGAATCCATTGCCGTACGGAAAAGATAGTAGGAGCCGTTGGAAAGCATCCCCCAACGCTCCATATACTGCGTGCCTGTCCCCTTGTCCAGAACAATCTGGACGCGGGTGTTGTCGCCATCCTGCAGTCTTTTTACAATGTAGTAATCTGGCGCCTGGCGGTCCTCCTGCCAGAGCTGCACCTCGTGCTCATCAAAATCATCCGGAAGCTCATTGGTATTCTCCAGAATGTTGTCCCACATGCGCTGGAGCATGGTGTCCATGTCTGTCGCCATCGCGCGGACCGTTTTAGATTCCTCGTCAATGACCAGGATATTGATGTTGTTCCGGTTTGAAATCTGGATCAGCTCATTGCCAAAGGCAATGGACTCAATGGAGTTGGAGGATGCCGCTGTGTTGAGGCGCTCATAGGTCTCCTCCAGCGTATCCTGCTTCTCCTGGTTGTAATACCTCTCCAGGAAAACATTGTTTGTCAGAAACATAACCGCGACCGCCCCGGCCATCAGCGCAAAAAAGAGCGCGGCAAACTCCAGGCGAAGCGAGCGGAACGGTTTGTCCCTTTCCATATCAGTTCTGTCCGCCATCGGAAACCTCCGGGCTGAACTTGTAGCCCAGTCCCCAGACGGTCTTGATCAGATCGCCCTTCTCTCCCATCTTGCTCCGCAGCTTCTTGACATGCGTGTCAATGGTTCTGGCATCTCCGTAATAATCATAATTCCAGACATGATTGAGAATCTGTTCACGGGAAAGGGCCCGTCCGCTGTTTTCAAGAAAATAGGTGAGCAGCTCAAACTCTTTGGCGGAAAGCTCGATCGGCTGCCCGTCTACCGTCACCTGATGGGCGGCCTTGTCAATGACAATGCCGCTGCTCTGCAGCCGCTCGTCGTTCTTCCCGCAGCCGCCTCTCTCGAGAAGGGCTTCCACTCTGGCCACCAGAATCTTCGGACTGAAGGGCTTCCGCACATAATCATCCACACCAAGATCAAAGCCAAGAAGCTCATCCTGCTCCTCCGATTTCGCTGTCAGCATGATAATCGGAACCTTGGAGGTTTTCCGGATCTGCCTCGTCACGCCATAGCCGTCGAGTCCCGGCATCATCACGTCCAGGATAATCAGAGCGATGTCCGGCTGCTGCTCAAAAATATCCACCGCCTCCAGACCGTCTCCCGCCTCCAGCACCTCATATCCGGCACGAATCAGAAAGTCGTGCACCAGCTTGCGCATTCTCGCTTCATCATCCACAACAAGAATCTTCTGCATCGTCAACACCTCCCGGCTGTCGGCCGCCTTTACCGGCATCGCTGCCTCCCTGTAAAGAAATCTCTTCGAATCATACTTCCTTCCGGATCACCGTCAGAACCTTTGCGCTCCGTCCCTCCAGCTTACAGTATGCGGCTTTGCAAAGCTGCGGCTCTTCATGAATCCAGACCTTGTCCGGAGCAGCCGTATCAATACAAAGTCCCCAGGCAAGTCCTTCCGGCAGCGCCGGCAGACGAAGGGAAATGCTCTCCCAATAAGGATTGAGCATCAGATATACCACATCGTCCTCCTGCTTCTTCGGATCAAAGCCTGCGTACAGCACGTTCATCGTTCTCGTCTGAGGCGTGATCTGCGTGTACTCCGGATCTCCGCCGTTGACCGAGATATCCGGAAAACCGCAATGAGCGTTGTCCAGCTTTCTGCTGATGCAGCGGTGCTTCTTCCGGAACGCGATCACAGACTTGCAGAAATCAAAATAATCCTTGTTCTTATTCAGCAGCTTCCAGTCAAGCCAGGAAATTTCATTATCCTGACAATAGCCGTTGTTGTTGCCGAACTGTGTGTTTCCGAATTCGTCTCCTGCAAGGATCATCGGAGTTCCGCGGCTGCACATCAGCGTGGTCACGGCATTTCGCATCATCTGAAAGCGCAGGCTCATAATCGCGGGATCGTCCGTCTCACCCTCTGCGCCGCAGTTCCAGGAGCGGTTGTCGTTGGAGCCATCTGTATTGTCCCAGCCGTTCGCCTCATTGTGCTTGTTGTTATAGGAATACAGGTCATACAGGGTGAAACCGTCGTGACAATTCAGGAAATTCACCGAGCTGGTATAGCCCATGTAAACGCCGTAGTACAGGTCCATCGACCCCGTGATTCTCCGGCTCGCCTCCGGTGCGTTCCAGAAATTTCCCTTCAGAAAATCACGGATACAGTCACGGTATTTCCCATTCCACTCCGCCCAGCGGTTGTACGCAGGGAACGATCCAACCTGATACATGCCGCCTGCATCCCAGGATTCTGCAATCAGTTTGACGTTTCCGAGGATCGGATCAAAGGCAAGCTTCTTCAAAAGCGGCGGATCCTCCATCGGAGTACCGTCTGCCGCTCTTCCGAGAATGCTCGCAAGGTCGAAGCGGAACCCATCCACATGGTAATTGGTCACCCAGTAGCGAAGACATTCCACAATAAAGCCCTGCACAATCGGGTGATTGCAGTTCATGGTATTGCCGCAGCCGGAGAAGTTGTAGTACTTCGCATCCGGCGTCAGCATGTAATAGATGTTATTGTCGATGCCCTTAAAGGAAATGAACGGGCCGCCTTCTCCGCCTTCCGCGGTATGGTTGAAGACCACGTCCAGAATCACTTCGATTCCGTTCTGCTTCAGAAGCTGGATCATCTCCTTCAGCTCCCGGCCCTCACGGTTGTATTCTGCAGAAGCGGCATAGCTTGTGTTCGGGGCAAAAAAAGCCACCGTGTTGTAGCCCCAGTATTCGTACAGCCGTTTCCCCTCATACGTATGGCCGTTTGCGACCTCGTCAAATTCAAAGATCGGCAGCAGCTCCACCGCCGTGACACCGAGCTCCTTCAGATAAGGAATCTTCTCAATGATTCCCGCAAAGGTTCCGGGATATGTAACACCGCTGGAGGGATCCTTGGTAAAGCCGCGAACATGGAGCTCGTAAATCACAGAATCCTCCATCTTCGTATTGGGAAACTGCGATGTGTCCCAGACAAAATTGTTCTTCACCACGCGGGCATGGTAGACGCCGGATTTGCTCTTATCCTCGCCCCACTGCCGCTGTCCGGCCACCGCTCTTGCATAAGGATCCAGAAGCTCCTTCGTCTTATCGAACAAAAGTCCCTTTTCCGGATTCCAGGGGCCGTCAATGCGATAGCTGTACTCGAAATCCTCCACATTCAGCCCGAATACAATGATCGACCACACCTTGCCAATCCGATAGCTCTCCGGAATCGGAAGAATGGCAAAAGGCGTTGTCGCCTTTCTGTGATATAAGAGCAGCTCGCAGCTGGTCCCCCCGAGCGAAGAAATGGTAAAGCACACGCCGCCCGGAATTTCATTGGCTCCGTTTTCCGTATAATTACCGGGGCGCACCTTGAAGCCTGCGATCTCATCCGTTGGCTTCCAGGCTGTCATGGCCGCATCACCGAGCGTCCGATATTCCGCGTCTACCAGCTCTCTGTCCTCGTCGCGCAGCTTTTCTGCCTTTGACCGGACAATCAGCTCCTGCACAGCATCATTCAACTTCATAAACAAATACTCCCTGTAGAAAATAGTCTGTTTTATGATACCATCTCACGCGGCAAAAACAAAGGGAGCCATGTCCATTCGGACATGACTCCCTCGCTGTTCTCTTTGAAAATAATTATGCAGGATAAGCGCCGTTCTTAGTGTCTGCCTTGGTCAGATCCACACCGGTCTTCTGTGCCGTTCTCCATTTGAAGAAATCGGTAGCAACCTGCGGGAACGAAGCGTAGGAAAGAACATCCTCTTCGCTCTCTGCGCCATGCTCTTTTGCTTCCTTCTCGAACTTCTCCATGGAAGCCGGGATCAGGTCTGCAGGTCTGCAGGTAATTCTCTCCTCGTCTCCGATGACCTTCTTGACAACCTCCGGATCCATCGGCTTGATGGTCTGGCCATACATGCCGCGAACCAGATCCTTGGTCTGAGCGGTGCACATCTTGTAGCGCTCGCCCATCAGAACGTTCATGACAGCCTGTGTGCCGACGATCTGAGAGGAAGGAGTAACAAGCGGCGGCTCGCCGAGGTCCTTACGTACACGCGGAACCTCTTCCAGAACCTCATTCAGCTTGTCAGCCTTGCCCTGCTCGGACAGCTGCTTGATCATGTTGGAAAGCATGCCGCCAGGTACCTGATACAGCATGGTACGGATGTTAACACCCAGAACCTTGGTGCTGAGAAGGCCGTTCTTGATGCACTCCTCACGATAAGGTGTGAAGTAATCGGAAATCTCCTTCAGAAGCTTCTGATCAAGACCGGTATCGTAAGGTGTTCCGCGGAATGCCTCAACCATAACGTCGGTAGAAGGCTGAGATGTACCAAGTGCAAACGGAGTGGTTGCGCAGTCGATGATGTCAACGCCTGCCTCAGCTGCCTTCAGATAAGTCATGGAAGCAACACCGGAGGTGTAATGCGTATGCAGATCGATCGGAAGGGAGGATCCCTTCTTCAGAGCGGTAACCAGATCATATGCCTCGAAAGGACGAAGAAGTCCGGACATATCCTTAATGCAGATGGAGTCAGCGCCCATCTCCTCGATCTGGCGTGCAATGTTCTCCCAGTACTCCAGAGTATACGCATCGCCCAGTGTGTAAACCAGCGCGATCTGTGCATGTGCGCCGGCTTCCTTGGTTGCCTTTACAGCCGTCTTCAGATTGCGAAGGTCATTCAGGCAGTCAAAAATACGGATACGGTCGATACCATTCTCAACCGACTTCTTTACGAAGCGGTCAACAACATCATCCGCATAGTGAGAATATCCGAGGATATTCTGGCCGCGAAGCAGCATCTGGGTAGGAGTGTTCTTGAAGTGGCTCTTCAGAACACGAAGTCTCTCCCACGGATCCTCGTGAAGGAAACGAAGGCAGGAATCGAAGGTAGCGCCGCCCCAGCACTCTACTGCAGCATAACCAACCTTGTCCATCGTATCAACGATGGGAAGCATCTCTTCAATGGGCATTCTGGTTGCGATCAGTGACTGACCGGCATCACGCAGAACGGTCTCCATAATCTTTACTTTTGCCATTGTAATCTCCTTAAATTAATAAACTCTTCATCAGATTCCGAATACAGCCATGAACACACCGGCAACGACTGCAGTACCGATAACGCCTGCTACGTTGGGGCCCATTGCATGCATCAGCAGGAAGTTGGAAGGATCTTCCTTCGCGCCTTCCTTCTGGGAAACACGCGCTGCCATAGGAACGGCAGATACACCTGCGGAGCCGATCAGAGGATTGATCTTGCCGTGAGTCGCAACCTTCATCAGCTGTCCGAATACAACGCCGGCAGCCGTACCGAATGCAAAGGCAATCAGACCAAGAGCAACGATCTTAAGTGTTGTTACGTTCAGGAACGCCTCAGCAGAGGTTGTAGCACCAACCGAAGTACCGAGCAGAATAACAACGATGTACATCATTGCGTTCGATGCTGTCTCCTGAAGCTGACGAACCACACCGCACTCGCGGAAGAGGTTTCCGAGCATCAGCATACCGATCAGAGGAGCGGTCGTAGGCAGCAGCATGCAGACCACGATGGTAACCACGATCGGGAACAGAATCTTCTCCAGCTTGGATACCGGGCGAAGCTGCTCCATACGGATCTGACGATCCTTCTTGGAGGTCAGGAGCCGCATGATCGGAGGCTGAATGATCGGAACCAGGGACATGTAGGAATATGCCGCAACGGCAATGGGTCCCATCAGTTCCGTCTGTCCCAGCTTCGAGCAAAGGAAGATGGAGGTCGGGCCGTCTGCACCGCCGATGATGGAGATTGCAGCAGCTGCCTTTCCGTTAAATCCAAGTGCAATAGCGCCGAAGTATGCTGCAAAGATACCGAACTGTGCAGCTGCTCCCAGAAGGAAGCTCTTCGGGTTGGCAATCAGCGGACCGAAGTCCGTCATGGCGCCGACACCCATAAAGATCAGGGACGGAAGGATTGCCCATTCATCCAGAATGTAGAAGTAGTACAAAAGTCCGCCGTTCGCTGTCTCCGTGGGCGCTACGATGATATCCGGATAGATATTTACGAGCAGCATGCCGAAGGCAATCGGTACCAGCAGAAGGGGCTCGAAATCATGAGCAATTGCCAGGTAAAGGAATACGCAGGCAACAGCGATCATGAGGATGTTTCCCCAGCTCAGATTCATGAAGGCGGTCTGATGGACTAAGTTTGTTAATGTTCTTACAATATATTCCATAACTTGTTAAGACCTCCTAATGTAAGCTATTGTGTCGTCGCTTTCCAATAACTTAGTTCAGAGTAGCCAGAACAGCGCCTGCCTCTACGGCATCGCCTACTGCGCAGTCGATGGATGCAACGGTTCCGTCCTGAGGAGCAACCATCGGGATCTCCATCTTCATCGCTTCAACGATGACAACAGCGTCGCCCTTCTTGACCGCAGCGCCAACCTGCTTCTCGATCTTGAAGACCTTTCCTGCTGCGCCAGCCTCGATCTTAACAGCGCCTGCGCCTGCAGAAGCTGCCTTCTTCGGTGCTGCTGCGGGAGCTGCTGCCTTCGGTGCTGCGGGAGCTGCAACTGCGCCTGCACCGGTCTCTTCTACGGTTACATCATAAGCTGTGCCATTGACAGTAATGGTATAGTTCTTCATTTTGTCCTTTCCTGCCGCTTCTTATTGGCGGCAATCAATGATCATTCTGATTCTCTGACAAAAATACAGGGAACTTCCTGCAGCTTATCAGAATCTACTGCGTGCCTTGCGGATGGAGCGTACCACAAAACCATCCGTTGTTGTCTGTCCCTCGCTTGCCGCAACAGCTGCAGCGATAACAGCAATCAGTTCATTGTCATCTGTGACTTCTTCCGCAACCTCTGCTGCGGGAGCAGCAGCCGGAGCCTCTGCCGCCTGAATGGCAGCAGCCTTCTTTTTCTTATTAGCCTGAGACTTACCGATCAGTGCAAAAGCAGAAATGATAAGACTCAGAAGAATCAGAATGACAAATGTGGTGCCCATGCCGAGGATGGTATTCAGGCCTGCCTGCTCCATCAGCTCACCGAGCGTGTAGCGGACATTGGTTGCCACATTCGAAGGAGTACCGGTTTTCACGCCAACGGTAATCACGACATCGGCATCGTGGTTCGATCCATCCACTCCGATGTTGATCAGATAGTTTCCGTCGGAATCCAGTACAGCCTGCTCATTGTTGAAGCCCTGAACCTCTCCGATGTCCTCCAGGGAATTCTCATAGGAATCGAGCGCCGGTCCGAATACCGCATCATCGCTGTATTCTTCGATTGTACCGCCGCGGACAATGGAGTCCATGCTGCCCACAAGCTGTTCTCCGTAGGAGATAATCGACTGCTCGGTGGCCGCATCTGTCAGAGGTGTGCCGCTCAACGTATTGACCTTGGCCGATCCGCAGGCGGTAAGAGCAAAGACACAGGTGATGACTGCAAATACAGAAGCTAATTTCTTCATCTTATACGTGTCTCCTCTCAATTAAACGGTCATATGCTTCTTGGCAGGAAGATCCTCTCTCTTGGTATAGAGCATTTCCAGTGCGCCGATCAGATACTTGCGCAGATCCGCAGGCTCAACGATCTGATCTACATAGCCGTGAGCAGCTGCGCTGTCGATGCTGTTCTGAAGCTCATTGTACTTGCTGGCCGTCTCTGCAACCTCAGCGGAATCCTTTCCTGCAGCAATGATCTGTGCAGCAAGATTTCCATCCATCATGCCGATCCGGGCATCCGGAAGAGCCATGGTGATGTCAGCGCCAAGAGCCTTGGAATTCATGACGGTGTATGCGCTGCCGAAAGCATCGCCGACTACAACGTTCACCTTCGGAACCGTTGCACCTGCAAAAGCAGCTGCAAGCTTTGCCGCATTCTTCGCGATCTTCTTCTCTGCGCACTCGCAGGTGCAGAAGCCGCTGACATTGGTCAGGGTCACAACCGGAATCTCAAATGCATCGCAGAAGTTTACGAAATCCGCAGCCTTCTCGGTTCCGGCAACGGTCAGAACCGGCTTGAACTCTGCTGCAGTCTCGCCCTTCTCGTCATAGGAAGCGGTGCGGTTTGCAATCAGTCCGACGGTCTCGCCGTTGAGCTTGATGAAGCCGGTAGCCATTTCCTTTGCATACTCTGCCCTGGTCTCAACGAAGAGATTGCCATCGCTCAGATCTGCAGCTGCTACCGCAGGATCTGCGATGCCGGCAGCTACATTTGCACTTGCGCGGTTCAGATCGTCCTCGCACTCCTCTGCAGCCTCATCCTCGTTGTTGGAAGGAAGAATGGATACCAGTGCGCGAATCTTCGCGAGGACCTCTTCCTCTGTGCCATGTGCATCCACTGCGCCTGCCTCAGCCTTGAAGCCTGCAGCAGCAGTGTCCTTCTTATCCTCGGAATTGCCGGCCAGTGCGTTCGGGCTGTTAACAAAAAGCTTCGCATCATCTGCCATAAATGCAAAATCTGCCATGCCTGCAGCGACTGCAAGTCCGCCGCCGCAATTGCCAAATACTGCTGCGATCTGGGGAATCACGCCGGATGCCTCAGCTTCCTTCGCATAGATGGATGCGAATGCATTCAGTGCATCCGTTCCCTCCTGAAGACGAAGTCCTGCGGAATCCAGGAGTCCGATGATCGGAGCACCTGTCTTGAGTGCAAGATCATACAGTCCGGTGATCTTCTTTGCATGCATCTCACCGATCGATCCGCCCAGCACAGTAGAATCCTGGCTGTAAACGAATACGAGACTGCCATCAATGGTGCCATATCCGGTGATAACGCCGTCAGACGGAGTCTGCTCGGGCTTTACATTGAAATTAGTCGATCTCGCAGTTACGAGAGCACCAACTTCAACAAAGCTGTTATCATCGAGTAAGGCATTGATTCTCTCACTCGCTTTTGAAGAACTGCTCATACTTTGAACCTCCATGTGATTTATGTCGTTGAAACGCGGGCCGTCTCATCCCCTTGCGGGCATACTACGATCCACGTTACTGCGCTAGTTGGTATTGTAACATAAGGATTTGCAAAAACGAACATGTAATGTGAAAATTTTGACGAAGCTTTTCCGTCCGGATGCCGTAAATCAGATTCCAAGGCGGTCATCCACCTCCGCCTCCGCTTCTTCCTTGAACTCTTCCACCTGAACCGTGTTGATGGAAGGAAGCTCGGTCAGATTCTTCACGCCGAAGGATCGAAGGAACTGCTCCGTGGTGCCAAACAGAATCGGTCTGCCCGGTGCATCCTTTCTTCCAAGCTCCTTGATGAGATCATATTCCAGGAGCTTGTTGATCGCGTAATCGCAGGAAACGCCGCGGATGCCCTCTACCTCCACCTTGGTAATCGGCTGCTTGTACGCAATAATCGAAAGCGTTTCCATCACAGAATCCGACAATGTCATTTTCTTCGGAACCTTTGCAATCCGGATCAGGTTCTCATACTGCTCCGGCTTGGTCGACATCTGCACCGCATCGTCAAACTGCTGAATCATAATTCCCCGGGAGGGCGCATCATAGCGTTTTTTCAATTTGGTGATCAGCTTCCGGATTCTGGCGGCGCTGATATCCAGTGCTTTGGAAATTGCACTGATTTCCACCGACTCCCCCATGGTAAACAGGATCGCCTCAATCGCCGCGAGCACCTTCTCATCCGATTCCTCACGGCTTCCGGCCTGTTCCTCCGAAAGCCCTGCAGTTTCTCCGGAAAGCCCGCTGTTTTCCTCCGGAAGCTCCGTATTTTCCTTCGGGAGCGATGTTTCAAATTCTTCCATACTCACTGTTCCCTTCTGCCTGTCTTTCTGCTCGTCACTCTGCCGTTACGAAAATTCTCCGGTCAGGCCGGCTTCCGCAGAAATATCCTTTGTTACATGAATAGAGATGCTGCCGAACAACTCCTCCTGCTCGATCTGAATGTTTCCTGTCTTCATCAGCTCCAGAACCACAAGAAACGTGACGATCACCTCATCACGGGATCCCTGCTCCTCCAGAAGCGTCCGGAAATCCGTATCGCGGTGTGTGTTCAGATAAGCCTTGATGTAGAGCTCCTTGGCGGTCAGGTCAACCTCTTCCTTCTCGATTCTTCCGAACTGAGAACGAACCGGGTCCACCCTGTATTTCTGACGCTTCAGGATATCCTGGAAAATATCATTCAGCTTCGCAAGCGTAGTGTCTCCGAGAAGCTCCTCGTAATTCACCGGCGGCACATAGCTGCGAACCTCCTTCGGAAGATTCTTCTTCCGGTAAAGCGTCTGACCCGCGCCATCCGACATTTCACGAAGCTCCGATGACATATACTTATACATCTTGTATTCCAGAAGCTTCTGTACAAGCTCGGCCCTCGGATCCTCCTCCTCGCCCTCTTCATTCACTTCCTTCGGAAGAAGCATGCGGCACTTGATGTCCAGAAGCGTAGCCGCCATCACGAGAAATTCACTCATGACATCCATGTCTTCCTCTTCCATCTGCCGCACATACTCCATGTACTGATCGGTGATGTCCGCAATCGGAATGTCATAAATGTCGACCTTGTTCTTATCAATCAAATGAAGCAGAAGGTCCAGCGGCCCCTCAAACTTCTCCAGTTTAAATTCCAGTTCCATTCTTACCTTTCCTGTTGGAAAAAATCAGCATCGGCTGAGTTCGAGTAGAGCAGTCGGGAAATCCGCGAAGGCGGTTTCCCGGATGCGCGAGCGGCGGCTTTTTCTGCCGCTCGGGATAGGAGAACTCAGCATCGGCTGAGTTCGAGTAGAGATACCTCCCCCGGATTCATAAACCGCAGGTGCAGGGAATGTGTCCCTGTGCCGCAGCTCAGAACCATCGCGGCCTCCGTTCCGTCTTCTCTTCGAATCCGGTACTCCCCTCCTGTATAATCCGGGAAAAAGTGCCAGTCCGGAGACAAAAGTCCCGGTCCCTTCGGTCCCAGTCGGATGATCCCTCCATGGATATGCCCGGACAGCACCAGGTCTGCTCCCCAGTCCGCATAGACCGGAAAGAATTTCGGATTGTGAGCGAGCACCAAACAAAACTTGTCCGGATCCGGCTCTCCGAGGTTCTCCTCCACCTGCTCTTTGCAAAGATGGTACGGAAGAAATTTCCGAAAGGTTTCACTGTCAAGATCCAGGCCGTACAGCCGGATTCCTCCGTGAAGAACTACCGATCTGTTGTGCACGCGGATTGCGCCGAGGCGCTCCGCCTCTTCGTGATATTCCAGGTACTGCCGGAGATATCTTCCCTCCAGCCGTTCACTGGCAAGCTGTGCCTCGTGATTTCCTTCTGCAAAATAGACCGGAAACTCTTTCGCAAGCTTTCCGATCAGGGCAAGAGGAACCTCCTTCCAGCCCGGTTTATCGTATGCGGCATCCTTCGCGACAATCATGTCGCCGCCGATCATGACCGCATCCGGGTTCAGGCTGCGAATTGCGCGGAGAAGAGGGCCGTTTGGCCCGTCCGGATCGTTTTTCTTCCCATAGACCTGGCTGTGCAGATCCGAAAGGAACACAATTCTTGTATTCTCACGGATTTTCGAAGAAGAGATTTGATAGTGCCGGACCACAAACCGGTGTCCGTCCCGCCAGGATACGGCAAGGCCCGCTGTCACAAGAGCTCCCACAGCAGCTGCGGCTGCAGCATTTGTTTTCTTCATGTTGCATCCTTTCTGATCCTGAACGTCTTAGAACCCGGCATATACAAATTTCACCGGAGCATATCCCGGCCCGTAAACGCCAAGAAGTACGATGGCACAGACACAGGCAAGGACAAGCAGCCACTCCCTCCAGAAGCACCCCTGATCGATTCTCTCACGAAGACCGAGGCCATCGCCTCCAAGATGCGGATCATGCCGTTCATGATACCGGTCCACCACAATCATCAGCACCGTCATTCCGGTCACAATGAGTACATTCCACGTATTGAACTCCGCATACGTATTGTTGATCTCATTGTAAAGAGCATGCGGGTTCCACTGTGCATGCGTCACCATTCTGACAAGAATTTCCATCGCGGCCCCGAAATCCTTCGCCACGTCGAAAACATAGCCGATAAACACAAGGAGAAACGTTCGGAGAATCTGAAAAATCCGGAAGCCTGCCGCTCCCTCGCGGATATGAAGTACTCTTTTCCATGCAGGGAAAAAGGGCTCCAGCATCATGGAAAGGAAAATGATCCCGCCGTTCCACAGTCCAAAGGCCACATATTTTCCCCCTGCGCCGTGCCAGATTCCGACAATCAGGAAAACCACAATGCAGGACAACGCAGCCGGAAGAACCTTTCCTGCATGCTTTCCGAAGCCGGTCTTCCCGAATCTCGTTGCAGCCACCTTTTTTCCGGTGCCCGCAAACAAGGGTGTCAATGCAAGCGGATAAAACACATATTTCTTCATCCAGGCACCGAGCGTGATGTGCCATCGCCTCCAGTAATCGTTGATGGAGGTTGCCAGATACGGCTGCCGGAAGTTTTCGGGAAGATCAATCCCAAGAATCTGTGCAATTCCGCGGGAAATGTCAATTCCGCCTGCAAAATCCGCATAAAGCTGAATGGCATACAGCAAAACGGCCACGGCTGCCATGGAGCCCGAATACTGTGCATAGGAATCCGTCACGAGATAGATGTCTTTGACCAGGCGGTCCGCCAGAACCATCTTGCGGAGATACCCCCACAAAATGAGCTCCAGTCCATGCTTGATCCTTGTCCATTCCGGACGGTGCTCCGCAAACAGCTGCTCTGCCACAGGATCCCAGAAGCCGATCGGCCCCTGAATAATCTGAGGGAAGAAGCTGACAAACAGTGCCGTCTTCCAGAAGCTCTTCTCTGCCTTCACGTTTCCGTTGCAGACATCAATCAGGTACCCCGTCGCCTGGAAGGTATAAAAGGAAATCCCGATCGGAACCAGAAGCGATAGCTGCTTCTCCCCATCGGAAGCTGCCCGGATCCAATCCGGAACATACTTGAAAAAAGCAAGAATTCCGAAATTCAGCAGCAAAACGGCCCACAGAATTCTGTGCTTGCGTTTCGTGAAGGCCCTTCGGATCGCCTTTTTTTCCTCACGCCCCAGCTTCTTCTCTCCGCTTAAGGCCTGATGCTGCAGATCTGCCTGCTTCTGAATAAGGCGTGCCCCAAGATAAACGGTCCAGGAAGTGACCAGAAGGAAAAAGAAATACTTCCCCGCACAGAGCAGATAAAACATCCAGCTGGCAGCAAGAAGCACCGTCCACTGACAGGATCGGAATTTCCGAAACACAACAGGAAAGAGAAAATACGCAAGACAGGCCGCCGTCACATAAATCAGAAAGAGAAACGATACATAATTCATCCGGCAGCCTCCTCCTTCCGCGTCGATGCAGGTTCCGCTTCAAAGCCTCCGCTCTCCTCCATCTGATGCAGAATTTCCAAAGTCTCCGGGCTCTCAAACAGATCCTTCCCGTTCGAGCCTTCCCCCTGAAGCTTCTCGTAGTAGTCCAGAAGCAGTTTCGTATACCTGGCAGTATGCTCCCACTGCTCCTTCTCCCTGCCGGAAAGCACCCGGGGTTCCACACCGTGCTCCAGGAGATACTCTGAAAACCACTTCGTAAATTTCCTCATTCCGCTCACATTCAGATGATTGGCGTCATAAAAATCCGTCTGATTATCAATGCCGACCTCCGCCTTTTTCTTCTCGAAATTCAGAAACGGAAAGCCATACTCCCCGATGATCTGCCCGATGCGGTTGGTCCGGCCGAAAATCATCTGCATTCTGGCATTGTTCTCCTCAAACAAATGCGGCGTGCGGACAAAAAGAATCTTCGTCTTCGGGTATTTCTTCACACAGTAAGACAGGAAGCTTCTGAGCGCCTTTTCGTAGGCAGGATCCAGCTCCTGCGTCGCCTCACTCTCTTCATAATCCGGAATCAGCTTCCCTGCCGGAACCTTTCCGGTCAGTGTCTCAAAGCCCCGAAGCGTCAGAACGCCGTTATTGTCCGCTCCAAAATGAAGATTGTCCCGAATCGTGGCAGCAGCGCTGCGGATTCCCCCCGGCTGGTTGGAATGATAAGCATAAAGCGGAACCAGGAGCCCAAGCGCTTCCCCGTATCTTCCGGTCTCCTTCAGATACGTCCGGATCATTTGAAGACGGGTCCCGGAAAACAGCGGCAGATGCAGGGCCATCCTCTCCACTGCCGTCTGATACATGTGATACTGTTCCTCCTCCGAGGAGCTGTAAAGGGCACCATTGACCTCGATCACCACCACATCAGGGTTCTGAAGCCGCATGGTCTCATCCAGCTGTGCGCGCCATACCTGAACCGCATCTCCGTTGATGGTAAACGGATAGCTCGTAATTCCATAGTCCTCATATGCCAGACCGGAGCAATAGGCACAGCTGATATCACTTGCTCCGATCAGCACAACGTCCAATGAGTCCTCCGGTTCCCGGTAAAATCCGATGATCCGGTCCTCATCATAATTCCGGTGGATATAGAGCGTCTTCCATGCAATCGAGAGCACCGCAAGCACTGCCGCCAGAAGAGACAGCACCTTCAGTCCCCTGATCACCCATATTCTGTTTCCGGTCCGATTCTTCAATATGCTTCTCCTACCGGTTTGTCCGTCTGCTTCCATGACCACTCCGGCACAATCTGAATTGCCCATAAGCCAGTATAGTTTATCACACCTGGCATTCAGTCGCCATATATGCAGTCGTCAAGAAAAGACAAAGCACAAGAAAAGCCCCTGACACTCTCGTGTCAGGGGCCACTGCTGTCTTGATTACAGGTACAGCCGTCTCGCCATCTTCCGATCAGCGATTAGTTGTACTTCCTCTTTCTTGCAGCTTCGGACTTCTTCTTACGCTTTACGCTGGGCTTCTCGTAGTGTTCTCTCTTACGGATTTCCTGCTGGATGCCCGCCTTTGCGCAGCTTCTCTTGAAACGACGCAGAGCGCTGTCCAAAGTCTCATTCTCTTTTACGATAACGCTAGACATTTCTTCTACCCTCCCTTCAGTCCCTTTCAGATGGAAAGCTCTCCGGCATCACAGGAAACATATTAAAAATACATCTCATCCGATCTCAGAAACCTCTCATCTGGCTGATGGGTTTTTCTGTGTTTTATGAATCTCTCAAAAAGACACAAACCAGATTATACGCAAGCATGCTTCTTTTGTAAAGGACTTTTTGCGAAAGCCCTTTTACGAAAGCTGTCCTTCCAGAACCTTTTCGGCTTCTTCCAGTGCCTTGCCGATTCCTGCAGGGTTCTTGCCGCCGGCCTGCGCCATGTTCGGACGACCGCCGCCGCCACCGCCGACTTCCTTCGCGATGTCCTTAACAAGATTTCCGGCATGAGCACCCTTCTTCATTGCTTCCTCGGATGCCATGGCAACCAGATTTACCTTGCCGTCCTTGTCGGAAATCAGAACCACAACGCCTCCGGGAAGCTTTGCCTTCAGATCATCACCGAGGCTGCGCAGCTCATTCATGTCAACACCCGGAACGTGAGCACAAAGGAACGGAACACCCTTGATTTCCTTTACATTGTCCATGACATTGCCAAGAGAAGCCTGTGCTTCCTTCGCCTTCATGGATTCATTCTCGGATTTCACTTCCTTCAGTTCCTTCTGCAGAGCACGAATTCTCTCCGAAAGTGTGGCAGGCGTAGCCTTGACAAGCTCTGCCGCCTCATTCAGCTCTGCTTCCAGCCCTTCATAATACTTCCGGACATTGTCTCCCGTCAGTGCTTCGATTCTCCGAACTCCGGCAGCAACACCGTTCTCGGAAAGGATCTTAAACGAGCCGATCGTGATCGTATTCGAGACATGCGTACCTCCGCACAGCTCTACCGACCAGTCTCCCATCTTCACCACGCGAACGCTGTCGCCGTATTTCTCTCCGAAAAGAGCCATTGCGCCGTTCTTCTTCGCTTCCTCAAGCGTCATCACCTCTGTGACAACCGGAAGGCTTTCCGCGATCTTCTCGTTGACAAGATCTTCGACTTTCTTCAGCTCCTCCCTCGTCATTGCCTGGAAATGAGAGAAGTCAAAACGGGTACGGTCTGCATCCTGATAGGAGCCTGCCTGCTCCACATGAGTGCCCAGAACCTCACGAAGTGCTCTCTGAAGAAGGTGCGTTGCAGAATGGTTTCTGCAGGTTGCCATACGGTTCTTCTCATCGACCCGAAGGGTAACCTGATCGCCCAGCTTGAACATTCCGGAGACCACATGACCGATGTGCGCAATCTTGCCGCCGGCAACGTGCTCTGTTGCTTCCACCTCAAAGACAACCGCTCCCTTTCCAAGAGCTGCCTCCTTCGCCATTTCCTCCGAAGAAGCCTTGATGCCGCCGGCTTCGGAATAACCGGTGGAGAGAACAATCAGGCCCTTATCGCCAGCCTGGCCGCCCATCGTTCCGTAGAAGGGAGTCTCCTTTGTGATGATTGCACCGTACTGCCCGTCGGACAGTGCATCGGCAACGCTGTCTTCTTCACCGTCTGACTCCTCCGATGCAGCGCTCTTCTGAGCTGCAAGAGAAGGAAGGGATGCCATGGCGATGATCTCAGATTCTGCAGTCAGCTGATCATATCCGACAAAAGCAGATGTCAGAGAAGGATCCATCTCCTCATATACCGTAGCTGCCGCTCCCATATAGGTAGCCGCCTTGCCGGAACGCTCACGGTCAGAACGAGCCTGCTCTCTCTGCTTCTTCATTGCAGCATTGAAGCCATCCTCATCTACCGTAAAGCCCTTTTCCTCCAGAATTTCCTTCGTGTTATCCAGCGGGAACCCATAGGTGTCATAAAGCTTGAACGCATCCTCTCCGGAAAGCTCCTTATTTCCGGCCTTTTCGAGCTCCTGCTCCATCTGAGCCAGAATATCCATTCCCTGCTCATAGGTCTTCTCAAACTTCTCTTCCTCGGCGCGGACTACATTGAGAATGAAATCTCTCTTCTCCTCCAGCTCCGGATAACCGTCCTTCGAGGTTTCGATGACGTTCTCCGCAAGAGTCGGCAGGAAGGAGCCCTGAATGCCAAGCTTTCTTCCGTGACGAACCGCGCGGCGGATGATTCTGCGAAGGACATAGCCTCTTCCGTTGTTGGAGGGCATAATGCCATCCGAAATCATGAAGGTCATTGCGCGGGCATGGTCCGTGCAGATACGAACCGAAACATCACTGTCATAGCTGCCAGGCTGCTCATATCCGATGCCGCCTGCCAGGCTGCAGATCAGATCACGCAGGGATTTCAGCGTATCAACGTCGAAGATGGATCCCACGTCCTGAACGGCAACCGCCAGACGCTCAAGGCCCATGCCGGTATCAATGTTCTTCTGAACAAGATCCGTGTAATTGCCGTTTCCATCATTGTTGAACTGGGAAAATACGATATTCCAGACCTCCATGAAGCGGTCACCTTCACCGCCCATGACATCCTCCGGTCCGTTTCCGTACTTCTCTCCGCGGTCATAGTAAATCTCCGAGCAGGGACCGCAGGGGCCGGAGCCATGCTCCCAGAAATTGTCCGCCTTGCCGAACTTGTAAATATGATCGGCCGGAATGTGCATGTCATTCAGCCAGATATTGTAAGCCTCTTCATCGTCCACATAGACAGAAGGATACAGACGTTCCGGATCCAGTCCGACGCGCTCGGTCAGAAACTCCCATGCCCACGGAATGGCTTCCTTCTTGAAATAATCACCGAAGGAGAAGTTGCCCAACATTTCAAAATAAGTGCCGTGGCGGGCTGTTTTTCCTACGTTCTCCAGATCGCCGGTGCGGATGCACTTCTGGCAGGTGGTAACCCGTCTTCTCGGGGGAATCTCCTGACCGGTAAACCAGGGCTTCATCGGAGCCATACCGGAATTGATGATCAAGAGCGATGTATCATTGTGAGGAACCAGCGAGAAGCTGTTCAGTCTGAGGCATCCCTTCTCTTCAAAGAATGCCAGAAACAGCTCACGCAGTTCGTTTATGCCTCTGTACTGCATTACTCAGTTTCCTTTCTCCATGTTGTATTCAGCGGTCCATGCCGTTGCCGGACTTGCCGGCCGGCTCAAAAATCAAACTTCTCATCGAACCAGTTCTTCAGCTCCGCAATCGGAACGCGAACCTGCTCCATCGTGTCACGGTCACGGATCGTAACCGCCTGGTCGTTCTCGGAATCGAAATCGTAGCAGATGCAGTACGGTGTTCCGATTTCATCCTCACGGCGATATCTCTTGCCGATTGCTCCGCGGTCATCAAAATCGCAGTTGTAGCGTTTGGACAGCTCTGCAAAAACCTTCTGTGCGGGCTCGGAGAGCTTTTTGGACAGCGGAAGAACCGCAATCTTTACGGGCGCAATGGCCGGATGGAAGTGCATGACATTGCGTACGGTTCCGTCCGGAAGCTCCTCTTCATCGTAGGCTTCGCAGATGAACGCAAGGGTCACACGGTCGCAGCCAAGTGACGGCTCGACAACATAAGGAATGTAACGCTCCCCGCTCTCCTCATCGAAGTAGGTAAGATCCTCGCCGGAGACCTTCTGGTGCTGCGACAGGTCATAATCCGTGCGGTCTGCAATGCCCCACAGCTCGCCCCAGTCACCAAAGGGGAAGGTATATTCGATGTCCGAGGTAGCCTTGGAATAGAACGAAAGCTCTTCCTTGTCATGATCACGGAAACGAAGGTGCTCCTCCTTGATTCCCAGGGAGAGCAGCCAGTTCCAGCAGAAGTTCTTCCAGTACTGGAACCACTCCAGATCGGTATCAGGCTTGCAGAAGAATTCCATCTCCATCTGCTCGAACTCACGGGTACGGAAGGTGAAGTTCCCGGGAGTAATCTCATTACGGAAGGACTTGCCGATCTGGCAGATACCAAACGGCAGATGCTTTCTCGCCGTGCGCTGTACATTCTTAAAGTTGACAAAAATACCCTGTGCCGTTTCCGGACGAAGGTAGATGGTGTTGGTGGAATCCTCCGTTACCCCCTGGAAGGTCTTGAACATCAGATTGAACTGACGGATGTCGGTCCAGTGGAACTGACCGCAGGACGGGCAGGGAACCTTGAACTTATTGATAAAGCTCATCATTTCATCGTTGGACCATCCGTCAACCGATCCGTCCAGCGTCAGCTCGTGCTCATGTGCATAGCTCTCAATCAGCTGATCCGCACGGAAACGCTCTCCGCAGGCCTTGCAGTCCATCAGAGGATCCGAGAAGCCCGCCAGATGTCCGGATGCAACCCAAGTCTTGGGGTTCATCAGAATCGCGCAGTCCACGCCGACGTTGGTCGGGGACTCCTGCACAAACTTTCTCCACCATGCCTTCTTTACGTTGTTCTTCAGCTCAACGCCGAGATTACCGTAATCCCAGGTATTCGACAGACCGCCATAGATCTGAGAACCGGGATAAATGAATCCGCGCGCATTGCAGAGCGCAACAACCTTGTCCATTGTCTTTTCCATGTGCCTACTCCTTGATCCTTCTGCTTCTGCAGATGATATATTGATTCCCTGGTGGCCGCCTCCCGCAAAGAACTGATGCGGCGGCTTCCCCAGAGTCCCTACCGTGTATAACTAATCCGAGTCTGCGAAATGCCGGTGCTCCGGCCCGCTACTTCAGTATGACAATCGCAGGCTCATCCTTGCTGATGACATCCACCGGCGATGCATGCGTCTCATCCGTAACGCCAAGATTCGGTGTCGCATACAGAATTCCGCGCGGCGTCACCACGTTCACCTGTTCGGAAAGAATGATGACCTCATTCTCCAGCAGCTGATCCAGTGTCGCCTGATTCAGAATTCTGGACGAATCTGCATGGCTCACCGCGGACATGATGGATTCAAAATCATAGCCGCTGTCTTCGGCATCCTTCACCGTTCCGACAAACAGATCGGTGTCGTTGAAGCTCCTGTAATCCTCTGCGCTCTTATAGGTAAGAACCAACTTGGCCATCTGATCCTTCACCTGCAGAGAATTCTGAACAACGCTCCTGCTGCCGTTTTCGGCATTATAAGCGTCCACGGCATCGCGGACCGTTTTCTTCAGCTCATTTGCATCGTAATAATCCTCGGCAAAGGATTCCACGCTCGTGATCCGGATGCTTCCGTTCTTGCAGAATTCCGCCGTTGACTCCGCATAGTCCTCCGGGCCCAGTGCTCTTGTCACCGCCCGGACAGCAAGAAGCAATCCCGCAACAATAACAGCCGCAGCAAGAACAACCGCAAGCTTCACCGCCTGCTCCTTCTGCTTTCTCTTTCGAAGCTTCTGATTCCGTTTTTTCTTCTGCGCCATCTGCCTCACCTCGTCAGACATATGCTAAACAGATACACTTTATACTTTTTTTATTCTCTTCGCAACCTTCTGCTGTCAGCTCCCGCTTAAACTTCCATCACTTCCAGAATCTCAAGGCTCCGGAATGTGTGCCGTTCAAACGCAAACTCCATGCATCGCCCGGCAAGCTCCGCCAGCTCCTTCTGTGCAGGCTCATCCAGAGAAAACGAATACAGCTTCGCAATCTTCGACCTCTCAATGTGATGAAGCGCCGCCATAACCGCCGGAAGATACTTCTGCGGATTCGGTTCCCGCATTTCTCCCTCAATCACGACGGTCTTCAGTTCAAATACAGAGCGCACCAGCCTTGGAGGAAACTTTTCGGATTCCAGAGCGCGCAGCGTCTGATACAAAAGGAGAAGGAGCTGCGCCTCGTCGTTGTTTTCCCTCGTGCAGTATTCCAACACCTCGCAGAAATACTGCCCCTCCAGCGAAGCCTCAATATGTGTGCGGAACCAGGAAAAATAATTCTGCACTGAGGCCTCGGTCAGCGTATAGGAATCACGGCCGGCATACAGCCGGAATGTACCGAACACAAACAGGTCCGTCGCTGCCACAAGCTGCGAATTCGGACGCCGTGCGCCCCTGGCAAACGCAGATATTTTCCCCCGCTCTCTTGTCAGCAGGACCACTCTCCTGTCATACTCGCCGATTGGCTGCACACCGATCACCATGGCCGTTACTTCAGTATAAGGTCTTTTGAATTCAAGCTCCGCCATTCCCGTTTTTCTCAGAATTAAAGATTCTTCTCATTGTAGCCGTAGGTTTTCAGCGCATTCTGGTCATCCTTCCAGCCCTTGCGGACCTTCACCCAGAGCCGCAGATTCACCCGGCATCCGATCATATTCTCGATATCAATCCGGGCAGCCGTTCCGATTTTCTTCAGCATGGCGCCGCCGGCCCCGATGATGATGCCCTTGTGGCTCTCCCGCTCACAGATGATGTCTGCGTCAACGTCGCAGATCCTCTCCGGGGAGGATGCTTTGCTGCGGTACTTCATGCGGTTGATCTGCACTGCGATTCCATGCGGAACCTCTTCGTTAATATAGCGGAGGGCCTTCTCCCGGATCATCTCGGAAGCAATCTCGCGCTCTGTCTGTGTTGTGACCTCCTCCGGATCGTAGAAGGGTTCGCCCTCCGGAAGCCTGTCCCAGATCGTCCTTCGAAGATCCTCAAGTCCGGTTCTCTGCCTGGAGCTGACCGGAATCAGATCCGCAAGCTCCTGCCCGGTTTCCTTCTTCCACGCCTTCGCATAATTCTCAAGGACCGGAAGAATCTGTGCCTTCTTCACGGAATCTGTCTTCGTGACGCACAGAATCACCGGCTTCCCGGCACCTGCCACCTTTTTCAGGACAGCCAGATCCTCCTCCTTCAGATTCGCTCTTGGCTCGACCAGCCACAGAATCAGGTCCACCTCCTTCAGCGTAGAATCGGCAGCGTGCAGCATATATTCGCCAAGGCGGTCCTTCGCCTGATTGATTCCCGGAGTATCCAGAAACACAACCTGTCCGTTCTCGTCGCTGTAGATCGTCCGGATCTGATTCCGCGTCGTCTGCGGCTTATAGGAAGTAATTGCGATCTTCTGTCCGATCAATGTATTCATCAATGTGGATTTTCCGACATTCGGGCGGCCCACAATCGCCGCAAAACCAGCTTTTGCCATATTTTCATCCTTTCCGGCAGTTACGTCAGAGGCTCCAGGGTGTCGAACAACGTCTCCTCTTCCTTCAGCTTCTTCGCAGAGCCCACCACGCACAGAACGCCGTCATCCAGAAACGCCTCAATGTACGCGCTCATCCGGCGAATCTCTTCCTGCGTGCAGGAAAGAACCTGCTGCCGCTCTCTCTGCAGATCCTCTGCAGTAATTCCGGTCAGCTCACAGGTCTTCGAAAAACGCCCGAACATGCTCGGCGTCATCGGACGGTCCATCGTACTCACAGCCCCGATAACATATTTCGTCATTTCCTGCTCATCTGCTTCAAACCCTCCGATGTATGCCGCAGCCTCTTCGAAGGCCTGAACGGTTTCCTTCAACTTCGGATCACGGTAGGAAACAAAATAGGAAATGCCATCCCGGCCAAAGCCGCTCATGCAGCCATAGGCCCCGCCGAATACACGGACCTTATTCCAAAGGTAATCGTAGCCAAGAATCACCTTCAGAACACGAAGCTCTCCGCGGAAGGGAAGTCCTCTTCTCCGGAAATCCCCTGCCCTGCAGACGAACTGCACCTGCCCGGCCGTCGTAAACCCTTCGCTCTTCCTCAAAGAAGGCTTTGAGGTTCCTGTTCGCATTGCAGGAAGGAAGGTATCCCTTGCCGCTCCCTCCAGCTTCGATGCAAATTTCTCCAGCACCGGCAGTGCCTTCGGAATGCAGTCCTTTTCCGCGGTAAGATCTGCAAAAAAGCGCTCCTTCCGCATTATGGAAGAAACAACCCTCCGCATCATTTCCGGGAGTTTTTCCTTCTCCTCCTCAAAGTGAAGACAAAGATCGTCCAGGAACCGGTAAGCTCCGATTCCCGCAAGGTCGTCCATGATCCGGGACGATTCCGAAAGATTCGCCGCAGACCGCATCACAGCGGTGGCGTGTCCGGAAGAAGGAAGCTCCGCCTTCATGGACGCCCTCTCCTCCTCCAGAATCTCGCGGATCCTTTCCGTATCCGAAAAGTCCGTATGAAGAAGAATCTCCTCCGCCAGCTCAAGCGCCTTCTCCAGATTCGAATCCATTGTTTTCAGCGACAGCTCAAACAAAATCCGGTACTTCGACGGATCCCTGCTGTCGTTCATATTCGAAATCGTCGGGAGAATCCCTCCCGTTTCAATGTTGATTTCGTGATCCAGCTCCTGATAGGAATACCTCTCCGTGCTCATGGCTCCAAGGAGAACCTTGAAGATTCCGACATACCGGAAAAGCTCCGGCGCAAGACCTGTCACATCAAAGGAAAGGTCCAGATAATCGATGCCGTTTGTCGGCGCAGGATGCGCAAGAAGTGAAAGCTCCTTCCCGCCAAGCCGTTCCGTCGAAGGCTTCTTCGCCTCTGTCTTCAGATCCGACCGCGAAAGCACCGGAATGCTGCGGACCGCTTCTTCGGTATCCGGCGTATTCTGCCAGGTCCTGAGTTCCTCTTCCTTCCTTCGAAGCTCCTCCAGCTCCTCCTCGGAAAGAGACGCGGCAAAAGCAGCAAGCTTCTCCTTCTGCTGCTCCTCCATCCGCTCCGTAAGTCCCTTTTCCGGAAGCAGGAGCACCGTGCTCGTATGCGTGTTGTCCAGAAGGTATCTGCGAATCAGCTTTTCAAAATACCCGGTAGGAATTTCCTTCTTCAGCTCCTCCAGAAGACCGCTGATATCCAGATTCGTCCAGACAGAGGTTTCGTCGTAAAGCCAGGTATCCAGAAGATCCAGTCCGTAAATCAGCCCCTTGGGATACGAGCCGAAATCCGCCTCCCGGTAATGGAATTCAAAGTCATTGATTCCGGCAAGAAGTGCCCGCGGATCCATTCCGTTCTCCGACAGATCCTCCAGCGTTTCGCGGATGGTACGTTCGAACTCCTCCTTCTGCTCCGGCTCGGCATATTTTGCCGCAATCGTGTAGTACGGCTCATAGACGCCGCACTCATAAAGCGACTCCACATTCTGCCCGATGCCCTTTTCGCGAAGAGCCTCCTTCACCGGAGCGCCTTCTGCGTCGCAGAGCACATAATCCAGCACCTTGAAGGCAAGGATCACCTTCGGATTCCCGTGGATCGGAAGTGCTGCATTCCAGGAAAGGAACGTCTTTTCGTGCTCGTCATCCTCCTTCAGAATGCTGTAGCTCTTCCGGATCTCCGCCGGCTTTTCAAAAGGCTTCTGCGGGCGAACGGAGGAATCAACCGCCAGCACCTCATAGTGCGCAAGGTACTGCTCATCCAGAAACCGCAGCCGCTCTGCGACATCCAGATCCCCGTAAAGAAAGATGTAAGAGTTGGACGGATGATAGTACTTCCTGTGGAAGTCCAGATACTGCTCATAGGTAAGCTCCGGAATCACCTTCGGATCGCCGCCCGAGACAATCGAATACGTGGTATCCGGATACAGGGAAGCCAGAATCTCATCATTCAGCACATCATCCGGGGAAGACATCACGCCCTTCATCTCATTGTAAACAACACCGTTGATCAGAATCTCCGGTGTCTTCCCACGATCGGAGGGATCCTCCTTCACCTCGTAATGCCAGCCCTCCTGCCGGAAAATATTCTCATTGGTATAGATGTTCGGATGGAATACAGCGTCCAGATACACGTGCATCAGATTGGCAAAATCCTTCTCATTGGTGGAGGCCACCGGATACACCGTCTTGTCCGGATACGTCATTGCGTTCAGAAAAGTATTCAGAGATCCCTTCACAACCTCAATGAACGGATCCTTGACCGGAAAATCCCGCGACCCGCACAGAACCGTATGCTCAATGATATGAGCAACACCCGTCGAATCCGTCGGCGGTGTGCGAAACGCAATGTAAAAGACCTTGTTGCTGTCCTCGTTCGGCAAAAGCGCGATTCTCGCCCCGCTCTTCTTATGCCGCAGCACATAGCTGTCGCTTCCGATGTCCTTCAGAAAACGATGCTCCAGGATCTCGTATGTCCCAAGCGCACGAATCTGCGCCTCCGTATCGTTGTGCATGAAATCATGTACCCCCTGTGTGTTCAATGGAATCTGCTGCCATCACGAATTTAAAAAAAGCGAGCAGGTTCAACTGCTCGCTAGGAAGCTGGATTAGAGGGGAATCGAACCCCTGTCCAAAAACCCATCCCGTGTCCTTCTACTATCATAGTTCGTTGCTTGCGCCCGAAGGCTTCTCCCGCACGAAGAAGGAAAACGAACACGCCTTCTTTTGCAGCAGCCGCTGATACGCCCACAGAGCTGCGGCATTCTCTGCGTCGTTTCCTGTTATGATGACGCCGTATCTGACGAGAACAGGTGCAAGTCAGGCGACGCTGGTGCGATTAGGCAGCCAGAGCTACTTCGTTAGAATTAGCGTTTATATTTAGGTTTGCCGTTTGACGGACGGCTCCGGATAGCTTCTCCACCTTCAAGATCCCTGTCGAAACCTTTACTAACCCGGATTAGCGACATTATTCTACCATTTCCGTGCGCATTGAGCAAGCCGCATTCCGCCATCACCCTCTGTAAACATCCTTGAAATCGCGTTCCGCCTCCCTGCGTGCATCCTTCCTCTTCAGATCCTCGCGCTTATCATAGGTATGCTTGCCTCTTGCCAGGCCGATCTCCACCTTGCACCTTCCTCCCTTAAGATAGACTGAGAGCGGAACAATCGTGTATCCCTTCTGGGCCACAGACTGATCCAGCTTCATAATCTGCGCCTTGTGGAGCAGAAGCTTTCTCCTGCGAAGCGGATCCTTGTTGAAAATATTGCCCTTCTCATAGGGGCTGATGTTCATCCCCTCCACGAAGGCTTCTCCTTGATCAATGGAGACATACGCCTCCTTGACGCTGCACTTTCCCTGGCGGATGGACTTGATCTCCGTCCCGTACAGCTCAATGCCGCACTCATATTTTTCTTCGATAAAATAGTCATGATACGCCTTTTTGTTATTGGCGATCAGCTTCATGCTCTCCTGCATTGCTCCACCTTATTTCTTCCTGCGTCCGCCTCCGCGGTGCGCCTTCCGGTGCTTCCTGTCCTTTTTCGGCGTGGGAATCTCTCCCTTTGCGGTCAGCCTCTTCAAGGTTTTCCTGTGCTCAGGCTGCTCCTTTTTGTCTGGCTTTTCGGAATTTTTCTCCTCATAAAGCTCGAAGTCAATCGTCCTTGCCATGGTATCCACAGAAGCCACTGTAACACGAACCGGCTGTCCGAGCGAATAAACCTTTCCGCTCCGTTCCCCGACAAGCCTTGCACTTCTCTCGTCATACTCATAATAATCATCACGCAGAGAGCGGACCGGCACCAGGCCCTCCACGGTATTCGGAAGCTGCACATAAATTCCCCAGCCCGTCACACCGCTGACGGTTCCCTCGAAATCCTCTCCGAGGTGTCCCTTCATGTACTCGCACATCTTCTGCTTGTTGGTTTCACGCTCCGCCTCATCCGCGCGGTGCTCCATCTCCGAACACTGCCTGCAAACCTGCGGCAGGATCTGATCGTAATGCTCCCGTCTCTTCTCGCTCAGCTTCCCGTGCAGATACTCCTTAATAATACGATGAATCTGAAGATCCGGGTAGCGCCGGATGGGAGAGGTAAAATGACAATAATACCGCAGCGCAAGTCCGAAGTGCCCGCCGCAGGTTGTGGTGTACATGGCTCTCTGCATGCTGCGAAGCGTCATCACGCTGATGACAGCCTCCTCCGGTTTTCCCTTAAGTCCGGCAAGCAGGGTCTGCAGCTCCTTCGGGTGCACGTCGCCATGGCTCCAGCGAAGCTGATAGCCGTAGACACGGACGAAATCCGAAAGCCGCTCCATTTTCTCCTCCTCCGGTACGCCGTGCGTGCGGTACACAAAAGGAAGTCCCAGCCAGTAAAAATGCTCGGCGACCGTTTCATTGGCCGCAACCATGAAGTTCTCGATCATCATGGTCGCTTCGTTCCGTTCATAGGGCACGATCTCCTTCACCCTGCCCTGTTCATCCAGATGAATCTTGCATTCCGGAAACTCAAAGTCAATGGCGCCGTCTGCAGTTCTCTTTTTCGACAAAATACCAGACAGGCGTCTGCCTCTTCGAAGCATCGCCGCCAGTGCGTGTGCCCTTGTCTTCGCCCCGCGATGAATTCCCTGCAGCGCAAGCTGCTGCAGAATTTCCGATTCGTCCTTCTCTGTAAAAAGCTTCATGACACCCGGATAGGAAAGCTTCGCATCCGATCGGATGATCGATTCCACAACCCTTGCATCCACCACATTTCCCGCCTTGTCCATCTGCATGATACAGCTCAGGGCAAAACGATCCTCTCCCGGATTCAGCGAGCAGATACCGTTCGAAAGCTCATGCGGCAGCATCGGAATGACGCGGTCCACGAGATAATTGGAGGTTGCTCTCTTCAAAGCCTCCTGGTCCAGTGCGGTGTTCTCGAAAACATACTGGGAAACATCCGCAATATGAACGCCAAGCTCCCACGCCGCCGTTCCGCTTCCCTCCGGCGCAAGCCTTCGAATCGAAATCGCATCGTCGATGTCCTTCGTGTCCGGACCATCAATTGTAACCGTCGGAACATCCCGGAAATCCTCCCGGAATTTCAGAATCTCCTCCGATACCCGGATCTCCTGCGGAATCTTCCGGACCTGCTTCATCACGTCCTCCGGGAACTCCTGCGGAAGATTGTACGCACGAAGGATGGATAAAATATCGACTCCCGGATCATCCATATGACCCAGAATCTCCGTGACCTTTCCCTCCAGCATGGCCCCGTGTCCTCCGTGACCATGCAGGCTTTTCGAAGAGCTCCGCCTTGCCGCAGCTCTTCCCTCTCCGTAATCCGTAAGGAAAACCACAACCTTGTGCCCGTTTACCGCGCCCATGCTGCAGCCCTCCGGAATCCGGACATCCGCAGGAATCTTCCGGTTATCCGGAATCACGCTTCCGCTGCCGCCCTTTCCATAAAAAGTACCGACAAGTGAGGTCGTATTCCTTGCAACAATCCGGACAACCTCTGCCTCCTGCCTTCTTCCGTCCTTCCCATCCGGAATCACATTGCCGTCAAAGGAGGGCAGCAGACGAACCTCGACAAGGTCCCCGTCCAGAGCGGTCCCCGTCAGCCCCTCCGGGATGAACAGATCCTTCTCCAGATCCTCCGCCCTGACAAAGCCAAAACCCTTTGCATTCGCAAGGAAGGTCCCCTGCATCAATATTTCTTTTCTTATTTTCTTCATAATCAAACATTTCTCCTGTCCGAAAAAAGAACGAGGTGCCCCTGACAATCAGGAGCACCTCATCTTGGACTTATCTTACTCTGTCTGTTCCATCAGAACAGGTTCATATTCAGGAGAACAGCCAGCACAAAGAAAATCACGCAAAGGACAACAGTAGCCTTTACCAGATGTCCCTCTACGGAACGTCCTTTGTTCTTCCCCCAATAAGTATCTGCGGCTCCCGCAATGGTGCCGAGTCCCTGGGACTTGCCTTCCTGCATCAGAACAATTACTGTCAGAATCAAACTGACAACAATCAGAACAATGGTTAAAATCCAACGAATTATACTCATCTTGACTTCCTGACCTTAATTCTATAATTTAAATCATGTACAGGTTGGGAATACAGCGGCATAAGCGCCCTGCATTCACATACAAGGCAGATTATAACAAAGGAAGCATATCGTGGCAAGCAAAATATCCAAACCGTCTTTTTTCAAAATTTCCAGACAGTCCTTCTTTGAATTTCTCGGTGCCTGCGGCATCTCTTTTCTTCTGATGCTGCTTCTGACAAGGTCTTCGTTCTTATATCCTTATAACAACTGGGATGACTCCAACAGCTATTTTTCAATGGGAAAATCCATGTTTCACGGCATTCTCATCTATCGCGACATCTTTGACCAGAAGGGCCCCTACCTCTATTTTCTCTATGGCCTGTGTTCCCTGGTGTCCGGAACCACCTTCCGCGGTGTGTTCCTCATGGAAATTCTCCTCGGCGCTGCGGATCTTCTCCTGATTGGCAGGATTCTGAAGCTTTTCTGCAGGCCGCAGACCGCAGCCTTTCTCTCTCCGATTCTTCTTGCCTGCATGTGTGCATCCAAAAGCTTCTACTGGGGCGGCTGCGCAGAGGAAATCTGCCTGCCGTTTCTTCTGTTTCCCCTGTATGTGCTTCTGCGCACGCTGCAGCATAGCCGCCGGGCAGAATTTTCCCCGAGAGATGTTTTCCTCTCCGGCCTCTGCTGCGGCTTTGTATTCTGCGTGAAATTCACCCTGATGGGATTTTTCCTTGGCTTTGCTCTTTCCGTCATTCTGACCTGCCGGAGCTTCCGCGAGTTTGCAAGACTCGCCGGATGTTTTCTTCTCGGAACACTTCTTCCCTTTGTTCCCTGGGTGATCTACTTCGGAATCACCGGCGGACTGGACGACTGGTACCGCGTATACATTTACACCAATGTTTTCCTGTACTCGGACTTCGGAGCCAACTCGCATGGTGCCTCCGCTTCGCAGAAAATCTACGATCTCGCAAAGCTCCTGTACTGGCTCATTCTGGACAACCTCCAGTATTTTATCTTTGTGATCGCAGGACTTCTCTGGATGCTCCTTCGAAAGGGAGCATCCTTCGCAGAACGGATCGCTCCCGCCCTGATGTTCGCGCTTACCTTCCTCTTTATCTATATCGGCGGAGCACACCTTCCCTACTACGCCTTTCCTCTCACGGCCTTTGCCGTCACCGGAATGGCAGGAGCAGGCGTCCTTCTTGACAGGATCGCCGCAAAAGCTGCCCGGAAGAGAACCGTTTCTGCAGGAAATATCGTTCGGATTACAGCCGGCCTTCTCCTCTCTCTTGTGATCAGCTATGCCGTCATTCTCCGCTGCAGCTGGAATATGGACTACCTTGGAACCCCGAAGGATCAGATTTTCCTGACAAGCTTCACGGAAGATATCAACAAGGATCGTGCAGCCGGCATTGTCGACGAGGATCACACAACGCTTCTCAACATTGGCTGCCTCGACAGCGGTCTTTACACAACAACCGGAATCTATCCGACCTGCTACTGGTTCCAGACACAAACGCTCCCAGGAGGTGAGGTGGACCGCGAGCAGCTCTCCTACATTCTGGAGGGCCGCACCGACTACATCGTCGCCCGCGACTCCTATCCGGAAGCAATTTTCGAGCATTACGAGCAGATCGATGAGTTTCATCAGACGCTTCAGCCGCAGAATTTCACCTATTATTTGTTCCGGAAGAAAACAGAAATTCATTGACACATGAAGTTCTGCCCGTTATTATAGTGGCTGTATGTGCACGGAACTGTCCGTGTCCGGATTCCTGTGCGCATCGAGATCCAAATAAAACACGTGTTTCGTTATATGGAGGTAATGTACAGATGGCAAACATCAAATCTGCCAAGAAGAGAATTCTCACAAGCGCCAAGAAGGCTGAGGCTAACAAGGCTGTCAAGACCGGCGTTAAGACCGCAGTCAAGAAGGTTCGCACCGCTGTAGAGGCTGGCGACAAGACTGCAGCTGCAGAGGCACTGACCGCAGCAACTTCCGCAATCGGAAAGGCTGAGAGCAAGGGAGTACTTCACAAGAATACTGCTTCCCGCAAGGTTTCCCGCCTGGCTGCTGCTGTCAACAAGATGGACTAATCTCCCATCCGGATGCTCCTTTTCACATTTGCACCGCGGCTGGTGTGAGAAATACGAGCTGACAGAACACAGAAAAAGAACCCCGCTTCGTTTGATCAGCGAAGCGGGGTTTTCTTGTATTCGTGTTCCTTGTTCCCTTGGACCCATTTCCCATCTGCTTGGCAATGAAGAGTGCCGGATGTTTCCAGTGCTCTGTCTCTAACGACCGGCCGCAGCCAGACGTTGTTTCAGTTGTGCGATGATCTGGTCCTTTTCGGAAAGGGCATGGTCCTTCTCTGCAAGGATGTCTTTGAATTTCTTCTCTGCTTCCTGTTCCGCTTCCCTTTTCACTTCCTTTCTCGCTTCCTTTCTCGCTTCGATTGCTTCGGATTCACGGATTGTCTTCCAAACCTCTTCTTCGTTGTATTCGGTCAGCAGCATATCAATCACTTCTCCTTTCTGTGACTGGATATAGTTCTTCACGGCTCCCGTCGGGATCCGTGCCAGTGCCTCGTCCGCCGCAGTCTTCGGGCCGAGCGACGGGACGAGGTTACGATAATTCGAAACAAAACTGGAATAATCATTCAAAGGTCTGCAAATGCAGGGGAGCTCTTGTCCCGGGTTAATGTTGTACACATGTACGATTGCCTCCAGATCTCCTCTCGAATGCTCAAAACTGTCGGAAAGCTTCAGGACGGTATCGCCTGTCTGTTTAAGACCATTATACAATACCACCAGCTTCGGTGTCGGAATTTCTACCAAGGAACTTGTATACAGCCAGGGGGCTTTCTTCGTGTCATTCAGATATTTCTCGAGAGCATGAGCAGCATAGAGAAAACACCGAACCGGCATGTTCGGATTCCATGTACTCTGCTGTTCGAACATGTTGAGATCACCAGCAAGAAGGAATGAAACATCATTCTTCATCCCCATATAGACCACATCTTCCAGTGTGTTCAGCTTCAAATCTGCCGGATTGCTGTAATCTGTGTGGTTGATTGCGTTGTACAGTTCAAGAGTCAGTTCTTTTCTCTCTTCTGCCCCAAAAAGTGCATGGAACAGACGATCCTTGTAAAAGCGATTGATCGGCCAGATCTTCTCCTTCTGACCAGGACTTCTCCGTGAATGACTTTTTCGCCTTCCTGCTGCTTTTGAATGTGTTGTTTTTTGTTTTCGTGTTTCTCGTTTGCTCAATGGATGTCCCCCTTTGTTCGCACGGAGGTTCCACAGAAACCCGAGTATCTTTCATTTCATCGTTCTTGTATGTACTCTGGCCGGCCCAAATGCTTTTCTGAAACCTCAGCGAATCGCAATGTATGGAATCTCTTGCATAGGTTTCATTGGATGTGAATCAGATCAGAATACAGACAGGACTGCACACAGTGCAGCATTCACAGACTGGATGAGAAATATGCAATTACTGATGATAATACAAGGGAATTCTCTGATTGTCCAGATGTGCTCATAGAATAAACTGTATTTTGTCGTAAGCATAAAAAAGCTGCGGGAGATAAACTCACCCGCAGCCCTCACTCCTCAAAACGGTTTGTCATGCATTACGTGCTGCTTGGGAATAAGGAGAAGCTGCCCTCAGGCAGCTTCGAGTGTCTTATCCTGCGAAATTGATCACCGGCTCTTCCGGCTGCGCGCAAGGCTCCACCTTCGAAGCCTCCAGCACAATTCCTTCTCCTTCGTACTGTTCGAAATTCTCGCGGCAAATCTTCGCCGTGATCTCCACCCAGGTTTTCTCCGTCAGCTCTTCTGCCTTCTCATAGCGGCACGCATAGCCAAGGAACTGCATATCCTCCGCGCAGCACGTCATTGCCATGCGGCCCGGAACAAAGTATCCCTTCGGGAAATCGTCCGGCTTTGCCACCATCGCGCGGAAGCGGACGGTCTTTCCTTCGTAGCGGTCCATATGCTCCATCGCATCCAGATACCAGATGCCGTAATTCATGCCCTCAAGGTCAATGATGTCCTGATTGATGTCAAACGGGAGATCCTCCTCCGTGGTCAGATCAATCTCTCCTTCCTTGTCCTCGAAGATCAGATCTGCTTCCGGGCAGACTGCTCTCACGTTTCTCTTATATTTGATCAGTGTATCCTCATCCATGTCATCGCAGCGATTGAACATGATCAGCTCCGAACCGCGAAGCTCCTCAAACAGCAGGGATCTCATCGCCAGATTCGAGAAATACATTCCGAAGGTAGAAGCATCAATGCAGGAAATCTGCTGCTCCAGCATCCAGGCGTGAGGGAGCTTGAACTTACGGAAATCCCACATGCCGTTCCACTCGATCAGAACACGCCCCGGATGGTACTTCGCATTCAGCGCCATCAGCGCTGCCGGCGTAAAGTCCTCCGGATTCTCAATCCGCTCCAGATCCGTTCTCGTCTGCTTCAGGAGCTTTTCCCCAAATTCCACCTCGCCCTCTTCACACAGAATCAGAAGCGTACGATCCTTGGACTGAAAGTAAGGCTGGCCGATGGTATAGCTGTAAAAAGAGGATTTTCCGGAATCCAGAAATCCATTGATGACATAAACCGGAATTTTTTCCATAATCATTCTCCTGCCTGTATCCGTATCTTACTGCCCGTTTCCGTTCCTGCGCTTGAACAGCTTCTCCAGATTGTCCTGATGCAGTCCGGAGCCGATGACGCAAATTTTGCCGGTCACATCCGCTGCACCAGTGCGAACCTGCGGTTCTCCCGGAACATAGTCAAAATGAACCCAGGTTCCGTCCGCAGAGGGAAGCATTCCCTTGGAACGAAGAACGAAGCCATAGGTGTCTGCATCCTCAAGAGCCTCAAGCATGCGCTCCACCTCCTCGGCAGAGTACTTCTGAGGTGTCTCCATTCCCCAGCTCTCAAAGACCTCGTCTGCATCGTGATCGTGATCGTGACAGCAGTGGTGCTCATGCTCCTCATGCTCATGATCATGGCAGCAGTGGTGCTCGTGCTCCTCGTGCTCATGGTCGTGGCAGCAGTGGTGCTCGTGCTCCTCTTCCTCGTGGTCCTCATCGTGATCGTGGTGATGATGAGCGCGGTACACGGTGTTTCCATCCTCGTCTGTAAACTTCTCTGCATGCTCATCATGATGGTGGTGATGCTCCTCTTCTGCAGCCATAACCTCAGCCAGGATTTCACTCTGAAGATCCTCGCCGCCTTCGATTGTCTCGAGAACCTTCTTGCCGTCAAGCTCTGCCAGAGGCGTCGTGATGATGGTTGCCTTCTGATTGTGCTCACGGATCAATGCGACCGCTTCGTCAATTTTCTCCTGGGATACCTTATCCGTTCTGGTAAGGAGTACGGTTCCCGCATTCTCAATCTGATTGACAAAAAACTCTCCGAAATTCTTGAAATACACTCTGGCCTTCGCGGCATCCACGACAGTAACCGCACTTCCGACCTTCATGTCCGGAATCTCCTCTGCGGTCTTCTCAATGGCGCGCATCACATCATCGAGCTTTCCGACACCGGAGGGCTCGATCAGAATCCGCTCCGGCTGATAGGTCTCCATCACCTGCTTCAGAGAGGCATTGAAGTCGCCTACCAGTGAACAGCAAATGCAGCCGGAATTCATCTCGCGGATCTCAATGCCCGCTTCCTTCAGAAATCCGCCGTCGATTCCGATTTCGCCGAATTCGTTCTCAATCAGAACCACTCTGGTTCCTGCCAGCGCATCCTTAATCAGCTTCTTAATCAGTGTTGTTTTTCCGGCTCCCAGGAATCCGGAAACAATATCTACCTTTGTCATCGTGATCATTCCTTTCCTCTGACCTCTTCATGTCAGATATCCGTTTATTCATTCATGCCTGCATTTACAAAAGCGCTTTCATGGCTTCCATCACCGTACTCGCCGGTATGCATGCACATTTTCCATTCTCTGTTCCCTGCACAATCATGCCAAGGTAATTCCCGGACTTCCCGTACAGACCGCCTCCGGACATGCCGTTTTCTCCTTCGATGTCAGAAAGCAGCAGCTCTTCCCCGATTCCATCCTCTGAAAACCGTGTATTCAGAAGCGTTCCGGAAACCAGGTCGCTGTGATTCTCTCCCTTCAGTGCATAGACCGGATCCTCTTCGGCAAGCCGGTCCAGGAGATCGCGGGAATAATACACCTCCAGCTCCTCTTCAAAAAGGCACTGCACAAAAGCCAGATCGGTCTCTGCATCAGAGGAAAGAACCGTTCCCGTTTCCTTTGTGCCATCCGGAAGAAGGACCTCCGCCTCTTTGCTCTCTCCGACAACATGTGCAGCCGTTGCAATGGTCAGCGTAAACTTCTCATCTTTCGTGGAGTGCTTTCGGGCGTCCAATATGGTGCCAGAGCCGGAAACGCCGCCCGCGTGAAGAACCACCTCATATCCGGACAGTGCCTTATGCAGCTCGTCCGGCTCCAGGGTATACATCCGGTCAATGGTCCCGTTCTTCAGAAGGAGGCCTCGAATCAGAAACATCGCCGCAATGACGGCAAGTACAATCGCCGTCATCGCCTTTTTATTCTTAATCTTATGATTGTAGATATTCATCCTATTCTTTCTTACAGCAGGAGCACCTCTGTCAGGCATAACAATTCTCAGAGCAAACCTGCCCGAATCCGGCAGACCTGCTCTGAGATCATTTCCATCAAAAAAACAATATAAGCAGAGCGATAAGCCGGGTTCTGTCGTTGGACGATCATCTTTCTAGGACTGCCGTTGCCGGCAGCCTCAAGCGACGCACCTGGAAACGGATCGGGCCAATCCATGGTTTCCGTTTCGGTCTTGCTTCGGATAGGGTTTGCATGGCTCCGCACATTACTGCACGGACGGTAGTCTCTTACACTGCCTTTTCACCCTTACCTCTCTCCAAAGAGAAAGGCGGTATGTCTCTGTTGCACTGTCCCGGGAGTCGCCTCCGCCGGCCGTTAACCGGTATCCTGCCCTGTGAAGCCCGGACTTTCCTCACCCCTGTCAAAGACAGGGCCGCGATCGTCTGCTCTGCTTACAAGCTACTAACTTAACACAATTGTTCTCAAAAATCCAGACGGCAGCTTAGACGGCAGCTTTTCCGCCTGCGCCCGCAAAGTCTGCGCCAGAGTCCTGCCGCATGCGCTTCGCCGCCTTACAGCTCGAAGCACCCGCCGCCCACAAACTCGCGGCAGATGGAATTTGCGGGCAGCGCCGCCGTATCCACGCCAACGAAATATTCCAGAAACTTCAGAAGGCGTTTTGCCTCGTAATACTCCGGGGACTCCATCGAAACCGAATACAGCTGAGGCTCCGCGAACTGCTTGAGCACGGCCTGCTCATAGATGAGGACGGAGTTGAAGACCGCGTCCACATTCTGCTGATAGGGGAAAATATATTTTTCCTCCCCCTCGCGCACCTTCTTCCACAGCGCGATGGTGCCCTGCGCATCGTAGCCGCGGGTTCTCGCATCGCGGACAATTCTTCGAAGAAGCCTGGTATCCGAGGAGGGAATCCGGTTGTGCTCGTCGATGTTCAGGGAGGTCAGCGCAGAAATATAGATTTTGAACTTGTTCTTCGCAGGAATTCCCTCCGACGTCTTCGGATTCAGACCGTGGATGCCTTCGATGATCAGAATGTCATCGGGGCCCATGGAAATCGGCGCATCCTTGTAGCGTCTCTTTCCGGCCTTGAAATCAAAGGTCGGAAGCTCCACCTCTTCTCCGCTTAGAAGATCGGTCATGTTGTCATTGAACAGCTCAAGATCCAGAGCCTCCAGACATTCATAGTCATAATTGCCGTCGATGTCGATCGGCGTGCGCTCCCTTGGAACAAACCAGTTGTCCATCGACAGAATGTGCGGACGAAGCCCGAAGGAACGAAGCTGAATGGCAAGACGGTGGGCAAAGGTTGTTTTGCCCGAGGAGGAAGGGCCTGCGACCAGCACGACCTTGACATCCTCATGGTCTGCAATGTCCTCCGCGATGTCACCGATTCTGCGCTCCTGAAGGGCCTCCTGAACGAGAATCATATCCGAAATGTTGCCCTTGCAGATCTGCGTATTCAGATCTCCGACCGTGGAAATATTAACCAGATTCCCCCACTCTGTAGAGAGCATCAGCTGCTCATACAGGTTGTCCTCCTCCCGGAACGGCGTAAGCTCGCCCGGCGTCTCGTGCCCCGGAAGATTCATAAGAATTCCCTCGCGGTAGGCGCTCACCTCAAACTGCCGCACATAGTCCGTGGACGGCATCATATAACCGTAGAAGTAATCATAGTAGCCTTCCAGGCAGTAAACATTGACGGTGGAGCTTCTCCGGAAATGGAAGAGCTGCACCTTGTCCTGCATGCCCTGGCGGTTAAACAACGCAATGGCATCATCGAGTGGATAGGTCTTCTTCGTGATCGCACTGCCGCGATCGCGCATCTTCTCCATCTCTCTCTGGACCTTTTCGGCAAATTCATCCGGAACCAGAATGTTTCCGTTCTCCGACACGGTAAAGCCCTGCTCCTCTTCCTCCGGTGTCAGATTCCCGTGAAGCGTGCAGAAATAAGCATTGCCGAGTGTAAATTCCACCTTTACGCGAAGCGGATCCTCTCTCCCCGTCAGCTCCGCCACCGCCTTCACCAGCATCAGGGTTGCCGTCCGTACATAAGCCAGATATCCCGCGGAATTTCTGGTTGTAATCACAGAAACCACCCCGTCTCGGTCGAGCTTTTTGTTCAGCTCGCGCATTTTCCGGTTAAAATAGACGAGCGCAATCTCATTGTGATACTTCGGCTGGAACTCGCTTACGATCTTTTCGAACGTGGTTCCCTTTTCATACTGCCTCTGCTGTCCGTCTACAAATACTGTCGGCATGTTTTCCTCCCTTCCGGCTAAGCTTTCCCTCTTAAATAACTGTAAATGCTTCCTTTTCCGGCGCGCAGATCACCGTAAGATGCGGCATCTCTCTCTTCAGATAATCGCGCATATAAGGCACAAACATCTTCTCCACGCCGTAATGCCCCGCATCAATCAGCGAAATGCCCTTTTCCACGGCGTCCAGTCCCACATGATGGGTAATGTCTCCCGTAATCAGAACATCCGCCCCGCGCTCGATGGCAGCGTCCACCTCATCCTTCCCGGAGCCCGGCAGAATTGCCGTCATGACAACCGGTGACTCCGGATCTCCGTACACACGAACCTCCGGAATCCGGAACACATCCTTCACGTACTGCGCGCATTCCCGCAGCGTCATGTGCTCCGGAAGCTCTCCGATTCGCCCAAGCCCCTCATGGGAAATCGAATCCTCGTAGGTCACCTCCAGCACATCCGGATTCAGAAGATGCAGCTCCTCCGCTGCCTCAGCTGCCATCCCCATGACATCAAAATTCGTATGCATGGCATACAGTGCCATATCCGCCTGCAGAATCCGCAGGATACGCTTCCCGATAAAGTCCTGGTCCGTCACATGCTTTAACCCGGAAAATAACAGCGGGTGATGTGTCAGGATCAGATCCGCCTTCTGCCTTGCCGCGTCCTCGATAACGTCCGAGGTCGCATCCACTGCAAGATATACCGCAGACACCTCCTTATCCGCGCGCCCCGCCTGAAGCCCCGGGTTATCCCAGTCCATGGCAAAGGACTTCGGGCAAAATTCCTCAAGCTCCGCCATGATTTCCGTCAAACGCATCGCCGTCACACTCCCCCTTTTCTCTTATTCAGCTGCCGCACTGCAAACAAAGTCTGCAGAATTCCGATTTCACCCCAGAGCTCAGACAGCCGCTGCCTGGCATTGCTGCTGCCTTCCTCCCCGTTCGCCCCCGCCGCGGCCTGCGAAACACCCTCCGCAACCTTCAGCCTGGAGCGAAGCGTCTGCATCAGATACTCCTGAAAGCAGGGCTCTTTGCCTTCTTCCAGAAAGCGGTGCAGAATGCACGGTCCGTAGCGCTCCTCCGTCAGCCTGTGAAAGCCGGGATCACGCAGGATCCGGCAAAGCTCCTTCCCGGAAACCATAGCCTGTTTCAGGTCTTCCTCGGAAAGCCCCTCGATCCGCTCCGCAAGTGCCTGCCAGTCGGGGCGTTCCTGCATCGAATCTGCCTCCTTCGCAGGTTTTGCAGATGTCATATCCTGCTCCGGACGAAGGCCATCCGGGCACAAAACCTTCATCACGGTGTAATATTTTCCCTCGTCCTCAAAAAAGCTCTCATCCGAAATCCGGCAGCCGTTCGCAAACAGCCATTCCCGCACCAGATAAATTTCCGACTGCGGCGACAGAATCAGCTCCCGGAAGGAAAGGGCCTTTTCCGGTTCCGCCTCCAGAAGCGTCCGCATCAGAATCCCGCCCATTCCGGCGCAGATCATGCAATCCGCTTCTCCCGCCTGATAGGCCGCGAGACCGTCGGATTTGCGGATATCGCAGCGGTCTGTGAGCTCAGTCAGCTCCAGATTGGATCTGGCAGAGGCCAGCGGCCCGTCCGCCACATCCATCGCAAGCGCATGCGGAATTTTGCCCTCCTGAAGAAGACGGATGTCTGCATAAGCGTGGTCGCATCCGACGTCGCAGATGCTGGCTCCCGGCGTCACCATATCGCAGATTGCCTGAAGGCGTTTTGAAAGTGTAAGCAAATTTTGTCTCTCCTGAGTGTGCAGGTAAATGATTATGTCTCTCAATGAGGACCATCTTCATTGTTAATCCAGGTAATCCTTCAGCTTTCTGGATCTGGACGGATGACGAAGCTTGCGGAGCGCCTTCGCCTCAATCTGACGGATACGCTCACGGGTTACATTAAACTCGCGTCCGACCTCCTCCAGTGTGCGCGCGCGGCCATCATCCAGGCCGAAGCGAAGCCGCAGAACCTTCTGCTCTCTCTCCGTCAGGGTTCCGAGAACCTCCTGCAGCTGCTCCTTCAGAAGCGTATAGGCTGCCGCCTCCGCGGGAACCGGAACGTTGTCATCCTGAATGAAGTCGCCAAGATGAGAATCCTCCTCCTCACCGATCGGCGTTTCCAGAGATACCGGCTCCTGAGAAATCTTAATGATCTCACGCACTCTCTCGACCGGAATGTTCATGCGGTCTGCAATCTCCTCCGGGGTAGGCTCGCGGCCAAGCTCCTGCAGGAGCTGTCTGGAGATACGAACCAGCTTGTTGATGGTCTCCACCATGTGAACCGGAATGCGGATTGTTCTTGCCTGATCGGCAATGGCTCTTGTGATTGCCTGACGGATCCACCAGGTTGCATACGTAGAGAACTTGAATCCCTTTCGGAAGTCGAATTTCTCTACCGCCTTGATCAGGCCAAGGTTTCCCTCCTGAATGAGGTCAAGGAACAGCATGCCGCGGCCAACGTAACGCTTTGCAATCGAAACCACCAGTCTTAAGTTTGCTTCCGCAAGCTTCTTCCTGGCTTCCTCGCCGTCCGCAACCACTTCCTTCAGCTCCTGCTTGTTCCGCCCTAGAAGGAACGGCTTCTTCTCATCCGCCTCTTCTCTCTGCTCCTCATTTCGAAGATATTTCCAGAACTCATCCTCCGTGGTCACCCGTTCGGTATCCCCATCAGCAACATCCGCAAAAATCGTATCCAGCATCTTCTGCGCGATGTCGCCGTTCTCCATGCGCTTTGCGATGGCAACCTCTTCGTCCGCGGTAAGAAGCGGAACCTTGCCGATCTCCTTTAAGTACATCCGGACCGGATCCTCAATGTTGATGGCATCGCCTACGCCATGCGCATCGAGGTCATCCTCGCCGTCCATCTCCTCCTGCTCGATCATCTCGAGCTCTTCGTTCGGAACCTCGTCGTCATCCACGTGATCGTCATCGTCCAGATCCGGCACGTCGTCCTGATCCTCCTCAAGGTTCAGAACATCGATCCCCTTCGACTCCAGGTATGCAGTGATCAGGTCATACTTCTCATCCTCAAGGTCCATATCCTGGAAAGTCTTGAGAACCTCCTGGTAATCCAGCACATCTCCCTTTTTCTTCGCCTGCTTGACAAGCTTCTCAAGACGCGTCTGAAATTCATCCGCATCCTCTGCATTTTCCTCCGCAACCACGGACTTGGCGGATTTCTTTGCTCCGCCTTTGGCTGCGGGCTTCTTCACAGGCTTTTCCTCTGCCTGGACAAGCTCCTTGTTTTCTGTCAGTTCATCTGCTTTCTTCTTCGCCATAATATCCTCCCTGCCGCTCAAGGCGGCATTTTTCTATGTCACACTTCCCGGTATCATCAGAGCCAGCGGGATCTTCTGAAGAGCCGCAAGGTCCTTTCTGGCCTTCATCAGCTTCCCGAGGGCCGCCGCATCGGTCATATTTGCCGACAGCCGGTCAATGGAATTGCGTTTGACCGAGCAGAGCACATCCCGCAGAAGCTTCTGGACCTCCTCCTCGCCGATTCCGGGGAGTCTTGTCTCAAACAAGGCCGCCGCCTGCCGCTGCTCCTCCTCATCCTCGAACATCGCAATCACCACCGAGGGCGATGCATGCGGCCGTACGCCGTTTCCGGAAGCCTGCGCGAGCTTATCTCCCGCTTCCTTCTCCAGAATGGCAAAATACTTCTCTGCCGCCTGCCGCGGTACGCCCTCCGAGAAATCCTCCGCGGAAATGTAATCGCGAATCTGCGGATACAGTCCCGGATCATCCGATACGCAGGTAAGAAGGAGGCACTCATTCCGGATTTTTGCCCGCTCCAGCGTCGACATGCGCTTATCCGCCGTCGGGTCCTTGGGCCGTGCGGCCGGGGAAGCTGCTGTCTGTGGATAGCCCCCTGCAAAACGGTCCTCCCGGCCTGCATCGTTCTGCCCTTCCTGCCCCGTCAGAACTCTTCCGTAGGAGGCAACCTCCCGCCGCAGCATTCCTTCGTCGATAAAGTACTTCTGCGACATGGCCTTTACATACGAATCCCGCTCAATCTCATCCGCAAAGCCGCACAGGCGCTTTGCAATCTCGTGATAAAACTCCGACCTGGAGGCAGGATCCTCCATCCGATAGTTCTTCTCAATCTGCCGGATCTGATAGAAGAACGAGTTCTCCGCCTGATCCAGGCGCTTCTGAAACTCCTCCGGCCCGAGATTCTTCATAAACTCATCCGGATCCTTATATGGCTCCAGGTTCACGACCTTTCCGGTGAGCCCCGCCGCATGCAGGATTCCGATGTTGCGCATCGCTGCCTTGACGCCCGCGCCGTCCGAATCATAGGACAAAAGAACCTGCTTCACATAACGCTTTAAAACCGCGGCCTGCCCGTCCGTGAACGACGTCCCAAGGGATGCAACCGCCTGCGTAAAGCCCGCCTGGTGCATCGCGATGACATCCATGTAGCCCTCACAGAGGATAAAATAGCCGCATTTTGTCTTCTTTGCGATATTGAGCCCGTACAGATTTCTCGACTTGTCAAAGACCGGCGTCTCCGGAGAGTTCAGATATTTCGGCTTTCCGTCTCCCATGACTCTGCCGCCGAAGCCGATCACACGGTTCGTCACATCCATGATCGGGAAAATCACACGGTTCCAGAACTTATCATGAAGTCCCCTCTTCTCGTCATAGGCGGCAATGCCGGAGAGCAGAATGTTCTCATCGGAAAAGCCCTTCGACCTCAGATGTGAAACCATATCCGAACTGGAGCCGTCCGCAAAGCCAAGCCCGAAGGCGCTCATCGTCTGCGGAGACAGCTTCCTCTCCTCGAAATACGCAAGTCCCTTTTTCCCCTTCGGAGACCGGAGAAGCTTAAAATAATACGTGGCAGCCTCCTTGTTGATCGCAAGAAGCTCTGCTCTCTGATCATTTCGCTTCCTTGCCTCCTCCGAATAATTTGCTTCGGGAAGCTTGATGCCCGCCCGGTCTGCCAGAACCTTCAGAGCCTCCTGAAAGCTGTAATTCTCATATTTCATGAGAAAGGTCAGGACATTCCCGCCCTCGCCGCAGCCAAAGCAGTGAAAAACCTGTTTGCCCGGGTGCACCGAAAACGAAGGCGTCTTCTCATTATGAAACGGACACAGCCCCATAAAGCTGGCACCGCTTTTTTTCAAATGCACATGGGAGCCGATCACATCGACGATGTCATTCGCCGCAATCACCTGCTCCACTATTTCTTCCGGATAATACATTTCCTTCTTCTTTCCTACTGCCAGCACTTCGGCACGTAGATGTCTTCGTATTTTGCTATCGCAAAACGGTCTGTCATCGAAGAAATATAGTCGCACACAATCCGCTCCCGTGAATCTCCGAATTTCTCCATGCGATCCTTCAGATACTCCGGCAGACGTTCCACATGCTCGTAATAATAACGAAACAGCTGCTCCACAATCCCCATGGCCTTGGCTTCTTCTCCCTTGGCCTTCGGATTCGTGTAGACGTTCTCGAACATGAAATCCCGAAACTGACCATATGCCTTCTCGACCGCCTCCGACATCTCAAGAACAGGTCGTCCCATCGAATTGGAGATGATGTCATGCACGTAGGTGTCCAGGCGTTCCTCCATAGTATGCCCGAGAACCTTTGCGATCTCTTCCGGCACATCGTCGTCCGAAAGAATGCCTCCCCGGATCGCATCATCCATGTCATGGTGGAAGTATGCAATCTTATCCGAATAACGGACGATTCTTCCCTCCAGTGTCGCAGGCCTTCCTGCCGTCTGGTGGTTGGCAAAGCCGTTCAGGACCTCCCATGTCAGATTCAGCCCCTGCCCGTCCTTCTCCAGAACCTCCACAAGCCGCACCGACTGCTGCGCATGGTCAAAGCCCTCCGAACACAGACGGTTCAGCACCCGCTCACCGGCATGCCCAAACGGCGTATGTCCAAGATCATGTCCAAGCGCAATTGCCTCCGTCAGGTCCTCGTTGAGCCGCAGCGCCTTGGCGATCGTTCTCGCATTCTGGGAAACCTCCAGCGTGTGCGTCATCCTCGTCCGGTAATGATCTCCGTCCGGTGTGATGAACACCTGCGTCTTGTCCTTCAGTCTTCGGAACGACTTGGAATGCAGAATCCGGTCCCGGTCTCTCTGAAACACCGGCCGCAGATCATCCTCAGGCTCCTCCCGTCGCCTGCCCCTCGACTTCGCTGAAAAGGCCGCCCACGGCGCAAGAATCTCTTTCTCGCGCTCCTCAAGCTGCTCGCGGATCAAAAGCTGGTTCTGCGTCCCCGTCTCCATCATTCCTGCCTCCTGCCGCATCGCGGACGTTAAGCTCCGCAAAGCCGGCCAATAGCCGGCGCTATTTGCACACAGTCACATATATATTTAATATTCTGCACCGACGGCGGATTTCCTTTTTTCTTTACTGTAAATTTTTCGCCACGGCATGCATCTTTATTTGGGGAAATGTTTGATCAGAGATGATTTTCTGCCGTGGAGTTCATCCCTGTTCGAGGAAATGTTTCTGCAGGGATGATTTTCCACCGCAGAGTTCATCCCTATTCGGAGAAATGTTTCTGCAAGGATGATTTTCCGCTGCCGAGTTCATCCTTATTCGAGGAAATGCTTCACCAGAGATGATTTTCCACCGCGGAGTTCATCCCTATTCGGGGAAATGTCTCTGCAGAGATGATTTTCCGCCGCGGAGTTCATCCCTATTCGGGGAAATGCTTCTGCAGAGATGATTTTCTACTGCGGAGTTCATCCCTGTTCGAGGAAATGTTTCTGCAGGGATGATTTTCTGCCGCAGAGTTCATCCCTATTCGAGGAAATGCTTCTGCAGAGATGATTTTCACCAACTGAATCGTGTCAACTTTCGTGTCAACTTCTGCTTCCCAAAAGCTCTTTCACTATCATAATCGCTCTGCGAGCAATCTTCGCATAGCAACAAAAGCCCCGTAAATCCAAGATCTCTTGAATCTACGGGGGTTCCTTAAAAGTACGGCCAGCAGGGCTCGAACCTGCGACCTCGTCCACGTCAAGGACGCGCTCTCCCAGCTGAGCTATGACCGCGTAATGCGGGAGATGGGACTTGAACCCACACGGCCTTGCAGTCACAAGAACCTTAATCTTGCTCGTCTACCAATTCCGACACTCCCGCGTATGTAATTGCAGCTCAGAAGAACACTGTCTCGAAAGAATCCTATCCTTCTAAGCAATTTGCAGAAGAGACAACCGCCTCTTCTGCAAATATTCGGTTTATACCGAGTGCAGAAGATGGGACTTGAACCCACACGACATTGCTGCCACAGGCACCTGAAGCCTGCGCGTCTACCAATTCCGCCACTTCTGCAAGCAAGGTGTATCATACCGTACACCACGCCTTCATGTCAACCAGTTTTCCCGAAATCCTGTTCCGAATATTTACGCTGTTGTCAGATATTCCAGAATATGTTTTCTTGCCAGGCTATTGTCTGCTATTCCAGAACAGTCTTTCTTATCGACTGGGAATCTGATTCATCCAGTCCACAGTATCCGGATCTGCTCCCTCCGCAATATCGTAGCCAAACGCACGCAGCGCCACACGACAAATAAGATTGGCATACTTCACTCTTCCGGATTCTGTCATGTGAATGCCATCAAGAAGGTCTTCCGAAGCTGAATACATATCAATGCCGGAATTCTCATATGCATTAGCTGTAGATGTATTTTTATGTCCATCTGCCGGATGCGTAGCTGTTTCCACATAATTGAACAACGTACCATATCCATTATTGACGATATTAGAATCACCAAGGAAAGCACCTGTCCCGCCCTGCCAGAACTGCGCATACGTCGGCGTGCAGACCACAATCTGTGCATTCGGGAAATAACTGCGAATATCTCCGATAATCGATTCCAATGCACCATAATAAGTATATACACTGCTTCGATCATCCGGATTATACATAGGTTTTTTCGACAGATAGTCATTGACGCCGTATTCCAGAATGAACAGATCTGTCTTGGCAAAATCGCAGCTTTCAAATACATTTTTCTGATAATCCCAGCCATTCAGACAAGAATCGTCCAGTTCCCCGGTAATGGCCTTCATCAGATTGACGCCACAAGTGGTTCCCCACTGCGACATTTCTTTTCCAACGTCCTCCTGCTCTGCCGCCGCACATTTTCCACCGAGTGCCAGATTATAAACATTGGCATGAAGCTTTTGTGACACAAGGTAGCCAAGTCCATCTTTTCCAAGGAAATTAGCGAACTGAGAATCTCCAAGAACAACAACCTGAAACTTCGCCTTGCCTGTCTTTCCATAAAGCGTAGATGCTATGCCATCCGGAAGATAGGCCTCCTGAAGCGTCGGGTTCTCGATTTCAGATGGATCAACCGTTGTTTCTTCCGACGGAACACTGGTCTGAGCCTCATGCGTAATCGTCACCGAAGAAGTACCCGAGGATGAATACGTCGCATCTGCCGCATCCTTAAGTGAAGATGGATCGCTTTTTTCAGTCTCCGTCTCCGGTGCCGTTTCTGTCAACGTACTTCCCGTATCCGCGATATTGTCTTCCGGCAACGTACTTGCTGCCACAGAAGCAGTTGTTTCCACATCAGGATTCTCTTTTCTCGACGTCGACCCCGAGAATCTTCCCAGCAAAAAACCAGCAAGCAAGGCAACTGCCGCAATAAGCGCAGTAAGTGCTGTCCATAAATTCATGCTTTGTTTTTTCATTTGTCTCCCTTCTCTAAAAAAATAACATGATCATTTCCCAAGAATCTGCAGTCCAGAATCAATGTTCTCCAGATTATCCAGAAATCCCTCCGTTACATGTTCATCGGTATAGTGAGCATCATGCCCCGGATAATCACAGGACATACTGACTGCATGCGTCACAGGATCCAGAAAAATCCGGACATGCCCACCTGCCCGGCAGAAATCATCGGATTCCCAATGGTCATTCACTGTCATAGCATAGTGTGCCGAAATGACTCTCCGCAGCAGATCTTCATAGTCAATTTCTTCCGGCGATTGTCCCGCCTCGATGCTCTCTCTTATCGCATAATGGTACCAGATCGCAATCATATCCATGGCATCGTAGCAGCTTTTCTGATAATCCGCCTGTACAAAAGCATCATACCTTGGCTTCAGAACCACAATGGATACCACAAGCATAAGCGAAATCATCGCGGCGCAGAGCCACTTTGTCTTTCCCGTCATCAGCTCCCCTTCTTTCGCTGCTTCTCTCGGATTTCTTCCAGCTCCGCCACAGAGAAAACATACTTACTCCCGCAGAAGCTGCAGGAAAGCTCAGCAGGCTTTTTCTCTTCGATCATCGAAGTCAGTTCCTTTTCTCCAAGAAGGGCAAGTGCGCGGGACACACGTTCTCTGGAACAATTGCAGTGAAACTGTACCTTTGTCTTATCCGTAATCCGAAGGTCATCGAAGCCCTTTAATGTCTCCTGCAGCATATCCTCCGGAGTCATGCCGTCGTCCAGCATCTCTGTCACATACCGGATGGAAGAGAGATTCTTCTCCAGATGACTGATGGTCTCTTCCGAGGCAAACGGCATCAGCTGGATCAGAAACCCGCCCGCCTTTTTCACCGTATGGTCTGTATCCACCAGGACACCAAGACCTACGGAGGACGGGATCTGCTCCGACTCCGCGAAATAGTGCGTAAGATCCTCCGCGATTTCTCCCGAATGAATTGCAATCTGTCCGTTGTAGGTATCCTTCATGTCCAGATCCCGGATCACCGTCAACGTCCCCTGTCCAACAGCGCGGCCGACATCCAGATGTCCATCCGCCTTGAGCGGGAGCATCACCAGAGGCTGCTGCACATACCCCTTCACATTTCCATGATGGTCCGCCGTCACGACAATGGAACCCAGCGGTCCGTCTCCGTCAAAACGGATCGTCAGGAGGTCATCGTCATTCTTAAGCATATCACTCATCATGAGTGCCCCCATCATCGTTCTGCCAAGCGCCGCTGTTGCGACCGGGCTTGTTCCGTGCGCGGCCCTCGCCTTCTCCACCAGCTCTCTTCCCGTCACGGCAAAGCAGCGGATTTCATTGTTTCCCGCGATCCCGCGAATCATATAATCATCTGAATTGCTTCTATTCTGCATGTGTAAACTCCATTCCCGTTGTCTTCTGCACAGAATCGTCCCGAAGGATAAAAAGGGCCTCGTATCCATCCATATGATCAATCAGACGGCTTCCCTTTTCCGATCCCAGAAGCAGGCAGATTGTGGACAGCGCATCACAATCCGCCGAGGTGCCTTCCGCTCCCTGAATGGTAACGCCAAGAACATCCGTCTCCGCAGGATACCCGGTTTTCACGTTAAGAATGTGGTGATACTCCTTCCCGTTTTCGGTAAAACAGCGCTCGTACACACCAGAGGTCACCATTGTTCCATTCTCAAGAGGCGATGCGCCGACGATCTTCGCCCGATCGGAATAGGGAGTCTCGATTCCAATGGAAAACGGAGAAAAATCAGTTGTTTCCGTTGTGAATCCGACTGTCTCCGGCTTTCCTCCGATACACTCGATGTTGCCTCCAAGACTCACGATGGCCGAAGTTACACCGCTCTTCCGGAGGAATTCACAAACCTGATCTGCAATGTAGCCCTTGGCAATTCCGCCAAGATCGGTTTCCGCTTCCGGATCCAGAAGCTGCACCGTGCCGCCGCTCAGATCCACAGAAATTTTTCTGTAGTCGACGTGACGGACGGCTTCCTTCAGTGCATCCTCCTTGGGGACCTTGGGCGAATCGGAATGAAAATTCCAAAGATCCTCCGCTTTTCCAACGGTAATATCAAATTTTCCTTCTGAAAGATCTCCGTAGGCAATTCCTTTTTCAATAATTTCCAGGGTTCTTTCATCACAGTCGACCGGCTTTCCGCCTGCATGATTGATGTTCCAGATATCCGATCCTTCCTTTGTTTTGCTGAGAAGCTCTTCGTATTCACTGCAAAGGGAAAATGCCTGTGCAATCCTGTCTTCCGCCGCAGCAGAAAACGGTATTTCATCTTTCTGCGCAGATTCCTCCGATTCCACATCCTCCTGTCCGGATGTCTGAATGCCGTAAATGGTAATCTGGCAGATGGTATCGAAGTAAAAGCTCTCCTTTGTAACCGGATTCTCTCCCTGAGCAACACCGCCCGCACGTTCCTCCTGCGCTCTCTCCGCGGTCAGGTGCCCTGCCGCTCCGCAGCCCGTCTGTGCTATAATCATGGCTGCTGCAAGGATCCAGAGTGTAAGAGGATGCATTTTCCGTTTTCTCATGGGTACTTCCTTGTTTCCGTTCGACCTTTGCATATCAGGAGATATTTTATCATGATTAAGGACATTAAAAAAGGCGACATCTTTCTTCTTGCCATTTTCGTGGCTGCTGCCCTTCTGATTGCCTTCTCGCCGCTTCTTCAGAATCGCGGCTTTTTCGAAAAAGACAGCCAGCCTCTTGTTTTAAAAATCCGCATATCCGGAGAGCTTTACGGAACCTACGATCTGAATAAAAATCAGTCCATTCAAATTCAGAATCAATACGGCAGCAACACTCTCTCCATTCAAAACGGCACAGTCTCCATGACAGAGTCCGACTGCAGAAACCAAATCTGCGTGCAAACCGGCCCGATTGAAGCGCCTGGACAGATGATCGTCTGTCTGCCGCACGAGCTGATTGCAGAAATCACGGCATCCTCTGATTCCGTCGCTCCATCCTACGATGCCATTTCCAGATAAGCAGGTAAAAGCATGACACATACATACAAAGACAATCCAAGACCTTTTTCACCGCAGCAGCTGGCAGCCATAGGTATGCTGTCCGCTCTGGCGCTTGTGCTCTCCTTCCTCGAGTCGCTCATTCCATTCCAGCCAGGCCTTCCCGGGATCAAGCTCGGCCTTGCCAATCTGGTCATCGTATTCGCGCTCTACCGAATGAATGTGCATTCCGCTCTTCTCATCAACACCGTCCGGATCCTCCTTGCCGGCCTGCTTTTCTCCGGCCTTTTTGGTCTGCTCTACTCCGCAGCCGGTGCTGCAGCAAGTCTGGCCGCCATGACGCTTCTTCTGCAAATCAATCGAAAAAGAGAACAGGTGGGAAAATCCATCCTGTTCTCCATCTTCGGTGTCAGCATGACCGGCGGTGTCTTTCATAACCTCGGGCAGCTGCTCGTTGCGATTTTATTTCTCTCCAGCCTGAACCTTATATATTACCTTCCTGTCATGATCATTTCCGGCATTGTCATGGGCCTTATCAACGGGATGATTGCACGGCTCCTGCTCCAAAAGCTCTAAGCAGGAATGCAATCACTCAGGAGCAGGTATAGTTATGCGGCGCCGCATAAACGTAATAGCTCTCCGTTTCCATTACAAGGATCAGATCCGCATGCTCGTCGAGCTGTACCTGAAACTCTTCCCGCCTGTTCCGGGGAATAATATACGCTGCCTTGGTATTCTCGGAAACCACCGGCACATACCAGGAGCGATCCGTCAGCCATTTGCATATTTCAAGTGTATCCAGTTCAGCCACAGCAGAAACCTGCACGTTTCCGTTGCAGGCACCGGTCATTGCATTTGATGTATCATACGTGCTGTACCCGTAATAATAACCATTCTCCTGCATCCAGTCCGTAATTTCCGTCCACTCGGTCCGGACAGTCTCCTGACGCAGAACCGGCAGCAATTCCTCGTCCCACACAAGAAATGAAAAAGCAAGCGACACCAAAATGCACAAATACCTGCCCCACCCGGAAAAGCATTCCAAAAGGTACGTAAGACCATAGGACATGGCAAACCATACCATGAAATAATAACGCCAGACAGAATCCGTCGTTGTAAAGGCCCCCATAAAGACAGCTGTTCCAAAAGAAATGACAAAAAACAAGAAAACCAATTCCATGGAATGGCTTTCGCTCTTTTCATTCACTCTTGTCGTTCTCTTTTCGTCATGGAAGCTACGGACCAGGCAAAAAGCAATTGAAACCGCGGACAACAGCAGTAAGGCCAGAAGTAAAATGCCGCGAAGCCTGCTTCCGGATCTGGTGCCAACGCAATCACCGACATCAGGAAGAACAACCTGCCATAGCTTGAACACGCCATTTCGAAGATTTCTGGAAACCGGAACCCCCACTGCTGTCGGCGAAAGAGACCCGCAAAAGGCCATGGCCAGACATCCCAGTGCGCAGCTTCCGCTCCTCAAGAATTCCCTTGTCCAGGACTTTTTGAGAACCGCATTCAGCCATCGGATCAGTTCCGTAAGCATGAGCGGCGCATAGCAGATGAGTGCCGCACGAAGTCCCGAAAGACTGATGACAAACGACAGGGCAAAGGCAGCACAAAGCCGTATCTTCCAACCTCTTTCTTCATCAATCGCAGACAGCCAGGCACGGAGCGTCACCAGCATGATGATGCAATGAATGGCATAATAGTCCGCCCAGACAAATAAAAGCTGTGCATGCCGAAGGTTCCCCGGCAACGCCAGAAGAAGGAGCATTCCCAGAGCACAGCTTTCCTTCCGAAAGCCCAGATTTCGAAGAAGGCCCGCATAGGAAATTACAAGAATCACCAGCATCACAGAGCAGGCAAGGCCCATGGACAGGTTCATATTTCCGGTCAGGCCGTAGAAAAGTGCTCCGATCAGATTGACATTCAGAATCCGGGTTTCCGTACTCGGATAAAAATCCTTCGGGATCAGTGAACGATGTTCCCAGATTGCCCGTGCGTTCAGTGCCTCTGCTGCAATGTCGGAATCCATCTGCGCTGTATACCGGAATACATTCAGTGCTATGTAAGACCCGGTCAACAACAGAATTCCGGCGATTAACACAAGCCAGAGTGCTGACCGTACAGTGCGATCTGCTTTTTGCAAAGGTTGTTTCTTCAATGGCTGTCTTCTCCCAAACATTTCAGTCTCAAGTGATCATTTTTGGAACAGAAAGTATGCTCCATCCCTTTCATAGCATGCGATATTCTCATACTGCAGATACTGCTGTGCAATATCCCAGTCACTGGTCAGAACAAGATTGTTCCCAATCTCCCCGGTGTCTTTGATCACTGACAGAATTCTCTGGGCCTCTTCTCCTGTTTTCTCATAGGATCCACTGTTTGCTGTGGAAAAATATAGCTTCATATGATGCTTTAAAGCAGGGATGGACAACATACGGACACCGTCATAATACTGGTCCAGAAGAAACACATCTCTGTCCTCCATCACGGCATTCATCTCTGGCTCCTGAAGAATAGACACATATTCCGCATTTCCTTGTATCCGGTCATGTTTCTCTCGGATACAAGTATGTAAATCAAACAGCTGCAGGAACATCACAAGACAGGCAAAGGCCACTGCATTTCCAATCCCAATCCGCTTCCGGTAATGCCAGATGCCATAGAAAACTCCGATCATAATGCAGTAATACACCGGGTAAAAAATCCGGGAGCTTGCACGGAAAATCCCGCAAAGATTCAGAATTTTCTCCGGGAGATGTATCGTCAGCACCTCCCTGTCATTCAAGGTTACCACATTGCTGACGGCAAACATCGTGCACAGAACAAGAAAAATCAGAAGCAGCGCGTTTCTTCGAAGCCACCCTGCAGCGATCCCATCTCTGCAGGCCGACCTGAAAACGATCTCCAGAACAAGGAATATCAACACTCCTGCAAATACGCCTGCTCCAAGGTAGTTGAAGCCGTCATAATTTCCCAGCGTCTGCGGATGAATCTTAATGAGTGATGACCAGGTATAATTCCCAATGCTTGTCGGATTGTAAATGGCATTCAGATTCATGGAATAATATCCATACCCATCACGCGAGGTCTGCACTCCGGATCCAAGTACGCCCAGTACACACCCGACCACGTAGGTCACCGCCAAATCTGCGATAGCCAGAAGAAGGCTTCCATAGCGTTTTCTTCCAAGATCACCAATCATGGAAAGAACAAGAAAAATCGCAATCATAGGGAGGAAATAAGGGTGAATCCCGATAGCCAGCACAAGAAGTGCCAGATATTCCAGATAATGTCTCTTCTTCGGAACCTCTCTGTGGTTCAGCCACACAAGAATTGCGAACAAAATCAGCCATTGGGAGCCCAATGCCGTATGCCGAAGAGATCGTTCCATCAGAATCGGAGCAAAGACAAAAAGAACGGATCCAACCGAAGAATACAGAACATTGTTGCTCTTTCTCTGCAGAATCTTCCAGGCAGCAATTCCCTGCAGCACATAGCAAAGTAAAGCATACCAGCCAAAATACTGGAAGGTCTCCGGCAGAATGCTCCGAAACAGTTTGCATACAATGGCAACCCACGGAATGCTGTCCGTGTAGGAAATACAGGTTCCTTGTCCCACCGCCATGTCAGAGGCGATCCCCAGCGGAAAAGTCCAGTCGGAATTTCGGAAGGCAAGCCATCCGGAGTAATGCTGAATAATGTCCGTCTCATCATACCCGGCCATAATCCAGGCGTCATTTGTCACGTCAAGCGGCGTCATTCCGTAAATCAGAAGAAAGGCTCCGATTCCAATGAACGCAGCGATCAGCCACCCCCATTCTCCCGGCCATGTTCTCTTCTGCATCTGGCATTTCATACTATGATTGTCCTCTTTTTTCCGCATATTCCTGTTCACTTCACCTTCCGGTTTTCTGTGTCTTTTATCATCAGTCTTCTGATTTTCAGGTTCCACAGAGAGCATGGCTTACGGATTATAAGCCCCTCGCGCATTCGCGAACAGAATCTTCATCAATTCCGCATTTCCCTTGAAAAAGCTGATCTTGGTCGGCGTTTTTCCCTTCGCAGGATAAGCTCTCGTCACCGGAATCTCACAGGCACGCATTCCAAGCTGCGTTGCGCGCACGGACAGATAGGCAAGAAGCTCGTAAGTCATAAAAATATCCCGGAGCGGCTGTACCCGATTGTCCGATAAGTACCTCGCTGAATAAGCCCGGTACGCGTTGGTCGTGTCCGTAAACCTCTGATGTGCCGTATGCGAAATCACCGGTGCATGGATCAGACGAACAGATACCGTACGGATCCACGGCGTGTTCACAGCCCTTCCGCCCTTGATAAAGCGAGAGCCCTGAACAAAATCATATCCCTCTTCCAGCTTCTCAATAAATTTCGGTACATCCTCGATGCTGTCCTTGTTATTCCCGTCAATGGTCACGATCCCCTTGTACCCTCGCTGCAGGGCCCACCAGATTCCTATACGGAGCTGTGCTCCCTGCCGGCCGGCGTCCTGCTTGACAAGCAGGGTATTCACCTGCAGATTTCTCAGCTTCTCTTCTTCCGTGCAGCCATCTGTGGAGCCACCGTCACAGATCACAAGATCTGCCCGGTCCGCCACGTGATGCTCCTTCGCGCGTTCCAGTTCCTTTTGAATCCGGTCCCCTTCGTTAATGATTGGGATCAGAACGACATAATCCTTTGTTTTTCCAGAGAACTCCTTACAGGAAAAGCGAGGAACCCCCGGCTTCTTTTCATAAATGGTTTCTTTATTATCATTTTTCATGCCCACTGGTCCCTCCCTTTATTGTGTACCCCGTCATCAACACAAATATCGGTGCATACAGATATAAATATCTCGCCCTTGCCTCAAACAGAATTTCAAAAATCGTAATTCCAATCAGTGCCAGAGCCATTGCACAATAAGAGCTACTTCTTTTTTCAGGAGCATTGACATTGAAGAAATCCAACCGCCAACCAAAACAAAGATCCATACCGCCTGTTCCACCGTTTCAAATACACGGTAATAGGTTCCATCTTCATAGTAAAACTCTCTCAAAAGCCCCGATATATTTCCATTTTTTTCTAAAGGAACAGTTTACCAAAAGTCTGGCTCACATCCCCAGGCGAAGGTTCCATCCGCATAAACTACCATCATCTTCTTCGCAAGATGCTTCAGTATCCCGCCGATTCTCAGCTCCTTGACACGTTCCCCGGCACTTTGCAGATTGTAGCAATCCCGCTGTTTCTTTGTGGCAAATTTGGCCGACCGATCCAGATCAGACTGCAAAAAAGCACCATCCTGCTCCGTGTTCAGTCCCATATTCAGGTAATGAAGCGGATCCATACTTTTTTCGATATCCGAAATAAAACCTCGCGATGATTTCCAGTAATTCTGCTCTCTACCAATTCCTGTAACTACAATACAAACTATAAAAAGAACAAGAAAAAAGTGTTTCCATTTTCTCCCCGATCTTTTGCAATGAGTCCGAAGATGCCTAAGAGTTTCCACCATTCCAATGGCAACCACTATGATCATGGCCTGCGGCTTGATCAGATATCCACAGTATTCCATAACCAGTAGAGCGGACCAGCCAATTACTTTTTTCCAGACAATTTCGGTTCTCATCAGCCAAAGGTACATATAAAGTCCGAGAATCGGAAAAATCAGCCCCAAAGAATCTGTATATGCAATGACCAGCCACGGTGATAATCCAAACAGAAGAACTGCCAGGCCCCAAAGAGTCCATGAAACCTTGGCATTCGCAGAGAACAAACTCCTGCCAGTAAGATACACCAGCATACATGTCATGGATGAAATTATACAGTTGACCATAGCAACTGCCATAAGCTCATAATCTCCATGAAACAGGTTCAATGCTTCATTGATACGCAGAATCCAATACTCGACCTGCGCAAGCGCCAGGTTATTCGGATAAGCCTGAAAATACCACTGCCAGTTAATTTCCTTGTTTCCAATAATATTTCTAACCTCAGCTATTACCGCAGCTGGATCCCAACCTGTTTCAAAAAAAATGCTATAACATCCCCCCATTTGCAGCAGAAATAAAAGGATCGTACACGGTACTATCGGCCATACCAGTGCATGGTGTTCTCTTCCCCTTTTGTCAGAAAAGAGATACCAGACAATTCCAGCAATCGCAATCAGGATACCATTTGGGATCAGAAAACTCCTTTTCCATGTATATTCGGTGAAATCCGCTGCAATATTGATCAGTAAAATCATGGAAAAAAGAAAGAAAGTAAGAATGCAGATCAATCTTGCCATAACATTGCATATTTTTTCCATGATTACTACATTTCTCCTTTCTGTCAGACCGACACCGTTTTTCAGTCCGCCTCTCTTCTACGAAAAGATCGAGCGCACATAGGACATAGCATCCTTCGCCGCATCCGGCGATCCATCCTCCGTTTTCCCCATTTCCACGGAGACAAAGCCGCCATATCTCTCTTCCTGCAGCACCTTCTTCAGTTCCTGATGAAGAGACCGCTTCTGAATGGGCTTCAGCCCCGGCTCACTGATATGAACATGATTGACAAGACCGGTTCTTCCTTCCAGCTCGGCGCAGTCTTCTCCGTTCGCAAGCATCGTCCCGACATCCAGATTCAGAAGAAACCCTCTCGAATCCACACGTTCCACCAGATCCAGCGCTTCCTTTGTGGTATTGATAAAGTTCGTGTGATACATCGGCGGATTGGCTTCCATTCCAATCACTGTCCCATGCTCCCGTGCGTACTCTCCCAGCTCTCGGAAGAACGTGATCGCAAGATCCATACAGGAAGCTGCATATTCTTCGCTCATTTCAGGCATGTTCCGATTTCTGGGACATCCGAAGACAAGATTATGACAACCCACCGCCTCCGCAAAGTCAATCGCCTTCCTGGTGTAATCAAGAAGCGCTGTTCGCTCTTCTTCTGTTCCGAATACACGTTCCGTTCTTCCAAACCAGATCGACTGCATGGATGGTACCGTAAAGCCACGCTCTTCCTTCAGCTTCTTCGCCCATTCTGCGGCTTCCTCCAGTTGTTCATACGGTTTCTCAGGAAAAATTCTGGTTGGTGCGATCTCAAGACCGGAAAAGCCAAGGTCCTGCATACAATCATATACGGTCTCGTCCTGTTCGCCCGTCCAGGCAATATTTGAAATCGATAGCTTCATTGTTCTCCGATGCTCCTGTTGTTCCATGCCCGCAGCCAGTCAATCAAATGCTTCAGAATAATATAAAAACAGCTCTGCACGAACCCAAAGTACCACAGTACAAAGTTCATATGTGTATGTACGCAGGAATGCGATTTTGCCAGTACAAACCAGCTGACTGTTGTCACAAAGAATACGACGTACCATGCAGCCTCACGCACGTCCAGACATTTCCTGCGAACATCCCGAATAAGCAAAACTGCCGGAAGCAGACAAAGAAGCGGAAACAGATTTCCGCCGATACCGGTAATGACCTCCGTCTTAAAGTGAAAATACTTGCAGAGCGTCTCCCAGGCAGATGCTGTCAGTGCATACTGTTCAAAATCCGGAAGATTCTCAAATGCATTCAAGTCCGCTCCATAGGTTCTGCGAAGGACATCCTCCTGAACAATCAGACGAATTCCCTCTGCAAGACTTCCGCCGGATTTTACCGGAGCATGGATACAGATCGCTGCCGCAAAGCCAAGAAGTGCCGCCACTCCCAGAAGAAAAATAGTACGGAATAAAAGGCTTGCTCGTTTCCTGTCTTTTTGCGCAAGCGCAGCGAAGAACTCTGCCGCCGGGAATGCAATAGCCCCCAGCATTACTGTTGTAATATACTCATAACCGCACAGACATTTGATCATAATGGCCAGAAGCACCAGCACGTAGGAAAGGATCCGGCAGGTTCTACTGTCCAGCTTCCACAGACAAAAAAGTCCCGCCGCCATAGGAAGAAACCAGGTAAATTCCACCCAGTACAGATTGTTGGCAAAATTTACAACCCATGGTGAAAGCCAAAAGACAACGTAGAACACACCTCCCATCAGTCTCCCGCAGGTTTTGCAAACAAGACACACTATCAGAAGAAGAACAGCACCTGCAGCCACCGCGCACCAAGACCGAAGAACCGCCAGATCAATATCAGCCAGATGCTGAAACACCTTTCCCTGAAGGCCATACTGACTTCCGTAAGCTTCTGCTATCTTTTCCGGAACCGGGTTTCCCTCCTCGTCCAGAATGGATGCTCCCGTCAAGCTTCCAAGGCTTCCCTCATCCAGCGGACTCACCATATCCAGAACAACCGTCATCCAATCCGCATCTCTGTCCATAACTGCGAGAATTCTGCCCACTTCTCCATCCGCAAATTGAATGTAGTTCCCGGGAATCGCATATTCCTTCGTATACTCAGAAATCCGAAGACAGATCGCAGGATCCGACCGATGATACCCGTTCTCCCAATCATCATCCGAAGGATAATCCATCTCCGATCCTTCGGTTCCCCGAATGGTATCCAGCTTGATCAGGCCTGTTTCGGATGGATTGGGAACGCCTTCTCTCACCGCCTCCATGGCCTGTACGACAAGTCTTTCGCTGTCCTCCTGAAAGCCTTCAAAAGAATCGTTGTTCACGTCCATGGAATTAAAGCTGTAATTCCACGCAAGCGCTGTCATCAGAATAAGAAAAACTCCGATCTTTCTCATCCTGCAGCAAAGAGGGCATGCTGTCCTTCCGCCTTTGTCCCACAAGGATGCAGCAATCAGCATCCCGCCAAGGACGAACAAAGTGATCAGGAGTCGTTCCGAATCGGAAAAATCCGGTTTGGCATAGGCATAGCCGATCAAAAGACCATCCGCCATACTTTCCTCCATCCGAAACCCGGTGTCTACAAGAATCAGAGACGGCACCGTGCCGCAATCCTTTGCGGAAATTTCCAGCAGATACGTCTCTCCTTTTCGAAGCCTGCCCTTCATCTGCACCTTATGTGTGTGCTCATTTGTGACCTCAGAAAGCTCCACCTCTGTCTGACTGACTGAATGACCCTCGCCATCCCGGATCTGCAGAGACAGGCTTCCCGTATTATTCTCCGGCTGATTTTCCAGATACAGCACAACACCTGCAAAATGGTCCTTCTGCGGAGTAAACTGCAGGGAATAAGGTCCGTCGGAAAAATCGTACGTTCCCAGTATGGAATCGGCCCCTATATTCTCATATGCTCTTGCATCCGTAAAATATCCATGAAAAAATGACTTCGACACATCCAGGCGGAACAAAAAAAATGCTGCCGCCAGAAAGAGTATGACAATCCAGATTTTTCTTCCTTCCGATCGTTTTCTTGTCTGCATCTTTTCTGCCTTTCCTTGTTTACTTTGAGGTTTCCCGGGACACAAATGTCTGAATTGCCTGCAGAACTGTTTCTTTGCCCATCATATATCCGTTCCGGCCGCCGAACTCATGGTCATACACTGTCCGGTAATCGTACACGGCCGGTGTACCTCCAAGCTCATTGCAAAACTCTTGTCCTGTCAGATATCGATACACCTCTCCCGCTGTCACAGGCTCTGTTGCCGGATGCCATAGACGAAGCTCCAAGTCCACCGCATTCTGAATGTCTGACCAAAGCCTCGACAGATCATAAAACTGATAGCTGCTCCTGCTGTCTGTAAAGTTCAGCGCCGTAAACCCGAGCCTGCGAAAAGTCCCCTTCAGATTTTCCTTCTCCTCTTCAGAAGCCTGCAGACGATAAAAGCCGTTGTCCTGCCGCGTATAAACGTTTCGAAGCTCTGGCTCTTTTCCTGCCAGCTCCTCAAATTTATTCTCCTTTAGCATAAACGGGACAACATTTATGTAATCATAGATAAAATTCTTCTTGATTCCTTTTCCGAAAAGGCCGGGAAGACGAACAATCAAAGCGTCCGGATACTCCCTTCGCACCCAACACTCCAACTGATACCGGTCATAGCCATAGGCCTGCAGGCCTTCCGTCTCAATCTCTGACGTTTCATCCACTTGCACAGGGCTTTTGAACACGTCAATCGTTGAAATCAGTACCAGCTTCTTCGGAGCAATTCTCCGAATATTCTCTTCCGCCTGAAGAATCAATTCCATATCCTTGTCCGGCGCACTGTTTGCCAGATATTTCTCCGCACGAAGTCCCGCATAGACCAGAAGCTCCGGTCTGGTCCCATAGGCCTCCTCTATATTCTTCGAATTGTATAAGCCTTCAAACTTCCCCGCCGCACAGATGTTGCCCCCGACAAATCCTGTATATCCAACCAATGCGTTCATAGATTTCCTCACGCCTTACATCCAAATCATCCGATTCTTCTTTCCTTGAAGCAATAAAGTGTCCGGCTACTTTGTCAGCTTCTCGATGCTCTCAAAGCTGTAATGCTTCCGCTTAAATACCATATCCACCAGAAGCTGCAGATATTTCACAATAATTGTCAGTATTCCGAATAAGCCAAAGAACGCTACAGACAGAAACAGGATCGTCGTCGTCCAGCCTTCCACCGGGTGAATCACGAAATAGGTTACAAGAGAATACACCGTCATAAAAATCGACATCAGCATCATCACAACCGTCATCGTCATGGAAAATCGGTATCCGACCTCTGTAAACAAAATCAGTGCATCTGCCGCAAGATCCATGCGATAGCGCTGCTCCTTCCGGTCACGAGCCTTACTCCATTCTCCTGTCACCTCATATCGGATGCAGTCTGTCTTCAGTCCGCAGTTCGCATACAGGGCCTTTCGGTAGGGAGCCGTTTTGTTCATCGAGCTCACGCGGTTGATCACGCGCCGGCTAAGAACCCGGAAGCTCTCCGTATTCATGCGGTAAGAAACCGCCGCAAACTTCGCAAAAATCCGATAAAACATCCTGGACGACAGCCTCTCCTTCCGATTCGGCGAAGCGCTTACAATGTCATACCCCTCAAGTGAATGCCGATAAATCTCCATAATGACGGAAGAATTGAAGTCCGCAACCGTATTATCGAATTCAAACACGAAATCGCCGATCGCAAGATCCATTCCTGCATCCATTGCGAGCTCAAGACCGTGATAATAGCTCATATTCACAACGGAAATGCTGGTTTTCTCCGCTGCTTTGCTGACCTTCCGAATGATCGAAAGGCTCCCATCCTCGGAGCTGTCATTGACACAGATGATCTCCGAATGCTCAAAATTTCGCTCCATCACCTCCATCACCATATCAAGGAACCGTTCGATCCGATCCTCTGCATTATGAACGTAAATGACGGCAGATACGAAATTCTGCTCTTTATTCTTACCGATTTCCTCATTCATACGATTCTATCTCTCCAGAAATTCCTGCTTTATCTGTGATTCAGAACAGGTGTACCGCAAACCACCGAAAATCAGTCTGTGCCCAACACCTCGTCCAGATCATAAACGGTATTAATCTTCCCCGACAGGACACTGACAAACGTCGGTTTGTCCGAAAACTTCCGAATCACAGTCGGCCTCGAATCGTCAATTTCCGAGCTCATCAGGATCGGTTTCATGGAAAAAAGTGATTCACGATAGCAAAACTCATATTCATCGCGCAGGTATTTTCGTGCAAGATTTGCCATATAAGGAAAGGCTGTCTGCGGCTTTGCCGGGCAGTCATTGCAGTTGCCGAGCCTCTCCACAGAGCAATGTCCCTTACTCTCCTTCTGACAGGAAAAGGAAGGAACCTCGGTATAACTCGTCGTGTGCGGAGTGAAGGTCACCGATGTCAGCGAATGAAGTCCTGTCTTCCCAAACGGCATAATAGAGAAAAACGGTCCGTCCATCACTGTAAAGCCAATCCCTTTGAGCCTTTCATTCACGTCACAGAGAATGATCTCACACAGCTCGTATTTAATGCCAAACGGCTCATATCCCGCCATGTGGCTGATCTGATTGGTTCCAGCGTAAGTTGCATTCAGTACAAAAGGTGCCGAGACCATGCAAAATCCCGTTTCTTCGCTTTCTGAATTCTGAAAACGGATCTGGTACCGGTCCGAAAGCTTCTCAATTGTTTCAAGCTTCACTCCATAGCACAGCTCACAACCATTCTCAAAGGACTCCAGCTCCCGCAGAAAATAATCTCGCAGAATCCTTGCATCATAGGTATACTCCCTTGTCCGGAATACACCATCACACATTCCCTCTTTGAAATATTTCCCAACCGGAAGTTCCTCGCAGGGAATTTCTGCCGCACGGCAAAACTTCCTGAACTGTTCTCCGTCTGACCAGGAATACTGACTGGATGTGGCATAGATTTGTTCGAATTCACGGTTGATACAGAAACTGTAATCCCGGTTAAACCGCTCGAAATACCCGGCAGATTTGATTGCAGTAGATAAAGATCTCGGATAATGATATCCCTGATGAACTCTGGCCTGATTAATATACGTTGCACGTGAAAAAGGCTCCCGGTCACATTCAAGAACCAGCACATGCTGGCCTCTTTTGCAGCAGAACAATGCCGCATACAAACCATACAGCCCGGCTCCTATAATGATCCTGTCATAATGCTTCGCTTCCGGCATTTCCCGGCTTCCCCTCTCTTACTTCTCTGTTCTGATACATTCAGTCAAACATTTTTATTTTACCACATGCCGTAATCGTAAAAAAGGCGGAGGAGATTTCTCTCCTTCGCCCAAAATAAAAACCGTATCTGCAGATTACTGTGCCTTCTTTGCAAGATCCAGAATGGCATGCTTCGGACACTTCGCCGCGCACTCGCCGCAGCCGACGCACTTAGCCGGATCAATCACTGCCACATTGTCCACGACATGGACCGCATCATGCTGGCAGGTTCTCTCACACATCCGGCATGCAATGCAAGAGGTCTTGCAGACTGCCATCGCTGCCTTGCCAAGATCCTTGTTGGAGCACTGAACGAAAACCTTCTCCGAAACAGGCTTCAGTGAAATCAAGTGCTGCGGGCAGGTCTTAATGCACTTGCCGCAGGCGGTACATACATCCGGATTGACCACCGCGACACCATCGCAGAGATGGATGGCATCAAACTCACACGCATTCACACAGTCGCCCAGGCCGATGCAGCCATAGGGACATTCCTTCGAGCCTCCGAACAGAGTCTTTGCTGCCGCACAGCTCTCTACTCTGCCGGAATACTCATACAGGGGCTTCGCATTCTCCTTTGTTCCGTTGCAGGCAACAAAGGAAACCTGACGCTCCACATCTCCCGCGGTTGTTCCAAGGGTTGCCGCAAGCTTCGCCGCAACCGCAGGACCGCCGACCGCGCACTTCGTACAGGGAACCGGCTCTGCTACATTTTTATTCGCAAGAGCATGTGCGTAGTCATCGCAGCCCGCATATCCGCAGCCGCCGCAGTTCGCACCGGGAAGCTCTGCGCGCAGATCCAGAAACAGCTGATCCTCCTTCACCGCAAATACCTTCGACGCATAGGAAAGAAGGACTCCGGCAATAAGACCAACCACAAGGATCAGTACAATTGCAATAATGATCAAATTCATAATGATACCTCTCCTAACCGATCCTTTCAGACCATTCAGATCATTCCTGAGAATCCCATAAACGCCAGAGACAGAATTGCCGCCGTGGTAAGAATAATCGGTACTCCCTGAAATGCCTTCGGAATCGCTGACTGATCCTGAAGCTTCGTACGGACGCCGGCCATGATCATCATGGCAAACCAGAATCCGAGGCCGCCGCCAAAGCCCTGCAGAATCGCATAAACATATGCTGCGCCAAAGGATCCGACTGCCGCAACCGTGTAATCCTCGGTATTGGAAATGCAGACACCGAGAACTGCGCAGTTTGTGGTAATCAGAGGCAGATAGATACCAAGTGAGGTATACAGCGCCGGCATGTTCTTCTTCATGAACATCTCGATAAACTGCACCAGTGCCGCAATGACCAGGATGAAGACAACCGTCTGCATGTACTCAATCCCGCAGGACAGAAGGAGCTGCTGAATCGGGAAGGTCACGATGGAAGCAAGTCCCATGACCAGGGTAACCGCAATTCCCATGCCCTTTGCACTGTCCAGATCCTTGGAGACACCAAGGAAGGGACAGATGCCCAGAAACTGTGCCAGCGGATAGTTATTGACAAGGACCATCGAGATGATGATCAGAATCATTTTGGTAAAGCTCATGATCACTTCTCCTCCTTCTCAGATGCCGGAGCAGAAGCTGCGGCAGTGCTCTTCTCCTCTGCTGCCTTTGCGATCTTCATCGCTTCCATCGTCTTCTCATCCACCGCGCAGGCGCCGCTCTCCAATGCCTTTCTCTCCGGAGAGCAGGAGCTCTCCATTGCGCACGCGCTGCAGCCGAAGTCCTTGCGAATCTTCGACTTGTCTCTGGTAAGATGATGAACTGCTGCCATCACGCAGGCGAAGACAAAGAAGCCGCCGGGAACCATCGTCATGATGGACATGCCGGGAATGAAATTTGACAGAATCGGGATTCCCTTGAAGCCGGGAGCAAGACCGAACCAGTCTCCCGCAAGCCAGGTTCCGGAGCCAAGGATCTCACGGATGGAGCCCATCACGCACAGCGTCAGCGTAAAGCCAAGCCCCATGCCAAGGCCGTCAAGCGCCGAATCTCCCATTGTGTTCTTCGATGCAAACATCTCGGCACGTCCGAGAATGATGCAGTTTACAACGATCAGAGGCAGATACAGACCAAGTGCCGAATACAGAGACGGCACAAACGCCTGAAGAAGCATCTGCACGATGGTAACAAAGCCCGCAATAACCGTAATGAAGCAGGGAATGCGTACCTTATCCGGAATCAGCTTGTGAAGCGCCGAAATTACAATGTTCGAGCACACCAGAACCGCCGTCGCCGCAAGTCCCATGCCAAGACCGGTCTCTACCGAGGTCGAGGTTGCCAGCGTCGGGCAGGTACCGATGACCAGCACCAGAACCGGGTTTTCCTTGATAAAGCCATTGGTCAGGATGCTTAATTTTGATTTCTTCTGAACTTCTTCCATTACTGAGCACCTCCTAACGCCTTGAACTGATCGAGCGCCAGATATACGCCCTTATGAATGGCGGTGCCGGAAACCGAAGCGCCGGTGATGTACTGGAACGCCGCTCCGCCTGACGTCACAGAAGTCTCCTTCTTGACATCCTGAGCAGTCAGCTCAGTAAGTCCGTCATACTGCGCCAGATATTCCGGCTGAGCATCCTTGGAGCCGACACCGGGCGTATCTGCACTGTCTGTCACCTTGACGCCCGTGATCGAGCCATCCGAGGTAAGGCCAACCATCATCGTAAGATCTCCGCCGAAGGACTTTGTCACAACCGTGATGACATAGCCCGTGCCGTTGTCTGCCTGATAAACCTCTGTCACCTTTGCCGACTGATCCTCCGATACCTGAAGATCCGTATCCATGGCGGTAAAGGAATCCGCATCGGTCAGAAGTTCCTTTCGCGCTGCCGTTGCGGCTGCCTCCTGATTCTTCACAATAATCGGTGCGGAAATAAAATTCGTGATTGCAAGAAGTGCTGTCGTCACCACACAGATAACCACCAGAATCACAACCGGATAGACATACTCCCTGCCGAAATTCTCTTCTGCCGAAGCTGCATTTGTTCTCTTACTCATGCCTTTGCACCTCCCTTCGACTCATCTTCGGAAGCGTTTCCGGGTGCCTTAGCAGCAGCCTTCTTCGCTGCCTTCTCTGCCCTGGCAATTCCGTAATACTGGCGCTCCACAAAGCGGTCAATCAAAGGAGTCATCACGTTCATGAACAAAATCGCGAAGGATACACCCTCCGGATACGATGCGAACAGACGAATGATCATGGTAAAGACACCGCATCCAATCGCATAAATAATCTTTCCGATGTTCATAATCGGTGAGGTCACATAATCCGTTGCACAGAAGAACGCACCGAAGAACACGCCGCCTGCCAGAATCTCATATACAGCCATTCCCAATGCGCCGTACTGTCCTGCTCCGCCGACACATGCATAATAAATCAGCGAGAACACAAAGACCGTTCCGATGAACGTCAGAGGAATCAGCGGACTGATGACCTTCTTCCAGATCAGGAAAATACCGCCGATCAGAATCGCAATCGTGCAAGTTTCCCCCATTGCGCCCCCGATGTTGCCGATCAGAAGATCCGTAAGAGAAGGAAGGCTGGCTGCTCCGTCAGCAAGCTCTCCTAAGGGAGTTGCGCCGGTCACCGCATCGGTGCTGATCACTGCCTTCTGGAAGCGGGTGAGCGGCCAGGTCGTCATATAAGACGTAAAGGACAGCAGCAGAACAATTCTGCCGACAATCGCAGGGTTTGCAATGTTCTTGCCGATGCCGCCGTACAGACATTTCACAATGACGATCGCAACTGCACAGCCGATGGCTTCCATCCAGATCGGGAAGTTTGCAGGCAGATTCAGTGCAAGAATCACACCCGTCACTGCAAAGGAGCAGTCACCGGTGGTATCACGCTTCTTCATCAGCTTGTTGTACAAATACTCGGACACGAAGCAGAACAGAGCCCCCAGAATCACACGGAGAAGCGCTCCGATTCCAAAGTACACCGTCGCCATGACCGTTGCCGGAAGCAATGCCAGAACCACATACTGCATCGTTTTCTTCGTATCCAGTGTCGTCACAAGATGCGGCGAAGCGGATACGGTCAGATTGGTCTTAAATTTACTATCTGCCATTTTTGCCAGCCTCCTTTACCAGATTCTTCGCCAGCTTGTTATAGAATGCGAGCGGTCTGTGTGCAGGACATACATAAGAGCAGGAGCCGCACTCCATGCACTGCATAACCTGGAGATCCTGCAGCGTCTTCACATCCTTATGCTGATAGGCATCTGCAAACTTCGTCGGCAGAAGGTTAAACGGACAGGCTGTATGGCAGCGTCCGCAGTTGATGCAGGCCGTCTCCTCCGGAATTACCGCAAGGTCCTCCGAGAACGCAAGAATAGCGTTGTTCGCCTTGACAACCGGAACCTCATCGGAGAAAATCGCGCGTCCCATCATCGGGCCGCCGAGAAGAATCTTCTTCGGCTCCTTCTTGTAGCCGCCGCAGAATTCTATGATGTCATGTACCAGTGCGCCGTTTGGAACCATCACGTTCTTCGGCTCTGCAACAGCGTCACCGTCAACGGTCAGACGCTTTCTGACAAGCGGAACTCCGTCCTTCAGGTACTGACCGACAAATGCCGTGGAGGTAATATTCGACACAATGACACCCAGAGACGCCGGAAGAACACCTGCATCGCACTGCTTGCCGGTCACCTCATAAATCAGGACACGCTCTGCGCCCTTCGGGTAACGGGACTGCAGCGGGAAAACATGAAAGCCCTCCAGATTCTGCTCCCTGATCATCTGATTGAACTTATCAATGGCATTCTGCTTGTTGACCTCGATGGCGATGTAGACATTCTCTGCGATCAGCCACTTCTTCAGTGCCAGCGCGCCGTCAATGACATTCTGCGCATCCTCCAGCATCGTCCGGTGATCGGAGGTAATAAAAGGCTCGCACTCCGCACCATTGATGATCAGTGTATCAATATCGATTAAGTTCTTCGGATTAAACTTCACCCAGGACGGGAAGGATGCCCCGCCAAGACCAACCAGGCCCGATGCACGCATTGCCTTGATGAACGCAGGCTGATCCTCTATGACAGGAGCCTTCAGATCCTCCGCCATCTCCTGCTTCCCATCCGGCTCGATGCAGACCAGGGTATCCTGTCCGCCCATGGCATTGCGGATCGTCTCAATTCCGGTCACCGTACCGGAAACCGAAGCATGCACGGGAACACTAAGGAAAGCATCCGTATCGCCGATCAGCTGACCGACCTTCACGTAGTCTCCCTTCTTCACCAGCGGTTTGCAGGGAGCACCGATGTTCTCAGACATGGACAGCTTCACAACAGAAGGAAGCGGCATAACCTCGGTGACCGAATCGCAAGTATGCTTGTAGTGCCCGGCATCAATACTTGTCAGATGTTTCTTCTGAAATATCATGTATGATACCTCCTCGTAAGATAGAGTAAAAAAACCGCGAAGGTCCGGTTTCATAATTCCAGACCCTCACGGTTATCATTATAGCCTTTGTTTCCGTCAAATTGAACAGTAAAAATAAAACGGACTTGCCAGATTTTGTTGGTTTGTGGACATATTTGAAGGTTTTCTCCGGAAGATCTTATTCCGACACCTTCACCACGGTCACGCCCCACACATTGGCCACAGATCCGGCAGCCGGATACACCGGCATTGCCGCAGCCTCCGGTGAATGATAAATCGTCTCCAGCGTGTCGCCCTCTGCGTAATTCACATTCACACGAAGCTGCTGTTCAAAAAAATGTGACCAGCAGAGGCGATTTCCCTCAGAGGTTGGTGCAAAGCGCCCGTACTGCGCATATGAATTGGCACGATCATACAAATCAGTCTTAGAGAACAATGGTGACTTTTCAGGTGTGCCATAGACCAACACCACATTCTCCGTATAATCTATTCCGGATAACGCCCAGCAATCCATCACCTGCTCTGCAATCGCGGTAGTTGCCCTGCGTCCTGCATACATCGCATATTGATCGTTGACATTCTGACCCGCTTCCCCGTACAAAATCAAAAAGAGCGCAGCAATGACAATTCCTGAAAGACGATTCTTCCAGTTTGTCAGACAGAACACAAGCGGCAGAACAAGTGCCATTCCCATTGTCATCTGCATCATCGTCTCTGCCGAAACTGCAAGCAAAAAAAAACTGTTGGCAAATACCGGAATCAACAAAAACGCCGCAATAATCAGAATAGAGCTGAGAGCATTTCCGGCCTCCCGAATACAGAAAAGAGCAATTCCTGCCGGGATCAGATACAGAAAACGGAACCATCCCTGTGACTGCAGGAGATTGAAATGGTAGCCATTCCCTCCAAAATAAAATCCAAACGCTGTATATGTATGCCAAATGCTGGAAGGCAAATTCCCCAACACCCCTGTAAATGTAATTGCATCCGCTCCGTTGTAATCAGAAAGTGTCTGACCGGTCAGTACAAGTCCCAAATGGAGAAAAACTTCATACAGTACCGCCCCCAAAAGGATGGCAAGCAGCATGCGTCCTGCAAAGGCAAGTGCATTTCGTACTTGTTCTCTTTGCTGCAGCATTCTGACAAATGCAAACAATGCTGCCACACAGGTGACGCCAAGAGTGGCCTGATATCCTCCCATCATTAACGCAATCATCAGACCGGAGAGTAAGATTTCCCTCCAACCTCTTTCCCTCTTTCGAAGAAGCCAGACAGCAAAAACAGCCAGGAGAAATGAGACTGCATCATTGATCGCCATATGGCTGTATGAAAGCTGACACAGAACCGTCGGAGAAGCCAGAATCATCATCCCAATGGTCCACGCGAAAAGCTGTTCCCTCCTGCTCTCCGTCCGGACATTCATCAGGGATAACAGTAAAATTACACCACAAGAAAAAACTGCAAGAGAAATCAACGCAGGGAGCGGATCCAGTGACACATTCAGACGCAACTTATCCAGAATCGGCCAAAACCAGCGCCCCATCCGAAGCTCCGCAGCTCCCGTAATGTGGTCATCCTGATCCCACATGCCGTCCATATCATTGGTAAGACGCAGAATAAGAAACGGCAGATACAGCAGCAGACTGCTCAAATATAAGGCAGTAAATACCTTTCCATATTTGCGTCGGAACTCATATGCCATATTTCGTATTGCATGATTCATAACAAAACTACTCTCCCGTCTCCGCTGCAGCATCAGAAACCACACTTATGCTTGTCTTTCCATAGTATTGTGCCAGGCTGTCCGCATCCAGAATAATCAACGGCATAAGTCCCTTAGGTGCAGTCAAAAGCTGCCCCGCATCTACGGCCACATTCATTTCTTCCGAATTCGCAATGCCGTCATAAAATGAAACAACATCTTGATAGTAACGGGAAACCCACCCCTTCTGACTATCCATTGCAAGCGTTGCCATCGGAAGCTGATACAGAAAATCTCCATCATAAGTCCGATACAGCCCTTCCTGATCCGTCATTGCAGCCATCAGGATCAGAAGCAGCAAAATGGTACCTACCTTCAGCCGATCCTTCCAGATTGCCGACAGCACTGCCCCTGCACAAAATGCAAAGCTCAGAAAAACTCCTGCCAAGGACAGATTCAGCATCAGATACGTCCTTTCCGGTAACCCCACCGATCCGTATCCAAGAACAACAGGAAAAATTGCAAGCGCCGGAATGGGAACGATAAGAAAAGCAAACATCATACTCCTGCGGATTACTCTTGGGGACAGGTGATACCATGCGAGGCACCCCAACAGCATCGCAGTGAAAACCATAACCACCATTACGGAGGCATCAAACATTCTTCCACATTCATCAAATAATTGGAACAGAGTATTTCTTCCCGCATGCCACAGCGTGCTGATTACTCCACTGTCCTTTGCTGTTACAGCATGTCGGGCATAATTGCCAGGTGCTGCCCCATTGATGAAGGTTCCTGTCATGGCTGCAGCAAACGCTAAGACCACCGCACCTGTAATACTTCTTTTCCGAATCCTGTTTCCCATCCAGATAAACAGGACATAGCAGATCGGTAATGCAATTTCCAGTGAACCACCGCAGGCCAGAAATAACAGGATAGATATCGCGACGTCAGACAGCTTTCCACTTTTTCCCACAGTTTTCCGGCCTTTCTTTCGAAGAAGCATCGCTCCTGCCAGGAGGGAGAATGTCAATGGAATTGTATAGCTGGTTATGCCGGAAAACCAAAAGAAATTCTCATAATAGGACCGTGTGTTCAGCAATGCGGTAACCAGAATCGTATATCCGCATAAAATCACCCATTCAGAAGAATATCCAATCCAAATGGCAAGATTCCGGTTAAACAGATAGAGGCTGAAAAAGAATAACAGGCATACAGCAATCAAAATGATATGAAGTGCCCGATACGGATCGGGGATATTCCAGTTCAACGGGCACAGGAAAATCTGCAGAAACATGGAGAAAAAGGTTCCCTGCCAACCATGAAATCTTGTCCTCATGAAATTCCAGGCAGCTGACCACAATTCCGGGAAAGAATTCTGGATTCCTCCGGCCGTCACTGCATGCCAGTAATCATCCGCAGTGAAAAAGGTGTACCTGCAGATATTCAGCAATACACCAAGCTGAATCACCAAAACCACTACGGTTACGATTTTCCCACATTTAATTGCTGCATTTCTCATTCTTACACACATTTTCTTTTGTGCCACTGTGTACTCTTCATGCACACCAACATAAGAAGAATCAAGACAACCATTCCATTGATACCATAGAAAATTTTCTGTAGTGCAGTTTTTCGATGAGCTGTTCATGACCCATCATGCAAACGCATCAACATCATCCACATGATTTCACTCACCGTACAAATCCCGGTAAGCCTCCGGAGTGCCATGTCCCTGCTCTTTGGCATACTCTTTGTAATACTGTTCCCGCGGAACCGCCGTCACGGAATGCTTATGGTAGTACAGCGCAGTGGACTCATTCGTATAGTTGGTCTTATCTTCCGACAGCTGCAAATGCATGAACGGACCCTGATCATCATTCATCTCCGGAACGTAGATGTCTTCCAGGCTCGGATCATTTAGGAGCTCAATTCGCTCCTCCATCTGAATCACAAAGTCCTGAAGTCTTCCGCTCTTTGCAAAGTCATAGCACAAATACGCCGCCGACCGCTTCACGCCGGGCTTCGCTCCCAAAAACATAAACAAAAGGATCCCTGCAACTGCAAGAACAGCAGCCCTCCTTTCCGGCCTGCGATCCTCCATTGTTTTGAAACGCACCCAGCTTCCAAGGAGCAAGAGCGTGACGGTCATGGTCAGAATCATGGTCTGATAGACAATGTCGAAATATCCCCCGGAAATTCCGGCTGTATTTCCTGCTGCGTAAATTCCCGGAGCCTCGATGGAGGCATACAGAAGGAACAGATACAACAGGATGAGGCCAATCGGTATTCTCCGAAACGCTCCAAGTCTATCCCATCGCACCAACCGAACCCCAAGAAAAAATACCAGAACAACGTACGCCATGAGAAGTGGCACATGCACAAAATATTCCCGCATATGCTGCAGCCCCTGTATTATACAGGAAAATGGCATCCGCAGAATTGCCGAAGGATGCAGCCCGAATCCCTCTCCTCCACGTGTCAGATTTCCCGGTGAAATGATACAGAAATAAAGACCAATCAGAATTTCGAGGATCGGAATCCACAGAAGAGACATTCTCCGCTGGTGGTTTCTTTCTATCAAAAGGCTCCAAAGCCAGCCGCTCAGGAGAATCAGAAGAACCAGAATGATGTGCTGATAATGAGACCCTCCAATATAAACAGCATCCAACAGCATAAAAATAAAATATCTGTATCTACCGGTTCTCTCCCACTTCAGCATCCAGGTAATCATCAGTAAAGAAAAGCACATCGGCATGATATAATGAGCCATTCCCGGATACCAGAACATTCCTCCACGTATATACGGCATAAACTGAAGAAAGAAAAATAGCTGAAGCCAGAAAATAATCCAGAAGCTTTTCCCCGATATTCCCAGCCTCCGGATCATAATTTCCCACAAAAGATATCCGCTTCCCACTGCAGAATAAAGAATACACAACGGTACCGTCACCGCATAAACGTGTTCTCCCCAAATACCAGGCTGCATTGCCAGAACAAAATTTGATGACCAGGTTCCCTCCCAGATTCTCCACATGTCAGCAGCAGAAACAATTCCTTCACGAATAACCTCTGCCAGATTTCCATCTGCCAGAAGCACATTATGCACGGTATAAGATTTTACAAAATCATCTGCAGTTGCATAATTAAAATAGCCACAGTATAAAACTGGCAGCATCGAGCCAAGGAAAAGTACACATAGCACAAAAGGCATTATATTCCGGAGTATTTCAGATATTCTTCTCATTTCATACATCTCTTTTTTATGAATTAATTTATACGCCTTATTCTTTCATATGACTAAATAAACTCCCGAATAATACGCACTTTTTTCAGACACATGGTATAACATAAAGCGACAGAAAATGTTCCTGCTGTATAGATACTACAGGCAACAGCCCCCGGAACAATCATACACAGTTTTAAATACATTGGGAGCAATTGTATTCTCACCAGTTGCTCCAACAAGTAAATTCCAAATGTGCAGCCCCCTATTCGCAGGATAATATCCCGTTTTTTTCGCGACGAAGGATGGATCCCCTCTGCGCTTTTTATCCATACAAAAAAACTCTGTGCCATAACCGGGATCATAAGATCCAATAAACTCTGGTCATAAACTCCGGTTACATAGTGCTGTTCCAGAATAATTCCAATATTAATTATCCATGCAGCCAAAAAGAAACTTATACACCATTTTTCCTCTCTGTGGTATACATTTTGATCCGCTTCTTTTTTTTCGTTAGACCACCAATATCCGGACAGGAAATAAAATAAATACAGATTGAAAAGATATAGTTCACTGCGAACAGCGAGACCTGTCAAGCTCTCAATGACAGGAAGCAGGACACTGAATACACACTGCAGCAGGATGAAATATTTATATTCCTGTCGATTCAATCCAATAACAAGCTTTCTCAACACCGGAAGCAGCAGAAGAATACCAAGATAAAGATACAGATACCATAAGGATTCCTGAATATTCCCCGCCAATAGTCCTCTTGCAAAATCAATCAGAGAATATTCTGTTCTCCTTCCACGCATGATCTGCAGAATATAATAAAATGCAGATGTAAAAAAAAGCACACAAACGATACGGAATACTCTCTTTTTGTATAGTTCTTCCAGACTTTCTTTTTTCCTGAGCAATACACTGCCGGATACCATTAAAAAAAGCGGAACTGCCATCCGGCAAAAAACTGACGCCAGCACAGAATAGAAAAAAGTTACTTTACTATCCGTATTGGAATAGTAGAGATAGAATCCGTCTGTATGATTAAAAATGACACCAACGATCGCAATGATGCGCAGGAGCTCCAGCCAGCATTCTTTTTCTCCGTTTGTATCCTTTCTCTGATCTGTCACCATTCATTTTCCCGATAGATTGCTGCCAGCTTTTCGCAATACTCTTCAATATTGTCAAATTTAAGCGAGAGTTTTCTCTCCCTCAGTGCAGCGCATCCCCTTCGATATTCGTTTCTCTTTTCTGCATTATTCCACAGGGTTCGAATCTTATCCACAAGCACCTCGACATTTCCCGCCTCGAAAAGCTCTCCGGTGACTCCCGGTACTAACAGCTCCGGAGTACCTCCCAGATCGGAAGCCAGGATCGGAGTTCCTGCAAGCTGCGACTCGATCACAGAATACGGACAATTCTCATACCACTCTGAAGGAAACACCGTAAACGCTGCATCACGGATCAGTTCAGTCATCTTCTCTCCAGAGCAGAATCCTGCGTTCTGAATGTTGGGCAGAGCATTCACCTGATCTTCCAGTTCACCCTTTCCCGCAAACACAAAGGGAATTTCCGAAAGCTCCTCGGCTGCCTTCAGGAGCGTCCGAATGCCCTTTTCCTCGGAAAACCGTCCAAAATAAAGCACATATTGTCCATTGGCTTTTTTTTCATTAGTTTTTTTATCCGACATTACATTTACAGCATTATGAAGTGTCACAATCCGCCCTTTAAGCTGCAAATTATGTTCCAGAGTTTGCTTCATAAATTCACTTGGTGCAATAACAACATCAACCTTTTCATAAGTTCTTCTTTTCTTATAGAACTCCGCCTCAATCGTTCCGATAAGGCTCTGAGCCTTGGAATTATGGATACAGGAAAGCTTCGTGCACCATTTCACATCTCCGTCAATGCACCTACTGCACAACTCTCCTGTGGAAGGCACACGCATCATGTGATTTGGACAGACCCACTGCGGATCATGGGCGGTATAAACGATGCGAATATGAAAGTCAAATGCCTTGATCTCATCAATAACCGAAGGAGTGATTTGAAAATTGATGTTATTCAAATGTACCACATGCGGATGGAAATCCTCTAAAACCTTACAAATTTTCTGCCGGGCGTCCTGCGAATAAATAATTTTAAAAGGATAAGACAGCTTTCTGATTTTCCAAGCATGACCGCCTTGATTTTTTTCTACATTACCTTCATCGCGAAAGGACATCTTCTCGGTATAGCTTTCTGCATGATTACCAGCAATCCGTCCTTCATGCTCCATACCGAAATACTGAACCTCATGCCCCATTTTCTGAAGCTGCTTCCCAATGCTGAAAATGTATGTTTCAGAACCACCATTTGGATATAGAAATTTATTAACAATCAATATTCTCATGAGTCTTTTCTCTTTATGAAACAGACAATGCGCACAAGCAGGACATATATTATAAATGCCGAAACAGCGGAACGCAACGCTTCTACCTGATTAATATGCTTCGTTTTATTCTCTGTAAAATGGACCATCGGCTCTTTTGGACCTCTATAATCAAGAACCCTTATATCCGTATTCTTTTCCAATTCAATGATATCTTTTTCATTCAAATATAATTCGGGATACTCTTCAATATCATCAAAAAACCTTCTTGATCCATATATCTCATTTGCTTTTGGTGTATTCTTATAAAAAAACGAAGCTAAGATTAAACCAATAATAACAGTTATAACTGCAGCTTTTTTTGATTTATTCTCTTGCTTTATTAACGACGCCGCTCCCAATATGTCTGTTTTCATCTCATAGGAATGATTATCTCCATCAATCAAGCCATATTGTCTTTTCTCTTGAAACAACTGGTATATTCTTGCACCAACAATGAATAATGAAATGTTTTTGAACGAAGTATTGAATGCAAACGGCTCTGATATTGCCGCAACAGCAACTGTTAAAATAATAATTAAATCCTTCTGAGCCCACAAATCATGTACTTTCCAAAGTAAATGATGAATACATACAACATACAAAGCCATAACACATAAAAAGCCAACAATTCCTCCCCCTATCAGGAGATTCATGTAAGAACAATCTAATGTCATGTTTCTTCCAAGGTGTGAATAATCTATTCCAAAAAATCGAACACCGCACATATTAAAGATTGTCTTCGATAAATATGGCCTTGTTTGAAACAATTTATTCAACAAATCAAACCACTTACCTTGCAAGGTAAGTGGTGCTACTATTGAGAATATTGCAGCGACAGGGAGTGTAAGCTCTCCAACAATTTTCATAAACATCTTTTGATTACATGCTTTGAAATGTTTACTGTTCTGACATCCACTCAAAAATAAAAAAACGAACAGCATAATTGTTCCTGTCAAACTAAGTGAATATAAAAAGGTATAAATCCATCCCAAAAGAGCAAATATACCGTATTTTTTAAAGTTGTCTTTTCGTACGGAAGAGTAGAAAAAAAACATAACAAGGACTGCGTATGAAATCTGCATCACATTTGGATGTGTATATCCCATAGCCCATCGTATCGTGTGTCCCATCTCCCACTTGTTATGTACAACATAGTCAAAATCTGCAATACCAAATAAGTGTGTGCAAATTTGTATTATAAAGCAACTCCCCCATATCCATCCTCCATAGAAAAAAGCTTTTGGTATAGAAATTCCTTTCACAGACAAACACATGAGTGCCGTCCAGAAAAGGCCTTGGTTCCCCGTCTTGTACCACACATAAAGAGCATCCAGAAGCAATATAGAAATAAACAGCCATTCCATAGCAGAATGCTTCTCTAATAATATTTTGCAAAGTACGAAGAAGGATGCGATGCAGAAAACATATTTATATATAATCCCATCTGTTAATCCAAATCCTTTTACCAAGAGCATTAGAGTAAAGTATAGATAAAATAGGATCTTTAATACGTCCACCATTTTATGGGATTTAATGTTAGTGTTCATACAGAATATTGTATACTCCAAAGGTCCGACTTCAAACCAGTTGCCAGTGAGTAACTGCAATTATTGATTGATTTTCAACACTTCTTCCTTTTTTCGTTCAATCACAGTCCCTCCTTTTACTTCATAAATATAATCTGCTTGGCGAATTGTCGTTAATCGATGCGCGATAATTAAAAGTGTTTTTTTGCCATGTAAATCATTAATTGCAGACATCACCGCAGATTCTGTATCATTGTCCAGCGCCGATGTTGCTTCATCCAAAATTAGAATTTCAGGATCATTGTATAGAGCTCTTGCAATTCCGATACGTTGGCGCTGTCCTCCCGATAGTCGAATCCCTCTATCACCGACAAATGTATTAAATCCATCTGGCAAAATATCAATAAATGCAGTCAATTGTGCCTGCTCTGCAGCCTTTTTTATTCGCTCATCATCAATTTGATTCTCCGGAATACCAAATGCGATATTATTCCTTATTGAGTCGTCTGATAAATAAATACTCTGCGGAATATATCCTATCTCTTGTTGCCATGTAGAAATGTTTTTCAGCACATCTAAATCATCCGCATATATTTTTCCAAGTTGAGGTGTAAGCAAGCCCAGTATAATATCCGCCAAGGTAGACTTCCCTGCACCAGATGTCCCAATGAAGGCTATTGTGGTTCCTTTTTTTATTGATAAAGATACATCAGAAAGAACGTCTGTTTCTACGTTTGGATAATGAAAACTAATATTTGAAATTTTTACCTGCTTCTCCAGTTTCCATTCTGCGTTAACCTGATTTTTCTGTGGAACATTCTCCACTTCTTTAATGTCATGATAAATCAAATCAATGGAAGGCTGCTCATATAGAATCCAGGTATAATATTGATTTATTCTTCCAACAGAAGGAAGCAGACGAAAAGATGCCACTGCAAACACTGTCAACTGCGGAATAAATTCAATCAGTTCCTTTTGTCCCCAAAACATTTTAACCAAAATTGCTAACAATAACCCCGCCATACAGCTGGCTTCCACACAGTATTTGGGCATCATTCCAATAATTTCACTGATTCTACTTGCATAGGTATATTTTTCAAATGCCTGATCATATTTGTCCAAAAACATTTTTTCTCTGTTAAGGACTTTAATTTCCTTTACTCCTCCCAGCGCCTGATTCATGTACTGGAATATCTGGGCCTTGTATTCCTGGCTTTCTACCCCCAATATCTTTGTCTTTTTCTTCGTGGTTGTTACAAAGAAGGCAACCATCAAAATCAAAATGCCCGCAATAATAACGGTCATTGAATGGCTTACCATAAAAAGATATATAATAATAACTGTACAGGTCACCACCTCTATTGTGAGTTCCACGAAGTGTTTTATAGCCTTAACAAAATTATCTGTATCACTTTGTAAACTACGCTGTAACACCGATGAGTTTTTCGTAAGAAAGAATGCATACGGCTCATTTAGATAACATCTCAAAAGCTTTACCGATATTCTTCTCTGAACATTATAGATATATTTATAAACAATGTTTTTTTCAAAAATAAGATAAGCATTTTTACAAATATAAACAAAAATGATGAATATAATAATAAAAGCAAGAAAATCTTCTGTGTTTGTAAACTTTCCTATAATATAAAGTCTATTCAAATATTGATTAGTCTGTACTATAGATGGGTTAGTAATCAAACTGATTAAGGGAGAGAAAACAGATATGCCTAATAGTTCCAAAACACTTCCCGCTGCAACCAAAAAAAACAAAATAACCAATTTTATGCACTCTGCCTTTGTCAACACATATGTGATTTTATGAAACATGTTCATTCTCCCTAAGTGAAATTTTTGATGATCTGTGTTCGATATTCTTGATCTTCCTCTCTATCACTACATGCATTTCTATCAAAAAATACAGACAATTTTTCTTTACTGTCCAATTTATGACAAAAAGCGATGTACTCAGTATTTAAATTTCCAATATCTATTACACGATGACCAGCATGAAAAAGATCCATTGCCAAAGGTTTGGCAGTCGCTCCAACAGAAAGCAAGATCATATCACTTTTTATTCTCAAGGCTTCGTCCAATATGTCATTATAATTCTCATAGCAATTCTTTGGCTTGCATATGATTCTTCGAATTGATTTTGCTAATAAGAAAAGATCATTTCCAACTCCGTTATAGCTGGACTTTCCTTCTATCAAAAGTATATTTTTTCCTTCCCAAAGTTTTTTTATCTGATCAAACCAGTTTCTGCATTCCGTGTGATCTTTTAATGTGAGATATCCACGAGAAAAAAAAGCATTTCCATATAATTTATTTATATTTAATAGCTTACGATAAAACTTCCTGCAAAAGAAAAGGTGTTCTTGCCAAAAGTATCTGGATTTTTTTTGATAAGCGTCCAAGCCGCAAAAAATATCTGGTATTGCAATCAAAACTCCATTTTCATCTGTACACAATACATTTTTTAATTTCTCAGAAAGAACAGGATCATACTTTTGTGTTGGAATACTCCTTCCGCGAATAATAACCAATTCTCCATCCCCAAAACGTATAAGACTTAGATTCTCGTTTTGTATTTTACGAATAGTATCACCAACGGACATGACACGGTAGTGTGTTGTATGGTCAAACCATAAATGCCAATTATAAGTTAAAGCAAACAAGCTTCGTCTTGCAAAGAGATTAAAAATACTACGGCTCATAACAGACTATCCCACCGCTTTCCTATGTTCTCAATACAAAGAACTTCCCTGAGTTTTCTTTCTTCCTGGCTAAATTTTGTTTGTAATTCTTTACTAGAACACAATTCTTCCATTCGAGAAAGCAACATTTCTTCATCACGCACTGGAACCAGGAAACCATTCTCTCCGTTTTGAATATAAGCCCTGGCTCCACCCGCTGGACAGTCAGTACAGATAACCGGAACCCCCACCGCCATTGCTTCCAGCATAGAATTCGAAATTCCTTCATAATCGGAGGTTGATACATATATTTCTGCTTTTTTCAATCTTTCTCCTATATGGTCTGAATGACCACACAGTTGCACAGAGTTTGATAAAGACATAGAATCAATCCTATTCTGCAGTGTTTCCTGCAATTCTCCTGTCCCGTAAATTTCCAATCGATATTCTTTATTTCTGCTTTTAAACCGCTTAAATACATTCAAAAGCATTGGCCAATTCTTCTGCTCAGTTAAGCGTCCTACCGCAATAATTATATGCTCATGATCAACACTGTCCCATACTGGCAAATTTACACGAATTGGATTGCCAATAATTCTGCCTTTTTTTTTCACAACTGCAGGAAAATAATTCATTTCTTCCTCAGTCTGAAAAACAACATAATCAGCCTTTTTTAATAAGAGCATTCTGAATTTCTGAAGAATTTTTAATTGAAATTCTTTTTCCGGAGCATTTCTAACTGTAGCAATTAGCTTTTCCTTTTTATGAAAAGCCAAGAATACATACTCCAAGGTCATAAATGAGATCAAACAATCTGCCCGGAACTCTCTCACCAATTTTTTTAACTGTCTGCACCTGGAAACAGCCCGTTCCAACTTATTTCCTGCTTTTGGAACACACAGGCAATATTCCACTGATGGATCCAGATCATATTGCCGATCGTCTGAAAGAACTGCGATATATCGCACATGATAATTCATTTTTTCTGAAAAAAAATTGGCGAGTTCAACAGCCACACGTTCTGCGCCCCCCCCTCCCGCACTCGGTGCCGCTATCGCAACTTTCTTTTTATTATATTGTGATTGATCTGATAATCTTTTCAATTTCTTTTGCCATTATCCTCTCATTACAGTCATTTTTCACAAATTGCTGTGCGTTTTTCCCGATCCGGATTCGTTCATTTTCGTGAGAATGTACCCACACAATTTTATTTTTCAAATCATCAATGTTCTCTGGTTTATAAAGCACCGCCGTTTTCCCATCAAATACATAATCTGCCATACTTGGAACATCTGATGTAATCACTAATTTTCCCATCGCCATCTGTTGTAGTAAAGTCATCTGACCAAAAGAGTAATTATAATACTTTAATGGCAATACACAAAACTCTGCATTTTGAATTATTCTTTTCATCGTCTGAATATCTACAAAAGGGAACTGTCTCACCCCACTAATCTTATCGTAGTCTGTTTCCTCATGACCTACCAACCACAGCTCTATGTCAATAGCTGACTTTCGGTACGCCTTTATTAATGTCTCCCAATCCCTTTTGGCATAACCTAAGCACAGAATATATGTTTGTTTTTCTTTAGATGTTGGCGCTTCGTTTTCTCTGGAAAAAAAATCATAATCCGGTCCAAATCTCACGAAATGAGATTTGGAAACAATCCATGGATAGAATTTTTTATAATAATTTATCTGACTCGATGTATGATATATCACAGCATCCAGAGACATACTTGCAAACTGAAGCAAATGTAATGTTTTTCCGCTCTCAGCCGCACTATTAAAACCTCCAATTTCAAAAAGCAAATGTTTTGCTCTTCCAGGGAAAAGTTTTCTCCACATGCATACAATTACAGCACTTTGCATTCCATGTGAAATAACCAAATCATAATTTCGAAGTTTGGGTATTGCACGTATTCCCTGCAATACATAAAAATGCAGTTTATTCTTTTCAAAGTTCTCAATAACTGGCAGAGAGCTCACATCAATAATGTCCACATCATAATGATTGGAAAAATATCGAAAGAACCAATATGGGTTCCCTTCACTAACGACATCCGATGCTTGTGCACACGTCGTCCGCTTTTTGTCCTCTCGCAGCACTTTCCAATTAACCAACATCAATATTTTCATATACCATTCATTTTGCTATTTATTAATCTTATATTGCTTCTCTTTATAATACGTATTCAGCACTAAAACAAATCTTTTTTCTTGTTCTTTTGACTCTTCACCTTTGTTCTTACTCATACAATTATTTTTCTTTCCATGCTATCTCATTAATCGTAATTTTGTTATCCCAAAACATTCTTGACAAAGGATAGGAGTACCTACTTCTAATCTGTCTTTCAGACAAAGGAATCAGCTTTAATATGCTCCCCCTGCTTTTTCCATCTTTCGAATTACACGAAGCAAAACAGTTAGTTTGTTCTTTTGAACGGAATGTAGATGCCCCATGTTTATGTATCACTGGCTCTGTAGATACAGACTTTGAATCCAGTCTGCCCCGTAATAAATATATCATCAAAGCATATTCTTCGTTATATAAAAAAGTTTCCGGATATAAATATTGGTAATGCATCCAAAAATCCGGTGTAAGCAGATATCCCATACCACAAATCCGAAAACAATCCCTATCTCGCCCCATGTTCATCAATACTTCTGCTGACTTTTGTCTTGAACAATCTTTGTTTCTTAGAACATTTTTCCTTTTGTGATACCTACATAATACAAAGGACTTAATCATTCGGAGACCCATTTGTTTCTTTTTGAAATAAATGGGTCTGGCTACCGTTCCGTCCACATTTACAATATACGGATTAAGAACTGCTACGCCCACTTCATAGCCTTCCACTAATTTTGCCAGAATATTTGTAGCTGTAAACACCAAGTCGGAATTTGCTATAAAGATATATTGAATTCCTTTTTCTCTTAAAAATTTGATCCCGCAATTCATTCCTCCAGCAAATCCAATGTTTTTATTTATCTGAATAAAATAAACTCTCCCCATTTCTGTCTCACTACTTCTTAATCGTAAATCTTGTTGTATACACTCCAGAGATCCATTCTGAGATCCGTTATCCACAACAACAACAGTCAATTGAATAGCTTCTTGTTGCATTAGAGATATCAAACATCTTTCTGTCTCACCGTAATTAATATAATTTAAAACAACACATCCAACTTGTATTCGGCTCATATCCATTCCAACTAAAAATTAGCGTAAGCAAACCCCGCATTAATATCAACGCCGTTTGGTATAAATAGAATAATTATATAAAACAAGACAAGATATATTACACTTTTCAGAGCAACTGGTTGTTTCCCGACCCAATCCAATACCGATATCTTACGTTCCTTCAAGACATCAACAATTAACACCATAATAGTGATGCATAGACACAGCGCCAGATTTACGGAATCCGGAATCTGGTTTTTTAAATTCCAAAGCGCTTCCTTGCTCCATGCAGTCCGTATAAAAAGAGCCTTCCACCCTCTGATGGCCCAAGAGGCAGAGTTCCCATCTGCCATATACTCCATGATACCAAACAACAGATATGTTCTGCACATGCAAAATATTGTATACAATTTGCTGTTCTGGCGAATATGTAGAAACGACTTAAGCCTTTTATAATGATTTTCCATCATCAGAGAAGAAGCAATCACCGTCAGGTTCATCCACCCCCACAGAAGAAACTTCCAAGACAGCCCATGCCAAATCCCCATGAAGGTCCATACGCACAGCAAAGATGTCATAACTGGAAAAAACTTTCCCAAACTTTTACTTTTTTTTCCTATTTTCTTCCCCAGTTTATTGATTGTTCTATTTAACGCAACCGGATAAAATATATAATCTTTGCAGAAAGCTCCCAATGTGATGTGCCATCTTCTCCAAACTTCGTCTATTGACTTTGAAAATATCGGTGATCGGAAGTTTTCTGGAAGTGTAATACCTAATAATTCTGAAAGTCCAATGACAATATCCATGCAACCGGAAAAATCCGCATATTGCTGTAGCGGAAGAAGCATGATCAGTGCTACAGTTGACCAATTTCCTGCGTGCTCCTGCTCTAATAAAGGTGCCAGAATAAGCCAAAGAGAATCCGCTAAGACCATTTTTTTAACATATCCATACAGCATCCGCATCACGCCTTTTTCCATTTGCGCCAGAGAAAAGCAATGCTGTTTGTTCATTTCCCGATTTATAATTTCATAGCGCGAAAATGGTCCTTCCGTTAACTGCGGAAAAAAGGAAAGAAATGTCAGATATCTGGCAAAGTTCGTTTCTGCCCCATATTTCCCCTGACAAACATCTGCAACATATGATATAGCTATGTATGAATAATACGAAATTGCAACAGGAGTAAACCATTGAATGACACCAGTTTTACTGCTCATCCATATGCCAACAATAAGTGCAATTCCTATTGCAAGAATTCTACTATTCTGTTGCTTAACTTCTTTTTTTATCTTTTTTGCCGCCTTTTTTTGCCCGTCAGCAGTCCCCGCAAGGTTCCTTGTTTGCGCGATTACATCATCGTTTTTTTTGGCAATAAAGATTGCTGCAGTGTAACTGATGCCCCCAATCAAAAAAACAGCCAGAATGCTTTCCACCCCCGCAAACCATAAAAATAAAAGATTAGACAGCAGAAGACATTTCCATTGATGCTTCTGTGGCACAATATAGTAGATTGTAAGAACAATCATTACAAATACAGCAAACTGTACTGTCGTTAAATTCACAGCTCTTACCCTTCTTCCTCTTCCCACGTATGTTGATTTACTGCTATTTGAAAGGTTCTTTCAAATAGCAAGTTTCCATGTTCCGCGTATGCGGTGACCTCTAAAGTCATTTCTTTTCCAATATATTTTTTTGGCAGCAATGCACTATTTTTTGAGGATTTCCCGTAATCCGTAAGGACCTCTCCATTTTTATCTTTAATCCTAAAGCACAATTTGGGATTCATATCATCCGTACAAATCCAATCAGCCGACATAATTCTGTTCCCTTTCCCATCCGGTACTGTGCTTAGTTTTAAGCTAAGAATACCGTGCATCTGCTTTCTGGCCTCATCTATCGAAGCATACAGATGTTCCGAGATATTATCTCCGTTAACAATCTGTCCAATTACATCTGATAGCTCCGTGGAAAGATCATGCATAACATGTACATTATCAGCCATTCTATTGCCAACGTTCTCCTCCATCCGTTTTTTCCATAAATTCATATCCAAATATTTTGTCTGATAATTTTTGGAAATCTTCGCAAGATATGCATGTGCTCCCGCAATTCCATTATTAGAATAAAAAAGCGCATCACTTACAGGCATTGTCACCAAATATATCTCAATTCCCGAATCTTTGCAAAACTCAATAATATTCTCTAAAGCTGTCAAAGCTTCCGGATCCACACTGTTCTCATCCCAATTCAGTTCTCCGATTCCAACTTCACCATGATCTGGATCAAGCCTATCCTCATAGGGCGAATAGCCAATACTATCCGTAGGAATAAACATCTTCTGTTTTTTGAACTTTTCTTTCAAATTCTCAGGAATATTCCTAAGTTCATCACGATATCGATAACTTTTCAAAAGAAGAGGAATGTCTTCTAATGTCATGAAAGTTCTTGCGTAAGCAAACCATAATTCCGGATCATGAATACGATCCAAAACAATCAGCTTTTTTTTCATGTTGGTCTGTGAATCAATCAACTGATCATATGCGACACCCAAAACGACTCTTTGAATTTTAGGATATTTTTTTTTCAAATAACGCAAATAATAATAGGACGCTTGTAGTGGTTGGTTCCCTGACGCAGCATTTAAAGCACACTGCACTCCTTTAATTTCATTCTGCAAGGATTCTGGATCGACTCCACTTCCTACCGTAGAGTCTCCAAGAATTACAAGATCCGGTTCTATTCCTTGTTCTGCCTTATAATTCAGCTGCCTTTCAATTTCCATTTGCATCGTAACCGGTTCCAGACAATATGTCAGGACACTCTCCACGCAGAATGCCAACAATATAAAAATCCCAATGTGTACAATTACTTTTTTTCTCATATTTAATCTCAACTCATTGCACTTTCAACCGAATGCGTCCACCCTGATTTATCACTTTGTAGACTTTTCCCGTTTCGATCAAGTCCGTTCCGAACAACTCCGCATAATCATCCCGAAAAGCATTATCCAATGTCTGGAGATACACATAATTATACCCATCAGCCAGAATTTCTTCCCATTCATCCTGCGAAATATGCTTTTGCAACGGCTCTTTTTGGGTGCCATATAATTCATTCTCAACGCTGCATTCAGCAGGCATACAGGCATATTCAAATGCAAATCCTGTACGAACACCTTCTCCATCATTTGCTTCATCTACAAAATATATTTTATCCTCTGATGTCAGTGTAATTCCTGCTTTTTCAAATCCATAGAATGGGTACTGTTCTATTTTATTATACATATAGGAACAGAGCAGATCCGGGCTAGTGATTAGAAGAAGCACCAGAGTCATTCCCAAAGTAAATATTCTGTTCTGCTCAAAACTGATCACATAGTCCAAAACAATAACCAAAATTGAGTAATAACAAGGCAGAACGTATCTTTCAAAAGACGGAATATATACTCCGAATCCTTCATTTGCGGGAGCAATGGTAGTCACATAAAGATACCCCAAAATCACAAGATAGCACAGGCACAATAATTCTATGATAAAAACAGTGCTATACAACTTGTAAAATGCCACATCATTTCTATTCTCTCTTTTTACACGAAGATATTTCCAAACCTCCATCAGAATCCAAGTACTCATTAAAAAAGCGAATAAAGAAAAGCGCACTACACTCCCGATGGAACTATAGTTAGTCGAAAAAACATTCTTTAAATAATTGCATATAACTCTTCCATTTTCTGTATTGCTATACCCATACGATATCAGAAAAAACAATAATCCTATTGTCAACAGAAACATAGTACGCATCTTATTAAAAATAATGGATGCTCTCTCTGAACATTTTGCCTCCACTCGGTATTTCCATATCCTTGCAAAAATAGAACCGGCTGCAAACATTCCTATTGGAAGAAGTGTGTATTTTCCACTTCCTGTCCACATGGAATAAATGAGTGAGATTAACCCACTTCCGATCCCAATTTGACATAAGCGTTTTCCGTTAAGCTGATTGACTTGTTCCAGCAATATAAGGAAAGCCATAATCAAAAGAGCTGAAAATACAATACCTGTTCTCTTTGTGAAAGCACAGGTCAAGAGACCAGCAATAATACTAATGAAATGGAATCGACTTGGTTCTATACAAAAACGATACATATACAAAGCTGTATATGCAACCGTTGTGCTTAAAAGGAAATCCGGAACTAACGTATCATAGGCTTCCACAGATAAAGAAATAGGGATTAGTAAAATAAAACCCGAAACAATCCACCATCTGGCTGAAGAAATTCTCGAAACCTTTCTATATAACGGCAACAACATGGAAGCACTCCAAATTGCCAGAGCAGACATGCTGATTCCTTCCGAATATCCTATCCACGTTTTATTAGCCAAGTACTCCCACAAGAAAGGAACAGGCGGATATCCTGCATTCCGCTCATACATAATTCCATATTCGTACATAAATCGAACGCCGTATCCCCAAAAAGTTAGGTCATCAGAATGAACCAGTCCTCTCCCTTGATCAAAAAGAATAAAAAAAGAAAAAATAATAAAGAAGCCAAGTACCCCTGGTGTCAAACAGCAGTCCTTTATTTTCCCTGACAGCTTCTTTCTTTTAAAAATGACAAGCCACAACATCACCAAACAAAACACTATGGTAAAGATCAAAAGTGCAAGCACCGACTGAGTAAGAGAAAGTACTCTCGAAAAGAAGAACATTCCAAGTGCCATGGCTGAAAATGCTATTGGCAATATTTCTTCCAGTCTTCTATTGAAATTAACAGATAGCAACAAAGCTACGCAAAAAACCATTACATAGATAAACATGAATTATTGTCCCATCATTTCCAAAATAAACTAAAGCATCTAATCATCACATGCTTGTTGTGCCTCAAACCTTTGCATAACAAGCAATAGCACTGCAAGCACCGTTATACAAAGATTCCGATATGTGAACCAATAACAGGAAATGGAATGCCCCTGCAACACAGAAAACCACATAAAAGGATACAGTGCAAGCAAAATCAGCGCCTTTGTACTACTGTGTAAACTACCTCGTGCCAACATGAATCTTCCTCTGAAGAAACCAATACATATATACAACAATAGTAAAAGCAGCAGCAAAATGAATGGCCATTTAATAACAACTCGTACATTCTTCAGGATACTGTTTATAGGCGATACCACCGTTCCGAAAATTTCCTCTTGCCCAGACGACTGCACATGTGCTTCGTCTATGGCATTTAGAATAATATTTTCCCCTGTAAGGATCGTTCCAACAATCCACTTACCAAGCCACATTCCTGCATAGCCGATCCCCCAGGCAACCGACTCCAAGATGCATTCTCCCTCTAGCCGCCAACCAAAAGAACAGTCTGCCTTTTGTTCATCTTTCAGCCAATACTTACGATGTGGATTCTTTTCCTTCATAAGAATGACGAATATCATCGGAACCGCCATTCCCAGCATCGGATAGGTCAGAAAATCTATGAAGTTGGTCACAATTCCGATCAATAAAAAGAAAATACCATATCTTCCACTTTCACAAAACCATGTATGCTTTTTTAACGCCAGAATGGATGCAAGAGTCATCACATAGAAAGTAGTGGAAAACTGAAATGACATAATGACACTCACCGGATTGAGGACAAACCAAGAAAACACAGTCGCCGCCATGGCTCTTCGTCCTAACTTCTTTTCAATTAGAAAAAACAAATAAAAAGACAGACCAAGACACAACATCATGTTCATGATGCGAAGATCAGACACGTCAAAGAAAAGAAGAAGTGGTTTTAAAAAAAGTAAATATCCATGCCAGTATCGTCCATACCAGCCCGTCCCAGAGGAACCTGGTGTATCATGCGACTCCAACACGGCAGCCTTATCCGGATTGACACCATTATAAATCGTAAAAGGATTGTTCATAGCGTCCTGCACTGGATGTCCCGATCCTGCAAACATCGCCTCGAGCAACATGTAACCATCTGTCACATTGTCGAGTTGAGTCATCTTATACTCCGCTGCCCACTGCGGATAACTTCCCTCATAATCATAGATTGGATGAGAACGCCACACATTTTCTTTGATAAGAGTTGTCGGAATACAATACAGAAGAACCATCACGCCTGTCGCAGTAGCAACAGATACAATCAAAATCAAAAAGTAAAGGAATAGATTTTTTATCAATTGTTTCACTTGTTCCCCTTTTCTTTATGAATTCCAAAGCACAGAATTTTAAATTCTGTATAAAATTTATTCATACATGTATTTCTGGAATCTTCCTCAAAGCCTTTAAATAATTGTCAAAAGAATACTCTCTCTGAACATGACGATATGCATTCTGTCCCAGCTTAATTAATCGATCCGGATTCTCTGTAATCTTCATTAGCTTTGCTGCCAGATCATCCTCATCACCGGAAAGAAAAATATCTCCGGTTTCTCCGGGAATCGTATAATCTGCCGTCCCATTTTCAGATGAGCTGATAGCTGGGAGGCCGTATGCCATTGCCTCAAGAATCGAATATGCTGCCGGCTCTCCTGAACTCGAAAGAACATACACATCAGATTCCCGGTACACATCCCCCATTTTTACATAAGGTACATTACATCTGACGCGAACTATCGAATCAAGTTTCTGTTCATGAATATACTTCATGATTTCCTGATAATAAGCTTTATGAAAATCATTGGACACTTCCCCTGCAATTGTTAAGCGTACTTTTGTATTCCGCTGATATACTTTCTGGAAAGCACGGATCATCAATAGATGATTCTTCCTTCGTTCAAATTTTCCTATCTCAAGAATATTGATCATGTTATCACGGAAATAGTCTCTATCCTGCGAAGAACCAGGCGGAGACACAATAAAAGGAACGAACCAGTCATTTTCTTCCCTTCTTGTACATTTCTTTCGTTCTTCCCAATCTTTATAGTGCACTGGAGTTATCCGTATCGGTGGCATATGCTTGTCCACATATTTGTGAAGCAAATCTTCCCTAGAGACATCATCCCTGGAATGATACAATGGGCTCTGATTATAGGTTAACGCAGGTATTCCAAGTTTTCTACATTCACGATAGCAAACAATCGAATACATTGATTTTTCCCGCAAAATCACCAAGTCAGGGGAAAAGTTTCTCAGATACTCTCTGATTCTCCTTGCATTCGGAATTCCAAATCGTAATAGAAAGCAATCATTGTGCTCGTCATTTCTTCGCAGAATCCGGTACCCCTTGAACAACACAATGGACCCCTTTGAATATTCACACAGATCCGGCATCAGCATGGAATGATCTTCCGATTTCCCTACATACCGAACCAGCATTCTCGCTTCATCTCCGTGCTCTATCCAACTGCGCATGAGATCTGCCTGATTCGTATGAAATCTTGGAGCTATATATAAGATTCTCATATTGTCTTTCTCCAGTCATTTTATGTATTTCTGAATGAACCTGTTGTAAAAAAATGCATTTTAGCAGTGAATGCTCAATCCCAACATTGTTGTTCACCAACTGGAATTATAATTCCAGTTGATATCATTTCTCTGCATGTCAATAAACCAGGATCTCTGCGGTTTTCGATCTGCACTAGTGTCAAATGTCACAGAATCAATCATTGCCCGACAAGTATTATCATATACAACAATATTAATTCCTCTGGTGTTATGAGAATACTCCTGTCCATTAATAATAATAGAACTCTTTGACGCTCCACTCTCAGAGCCTGCGCTTGATATGCTATAGTCCTGCTTCTCTTTTCCAAAATTACCATATGCTGTAATTAATTGATTCGAAGATATATTTTCATCAAGGGCGCTACCTGATGACAACACCGCATACCAACTACAGCGAAACTTATGCAAAAGATTCGTTTGGATACCGAGTATTCTCATTTTCTCCATATCAGTATCTGTCAGTGCCGCAGTACCATCATCATTAATTGACATAAAGACCGTATACGTCGGGTCATTCAATGCATCAAGATATTGATCAAAATCCGTTACGTACTGTAAGTTTGCATTTTTTCCTACCTGGGCATAGAACGCTTTTGTATTTTCATACTGCTCATCATTGACGAAAGGAACGTCATATTGTGTAGATAGAAGTTTTCCTGTATATGCAGAAAGTTTTAAGGATCCCCAATAATTTGAATGCTTAATGACACACTCCAGCGGCATATGTGCATCAATTTGTTCGTAAATACTCTTCTCACAATAATTGTAATAATCTGCACCCAAGTCCGCAGAAATTCTACGGCAGGCATTATCAAATCCTGCCGTCATGTTTCCAGGTAAATTGACAAGAATCAGTTTAGTGCCCTTTTCTTTACAAAGTTCTCCAATCCTACGCAGATACTCTTCCTGCGTTGGATCAACTTCACTGCTATCCTCGGATTCACTGTACACATAGGGCTCGTATGGATTAAGTTCCGGATCGGCATAATAAATTAAGGTGTTCCATCCCTTCAATTCTGAATAGTTACACATATGATAGTCAAAATCTTCTGAACCCAGTCCGGATGACCATCGTGAATGAAATCGTATATTCGGGAAATAATAGCTCATTTCAGATTGCCTCTCATACCCAGCATGTTCAGCATCTTCTGCAAAAACACTGCTTCTCCTGGCTATGTCATGTACCGCCTCCACCTTGACAGGAGACCACCTCATTGGATCTATGCACTTTCTTGTAAGACTCTCAACGGTATTCAATGGATCCTCAGGGTGGGCTTTCCGAAGAAATTTTAAATCAACAACAACGACCTGAGGATTCTGAAATCTATATGCTTCCTTGATCCAGTAATAACTTAAGAACAGACTTTGCTGCTCACTGCTGAGGTTATAACTGCGAATCCCATATTCATTGTACATTTGCTGCGGACAAAAAGCGTTTGCCGCTACACTGCTTCCAATAAACAGAACATCAACAGAATTCCTCTTCATTTTGTAAAATCCATTATAGGTACTGGTTGAAGGCCAGGCAGAGCTAACATAGGTTGACTTCGGATAAAACAATGGATTCACTACGCCGATCGTTATAAAAGCAATTATAGCAAATGCGATCCACTCAATAAGTATAGAAAGGAAGGAACGCTTTCTCTTCATATTCAGAATCCCCTGTAGATAAAGTCCGATGCATTAAATCCAAATCCGTAAGTACCGTAAATAACTACCATCAGAATACCGGCGAGATATATTGCAAAGCGGAACACCACATTTAATTTCATCAAGGTCTCGCCAATTTTGTACCTCTTTTCCTGCAACAAACTGACACCAAGAAGTAGAAACACAGAAAGCATCAGCACCGTCCACTCATTCTGTGACAAGCCAAGATCAAACAAATAGTTTCCGGATAATACCCAAGGATTGAAGTCAGATACGATAGAATAAATCATATGTAGCCCCATCTGTAAGGTATCTGCCCGGAAAATAATCCATCCCAGTGTCACGAGGATGAAGGTTGCAATCGCCTGCAACACAGCTTTTAACTTTGAACCCGATCCCAAGCCCAACAACGACCAGATGTGATCACGAATTGCAAATGTCATTTCCCCTGCAATCTGATATATTCCATGAAGGCCACCCCAAAACAGAAATTTCAAAGTTCCACCATGCCAGAAACCCGAGATCATAAAAGTTATGATCAAATTAAGATACTTTCGTGTTTTTCCCTTCCGATTTCCGCCAAGAGGAATGTAGATGTAATCTCGCAGCCAAGTAGAAAGCGATATATGCCACCGTCTCCAGAATTCTCGAATGGAATTGGCAAAATAAGGATGATAAAAATTCTCGGACAATTGAATACCAAATAGAGACGCTGCGCCTATTGAAAGGGTTGTACAAGCCAGAAAGTCTGCGTATAACTGTATACTGTATAAAGAACCGGCAACCGCATAATACAGCCCACTGTAGGCAGAGGAATTGCCAAAGACTGTGTTCACAACAATTCCGGCTTTATCTGCAATCATATATTTCAAAAAGAATCCCCACAGGATACACTGGAAACCGTGATGTATGTTGTCCGGATTAAATTCCTGTCCTTCTGTCAGCTGATGTGACAAGTCTTCATATCTTGGAATAGGTCCCTGCAAAATCTGAGGAAAGAACGAAATAAAAAGCGCATATTTCAACAGGTTGTGCTGTGCATTCGCCTTCCCGGAATAAACATCGGATAAATATGCAACAATTTGCAATGTATAAAATGATAAACCAACCGGTATAATCGGATGAAATGCTCCCATCCTTTCCCCTGCTATCGGCATTATCATTTTCGTAATATCCATAAAAAGTAAAGGTGATAAAACTGCGAAAAGGCTGCCAGCCAATACGACTTTACGTATCCGTAACGAGCATCCTCGAGTAATCTCGATCAGAAGGCCAAACAGCCAACTCATAAGGATAGTTGTCACAAACAAGAGAATGCACCGATGTCCTGAAAACAACCATCGATAGAACAGTGCTGATGCCATCAGAAGAACAATCCAACGATGCTTCTTCGGAAACAGATAATATATTAGGACCGCAAAAGGAAGAAAGAGATAATAAAGAACTGATGTATAACCTATTTGATTTCCGAAAAAAAGCACAAAATCCGACACTCCCATCAAAGTTCTCTCCTGTTTCTATATAAAATTATCTAAAGTCCTATCTCTTCCAGATATCGCATTTATCATCTCCGCCGGCATCCTGCATCTCCTGCACTCTCTCCTCCGAGAATCCTTCCGTACTCTCTTTCTGGAACAGAATCCTCACCGTCTCGAAGATGATCTGCAGATCGAGCAGAATGCTGAAATTTGTAATATACAGCAGATCAAACTTCAGTTTATCCAGCGCTGTTGTATTGTACTTGCCGTAGACCTGCGCCATGCCTGTGAGTCCTGCCTTTACCTTCAGGCGAAATACAAACTCCGGAATCTCCTCCGTGTACATCTGTACGTGTTCCACCCGTTCCGGACGCGGTCCGACAATTGACATCTCGCCTTTGATGATGTTAAGAAGCTGCGGCAGCTCGTCCACACGGCAGGCGCGGATGATCCGCCCAACTCTCGTAATCCTGTCATCATGCTCTCCGGCGGGATGCGGCTTTCCATCCTTCTCTGCATCTTCAACCATCGAACGAAACTTCAGAATCCAGAACCGCTTCCCATCGAATGTGCAGCGCTCCTGACGGTAAAAAACAGCCCCCCCGTCTTCGACTTTGATTGCAATCGCCGTAATCAGAAAGACAGGACTTAACACCACCAGTGCAAGAACGCTCAGCACCACATCGAACAGACGCTTAATCGCCCGCTCCATCAACGGAATTCCATGATTTCTGGATAAGAAAAGAGGTGTATCAAAGAGATTCAACTCCTCTGATCCCTTCACAATGACATCAGACAGCTTCGGCACGAAATATACCCGCTTATCCATTTCAAAGCACAGCTTTAAAAGACGGTTTTTCTCCATCGCCGGGAGGTCGTTTATCAGAACCGCATCGCTTTCCTGTATGAATTTTCGAATGGTCGCTTCCTTTTCCGTATAACTGAGAATCTGATAGACATGGTACTTATATGGAACACCATTTATCTTCTCAAAAAGACGGTTATGATGCTCCCCATAGATTTCCAGAACCTGCAGGGGTGGAAATGTCCTGCGGTATATATTGATCATTGGAATGGAAAATCCCCCAAGCACCAACGCCTGCAGCGGAAACAAAATACTATAGATGATGAAAAACTCGTGAAAGAATCGGAACTGACCGGTAATCGCCAACGACAAAAAGATTTCAATGATGTCTACCACGAGTACGGTCAGAACCTGAGAGGCCAGAACGCTTGCTTTTCTCTCTACACCAATCTTAAAAGCATGGAGCCATCTACCGATCACCGAGTATAGAGCGATATACAGCAAAACCGCCATGGAAAGATTTCCCAGCCCCAGCAGGTGTCCCGTCTGGTTATTCTCACAGACAAATTCATACCAGGCAAACAAAAACATCCCTGCGGCAATCCCTGTCAAGAGTCCTGCACAGACAAAACGGTACACATATTTCCATTGTATTTTTTTTGCTTTTATGTTCAAATTCTCCCCCATTTTATCTGACATGATTGCACCTGTTATCTATCTGCATCGAAACATATGACGGACAGATCAATAATATAAACTTGATCAAAAAGGATTTGAAGTGCTGTCATTTACGACACTCCAAAACAATTTTACATATTCGGTCTACATCCTCCAGCGCAAGATCCGCATAAAGAGGAAGAGTCAGAACGCGCTTACTGATATGATACGCAATCGGTGTTTTGCTGACATCAAATTTTCCATGGAAACAGCGAAAAGTATTGGTCAGCGGATAGAAATACTTTCTTGCACAAACTCCACCCTCTGCCAATCGGTTAAACACCTCTTCTCTGCTTGTACCAAACTCTCTTTCCTCAAAAATCACCGGGAAATAAGCATAATTACTTCCGACGTCTTTCTGAATAACGTTCAGTTGAAGGCCCGGCACCCCCTCCAAATGCTCCCGATAGCGTTCCACAACCTTTTTCCGTTTTTCAATTTCATCATCTACATGACGCAGGTTGCACAATCCCATTGCTGCACAGAACTCATTCATCTTGGCATTGGCTCCTACCGCCGAGACCTCTTCCGGGCCATGAATACCAAAATTTTTCAGATCATATAGCCGCTCGCCCAGATTTTTATCATGGTAGCAGACTGCTCCGCCTTCAATGCTGTTAAACACCTTCGTTGCATGGAAACTGAAGCAGGAAGCATCTCCAAAGGTTCCGATTCCTCGTCCGCGATAGGTTTCTCCAAATGTATGAGCCGCATCATAAATCACCTTCAGCTCATACTTGCGTGCGATTCTTTCAATTTCTTCTATGTCGCAAACATTGCCATATACATGCACTGGCATAATAGCACAAGTGCGGTCCGTGATCAGCGATTCGATCTTTGCAGGATCCATGCAATACGTCACTGGGTCAATGTCGCAAAATACCGGTGTCAGTCTATTTCGAACAATCGCATGGGTAGTAGATGCAAAGGTGAACGGTGTTGTAATCACCTCGCCCTGAAGTTCCATTGCCTGCAAAGTAAGCTCCAATGCCATGTGTCCATTGGTCAGAAGTTCGATATTCTCTACCGCAAGGTAATGACATAATGCAGCCTGAAACTCCTTGTGCTTTGGTCCCATATTAGTCAGCCAATGCGTATCCCACATGGACGAAATTTCCTTAACATATTCTTCCAGATCAGGCATTGAAGAACGCGTGACCAAAATACTGTCTTTCATTACAAGTATCTCCTTTTCTATCTCCAAGTATTCTTGATGCATTTCAAAAAGTACCTATTCAGAGAAAAGCCTCTGCCAATGTAGCTGTCAATGCATCCGAGATCCTGATGGATATAACACCAGACTGCTTCCTTATCACTTCTCTGATTTTTCCGGAAGATCTCCTCCGGCACTTGGCATGCCCAAGACAATTCTTTCTGACTTCATTCCGATATAGTCTCATCAGACACTACTTATCGTTTGTTTTTGCTCACTGCTCTCCAACTTCTTAAGTTCCCCAATCAGCAAATCATTGTCTTCCACAGATTTCACAGCGATCCGGACATATTCCTTTCCATCATGCAGCTTATGCGTCAGGTTTTTCAGCAGAATGTTTTTCTCAAGCATTTTTTCACACAGATATTCCGCTGTCATTCCCCCAGTAAGCTGGCACATCACATAATTTGCCTGCGAAGGATAAACCTTCAGATAAGAGATTTTTTCCAACCCATCTATCAGCTTCCTGCGGTTTTCACGTATCCGGACCAGCGACTCTGAATATGCTTTCCGATACTTCCCGATTATTTGCAGGAAAAACTCCCCATAAGAATTGATGTTCCAGATCACAGCTTCCCTTTTCATCCTGGCAATCAACGCTTCATCACTGCTTGCCAATACACCCAATCGAATTCCCGGTACCCCATAAGATTTCGAAATGCTCTTCATGACATAGAGTTTCTCATACTGATTCAGGACGCTGTCCTTCAGAAGGGTCAAATCACTATCCGCAGCATCTTCTGAGAGCTCTGCGAAATCCGCAAAGCTCTCATCCAAAACCAGGCGCATGTTTCTCATTCTGCACCATTCAATCAGTCTCATGAGATCTCCGTAAGGAATATAATTGCCGCTCGGATTGTCCGGATTGATCAGAATCAGCCAGTCAACCGGATTCTTTTCATAAAAACAGATGAGATCATCTGCCGTGTACCGGCATCCTTCCTCCTGCGGATGGAATGCCGTGATTTTCTCCGGATCACAGCGATTGGGATACTCCTCGAAGGTCGGATAAACGCAGCCAATCTTCCCTTCTGCCTGCTCCATCAGCATCCGGATCAATTCCGCAGCACCGTTTCCCACAACAATGTGCTCCTGACACACATCAAACAGATTTGCCGCAAGGAGGGAGTTGATCCTCATTCCCGACGGATAATTCGTCAGGAGAGTTTCAAAATTGGACTTCATCTCGTCCAGCATTTTAGCATTCGGAAAATACGGATTTACCAGATAACAATAGTCCAGCAGTTTCGGGTATCTCCAGTATCCGCCATAGCGGCCAGATATCTTTTCATACTGTTCCTGCCGGTTATCCGCAAAAATAGATTCCGCAATATCCAGATCCTGAATATCGTCAATTTCATACCACTTCTGACCATTTAGCCGCTTCGCGCGGATCTCTCTGGTTTCCAGAAGTGCAATCAGCTTAATGACAGATTCATAGTACTCATTCTCTCCCATCGCCTTCTCGTAAGCCAGCAGGAAAGGAACATACGTGGTTTCCGAAAAATGCTTGCTGAATTTATAGATGTTGACCGTCTTATAATAATTTTCTTTTTCAGCGAATTTGAGCAGCTTTCCGGGGATAAAATCTGTAATGCGATCTTCCTGATCCAACTCCATACAGGTCCCGTCCATCCAGCTTTCAAAGCGATCCACTACTGCCAGAGTTGACCTTGGGTCCTCAAGGAGATCGTCTATGATACTTTCTTCGAAAACCAGATCTGATTCCAGCAGCAGAGTGTCTTCCATACAAAGATAGTCCTTTGCAAGCGCAAGCGAGTAGATATTATTTGTCTTGTCGTAAACATCATTATGAATAAACAGAATTGGCGTCTCAATATGAAGTGTTCCGATATACTCCTTCAATTTCTCTCCTTCATATCCTTCCACAACGACAATTCTGGACAATCCCTTCCGGTCCAGAATACGAAGTGACCGTTCAATCATCGTAACCCCATTAACAGAAACCATGCATTTCGTGTTACCGCATGTCAGATTCTTAAGTCTTTTTCCCATTCCTGCTGCCAGAATAACTGCCTGCATTTTGATTTTTCCTCCTATCTGTCAAGGCAAAAACTATCTAAGTCACAACCACCAGTTCGTCTCATGGTTTACATTGGGCCTGATTAGGGCCGATTACTGCTTCCATCAAAAAGCGGGATGTTGTTTCATTTAAGGAATACCTCCGGATGCGGGATGACCACAAAGAGGTATGGAGAAAAAAGCTACTGAATCACAGATACCAGATATTTAAACGCTTACCAACGAGGCACTAAAAAAAGATCAAACAGCAGATCAACGCCTTTTTGTCTCCGGCATAGATATTCCTATGACGGTAACAAATGGATCATCAGTCACCTGTATTGGCTAAAAAATGATCTTTCTGATCTGTACCGTGAAACTATGAACGAGTACATGACCTCCTATTAAGGAGCAGGCATCAAAGATTAGGCGGTTCGAGGTGATACAAGAATGAGACGCAAGTATCAACGAGCGATTCGTCACGAAAAAAGAACAGGGCAACGACAACTGTGGCAAGAAAGCTTTTCTGCTACGTCTTGATTATTACGAATCACATTGCACCAAAGAAAGAAAGGAAGAAAACTAAATGAAGCGCATCCTGTCCATCTATGTAAGATCTATATGGCACATCATTGACCCACGCAATCAGATCGTAGGGCTCGCGGTGAAACTATTAATCTGCAGGTAAACAATCCACGAATAACAGCGTAACCGCATGCTGGGAATTGTTAAATCAGAGTTCTTTCCAGCTGCTGTCAAGTAAATACAAATGCACCTTGCTAGGAAACAGAAATTTCATGTAATCATCTCATGACAATGGCCACTTCATAATGGGCCTTCCAATTCATCACTCTTCCATGATTCAGAACCGGATGGAAACAATTCCATGCCGATTTTCCCTTTTATTTTCCGGGGGAGGAGTCATATAATCCCCATATTCTACTTTTAATCGTTCGTCTGTACCAATTGGAATTTGAAACAGTTCCCCTTCAAAAGAAGCTTCTTTTGTTGTCTCCAACCATTTTCTCTCAAAATAAATCGAATTATTATACCCCACCTGTTCATACATACATTCACTCTCCGGAATGCTTCGGATCTGTTCTTCATATTTATGAACCATTGCATCATGTGTTCGAAAAAGGGCCGCTCCCTGATAAAAAAGATATACCATCCTTTTTTTCCAATTGATTCTATTTTCCGAAATCCACGGCCGATATCCTTCCTTCATCAAAAGGCAACGATATAAAAAATCACATTGTTTCCGCAATCGAATTCTATCCTTCTCTTTCTCCGGCGCCGAATCAAACGGAAATACATCCACATAAAATCCGTTATTTTTCAGTTTGCTGTTTTTTTCCTCCTGGTACAGGGTGTTTTTTTTCCGAACCTTGCCAAAAGGCAACGCATAATGCTCATCATTCAGCCAATCCTGCCAAAGATACTCCGGTTTTAACGCCATTGGAGCAATTTGTACAAACCGGTCGTAATCCTCTCTGAGCATTCCGATATCAAGATCGTCATCCCACGGAATGAAGCCATGATGACGAACTGCTCCAATCAAGGTTCCGGCCTCCAGAAAATACGATATTTTATACTCTTCACAGACCCTCTTGATTTCTTGTGCGATTTCCAGCTGCACCAGCTGCACCTTACGCAATGTCTCTCTGTCCATTATCCTGCCCTCTTACTGATAAAAAGCACCATTTTTCATAATAATCATGTCTCCTTTTGTCGTCCTTTTATCACATATTTTGACACCTTACTCAGAAATCCCTTCCAATCTCCATGTCGAAGCAGTAAAAAACCTCTCTCTATTTTTCTTCCCAAATCAATCACAGGATGATCCAAGGCAAGAATTCGATTTCTCTCCTTCTCAAATGCTTCATCCGGAATCACATACTCCGGATGCTGAAGCGGGAATTTCAATTCATAGGTTTTCATATTGAAAACTCTTCGAATTCCCCTCGGCAAATTCTCTATACTATCCGAATGAGCAGAATTTCCGCTGCTCCCTTGATTGCTGATCAGATTGTACTTAGGCACAATAAAAAGCTGATGATAGCCATATACCGCCAGATTCATATAGAACTCATCTCCAGGAACATGTCCGTCATACTGCCCGTTTTTTTCAATATCGCAAATTTGCTTCCAATGGCACGGATGTCTTTTCGTAGCCTCCTTCAACCTCTGCATCACATAGGGATCTTTGGTGAAATCATTATTATACTGAAGTGCACATCTCTTCCACAGTGCAATCCCCCAAATAGAACCATACCTTGCAAAGAAGTAATCTGCACTGCAATTCTCATTGATCCCCACTGTATTCATTCCGCATACAGCATAAACTCTGGGGTCCTCTCGATATTTTTCCAGCATTTCCGCACAGAACCGAAAGAAACTGACCGATGGGATATCGTCATCCTCCAGAAAGATGCAGGAATCCACCGTATTCCAGATAATTTCACGAACCTTTTTCTCCATCGCATACATTCCACAATTGGAATCTTCAAAGATTTTAATGATTCGGCAATTCCAGTCCACCTCTTCCTCATACATTCTCCGACTGATCCGGATTGCGTCCCATTCTTCTTTCGTGCGTCCCCCATCAGACTGGAGGAACAGTATGCTGGGACGAGCCTTGCGAATGACATCAAACTGCTTTCTCTGAAGCTCCGGTCGAATCCATATATTCGTTTTTACTGCAACATCTACAAGATAATTTTTCATATTCCCTTGCGGATTTTCCCCCCTTATTAATTCAATTTACAAAGCTGATCAAGCCACCCTTCATAGGTGTATTTTTTCAGTTCCATTGCACATGATTCATATGGTTTTTTCAAGAAATCACCTATTTGATTCTCATTTTCTTTCTCCAGAATCATTATATTCTCGTGATATGCCTCATAGAAGTCGCTTTTCTTAATATCAGAATAGTTTGTAATCAGCTTCTTCTTCAGAAAAAGTGCCTCCATAGGACGCCACGTCAATCCCCAGTTGTTCTCTCCTACAACATCCAATATCGCGTTGCTCCTGATCACATCCTGAAGATAGCTTTCATATGATCGTGCTTACGAATGAGTCCCATCCTCCGCTTTATCAGATACGATCCAGAAATTAGTCTTCAATCCTTCCTGTTGCACATTTCTTTCAATTTCTTTTATCTTCTCCAACCGTTTTTTAGCCCTGCCAATAAAAATAAGATCCCATTTGTCTTCTTGCGGCTGTTCTGGCAACAGCACTACTTTCCGGTATCGTTCATAATCCCAAAACTGTGGAACAAATCTTATATTATATTTCTGAGCATCGAGATCACTGTACGTGACCTGTCGAATTCCCAAACGTTCTGCACAGCAATGTAATTCACTCTCGCGTTTTCCGATGCGATTATCAAATACTAAAATCATTTTTTCGCTGCATTTTCTTTTATCTATATACCACAAAGCCTTCTTATTTACGCTTGCATCAAAGGTAATAATCCAATCATAAACATTCAGATTCTTTTTCCACCTCTTTTGGTACAAAAAAGACTCCGAAATAAACGGTAAATGACGGATAACCTTTGCGAAACAGGGACTGATTCGGTCGTCATACAGTTTCATAAAGTCGACCTCATATTCACCTATGTTGCGATGTGGATTTTTGGGCTCATTCTCTAAAATCAGTATTCTGCAGTGTCTCACGGCACCCCCCTGTATCATATGTCACAACCTTAGTTCCACAGGCCTGTGCCTCCAGATTGACGGTCGGATAATTATCTTCATGTGTCGGATTCACGAACAAATCCGCCGCGGTATATATTTGAGCAAGCTCTCTGGCACTGTTCGTTGATGAGATGCAGACGATGGTACATCCACAAGGAGCATCTGCCGAAATATCCGGAGCTTCCCTGTAGGTAATTGCCTCATAGAGTGCCTCCACTCTTGGAGGAACTGCAAGGCTCTCTTTGGGCCCCAGGTCATCTTTACACCAGCCGGATGGATTGACCAACCCAGAAGATATTTCAGGTTGATAGACTTGTACGGAATCTGTTGATACCGACATCCTTTTCACTCCCTGAAACTCCCTGATAAAAAGCCTGGTCTGTTTTTGGCTAAGTCCCACCAATACGATTGCATAGTTTGCATTCAGCATCTGTGCAAGCCGATAAAAATCATCCAGTCCCTTCTGTTTGCTCCAGGCACTGGCAACCCCTAAAAGTACATATTTCTTTTTCAGCCCGAATCGCTCACGAAAATCGCTCTCCATAGGATGGAACACTTCACGATTGATTGTATTGTAATGAATCTCAACCGGATATTCTCTCAGAAAGCTCTCGCGGGTAAGCTCTGCCAGCCATTTACTGGGTGTGATCAGGGTAAGATCCTTCACCCCCGTAAAGGCTGTCTTCTTCCTCTCATAGTTTCGCTTCACATTTCCAGATCCGTAACAAGAGGGATAACTTCTCAGCAACTTACAGTCTGTGCATGTCTTTTTCCATTGTTCACAATGAATGGATGAGAAATGAGCGCAGTGCCCGGTAAACGCCCAGCAGTCATGCAAGGTCCATTTCACTTTCATCTCCGGGTGCTGCTTGATCCAGGAAAACAGCATCTCAACATTGATGTAATAGCCATGGATGTTATGAAGCCACACAAGGTCCGGCTGGTATTTCTCAGCCCATTGGAGAAACCTTCTGGTTGCTCTCACCGAACCAAATCCATGCTGGTCCAGGATTCTCGTTCGGAGCATGTGAAGAACATTGTCCACCGGATTTCCAATGCGAACAGCGTACTTCTGATATTTCTCCGGAACCTCATCCACACGGCCATACGCAATGCGAACTTCATCTTCGTTTTTAATAAACTGGTCTGCCAGATCCGTACAGATTCTGCCGGTACTGCGGATCCCACATACCACATTGATGAGCAGAACTCTCATGCCTGTACTCCCAACTCACGAAGCTCTTCCTCAAGCTGTGTGAAAAAGCTTTCCTCTCTGAAATGCCTCCAGAAATATATTCTGGCTCTTTCTCCCATGGCTGATTTCTCCTGACTGCTTTTGTGATCAGCAAATTCCAGAAAGGCTTTCGCAAGTTCTTCGCTGTCCCCCGCCTTCACCACCAGGCCGCACTGTGCCTCACAGATTACCTCATGGCCGGCACCATTCATGGCACCGAGAATCGGTTTTCCTGCCGCCATATAGGTCTGAACCTTGCCCGGAAGTGTGTCACCGATCCGGTTAGAACCATCCAGTGTCAGGATGCACGCATCGGCCAATTTGTAGTACTCCTTTGCCTCATTAAAAGGCTTCGGTCCATAGAAGCGAACAATTTTCTCTGCCCCATTCTCCTTCGAAAGCCGCACAGCATTGTCATATTCCGATCCACCGCCGACAAAATGAAATCGGACGTCCCTCCGATCCCTCAAAAGGCCGATGGCTCTCATCATGCAGGACATGTCCTGTGCCTTTCCAATATTCCCGATGTATAAAAAATCCGTGACCGCATCTTCCTTCTTGGAAAAATCCTCCTTCAGCATCGCCGAAGAGGCAAACTGAGGAAGGTAAGAGAGCTTCTCTTCACGGACATCGCAGACGGATTTCAAATACTCCAGAAACGGCCGCGATGAAACAGAAATATGATCACATTTACGATAGATCCATCCTGACAATTTCCGAACTGCTGCGTAAAACGGGGTACCCTCACGGAATCCCATTGCCTTGATGCATTCCGGCCAGATATCCAGACAATACAGATAAAGCGGCTTCTGATAACGTTTTTTCAATGCGATTGCAGGTATCGCCATGGTCACCGGCGAAACCTCCCACACATAGATCACATCAAACTCCGGCCAGGAAAAATGACGTGCCATCCTTGTTCCACTCCACACAAAGGAGAGATAATTCAAGCTTCGCCAGATTGGTCCGTGGTGTCTTGCAATCGTTGGAACCCGGTAGACCTTTGCGCCGCAGTAATCCTGCACCCGGTTTCTCCCATGCCGATATTCCTCCGGGATTTCCGACGTGGCATAATCCGGAAGACCTGTCAGAACGGTCACCTCATGACCTCGCTCCGTCAGAATGCGAACGATGTCATTGATGGCAAAGGTGTCCGGATAAAAATTTTCCGATACAACAAGGATTTTCATTGCGGTCAGCTTTCCTTCCGCCAGACCATCTTATTGACAACTCCGGTATAACTCTGAATGATCCGAACCACCTTGTCGGATACGTTTTCATCCATGTAATCCGGAACGGGAACACCAAGATCTCCGCTTCGGTTCATTTCAACAGCTACATCCACCGCCTGCAAAAGGCTGTCGCCATCAATCCCCGCCAGGATAAAATCCCCCTTATCCAGAGCCTCCGGCCGCTCCGTGCTCGTGCGAATGCATACCGCAGGGAACGGATGACCAATGCTTGTGAAGAAGCTGCTCTCCTCCGGAAGCGTTCCCGAGTCAGACACCACTGCAAAGGCATTCATCTGCAGACAGTTGTAATCGTGGAAGCCCAGAGGTTCATGCCGGATCACTCTGGAATCCAGCACAAAGCCGGATTGCTCCAGCCTTTTCCTGCTGCGCGGATGGCAGGAATACAGAACAGGCATATCGTATTTCTCCGCCATGCGGTTGATTGCAGTAAACAGAGATGTGAAATTCTTCTCGGTATCGATGTTCTCCTCCCGATGTGCAGAAAGGAGAATATAATGTCCCTTTTCCAGACCAAGACGTTTGTGAATATCCGACGCTTCTATCGCAGCAAGATTCTCATGCAGAACCTCAGCCATGGGTGAGCCTGTAACATAGGTTCTCTCCTTCGGAAGGCCGGTATCAGCAAGATACCGTCTTGCGTGCTCCGAATAAGCCATGTTCACATCCGAAATGACGTCTACAATCCGCCGGTTTGTCTCCTCCGGGAGGCATTCATCCTTGCATCGGTTTCCTGCTTCCATGTGGAAGATGGGAATATGGAGACGCTTTGCTCCGATCACAGAAAGGCAGCTGTTGGTATCGCCGAGAACCAGTACCGCATCCGGATTGATGGCAGCCATCAGCTGATAAGATCTTGCGATGATATTCCCCATGGTCTCTCCCAGATCTGCACCGACCGCATCCAGATAAATCTCCGGATCCTGAAGCTTCAGATCATGGAAAAACACACCGTTCAGATTGTAATCATAATTCTGCCCGGTATGAGCCAGAATGACATCGAAGTACTTTCTTGTTTTATTGATCACCGCAGCCAGACGAATGATTTCCGGTCTGGTTCCCACAATGATCAGGAGCTTTAGTTTTCCATCATTTCGAAAAGAAATTTCGTTGAAATTGTCCACAGCATTTCCTGCTCTTTCTTTTTTACATCATCTTTTCACATCAACTTTTTCATAAAAGGTGTCCGGATGATGGCGGTCAAAGGCCTCATTCGCCCACATCACCGTGACAAGATCCTCAGTATCGGAGAGATTGATGATATTATGCGTGTATCCCGGCAGCATCTGAATTGCTTTCATATGCTCCCCGTCCACCTCAAACTCAATAACCTCATCGGATCCAATCCTGCGCTCCTGAATCAGCCCATGTCCCGATACAACAATGAAGATCTCCCATTTGCTGTTGTGCCAATGCTCTCCCCGCGTAATGCCCGGCCTCGCAATGTTGATAGAAACCTGCCCCACGTTGTCAGATTTGATCAGTTCCGTGAAAATCCCGCGGTTATCCACATTCATATTCAGATTGTAGAGAATCGCCCCCTTCGGAAGATAGGAAAGATAGGTGGAATAAAGCTTTTTGGCAAAGGAATCTGCAGGAATCTCCGGCATAATCTTCGTCTCAGGCATGCTTCGGAAGGAGTGAAGAAGCTCGGCGATCTCTCCCACTGTAACATGATACGTGGTCGGGACATAGCAGTAACTGTTCTTTTCCGGATCCTTCGAGGAAACCGGAAGCTCCCCATCATATTCACAGCGATGTTCTCTTCCTTCCATGGCGTCGAACATCTCTTCGATGAGATCATCAATGTAGAGGAGGTCCAGCTCAACCTTAGGATCGTTTACCTGGATCGGAAGATCATTGGCAATGTTATGGCAGAAGGTTGCCACAACGCTGTTGTAGTTCGGACGGCACCACTTTCCGAACAGATTCGGAAACCGGTAGACCAGAACCTTTGCTCCGGACTCCTCCGCATACCGGAAAAAAAGCTCTTCCCCTGCAAGCTTGGACTTTCCATACTCCGATCCGGCAAAGCGTCCCTTGAGACTGGCCTGAATGGAGCTCGCAAGCATCACCGGGCAGTTGTTGCTGTATTTCTTCAACGTGTCCAAAAGCTCAGAGGAGAAGCCGAAGTTTCCTTCCATAAACTCCGCGGCATCCTTCGGGCGGTTAACTCCTGCAAGGTGGAAGACAAAATCCGACTTCCGGCAATATTCCTCCAGCTCTTCCTTCGTGCTGTCCTTGTCGTATTCGTAGATATTCTCGATATAAAAGCTTCTGGTCTGATTCTTGCCATCCTTGATGTTATAAAGATTGGCGACAAGATTCTTCCCGACGAATCCCTTTGCTCCCGTGACAAGAATATTCATCCTCTCTCTTCCTCCATGAGACGCAGCTGCTCCTGCACATAGTCCGTCGTCAGGATCTTCTGCACTGTACCGTCCACATCCAGACGGTGTGTATTCTCACTCGTATAAGACTCCTCCGCCATGGTGTGAACCTCGCCCTTAACAACGAACTTGTCATAGTTCAGGTCACGGTTATCTGCCGCAACGCGGAAATACTTTCCCATGTCCTCACTGCGAAGCCGTTCCTCCCGCGTCATCAGGGTCTCATAAAGCTTCTCCCCGTGCCGGGTACCAATGATCTGGGTTCCGGTATCCCCAAAGAGCTTCTGCACCGCCTTGGCAAGATCGCCAATGGTGGAAGCATCCGACTTCTGAATGAACAAATCCCCCGGATTGGAGTGCAGAAAAGCAAACAGCACGAGATCCACCGCCTCGTCCAGATTCATCAGGAAGCGCGTCATGTCAGGATCCGTAATCGTAATCGGGTTCCCGCTTCGAATCTGATCGATAAAAAGCGGAATGACACTTCCCCTGCTGCACATGACATTGCCGTAGCGGGTGCAGCAGATCGTCGTTCCTCCGCGATCAGCTGCTACTCTGGCATTGGCGTAAATGACATGCTCCATCATTGCCTTGGAAATTCCCATCGCATTAATGGGGTAAGCTGCCTTGTCTGTGGACAGGCAGACCACCTTCTGTACACCGGCATCAATGGCCGCGTGCAGCACATTGTCCGTTCCGATGATGTTGGTCTGCACTGCCTGCATCGGAAAGAACTCACAGGATGGCACCTGCTTGAGAGCAGCCGCATGGAAAATATAATCCACGCCATGCATAGCATCCTGGATGGACTGCGGATTCCGCACATCTCCGATATAAAATTTGACCTTCCCTGCTGTCTCAGGATGCCTTGCCTGCAGCTCATGCCGCATATCATCCTGTTTCTTCTCATCCCGCGAAAAAATTCGGATCTCCTTCAAATCCGAATTCAGAAAATGCTTCAAGACTGTGGTACCGAAGGACCCTGTTCCTCCGGTGATCATTAGGGTTGCTCCGTTTAACTCCGACAACTGGTTTTCCTCCTAGGGCATAAATATTTTTAAATTCTACCGCCTTTCACGACAAAAAGAAAGGAAGTGGCGAGGCCGTTATATCTTTATTCCTCTATATTCCCACCATCCATTGGATTTTCAGAGCTATACCTTTCCAACCTTTTTCCTCGCAATTGCGAGTCCCCATTTCCACTCCTCCGTGTTTCCCCAGAAGATCAGGCTGAACAATATACAAACCACTACTACAATACACCCCCTTTCAAGCATATCCATAAAGCCACTCTGCGAAATCATTTCACACAGCCAATAGCTAATAGCTACCATTCCTATAGTATATAGAAGAAATTTACTTTGCTGCAATAAATACTCCTTAAAAGAATGTCCTAACTTGCTAAACACAACTCTCCCTTCATACCAAAAAGTTGTCATTCCCTTTGAAATTCCAGTAGCCAGTATAACCCCTTCGATTCCCCATATTTTTCCAAGCCAAACAGATAAAAAAACATTCAGTACTGTCATGACCGGGTATACCGCCTGCATTTCCCGAAACAGTCCCATCGTTCTCTGATACATATGAAGGACATTCATCGTCTGATTCACATAAAAAGTAAAAACAATGCAAACTATCAATGTCAGAGGTTGGATATAACTATCTCCAATCCATATGACAATAAAATTTTGGATCAAACATATATATGCTGCTATACAAAAAGCATTCAGCACAGAAAACCAGACAGATAAATTCCGAAACATGCAATATGACTTTTGCACATTTCTTTCTGCATTGAGATTGCCAACGCTTGCCTCAATTGCAGAAAATAAAATACAAATAATACTATTAATGTACACAACAATCATATTATAATTGCTGTAGTATCCAACTGCCACAACACCAATTAATGCAGATATTATAATACTGTCTGTCTGCGTCAGAACCGTATCAGACAATCTGGATATAAACGTCGCTTTTACATTCTGAATTATCTCATGTATGCTTTTCTCATCCAGTCTTACCTTCGTCTTATTCTTCAAAAAAGGGTACATTTTACCTGCAAGCCAATTGAGAAGAATATTTCTTAAAACTGTAAAAAAGACCTGAATACACAGGTATCCACCAAAATCCCTCCGATAAACCAAATATATGATTTGAATGATATATTGCGCAAATTTAGAGGCAATGTCCACATATTGCGTCACATATCGTTTCTGATCTGCTTCGATAACGCTTGTTCTGGACACTGCTATATAACTTGCAATCGAGTCAAGTAAATATAAAAGATAGTAGAATATAAGATAATACGTAGGTAACTCACTATGTGTGATGGCCTTCAAAAAAGGAATCAGGGTGAATCCAACAAGACATATTACAGCAGCAATCACACAATATATTTTTTTGAACAACGCGACATATATACATATTTTTTCAATGTCACGTTCTCGTAACAATCCATACAATTCAAAAGTGAATACACTGCCAAGACCTAATTCAGCCAAATTCAGTAATCCAAGGATATTAGTAAATAAACTGCTGATTCCTGTATATTCAACACCTAAAATACGAATAAAAAGCGTTCGTGATACAAAAGATGCCAGAAGTAGAATAATCTTGCTGACAATACCAACGGTTATGTTTTTTCTCGCTGCATCTGTTCTGCTGATTGTTCTATTTTTTTTCAAGTTATTGCTCCTACAAAAAATATATGGAACCCCAGCCATTTTAATCATAGAGTCCGAGATCAAAAATATATGAATCCATGTAATCCGCTTTCTTATAATCCCTGACAAAATCAGAGCCCGATGCAATACTTGAAATCAAATAATCACAACGTGTTAACAGTAACAGACGAATTAGATAATCACGCCCGCGTTCATATGCATCAGTACGGAAAGCTGCTGCTACATAATCCGTTTTTTTATAATCAAATACGAAATTATTATCCGCCGAAAAAACACTTTCCCCATATTTATTTTTAATCTTGGAGAAGATATCAAAATCTTCCGTCACCACATAAATCTTTTCAATTTCGTACTTCTGTTTAAACAGATCAATTCTGTTCATTATTTGTTCAACACTTGGCTGAACCGGATGTCCCTTAGGGCGCAACGCTACGTAGTCTGTTCCGCGCACAAAAACACCTAGAACTCTATCTTTCAACGGGAACAATAAATCATATTTCGCTTGTACAAGATTTTGAATATATGGTTGCACTGGGCATAGTGAATCAATAAAAAAACGTTTCCATGTCTTTGGCACTTCACGATCGCCAAAATCACTTTTATGAAATGTCCATCCCTGTAAGATAACATTTCTTTTTCGTGATAGATATATCTTATTGAAATGATTTGGCTGTTGAAAAAAATACTCCCATGCATTATAGGTTCCATTCACCTGATAATTCACAGAGTATTGACAAGAATCAGATTTAAAATCCACATATGGAATATACTTGTTACATTCTGCATAATACATTTGATGCATCACATGATAATACGATGACAGTAGTCCTTCCGTCTCACCTCGGGGTCGAATAATATAGTAAGTTATATTCCTATCCTCGTTTCCCGGATGAAGAATTCTTCTCCTTTCAGGAAAATGGAAAACTAACAAATTAAAATTTACGGCAATCTTTGTCAGTTTAGATAATGCAGGAACGTTCTTCATTTGAAGATATATTTTTCTTTTAAGACTCATTCTGGTCTCCGCCATTCTTTTTGACCATTTACACACTGCTAGTGACTATAAATGCTCTTTTCAACTCTCACAAATCCTTCTCTGGTATCCTGATATTCCACATATCCCAACATTTCTGCCAGTCTTCGGCAGCCCACATTTTCCTTCCGGATTTCTCCGCGGATGCTGGGAATGTTCTTTTCTCTTGCCAGCATGTGAACTTTCTCACACAGTGCCTCTGCTGCCCTGCACCGGCGATACTCCGGAATAACAACAAGCATGGAAATAAATCCGAAATCATCTCGATTGAGATAGGCGGCAATGAGGCCGATGATCTCGCCTTTTTCGTTTTCGACGGTCACAATGTCCGCCAGGCGCATCAGCTTTTCTGCATAGACATTGGTGTTCCAACCGTTTTTTGGAGCATTCCTTTTTTCCGAAATGGTATGCTCCTGTCCGCAGCGATTTCTTGCAGAGAACGGCGGTATCATAAATTCGCCAAGACGTACAATGTCTGCCAGAATATCCGTCCCCGGATTTACTGTCTTCAAATTGACCACGCGAACCTGAAGATACCATGACATATCGTACAGATACTTTTCTGCCTCCGCACGGCTTGCAAAGCGGAAGTACAGGATCCCGATGATCCCGGAAGCGTTTTCATAGGCTCCGACCGCCTCGCCTTTTCTGCGAAAAATATCTTCCCGATACAGATGCCCGGAAAGCTCCGGATGCAGCTCATATCCGGCGTACATTCCCGGCTGATTCGCATGAAGATTGAAGGTTACATAGATGCCATGCAGATCCACAGGGAATAATTTTCCCGCACCTGTGGAGCCTGCGTCATTTTCCTGTCCGACAGCCTGCTCCAAGGATTCTTCCTGGTATTCTTCTCTGCATTCCTCTCTGCGTTCTTCCCGGGAATTCGCGTTCTGGCTATTCGCGCGCCGCAGGGTACGCTGCACCTCCTCACGGATCCAGTCGATCCCGGTTGCATCCGAGAGAAGCTGCGGAATGCCGTTTCCGCAGCAGCGAAGAGCGATTTCGATGGAATAGACTTCTCCGTCCTTTCCGGCAATGAATTCCACATTCATCTCCGCATCGGTAATCGAGAGCTTATGGATGACCGTCTGCACAATTACGGCAATCCAGTCCGTCACTTCTCTGCCTGCATCGTAGCTTCGAAGGAATGTCACTCCTTTGCTTCTTCCGGAATCCAATGGCTTGATAATAACCGGATAGGGAAGTTCTTTCTTCGAAAGACTCATTGAAAAATGCCTGGGCGAGGGAATTCCGTTATCCGCAAGAAAAGCACAAAATTTATCCTTATTTCCCAGAATGGCTGTGGCCTATAATACGGATCAGATCGCTGATCCGATTCAGAAGATCTTCCATTATGTTTTGAGACGGAAATTTCAGAAAGATGATTCCAAGACACTTGGATGCATTGTCAAAATACTCAATCTGGTCCCCCGGCTTCTTGTAAAGACATTTCCGGTAAATATACGGCTCAATTTCCGGTGAAAACCACACGTTTTCATAAATTCCATTCCGCCTGCTGTGAAGGTTATGCGTTGCATAATATCCATCCGGTTCATGAATGTTGACCTTCGGTAATTGTCCCATCGCTGCCTCTACCGACATCTCAGCAATATCAATGTCGAACATATCACCCAGCAGATCAGGAATCATGTTCCCTCCGCTGCGTGGACCGATATCAATCGGCCATACGCGGTCACTCTTATCCACAACAAGTTCAACATTCATGGAGCCGTTGCGAATCCCAAGTTTTTTCACCAAGGAGGATAACGTGTCTTTAACGCGCTCCACATCGTCTTGCTCCAGCTGCAGAGGATAGCTTTTCCCTACAGGAACCAATGGATTCACATTCGCATCTCTATGGCAGTTCAGTAATCCCCATAAAACAATTTTTCCATCTTCAATGAAAAGATCACCGCCGATCAGATACGGGTGCTTCTTCTCGATAAAGTGCTCAATGATAATTCGATGTGATCTGGAAAAAGAAAAAGCAAAGTCCAACGCTTCCTTCAAGCCTTCTTCCGTATACAGAACCGTTGCCCCCTTGCTCCCGGAGGAATCCACCGGCTTTACAATGATAGGATACTCAAAGCTGTCTTTTTCCTGCAGGGCCTCTATGAGAGAGGAAAAACCTTGTGCCTTTGGAGCCTGGAAACCATTTTTTGTCAGGAATTTACGGAAACGATCCTTATTACACAAGATTTCTACAGACTGATAGGGATTTCCCGGAAGTCCCATCTTCTCCGCAACATATGCTGCCGTTGGTGCGGCCGGATCGGATGCATAGGCCAGCACACCGTTAACCTGCTCCCTCTCCGCTATCTCAAGAACAGTCTCCTTGTCCGTCGTACTTACAGGATAAAACTTGTCCGCCACATATTGTCCCGGATTATCCGGCAGATAGTCACACAGAATTGTGTAGTACCCGAGTTGCTTTGCTTTTTCGATGACAGGCACTTGCTGCGCAGAGCCTCCCAATAAAAGGATTTTCTTCAATCTAGTTAGCTCTCCTTTCTGTTCGTAACAAATCAAACAGTTTTCACTTTTTCGTCTCTCTAATAAATAATCTGCTCATTTTTATGTTCTAAGCACAATCGGTATATCCGTAATAATATTTACGGCATCTTCTTTCGCTTTTTGTGAGTTACATACTATTGATTTTATAGATTTTGGATTAAATTTCAAAATAATATAATGGCGATTATTTTTGCAATAATAGGCAGGAAGCTTTCCCCCTATTGCAATTTTTTTGTCCGTTGGAACAGCAGTATTTATTAAAAATCTATACTCCTGCTCATTTTGGTATTGATTTTCCAAATCACTTTCTTGCTTATAAAAATTTCCAACGAACATCAAATGACGAAGGATGTAGTAAGTTTTTAAATTGATATCAAATCCATCTGCATTTTGCAGCATCAAATCTCTAATTTCCTTTTGAATTATTTCAACTTGCTTGTTGGTATCATAGATAATTGAAGCATGCTTAATATACTCTTTATCTTTTCGTTCACCATTTATCGTATAGAAACATAAATCATCTGTGAACATTTTTTTATCAAAAATAATATTATATCCATTTTCCTTTGCATAATTATTCCAAAGATATTCTGAATTAGTATTCACGCACATTGACAAAACAGCGGTTCTGCATCCACTAATAAATTCCGCAATTTTTTCATCATCGCCAATCAATGTGTATACATATTCTTTTTGCTCTTTTGAAAATATGTTTTCTTCAAAAAGGATATTGCTTATGCGTTGCAAAATCAGTTTTCCCTCACATTTATCGCCAAAGTCCTTTATATCTGTGGCCCGGAATTCTCCTTGGCAAATATTACTGAGAGCATTTATGCTTGACGTATAATGACTTAGATAACGGATTTTAGAAGCGTCTATTTCTTTTATACAGCTATAATCATTGAATCTCTTTATAAATTTTCCCATTACCCGCCTCATATCACCGCTATCCCCATGCCCTTGCATTCCTCTCAACATCAGACATGACGTATGTTCCTTCCGACAGTGAATTCCACGTTCATCTCAGCATCGGTAATGGAGAGCTTGCGAAGGACCGTCTGCACAATTCCGGCAATCCGGTTCGTCACTTCTGTGCCTGCACCGCATGAATATATTTTATCACAGGGGACAAGGTTCTGCGACTCTTCCCTGAGGCAGTCCATGAAACCAAGGAGAATGATATCTCCATTTCGGACGATCACATCACCATCGATGAGGTGCCGATATCCATAGAAAATGTACTCTTCTGTCAGTGCCTTGCCCGAAAGCGAATAGGAAACGGCGTGCTGGTACGCAAGGATAAGTCTGCCCGCATCGTAGCTTCGAAGGAGTGTCACTCCTTTACTTCCGCTGGAATCCAATGGCTTGACAACAACCGGATAGGGAAGATCTTTCTCTGAAAGACTCATTGGAAAATGCCTGGGCGAAGGAATTCCGTTTTCTGCAAGGAAGGCTCGGAATTTTTCCTTATTTCCCAGAATTGCAGCAGTCTGCAGAGAATTGCCCGGAAGTCCCAGCTGCTCTGCCACATAGGCCGCTGTCTCTGCGGCAGGGTCCGAAGCGAATTGTCGGAAGCTGCTGGAAGCCGCCTCCCAGGATCAGGATTTTCATGCCTGTTCAATGTGTTTTCACTGTTTTTCTATTCAAATACTCCGCAATCCTGAAGGTATGGAGAAAAGTAACTGGTATTCTGATGGACGTTTCCTGTATCGCACTGTGCTAGACAAAGCAAGAATAACATAATTGCTCTCATTCCTTTTACTCTTCCATTGCGATTAACCGATAACTTTTAAAATACGTAAACAACACTTTTCCTCTGTTATCAATAACACAAAGTACTAGTCTCCATGCATAAACACCCATTATCTTCATCCAAATATAATGCTATATCACCATAAAATCGGACATCAGACCACATGCCGCTCTTCAATTCAAACAATCGTGATCCAGGCATAGGCGTACATATTCTTTTATTTTCATTCTGCGCCAATCTATAATATGTATAAACAAGAATTTGATATAACCGGCTAATGCTAATAATGTATACTTTTGATTTGCAAACTTGTAGCTTACTTTTTCCATATTGTCAATATTACTATTTTCAGTTCTATTGTGCTTTATCCTGTTGTATGCATTCCACCAATACGGTGCCCTCGGTGGTATATGTGTCCATTCATTCCAGGGACGCATATTTCTATGTGTAATTTTTTCCTCAACATCCTGAACAATAAAATCCGATGCATTGGTCAGCACGCATTTTTGATAGTCTTGCATATTCTTGCCGTTAAATGACGGATCAATATTTGCACAATACTGCTTAAATGCCACATCAATTTCACTACCCAGTTCAAGTAATAGCTTCACATAGGCCTGCGAGAAAGCTTCTTCATTTTCCTCACATAAGCTCAAATAGTGAAGTGTAGCCATGAATTCCTTCTCTAATAATATATATTGACTCCAATATGTATTAATAAACTCCTCACATAACATGACCGCTTCTCCATTGGGGCACTTAAAGATCTCAAAAATTACTATCAGCATATTCCTGATGAGGCATATCATTTTCTCATCTCATTAAATCTGCTACAAGCCACATACATATAAAATCGATGACCTGGAATTCTGATATATGGATTTTCGTGTAGTATTCCGTTCTCACCACTTCATTTTATTTGAAATTTCTTCACCCGGCTTGATATTGCTGCATCTCTTTATGTTGTCTGCCTGCTGTAATGAATTCAGAATGAACACACTTCAAGGAGGAATTAATTCATGGATCGTTCCGTTAAACGTCAGAGTAATATCGAGCTGCTTCGCATCGTTGGCATGCTTATCATTATTTCGCATCATTACATTGTTAATTCTGGGATCATGGAATCCATTACGCTGCAGGATCATCCCATGAAATACACGTTCCTGACAGCATTCGGCATGTGGGGCAAGACCGGTATCAATATCTTTATTTTGATCAGCGGTTACTTCATGTGCACTTCCTCACTGACCATACGCCGCTATTGCAAGGTTACATTCGAATGGATCTTCTACAACTACGTGATATATCTGATCATGCTGACAGCCGGATATGAAACGATATCTCCTTCCAGAATCTTCCGTCTTGTATTCTCACCCTTTATCTATGCAAACGGAAGCGGCTGCTTTACCTCTTCCTTTCTGATGTTTTACCTGTGCATTCCTTTTCTGAACATGTTTATCAGCAGTATCACAAAAGAGCAATACAAAAAGTTTGTCCTGTTCATACTCTTCCTATTTTCAGTTCTATCCACGTTTTTCTATAATACTGTCATCTTCGGAGAAGTTTTCTAGTTCATTGCCGTTTACTTCATCGGAGGCTTCCTCCGCCTGCATCCGCCAAAGTGGTCTGTAAACCTTCGGCGATCCTTCCGGCTTCTCCTGCTGTCTCTTCTTTTAGGCTATATGAGTGTTATCGGTTGCGTCTTTCTGCAACTGAAATTCCAAATTATTAATCTGCCGCTGACCTTTTTTGTAGTGGATGCAAATAAGCTTGGTGCTATTCTGGTCGGCGTATTTCTCTTTGCAACCTTCCGAAATCTTCATGTCGAATATTCCAAATTGATCAATCTCGTCGCCAAGGCAACCTTCGGTATTCTGATGATCCACGCAAACAGTGATGCCTGGAGAACCTTCATGTGGCATGACTTGCTCCATGTTGATATTTCCGCTTCTCTTCCGGCGTTGCCACTCATTGGTCGCTCCCTTGTCATTGTGGGCGGTATATTCATTTGCTGCTCGCTGATCGGCATGATCCGAATCTTCCTGATCGAACGCCCGATATTTGATCACTTTGACAAGATTGAAGAAATGATTCTGAAAGTCTGGAAACAAATAAAAAGAGTCCTGAAGGCAGTTTATGGTATCGTTCTGCGTTGGACGGCATAAGAAAATTTGGGCCATTCAATCGATACAGAGAATTCTATTCGCGCCGCAGGGTACGCTGCACCTCCTCACAGATCCAGTCGCTCCCGGTTGCATCCGACAGAAGTTTCGGAATGCCGTTTCCTCCGCAGCGAAGAGCAATTTCGATGGGATAGACTTCTCCGTCCTTTCCGGCAATGAATTCCACGTTCATCTCCGCATCGGTGATCGAGAGCTTATGGATGACCGCCTGCATGATCCTGGCAATCCGGACTTTCACCTCATCTTCTGCGCCGCATGGGTATATTTTACCACATGGGACAAGATTCTTCCCTTCTTCGCGAATGCAGTCCATGATGCCATAGAGAATAACGTTTCCATTCCGTACAATCACGTCGCCGCCGATGAGGTGCCGGTAGCCGTAGGATATGTATTCTTCCGCCATCGCCTGACCGGAAAGCGAACAGGAAACCGCCGTCTGATATGCGCGAAGGAGCCTGTCTGCATCATAGCTGCGAAGGATCGTCACACCTTTGCTTCCGCTGGAATCCAGCGGCTTTACAACGACCGGATAGGGAAGATCGCTCTCCGGATAGTCCATTGGAAAATGCCTGGGTACAGGAATCCTGTGCATCACCAGAAACTCCCGGAATTTTCTCTTGTTTCCGAGAATTCCGGCCGCAGCATACATTCCGCCGGGAAGGCCTATTTTCTCTGCCACATAGGCCACCGTCTCTTCCGCAGGATCCGAGGCGAACGCAAGAATCCCATCCACAGTTTCCTTCCTGGCAAGCTCCAGTATTTTTTCCTTGTCTCTGGTGCTGATCAGAAAGCTTTGGTCGGCTTCTCTTCGCCCCGGTGCATCCGGAAGATAATCGACCAGAAGAACAGTGAGCCCCAGCTCATGTGCTTTTCGTATTGCCGGAAGCTGCTGGAAACCGCCTCCCAGGATCAGGATCTTCATATGGCTTCCGGGTTCCTTTCTGCGGCAGGGCGGCTCTGTGGTGCGTTTTCGCAACGGGGAGGTTTCTTTCTGTGGCGGCGGAATGGCTTCGCGGAAGAGTGACTCTGTGGTGAGGTGGCTCTGTGGTGCGTTATGACGGCTATTCCGCCTGATCGCTAAAGCAGACTATTCTGTATTCTTGCTTTCTTCTTCCAGCTCCCGGACAAGATATTCGTCACTCATACAATGCATGTCTGATACTCCCTCGCTCATGAGTTTATACAGCTCAGAACGGTAAAAAACGTCCAGAGCTTTTTCCAATGAGATGCCATTTTCTTTTGCATAAAGTTCCACCACACGTGCATATTTCTTCTGTAAGAGAATCGGATTTGCATTCATAGTTTTGCATCTCTTTCCCTCATAACATCGATAATATCATCCACCATGTAATCCTTACCCTGTGTGTGCAACACCTCATACTCCGGGATAATATATTCTTGCAAAATATCTGTCTGCTCGGTCAGCGCGCATATACTTTCTGTGCGTCTACATGAACCTTTGATGCAACATTTTCAATACAGAAGAAGGCAAATTCGTAAGCGTTTAAATATCTGGTATCTGTGATTCGGTAGCATTTTTCTCCATAATGGTAGATAGTAGCAATTCACTACATTCGCTGCCATGAGGAGGACTACCATGAATCACAGAATCCATCGCTCTGATGAAGAGTGGATGCAGCTTATCACTTCCTGCAGGCAGAGCGGTCTGTCTGACAAAGAATGGTGAGCATCCAACGGTATTGTTATCAGCAGTTTCTAAAATGCTGTAGTACGGCTTCGTAAAAAGCGTGCCAGATCCCGGGACGTGAACAGAATGCGGAAGGAATCTATGTTCTTACAGCGTCCTCGTTTCCGGATGTTGTTCCGATTTCCGTCATTCCGGAAAACAAAACGTCCCATGCCGCTCCTGCCCTGCAGGACGCGGCTTCGCATTATGACAATTCACATATGGTTCAGATCACGGCCGAAAAGTTTTCTGTGCAGCTGCGCAATGGAACAGATCCGGCTCTTGTCGGACAGATCCTTTCTGGTGAACCAGCCATGTTAGCGGATATTTTCGAGAGCCAGCCATATCTACATTGTCTGCGGTTACACGGATATGCGCAAGTCTATTGACGGTCTGTGTGCTGTCATTCAGGATCAGCTGCAGATGAATCCGTCCGGAAGTTCATTGTTTCTGTTCTGCGGAAGACGCTGCGACAGAATCAAAGGTCTTCTGAAAGAACTGGATGGATATGTTCTGATCTACAAACGTCTTACGGCACAGTACGGAAGATACCGCTGGCTGAGAAACGAATCCGAGGTCCGAGACCTCTCCTGGAAGGAGTTCGACTGACTGATGTCAGGACTTGATATCGATCAGCCAAAGGCAATCCGCAGCAGCTCAATGCGCTCCGCCAAAGGCGATTATCTGTGCTCTGGCGATGCTGGAAAACGTTGATTTTCCAACGTTTTCTGATAATTTCAGTTCCTGTTTCCGGTATAATAAACAAAAGCGTTCTGGAAAATTAGAAGGACAGCTCCGCTTTCTGATCAACGAGGTGGAGGTTCTTTGTGATATCGTAGAGTCTCTTCCTGCAGAAGAGGAGCCAGAAGAATATCTTATCTGTGACACATCGGAAACCAATCCATCGAAACCCAGACAGAAAAGAAGGACTTTTGAAGAAGCTCTGGAGGGAAAACCGTTCACCAAAAGATACGTTGATGTCCCGAAGGACAAGAAGGTGCGTCCGGAATGCGGAACGCCGTACAAAAAGATTGGTGAAGAATATCTGCGTACAGAATATGTTGAGAAACAGAATTCGGAGAAGGGAACTCGTTTTGACAAAGCAGTGACCTATATCCGCAACAGACGGGACCTTCTGGAGAACTATCTTCTGGATGGACGCTGCAGTTTTTCGAACAATGCCAGTGAATGAGCCGTAAAGCAGGTGGTCATTGACCGGAAAAACTGGTTGTTCGTGGTCGTTCCATCCGGAGCGGAGGCTAGTGCTCTGATTTACATAATGGTAGAAATGCACGGGCGAATGGAGTGAACGTCTACCAGTACCTTACCTACCTTCTGGAAAAATGTCCGACCAGTCAGACCTCGACTTTTGCCGAATTATCGAATATAATGTCGTTAGCACTCAGTGGAAGAGAGTGCCAATACTTTATAGGAGGGCACTACATGGCCAATACTCACTCTTTGTTTCAAGATTTCTGCTCGAAAATTACTTTGAGCCAAAGCAAAAGCAACAGTTTAAAAACAAGTCGTAATGCGTTACGTTCAGATATAAAATCCTGGTTTTCTGATAAAGGGAAGAAACAACCTACCTTTTGCTGGCAAGGTTCTTTCTCAATGAAGACGGTAGTTAACCCACTCTCTGGCGGAGAATATGATTTAGATGATGGTGTCTATCTTCACGGGTATGAAGACAAAGAAATGGCAGACTGGCCTTCTCCTGCGACAGTACACTCTTGGGTTAAAGATGCAGTGAAAGACCGAACAGAATCAGATCCTACAGACAAGGATACTTGTGTCCGTGTCACTTATTCAGCCGGGTACCATATCGATCTGCCGATTTACATCGTCAAGGATGATATCGCTTATTTAGCGCATAAGACCAAAGGCTGGATTGAAAGCGATCCTAAAGCATTCCGTTCTTGGTTTATCGACAAAGTCACATCTGACACATACGGTGAACAACTTCGTAGTGTTGTAAAATACTTAAAAGCATGGAAGGATTATAAAGGAATCTCATTAAAAGGTATTGAAATCACCATTCTGGCAACTCAGAACTTCGATCAATATACAGATAGAGATGACAAATGCCTCCGCGATACTGTTGCGGCAATCATTTCTTCTCTCGAAGACGATTTCTCATGCGTAAAACCCGTTGCACCTGGGGAAGATTTATTCGATGATGCCAGTGCAACAAAGCAAAGTACTATCTTAGATGGGCTCCATATCCTCAAATCAAATCTCGACAAAGCTATTTCTGAATCAAACGAGAAAACGGCTGCCGAATACCTCCGCAAATCGTTTGGAGATCGCTACCCTTTAGGCAAAGACATCTCAATTAACTCGGCCTTCGCTACAAGTGCTGCTCCTGGAGTGTTAAAACATGACGGACGATCTGCGTAACAATATCATCGATGCACTCAACAAACACGGAATTGAAGTGGAGCTATCAGAGGATGATCTGTTGCTTTCTGCTTGCATAGAAGGAATTGATATTACGCTAAAATGTATATTTGGTCCTGCTTTTCCATATGCTTTCCCCGAAATTCAGATATTGCCTGAATCAAAAGCTAAGCTTGACTCTATGCCTCACATAAATACAGATAATTCAATCTGTATTTATGATGAAGGCATTGCTATACCTAATTTTACAGAGCCGGTTCAATTAACCATTGATACCATACTGAAAGCGATAGATGTTTTATCCAAGGGTATTCGTAAAGATAATCGCTGGGATTTTTTAGATGAATTCAACGCATACTGGGATACAAAAGCCGTAACCAAAGCAAATTCCTTCGTTCCTGATCTGGAGAAATTTAGCATTATACGCTTTGCCTTTCAAGATGGTAAAAATGATCCCATTTTAATAGCAGAGTCAGACTGTCATCTTAAACAAATTTACCAGGCAATCCATTTGAAAGAGCTCTCTTCATCCGAGATTAAAACTGGGATATTAATTCCAATTGATGATGGAGTCGAAAGCGCCATACCTAAAACAGATCAAGATATAGTACGGCTAATTCAAAAGCACTCTTCCTTCGCAAGGGAATATAACCGTTTCATGCAATCTCACATTAATGAGGCTGTTCTCCTTCTGTTTGCACAGATTACGCACCGCGGAACAATTCTATCCGGATGGATGCATTTTGGACCAGGAGTCCCAAAAGGTTTTCGTCAAGGGCATGTAAATCTCGTTGCTGCATTTTCACTCTCCAAGAAGAAAGGAGTCGCCCTTGCGATAGAAAACTGTAGTCAATCTCGACTATTTAATCGGGGTAGTGATGGCAAAAAAGCCTCATGGAATAGTGTCGCTCTTATTGGATGTGGATCAATCGGCAGCATGCTTGCGGATACCTTGCTTCTATCTGGCACCACTGATTTTATACTGAATGACAACCAGCTTTTACGATACGAGAATATTGCCAGACATACTCGCGGTTATTGGTACGTAGGGCGATACAAAGTCGATGCGATAAAGTTCGGATTGGAAAAACATAATCCCAATGTCAGATGCCAATGTTTCAAAACTGATGCACACATTTTCCTTGAACAAAATGCAGATGTCCTTAATTCCAGCGACATAATATTTGTTTCCGTTGCTTCGTTTCCGTTAGAACATCATATCTGCAGGCTAATCAATGAAGGGTCCATTGTTAAGCCCGTTGTTATCCTTTGGGTAGAGCCGTACGCTCTTGGCGGTCACGCACTTGTCATCAAAAAGAATCAAGACTTGTTCGAGGAATTATTCGATAAAGCTACATTTGAATTTTGCTATCCGCTTATTTCAGATGCTTCAACACTTCTAAAGCGCGAAGCCGGTTGTCAATCAACTTATATGCCATATTCCGGTTTCTATCTGCAGATCTTTATTTCAAGCATAATTGAAAAAATCATGACAGACACGCTTCATAAGAAAGGTAACCACCTGGTTTCCTGGTGTGGCAAGTTGAGTGCATGTGCGGAGTATGGAGTACAGTTAACTTCGTTAGCTATGTCTGCATCCGACTTTACATTTATAGAAAGGCGGATCGATTAAATGAGAATTCAGTTTAAAGAAACAACGGTTGACCTTTCTCCACAGGTTTGCCGAACAATCTATAGATATGTACAACATGGGAATCTTCCTGAGTCTGGGGGGATTCTCCTTGGTAAATATCTTCCCAACGAAAGTATGTATTTTGTAACTGAAGCATCCACACCTTCCTTTTGGGATAAATTCGGATATACGTTTTTTATACGAAGAAAAAGCAATGCGCAAAAGATAATTAACAAACGGTGGAAAGAAAGTCTCGGACAGATAAATTATCTTGGGGAATGGCACACACATGGATGCGATGTTCCAATCCCTTCAGAAACTGATAAGACCTTGATAAGAACAATTTTTAATGATGCGAGCAATGTTTGGCCTGAAATCATAATGATAATTCTTGGCCGAAAATCTTGCTACATCGGAATTGCTTTCGCTGCCAGTAATGGAGAAAATATAGAATACCAGTATATTGGAGAAGACGCCTATGCACTCATATTCAATAGATAAAAAAATAAGAACTCATATATCGATAGCATTGTTCGTTGCAAGCATTGCAGCCTCCATGCTTTTACGAACTATACTCTCACCGTACTTGGTTAAAATAACTGCACAATTGTCGAGCACGATGATAAATCCAATCATAGAGTTCATATCATCTTCCGGGATTTTTCCAAACTTTTTAGAAGCTGCAGGAATCTTTTCTTTTCTATCATTCATCTTTGAAAAATGGGTATGGAAACTTCCGTTTATCAGTTTTTTTCATAAGATACCTAACTTGAATGGACACTGGGAAGGAGAACTGCTTTCTTCATATTCTGATGAAGCTATTCACATGGACCTTGATATAGTTCAGACTTGGTCGGAAATCTCATTCAGATCAACGTTTCCCAAATCCACATCAAGTAGTAATACAGCTGCTATACATATAGAAGATAACCGCGGTATTAGTATTTATTTTGGCTTTCACAATGACAGTTCGGATATCGCCTCTGGAATGCAGTCTTATGATGGCTACAACATTCTAACCTTGGATGATAACGAAACTATTTCTGCACGTTACTTCAACAATCGCCCTAATCCCAGAAAATCCGCAAAAGGTGGCAATATGGGAACTTTTAATCTCAAAAGGAAGAAAAACTAAATTCTACTCATTTTACAAATCAGCAAGCAAGACAGCTTTGTATTACAAAGCTGTCTTGCTTGCTGAGGAATGCTTCCCCAATCCCCAAAGAACGGAGGCCTGCGGCTCCCGGCTACGCATCTGTAAAACGTAAGCGTTTAAATATCTGGTATCTGGCGTTCTGCTCCTTCGGTTCCTACAATGGTAGTCGGTAGAAATCCACTCCATTTTCAGATCTACCGGTAGTAAATAAGCCCCAGCCTGAAGATTACGGGCTGTTTTGCAGCACTTGTCCGGCCTCGGGGAAGCATCGTTCCGGAAGTCAGGGATGCAGCATTCCGGTAACATGGATGCACTGATTTTTCTTTCCTTATAATGAATTATTCTTCTACCAGTCTTTGCGGATCGGATTCCAGATCAACTATCACTTTTAAATCACGTTTTGCATCTTCCGGTATCTGGCTATTGCTATCAATGATCCTCTTCACAATTGATTTTACTATTTTTTCAATATCTCTATCATCTATAAGTTCACCAATCCTTTCTATGCATCTCTATCATTGGTGATGTTAGCATCTAATTAGTACAAAACAAAATGAGATATCCCCTTTGAGCATTGTATTATAAGCATTAGGAGGAACTCATTATGCCACGTAAACAACCTCACCACTCCAAACAGTTTAAATTGGATGCTGTCAACTACCGCAAAGAACATCCCGATCTTACACAGGCCGAGTGTGCCAGGAACCTTGGTATAGGTCTTAGTACTCTCTCCCGTTGGGAGCAACAGTTCCGGGATAATGATGGTGATATCCCTGGCTCCGGCTCTGGCAACTACGCTACTGCTAAAGAAAGAGAAATCGATCGCCTTAAGCGTGAGTTACGCGATACACAGGATGCTCTTGATGTATTAAAAAAAGCCATCGACATTCTTGGCAAAAACTAACGGAAGCTGTTTATATCGAAGTTTCTGCCAAGGTAGAGGCATCTAAAGTTACCAAACGCCGTGTCTCTACTTCCGGAATGCTGAAAAAGTTAGGCGTCTCTCGTACCGGATACCGTGCGTTTCTAAAAAGAAAAACTTCTCCTTCCAGACAACGAAAGGAAGAAATCAAGAAGCGGATCAGAAAGATTTACGATGCTTCCAGGCAGAACTATGGAGCGCCTAAAATCACAAAAGAATTACAAAAACTGGGCATGTCATCGCTCAACGTACGGTTGGTAAGTACATGAAAGAAATGGGAATAAAAGCTCAGTGGATCAAGCCATGGACTACAACCACCAGAGATTCTGACTTTAGCAAAGAACTGCACAACGTCCTTGATGAACAGTTCAATCCAGATCGTCCTAATGCCGTCTGGTGCACTGATATCACATATATCTGGACTCAGAACGGTTTTGTATATCTCAACTGCGTTATGGATCTGTATGCCAGAAAGATCATTGCCTGGACACTTGCGGACACCATGGAAGTATCAACTGTCATTACTACGATTAATAAAGCTAAAACTACTCGCAGCACAGCTCTGCCCTTGATTATTCACACCGACAGAAGAAGTCAGTATGTTTCAGAAGCTTGGCGAGAAGCTACTTAGAAGATGCAGAGAAGCTATTCTCATAGCGGCTATCCTTACGACAACGCCTGCATCGAGTCTTTCCACGCTCTGATTAAACGGGAATGGTTAAATCGCTTCAGTATACGCGACTATCATCATGCTTATCGACTCGTATTCGAATACATTGAGGCGTTTTATAACACAGTACGAATTCATAGCCATTGCGACTATATATCACCAGCTGAATTTGAAAAGCTCTATGAGAAGGTAACTAAGCTGCCAGCCGCTTAAGACTGGAGGGACCTCTCATTTTTATTTGTACTATTTATTGACACAAGACCAAAGATCAGCAAAAATGTAAAATCTTTTTTTACATTTTTGTTCCTGACAGCTTGCAAAACGAGAAAAAGGCGTCCTCCTTTTAAGGAAGCCGCCTTTCTCTCATTACGGATTAGCAGTTCTTAATCCGCATCGAAATTAATTTTCACAAAGATTTCACCAAACTTTGTCCACATATAACTCTGAACATTTCCATTAGCAAGTACAAGCGTTGTTCCTTCCACTCTCGATGTGTCCGGAAAGGGAACCATCAAACCGAGAGAAACAAGACGGAGAGTTCCATCTCCCACATCTTGATAATCCACATTCTGCTTCATTCCTTCCTTTAACAACTCAAGATCACCAGGGAGCAAGCGGTCAATTATTTCAGCATACTTCATAAAATCCACCCAAGTGATTGTTTCATGCAAATAAGCAAGGTATGTTTTTGCCAACAACTGTGGTTTATTCCAATCAATATATCTGTCCAATATAATAAGGAGATAGGTTAACTCTCTGTTTCTCCTTGTCGTATCATTTTGAAAAATCGAAATATATTTATCCCGTTGCCGTTCATCACATATCCCTTTATTGAAATTTCCTATGAAAGAGTAAAGTTTTAATGTTGCATACCTCTCACGTGCCATTTTCCCCAAATGGAAAGCAGAGACTACGCTTGATACAAACGGAATTTTCTGTACTGTCTCCTCATCAAGCAACGAATCAAAAACAACCTCGGCTATAGGTTCAAAGAAATCGGCACATTCCTTTGTAATAGATTCACTGAATTGACGAGATAAGTCCAACTTTTTTACCGTTTCGTCTACCTCTGATTCATTACTTGTACTCTGTATTAGCATAACGTACCTCTGTTGTCTTATCACAGTCTCATTATACAATGATCTGTTCCACTTTTAAGAATTACGCAATTAATCATCCAGCTAAAAGAAATTGATTCTAGCAAATACTCTTCTTTACCCCGACAAATCCATCTTCGGTATCCTTATACTCCACATATCCCAGCATTTCTGCCAGTCTCCGGCAGGGCATAATTTCCTTCCGGATTTCTCCGCGGATGCTGGGAATGTTTTTTCTCTTGCCAGCATGTGAATTTTCTCACACAGCGCCTCTGCTGCTCTGCACCTTCGGTACTCCGGCATGACAATGAGCAAGGAAATAAATCCGAAATCGCTTCGATTGAGATAAGCAGCAACGAGGCCGATGATCTCGCCTTTTTCATTTTCGACGGTTACTATGTTGGCCAGGCGCATCAGCTTTTCTGCATAGACCTTGGTGTTCCATCCGGTCATCGCACCATTTCTTTTCTCCGTTTTGGTACACTCCTGTCCGCATCGATTTCTTGCAGAGAACGGTGGTGTCATGAACTCACCAAGACGTACAATGTCTGCCAGAATATCCGTACCTGAGCTTACCGGCTTCAGATTCATCACGCGAACCTGAAGATACCTTGATATGTCGTACAGATACGTTTCTGCCTCCGCACGGCTTGCAAAGTGGAAGTACAGAATCCCGATGATGCCGGAGGCATTTTCATAGGTTCCAATAGTCTCGCCTTTTCTGCGAAAAATCTCTTCCCGATACAGGTGCCCGGTAAATTCCGGAGAGCTGCTTATACAATTTAATCCCAATGAGAGATTGGCTCATATCCATCGGGGTAATAAGACATATAATCTTCAATTGGCGGCAAATGTCGCAAAATAAGCATTACAAATTCATAAAATTCATCTATATCTGAAACGAATTCTATTGCTGTTCCTATTTCGCGATAATTAAACGCATGCACGGAATTTCTGTAATGCTGAATTTTATCCACCCATAAATACATTGGTGCCTGATTATTTTCCCATAATATCCCTTGGCTGAAATTCTTCAAATCGTCAAACTTCATCTTGTTTGGCTCTATCGTTTTTCCTTTTACTATATGCGGATTATTAATGTAATCCTCACAATAGACACAATAGAAAAATTTCAACCAAGATTCAACCAACGCTCCCATATTAGTTCTAGCAAGTATTAACTCACCATCTGTCATGAAAATACCTTTATCAATCCAGATTTTCAGCGTATCTGTAAGCTCAACCATCCATGACAACATAGCATCATCCAACTTGTCAGCGACAGTATCCGATGCAATTCCTCGTGAATTTTTCCAAAGAACAGCCATATTGCCGGTTTCACGTTTCAAAATATCGTATTTGTTTTTTCTTTCCAAATTGTCTGTACTCCCATTTATTGATTTAAAAAATTTACATCTTCACCCAATATCTCTCGCATAACATTTCTCCATGCAACATTGTATGAAATTAACATATCACTGTAATAATTTTTTAGTTTCCCATCCATTACATTTTTTCAGCCAAATAGCTTCTTCGTCCGCCCTTGCCATAAGCGGAATATACAAATAGTTAGTTTTTGACAGTTTCATTATGATAGAAATCACAAAATCATTATCCTCATAATGCCAAAGAAACGAAGTTAATACTTCTGATTTCCCCATACGTAGCTATCCTAAAAGGCAAATCATCACTCAACAGAGTCGCTTGTTCCTTCTTGGCTAACACCAGAAATCAAAATGGATTAAATGTAAACACGCTGCAGCAATAAGCTGCTCTCCTTTGCTCTACAAGCTTTCTAACTTCACATCAGAAAAATCAAATTGGTTATTCAAAAAATCGATTATCATATTAGACAACCCATGCAATTCTATTAAATATTCTTGATAACTCTTTCCCTCAAAGCAGTTTTCAATAATTCCATAAAATGGTTTATCAATATTTTCGAATGATATAACTCCTGCATTTTCAAGATTATAATGCATCATACAATTACGTACTTTTGTCTTAAATAATAATTCACCCGCCTTAAGAATATCGTGGATTTCTTTGCTCTCAACAGTTATATCTTTGTTGTTTTCAGTATATTTTATTAAACGTTCCAACGCACGTAATGTGTAATAAGAAACGACATATTCCACCCTGAAAACCCACATATTTCCATCTCGAAACAGTGGTCTCAATATATACTTAACGAAATTCATATTGCACAATAAATGTAAATAGAATAAATTTACTTCCTTCTTTTGACCTTTTAACAGCAAACTATTTCTCTTATTTGTGTTTATATCACAATAATAGTTAATTGAAATTGATTTACGTTCTCTTTCGATAACTGGGAAACTTGAAAAATTCGCCAATCCATCTCTGAACGAGGCAACAAATGAGCCTATATAGTAACCCATTTGGTAATTCTTCTCCTTTATTTTAGGGTCAAACAAACTCTCCACCAACAAAAAATTTGCTAACTGCTGAGTATTACCGATTATCTGTTTTTCTTCAGTCCAGTACGTTCCTAAATTCAGATGAATATTTATTTTTTTTAGAAATTCAAATCTGAGTTGTTCTTTAAAATCTCTATCTTGCGCATCATCAACAGCTGCTACACGTCTTTGAGATTTACCAAATCCATCCGTATACGCCTTTATGTGGTTGCGAATATCTTTTAAATCTTTCGCTATTGATTTAGGCAATAAATCTTCTCCCATATACTCTTGGCATGACTGGACAAACAATGCATAATAAGGAATTATTTCCATTGTAAAAATAGGATTTCTTTCAGTTTGCAGCAAAGAATATATTGATTCTGCATCTTCTTGCATAATGCGAATACCAATCAAACGTTCCCATTCTATCAATTCCTTCTTACTATTAGTAGACATAGTTAGACCTTAGATCCCCCATTCATCAGTTTTGGCAACAAGCGACCACGAGCTTCTTTCAATAAAATGTTTTGATTAAGCAATAGCTGTCTTTTGTTAAATAAGTCATTAACCAGTGCATATAATCATCTGGTTCAGTCAACAACTTTATTGTATCAATGTGATTCTTACTCAAATGGTGTTAGAGGCGGCGACAAATCGCCAGTCAATTAAAAAAGCCATTGAGATCCTATGACGTTGATCTAAACTGATGTACGACCAATGCATCAGCTATAGTGAAGATTACGGGCTGTTTTGCAGCACTCGTCTGGCCTCAGGGAAGCACCGTTCCGGACGTCAGGGATGCGGCATTCCGGTAGCAGGAATACACTAATCTTTCTTTCCTTATAATGAATTTAAGCATCAATTCCGATGCAAATTCATTATAAGGAGGTCACATATGACCAAATATCGTGAGATCCTGAGTCTAACAGCCTTAGGACTATCGCTACGAAACATCCAAAGAAGCTTTCATGTTTCACAACGGATAATTATGAAGGTTCAGCACAGGGCCCCAAGAGCTATCTCTATCCTGGCCATTGGATGAATCTCTCACTGATGCTGAGCTGGAACGGCAGATGTTCGTAAAGGATACATCGCCAAAATCAACCAAACGGATGCCTGATTATAATTACATCCGGAAAGAATTGCTCCGGAATGGCGTCAACCGAAAGCTTCTCTGGACGGAATACCTCGAGGAATGTCGTCAGAATGGCGACGTGTTAGCGTCAGGTGATTTTGGCCATTTGTGGTCGGGTTAAAAGGGCCAAAAATAAGTCAGGTTAAAAGGACCACTACATCAACACCGACTTATCTTTTGTTACTTGCTTTACTATTCCTGTTACTGGTGCTGAGGCTTCTACTGCGTAAGTAGTACACACTCTTCCGCGGTAGCTTTCTCCCTTGATATCAAAGATCGAGGCTCTGTCAAAGATACGATCCAGAGAGCACATCAGATCATCATTTCCATCAAAATACTCCGCCCACTCATTGGGCTGCTTATTACTTGTGAAGATGATTGTATGTAGGCCTTCCTTTTCGTATCTCCGGTCAACAAGATCGAAGAACATCGCCGTGTTGTCCCGGTTAAATCTACAGCGCTCGACTTCGTCAATGATCAGGCAGGTAGGCTTTACCAGAGACTGTACCGCATGTGCCTCACGACCGTATTTCCTGGCAATCGTGAACTTATCATTGAGTTCTGACGCCTTCAGGAAATATGTCTTCATTCCCTGTTTGCAGCATTCCCTCCCATACACTTCTGCCAGATGAGTTTTGCCGACACCAGCAGGGCCAACGAAGGCGATGTTTCTGCCTGCATTAACATCGGATAACGAAGGAAGGCCTTTCAGCGCCCCGATATCATCACCACGAAGACGACTGAAGTCATATCCATCGAATGTCTTTGGCTCCTTTGTGGGGAGGCGACTCATCTTGAGCAGCGTATTGATGACGGACTCATGTTTCTTGACGCTCAGGTAATCAAACACCTCGGATACCGCCTGAAGTTGTTCTTTTGTGTAGTGACGGTTCGACGCTATTGTCGCCAGCTCCTTGCCGCAAAAATCCAACTTAAGGGTCCCGGCGCAGACATCGATCTTCTCATAAACGTTTGTCTCAGACATGACGCTTCACCTCCTTGTCGAAGTTGAAGCGATCAAAGGCGCTGTTGTATGCCGGCGTCTGCTGTTTTATTGTAACCTGTACCGGCATCGTCGGAAACTCCTCTGGCTGGTCAACATACTGATCCTTGCAGAAGCTGTCCTTTCGGCTCCAGGTAACATCATGCTTTGCCAGCAGATGCCTCAAGTCGTCCGAATAGATATACAGGAAGAAATCCCTGCGCTGCACGCGGCAGACACTGGCAGTATAGCTGTACGGTACTCCGAATCGACGACCTTCGAAGTTGACGAAGCCATCAAAAGATAGTATGCTCGCTGGCCGGGACGTAGTCCACACAGCGGTGGTATGTACCATCCTGCCTGTCGCACCAACGGATGGCCTCAATGTTAAGATCTGTGATGTTCCCGAATGTCCTGCCGACAATGAAGTTTTCTTTTATGAAGCGCACCAACCGTTCTACTCCGCCCTTGGTGAACGGATGACGGGGCTTGCAACGCTTCGTAGTAATACCGATCGGTTTCATGAAAGCTTCGTAATCCTTGTTCCATAAGGCATGCCCTTCCGAATCACGACCGGTAACACTGCTCTTCATGTTATCAGTTAGGACGGTCTTCGGAACGCCGAGCCTTTGGAACGCATGGATCATTCCAATAAACAGGTTCTCCTGTTTTGCATTCGGAAAGGATTCAACATAGCGAGATCCGCAATGATGGCACATCATCGCGAAGCATGCTACACGATATGATTCTCCGTCATCGCATTCGGCATTTACAAAGCCCCAGTCCATCTGGAACTGTTCACCGGGAGCGGATTTATAACGCTACCCACGGCTACCTTGCGGGGCAACTGCTTCACGTTTTGCCGAGACAAGGTTTCTGTAGTCACTGATGTAGTTCTTGACCCTGGTAAGGCCACCCTTGTGGCCATTTTCCTGCAGACGTTCGAGTATAATGTTAGAATTAGTCACACCATCCCGTAGCAGGTTGTCAATGATCACAGCATAGCTGGAGAGAACTGTCTTGTCCTTCTTCCGGCCAGTGTTTCCATGAGCCGGGATCTTGAACCCGTACTCCCTGGCATTGCGCAGCCTTTTGCGGCTTATACCCGTCCGTCGGGACAACTCAGCGAGGTTGACTTTTTTCAAGGAAACCTTCTCACCCTGTTCAGCCTTCATTTGCCGAAGCTCTTGTGCTATAGTTTCGTTGAGGTTATCGATTTCATTCGCACTCATAATCCTCCTTCCGGTATTGATGTAGTGGTTAACATCAAGTATAGGAATGTATGAAGCAAATGGAACAATAACCTCTTATCATTTATATCCGATTGGCCCTTTTAAGTTGACTGGAAATGGCCCTTTCTTTCCGACCTGAGAGTGGCTCTTATTACCCGACTCTAACATGGGTCAGTTTTCATCGCCGAGGGCCGCTGGTTTTTTTGCTTCTTATTGAAATAGATTTATTTTAGAGTTACCAGAATATATGTTTTCTTTTTTGCTTCGAGCTGCATTACGAAGTCTCATACCAATTGCCATTTCCATTCTTACTGCTTCTGGTCCATTAGAATTTGCCAATACTGTATATGCCATCTGAGTATCTTCACTCCATTTTTCCCAAAGATCTGGACTCAATACAACATTTTCAGATAGTAATGGGAGCATCATATTAAAATAGAATTTAATTTTATCCACTGAAGCCGAGCCCAATTGTTCAAAAAAACTCTGATAAATATTTGACTCCGTATCCAAACAGCTAACTAAAATCCACGAATACGTTTTCTCTGGAAAGATTGTCAACGCAATCCGGTGCATAGTCCCTTTTCGAGTGTGTTTGATCTTCTTTCCTTCTAAATCATAAGTGGGTGCCACATATGCATAGGCAGCAAATTTGATCACTTGCGGCAATTTTACAGCTACCGTATAAATACCTTTATACGTCCCTGCCATAATTTCATTATCAAATAAAGCTTTGACAGGTTCGAATTCCTGCATTTTTAATGCGAGCATTCTATATAATGCAACTGATTTAGGATCTCTAAAAGCCTGCGGATTCTCGCTGAAACACTTTTGAAATATCTCCCATGAAGTGCTCTGCTTATAATACTCAAAGATGAAAGCTTTGTATGCATATACAAACTTCATTGCTTTATTAGAAGGATCAAAATCAGGTGCCCCGGCCTCTATCACTTCGAAGGCTTTTGTATCATGCAATTCGCAAAAACATGTTTCTGTGGTTGCTTCATTGGCACTAACCCTACTCATTGGTACTATGGGAACCACTTCTCCATTATCCATAGGGATAAAAATAGGTTTTTTCTTTGCATCCAATAAATATACGTGTCTACTCTCTCCCGCTAGAAGCGACATTATTTTATTATTCTGAAGGGCATGCGCTTTCTTAATCATTTTCTTACAAGTTGCTTGATCTGGATGAAGGCAGCATCTTTTCATTGATTTACGCATACGTTCCATCACTTGCACTTCAAGAGGTTTCTTTGTATCCACAGTTGTTTTTCTAATTTTGTTTTTGCAACAATCCTTATATAAGGAACCGCTGCCGCACGGGCACGCTTCCTTATCAGATAACTTCATTTTCTTAAAAAGTTCTATCATAATTAACTGCTGGATCACCACTCTCTAATACAGGATTGGAATTTCTCTATTGATTTCCGGCTCAAAATTAATGTCATGCATTTCGACAATTATTCCCATTCTCGTAAGCATCCTTATTCTGCCTGCTCACAAAAGCAGACTATTTTGTATTCTTGATTTCTTCTTCCAGCTCCCGGACAGGTAGAAAATGCGGGTGAGGTCAGTATTTTCAAAGCTTTCAACGACTTTCTGATTCATTCCCAATGACTAATTGCACTTGTCACTGGAAGTTGACATAAAAGCATTCCTGTAAAAAGTGATAACATCGTGCCAGCATTCCAATTAAGTATTACAATAAACGCAAATATCTAACTACTCTTTTTTGAATAACCACTGCAATACATTTTTTTCACCTCATCTAACGATACATTTCCTAACAAAGCTTTTGATATTTTTTCCTCACGTTGTAATATATATTGTTCCTTTGCTTCAATAAAATGTGATTGAATATCCATAACCTTTTGCATCCTTTTCTGCACATCAGCATCATTCTCACTACCATCATTTTCTTCATTTAGCCACTGACATATTTCTATTGAACTCTCATAAAAGCAAGCTGCACAGTGCACGACTTTTATATATTCTGCTTTATTGGTATCTAGGTCGATTGAAATACATCTTTGAAACAACTGATAACTATCTTCTATTTTTTTTATACGAACATATAATTCTTTATGATCAATAAGCTGGTAACTAACACCTGCATTTCTAACAAAGCTATCCGCTGCCTTTTTATATTCAAGCAATCTCGATTGTTCTACTTCCACAATCTTGCAAATTAAATTTATCTCATTAGACGCATTTGATGTGTTTGCCGATTTATAATTGGAAATACATATTATTATTGTAGCAATTACATATATTGTCGTTATAATGACCATTAACCAATCTGTCATATTTATCTTCCCTAATTTACTTCATCACAGGAGGCCCTATTAGCAAAAATCTGTATATGATACCCCGTTCTTTTCTGCTTAATAAACAAATTATTTGTCATTTTAGTTTTCATAAGCATTTTCTCCTGATCATAAGTAATTTTGCAAACAAGCCCCTATACAGGCCATCCGTTTGTATCACACGCTTTTTCTTCACTGCAGTCCATTCCAACCGTCTCACAGAATACATGAATCTGTCCGCAGATCTTCGGAAAAATCACACTCATATCCAACGCATCTACTAGTCCTGCACACTGTATTCCCTTGATATATGTCTTATGGGCTTTAAGGAACAATTGCTTTAATCCACTCTGACCACTATAGCCTGTAAGTTTTTGTTTCTTTGGTAATTTAAGGAATGTTCTTAGTCCTTCCATGTCCAAAAGAAACCAATCCTCAATGGATGATTTAGCTTCTACTCTGAAAACTTCTTCTGCCCCCAGCTTCTTCAGCATATTGACCACCTTTCCCCAATCAACCGGAGGTTTCTTCGCAAATTCAAATACATCTGTGTCATAGCAGAGAAAGATCTTGTACCGATATTCATCCTCTGGATAGGTCACTTTAATTTTCTTTTCAAAAATACGCTGTGCTGTATTCTGATACTGCCCAACGCCCTTCAGATTATGGATCTCCACCTGACAAATTAACCGACCGCCGTTTTTCTGTCGAAGATGCTCCTTCATCTTTTTGTAGAACTCAACTTCCGTATCTCCTTCTACAAAAATCAGAGCCAGTGTTTTTCTCTGTTTATCTCTCTTATCCGTTTTCTTTGCCATATTAGCTCTCCAGATAACTCAGGAGGATTTCTGCATCATCTTCCCCACCAGATAAAAGATCAAAAATATAGTTACCCACAGAACCGCTGTTAACAGATGCATCGTTGAGAAGTGCTTTCACTCTCTTGTCGTCAATTTTGGCAAAATCTGCAATTCCATCATCATTTGGCTTTCCGATGTAAATATCCTTCGTGCTAACGTACTGCACGATATATGGAGAATGGCTGGCAATAATAATACTGCAATTGCCAGCCAACTGGCTGATTACAGAAAGATAACTCTGTAGAAGGCTTGGATGAATAGAATTCTCCGGTTCCTCGAATGCAATCAGATGATATCCGTTGATGTTGGCCAGAATTGTATATGTAAGCATTAAAAAGACTCTTTTCGCTCCATCAGACAGACTTTCGAAATTCAGTGGCTGGTTCAGATTTTTGTCCTGAACGAACATGGAATATACTTTGTTTGTAATGATATACGGAGCATTGACCGGCAGCTTAAGGCCATGCAGTTCACCGAGGTCAACCTCCTTAACATCAATATCAAAAATATTCGGAAAAAGCTGCATGAAGGTACTCACCAGAATCTCATATTGATCAGAATGTCCCTCCTTCAAACTATATACAATTCTGGGTACATCCATCATATTAGAGAATTCAAAAACGCCGGTATCCTTTGGAATCAGTGGAGTCTTCTGATACAAACGCGCCGCATCAAAGTCGCGCTCTACATAAACCTTAATATTGTTCAGATTCTCAACAATAGATTTATAGTAAAGGTCAGGAAAGGCCAGCAGCTTATTAATAATCAGCTCATTATCTTCTACCATGATCATGGAGCTGCACCGTCCGGTTTCAGAAGATTTGTAAACAGACTTACCTGACTCACGAACTATCAATTTCGTTGGCTTCTGATGTTTTTCATCCGTTCTGGAAGTCAGCCACTCCTTAACGATTTTGCAGCCAGTAGTTTGTCTCTCATTATTTCGGATCCATTCAAATGAAAAACCGTAGGCAACGATATACTCCTTATCATTCATCCTCATGGAAAAGGACATATCTGCAACAAAGTTCTTTGAATCCAGTTTGCGATTAAGTGGCACACCATATACAGATGCCATCATCTGACTTTTTACTTCGGGATCCGCTTTGATAAAGTCTGCTGCAAACGAAATTGCATTCATCAGATTCGACTTTCCGTAGCTATTTACCGATACAAGTGATGTGATTCCCGCGCCAAATGCAACAGTATCATTATCAATATTTCGGAAGCCTTCTATTCTTGTACTTAATATTTTCATCTTTTTCACCCATCATAATCATCTCAATATTTATGTAATCATATGCTATCATCGTTTTACTTTATATGCAATCATATATTGCGTATATTGCTATAATAATATTATTTTTCGTAGTTTTATCATTTTATACGCATTGTACTGTTTCGCTCTTTGCGTGAGCTATCTTTGAGAAGCACCTCAGAGACATATTGACATCAGGAAAACGTTGAAAATCCAGCATTTGCAGGCAATTTTGCTTTTCCCCTGCCGGATTTTTGAAACCATGCCTATAGGGTACATACACCCTATAGCTGTTCTTAACAATCACTTTTTGAGGGGGGCAGCCCTATGTTCCTGAAATACAAGGTCACGATTCCGGAAGCACCTGGGAAACTGGTTCGAAAAACCGTGGAGGTCAGACATTTATTGAGCTTGAATACAAGCGTGTTTATAATCCGAAGAAGCGGTGACATGGCAAGAATTCGCAGGACAGCAGTGCAGACGCTGGAGATGAGTTCACGTTCGCTGGATGAAATTTTATCCTTCATCAATACGTCGGCTGAAGATGCCACAGAGAGTGAGGACGGAGTGTGGCTTCACTCTCTGGATATACTTTAGGGGATTTTTCAGGAAGTTCACACAGTTCCAGCTTATTAGCTATTGGCCGGCCACCCCGCTTTTGCGGCAAGCGCCTCAAGTTGTTTTCCTAAATTATATCGGATATCGTTTTCTGTTACCTGATCAAAAGGACGAACAACCGTTGTTGGCAGCGCCTGGATTGCGAAAAAAATCTCCGGGTGTTTTACATTGTTCTGCATAATTTGCCGTTGCGCAGAACTGCGGTCAAACGGGGATTTCTGAAGTTCGTTCCATGTATCCAGAATATCCTTTTCCAAAGAGGTAATGCTCTTTTTCTGATGCAACCACTCAATCAATAAAGTGAAATCCATTATTTTCCCTCCACTATATCATTATCTGTGTGACTCTTGCATTTGCATCGGTCACCCCCAAATACGCCATAAGTCTCTTTCGCGTAACGGTACCCCCAAAAGTCGTAAATATCTTCAAACAGATATTGGTGCATCGCCTGCTCAGCGGAGCTTGTCAGTCCCAATTTATTATCAATTCTCATCCGACTGTCACTTCGACCTTTTTACCGCTGAAAACCACGCCATATTTATAAATCGTCTTGACCCCGGCTGTCGTCAGCTCGGTTTCGTATTTCTTATCGTTGATCTGCTGCAAGTCCGTCTCGGACAGCTTTTTCAGCTGCTCATCGCTGCAATTCTTCTCCGCTTTCAGTTCAATCAGGATGCCCGGAAGCTCTTTTTTCGTGGGCTTCAACTGAATGTCATCAGCTGATTCACAGTCAGCGTTGTGTTACTAAAAATCTCCGGCATATGATCTGCCCTCCAAATACTTTCTTACTATGCTCTGCCTTGTAATAAACGTTCTTCAATATATAGACACATATATCTCGTCGTTTTTGATAACAGAGTTTTATCGTCTGATCATTGTTCTGTATTTCAAGTTTATAATTCAGCTGAGGCGAAATACTGCCATTGAATATGCAAAAATGCACACAAAAGCAATCGTATTTATTTGCGATTGATTTTGCATTCCGAATTCCAGATCCTGGCGACAGGACACGTCGGGATAGTTCCATGATCTTTATGAGAAGATCATGCGTCATAAAGGACACATCCTGAATATTTATTGTCAGTCAGCCGAACTATTTTGCAAATAGCGCCGGCCATCGGCCGGCTTTGCGGAGCTTAACGGCCGCGATGCGGAGCGAGCATCCACTTCTTTTCCGCTGATTATCCTACCATTTGACGTTTACGCCATTTCTTCAACCAGATAATATCTTCTGTTTGTGTTTGTGCCTTCAAAGTTAACATCCGGCATTTCTTTTAACAAAACTCTTGTCCGGGCAGGGCTTAGTTCAATTGCAGCAGCAATATCGTTGGTTTTTGATAATCCATGTTCCTTCAAATATTTCCTGATAGCTATATAATTAGCCTCCGTTCTTCTTCGCTTGTTTTCTTCGCTTGCTTTCTTCGCTTGTTTTCTTCGCTTGTTTTGGCCTGAAATCAAGCGATAATCTGGTCCGATCAGGGTTATAAAATTCTTCCACAACCGGACTGTTCCACCCCTGATCAGCCCACACCTGATAAATATCAGGGATTCCTCCTCCAGCTCGTTCACCAATTCCAAGCAAATTAAACATTTTCATCAGATTCTTGTTTCGCGGATCTGAAACGCCGCCAAGAAGCATCTGTTTTTTCCCGATCCTGATACTTCCTGGATTTTCGATTACCAATGAATTTACATTTTTCTTAATCACAATTCCCCGGGGAAGGTAAAAGTCAGCATTCACAAGGCAGTTAACCAAAGCCTCTCGTACAGCTTTGTGGACAGGCGTATCATCAACTCTTGTAATTTCATCCAGTTTAAATGGAGTCTTTATATCCTGCGAAATCTTACTGTTGACGCGGAAGAAATCAACTACAAATAAACTTCTCTGCCTCAATCTCCTGATCTCCAAGCATTATCTTACATTTTTCAAATCCGGTCGCACCAAACAATGAATCTACAACAATGGCGTTGCTGTATTTTGCTCTTGTGACAGCTACATAGTATTTTTCAGGAGCTTTCAGTGTTTTCCCTTTTAGAAAGTCCATAAATGTTTTGTTGGCGTGAATTAAGCAACGAGGATATGTTTTCCCTTTACACTCGCCAAAATTCACAACATTATATCCACATGTATCGACTGTTTTTTTATCGAATCTAAGCTCCTGCGGTAAGAAAAATTCAAAGTACTTAGAGGCATCTTTCTTTGCAATCAAGAATACTCCGTCGTGCCCTGTTTCTTCTGTCATATTCGATGTGATGTTTTTAGCATTCGGATATACACGGTTTGCAAAACCACAAATCTGAGAATTAAAACGTCTGCTGCACAATGACTCCTGAATCTCCACAACGTTTTTTCTTTGAAGCTCCTGAAAAAAATCAAAGATGTTTCTTCCAGATTTCTTTTTGTTGGTTCTTGTGTAGTGTGTCTGGAATGTGGCTTGCTTGTTGTCTCCTACGCATACAACAGACATATTTAACGCGAAGAGCTTTTTCAGAATATCTATATCACGTCCGGCCAAATCCTGAACTTCATCTATATAGATTGATGAATATGTCTTTTCCAAACGCGAAAATACTTTATGCTCACTCCGCTCATCAAGCAGCAGGACTAAATTACTTGCTTCTTCAGAACGAACATTATCTGAATCGGTAATATAACGCTTTGCAGTGTCAGCAGGAGCATAATTACGAGTATGCTCAAGCGAGAAATCAAGAGAAACCAGCTTGTTTATACCAGTTATATACGTCTGATATGGTTTTATCAGTTCCTTCAAAAGAAACTGATACCATGTATAGACGACTATGTTAGATGGTAATACGCCATAATTCTGCGCTTCCAATTCTGTGCGGATAGCCTCCGCGCCCCTGTTTGTGTATGTGACCATAAGGACGCGAGCACACTCGTTTTCTCTTATTTTCTCAAGCGCTTCGCAACATATTCTGTATGTTTTTCCTGCTCCAGCAGCAGCCAATCTAACAGTATTCATCTATCAGTCCCTCGATGTATGCCGGATACTGAATACGGGTCTCCGAGTCAAATACTCTCGCTGCCCATTCTGACTTATTTTTGCTCATGAAGCCCAATATTCCATCGTAATCTCTATTCATCAGTGACGTTCCGCATGAAATTACCGTCTTAAACTCTTCAGTTGGTGCTCCATTTTCATCACAGTTCACAGCTAAAACAGATGGTTCTATTGTGTTAAGGGTTTCATTCCTCTCATGAAAGATTCTAATATACGGCGAATCCTTGTACTCGCTGTATTTTTCGTCAATATTCAAGGCTATGTTACCATCGTTATCCGTTACGACTGCAATTTTCTTTTTAAGAATTACAGCGATGTCACAATAACGCTTGAATGCCAGAGAATCGACAGCTATGATATCAATCCCATTTTCACATGGAAGACAGCCTTTTTTATCCTTGTATGCTCGCTGAATGATAAGATCGTCCGTAGGACCTTCTACAAGAACGACTTTTTCAGCCAGCACAAGGCGCAATGTATCATATCCAGGAAGCTTTTTGAAATAACTGATAGTATCAGCCGGTAAATCTCGGAATGGCTTCACTTCACCTTTTTCAACAAGAAGCAGATTTCCTAAATTCAGCTTATTTACAACGAAGCTGCTGTGCGTTGAAATAAATATTTGTTTCCCTTCAGTTGAAGAAACACGATGTACCAGCCTTGCCATATTTGTGTGCGACAGGCAGTTTTCCGGTTCCTCCATGAGAATCATGTTCACTTCTTCGGCATCATGAGCAATCGCAAGCTCAACCTTTATTGTGTTTTGGGTTCCAAATCCGATTTGCTCGAATGGAATAGTATCGATCGAAATCGCCATCTGGCGCTTCCATTCATCTACATCATTTTCTCTAAGCTCAAGAGAACATACCCTTCCATTTAATGCTTGGCCTTTCTTTAATTCCTCGTTGAGCTTTGTGATGGTGCCACTGTCACTAAAGTTGGCGCGTACTTTTCTATAGGCAATACTCAGATCAACCTGATCTTCTGGCGAAAGATATTGAGTTATATTTTCCGATACAAATCTATCCACCACGCCGGTGTAATCTTTCCGTGTAGTGTCAACGAAAATAGATTTTATAGGGCAATAGCGGTAACTTACTGGTTCTCCGCTAAAATATTTGCAATCGACACGATAAAACTCAACAGGTATATCTTTCACTTCGCCTGCTTCAAGCATGTCTGTGTATACACTGGCGTATTGACTATCAAATTCTGCGACTACGCGGATTCCAGAAATATCCTCACTCAAGGAATTATTACTGCCTCTATACTGTGCATCACCGTCTTCACAATAGGCCTCCATGATTATTTGAGGCGGGGCAGATGGCTTTGTATCCTTGAGAGAGGCTATATACGCATTGCGGACATCTATATTGAACATATTGTCCTTGATCTGCCTGCTAAAAGCGTATCCGTTCAGCTTGCCAGACGTTATGATTGATATAACCTCAAGAAGTGTACTCTTGCCAGCATCGTTTTCGCCCACAAAAACGTTGATGTCTGGGTTCGTTGGAACACACACATCTTTCAGCGACTTATAGTTTTGTACTCGTATTTTACTAATCTTCATGCGGCCCTCCATCCTTGAGACACACATTATCGACCTAGCTATTTTGAGCCTTCAAAGATCGCACATCATTCCTGAGATTGCTCAGCCACCCATTCAATATCACCAGTGGTATTGCTGGAAGTCCAATACTTCCCACTTATTCTGGAATTATCGCCATCAAGAATCATCCTGCATGTTCCATACTGAATCGGGTTCTCACTTTGAGTTGCCGCAGTCGGATTCGTCATGTATGTATAATTTTCCCCCATACCATAGCCTCACTTTAAAAAAACTATACTAAATTTAAAATGCAATGAGTATCTTTCACTAGAATCTCAATTCTGATCTGTCACCAAACAAGTTCTTCACCGGAGCTTTCATCTTCCGGGATTCTCAGCAATATTATTCATTCGTGTTCTTCTCCTTGATTTGAACACTCAACAATTTTGTAATCCTGTACCGTAGCAGAACATCCTATCTTATTTCCTTTAAATATAAAAGTGGGATTTAAATTCTTTCATAATTTACGGTTTTAATTCGACATAAACCGGTTCTACATACAATTATAAATACCATTCCCATTGAATGTGCTAATATCTATTTTGAATTCAGGATTTCTGCCTTGCAAAATTTGAATAAATTTTTCAAATTCTACATCACTTGCAAAGTTCTTCTTTAAGAAAGCTAACTCGCTTCCAACTGTCGTATATGGATATTGTGGAATTTCAAAGCTTTTGCCTTTGCTCAAAGCATGAATCATCATTAAATGTCCATTATGGACAGGAAGCTCCTCTTCCTTCTGATCATCAAAGCATAAAGAAATCATGCCATTATCGTAAATCACCCCAAGCTCACTTAAATGCATGATTTCAGAATAGTCAACGCCAGATTCATCAAAGTATTCTTCATAGTTAGGAATAAAGCACATATTTCCATAGCATATTGCATGTGCACAAATTTTTTCAAATAAAATGGCATCGTCCTTTCCAAAGTTCTTCAATACATCAATTGTATGTAATGAAAAAGTATTGGAATGACTAATTTCTCCTGCTAAAATACGTCCCCAAATATCCTGCATTTTTTCATTGCTAATATTGCCAACAGATTCATAAAAACGCATAAACCAGTCAAAATCATACTCATCAAAACGTTTTCTCCTAGGCAACTTTTCGTAATACTGATCGGCCAACTTTGCTATATCCAAAAAGTTATTCGCTTTATATAATTCTGTGTATGTTATTTTCCCCGATTGAAGAAGATCTTCTAGTACCGTTTTAAATTCTCCTGCTTTAATTTTTTCAAATTCCGATGTAGCCGTATTTCTTCTTAAAAAAATTGCGGTGATAATTCCTCCTATGACAACATTAACTTCTGTTTTCGTGATCGGAAGATTACTCTCAATAATCTTCATAATTTCATTTCCACTCATAAGCATTCTCCAATTCAATTCGTATATTGGTCTTATTATCCGATTGGCCACTTTATATTTGGTATGATAAAGTTTTAACAAGCTTTTCTTTCCAACAATCCATCCAATACATTTAAAATATTGCTCGTTCCGTGCGCATATACATCCTGGCATAGCTTCTTTTCGCTGCATTGCTCAATACAACGCTTTTTACGGAATTTTTCAGCAATATCCACCTTCTCCTTCTTGGCAACACTCTTTCCTGTATACACTTCTTCAACATTTCTGCAAAACCATATGTATTTGTACTGATGTGCATGGCAAAAGGCATTTATCTTCTCATTGTCTTCTTTCTGCATGCAGTCCGTATCATAACAATCTGTATCCGTGCATACCACAACCACGGTCTCTCCTGTATATTCTTTTATGCATCTTCCGATTTTCTTTTGTACCTTGGACTGCAGAAGATTCATCTTTGTCCCCATGTAGACAGGGCGAAGGCGAACTGTCCTATATACGTAAAACTGTTCAATCGTTTCATGTATATATACCCAGTCAGTATCCGCATTCTGGTTTGTTTCCAGGCAAAAGAGTATCTGCACCTCGTCATTCCCTCCCAAAGATTCCAATAAAATCGCTGGCCTCTATATTTAGCGGGCATCCCTCAATCATCCCGTCCCGGAACTGATTCTCCGGTGCAAAGTTTCCATTGACATTCCAGGAGATCACGCGGTTATCCGCAGTCATAAAATCAATAGACTTTTTCATCTGCTTCAAGAAGCGCATTGGACTGAGATTATGGGCTGTAAAACACAACTGTCCTTTTCCATACTGTGCCACATACTCAATTAGCTTACAAAGATATACATCATTGATATTGGCGTCCAATTCATCAATAAACACAATGCCACCCGAGCTTGCAAAATCAAAGCTCTCGAACATTCGCATCAGTTTCTTGATACCGGTGCTTTCAAACTCTTCATTAATCTTGTAACCTCCATAATCAAAATTCAGTGTGCACCGATAGACATCTCCATCCTCTGTCCGATCAATGAGAATTCCCTGAAGGTCCGGCTTAAACTTTTTCAGAAACTGCTCCAATCTTTCTATCTGATTCTCATATTCCTCAAATTCACTTTTAGATACATATTCTTTCAGTACGCTTCCCTGCATCTGCCGTTTCATATTTCGAAGAAAGTCTCGCCATTTCACCTCCGCATCCTCCGCAAGATTCAGCATATTTTGCATAGACTGGTTCAGGAAAAAGCGGTCATGCCGGTCTTCCTCATTCAGATAAGCCTTAATAGACGCAGCAAAATAAGCTACATCAATCAGACGAAGAACAAATCTGCTGTTCTCCGTTCTATGATAGATTCTAGGAAACAAGGATATCATGCTCCTCTGGAGCAGCAGATTTGCTGTAACTGTTCGGATTTTCTCTGCATCAGCTTTCTTGCCTGCTACAGAACATATTTCGCCATTTTCCACAGCATAGATCATTTGTCCGGTCGACTTGGGATTTGATCTTGGTTTCACTGTCAAATCTTCCCTGCTGATAACATATCCCCCCTCTTCCGGGTGATTTTCCACGCAGACATGATATTTTACAATTTCGCTTTTTCCTTCTGTATTGTTCAGGAACTCTGCTGTAATCTCCAGATACTGCATTGTCTTATTCACCAGATTTTGCAGCATTTCCTGTGTCTTGGAATCACTAAGATATCCGGCATTCAAAATCAGTTCACGCAGAATCTTAACTCCTGTGATCACTGCAGTTTTCCCTACGCCATTTTCTCCGTAAATTGACTTCACCCGATAATCTTGCGCATTGAAGTTTTTCGATATGGTCTTCTTGTAAAAACGAAATGAGATGGGTTTCTCAATGTTCTTCACTCCGCACAGTTCAAGGTTCAACAAAAAAATACTCATCATTTTTTCCTCCTGAGGCAAGTGTAGCACGAAAATTGAGATAAATATACATTTTGTATTTATTTATGATTATTTTATGGCTACAGACTTCACTATAAGGCAAAACAATCTGTTTCTTCCTCGAAAGCCTCTGCAGACAGCTTCCCGACAGAAGAATCGGTCCGATTTCGAAGGCACCAACGCAGGCTGCATAGCAGGATCCGGCACGCTTCGTCTTCGCTTATGGAGGCTTTTTATTCTGCTTCTGATCACCTCTCTTCTGTTCTCTTCTCTGCTGTCCGGAAGCTTTGCGGATACATGGAGCGGAGCAGATGGGTGGATGATGGGATTTCTGGTACAGGCGCTTTCGCTTTTCTTTGCCTTTCTCTTTTCTTTTCCGGTATCCGGTGACGGGGAGCATGCCCGTAAATTTGGAACATACTGCCTTTACGCAGGAGCCGGAATTACGATTTTTCTCGGAATTGCCAATCGCTTCCGGTTCTATCCTTTTTCCTATATGGGGATCGATTACACGTATCTGTCGACTCTGGGAAATATCGACTGGTTCTGCGGATATCTGTCGGTTGTCGTTCCAATTCTCATGGGGGATCTGTATCTGGCAAGGCTGAACCGGCAATCCGGCCGGACGGTTTATGTAAAAGAGCTGCTTCTTGTGATGTCCTTTCTGATTCTGATTTTATCCGGAACCGAGAGCTGCTATCTGATTCTGGGGGTCTGCTTTGTCTCGCTGGCAATCGTCAGTGTTCAGAACAGGGCCGGTCTTCCTGCCTTTCTGGAGCAGCTGGTTGCCTTCTGCCTGCTGCCGGTTCTTCTTCATATTTGCCTGATCACCAGGAGACCGGAGCTGGACCGGTATCTGTATGAGAATACGCAGGGAATCTCCTGGAGGCTGATTCATGATTGGTACGGGGTCGCTCTTCTGGCCGCAGCGGTGTCGATCCTGTTGTGGAAATCTCGGATTCGGAATGCCACTTCCCGCCACGCCGCCCCGGTCAAAAAGCAGAAGGATGTCACCTGTGTGGGGCATCTTCGCTGTTTTGAACTGCTCTGCCTTGCAGGGGCCGTGCTGCTTCTGCTGGTTCAGGTGCTGCTGCCCGGGCTGTATTCGGATCGCTTCGGCTCCTCGCGCGGCCTCATCTGGAGCACCTGCTCCGAAATTTATCGGGGCCTTCCCCTTTCGCAAAAGCTCTTTGGGATCGGCCCCGACTGTCTGTATTCTTATCTGTTAAGCCATCCGGAGTACCGTTCTGTTTTCCTGAATCGGTTCGGAATGGATATCATGAATGCGCACAGCATTCTCCTGAACCGGCTCCTGACGACAGGACTTATCGGGATGATGCTTTATCTTGTTATCATCGTATTGTCATTGCGAATCTGGAATCGGAAGCTTCGCTCTCTTCCTTACATTATGATGCACCTTTGCTATCTTGCGGTCGGGACAGTGCTTTTTGATCAGATCACCTGTCTGCCGCTGATGCTGATCCTGATGGGAATCGGGATCCGTCAGGAATGAAGCGCAGGTTGCAGTAAGCGCTCCCCTTACACAAACATCGCCATGTAGAGCGGCATGGTTACAATCCCATTCTCCGCAGTTCCGACATTGCCGTCATGGAACTTATATGCCAGAGGAATTTCCCTGTGATCCATGAGCCAATTCAAGGACGGAGCTGCCGAGTTTCCGCTTTTGACTTCAATTGGAAGGATGGCACCGTCCTTTTGCGTCAGGAAATCAATCTCTTTCTTCGTTGTTTCATTTTTATAGAAGTAGAGCGGGAGTCCTTTTTTGCTCAGAATATCCGCAATCAGACATTCATACAATCCGCCCTTGGAATTTGCCTGCAGCGTGTTTTCAATGATATGCTGCTTCAGACCGAAATCCTTCATTGCGATAAGAAGTGACAAATCCGTCGTATACGCTCTGAAGAAGTCATCTCTTGCGTAATCGCCCAGATCATACATGACATCTGTGACCAGTCTGGCGGTTGTAATAATGTCTGCCGAGAGAAGCCACTCAATGCTGGAGTAATATTTCTGTGCTCTTCCTCCCTTTTCCACTTCCTTATATTGAAACTTATGATTCTCTTTATCGAGTAATTGCTTTCCCAGCGAAAGGTAGCATTTTTCTGCCTTCACCTTTTCTTCTGATTTTGCATAATGAGCAATATCGTACCGATATCCGGTCAGAAGCTGGCGCTGGATCCGGTCTGCACTCCGATAGTCTTTGTTTTTCACATAGTCGTCGATGACCTCCGGCATCCCGCCCAATGCAAGATACTCTCTTAAACAGGCCATCATGACGCTGTGGATTGCCTCAGGAACCATGACTCTCTTTTCAAACATCTCCCTGAGCTTGTCGATCAGATCATTCTGAACGCCCTTGCTCCATAGGAATTCCTCGAAATCAAGTGCAGACATGTGCAGATATTCGACATAACCGACCGGATAGGAGGACGCTCTGTGATAATCGATTCCAAGAAGAGAGCCTGACGCAATCACATCATATCTCCCGTCAATACTCCAGAATTTCAAAGAAGTAATCGCTTCCGGACACTCCTGAATTTCGTCCAGAAAAATCAATGTTTCCCCCGGCGATATTCTACGTTCCGGATAGCGAAAGCGCATTGCTGTAATCATAGAGTCCACATTCAGATCTCCAAGAAAAATATCCTTGCTGGAGCTTGTTTCTTTGAAATTGATCGTCAGGACCTCTTGATAAGCCTGTCTGCCGAAATTTTCAATTGCATAGGTTTTCCCAACCTGTCTTGCCCCAAGGACAACCAGGCACTTTTTTCTGGCATTGTTTTTCCAATCCCATAACTGCTTTGTAATTTTTCTTTCCAGCATCTCTGTCTCCAATTGCAGTCTTAATTCGCAAAAATCCATATATCAACATTTCCGTTTTCTAAAATGTTGATATATGGACATATTATCGTTCCGAAATGTTGATGTGTCAATTTTCCAGATTCTTCTTCGATCTCCTCCGGAACATTCAATACGATTTCAACACCTTCAGATGTCCTCTTCCAAGCTCGCCCATCATCAGAATCAGTGCTATGTAAAACAATCCCATGTTGTAAATCATATATCTGGTCTGCGGGAAAATAATAGCTCCCACCACCATACAATTGACCAGTGTTCCGAGAAGAACCAGTGACGCAAGCAGAATCGTATCAACACACCGCTTCCCTTCTGCCGCATTGCATGAATTCTTTTCTGACGTCCGGAATGAATCACCGGACTTGTGTTTTTCCCTCTGGAGCAGAAGAAATAAAGCCGACAGATAGGAAATCCACAGGACCAGAGATGCCCAGTTGAGCACCGTGCTGACACGAAGGACGGTATTGACAAAGCCCTTGCGGACATTGTTGATCCAGAGATACAAAAGACGTCCGGGATTCTGTCGGATCAGCACATGCTCCAGACTCTGACAGACCTGATCCGTCGCAATCGCAAATTCCATGCTCCCCGGGATCAGATCCGGCTGATTCGTTCGCACATAGCTGTCCACAAGAGGATCCAGGACCTCAAAGCCGATGATGTCATAGCTGTCCGCATAGTGTGAGCAGAGCTCCACCCAGGAGCCAGACGGTGCATCCACATACCGAAGCTGCTGCCCTGCAAGCTCTTCTTCAATGCTGAGGAAGAGCTCACGCAGGTTATCCGCGTCATCGGGTGCAGCTTTTTCATTCGATACAAACAGCTCTGCATCCTCCTCGGTAACTGTGTAGAGCAGCGTACTGTCAATCTTATCCGCACTTCCTGTATGGAAGGACCACACACCGTGGAACGTCAGGTTATAAATGTGTCCGATCAGAAAAATCAGAACTCCTGCACAAAGAAGTGCCGCAGCATCCCGGAAGAGCCAGCTCAGCGCCGCTTTTCGTGTTCCTGTTTTACCGCAGCATTGCTGCCCGCTTTGATTTGCGGCCTGATTTCCGGTTTTCACGAAGCTGCGGTACCGGATCAGGAGCCGCAAATCTGCAAAAATCGCAGCAGCTGCAAAGATGATCAGGGTAATGGTCAGCTGCTTGTGCTGGGATGCACATAAAACCATCATCAGAACAGAAAGCCGGAGATATCTCTTCCAGGATGTTTCGTTTCCGAGCTCCATTCTGCGGCGCTGCCTCAGATACTGAAAAAGGCTCAGAAGGAACAGGATATAAAAGGAAACGCCAAAGCCTTCTGTCATAATACTCTGCGTGTAGGTTGATCCCCGTTTTGCCCCGAAGCGATTCAGAAGATCAACGCCCCACATCACAAGATTTGCCGCAGCAGCATAACGAAGCTTTCCGCTGATTTCATAGCAGAGCTTCGAAAGAAGCCACACCGTAACAGCCGCAAGAATCGACTGGACTACAATAACCGCCATCAGATAGAGCGGCTCCATCGCAGGTGCTTTTCCCCCGAGACGGTCCGTAAGATCCCAGCCGTGCACCATCACATTTTCACCGAAGAGCTTGCGCATAAGCCACAGGAAGGTGGGATAGATCGGCTCTCTCGTGTAGTCCATCGTGGCGTAGCTGTTCGAATCCCGGCACCAGACCGGCCCGTCAATCAATGCGAAGCCAATATAGGCTGCAAGGTTTGCAAAAAGGATCAAAGGACTCCAATGCTCTTTGATCCGGCAGGACAGACTGCGCCGCTTAGTCCTGCTGTTGTTCATGTGGTTCATAAATACGTTTCTCCAGATTTTTCGATTGAATTTATGCTTTTGCCCAGACTGCTTAATCATGACTGCATTTCAGTCTGGGTTACAATTTCTTGCTCTCTGTCCTCCGGCACTCTTTCTGCACAGAAAAATCATCAGAATCACTCCGGCAAGCGACACAAGAATCCCCGCCGTTCCGCCGGGCGTGCGATATATCAACCGGATTTCGTGGTTCCCTGCCTCAATCGGCATGCCAAGATACATCAGATTTGCTTTCTGCAGCTCGGCCTTTTTTCCATTATCATACACCGTCCAGCCCTTGCTGTACGGGATGGAGAACACCAGATACCGGTCCTGCTCCGCATTCACCGTTCCTGTGATCTCACTGCTTGCAAAAGACACCGGATTCCGGTGAAGGTCGACATCCGTCATCGTGCAGACAAGCCGGTCCACCGCATGCCGCATCATCTCCTCTGTCGGCTGGACAACAACGGCAAGCTCTGACATGGAATAGATTCCTTCGCTCTGGAACGTAATTTCCAATGCATCTGCTCCATGGCTCCGGTATCCCATGTTGATGGCAAAATCCTTCCAGCCACTGTAATACTGGTTGATTTCCGTTTTATAGTTCAAAGTCTTGTCCGTCAACGCAGTACCGTCTCGCAAGGCAGTGACATGGATGGGATAAATTTCCTGCATTTCTGCCTGGGTATCCGATTTCTCGTCTTCCCCGTTTTTCACGTCGAGTGGTCCGGCGTCAAGATCACGCAGCACCAGATAGGTTTCCGCCTCTTCTGCTGCCTCAAAGCGAAGCGTTACCTTCGCGCCTTCCTTCGTCACACGAAAGCACGGGGCAGAGGCTTCTGCAGCATACGAAACGCCGTCTCCGGTTTCTACAGTGTACGTGCGCTTTTCCTCTGAAAATTCCGGCTGCACCTGCTCCAGACCGCTTACTCTGGCTTGCAGGCCTTCTTCATTCCCGGTTTCCTGACGGTCCTCATTTCCGACTTCCTGACGGTCCTCATTTCCGGCATTCATCCTCTCTTCATCTTCAAGAACAACGCCCTGAAGCAATGCCTCCTGGCGCTCAGTCAGGTCCATCGCATCAAACGCGCTTCTTTGAACAAAACCGGTATAGGTATAGCCAATCGGCAGTGCAAATGTATTCTGATAAATGTGGTAGGTCGGTACCACGGGCTCCCAGCTGTCATCGCCGTACACGGCACCTGATTTTTCCTGAAGGCTCTCCGCGGAATTCCAGGCTTCCACGGTTCCGCAGTCTGCAAAGCCGTACGGAACAAACTGCTTCTCGTAATCATTGTCGTAGGCAATGGTGTAATATTTTACCCCGGCAAGCGCCTCCAGCGCAGTCCGATCGTCCAAGCCGGTATAGCTGAAGTTCTGCTCCTCATTCACGCCAAGCGCCTTGAAGAAATCGGCTACGGAACCGTTTGCAAGGCTCCAGCAGAACTGCGTCGAGGAGGTCTGTGTCTGCGTTCCCGCATTGTAGGTAAGGTCCCGGCCGGTATAACGGTAAAACACCGGATTCTCCACTGCGGCCGCATACTGCGTCACCGCAGCCGACTCATTCCGGTTTGCGGCAATCATGTACTCTTCTGCCGTCTGCTCATCCGCAAATTCCGACGGAAAGCCGTTCTGACCGGTGCCGCCGTTTTCTCCTGCAGGGATGCGTATGTAACCGATTACAATATTCAGCGCAAGCGTCACAAGGACAAGCGAAAATGCGAGGCCCCGGCCAATGTTTTTCCCCCGGAAACGGACCTGCTCATCGCTCCAGACAACCGTAAGGACAAAGGCGAACAGGAATTCTACAGCAAACGTCCACCGGTTGATCACATACGCTCCGCCATTCATCACATAACCGGCAGCAGGAAGACACAGCATCACAGCCGCGCCGATGACTGCAAGCTTCAGCTGCCCGTGCCCCCGCAGGAAAAACAGTGTGATCACCGCCGCGATGCAGACAACCGACAAGCAGAGCTCGGTGTCATACAGCGGATGGTTGATAAAGGTCACCGCATTTTTCAGAAGCTCCGAATAATATTCCTTCTCATAGAAAAGAGGCAAGCCATACGATGTGGCATTTCTCGGATCGCTTTGAAACTGCACCAGAATCGGGATCAGCACCGCGCCTGCTGCCATCGTTCCCGCGGCGGCATAGCCAAGAAGCTGCAGAATCCTGCGGAGTGCCTCCGGAATCCAGCTTGCGCAGTTCCTGCGATGTGTTTGCCCCGCTCCTGCGGTGCCAGCGCCTGCATTTCGGATCGCCTGTTCTCCGCGCGTCCTCGCGATTACCCGCACCAGTGCATAGGCCGCGGTCATCAATGCGAGCATGTAGAAGAAATAGAAATTGGACAGGGCCGCAAGCCAGACGGTCACAAGGAAAATACGCGGCTTCCTCTCCCGCAGAACCTTCTCGACGCCAAGGAAGAGAAGCGGCAGATAGATCATCGGGGTCACGAAAAACGGATGCAGCATTCCAAGATACAGCACGGTCCCGCTGAAAACATAGCAGAGCGCACCGCATAAAATCTGGAACGAACCGGAACCTGTGGTCGTGCAGCTCCCGGTTCCATGGAGCTGCTTTCTTCCGATCATATATTCTGCATACGCAGAAAACGAAAGTCCTGCGAGATACGGCCGCAGCAGGATCAGAAATTCGAAGTAATATTTGGTAAACCGTTCCGGAACGAATACCGTCAATGCCGTCAACGGCTCTCCGATGCAATAATAGTGGAGCGTTGTCAGAACATCCGATCCATATCCAAGGCCGAGGGACCAGGCCTGCGGCGTAAGAGAATGATCATGAAGAAGATGCCACAGATTCCCCCGAAGCCACTTCCCGTAATAGGCAAGTGCGCGGAGATGCTGCCTCCATGCATCCGCATGGTAGACCAGCGAACGGTTTTGCAGCCTGAAGAAAAGGACCAGGAGTCCAGCCAGAATCAGATACAGAATGGTATATATCAGAAAGTACCGCAGTCTGCGGTTTGATTTGCGCTTTTTCAACATGTTTTCCTCTTCGGCACCAACTTCGATTCCATAGTGTTCAATATCCTGCAGGACATCCTCGGGAGGGCGTTCTGCGTTTTACGGTACCAGCCTTCTCACAAGCGGAATCTTCTTCAGCAGCCATGTAATTCCCGCACTTAGAAAGAAAATACCGACTGCCCCGCCCAGTCTCCAGCTAAGCTTTGTCGTCTGAATATCCCAAAGGCGAGGCAGACCGACCACGAAAAAATAATGAATCAGATAGATTCCATATGTAAGAGAGGACAGGGACACCACATGTTCCCGCACCGCTTCCATCCTGCTTCCGAAAAGCTTCTCGTAGTCTGCGTATTTCAGAAATACAAAAACAGCAGCTGCCTGCAGAAAGGCCGGAAAATTCGTATATCCCTTAAAGGTAACATCGACTCCGATCTCCCCCTCGGAAGCAAGGATCGTCCCGATAAACTGCATCAGCCATCCAATGATCCCGAGCAAATAGAAGGCACACCGCGTCTTCCTATCCAGATCCACGCGGTCCAGAACATACCCGAGCATGACATAAATCAGATATCCTCCCGCGATCGGAGGAATCAGCTCATGGTTCATCTGAACATCAAGAAGCCGACAGACAAGCGGCAGAATGCAGACAAAGAACATCCCACAGAGAATTGCATACAGATATGTGCGTATCTTATGCTCCACTCGGCTCAGAATCGGCATCGACAGATAGGCACCAAACAAAGGGAGGAAGAACCAGTATATGGAAAAGGTTTTTGCATTCAGGATATCATTCAGAACTCTTGGAAAGCTCCAGTCTATGGCTCGTTCATAAAGAGCCGACAGATACAGCTCTGCCGCAAGGCTCCAGAACAGAAACGGAATCAGAGTACGCGATATTCTCTTTTTCAGAAATTCCACCGTGGAATACCGCTCCCGATAATCCAGCAGGTTGGCGCCGGACAACATGAAGAACACCGGAACCGGCCAGTAAAAAAAGGTTTCCAGAAAGCAGGAGGTGATCCAGAGTCTCCCTCCCGGCTTTGTCCAGAAAACAAAATTTGTATGAAGAATGATCACTCCGAGGCAGGCTACCACATTCGCAGCTGCCATGTAGAATTTTTTCTCATTTGTTTTCGTATGACACCTCCGCTTCAGGGACAGTTAACTTCAGAGACATTTCACTTCAGGGACAGTTCGCTTCAAGGACAGTTCACTTCAGGAACATTTAGTTTTCTGCAGATGTCTTCCAGAATCTTGCAGGTCCTTGCCACGCCCGCAGCAATGCAATACTCCATCAGAGCGGTGTCGCGGTTTCTTTCATAAATTCGGAATGCCTGCCGGTATTTGGACTGATTCAGAGGAGTGATATTCCTACCAATCGGGATGCATTTCCCTGTTCCAATTCATCCCTGCCAGACATTTCCTGCAAATCAGGATGCATCTCCGGCCGGAAAATCATCCCCGCCGAAGCATTCCCGCCAATCAGGATGCATTCTATCGATGAAAAGCATCTCTTGGCGAGAGTTTTGCCGAATTGAGATGCTACTCCTTCGAAAAGGGAATCTCTGGCTGATGCATTCGCAAATCCGTCTTCTCGGATTTTGTCTCATCCAAGTATAACCATGGTATAAAAAATCCATACATCAACATTTTACCTCAAAAAATGCCGACGTATGGATATTATTGTTGTTTTTAACCGCTTGAGATGTCAACCGGCATCGCACGCGATCGTGATGGAATCCGGTCAGTAGCGCAGATCGTTGCGACACGAAGCTTCGGCTTCATGCTTCCTCCAGCGCATAGCCAAGGACACTCGCCGCTTCCCGGCAGAGCTCCTGAAACTGCAGGTTGAGCCGGCTTCGGATTTCATTTGCGGGAATCGTGTCGGAATCCGGGAGTACCGGATGCTGCCGCGATCCTGTTGAAAGGGACGCCAGAATGCCGGGGTGCTTCGCGTTGTTCAGGATGATCCGGCTCGCAGCCTCATTCCGATCAAACGGATAACCCTTCAGAATGTCATAGGTGGACAGAATATCCTTGCCAAGGTCCGATGACATTCTGCTGTTTTCCAGCTGCTTCAGAAGCTGCTCCAAACTCACGCTTCTTACTTTCATAGGCGAATGGCTCCTTTCTGAAATCACAATTCAGGTTGCCTTTCGCCTTATCATACGATATTTTCTGTTAATTTGGTTGCGCTATTTTTCTGTTTAAGCTTTTCTTAGCACGACTTTTGCGTTCCAGGCGGCTCTCTCCGCCGAAAGTCAACTCTCCCCGCCGAGAATCAGTTCGCCCCGCCGAGAATCATCTCTCCGCCGAAAAGTGGCTCTCTCCACCAGATCCTCTCTGGAAAGGACTGCGCTTCCGACGCCTTCTCCGCTGAGCACATCCTGCGCAAGCTTCGCCTTCTGCTGCTGGAGAGCAAGGATTCTTTCTTCAATGGTGCCCTTCGCAACAAGCTTGTAAACCGTAACGACTTTTGTCTGTCCGATCCGGTGTGCGCGATCGCTTGCCTGGTTCTCCGCTGCCGTGTTCCACCAAGGGTCGAAATGAATGACGCTGTCCGCCCCCACGAGGTTCAGCCCTGTTCCGCACTTTTGCTCCACAGGGATTATTTCGCCCGACTGAATGCATCCCTGTTTTTCTTTTTTTCACCACAGGGATTATTTCGGCCGGTCAGATAAGTCCCATCGCTGAAAGCATCTCTGCCAGGCCATTCCATCATCTTCACATTGTTCCGAGGCAAAACAACAGCACCGGCAGGCAACTCCCCACCACTGATTGATTCGGGCCAGATTACAGTTTCCAAGAAATGGAGCATACTCATTTTCTATTTTGTGATAAGAAGTGTATCAAAAAAGACAGCAAAAGCGGGGGCCAAATGCCCCCGCTCCGGTTCATACTGTCCGAAAAATTTTTTCGATGCGCCTGCGTACCTTCCGCCGACCTCTGTGCCAATCATTCTGCCGGTCTTTCTGCGCATACTTTTTTACGCGAACTTCACAGCCGTGTTCAGTGCGATCTCCATCATATCCGTGAAGCTGTCCTGGCGCTCCTGTGCGGAGAGAGCCACCGGCTTGAAGAGGTGATCGGAAATGGACAGAATAGCCAGTGCCTTCTTGTGGTTTGCACATGCTGTCCAGTACAGGCCGGCTGCCTCCATCTCAACGCAGAGGTGTCCGAAATCGCGAAGCTTCTCGTTCACGCCGGTCTGCGGATAATAGAAGAAATCCGAGGTATAAACCTTGCCAACCTTGTAGTTGCAGCCCTGTGCCTTGGCATTCTCAACCGCCTCTGCGAGCATGTCGTAATCTGCGCAGGCTGCCAGCTGTCCGGGAATTCCGTATGCGTTTCCATAGTTGGAGTTGCTGGATGCTGCCTCCGCGATAACAACGTCCTTCGCATCTACATCCATGTCCAGTCCGCCGGCAGAGCCGATGCGGATGATGGCTTCCACACCGAACTGGCTGTAGAGCTCCTGCGTGTAAATGCCGATGGACGGAACGCCCATGCCGTGACCCATAACGGAAATTCTCTTTCCCTTGTACGTTCCGGTAAAGCCCAGCATGTTGCGGGTGTCGTTGAAGCAGACCACGTCGGTCATGAACTTCTCGGCAACAGCCTTTGCGCGGAGCGGATCGCCCGGCATCAGAACAACCTTGGCGAGCTCATCCTTTACTACGATACTTGCGGAAATACTTTCTCTCGGTTCCATATTCTCTTCCTCCTGATTATGTGAATCCCTCTGTCTCCTGCTGTGCTGCCGCCTGTCTCCGGAAAACATTTCCCCGGCACCCCAGCAGCTTTTCTGACGGCCGCACCTTACCGGTCGAACAGCTTCTTCAGGTTCTCTTCAAACGGCGGGTAAACAATGCCGCGCTCCGTTACGATTCCGGTCAGAAGCTCATGATCGGTCACGTCAAAGGACGGGTTGTAGCTCTTGACCTCCTTCAGTGCCATCGGCTCCGCGTACCACATATCCTTGACTTCCTCAGGATCACGCTGCTCGATGTGAATGTCATCTCCTGTCGGCGTGTCGAAGTCAATCGTGGAGGACGGTCCCAGGGTGTAGAACGGGATTCCGTAGTGCTTTGCCAGGATCGCGACACCGGAGGTGCCGATCTTGTTGGCAAAATCGCCGTTTGCCGCAATGCGGTCGCAGCCGACGAATACCGCGTTCACCCAGCCCTGCTTCATGACGATGGATGCCATGTTGTCGCAGATCAGAGTCACATCGATGCCTGCCTTCTGAAGCTCATAGGAGGTCAGTCTTGCACCCTGAAGGAGCGGTCTTGTCTCATCGGCAAATACGTGCAGCTTCATGCCCTGCTCCGTTGCATAGTAGATCGGAGCCGTTGCCGTGCCGTAGCCAAGGCAGGCAAGATAGCCTGCGTTGCAGTGTGTCAGAATGCCGTCGCCGTCCTTGATGAGCGTTGCGCCGTATTCTGCGATTCTGCGGGTCATCTCGGTGTTCTCTTCCTCGATTGCCTTTGCTTCCTTTCCAAGGAGCTTTACAATCTCTGCCACCGGCTTGTCGCTGTTGTCTTCCACCACCTTGATCTGACGCTTCAGCGCCCAGGACAGGTTCACTGCCGTCGGGCGGGAGCTGTTCAGGTAGTCCGCCTGCTTCCGGAACTTCTCCAGAAACTCCGGATAAGGCAGCTCCTCATAGCGCTGTGCCAGCACATACATGGAATATCCGGCAAAAATACCGATCGCCGGTGCGCCTCTTACCTGCAGCAGCTTGATGGCCTTCCATGCCACCTCTTCCTCATGAATTCTCAGATACTCCTCGTGATTGGGAAGTCTTGTCTGGTCCAGGATGATGACATCCTTCTCATCGTCCGACAGCTTGATGATGTCGAGACGCTTCTCGTTCTCACTGCTCATTTTGCATTACCCTCGTCTTTCTGTAATTGTTTCGGAACGCAGTTACATTGTAAGGCTCAGCCAAGGACAGCGTCAATGATCTCCGCGGGCCCCATTTTCACAAATCCGTCGGGATCCGTGAGAACGCCGTGCTCCAGATCCCAGTGCATGAGGTTTCCGCCCCGGTAGTCCAGCGCACACTCTCTGGTCGCATAGAAGCTGTGGCATCGGGGAAAATATTTTGCCATGGCAGCCTCTGCGACGGCGTAGGACTGCGTGGTCTTCTCTTCCTTTCCGGGCAGCATGCTGCCGGAAATCTGGACACCCGTGTTCGGGCTGCTGTGCGTCAGAACGACGCTCCCGTCCTCACACTGACCGATGGCAATCCAGACATGACCGTTCATGCTGACAATATCGCCGGGACGGTACTCCGTGATCTCCTCGTTCGGCACGTAGGTGCCGAAGCCGCGCTCTGCAAAGGTTTTCGCCATTGTCGTGGAGCTCATAACATAGCCCGGAATTCCGGGCTCCTTCTCCAGCGTGTTGTAAAGCGTCCAGCCGACGAACCCGGAGCAGTCGAGTCCGTGTCCGAACTCGAAGCGGTGCTTGTCGTAGTCGTAGGTGCCGGCATTTTCATCGAAAAACCTCTTCCACTCCGGATTCAGTCCGATCCGCATGCCGTCCTCTCCGGCTCCGGTGTCCTCCCTGTTCCAGCCGCCGCCCCAGACGTACAGCGTCTGGCCGCAGGGCCGGAAGGCATTTTCAAATAAATTTCTAAGTGTAGGCATTTTGATTCACTGACCTTTCCTGATGCTCCCGATTTTTTTCCGGCATGAAACCCGGATCGCGCGGAGCTCACTTTCCATTCCTGATTTTCTCTGCAAAATACGTAAACAGCGGCTCGCCATCCGCAACGCCATCCTTTGCTGTATCCCAGCAGTTCTTCTCCGGGTGCCACTGAACGGCATAGATCGGAAGGCTCCTGTGCGCCATGAACTCGATCACGCCGTCATCGCTCTTCTGCAGAACCTCGAGGCCTTCCCCGACCTTGCCGATCGCCTGGTGATGATAGCTGTTGGTTACGACATGCTCTCCGTAGAGCTTCGCTAGAAAGCTTCCGGGGACGATGTCCGTCTCATGGTACTCTCCGGTTCCAAGCCCCTGGTGATAGGAGTGATGCTCCCTTTTTCCGTCCGGAAGATCCTGGATGATATCTCCGCCGAAGCAGACATTGATGACCTGTGCACCCTTGCAGATGCCGAGAATCGGCTTTCCTTCCTCTGCAAATCTCCGGCACAGCGTAAGCTGCGTCACATCAAGCTCATGATCGATGTCCCGCGATCCGTTCATTTCCTGGTGGAAGAAAACAGGATCAATGTCATCACCGCCCGGCAGAATCAGTGCGTCGTATTCCTCGATGCTCTCCGGAATTTCACGGGTGTTGACACATTCCGCGCCGAAGTGCGACATGGCCTTGATGTAGTTAGGTGTGTCAAGATTTGCAATCAGAACCTTCATAATACGGAATCTCCTTTTTCATACTGTCGATTATACATAAAGCTGCAGGCGAAAATCCACTCCGGGATTTCGCCTGCAGCTCTTCCTTGGGCTGTCAGCCATTTTAATCTGTAATCTGAATGGATTAACTTTGCTCCAGCTCCTTGCGGTAATCCGCAAGCTCCTTCTCATTCGCCAGAATAAAGTGTCCCGGCAGGATTTCGCTCCACACCGGCTTATCCGTCGAATAGTCGTGCATGGAAGGATCGTACACGATCAGCTTCTTGTTCTTCTCCTCCTCCGGATCCGGCTGGGGGATCGCAGACAGAAGTGCCTTCGTATAAGGATGCAGTGGATGACGGAACAGCTCCTCCGACTCCGCAAGCTCTACGATCTGACCCTTGTGAATGACGGCAATGCGGTCGCAGATGAAGCGGACCACGGACAGATCATGTGCAATGAACAGATAGGTCAGTCCGCGCTCCTTCTGGAGGTGCGACATCAGGTTCAGAACCTGCGCACGGATGGAGACGTCCAATGCGGAGATCGGCTCATCCGCCACGATGAACTTCGGATCCATGACAAGGGCTCTTGCAATACCGATTCTCTGTCTCTGACCGCCGGAAAATTCGTGCGGGAAGCGGCTTGCAAACTCCGGAAGAAGTCCGACGTCGGAAAGTGCACGGTCAACCTTCTCCTGCCGCTCCTCCTCGGTCAGATGATGACCCGGAGAATACAGTCCCTCTGCAACGATGTATCCGACCTTCGCGCGCTCATTCAAAGAGCTCATCGGATCCTGGAAAATCATCTGAATGTCCTTGGTGACCTGATGATCCTCCTCCCTCGACAGCTTTCCGGAAATTCTCTTTCCGTTAAAACGAATCTCGCCCTCCGTCACCGGATTGATCCGGATGATGGAGCGGCCGATCGTTGTTTTCCCTGAGCCGGATTCTCCCACAAGGCCGAAGGTCTCTCCCTCGTAAATATCAAAGCTGACATGATCCACTGCGGTAAAGGGGTGCCGCTTGGAGCCGAACTGGACCTTGATGTGGTCCACTTCAACCAGTTTCTTCCTCTCAGTCATCTGCGGACGCTCCTTTCTGTGACATATCGGCAGCCCCGGTCTCAACAGAGCTGCCTTCTTCCGTTCCCGGAACCGGAACGCCCCTCAGGGGAGCCGAAAGGCCGAGGGCCTTTCCCTTCTCCTGCAGAACGCGGATGTGCTCCGGCGGAGCAATCTGCGGGGCTCTCGGATCCAGAAGCCAGGTTCTTGCCATATGCGTCGGTGTCACCTGGAACATCGGAGGTCTCTTTACAAAATCAATCTTCAGAGGGTGCGGATTTCGTGCCGCAAAGGCATCCCCGTGCACCTCCTTGAACAGGTTCGGAGGCGTTCCGACAATGGTATACAGATCCTGACCCTTCACGCCAAGCTGCGGAAGGCTCGACAGAAGCGCCCAGGTATAAGGGTGTCTCGGATCGTAGAAGACCTCGTTGCAGCTTCCGATCTCGACAAAATCGCCTGCATACATAACCGCAATGCGGTCCGCAACGTTCGCCACCACGCCAAGGTCATGCGTGATGTAAATGGTGGTCAGATCGTACTTCGCCTTCATCTCCTTGAGGATACCAAGGATCTGCGCCTGAATGGTAACATCCAGCGCCGTCGTCGGCTCGTCGCAAATGAGGATTTCCGGCTTACAGGCAACCGCAATCGCAATGACAACTCTCTGGCGCATGCCGCCGGAGAACTCATGCGGATACTGCTTGTAGCGGCGCTCCGGGTCGCTGATGCCGACATCGGTCAGAAGCTCATAAACTGCCTTCTTCGCCTCCTCGCCGTGCAGGTTCTGATGAAGCTCCACGGCCTCCTGAATCTGGTAGCCGATGGTCTTCAGCGGGTTCAGGGAGGTCATCGGATCCTGCATGACCATCGCGATCTTCCTGCCGCGGATCTGCCTCCAGTCCTCATTGGTGTGAAGCCTTGTCAGCTCCCAGCCGTCGTAGGAAATGCTGCCGCCGGTGATCCTGCCGTTTGCCGCATTCAGGCCCATCAGAGTCGACACGAAAACCGACTTTCCGGAGCCCGACTCGCCGACAATGGCAAGGCTCTCGCCCTTATAAACATCCAGTGAAATTCCGCGAAGTGCATGCAGCACCTGACCACGGAGGGTAAATTTGAAATCCAGATTCTTTACAGAAAGAAGGACTTCTCTGTTTGTATCGCTCATGTTCGTCCTCCCTTCCTCAGTTCATGTGATTCTTCGGATCCGCTGCATCCGCAAACGCGTTGCCGACGATGTAGAGAGAAATCGTAATCACCGCCAGAATCGCTGTCGGGAACAGGAGCTGATACCGAAGCTCCGGCTGGCTCATCAAAAGACGCCCTGCCTGAACCAGGTTTCCCAGAGACGGAATGTCGGTCGGAAGGCCGATTCCGATATAGGTTACGAAAACCTCATTTCCGATCGCCGCGGGGATCGCAAGGGAAATGCGAAGCGCGATGACCGACACCAGATACGGAAGCAGGTTCTTCGTGACAATTCTTCCCGTCGTTGTGCCAAGGCACCTGGACGCCAGGTTGTAATCCCGGTCACGGATGATCACAACCATGTTCCGGATAAAGCGCGCCATCGACAGCCAGCCCGTCAGACACAGCGCGAAAATAATCGTTCCGATGCCCGGATTCATGATATAGGAAATCAGGATCAGCACCAATGTCTGCGGAACGTTATCGAAGATGTTGTACAGCTCCGTGAAAAACGTATCCAGCTTTCGCACATAGCCCCAAAGAAGACCGATCAGAGTGCCGAAGCAGGCTTCAAACGCAGCAACGGCAAAGCCGATGCCGAGCGATGTTCTTGTTCCTGCCCAGGTTCTTGCCCAGAGGTCCTGTCCGATGGAGTTCGTACCGAACCAGAACTCGGAGCCCGGCTGATGGTTGATGATCTGAATGCCCGTCTGCGGATCGTTGTAGATGGTCTTCGGACTCTTCTGATTCGGCAGAAGTGGCTGAACAAACGTAAACGCAAGAACCGCAATGATGACGATCAGGAAGAACACCGCCACCTTGTTCTTGAAGAACGCACGAAGCGTTGCCTTCCAGTAGGAATAATTGGAATAGCCGCCGCGCTCTGCATCGGATTCGTCTGCTGCTGCCTCTGCAAACAGCTCCTCCTCCGGAAGCTCCCGGTAGCTCTCGTAGGGAGTCAGCTTCTTCTTCAGATCGGCTGTGATGGCATTCTCCAGCTGTTTTTCTTTCTCTCCTCGAATGGTCATGCTCTGGAGCCCTCCTTTTTCGTAAAGCTGATTCTGGGATCCACCAGTGCCATGAGCACATCACCCAGAAGAAGGCCAACGACAGAGATGGCCGCGTAGATGACTACCAGCGCCTGCACCATCGTGTTGTCCTGAATCTTAATCACCTGAACCAGAAGTCCGCCCATTCCCGGAATGGAATACAGGGATTCTACATATAAGGAGCCCATCAGGGTGAACAGAATCGAGTTCGGGATGTACTGAACCAGCGGAACAAATGCATTGCGGAAAATATGAACGCGGCTGATCTTGCCCTCCGGAACGCCCTTTGCTCTTGCCAGGCGGATGTAGTCCTTATTGGCCTCATCCACCATGTAGCGGCGAAGCCACATCGCATAGTACACGATGTTACCAAGAGACAGCGAGAACACCGGAAGAATCCAGGTGACCCAGTTGTCCGTATCAAACAGCATGGAAACACCGAACAGCTCGCTGCCGTAGAGCTGAATCAGCAGATGATAAACCGCGGACGGTACCGCCTGAACAATAACGATGAGCACCGTTCCGAATTTATCCCACAGCTTCCACCGGCTTCTCGTGGACTTCGCCATCGCAATTCCGAGAGGAAGTCCGACCGCCAGCGCGATCACCTCCGAGAGAAGACCCATCTCTATGGAGATCGGCGCCTTCTTCGCAATGATCTTCGCGATCGGGTATCCGTTGCGGTATTTGTTGGAAGTGCCGAGGTCTCCCTTTGCAAGCTGGCCGAAATACTTCGCGACCTGAACCGGTGCCGGATCCTTCAGTCCGAGCTTCTGCAGCGTGACATTGATCTGTGTCTGGGACATCTTCTCATAGTTGTTAAAATATCCCTCGATCGGCATTTTGCGGAGCAAAAGCAAGACAATGGTGATGACGATACACAAGGTAATGAGTGAGTGCACCAGTCGTTTGAGAATGTATTTACCCAAGGGGTACCTCCTGTTACGTGCCTTTGGATTTCCGCTGTGCTGTCCCGTTGAATGCTCCCATTGCGTTTCCGCACGGGATTTCTTCTGAAGGATTTTCGCACTGCAGTATGCACGTAAACCGGCAGGTGCGGTAGGCGCCTGCCGGATTGATTTGACGCATTACATTAATAATGCCTTTCTTGAAACGTGATTGCAATAAAAATATGTCTGTTTTGATTCAGGCGCCAAGGTTACTCCGCGCTCTCCAGAGCCTTGGTTCTTGCTTCTTCCCACTCAGCAAGTGCGGTGTTGAACTCATCCATGCTCATGGACTTCTCGCCCAGATGCTGGAACTTATATCTCTGAAGCGCTACACCGTAAGGAGCAAACTCTCCTTCCAGAGGATTGAGCTTGGATGCAGTATAGCCGCCGTCGTCGATCTTGAACGGAACGATGATTGCGTGATCGATCAGGAGCTTCTCAGCCTCTGCAAAAGCATTGAAGCGAGCCTCGTCGTCGGTGCAGATTGCCTCTGCCTCGGTTACCTTGTCGGTCCACTCCTGATAGATTGCCTGCGTTTCTTCATCCTCGGAGATATCCCAGAAGTTGTAGTTGTTGCCCTCTGTAAACGGCTCTGCCCAGGTCTGAGGATCTGCGTAGTCCGCGCCCCAGTTACACTTCATGAAGGCATATGCGCCGCTGCGGCGAACTGCGGAGAGGAAGCCGGTCTCGGGACCTGCCTGAACAATGATATCAATAAAGTCAGTTCCGAGAACACTTTCCATCTGCTGCTCAATAACCTGGCACTCCTTGTCCCAGTTGGTGGAAGAAGGGTTGTAAGGCATCAGGACCTTGACAGGGAACGTGCAGCCCTCCTTCTCCAGCTCTTCCTTCGCCTTGTCGCGGTACTCCACTGCCTTGGCTGCGTCGAAGCTGTCGCCGTTTGTGATGTCCTTCAGGGCATCATACTGTGTGTAATCCTTGCCGGCAGCTGCTGCGAAGTTTGCGGGAGTTACGGTGTTGTTCAGCAGCTTCTCCGGATTATAAGGCTCGGAAACGGTCAGGGCCTTGACGCGGTCCAGAGAGGCCATCAGAGCCTTTCGGAAGTTCTCGTTGTTGACTGCGAGCTTCCAGTTCTCCGGCTCGTACTGCGCGTCAAACTGCGGATCGAAGTTGAAGCAGAAGAAATAGCTGAAGGAGTTGTCCGGTCTGGAGCCATGGACCTGATCCTTAACAGCGTCATCCTTCAGCCAGGAATCCAGAAGGTCTGCGCTGATCGATGCATAATCGATCTCGCCATTCTTGTACATGTTGGCTTCTACGCTGGAGGCATCTGCATTATAGGTAGAAACCACCTCGTCCAGATAGACGTGATCCTTGTCCCAGTAGGATGCGTTCTTGGTCAGAACATGCTTCTCCTGAGGCTCATAGGTGGAGAGAACGAAGGCTCCGTTGTACCAGAGGCTCTCATTGTCAAGACCAAAGGAATCGCCGTACTCATCCAGGCATGCCTGGGAAACCGGCATATAGGAGGTATAGGAAACGATGCTCGTGAAGAAGGAGCAGGGAGCATCCAGCTTGTAAACCAGCGTGTAGTCATCGGGAGCTTCCACGCCGATATCCTCTGCGTTTACCGGATCCACAGGCTCGAGCTTCTCGCCGTCTGCATCCGTATCCTTTGTTCCGTTCTCGCTTGCCAGCATATAAGCGGTGTAATCATAATAAGCCTGCGCGTTGTGAACCACGGCGCCGGTGTCGTACATGTACTGGTTGTCAGACTCATGAGCTGCATCGTTTACGTAGCGTGCTGCCGCAACCCAGTCGTTTGCCGTAACATCGGCCATTTCTTTGCCGTTGTTGTCGACCCACTTCACACCCTTACGGATGTGGAAGGTCCACTCGGTCATATCGTCATTGGATTCCCAGCTTTCTGCAAGGCCGGGAGTAATGTTTCCGTACTGATCATAGTCCACAAGGCAGTCGATGATATTCGCGCTGATCGCGTAATCATTGGTGGTACTCGTGGTCAGATAGTTCAGAGTCTGTACTTCTCCGGAATAGAGGGATCGGAACGTTGTCTTTTCTCCGTTCTCTCCGCTGCCGGATGAGCCAGACGAGCCGCTGCCGCAGGCTGCCAGTGACAGTGCCATCACACCCGTCAAAAGGCCCGCAAGAATCCTGCCGGTTTTCTTCATAACTATTTCCTCCTTTTTCTGCAAAAAGACCTTCCTCCTCAAGCTGGAAACCGCCTGCGGCAGCCACTGCCGGATGCGGAAAAACAGGCGAGGTGCTTTCTGTATAATTGTATACGATAGTACAGCCTCACTGCTCATCTGTCAATAGAAAACACCCTGCCTTCCCGGTATGGTATAGAGAACACCTTGTCTTCCCGGTACGGAAATCATATCGGAAACACATTTCGCCGGATTGCATCCGGTGATACAATGATGCAAATGTTTTACCTTAAATATAGTTAGAGGAGGACGTCGGTATGAAATACATTGACATGCATTGTGATACCATCTCCGAAATCTGGTATTCCAGACTCCGGAAGGAGAACCAGACGCTGCGGAAGAACAACTTCATGATTGATCTGGAGCGGCTGAAAAAGGGTGACTGCCTGTGCCAGAACCTGGGACTTTTCGTGGATCTGCACCGAAGGGCTGATTTCGAGGAGAATCCTTTTGATCCGCAGGAAGCAGACGCTGCAAGTGCAGCCGCCGGGGCTTCCGTCTCTGCGGCGCCCGCTGCCGCGTCAGCCGCATCCGGCTGGAGCGGATCGGATTCCGAGGCGAGCGCTTCCGAGCCCGCGTATCTGGATCCCTGGCACACCATCTCCTGCCTCGTACAGGTTTTCAAGGAGGAGGTCGCTGCAAACTCCGATCTCATTTCCCAGGTCACCAATGCCAAGGAGATCCTCGCAAATGACAAGGCTGGCCGCATGTCCGCTCTTTTGTCCGTTGAAGAGGGCGGCTGCTGCAAGGGCTCTCTCGAGCACCTGAAGGAGCTCTACGATGCGGGGGCCCGCATGATGACGCTCACCTGGAATTACGAGAACGAGCTTGCAAGTCCCAACCATCCGGACAAGGAGCATTATTTTGCCTTCCGGCCGGTGAACGACCACGGCCTGAAAAAGCGCGGCGTGGAATTCGTGGAGGCAATGCAGGATATGGGAATGTTGGTTGACGTATCCCACCTCTCCGATTCCGGCTTTTATGATGTTTGCCGCATCGTAAAGGGACCCTTTGTTGCAAGTCACTCCAACGCAAGAGCTGTCTGCGGCTGCGGGCGCAATCTGACGGATGACATGATTCGGAAGCTCGCCGAGCACGGCGGCGTCACAGGCCTGAACTTCTGCCCGGAATTTCTGGAGCCGAAGGACAAGGATCCCCGCCAGAGCCTTTCCGCCATCGCGGCACACGCGCGGCACATCATGAACGTCGGCGGCAGGGAATGCCTCGGCCTCGGAAGCGATTTTGACGGAATCAGCGGACTTCTGGACTACGGCACCGCCGATACACTTCCGCTTCTTGCTGAGGGGCTCGAAAAGGAAGGCTTTTCGCAGGAAGAAATCGAAAGTATCTTCTATAAAAATGTACTTCGTGTATATAATGAAGTTCTGAAGTAATTTTGACAAAAACAGGAGGATCATCATGGAACCATTTCGCTACAACGACCTGGAGGCGCTTTCCACAGCACTTCCTACCGACATTGAGAGCCGCAAGGAATTCGGCGATTTTGACGGAGAAGCCCGTCTGATTGAACAGTGGCTTCAGAAGGACATCAGTGAGAACTTAAAAGCCAAGCTTCGCGTCGAGCGTGAGATTCTTAAGAGACTTCCGTCGGATTACCCGTATTCCTTCGAAGAAGCCTATGAAAGGGCGAAGACGGTCATCAAGGATCTGACTCCGGAGCAGTTCCGCGAGCTTCAGGACAAGGGACGCATCGACTGGATTTACGTAAACGGCAAGGAGCACTTTATCCACAGCACGGCCGGCACGCTCCGGAACGATGTCGAGCATGCAGCCCGCAAGGAAAAGGGCGGCGCTCTGCGCACGGAAACACCCGAATCTGCTCCAGGCAACACGTTCTGGCAGTCTCTCATCGACATGAAGAAGAACGGCTCCGACTCCTGGCGCTTCCGCATCCGTTTCACGCTCCGCGTGGACGACGATGCCTTCCGCCCCGGCAAAATCAAGGTTTACATCCCGGTTGTCTGCGCCTGCAGCTATGTCTCCGATATTAAGATCCTCGAGACCTCTTCCGATCATTACATTCTTGCAGACGAGAACGCTCCGCAGCGCACCATCTGCTATGAGGAGGACATCAGGGAGAATCACGATTTCTTCGTGGAGTACGAGTACACGGTAAAGAGCGTTTATCATGACCTTTGGACCGAGGAGGCCGTTGCCGCAAACCGCGCTGAGATGAACAAGCCTTATCCGGAAGAGGAGGTAAAGCCGGAGGATCTTTCCGAGCAGCAGCCTCACATCCGCTTCACTCCCTTCATGAAGGATCTTGCGCTTAAGATCACGGAGGGCTGTGAGACTCCTCTTGAAAAGGCGAGAGCCATCTATGAATACATCACAACGCAGGTGACCTACTCCTTCGTCCGCAGCTATTTTACCATTGAAAACCTCGGCGAATACGCAGCCATGAACCGCAAGGGCGACTGCGGACTGCAGGCTCTGATGTTCATCACGCTCTGCCGCTGCCTTGGCATCCCGGCCCGCTGGGAATCCGGCAACGAGTTCTATGAGGGGGATCCCGGAAGCCATGACTGGTCAATGGTCTATCTTGCACCGTTTGGCTGGCTCTATGTGGATCCGTCCTACGGCGGAGGTGCTTTCCGCAGCGGAGATGTCTGGAGACAGCGTCACTTCTTCGGCAACCTGGACCCGTTCCGCCTGCCCTCGAACCCGCAGTTCCAGAAGCAGCTCACGCCTCCGATGACCTATTTCCGCGACGATCCGTACGACAACCAGGCCGGCGAAATCGAGTACGAGGACGGCAGCCTGACCGGCGACCAGTTCACCTCCACGAGAAAGGTTACGCTCTCCGAGCACCTCTCCTGAAGTCTTACGTAATTTCCTGGCAGCTTCACGCCGTGCCGGATCCTGCCATGTCAGAATCCGGGCCGGCATGCCGGGGCAGAATTTCATCACAGAAAAATCCCACAGAGAAGCTTCTTTCCGGAATGATATGCTACCAGAAGCTCCCTGCGGGATTTCTATTTTTCTCAATTCATTTTTCAGCCTGCTGTTATGCGCAGGAAGCCGCCTGCCTCAGTTCTTCAGCTCCTGCGTGCGGACAAGCTGTGCGTACGCTCCGTTCTTCTCCATCAGCTCCTTGTGCGAGCCAAGCTCGATGATGCGCCCGTCCTCGATGACTGCAATGCGGTCGGCATTCTTCACCGTGGAGAGTCTGTGCGCAATCACAATGGTGGTTCTTCCCCTGGAGAGCTTCTCAAACGTCTCCTGAATTCTCGCCTCCGTGACGCTGTCAAGCGCCGAGGTTGCTTCATCCAGAATGAGAACCGGCGGGTTCTTCAGGAAAATCCGGGCAATGGAAATTCTCTGCTTCTGTCCGCCTGAAAGAAGGACTCCGCGCTCTCCGACGTTCGTCTCAAACCCGTCCGGCATCGCCGCAATATCCTCCGCAAGCTCCGCCTTCGCGGCAGCCTCCATCACCTCTTCCATCGTGGCATCCAGCCGTCCGTAGCGAATGTTCTCTGCAATGCTTCCTGCAAACAGGAAAACATCCTGCGACACGACACCGATGTTCTGATGCAGCGATTCCTGCGTCACCTCGCGCACGTCATGCCCGTCCAGATAAATTGCGCCCTTCGTCACATCGTAAAAACGGGGAATCAGCTGGCTGAGGGTTGTTTTGCCTCCTCCGGAGGAGCCGACAAAGGCAACCGTCTCGCCCTTTGCGATCTGCAGCGAAACGTCATGCAGAACTTCCTGTCCCTTCTGATACGCAAAGGACACATGATCCACGTTGATGTCACCCTGCACGTTCTGAAGCGCAAGCGCGCCCTCGCTGTCCTGAAGCTCCGGCTCCGTCCGCATCAGCTCCACGAAGCGGTGCAGCCCCGCCGTGCCGTTTGCAATCATCTCCGACGTGTTCGCAAGCTTCCGTATCGGGCTCACAAAGGTCGAGACATACAGGCTGAAGGTAATCAGGTCGATGACATTCAGCTCGCCCTTCATAATGAGGGCGCCGCCCACCGCGATCACCGCCACAGACAGCATGCAGAGGAAAAATTCCATCGCCGCATTGAACTCCGCCATGGCGCGGTGAAAACCGAATTTTGCCCCGCGGTAGCTCTGATTCGCTTTTTCAAACTTCTGCAGCTCCTCCGGCTCATTGGCAAAGGCCTTCGCTGTCCGGATTCCAGAGAGCTCCGACTCAAATTCCGTGTTGATCGCGGAAACCGTCGCCTTCACCTTGCGCGATGCATCCCGCATGTGAAGCCTGCAGAGCATCACAACCGCAAGAAAGATCGGCAGCATCAGCGTAAGAACCAGGGCAAGTCTCCACTGAATCCGGAACATGAGAATCAGAGCGCCAAGGATGGTCACCGTGGAAATGAACAGGTCCTCCGGCGCGTGATGCGCCATCTCCGTCACGTCAAAAAGATCTGTCGTCAGGCGGCTCATCAGCTGTCCCACGCGGTTGTGATCGAAGAAGCCGTAATTGAGCTCCTGGATGTGCCGGAACAGATCTCTGCGGATGTCCGCCTCGACCCGCGCCCCGAAGTTATGCCCCCAGTAGCAGATAATGTAATAGAAAACAGACCGCAGCGCATACGCGACGGTCACGACCAGCATGACCGTCCAGAAGGTCCTCCACGCGTTGTCCGGAAGCAGCGTGTACATGCACCAGCGCGACACCCACGGAAACGCAAGATCGATCATCGCAATCAGAAGCGCGCTCACCATATCCAGGTAAAACAGCCTCCTGTGCGGCTTGAAATAGGACAGAAAAATCTTAAGCTCTGACCAGTTTTTGAAATCCTTGTTCATAAAAAACTCCAACTCTTAATAAATCCGGTCAATCCGGTGCTCAGTAAATCCGGCATCTGCCCCGCATTTCCAGCGCTCAGTAAATCCGGTACTCCCCGGAAAGCGCAAGGAACGCGAACAGATACAGGAAGTTGTCATAATACCGCCTCTCGCCCTTACGAAGCGGCGTATTCCAGAACTTCTCCAGCCAGAATCTGCCGTTCGAAGCCGTTTCCTCATCCCCGGAATGAATCGTCACAAGCGAGCACTCCGCAATCGTTGCAAGGAGTCCCACCGGATGCAGCGCCTGACCCTCGATGACACGGCCGTCCTTCTCGTAAATACCAAACCCTTTGTCAGTACCCGGAGCAGGCTCGTGCTTCAGGAAAAATTTCTGGTACGCGGCAAGCTCTCTCTCCTTCCAGGAGTCCACGCCAAACCACCTGGCATCCAGGCTCACATTCCCGGCTGTCCGATAGGCATCCGAATAAAACCAGTCGTGACGATAGGGATTGCCCCCGTCGATCTCCGCCTGCGTCCGAAGATGCGGCGTTCCGTCAAACTCAGCGTACTCGGCGCAAAGTCCGGTAACAGGATCGCAGGCCCTCTGCAGATATTCTCTGCTCGCCTCTGCCGCCTTCTGCCAGAATTCCCGGTTGTCCTCATCCCACAGCGCAAACAGCTCATAAAAATGAGGCAGATGGTAGGACGGGTCTGTAAACGGACAGCCCGGCACGAACAGAATCAGATGATTGTCGCGGTTCCACATCGCCTTGTTCGCCGGTGCGCCGTGATAAATACAGGCCTGCAGGATTTTTTTTGCCCAGAAGCTGTATGCGAATATGCCCTCTCCGTCGCCCCAGCGGTGGGACGCGAAGAACAGCGCCATGGCAAAATACTCTTCCCCGTCCGGCGCAGGTCCCATGGAATTCTTCGTTCCGTCCGGTTGGCAGGACCAGGCAAAATACCCCGCGTTCTCGCCTTCCTCCATGTACATGTAAGTGACCGTCCACTTCCAGATCCGGTCAAACTCTTCCTTGTGATCCAGCTGCACGCAGGCCATCATGCCGTAGGACATTCCCTCCGTCCTTGCGTCGTGATTGCCCGTATCCTCGATGTAGCCCATGTCCTCGCCCACCGGATGATAAATTCTCTCATCCTCCGGACCGTAAAACATGGTCTGCCAGATTTCCTCCAGCCTTTTCCCGCTCGCGTTTCCTGCTTCTTCCGGCTTTTCCTCGCTCGCACCCGCTTCCCTCTCCGGGCTTGTCTCGCTTGCACATGCTTCCCTCTCCGGGCTTGTCTCGCTTGCACACGTTGCATAGAGCCCTGCTGCCGCAAAGGTATCCTCGTACGGAACGCCGTCCTTCACCTGCGTTGTCTTCTTCGGCTCCTGAACCTTCCGGATATCAAAAAGAAGATTGGCAAGCTCGCCGTCTTTTTTTGCCACATAATGAAGACAGGTGTCGTCAAACTTTTCGAAAACAAGCCCTTCGGTCTTCCTGGAAAGAAGCTGATCGCAGCGCCCGATCATCTCCGGAATCAAGGACTTCGGAGCTTCGTCCACAGGATGCGACAGAAGCAGAGAATCCCACTCGCTCTCACGTGTCTGAAGCTTCACAAGACTCTTTCGGAACCGCTCCACCGTAAGCCCTGATTCAAAGTGCAGATAGGTGATCCAGTGGCAGGCATCCCCCGTAAGAAGCAGTCTGTCCGGCCGGATCAGCATCGCCATCGTTGCCACCGTATGTCCCGGGCAGCAGATCGCCTCGACCTCAACACCTCCGCCAAGCTCGAACACCCTGCCATCCTCCAGATCCAGCATGCGGATGTCACGAATTCTTGTCACAGCCTCCGGATCGTCTGAAAAGCCATGCTCTTTTGCAATGCGCGCTCCCACTTCCTCTGTGTAATGAATCGCTGTCGGAATCCTTTCCTCCCGGTTCAGATAAACCTCATCGAAGCGGTACATTCCGCCGCAGTGGTCGTAGTGCCCGTGCGTCAGCACAACCGTAAGCGGAAGCTTCGTCAACGTTCCGACATACGCTGCGATGTTCCCAACTCCGCAGCCCGCATCGATCAGAAGAGCCCGGTCCTCTCCCTCCACAAGGTACATATATTCTGAGATCGCGCCGCGGATTCTTGTAACATGTGCAGACACCCTCTCTGAGGTAAAATACACTGGTTTCTTTTCTTTCATACTGCTGTCCATCCTGTTGTCATCCTTTCCGTTGGCTCCCCTGTTGGCCTTTTTGTTGGCTCCCCATTGGTCCTCTTGTTGGCTTCCCTGTTGGCCGTCTTGCTGGCTCCCCCATTGGTCCTCTTGTT
>JABLTS010020492.1_pt1 | contig 233762 bp, 215 predicted proteins | sample 7160081 | NCBI WGS metagenome assembly JABLTS01 (sample SAMN14651231, study PRJNA627086) | human gut metagenome | isolation source: feces | host: Homo sapiens | reverse complement strand
TTTTATGTCTCCTGGCTCTAATGACCTAAAAAAGTAGTAATTTTCTTCATCACTTATTACATTAAATTTTTCTATATCAAACATTTCTTCCATAGCTTTCTCCTGTTATTTTCTCTTTCGATTTTTTTCTACTTTTATTTTAACATATTGATTGTTTTTTGGAAAGTTTTTTTGGATAAATTCCAATGCAAAAAAACTTGCTAACTTTAGCAAGTCTTTTTTATTAAGTTATTTTTTAAGATTGCATTAGATTTTCTTAATTGAGAAATTTGTTTATCATATAAAGCACATAACATATCTACTTGCTCTTTGCTTAGTTCTTCTTCTCTTATTTTTCCGCTACGATATTGCTCCTGCAATTTTAATAATTTTGTTTCTTCATTTTCTATATTTTTTATTGATTCTAAAAAAGTATTTTTTGAATTTTCTCGTATATTGCTAACTGATTCTATGCTTTCTGCACTTTCTAAATTCTCTTTTTTTTCTTTTCCAATAAAGTTAAAAAATCTAGTAAAAAAATTTTTTAACTTATAAAAAATACTATTTTCATTAATTTTTTTCAAAGATTTTTCATTATTATTCATTTGTACATCACTACTCTCCAATATTTTGTTGTTCATCTCGTTTTTCAATAAGAAGAAGTTCATCTCTTTCCATTTCTAAATCAGATAATTCTTCTTCTCTTTGTTGTAATTGAGATTTTTTGATATTTTCTTTTTGTAGTTGTTGAGCTCTTTCATTAAATAATTTTTTTACTTCTTTTGGGTCAATATCAACTCCATATTCTTTTAATATTGCGTCCCCTATAACAAAAGAAAAATCATTTTCACTTAATTTTCTTGAATAAAAATCTTCTCTTGCTGTATGCATTGGACTTGTAGTTCCATACTTGCTTAAAACATAATCTTTTATAAATTTTTCTTTAGCCATTTCATATTTTCTATTTTCATCTAAATTTGCACCTTGCATAAGAATCTGAGCTACATCTGGATTATATAATACATAGTTATGCCAGAAAGCTCCTTCTAGTCTATTTATTTTGAATTTAAAGTTACTTTTATCCAAATCTATTCTTTCATCATACACATATTGCATCAAAGCCAAAGCAAATTCACTTCTACTTAATAATCCTTCATTTTCTAAATACTTTATTGTTGGAATTAATAATTTTGAATCACATTCAGACCTCATTAATCTTCTAACATTTGATAGTATTTTACTATCTCTAATGTCATTTCTATGTTGAGTATGTAAATTCTTAAAAATCTCATTTATACAAAAACTACTCCAACTAATAATATTTTCTAAATCTCTTTTACTAATAGAATTGATATCGGGATCATAATCAGTCTTTTCTTTTTCACCAGCATACATTCCTATTTTATTTAATGACTCTTTTGCTTTTTCAAAAATACAACCTTCTATATCTTTTTCCATATAATACCCCTCTCTATTTTTTCTCAATTATTATTAATAATAACACAAAAAAATATTTTTTCAACCATTTAGGGAAAATTTTCAGGATAACGACATTAAAAATTTTTTCTGCCGCCATTATTCTGTTCCTCAATTTGAATCAATTTATCAATATACTCAGCTATAAAAATTGGCACATTCAAAATTTTTCCATTCATATCCAAATTTCTTGTTGAAAATCTAACAGAAATTTTATTATCATTTTTTCATAAAATCTTGTTAAACTAGCATTATTACTATTTTCTCTCCAATTGAAATAATTTCATTTTTTTCTTGTATAATAAAATCTATTTTATATCTCTCAAATAAATATATAATAATTAGGTCTTTCTTCATATTTAAATGTTTTATCACATTTTCGCAAGTTTTTATAAAAACAAAGCATAAAAACTGCCTATACAGCAATTTTTATGCTTTAAATCAACTCTTAAAATTATTTTCCATAATAACTATCTAATAACATTTGTTTAATTTCTGAAACAAGAGGAACTCTAGGATTTGCAGTAGTACATTGATCCTCAAAAGCTCTATCTGCTAGTAAATCAACTTTAGCCAAGAATTCTTTTTCATCAATACCTGCATCTTTAAATGATTTTGGAATATTTAATTCTTCATTCATTTTTCTTACTTCAGCAATTAAAGAATCTACACCTTCTTCAACTGTATCTGCTTTTAATCCTATTTTTCTAGCAATTGTTGCATATTTTTCATTTGCTATATAATATTCATATTTTGGCCATGATACAAATTTTGTTGGTTCTGTTGCATTATATTTAATTACATATGGTAATAATATTGCATTAATTCTACCATGTGGTAAATGGAATTCTGCCCCTATTTTGTGAGCCATAGAGTGACATACACCTAAAAATGCGTTTGTAAATGCCATACCAGCAATTGTACTTGCATTGTGCATCTTTTCTCTTGCAGTTTTATTATCTCCATGTTCATAAGCTTCTCTTAAATATTTTACAACTAATTCTGCTGCTTTTTCTGCTAATCCATCTGTATAATCTGATGCCATAACAGAAACATATGCTTCTAATGCATGTGTTAATACATCCATTCCAGTATCTGCTGTGATTGATTTTGGTAAACTCATAACTAAATCTGGATCAACAATTGCTACATCTGGTGTTAATTCATAATCTGCTAATGGGTATTTTTTATTTTTTACTTTATCTGTAATTACTGCAAATGATGTTACTTCTGAACCTGTTCCAGATGTTGTTGGAATTGCAACCATTTTTGCTTTTGTTCCCATTTTTGGAAATTTATAAGTACGTTTACGAATATCCATAAATTTTAATTTTAATCCTTCTGGATCTGCATCTGGATTTTCATAGAATAACCACATTCCTTTTGCTGCATCTATTGCACTTCCTCCACCTAATGCAATTATTACATCTGGCTTAAAGTTGTTCATTGCAGATAATCCTTTGTTTACAGTTTCAAATGATGGATCTGATTCTACCTCACTAAATATCTCGCAATGTACATGATTTTGTCTTTTTCTAATGTGATATAATATTTTATCAACATATCCAAATTTAACCATTCCTGGATCTGTAACTATAAATGCTCTTTCTATATTTGGCATTTTTTCTAAGTATGATATTGAACCTGCTTCAAAATATATTTTTTCAGGTACTTTGAACCATTGCATATTAACTCTCCTTTTTGCTACTCTTTTTATATTAATTAAGTTTACACTTGATACATTTGCTGTTGTTGAGTTGCTTCCATAAGATCCACATCCAAGTGTTAATGATGGCATATTTGTATTATATATGTCTCCTATTGCACCATGTGTTGATGGAGAATTTACAATAATTCTTCCTGCTTTCATTGTTTTTGAGAATTTTAATATTGTTGCTTTATCTTCTGAATGTATTACTGCTGAATGTCCTAATCCACCATATTCTAGTAATTTTTCTGCTTTTGATATTCCTTCTTCAGAATCATTTACAATATAATATGTTAATACTGGACTTAATTTTTCTTTAGAGAATGGATATCCTTCTCCAATTCCATCTTCATATACTACTAATACTTTTGTATCTTCAGGTACTTCAAATCCTGCTTCTCTTGCAATTGTTGCTGGACTTTGTCCTGGTACATGTGATTTTAATTTATATCCATTTTGTGAGTCAAACATACTATTTTTTAGTTTTTCTTTTTCTTCTGGATTTACAAAGTAACATCCTGCTTCTCTCATTAATTTTTCAAATTCTTGATATATATCTTTATCTACTAATACAGCTTGTTCTGATGCACATATCATACCATTATCAAAAGATTTTGACATTACTAAATCATTTACTGATGTTTGTAATTTGGCTGTTTTATCTATATAACATGGTACATTTCCAGGACCTACTCCTAATGCTGGTTTTCCACATGAATATGCTGATTTTACCATTCCTGTTCCACCTGTTGCTAATATTAAACTTACATCAGGATGGTTCATTAATAATTTTGTTGCTAATATTGATGGCTCTTCTACCCATAATATACAATTTTCTGGAGCTCCAGCTTTTACTGCTGCATCTCTTAATATTGTTGCTGCTGCAACACTACATTTTTGTGCAGATGGATGGAATCCAAATACTATTACATTTCTTGTTTTTGCTGCTATTATAGATTTAAACATTGTTGTTGATGTTGGGTTTGTTACTGGTGTTACACCTGCTATTATTCCAACAGGTTCTGCTATTTCTACATAACCATCTTCATCATTTTCTTTTATTATTCCTACTGTTTTTTCATGTTTTATACTATGATATACATATTCTGTTGCAAACATGTTCTTTGTTATTTTGTCTTCATATATTCCTCTTCCAGTTTCTTCAACAGCCATTTTTGCTAATTCCATATGATGTTCTAATCCTGCCATTGACATTGCTTTTGTTATATTATCAACTGTTTCTTGATCTAATTTCATATATTCTTGTGATGCTATTTTTGCTTTTCTCATTAGTTCATCTATCATTTGCTCAACTCTTGCTTCTTCTTCTGGGTTTTGATTTTCCATTTTATCTTTTTTCCTTTCTTCGTCAGTTGCGCTCCTCTGTTCAGGAGCTCAAACTATGGTTGAAAAAGAATTAAATTTTTACAAGGCAAATTTTATTTAAAAGGCAAGGGCGCATACGTAGTGTATGTAACCGCGTTTTAAATAAAATTTAACACAGTAAAAATTATAATTATTTTTTAACCTCATGACTCTCTTTTGTTTTATCTTATCCACTATATTATATAATATGTCATTTTTTTGTCAAGAATTTTAAAAAATTTTTATATCAATTGAATTTTATTTTTCATAGTGGTATATTAAATATGTTTAAAATTTCAAAAGAAAAAACATAATAAATATGAAAGGAACGTGAGAAAATATGGCAAATGACAAAAAAGATGATGTTGACATCAATAAAATTTATGGGCATCTATGTAAAATGCCCAAAGAAGAATTTTGCACAAAGTTCAAAATAAAAGAAGGTGGCCTATCTGATGAGGAAATAACATTTAGAAGGCAAAAATATGGTTTGAATGAAGTTACACAAACAAAACCAAAAAAATGGTATAATTACCTGTTTCGTAGTTTATTTACACCTTTTAATAATATATTATTAGCAATATCTTGTGTATTATATTACACAGATGTTTATTTAGCTGAAGATCCTAATTATGCAAATATTATTGTAATTCTCGTTTTAGTTACAATAAGCACTTTATTAGATTTTATATCTTCATATAGATCAAACAAGGCTGCTGAAAAACTAAAACAATTAGTTTCAACTACTGCAACAGTTATAAGAAATGGTAAAAAAGAAAAACTACCTTTTAAAGATTTAGTTTTAGGTGATACTATATTACTTTCAGCTGGTGACATGGTTCCAGCTGATTTAAGAATTATTGAATCAAAAGATTTATATGTTGGTCAATCAAGTTTAACTGGTGAATCTGATGCAATAAAAAAACTTGATACTACAGAACTTGATTTTGATACTGATATAGAAAATCTTTCAGATATTGATACAATATGTTTTATGGGAACAAATATTATTAGTGGTAGTGCTAAAGGTATTGTTGTATTAACTGCTGATGATACTTATTTTGGGAAAGTATCTCATACACTAACTTCAGGTAAACCTAAAACAGCCTTTCAAAAAGGTATCGAAAATATAAGTAAATTATTAATAAAATTTATGCTAATTTTAATACCTATTGTTTTTATACTTACAGTCCAAAAACATAGTATTCTAACATCATTTACATTTGCTGTTGCTATTGCAATTGGTATTACACCTCTTCTATTACCTGTTATACTTTCATCTAGTTTATCAAAAGGTGCTTTACGAATGTCAAAAAAGAAAACAATTGTAAAAAAGCTTGATTCAATTCAAAGTTTTGGTGCAATGAATATTTTATGTACAGATAAAACTGGTACATTAACTGAAGATAAAATTGTTCTTGAAAAATATCTTGATATTAATGGAAATGAAGATATTAGAACTTTAAAGCATGCTTTTTTAAATAGTTATTTTCAAACTGGATTGAAAAGTAATATTGATGAAGCTGTTATAAATCATATAAATGAACATGGTTTAAGTGAATTATCAGAAAAATATACAAAAATTGATGAAATTCCTTTTGATTTTGCAAGACGTCGTCTTTCTGTTATAGTTAGTGATGGTCAAAAAACTCAAATGATTACAAAAGGTGCTGTCGAAGAAATTTTAGGTATTTCTACGATGGTTGATTATCAAGGTAATGTATCTCCTATAACAAATGCAATTAAAGAAAATATCAAAAAAATTACTAAAGATTTAAACAAACAGGGACTTCGTGTTGTTGCTGTTTGTCAAAAAAATAATTTAGAAAAAACTTCTGAATTTACAGTATCAGATGAAAAAAATATGGTTTTAATTGGTTTTATAGGATTTCTTGATCCACCAAAAGAAAGTGCAAAATCATCAATTGAAAAACTTAATAAAAATGGAATTAGAGTTATTGTTTTAACTGGTGATAATGTTGAAGTTACAAAATGTATTTGTGATAAAGTTGGTATTAAATCACCACAAATTGTTATTGGAAGTCAAATTGATAAATTACAAGATATTGCTGTAAAAAGATTATTGAAAAAGACAAATATTTTTGCAAAACTTTCTCCTATTCAAAAAGCTCGTATTGTAAGACTTTTAAGAAATACTGGAAATGTTGTTGGATATATGGGTGATGGTATAAATGATAGTCCTTCACTTATAAATTCTGATGTTGGTATTTCTGTTGATACAGCTGTTGATATTGCAAAAGAATCTGCAGATATTATTTTACTTGAGAAAGATTTACATGTTTTACTTGATGGTGTAAAAGAAGGTCGTCATACTTATGCAAATCTAATGAAATATATTAAACTTGCTGCAAGCTTTAATTTTGGTGAGGTTATGTCTGTAATTATTGCAAGTGTTATTCTTCCATTTTTACCAGAAACACCAATTCAACTTTTAGTTGAGGGATTGTTATATGATTTCGGTCAATTGACTTTACCTTTAGATAATGTTGATGAAGAATATTTGAAAAAACCTAAAAAGTTTGATGTAAAAAGTCTAAAAAATTTTATGCTATTTATGGGACCACTTAGTTCATGTTTTGATTTAATAGTTTTTGCTTTAGTTTGGTTTACTTATGATATTCATGAACCTGCAATTTTCCAAACTATTTGGTTTATTTATAGTATTGTTTCAAACCTTGTTGGAATGCATGTTATTAGAACTGCTAAGATTCCTTTTAAAGAGAGTCATGCTTCAAAAGCTGTTTACTTTTCATCAATTTCAATTTGTATTATTGCTATGATTATACCTTTTACTTTTATAGGTCGTGCAATTGGTCTTACTGCTCTTGCTGCTAAAGATTTCTTAGTTATTATTGGTGTTCCAATATTGTATTGTTTTGTTGCAGTTATTGCTAAAAAGATTTATATTAAGAAATATGGTGAATGGATTTAGAAAATTAAAGACGGAATATTTTTATTCCGCCTTTTCTTCACATATCTCAAAATCAATTTGTCTCATTAATTTACTAGCATTAGCAACTCTAATTTTAACCTTATCTCCAATTTGATAAACCTTTCCAGTATGTTCACCAATAGCTTGTCTCTTTTCTTCATTGTAAATAAAATATTCATCACCTAATTTTTCGTAACGAATTAAACCTTCAACAGTATTGTCAAGTTCAACAAATATTCCAAAATTAGTAACAGATGATACAATTCCTTCATATTCTTCACCAATTTTACTTTCCATGAATTCTGCTTTCTTAATATCTTCTGCTTCTCTTTCTACTTTTGTTGCAACCCTTTCTCTTTCTGAACAATTTTCCGCTCTCTTTTCTGCTCTTTTTTCATATTTCTTAATCCAAAAATCATTTACTAAATAATCATTATCTAAATATTTTGATATTATTCTGTGTATGAATAAATCAGGATATCTTCTTATTGGTGATGTAAAATGGCAATAATATTTACTTGCAATTCCAAAATGTCCTTTATTTTCTGCTTCATATTTTGCAACTCTCAAAGTTCTTAATATTATATTTGATACTACTTTTTCTTCGTCTTTACCTTTTACATCTTCAAGAATTTTTGCAAATTCATTTGGATAAATAATTTCTTCTTTTGAAATTTTTATTTTATATCCAAAATTATATAATGATTTATTTAATTCTTTTACTTTATCAACATCTGGTGCTTCATGGTTTCTATATATAAATGGTGCTTGTAACCAATAAAATTTTTCAGCAACTGTTTCATTTGCAATTAGCATAAATTGTTCAATTATTTCATTTGCAAAATATGTTTCATATTTTTTTACATCTATTGCAACACCATTTTCATCAAGTATTATTTTACTTTCTGGAATTTCAAGATTCAAATATCCATTTTCTTTTCTTTTTGCTTTTAATATATTTGCTAATTCTGCCATTAAATCAAAATATGAAATATATTTTTCATATCTTTTTAAGACTGTTTCATCAGATCTATCTAATATTTTTTGTACATCTGTATAACACATTCTTTCTGTTACACGTATTACACCTTTATATATATCTGATGATACTATTTTAGCTTTTGGTGTTATTTCCATTGAACATGATAATGTATATCTATCTTCACCTGCATTTAAACTACATATTCCATTTGATAATTCTCTTGGAAGCATTGGTATTACTCTTCCTAACATATAAATACTTGTTCCTCTTAAATATGCTTCTTTATCAAGTTCTGTTTTTTCTCTTACATAATGACTTACATCTGCAATATGAACATCTAATTTATAATTGCCATTTTCCAATTTTTCTACATGTATTGCATCATCTAAATCTTTAGCATCTTCACCATCAATTGTAAATATTATGTCATTACGCAAATCTCTTCTTCTTGGCAAATCTGATGGATCAATTTTATCTCCATAGGCTTTTGCTTCTGCAACAACCTCATCTGGAAATTTATATGGAAGTTCATATTGTTTTATTAATGATAACATGTCAACACCTGCTTCATTAATTCCGCCTAATACTTCAATAACTTTTCCTTCTGCATTTTTTCCTTTTTCTGGATATTTTAAAATTTGTACTAATACTTTTTTCTTATCTCTTGCTTTTCCCCAATTAGCTTTTGATATAAATATATCTGTTCCAAAATTCTTATCATCAGGAACAACAAATGCAAAATTTCTACTTTTTTGAAAAGTTCCAACTACTGTATCTTTTTCATGTCTTACTATTTTTACTATTTTACCTTCTTGCTTTTTATCTCCTTCTTTTTCTGCTATTATTTTAATTGCTACAGTATCTCCATTTAAAGCATTTTTTGAATTTTCTCTTGATATATATATTTCATCTTCTTGATCTTCTATTTTTACAAATCCAAATCCTTTTTGATTTTTCCTATATGTTCCAATTATTTCTTCTTTGCTCATTTTTCCTCCTAAATTATGATTTAATATATAAAAGAAAGCAGTTCTACTGAACCGCTTTTGTTAATTTATGCTATGTAAATTATAGAAAGTGCTATTGTAACTATTACAAATGATATTCCTAATATAATAGTCCATTTTTTTTGCATTCCTTCTTTTGTTCTGCCTTTATTTTTCTCAAAAAAGTTATTTGTAGATGAACCTGTTATTGTTGATGATAACCCTGCATCATCTTTTGATTGTACCATGGCTAATATTGTTAATGCTAAACAAATTATTAAATCTACTACAACTAATATTATTTTTACTACTTGCATTTAGTATTCCTCCTAACGGTTTAATTATTCATATTTATAATACTAGAACATTTTAACATATATTTCCTAGAAAATCAATGCTAATAAATTAAAAACTGCAACTTTTAACATAATTTTTATAAATAAACTTGAATTTGTAGCTATTATAGCTCCTTTATTTAATTCTTCTAATCCTTTACCGATTTTTTTCACTTCTTCTTCATCAAGTATCTTTTTTTCTTTCAAATATTCTTTTGCTAAATATTCTGATTTTGTCATTGCATCATTTTCTAAAAACATTCTAATAGCATAATATAACATACTTATTATTAATAATATATTTGAAAAAACTAATTCATTTGGTAGTTTTTTTATGATTATTAATATACTTGATATTATGAAATATAATATGTATATATTTGAAAAAATAAAATTAAAAATCAAGACTTTTCTGTCCTGTATTGAATGTAGGCATTCATGTGCAATTGTTTGAATCCTTGTAAAACTTCCATGCATATTTCCTAAATATATTTTATCTTGTAGCGCAATATATAATGTTGAATCTGATTCAATATTTTCTTCTATTTGCGTTTTTTCATTTTCCATTTTTTTTAATATTTCTTTACAAATTTCCATATTATCTGGATATTTTTCTGAAATTTTATTTAATTCTTTATCTATTGCAATTTTATTTAATTTCTTAATATTAATTGGCATTAAGAGTATCATTACTACACTTGAAATAAGTGCACTTATTATAATTAGTATCATTTTTAATTATTACCTTTCTTTTATAATTAAAATTTCCTAATTACATTATAAATTCAATTCTTATTTTAATAGTTCTTGGACTACATTTCCTATTATTTTATTTACATCTGCTATTAATACATTAAATCTTATTTCAGCATCAAAATATTTACTTGCTTCTTCATTTTGAATAAGTTCTCCATATAATTCTTGAACATGTTTCATTTTTTGTTCATCATCTTTTCCTGTTTGTAATGCTACTATTTGAGTTTCATATCTTGCATTTTCAAATTCATCAATTTTTTTCTTTAATTCATAATTTAAGTTAATAGCTTCTTTTGCAGTTCTATATGTTACATATTCTTCTGACTTCTTTATTTCTTCTGCTAATTCATTTGCTAAATCATAAACTTTCATGTTCTTGATCCTCATCTCCTTGCCTTTTTTCAAAATATCATAATATTTACGAATTTTCTCAAAAATATTATTCTAATATTATGAATTAATATTCTTGTATTGTCCATTTTTCAGTATTTACTTCATACCATTTTTGAACTTGATCATTTAATCTTACAGCAATATAATAAACATTTCCTTCTTTTTGTTCTACATTATATGTAACATTTGAATCATTTTCTCCCCATTCTTTTTTGGCAAGTTCTATTGCTTTTTCTTCTTTTGTTTGTGATGTACTAGTTGTTTGACTTGCATCACTTTCTTTTTCTTCTTCTCCTACATATCCATTTGTTGAAGCTGTACTAGTACTTTCTGTCTTAGTTGTTTCTGTATTTGTTGTACTAGTAGTTTGAGTTGAATTTGTAGTTATGTTTGTATTTTCTGTTTGTTTTGTACTTTGACTATTTAATGAATTTGATTTGTTGTTTTCTATTATTTCTGGATATATTATAAAACCAACAATTAATGTAATTGCTAAAAATGCAACAATTATTATCATAGTTAATAAATTTTGTTTTTCTCTTGTTTCCATTTTCTTTTTTCCTTTCTCTATATATCTTTTTTGTAAGCTTTTTTATAAAATTTCCGCATTTTTTTCTCCATCAGAAAACTTTATTGTAATTATATCACCTTTATCTATTTGAGTAGCTCTCTTTATAATTTTTCCATCTTTTTCTGTTAAACTATATCCTCTAATTAATGTTTTTAATGGACTTATAGAATCTAATTTTGTTACTAATTCTGTATATTTATTCTTCTTTTCTGTTTTTATTTCTTTCATCGCATTTTCTAATCTTTTCATATAATCATCTAATATTATAGAATTGTCCATAACTTTTCTCATTGGATCTGTAAATATTCTGGATTTCATTATTTTCTCAAATCTTAATTTCATGATTTCTATTTTTTTCTTTAATGCTAATTTGCTTCTATCTTGATAATTTATAATTTTTTGCTTAACTTCAAAAATATCTGGTACTGCTAATTCTGCTGCAGCAGATGGGGTTGGTGCTCTCAAATCTGCAACAAAGTCTGCTATTGTAAAATCAGTTTCATGTCCTACTGCTGAGATTATTGGAATTTCAGAATCATAAATTGCTCTTGCCACAATTTCTTCATTAAATGGCCATAAATCTTCTAATGATCCTCCTCCTCTTCCAATTATTAAAACATCTGCTAATTTTTTTTCATTCATTATTCTAATTTTATCAGCTATTTGTTCTGCAGCACCAGGACCTTGTACTGGCACTGGTAATAGTCTTATATATACATTTGGATTTCTTCTTGTTGAAACATTTATTATATCTCTTATAACAGCTCCTGTTTGAGATGTTAAAACTCCTATTACATTTGGATATAATGGTATTATCTTTTTATGAGATTGCTCAAAAAGGCCTTCTTTTTCAAGCTTAGCCTTTAATTGTTCAAATTGTTCATGCAAATCTCCTATACCATCTTCCATCATTGATTTTGCATATATTTGATATACTCCATCTCTTTCAAATACAGATACAGTTCCAAATACCATAACTTTCATTCCATCTTTAGGTTTAAATGTTAATTTTTCTGCATAACTTTTAAACATTATACATTTTATTAAGGAGTTCTCATCTTTTAAAGTAAAATATAAATGTCCTGTATAATGATTTTTAAAATTTGATATTTCTCCTTTTACTAGTATTGCATTTAAGTTCTCATCTTCATCAAATCTATCTTTTAAATATTTATTTAATTGTGTTACCGTTACTGCATTATATTTCATTTGTTATCTCCTTACCCTTATTCGGCAATTTGCTCCTTAACAACACTTGCAAGTATTCCATTTATAAAGTTTCTTGATGTTTCTTCTCCATATTTTTTGGAAATCTCTAATGCTTCATTTATTGCAACTTTATATGGTAATTCTTTATATTTTATTTCATAAATAGCAAGCTTTAATATACTAAAATCTACTTTTGAAATTCTTTCTAGTGTCCAATCAGCTTTTAGATTCTTTTTTATTAAATTATTTATTTCATCTGTATGTTGTTTTATTCCATTAATTGCGTCTATAATATATTCTTTTGCTTCTTTATCTGTTATTTCTTCACATTCTAAATATAAATCAATTTGTTCTTCTAAATTTTCTGGTTTCTGAATTTCAAAACTATATATTAGTTTAAATGCTGCTTCTCTAATTGCTGATCTTTTCATAATTTTAATGCTAGACTTTTCTTCTAGCATTCTCCCTTCTAAATTTTTATATTTTAAAGTCTATCTATAAAGTTTTTTAATTTTTCTTTTACAATGTCTTTATTTTTTTGTACATAACTTCCAACCATTGCTCCTAATATTATTACAACACAGCCTATTATTAGGTCATATAATTTTGTACAAAGTATTAATATAGCAACAACTATTCCTATAATTGCCCCTTTATATTGGTTCCAAAAGTTTTTAAATCCTTCCATGTTATACCTCCATTTTTATTTGTTATTGCTTATTCTTTTGTTTCTTCTTGTTTTTTACTCATATTTATAATTTTTATATTTACATTTTTTACATCTAAATCTGATGTTTTTTTCATTTCTTCTTTTACTTTTGTTTGTAATCTATTTGCCAAATCTTTTATTATAACATCATCTTTTAGTACAACTTGTAATGTTATTGATATTTCATTTTGTTCATCTATTGATATTCTAGGTGTACAATTTTCAATATTGTCAAATTTATAAACTACTGATTTTATCATATTATCTAATGTTTCTTTTGTTATTAAAAGTTGTCCATTTTCATTTTTTAATAATATTCCTTGTGATTCTTTTATTTTTTCTTCTGTATCTGAATCAAAGAATATACATTTTATTGATAATAATATAAATATTGCACTTATTACTAATGTTATTTTTGATGAAATATCTCCTTGTGCAATTGTTGTTACTGTTTTTGTTACTGTTCCAATATCAATCCAATTAAAAACTAACAAACACATTATTACTGCTAAAACTAATACTATGTATGAATACACTGTTAGTGCAAATTTTTCTAAAAATTTCATTTTTCTTCACATTCCTTCCTCAAAATAGTTTTTACAACTATTTTCTCTTTTATCTTAAATGAAAAAGGCATGATTAAATTAATTTGATATTTTTTTATTCATGCCTTTTTTACTTTATTGTTGTTCTTCTATTACTTCTTCATTTTCTTCTTTTTCTTCAACTTCTTTTTCTGTCTTTACTCCTTGTACATGTACATTAACTTCTGAAACTTTTAATCCTGTCATGTTTTCAACTGATTTTTTTACTCTTGTTTGTATTTCATAAGCTACATCTGGAATTCTTGAACCATATTCCACAATGATGTTTACATCTATTCTTACTTCTTTTTCATCAGCATCAACTTTTATTCCTTTGCTAAGGTTTTTCTTTCCACTTAATACTTCTGTAATTCCTCCTGCAAATCCTCCTGCCATGCTTGCAACTCCTGGTACTTCTGATACTGCCACACCAGCAATTACTGATATTACGTCATTTGCTATTTTTATGCCATTATTTCCTTCTTCAATTTCTTTTACTTCTTCATTTTCAACATTGTTTTCTTCCATATTCTCAACATTCCTTTCTTGTTTTTTTAGATATATTTTATATCCTTTCTCTATTAGTATATCAATTTTTATTTTTTTTTACAACTATTTTTAGTGAATTATTATATTAATATTGTCTACCCCATATAACCATTTTTGTTGCTGGTTTTCCACAACATACACATGTATCTCCAATATGTTCTTGTTCAAATGGCATACATCTTGATTTTGCTGCTGTTAATTCTTTTATTTTTGCCTCACATTCTTCATTTCCACACCACATTGCTTTTATAAAACCTTGTTCTTTGTTCATATTTGCTTGAAATTCTTCTAAATTATGTGCAATAGTTGTTTTTGATTCCATTCTTTTTTTACATGTATCAAACATATTTTGTTGAATTAGTTCTAGTATTTCGCCTATTTTTGAAGATAATTCATCTAATTTTACTTCTATTTTTTCATTTGTATCTCTTCTAACTAAAATACAAATTCCATTTTCTATGTCTCTTGGTCCCATTTCTATTCTTAATGGAACTCCTCTCATTTCCCAATCATTAAATTTATACCCTGGTGATACTTTTTCTCTGTCATCTAATTCAATTCTATATTTATTTTTTAACTCTTCAAATATTTCTTGAGCTTTTTCTTTTACTCCTTCTTTATGCATTGCTACTGGTACTAAAACCACTTGTATTGGTGCTACTCTTGGTGGTAATTTTAGTCCTCTATTATCACCATGTGCCATTATTAATGCTCCTATAAGTCTTGTTGATATTCCCCAAGATGTTTGATATGCATATTCTTGTTTTCCTTCTCTATTTTGAAATACTACATTAAATGGTTTTGTGAAATTTTGTCCAAAATAATGTGATGTCCCTGATTGTAATGCCTTTCCATCATATGTCATTGCTTCTATTGTATATGTTTCGTCAGCTCCAGCAAATTTTTCTGATTCTGTTTTTATTCCTTTTATAACTGGTATTGCTAAAAGATTTTCAGCTATATCTGCATATATATTTAACATTTGTAATGTTCTTTCTTGTGCTTCTTTTGCTGTTTCATGTATTGTATGTCCTTCCTGCCACAAAAATTCTCTTGAGCGCAAAAATGGTCTTGTTTCTTTTTCCCATCTTAATACACTACACCATTGATTATATACAAATGGTAAGTCTCTCCATGATTTTAACCATTTTGAATACATTGTTGTAAATATTGTTTCTGATGTTGGTCTTACACATAATTTTTCGTCTAATTTTTCTCCTCCTGCTTCTGTTACCCAAGCAACTTCTGGTGCAAATCCTTCTACATGATCTTTTTCTTTTTGTAATAAACTTTCTGGTATTAATACTGGAAAATATGTATTTTTTACTCCTGTTTCTTTAAATTTTCTATCTGCATAATTTTGGATATTTTCCCAAATCGCATATCCATATGGTCTTATTGCTATACAACCTTTTGTATCTGTATAATCTGCAAGTTCTGCTTTTAATACTATGTCTGTATACCATTGAGCAAAGTTTTCATCTATATTTGTTATTTCTTTTACAAAGTTTTTATTATCTTCCATTAATATTTTCTCCTTTTTATTCTTGATTTTCTTTCACTTCTTCTCTTTCACTCGGCATTGGAACCTCAGTCTCAATTAAGTCATCTATTACAATTTGTCTATTTGAGTCTAATTTATATCTTGGAAGTTCTGGTAATTTATTTAAATCTGTATAGCCGAACATTTTTAAAAATTCTTGTGTTGTTTTATATGTTGTTGGTCTTCCTGGTAAATCTGCTTTTCCAGCTTCTTCTATTAATCCATATTCTAATAACTTATAAATTGTCCCATCTGAGTTTACACCTCTTATTGCTTCAATTTCTGGTCTTGTAGCTCTTGGATTATATGCTATTATTGCTAATGTTTCCAATGCTGCATTTGATAAATTTGGTTTCGTTCTTTTATCTATTATTGGATATATATATTCATAATATTTAGGGTTACTACACATTTGATAACCTTTTTCTACTTTTATAATTTGTATTCCACTTTTCTCATATCTTATTTGCATTTTATTTATTATATTTTCTATTTTTTCTTGGCTCATTTCTAATGCTATCATTAATTCTTGTTCTGCTACAACTCGCCCTGCTGCAAATAGTATTGCTTCAATTATTTGTTCATAATTATTATTTTCATTTTGATTATCTGCCATTTGCATTTCCTCTCTTTCATATGGTACTATTTTACTATATTATACCTGAAATTGCAAGAATAAATTAGTATTTTATGTATATATCATTTTTAAATTTTTCTTGCTTTATTTATTTTTTTATGGTAAGATAAAAAACAAATAAGTAAATTGTAATATGAAAGGATATATTATGTCAGAAGAAAATAAAAAAATAAAAATAGTTGATGGTGATGGATCTACTTTAGATATTTCACCTGTTTATAATCATATTAAAGATGTAATTCCAAAGAAAAAAAATACTAAAAAAGATATTATTGTTCCTAGTGAAAAAAAGATTGAAAAAAAATAGAAAAAAGATTTATAGTAATGAATTTTATTTTCATCTACTATAAATCTTTTTTTTATTTTCCTGAATTATATGATTTTAAATTTATTCCATATGTCTTATATACCCAGTCATAATAATCCCATACATCTAATGTTTTTGGTTTTCCATAATCAACTCCATATGTTTCAACTGTAACATTTGATATTATTACATCATTTACTGGTGTACTTACTTCTGTATTTGAACCTGAATCGGAGTCTGAATTTGTTGATTTTGATGATGCTTTTACTTCAACATTTTCAATTGCATGCACTACATCTAATCCTTCTATTACTTTTCCAAATGTGGCATAGCTTCCATCTAATGATGTATTTGATGCTGTATTTATAAAGAATTGTGAACCTGCTGAATTATAACTTTCTGTTGTTAATTGTGATGAATATGATGTATAATCTGCTCTTGCCATTGAAATTACACCATCAGTATTTTTTATTTTGTTTTCATATCCGTTTGCAAGGAATTCACCTGTTATACAATATTTTTTATCTGAATCTGTTCCAGCTTCTGCTAATCCTATATCACTTAATTCTGGAGAACCTGTACCATCTCCATTGCTATCTCCACCTTGAATCATAAATCCTTTTACAACTCTATGGAATTTTAATCCATCATAAAATCCATGATTTGCTAATGCTATAAAATTAGCAACTGTATCTGGAGCCATTTCTGGATATAATTCTAATTTTATTGTTCCAAAGTCTTTTACTTCCATTGTTACTATTGGATTTTTTACTTCCATTGTTACTTTTTTGTAATATCCAAATGATATTGTTCCTATTAATACTACAATAACAATTAATGCTATTATTGTTAAAATGTTTGTTAATTTTTTCATTTTTATAATCCTTCCTTTTGTATTTTACGAAGCTAATTATACATTTTATTTTTTTAAATTGCAACATTTTTCAAAAACATTTCACATTTTTTATTCTAAACTAAATTATCAAAAGCAAATTGTTCTTGCATTTTTCTTAAATATTGCTTTATTGCTTCTGCTCTTACTTCTCCAATTCCATCTACTTTATCTAAATCATTTATATCTGCAACTAATATATGTTGAAATGATTTAAATGATTTTACTAAATTATCAACAATTGAACTTGGCATTCTTGGGACTTTGTTTAATATTCTATATCCTTTTGGATATACTGCTAAATCTTCATAATTTTCAAAGCTTTCATATCCAAGCAATTTGGCTATTGTACTTTGTTTCATTAATTCTTCATGTCCTAAATTTTCTAAATGTTCTATTATTTCTTCTGATGTCGATTCTGCAACTAAATAATCTTTAACTAATTGCATTTCTTCTTTTTCTAATCCCCCAATTAGTTCCTCTAATTGCATACTTACAAGTCTTCCATCTTCTCCTAATTCATATATTTTCTTTTTTATTTCTTCTACAATTCTCTTTACCATTTCTGCTCTTTGAATTACAGATATTACATTATCTAATGTTACAATATCATTAAATTCATATTCATTTAATATACTTAATTTACTATCATATACTTTTCTGTATTTTTCTAATGTTTGAATTGCTTGATTTGCTTTGTTTAATACCACATCTGTATCTTCCAATATATATCTATAGTTGTCTTTAAAAATTGTTATTATATTTCTTCTTTGAGATATACTTATAACTAATTCTCCTGTTTGTTTTGCTGTTCTTTCTGCAGTTCTGTGTCTCGTTCCTGTTTCAACTGTTGGTATTTGATATGATGGTATTAATTGTGCATTTGCAAATAATATTTTTTTCATATCTCCACTTAATATTATTGCACCATCCATTTTTGCTAATTCATATAATTTTGATGATGTATAATCTTCATTTATATTAAATCCACCATCAACAATTTCATCAATTACTTCCTGCTTATCTGTTATTAATAATAATGCTCCTGTTCTTGCTTTTAATATATTGTCTAGTCCTTCTCTTATAGGTGTTCCTGGTGCTATTTTCTTTAAAATTTCTGCAATTGGATCTTCTTTTATTGCCTTCATTGAAAAACCTTCCTCTCTACTATAAAGCCTATTTTTCTAATCTTTTGTTTTTATTTTATTCCTAATTTTCTTAGTGCTTCTCCAATATTTTTCACACCTATTATATCTAATTTATATTCATCTTTCAAGCTTTTTTTGTTATTTTCTGGAATTATACATGTTTTAAAGCCCAATTTTTCTGCTTCTTTTAATCTTTTTTCAATTAAATTAATTCTTCTTACTTCTCCTGTCAAACCTACTTCTCCCATAACAACTGTACTTTGCGGAATTGGTATATTTTTATATGCAGATGCAACTGTTGCTATTATTCCTAAATCGACTGCTGGTTCATTTAATTTCATTCCACCTGCTATATTTAAATAAATATCTTGCCCTCCCAATGCTAATCCTGCTCTTTTTTCTAGAACTGCAATTAATACTGCTAATCTGTTATAATCAAATCCATTTGCAGTTCTTTTTGGTATTCCAAATACTGATTGTGATGTTAATGCTTGCATTTCTACTAGTATTGGTCTCGTTCCTTCTATGCTTGCTATAATACATGAGCCAGATGGATTGTCTTCTCTTTCTGTTATTAAAATGTCTGATGGATTTGTTACTTCACACATTCCTTCTTGTCTCATTTCAAACATTCCTATTTCATTTGTTGATCCAAATCTGTTTTTTACAGCTCTTAATATTCTATATGTATTATATCTTTCTCCTTCTAAATAAAGTACCGTATCTACCATATGTTCCAAAACTCTTGGACCTGCTATGTTTCCTTCTTTTGTTACATGTCCTATTATTATTGTTGTTATTTGTTGTGCTTTACATACTCTCATTATTTGTGCTGTTATTTCTCTTACTTGACTTACACTTCCTGCTGCTGCAGTTATTTCGTCTGAATACATTGTTTGTATTGAGTCTATTATTACTAGTTTTGGTTGCATTTCTGATATTGCTTCTTTTACTATATCTATATCTGTTTCTCCTAAAAACATTAATTCTTCACTTTTTACATCTAATCTATCTGCTCTTAATTTTATTTGTTCTGCTGATTCTTCTCCAGATACATATAATACTTTTCCTTCTCCTTGTACTTTTTCACATAATTGTAATATTAATGTTGATTTTCCTATCCCAGGTTCTCCTCCTAATAATATCAATGAGCCTTTTACTAATCCACCTCCTAGAACTCTATCTAATTCTGAATATCCTGTTGAGGTTCTATTTGCTTCTTGTCCTATATATGTGTTTAATGGTTTTGGGGTATTATTTATCTTTTTTTCTATTTTGTTTTCTTCTGTGTATTTCTCTATTTTTTGTTCATAAAATGTATTCCAACTATTACATGCTGGACATTTTCCTAACCATTTTGGTGATTCATTTCCACATTCACTACATACAAATATTGTTTTTGCTTTTGCCATTTTTCCATCATTCCTATCTTATTTTTTCTTTTTGAATTATATATTTTTTGTTTTTATTAGTCAATATATTTTCGAAAAAATGTTTGCAATTATTTGTAATTTATTTCCTTTGATTTCGACAAATTTTGATGTTATTATTAATTATAAGAACTAATTTTATTTTGCCTTTATTTTAAGACAGAAAGGACTGAGATTTATTATGAATAAAATTATTATAGGATTAAAAAATTTAGATAAGGATACTTATAAAATTATAAAATATGGTATATTATTCTCAATATTTCTTGCGATTATTGCATCTACAATACTAATTTCTTACATATTACTTGGAATTAACTTATTTTATCATATTGGTGAAGTTTTAATTAAATCTAGTTTTACTTTTGCTACACAATTTGTCATTTGTGGTATTATTGTTGATTCTATAAAAAAACAAATTATATAGATATAATATAAAAGAAAGCCCCTTAGGGGCTTTAATAATATTTATATATTATTCTGCTGATTCTTCTGTTTCAGGAGCGTTATAAGCTTCTAAAATAGCTTTTTGAATTTTTTCTCTTGTCTCAGCATTGATTGGATGAGCTATGTCTTTGAATTCTCCGTTTGGAGTTTTTCTGCTTGGCATAGCAATGAATAATCCATCTTGACTTTCGATAACTTTGATATCATGGATAACAAATTCATTATCGAATGTTACAGAAGCAACAGCTTTCATTCTGTTCTCTGAATTTACTTTTCTTAAACGTACGTCTGTTATTTGCATTGTGTGCACCTCCACTGTTAAATTTTTTGTACTAATAAGTTTTATATCTTATGTACTAGTCTATTATTCTCCAATATTTTCTTTTTTCCCTCTTTTTTTTCAAAAAAATTTTTTATTTTATTTTTTTTAGATTTATTGTCTCAAAAAACTTGAAATTTGCATTATATAAGTATATAATGTGAACTAATAATTTAGACATATATTTTGAAAATACAAGGAGAGATTTTATAATGCCAAATATTGAAAATATTAAAAAATATCAAAAAATACATATGATAGGAATTGGTGGAATTAGCATGAGTGGAATTGCTGAAATCCTTGCCAATTGGGGGTTTTCTGTTTCTGGAAGCAATAATGTTGATTCAGAAATTTTACATACTTTAGAAAATGCAGGAATTAAAGTATTTGTTGGTCATGATGCAAAAAATGTAATTGGAGCTGATTGTGTTGTTTATACAGCTGCAATTCATCAAGACAATCCAGAACTTGTACATGCAAAAGAACTTGGAATTCCTACTATAGAAAGATCTGATTTTTTAGGTGAACTTACAAGATGTTATAAAAATACTATTGCAATTTCAGGAACACATGGAAAAACAACTACAACATCACTTGTTTCTTTATGTTTCTTAGAAGCATTAAGAGATCCAAGTATACAAGTTGGTGCAATAATAAAAGAACTTGATGGAAATTATAGAGTTGGAAATAGTGAAAATTTTATAATAGAAGCTTGTGAATATGTTGAGAGTTTTTTAAAATTTAGTCCAAAATCTGAAATAATTTTAAACATTGATAATGATCATCTAGATTATTATAAAAATTTAGAAAATATAAAGAATGCTTTTATAAAATATGTAAAATTACTACCTGAAGATGGACATTTAATAATAAATGCTGATGATAATAATTGTTTAGACCTACCTGTTTATTCAAAAGCTCAAGCAATTAAATATGGTATCGAAAATGATGATGTTGATTTTCAAGCGAAAAATATTAAATTTGATGATGAAGGAATGGCTGAATTTGATGTTTATAAATATAATGAATTTTATGAACATATTTCACTTTCTATTCCAGGAAAACATAATATTTTAAATGCTTTAGCTTGTATTGCTTTATGTGATACTTATGGAATTTCAAAAGCTGATATAAAAAATGCTATTCATAAATTTAAAGGTGCTGATAGAAGATTTGAATTTAAAGGTATGTTAAATGGTGCTAGAGTTTATGATGATTATGGTCATCATCCAACAGAAGTTAAAGCTACTGCAAAAGCTTTAAAAAACAAAAAATATAATAAATCTTGGGTTGTATTCCAACCACATACATATAGTAGAACATTTAATCTTTTAGATGATTTCGCAAATGCTTTACTTGAATTTGATAATATTATTGTTACAGATATTTATGCAGCAAGAGAAACTAATACTTATAATATTTCTTCAAAAGATTTAGTTAATAAAATAATTGATTTAGGAAAAAATGCTATATATCTTCCTTCTCTTGAAGAATGTGCTTCTTATCTAAAAGAAAATGTAAAAAAAGATGATATTGTTCTTACTTTAGGTGCTGGAACTGTTACAAATATAGGACCTATGATTGTTGAAAAGAGATAGTTATAAAACTATCTCTTTATTCTTCTCCAAAAACTTCTCCATCTGATTCAATTATTTCAATATTCATCTTATTTTCTTTTTGAGAATTAACTTCATTTTGAACAATTTTTTCATCTTGTTTTTTCACTTCTTCACCTTTTTTCTCTTGATTCTTATTACAATCCGATTTTTTACAATTCTTCTTTTTTATATCTTCTAAAATTCTTTTTGTTCTTTCATCTTTTTGACAAATAGATTTATTAAACATTTCATTAATTTTCTGCATTAAATCTGGAACATAATCTATAAGTCTATCAATACAAGATTGATGGTCAACAGGCATTAATTTTACATTATCTCCTTGCACAACTAAAAAAGCAACTGGATTTATTGAAACACCTGCCCCTGCTCCACCTCCAAATGGTAATTTGTATTCAATTTCTTCATCTTTGTCTTTCATTCTATATTGTTTTATAGTTTCACCTGTAAATTCACTTCCACCTGCTGCAAATCCAAAAGATACTTTAGAAATTGGAATAATTGTAATTCCATTCATTGATTGAATTGGCTCACCTACTATAGTATTCACATCTACCATGTTTTGAATACTATTCATTGCTGTAATCATTAAATTTTCAATAGGATGTTCTCCCATAATATCACTTACCTTACTTTAAAATTTAGATTTTTATTTAAGGCTTTATCCATAAACCTTTCCTTTATATTGTTTTTTATAAATTTATATATATAATGCATCAAATATATTGTAAATATACCATTTAGATTAATTTTTAATAAATTTCTATTTGCATAAATTGGCAAAATCTGATATTTCGGCTTTTTTATAATTATTCCCAATATTCCAGCCAAAATTCCCACTAATATTGCAGTTATTCCTGCATCTTCTGTTCCAATATTGACATTCAAATCTATATTTTTTATATCTATATTAATATTTTGAATCAATTCCAAATAATTTATTTTTATATCTTTATTTTTAAAAATCTTTATATCAAAATCACTTGTTTCAAATTTCACATCTTTCATTGGTATATTTCTTACATTTTTTCTAAATAATTTAATTTTATTAAATAATAATAAATAAACATATATTTTTCCATCTTCATTTATTTTTTCTTCTGCATCTGTATCAATTATAAGATTTTTTATATCTATACCAATTTTACTTGTATGTATTGCAATTATCAAAATCGTAAATATTACTAATATAAAAAGAAAAAACAATATTATCAACTCTTTTCTTAAAAGTTATAATATTATTTTTTCCTATTTTTTCTTTTTTAATCTTCAATTTGTTTTGGGTGAAATTTTGACTTTTCTACCTCTATGTCTCCAAATAATTCATCTTGTTCTGTTACAACTTTATTTCTACGTGACATTTCTAAAAGTCCTGTAAATGCTGTAACAACTTCATTTTTACTATGTTTTTTTAATGTAAATAATTTATTAAATGTAAATTTCTTATATTTTATTAATGCTCTATACATATCTTTTACTTTATCTCCAACAGAAAATGTTTCTGTTATTGCTATTTTTTCAATATTTGCAGCATTTTCATTTATTTTTTCAGCATTTGTTTGCAACAATTTTTGATAAACTTCTGGTATTATATTTGGAGTATAATCTTTTTGTATTTTTTGTTTTGGTAATTCAATTTCTTCTGGCATTTTAAATAATCTATTTGAATTTACTAAAAATGCTTCTTTTAATTTTTTGGTTATTTCTTTATATTTTTTATATTCAATTATTCTTCTAATAAGTTCTTCTTCTGTAATTTCTTCCTCTTCATTTTCTACTTTTGGTAATAAATGTTTTGATTTTAAATATAATAATGTTGATGACATAACTAAAAATTCACTTGTTATATCTAAATTCATTTTTTCCATTTGATTTATATAATCTATATATTGATCTGCTATTTCACTTATATTTATGTCATAAATATCCATTTTATTTTTGTCTATTAAGTGACATAATAAATCTAATGGTCCTTCAAAATTTTCTAATTTTATAGAATATATTCTTCCCATTGTAATTAAATTTTGCATTTGTTTTTCCTTCCTTTAAGCTACAACTCTGTCCAAAATTAATTTATTCATATTTGCTTATTGGATATCCTTTTCTAAACAAATATTGATTAATTTTTTCTTCTTCCATATTTCCTGCTTTTTTTCTTCTTATTTTTTCTATACATTTCTTTTCATATTCTTCAAGTTCTTCTCTATTATCTTCTATATATTTTTCGACTAATTTTTTGTCTAATCCTTTTTCTAGAAGTTTGTATTTTAATTCTCTTATTGATAATGTTTTTAACATCATATATTCATTTACTTGTTTTTGAATAAATTGATAATCATCTAAATAGTTAGCTTCTTTTAGATATTCAATTATTTCATCAAGTAATTGTTCATCTATTTCATTTTTAAACTTTTTTCTTACTTCTTGCTCTGTTCTTTTTTTATATGTAATATATTTCATTATTCTTGTTTTAGCTTCATCTTTTCTTTTTAAATCATTAATTTTAGTAGTTTTTATATCTTCTAAATCTATTGATTTTAATGATTTAAAGTCATCTACATTGTTTATAATTTTCATTATGTTTGCTCCTTTTGATTAATTTTATATGATTTTTTATTTTTTTGCAAGATTTTTCAAGTATATTTTGGTTCAATAAATTAATACTATAAATAAGGTTTTGTTTTGAAACCTTTAATTGTAATTTTTAGAAAGGAATTTAGACATTATGAGTAAAAAATTGTTTCTTGCAATTGGTTTGGCTATAGCAATAATATTTTCTTTTTCTGTTACTTTAAGTTTTGCTACCGAAAATACTATGCAAAATGCTGGCAATGATGTTGTTAATGGTGTAAGAGATGTTGTTGGTGGAGCTGAAAATGCTGTTGAAGATGCTTTAAAAGGTGTTGGAGATGGAATAAATGATATGACTAATATGAACAATAACAACAATAATGCAAATACTAATACTACAAATAATACTAATAATAATGATATTATGACTGGTATTGGTAATGATGCTAATACAGCTGTTAGAAATACTACAGGTTATAATGCTACTAGAACAGCAACAGATGCAAACACAGCTAATTTCTTAGGTATGAATTCTACTATGTGGACTTGGCTTATAATTGCTGTTGCAGCTGCTGTTATTATTGCTTTAATTTGGTATTATGCTTCTTCTAATAATAGAAGAACTAATTACTATGATGATGACAATAATCATTAATCTTTAAATACAAGAAAAAGGCCTCATAACATTAGTTATGAAGTCTTTTTTTGTATCTTTAAAAGTTTTTCATATTCTTCAGTTTTTTGGGCAATTCTTCTATCATTTATTTTAATTTCTTCATTAAGCATCTGTAAAATTTTTAATGTTGTTTTTGAATCTAAAGTTTTTATATTCATTTCTTCTTTTTTTACTTTTTGATATATTTCAAAAAATTGTTTTTTATCTTCCATTATCATCTTCTCCTTTAGATTGATTTTTCAATTGTTCTCCTACTTCTCTTTGTTTCTTAAGATAAAGAATATTCGCATCTAATTCTTGCATTTTTTCTTGTTGTATTCTTAATTTTGATAATGCTATTTTTATTGCTTCTTCATTTTCATCTTTATAAATTGTAATTCCATTTTCAGCCAATTTTTCTATTATTTCATTAGCTGTTGTTTCTCCAATCCATCTTAATTGCAACAAATCATCCTTACTTTTTATTCTCTCTACTAATTGTTCAACTGTATGTATTTCATTTCTTGCCAACACCATATATGATCTATGTGATAAGTTTAAGCTTTTTATCTCTAGTCCTATTTTTTCTCTCGTTTTTACTCCATTATAAATGGTAATTCCAAGTTCTGATAATTTTTCTATTATTTCTTCTGCTTCTTTATTGCCAATATATGCCATAGTTAATAAATCTTTTTTGCTTCTTGCTTTTTCTAATAAATCTCCAACTGTATTTACCCCATTATATTTCATTGCCTTATATAATAGTTGTGTTGAAAAATTTATGTTTTCAATTGCCATTTCTTCTATTGTATCTTCATCTATTACTCCAATATTTTCATTTTCCACATCTATCATATTTAATAGTTCTTGTTTATCTCCATCTGATAACTGTTCACTATCTTTTTCAAAAACATCTCTTTTACTAAAATATGCTCTAATAAATTCTTCAGATGGTTTATAAAGATGATTTAAAAAAACATCTTTTATTTCTTTTTTACGCATTTTTCGTACTACTTGATAACACATTATTTGATACATGCTTTGTTGTTTCATATTCCTTACTTCTTTGGGTATTTCTTCTTCTCTTTTTAATCCAAATTTAAATTCCACAATATGTCTTTCTCTATCTGTTAACATTTCTCTTAAGATTTTTTCTAAAATCACATCAACTTCTGGTCCTAATATTATATTAGTAGCATATTTTTCTCCGTACATATATGAGATAAAATTCAATAAAGCTTTCTGTTTTTCTAAACTTTGAGATCCTAAATAGAAATTTCTTACTAATGGAATTTTTGGGTTTTCCATAGCTGACTCTTTATTTTCAATTTTTATTCTATGTATCTCATTATAATTTTTAGCATTAGCAAGTTTTATCATATATTTTTTATAAGATTTTTTTAAATTTTCCATATTTCCAAATTCATTTATTATTTGTCTTTTTTCTTTATCACCAATTTCATATTTCTCATAAAGTTCTCCAATATCCTCTTTTTTAAATACTCCTCCAATTTGACTATTATTTAATTCTTCTTCTAATTTTTGGGGCAATTTTCCTCTAGATTTTCTTTCCCTTATATAAGTATAATCTTTAAAAACTTTTTCAAATTCCATTTTTTCTTTCTTATTTAAATCTTTACGTAATCTATAAATATTGGAAAATGCATAAGGATGTTTTTCGCAAAACTGTTTTAAACGTTTAATTTTTACATATATTGTTTCTTTAGTGTTTTCTAATAATCCTAAATTTTCCATTCTTTTAAATTCTTCAGAGTTATATTTTATCAAATTATTTTTCATTAAATATCTAAGTTGTATAAGAATTCTTCCTATATTATATCCTTCAAAAATAGTATTAGAATGAATTGATTCATTTGAATTTTCTTTCAAATATCTTTCAAATAAATCGATTTTTTTTGAAACTGATAACCCATCACAATTGGTTGATTTGGTTCTATTCTGTAATAGATTATTATCTGTATTTATTTCTATATTCATATAAATTCTCCTTTTTTACACTATTTATCAGTATATCACATTATGTAAATTGCGTCAATCTTTATAAAATTATTATTTGTTTTCGCCCGATTTGAGTTTCTGAGCAAAGCGATGAAATATCAAAATGCTAGCGATTTTAACTTTCCTACTACATAAAAAAATAGCTTTAAGAATTACTATTATATAGAAATTCTTAAAGCTTTATATCTATCTTTTATTAAATTCTTTCATGAATTGTTCTGTTAATTACATCTAATTGTTGTTCTCTTGTTAATTTTGTAAAGTTTACAGCATATCCTGAGACTCTAATTGTAAGTTGAGGATATTTTTCTGGATGTTCCATAGCATCTTCAAGTAAAGCTCTATCAAATACATTAACATTAATATGATGTCCTGTTTCTGCAAAATATCCATCTAACATACTTACAAGATTTGTTTCTTTTGTCCACATATCTTGACCTAATGTTGAAGGTGTAATTGCAAATGTGAATGAAATACCATCTTCTGATTCTTCAAATGGTAATTTTGCAATTGAGTTCATTACAGCTAATGCACCATTTGTATCTCTTCCATGTAATGGATTTGCACCTGGTCCAAATGGAGCTCCTGCTCTTCTTCCATCAGGTGTATTTCCTGTTGCTTTTCCATATACAACATTTGATGTTATTGTTAATATTGATAATGTTTGTTTTGCACCTCTATATGCAGGATGTTTCTTTAATTTTCTTAAAAATTGTGTTACAACATCAACAGCTATTTGATCAACTCTGTCATCATCATTTCCGAATTTTGGATAATCTCCTTCAATTTCATAGTCAACTGCTAATCCGTTTTCATCTCTTATAACTTTTACTTTTGCATATTTTATTGCTGATAATGAGTCTGCAACTACTGAAAGTCCTGCTATACCACATGCCATTGTTCTTATTACATCTTTATCGTGTAAAGCCATTTCTATTGCTTCATAAGAATATTTATCATGCATATAGTGTATTGCATTTAATGCTTTTATATAAATTTTTGCTACATAATCCATCATTTGATCAAATTTTACCATAACTTCATCATAATCTAGATATTCAGATGTTATTGGTTCAAATCTTGGAGCTACTTGTTTTCCAGATTTTTCGTCTTTTCCACCATTTATTGCATATAATAATGTTTTTGCTAAGTTTGCTCTTGCACCAAAGAATTGCATTTGTTTTCCTATCTTCATTGGTGATACACAACAAGCTATTCCATAATCATCACCTAATGTTGTTCTCATTACATCATCATTTTCATATTGGATTGAAGATGTTTTGATTGATAAGTTTGCAGTATAACGTTTAAATCCTTCTGGTAATCTTGTTGACCATAATACTGTTAAATTTGGTTCTGGTGCAGGTCCTAAATTTTCTAGTGTGTGTAAAATTCTGAATGAGTTCTTTGTTACTAATGTTCTTCCATCAACTCCCATACCACCAATACTTTCTGTTACCCAAACTGGATCTCCACTAAATAATTCATTGTATTCTGGTGTTCTTAAGAATCTTACTAATCTTAATTTCATTACAAAATGATCCATTAATTCTTGTGCTTGTTCTTCTGTTAATGTTCCATTTTTGAAATCTCTTTCTATATATATATCTAAAAATGTTGATGTTCTACCAATACTCATTGCAGCACCATTTTGGTCTTTTATTGCTCCTAAATATCCAAAATATAACCATTGTATTGCTTCTTTTGCATTTCCAGCTGGTCTTGATATATCAAATCCATATTTTGCTGCCATTACTTTTAATTCGTTTAATGCTTTTATTTGTTCATAGATTTCTTCTCTTTCTCTTATTACATCTTCTGTAAATTCATCTACATCTAATTCTTCTAAATCTAATTGTTTTTCTCTAATTAATTCATCAACACCATATAGTGCTACTCTTCTGTAATCTCCAATTATTCTTCCTCTTCCATATCCATCTGGAAGTCCTGTAATTAAGTGTGCACTTCTTGCAGCTCTTATATCTGGTGTATATACACTAAATACTCCATCATTGTGTGTTTTTCTTACTGTATGGAATATTTTATCAACTTCTGGGTCTACTTCTCTTCCATAAGCTTCACATGATTTTTCTACTATTTTGATTCCACCATATGGCATTATTGCTCTTTTTAATGGTGCATCTGTTTGTAATCCAACTATTTCTTCTAAGTCTTTATCTATATATCCAGCTTCATGTGCTGATACTGTTGATATTGTTTTTGTATCTATATCTAATACTGAACCATTTGAATTTCTTTCTTTTTCATATAATTTTAATACTTCATCCCATAATTTTTTTGTTTTTTCTGTTGTTCCTGTTAAAAATGTTGCATTTCCTTCATATGGTGTATAGTTCTTTTGAATGAAATTTCTTACATCAATTTTTCTTTTCCATTCGCCTTTTTCAAAGCCTTTCCATTGTTCAAAATCCATTTTTTATTACCTCCATTTTTATTTTTTCCATATTTGTTTATTGTATTACATTTTTATTCTTTTGCCATACTAATTATAAGGATAATAATTTGAATTGTCAATGAAATTTTTGTGATTTTTTTATATAAAAAAGGACCCAAGCACTGCTTGGGTCCCCGCCAGGGATATTAACTTGCGCTGAATTCTCTGAGTTTAATCAGGTTTCTGTTCAAATCGTGAGCCACCTGATTCAGCTCAAAAATCTCTGTAGACATAACCAGTCCGGTCATATCCACATAATAGAACCCAGCAACAACATCGTATTTAATCATGAATTTTTTCCTCCTTGGCTAATTGCCATCATGATAAAACTATTATACCATATTTTTACTTTTTTTGCAAGTTATGTATACATACAAGTCATTTTTTTATATAAAAAGCAACAAAATTAATTTTGTTGCTTTTTTCGACACTTTTGTATAATGTTTTATTAATACATTCCGTTCATTCCATTATCCATTTCATGATTATTTCCACATCCACATGTTTTTGGTTCTGGAGCATCTGTTACTAAACTTTCTGTTGTAAGTACCATTGCTGCTACTGATGCTGCATTTTGTAATGCACTTCTTGTTACTTTTGTTGGATCAACTATTCCAGCTTTTTTCATATCTACATATTGTTCTTTATCTGCATCAAATCCAAATCCTATAGCTGATTTCTTTACATTGTCTAATATAACAGCTGGTTCTAATCCTGCATTTCTTGCAATTTGTTTAACTGGTTCTTCTAATGCTTTTAATACTATTTCTGCACCTAGTTTTTCTCCACCTTCAAGTGATTTTGCAACTTTTTCTACTGCTGGTATAATATTTACATATGCTGTTCCACCACCAGCTACAATTCCTTCTTCAACTGCTGCTTTTGTTGCTGATAATGCATCTTCTATTCTTAATTTTTTATCTTTCATTTCAATTTCTGTTGCTGCTCCAACTCCAATTACTGCAACTCCTCCAGCAATCTTTGCTAATCTTTCATGTAAGTTTTCTTTATCAAATTCACTCTTTGTTTCTTCGATTTGAGCTTTTATTTGTCTTACTCTTTCGGCAATCTTTTCTTTATCTCCTGCACCATCAACAATTATTGTATTTTCTTTTTGTACTTTTACTTGTTTTGCTCTACCTAATTGTGTAATTTGTGTATCTTTTAATTCCATTCCTAAATCTTGTGATATTACTTCACCACCTGTTAGAATTGCCATGTCTTCTAACATTGCTTTTCTCTTATCTCCAAATCCAGGTGCTTTTACTGCAACAACATTTAATACTCCTCTTAATTTATTTAATATTAATGTTGATAATGCTTCACTTTCAATATCATCACATACTATAACTAGTTTTCCTGATGATTGCATTAAGTTTTCTAGTAATGGTAATATTTCTTGAATATTGCTTATTTTTCTATCTGTTATTAAAATATATGGATTATCTACAATTGCTTCCATTTTCTCTGTATCTGTTACCATATATGGTGATACATATCCTTTGTCAAATTGCATTCCTTCTACTACATTTAATTCTGTTTGTGATGTTTTTGATTCTTCAATTGTTATTACACCATCTTTTGATACTTTTTCCATTGCATCAGCTATTAATTCACCAACTTCTGTATTATTTGCTGATATACTTGCAACTCTTGCTATATCTTCTTTTCCATTAACTGGTGATGTAATTTCTTTTAATTCTGCTACAGCTCCATCAACGGCTTTTTCTATACCTCTTTTTATTGCCATTGGGTCTGCTCCAGCTGCTACATTTTTAACTCCTTCTTTAATCATTGCTTGTGCTAAAACTGTTGCTGTTGTTGTTCCATCTCCTGCAACATCATTTGTTTTTGTAGATACTTCTTTTACAAGACGTGCGCCCATATTTTCAAATTTGTCTTCTAATTCAATTTCTTTAGCTATTGTTACACCATCATTTGTAATTAATGGTGCTCCAAAACTTTTATCTAACACAACATTTCTTCCTTTTGGTCCTAATGTTACTTTTACTGTATCTGCTAATTTATTAACTCCTTCTAATAATGATTTTCTTGCATCTTCTCCAAATTTAATTTGTTTTGCCATAATTAATCAACCTCCTAAAATTATTTGTTAATATAATTTTTTTATTTTACTATTGCTAATATGTCTTCTTCTCTTAATATGATGTATTCTTCTCCTTCATATTTCACTTTTGTTCCACCATATTGGCTTACTACTACATTATCACCTTTTTTTACTTCTAATTCTTCTCTTTTTCCGTCAACCATTCTTCCTGGTCCAACTTCTATAACTTCTGCAATTTGTGGTTTTTCTTGTGCTTGACTTGACAATATTATTCCACTCTTTGTTGTTTCTTCCTTTTCTTTCATTTTTATTAATACTCTATCTGATAATGGTTTTATCATAATATTACCTCCTCTATTAGTGCTATGTTTTAATAGCTTTTTTACATTAGCACTCTTTTTGCTTGACTGCTAATAATATATACCCTATTTTTTCCTTTGTCAATAGTTTTATTTATTTTTCACAAAATCTTCACATTCATAATAATTATATGTTCATTATATAAAAAATAGACCCATAATTTGAGTATTTTCAAACTATAAGTCTATTTTTGTTAAATTGTTATTTCTTTACATTCAATCTGTTTATATTTAACTTTACATGTGTCAAACAATCTTTTTGATGCAATATTTTCATCTGTTCCATTATACTTATCTGACAAATATATTACTTCTTTTATTCCTGATTGAATTATTAATTTTGCACATTCATTACATGGAAATAAGTCTACATATATTTTTGCATTTTCAAATTCTTTTTTTGTTCCTCTATAATTTAAAATTGCATTCATTTCTGCATGACATACATATGGATATTTTGTATAAATTTTTTCTCCATCTCTTGCCCATGGAAAATTTTCATCTTCAAATCCATTTGGTGCTCCATTATATCCTATTGATAATATTCTATTATCATTACTTACAATACATGCTCCAACTTGTGTATTAGGATCTTTACTTCTTTTTGATGATAGTTTTGCAATTGCCATAAAGTATTCGTCCCAAGTCAAATAATCATTTCTTTTATTTCCTGATTCTTTACACTTTTCTTGCCATTTTTCAAATTCATTATTCATAAAAATTTATTCCTTTCTTATATTAGAATAATTTATTTTACATTTTTTGCTGCTCTAACTAATCCTATAAATAATGGTGCTGGTCTATTAGGTCTTGATTTTAATTCTGGATGGAATTGTCCTGCAATAAAATATGGATGTTCTTTATATTCTACTATTTCAACTAATTTTCCATCTGGTGATGTTCCAGAACATATTAAACCTGCTTTTTCTAATCTTTCTTTATATTCATTATTATATTCATATCTATGTCTGTGTCTTTCTGAAATTTGCTCTTTTCCATATAATTCTTTTGCTAATGTTCCTTCTTTTAATATACATGGATATGCTCCTAAACGCATTGTTCCACCTTTTTTATCTATTCCTATTTGATCATCCATTATATGTATAACTGGATTTGTTGTTTTTTCATTAAATTCTGCTGAATTAGCATCTTTTAATCCTAATACATTTCTTGCAAATTCTACAACTGCCATTTGCATACCTAAACATATTCCTAAGAATGGAATTTTATTTTCTCTAGCATATCTAATTGTTTCTATTTTTCCTTCTATTCCTCTATTTCCAAATCCACCTGGAACTATTATTCCTTGTAATCCTTTTAATTTTTCTTGTGCTGTTTCTTTATTTATTGTTTCACAATCTATTAATTTGATATTAACTTTTACTTTATTGGCAAATCCTGCATGATGTAAACTTTCTATTACTGACAAATATGAATCTTCTAGTTGAATATATTTTCCTACTATTCCTATATTTACAGATTCATCTCCTATGCTTCTTATATTATCTATCATTTTTTGCCATTCTGTATTATCTGGAACATATCTATCTAATCTCATATGATTACATACTTCTCTTGCTAATCCTTCTTCTTCAAGCATTAGTGGTACAGCATATAAATTGTCTGCTGTTTTATTTTGTATTACACTACTTTTTCTTACATTACAAAATAGTGCTAATTTTTCTCTTATTGTGTCTGGAATATCTTGTTCTGTTCTACATACTAAAATATTGGGTTGTATTCCTAAGCTTTGTAATTCTTTTACAGAGTGTTGCGTTGGTTTTGATTTTATTTCATTTGAACCAAATATGTATGGTAATAATGTTACATGTATATATACTACATCTTCAGGATTTTTCTCTAATCCTACTTGACGGATTGCTTCTATTATTGATAATCCTTCTATATCTCCAACTGTTCCACCAACTTCTGTTATAACTATGTCTGTATCTGTATTTTCAAAACTATATATTCTTTCTTTTATTTCATTTGTTACATGTGGTATTACTTGTACTGTTTTTCCTAAATAGTCTCCTCTTCTTTCTTTTTCAATTACTGTTGAATATACTTTTCCCATTGTTACACTTGAATGTTGTGTTAAGTTTTCATCAATAAATCTTTCATAATGTCCTAAGTCTAAATCTGTTTCTGCTCCATCATCTGTTACGAATACTTCTCCATGTTCATATGGGCTCATTGTTCCTGGATCAACATTTAAATATGGATCAAATTTTTGAATTGTTACTTTATATCCTCTATTTTTTAATAATCTTCCTAGTGATGCAGCTGTTATTCCCTTTCCTAATCCTGATACTACTCCTCCTGTTACAAATACATATTTTGTGTTCATTTATTCTTCCTCCTATATTCCCATTTTTGCCATATAAAATCAAATAAAAAAAATAGATTAAAATAAAAACTGCAAAAGTGGTTTTTTTTTAATCTATGAAAACTATATTTTTATATTATCATACTTTTATAATTTTTTCAAGACAAATTTGATTAATTGCCTCAACTTTCTATAAAAAATCATACAATATATTCTATACTATTATTTGGAAAATACTTTTCCATTTGTTTTTTTAAGTAAACTTCCGCTTCTTTTCTAACATCTTGTTTATATGAATATTTACCTTTTCCTCTACCTGTCATAATTTCAGTATTATATAAATTTATAGCATTTGGAAATGCTTCTTCATTTATTTTTGTGTGTACAAAACTATATGTCATAAATATTATTTCAAAAAATGCTTGTTTTTTTACTTTTTCAGATAATTCACTATTTAATCTTTGAATTAAATTTGTATATAATTCTTTCCAATTTTCAACTAAAATTACTGGTGCAATTAGTATTCCAACTTTATATTCAGCTTCTGCTAATTTGTTTATAGCCACTATTCTTTCTTTTAGTCTTGATGTACCAAATTCCACTTTATTTATGATTTCTTCTGGATTCATACTTACTCTTATTGTGATTTTACCATTATGTTTTAATGGTAAAATTGGATCTACCATGTCAAATTTGGTAGGAAGTGTTAATTGTCCTTTTGATGTATCTGCAAAGTTTTCTATTGTCCATACTAAATTATTTGTTATTGTATTTTCTAATATTAAATCACTATTACTTCCTATCTCAAATGTTAGATTTTTTTCACTTTTTTGTGCTGTTTTTATTATTTTTTCAAGCATCTGCTCTCTATTTACAAATAATCTTAAATATGCACATTTATTGTAATTACATACCAAATAGCAATATAAACACATCGCAGTACATCCTGATGAGGTATATGATACTAAATAATCTGATGTTTTATGGTTTTCTACAAATTTATGTGTTTTTCTTGTTCCTATTATTAGATTTTGTTTTATTTTTGGAAATTCACTATTATTCTTTTTTCTCATTTCTTCTATATTATTATGATTTTCTATAAGGATTTTGGGTACTTCTTTATATTTTTCTAATAGTTCTTTTCCTAATTGATAATTTTCTATTTCTTTTTCATAATATATCGCTTGTGGTTTAAACATAACTTTTTCTCCTTTTTGTTAGTTTAACCTTTATTAAAACATTAATACAAAAAGAGCTTCAAATTGAAGTTCTTTTTAAGTTATTTTATTAAATTATTTTTCTTACAATATGGAACAACTTCATTTTTTAATGTATTTGACAATATATTATTATCCATATCAGTGTCATACCATAAAAATTTTTCTATTTCTTCTGATGTTTTCAAAATTCCTTGAAGTTTTCCGTTATATTTATATACATAGAAATGTATTGGAGTAATTCCATCACTTGTTGCAATTTCATCAAATTCCATTATTAATTCAAATTTTTCTTCATCAAAAATAGCTTCATCACCAAGCTCTTCATGACATTCTCTTATTGCTGCTTGTAATGTTGTTTCGCCATCTTCAACTTTTCCTCCTATCATTTGATAAGTTGGTCGTTTACGAGGCTTATCTATTAATAATTTTTCATTTTCAAAAAACATTGTTCCAACTACTTTCATTTTTCTTACTCCCTTTACTCTGTTCTTAATGCTTCAACTGGATCTCTTTTAGCTGCAAATCTTGCTGGAATTAATCCTGCAATCATTGTTAGTCCTACACTTATTACAACTAATATAATTGCTCCTGCTGTAGGCAATTTAGAAATATTTGATATTCCCACTATTGATTTTATTATCATATTTATTGGAATATTTAACAATAATGTGACAACAATTCCTATTAATCCTGCTACTAATCCTATTATAAGTGTTTCTGCATTAAATACTCTTGAAACATCTTTCTTTGATGCTCCTATGCTTCTCAATATTCCAATTTCTTTTGTTCTCTCTAAAACTGATATATATGTTATAATTCCAATCATTATTGATGATACAACTAGTGAAATACCAACAAATGCAATTAATACATAACTTATTACATTAATTATTGTTGATACAGAACTCATCATAACACCTACAATATCTGTATATGTTATAACATTTTCTTCTTTTCCATCATTTGTTTGTTTATCATTGTATTCACTAATTCTTGTTGTAATCATATCTTTTGATTCAAAATCTTTTGGATATATATTTATTGTTGATGGCTTATTTAAGTCTACTACTCCAAGTGTTGATAAATTTGAATCATAAGTTGCTGTTGAATTTTCTGCATAATTTTTCATAAGCTCTGCTAATTCTGCTTCTGACAATGTTGCCATATACATTCTTTGTTCATCTGTTAATTGTGAATAATCAAATGAACTATTTTGATTTTCTGGGAATTCTATTCCTGTAAATACATTTATGTTTGGATTTTCTTTTTGTTCTTTTACTATTTCTGTTTCATTAATTTTATTTATAACATATTCTTTTAATTCTTTTGTATATCCAATCATTCCTGCACCTGATGATGAAACATTTTCTTCATTTGGTTTTATTATTCCTACTATTGTTATTTCTTCTGCATTATCTACAACATTCTTCATATATTCGTCATCATTTGACATATCTTGCCATGCATTTCCAGATTCCTTATAATAATCTGTATTTAATAATATTTTAAATTTATAATTTAATAAATCATCATATGAATAACTTTCTGATTCACCAACTTCAACTTTTTCTTTATTTTTTATTTTTTCCATTGATTCATTTAGTTCTTTGATATCTTTTATTCCTAAAGAATATAATGTATAATCACTGACTTCATTATTTTCATCAACTATTAAAACAACTTCATTATATTTTGTTGGCCATTTTCCTGCAAGTACGTCATATTGTGATTGTAATAAATTTTGGTTATCTAACATTTCATTCCATACATCAGTTTGAGTCATTGTCATTGAACCTGACATCATTGATGATGTGCTTTGTCTTGATTCCATCATTTCTCCAAATCCTAGTTCGTCAAATACTTTGCTTGGATTTACTTGTTGATATGTTTTATCTTCATTTTGTTTATATATATTTAAGTTTAAATTATACTCATATTGAATAGCATTTATATAATCTTTTATATTTGTATCTCCACTCTCCAAATATTTTTTAAATTCTTCTAAATTATTTGTTTGAAGTTTTGTTGATACTGTTTCTAATATATTATTTACTATTGGTCTTGAATATATTTTATTATCATTATGTTCTTCTTTTTCTCCATTTCCCATCATTGCTTCTAACATACTTGTTACATCTATACTAGCTTCTTGAATTGTTAATGGATATGATGAAAGTGTATCTTCTTCTACTCTATTTATATAACTTTGCATTCCATGTGATAATGATAATATTAATGCAATTCCTATTATTCCTATGCTTCCTGCAAATGATGTTAAAAATGTTCTTCCTTTTTTAGTCATTAAATTATTTAGACTTAATCTTACTGCTGTTGTGAATTTCATTGATGCTTTTCCAGATTTGTCTTTTTTATTTCTAGCTTTCTTCACATCTTCTTCACTAGATTTATAAGGATTTGAGTCATCTATGATTTTTCCATCTAATAATTTTACTATTCTTGATGAATATTTTTTAGCAAGTTCTGGATTATGTGTTACCATTATTATTAATCTATCTTTTGATATTTCTTTTAATATTTCCATTACCTGTACTGATGTTTTTGAATCTAATGCTCCTGTTGGCTCATCAGCAAGTAATATATCTGGATCATTTACTAATGCTCTTGCTATTGCAACTCTTTGCATTTGTCCTCCAGACATTTGATTTGGCTTTTTATTTAGTTGATCTCCTAATCCTACTTTTTGTAATGCTTCTATTGCCTTTTTTTTTCTTTCTGCTTTTCCTACACCTGATATTGTAAGTGCTAATTCAACATTTGCAAGTACTGTTTGATGTGGTATTAAATTATAGCTTTGAAATACAAATCCTACAGAATGATTTCTGTATGTATCCCAGTCTTTATCTTTAAATTCCTTTGTTGATTTTCCATTAATAATCAAGTCTCCTGATGTATATCTATCTAATCCACCAATTATATTTAATAATGTTGTTTTTCCACATCCGCTTTGTCCTAAAATTGAGACAAATTCATTTTCTCTAAACTCTATATCTATTCCTTTTAATGCTTGAACTTCGTTATCTCCTGATAAATAGTTTTTTGTTATATTTTTTAATTGTAACATATCTATATCCTTTCATTTTTTGTATATTTTATATTATTATTGTGAATATCTTGTGAAATTCTTTATGTTATTAAGATTTCATATAATATCTTGATTTTTTTTATAAAAAATGTTATACTTAATAAGTTCGAATTTTGCACATTGAAATTGGAGGTAGGCAAAATGAAACTCTGTATTGTACGTCATCATTTTTTCCTTTGGTTTTTAATTGATAAGCCTGAGCTTTTACCATTTGAAGGTGACTGGAATACGCTTATTGTTTTGGCAAATGAATCTGGTAGAATTTTATCTGATATTACTAAACATGGAAATATCATCCATGTTGAAAAATACGGATTAGAAATTGATTTTAAAACATTTATGAATATCTTAAATGTTCCAAACAGTTCAATTGCCGATTTGGTTAACCATAGTCAAAATTTGATTTTACACTCTGACGACGAATATTCTGTAGCCAAATTTGCAAAAACACACAATTTAGTTTATGGATATGTTTTCAATCCAACTACAAATAATCTTTTTTATTATGTTGTAAACAGAACGTATCCGTTCCAATTTGACCGTGGAGTCTTCATCGACCCAAACAATCCGTTCTAATTTCAAAAGAGGATCCCTTTTTGGGGTCCTCTTATTTTATTTGTTTCTGTCTTTTATATAAATTGCTAATTGTTTCAAAAATTCTGCCTTATCTCCATAATATTCTAATATCTCAACTGCTTCATTTGTTATTTTCTCTAATTCTTTTTTAGCTCCTTCAATTCCAAATACAGATACATATGTACATTTATTGTGTTCTTTATCATTTCCAACTGGTTTTCCAGTTACATCTGGATTACCTTCTTCAGATAAAATATCATCTTTTATTTGAAATGCTAAACCAATTTTATCTGCAAATTTTGATAATCTTTCTATATCATTTTCACTTGCATCTGCTAATATTGCTCCCATTCTTATACTTAGTTTTAATAATTCTCCTGTTTTATTTTCATGTATATATTGAAGCATTTGATGGCTAATTTGTTGTCCTTCAAGTTCTGTATCTAAATATTCTCCTGCAATCATTCTATCTACCGCATTTGAAAATTCTCCAAATATTCTTATTTTATTTTGTGTTGCTGATTTTGCTAAGTCTTTACTCATAACTATATATGCTTGATTAAATAATGAATCTCCTGCAAGTAGTGCTGTTGGGTGATTAAATTGTTTATGATTTGTTGGCTTTCCATGTCTAAAATCATCATTATCTACTTCTGGCAAATCATCATGTATTAATGAAAAATTATGTATCATTTCAATTGCAACTGCATATGGCATTGCTTCTTGATAATTTTCTTTAAACATTTTATATACATCTAATACTAATATTGGTCTTAGTCTTTTTCCACCTGCCATCAAACTATAACTTACTGATTCATTTAATATTTTTTCAGGACATTCTTCTTTTCTTAAATATTTTTCTAATTCTGTATTTATAATTGTTTGATATTTTTTTAGTTGTTCTTTAAATTCCATTTTGGACTTCCTTTAAAATTAATTTTTATTGCTAAAGTATTTACTCTTCACATTGAGTTCATTTTAACACATTATTAGACATTATTCAACATTTATTAGATATATTTTGAACATTAACAAATATGCCAAGCTATCTAAAATAACTTGGCATATTATATTATCTTCCACAATTATTATTTAATTGCATTATATTATTCATATCATTCATACAAAATTTCTTATCTGAAAGCTTATCTTGAACAATTCTTAAAGCTTCACCAAATCTTTGGAAGTGAACAATTTCTCTTTCTCTTAAAAATCTTAATGGATCTATTACATCTGGATTATCTCTACATAAATCTATTAATTTTTCATATGTTGCTCTTGCCTTTTGCTCAGCAGCTAAGTCTTCTTGTAAGTTTGCAATTACATCACCTTTACATGCTAAACATGTTGCATCAAATGGTACACCTGCTGCAGATTGTGGATATATATCTACACCATGATCTGTATAATATGCTCCTAATCCTGCTGCTTCTATTTCTTCAATTGATGCATTTTTTGTTAATTGATGAACTATAGTTCCTACCATTTCTAAATGGGCTAATTCGACTGCTCCTATATGAGGTCGTTTGAAGCTTAAAAAAAAATTACTTGTAATCATTGATATTACTGCATTTTTTTAATCTTCTTTTCTAAATTTCTTTCAGTTCCTCTAATATGCTTTTAATTTTATATTAAAAAATCTTTATACCACCTTATTTATTTTAGGATATAAATTTATTGTAAAATTAGTTGGATCAGAATCCTTCCTTATAGACTTTTCTGTTTTCAAATAAGTAACTTGTGTAAGGACTGTTTTCAATAAATCGTTTTTTTCTTCTGGTGTTTGCAACAAGTCATACACATCAAGAAGATTTTCAATCTTTGGTACTAAAACCTCTTTTTCTTTATCAACTATTTTTTCTTGTGCTAATTTAACTTTATATTCTTCAATTGAATTATTTATTCTTGCAACATTTTGTGATACAGCATCACTTCTTGCCTTAAACATTTCTTTCGTATAAGTTCCATCTTCTAAAAAGTTAAATATACTTAATAATTTATCATTTTCTTTTTTAGCCTCTGCCTCCAAAGATAATATTGTTTCTTCTATTGATTCAATCTTATTATGATTTATTTTTTGTAAATGTTCTTGGTAATCAAATTTATATTGTTCTAACCATTTTTTTAAACCATCTAAAACTTTTTCTTCTACGAAATGGAATTTTGAGCCTATATTATCACAATTCGGATTTGAACAATACAAAGTTGGCTCTTTACTAAATTTACTATATGATCTTCTTTTCATCTTCTTGCCACATTTAGCACAAATAACCAAACCACATAATGGATTTTGTACTACATTGTTATGTACTACTGGAGCAGAATTCAAACTTCTTTTAGCAGAAACTATTTTCCATGTTTTCTCATCGATAATCGCTTTATGCAATCCATCTACAAGTATGTAATCACTATTTCTAGGTCTAGTTTTTACTAATTTTTCGTGTTTATAAACTTTTACTTCTTTTCTCGCATTCCATTTTATTTTCCCAATATATACTGGATTTGCTAATATATCCTTTACAGTTGAAACTGACCATTCTTCACTTTTTCTTGGTTTCAATCCCATTTCATTTAATTTTGCAGTTATTTCATTTAGAGATAAATCATCATAAGCATATAAATCATACATTATTTTAACAGTATTTGCTTCTTGATTCTTTTTTAATGTATATCCTTTGTCTCCTTTTATTTTAACTCTATCATATCCAAATGGTGCTACACTTCCCACATATTTTCCTTCATTTACTGACATTAGTCTTCCACGCTGTAATCTTCTATTTATTACTTTATATTCTCGTCTTGACATGAATAATCCAAATTCAAAGTATTCTTCATCAAACTCATTGTTTGGATCATAAATCTTCATTGGTGTAATTATTTTTGTTTCAGATATTTTAAAAGCTTGAGCAACTATACCTTGATCCATAGTTTCACCACGAGCTAATCTCTCTACTTCAACAACTAATACACCTTTCCATTTTCCCATTTTTACATCTGCCAATAATTTTTTCATTTCAGGTCTTGCTTCAATTGTTTCACCACTTACAATTTCTCTATATATTTTTCCTATTTTTAAATTTTTTGAATTTGCTAAATCTAATAATATATGTTCATGTCGTGCGAGAGTTTCTCCTTCACCTTTTAATTCTGCCTCCATGTCTGCTCTTGATTTTCTTAAATATATTGCATACTCTCCATAAACATTTATTTCATTTTCATTTGAATAACTATTATATATTAATCCTTCCAAAATACCTCCTTCCTTTGTTAATTTTATCTAACCGTGTGTGAGTTTAACATAGGTCAAATAAAATTACAAATCATTCAGGAATATTCTGAAATTTTTTTTATAATAAGGCTCAACAAGATATCTAATATTTCCTTGTTTTCTTCTTTTGTACCAATATATTTATCATCAAACCTAATTATTGTTGCATCGCTTTTATATTCATCCACAACCATACATACACCTCTTTTTTAATATGTATGCATGAAATATCAAAAGTTGATTTATATTAATAACTTTTCCAGTTTATTTTTTTAGGCACATCAAAACCAGTTACAATTCCTTTCTTCAAATGATATGATTTTGTCTTATCATTATATTTATAAATAGAAGAATTCCAATTTCTAAATGCTCGATTACTAATAGTTTTTCTTCCAGATAATTCTCTACTTGCCTGTATATGCATTTGTTTTAATTTTTCATATTCTACATTTATATTTGATTTTCTTTTATTTTTTATATAGTCAATTGTTTTCTGTCTATGCCTACTTTGTGATAATAGCTTTCTCTTTTCTTTTTCTTCTTTATATCTACTATCTTTTAGCAAAACTTTGCTAACATATTTATTTGAAATTCCTAATATTGCTGAAATTTCTTTTTGATTATATTTACATTCAAAATATAATTCTTTTATCTTCTCTTGTTTCTCCATACATACTCCTATTTGGTGGATTTTTTGCTAACAATTTTTTTACATGAAGAAACTAATAGAGTATAAAAAACTCTATTTAATTTCTAAATCTTTCATTGCTTGTCCAAAATCCTGCTTACTTAATGGTTTGACTTTTTTATATCTTTTCTTCTGTTCTATAAGTTCTATAATCTGTCCTGCAAATATACCAAGCAGAAAAGAGATCATAGAAAAAATAATGTACTTTATCATCTTATTTATTCTCCCTCTTTTCTTTCATAATAATATTAGCAAGTCGCTTTACCTCTTTGTTTCCAAATTTTCCATAGAACATTTTTATTTCAGATTTTATTGCTTTGGGTGTAATTTCTGTCCCACTATTTTGCAATGTGAAGAAAGCCATTTGTGCATAAGCAGTTATAAGTTCTATATCGACTTTTTCCTTGTTTTCATCTTTCATGTCCATATAAGTTTCCTCCTTTTTTATTTATTTACTTATTAGGAACACGAAAAATTTTCATGATGGGGAATTTTTCAAAACTTTTTTATTTTTTTCTATTTTTACTCAAAACTTTAAATATTAAAAGTTTTATTTCTTGTTGTAAATCCTCATCAAATCTACCACTTACCATAGAGTTTTTATTTATTAAATTTTTGTAATCTTCAATTATTTTTAAAATTTCTTGATCTGATAAATCAAAATTATTAAACATTTTACATTCCCCCATTTATTAGTTTTTCTGCAATTTTTCTATGAGCTTCATCTCTATATTTTCTTATAGTTTTTCTGTCTAATCCCATTATAACAGCCGTTTCATTTATGTTTTTTTGCTTTTTATATAAATAAAAAAGCACCTCTTTTTCTCGTAAAGATAGTGCTTTTACAATATTATATAAACTTGGATTTGAAAGAGTTTTTTCAAACTCTCTTGCTGATTTTACTTCTTCTTGGCATTTTTCTAAAACAGCATCTAATACAGATTCTTCCCCAGCAGAAACAATACCATCAACAAACACAGATGTATTGTTAATGTAATTATAATTTCTTTCAAAATATTTGTTTTTTGCTGTCATAACAATTCTTTTTAAATATAATTTTTCCTCCTTTGATAATTCTTCTACTAAATAGTCTTTTCTTTCCATTTATCATTCTCCAATCTTTTTAGATTGGACAAATGCCTGAAAATCAAAGAAAGCTATTAACTTACAAAAAAATTATATCTTTCTATTTTATTTCTTATCCACTCATTTTCAAAACCCCCTATATTATAAAAGTCTGCAAAATTAAGCCAATATATTATTCACAATTTCTTTTGTTTCCTAAAATTTATCTATTGTGTTTTTAATACACTTTCCTTAACTTTACAGACTTTTGTCCTAGAAGAATGATACTATGCTTTTTCTTGGTTGTCATAAAATCTACACAAATACACATAAATATACAAAAATAAACATTTTAGTCTATTTTGCAGTTATACAGCCAATGGTTAATCGTCTTTAAATATGGTAAAATTTGTATGAATATTCATTATTAGGAGGGTCTGGTTATGGTTAAAGTAGCCGTTACTAATGATAATGATATTCTATATAACAGCTTATCTAATGCTTTTTTGCAAAATGAACTAAATATTGAACTAATAAAAGTACCATATGAAAAATTAGAGCAAATAATTTTTCATAACAAAGCAAAAGATCAACTAATAATATTGGACTCTGTTACATCAATTGCATTTTGTACAAATGTATTGACTAACGCAATCAAGAAATTAGATGCTAGAAAGACGAATATCATTATTTTGGTAATCGATTCTAATAGCATATCCAATATTAAATATGAAAAAGGCTTTTCTTTCATCAGAAAAAATTCTACAAATCTTCAATTACTAGATACTATTAGCATTGTATCTAATTCATTAAAAAAGTGTCTTGGCATCGAAAAACAAGTAGATGATATTTTGTGGAAACTTGGTTTTACAAATTATTTTAAAGGTAGTAAATACATAAAAGACGCAATTTTATTAGCTTATGATAATTCAAAATTACTACTTGATATGAATAGTCTTGTACAAAAAGTTGCTGAAAAAAATAGCATTGATAATGCTAATGCTGTTCGAACAAATATGGACAGGTCATTAGGAAATATGCTTGATTATATTGATTCTAAAATAATTTATGAAGTTTTTGAAGATTATGATGGTAGAACGATTAGCTTAAAATATTTTATTGACTTATGTATTAGACATTTGAAAAAAATTAAGATATGCTGTTAGAAAAAAAGAGAACTACTCTCCCAAAAAGTAGCTCTTATCATAAATATTGTATAAATAAAATTTTCACATCCTATATTTATACAAATATTTATTTTTATATTTTTCATTTTTCTTGATTGAAATGTTGCCAAATTTAATAGGAAACAAACAATAACTTGGAATAATGAATATAAAAAGAGAAGAAGATTCATCAATTCTTCTCTTTTTATATTGTAGTTTATTGTTCAGTTTCAGAATCCAAGATTGATTTTACATACAAAAATATTATTGTTTCAATCAACATTTGAAATAAACATATTCCTTTAACTGATGTTCCATTTTCACACATATAATCCATTATCCTATCGGACTGAGAAGCAATTGCTTTTTTCTCTAAATGAAAATAGTTATATAATCGTAATTCTCCGTCTCCTAGTTCAACCTCAAATCTAATTCTATTAATTTTATTTGGATCATCGCAGAAATTTTCAATCATTTCATTTATTTCTGCTCTATTTTTATTATTTACAACTATTTCAAAGTTTGATACAAATAAACTTCGAAAAAAATCAAATAATGTAAAAACAAAAAAAATGCTTACTACTATAAGTATTAATACACATATTATTTTCTTTGTTTTCATCTCATAACTCCTCCTACAATTTATTGGTATTTTTATATCCATATCTTTTTTAAAGAATTTTAGTAGTTAATATTTTTCTTATAATATTTATTCATAAAAATTTGTAAATTATTGTTCTTTTTCTATCTTATCAATAGAAAAATAGTAAAGCATCATAATTAAAGAGATTACTAATCCAATATAGAATTCAGGAAAAGCAAATTCTATACTATTATGAATACTCATTTTTCCAGTTATATTCATTATGTGCCAGGTAAAAAATTGATATATTTCTGAAATTACAATCCCAATTGTTCCTAATGCACCTAATATTTTATTTGTCTTTTTATTTTTAAATAATCCCCATACCCCAATAATAAATAATAGTACAGATATAATTCCAATTGGGTTAAGCAAGTTAATCAATCCACTAATCTCCTGTACACCTTTCTTTCCTCCATATTGATTTAATAACATTGGTAATAAACTAACTAAAAATGCTATTGTTAATTTAATTTTCTTTTTCATAAACTCTTCTCCTTCTAACTATTGTTTTCTAATAAGTTACTATTTTTTATTGTCTACCAGTTTTTTTCTTCCAGCATATATAGTAAAAACTATTGTCGTCAAACTTATAAATATAGAAATTTCAACCATATCATTATAATTGAATTTATGATGTTTGCTTAAATATTGATATATGTAATAAGATTTTTCATTTAAATATAAATTAGTAGATTTAATTGAATTATCATCATAATGTAAAGAAAGAACTGAATAATCATTTAACCCTGCACCACTAATTTCAATTTTTCTTATATCCTTCGATTTTTCAATCTTTATATTATCTTTTTGTAAATTTTCTTCAATAACAGCTATATTATTTTGATCAACATTTAATTCATAGTTTACTCCCAAAAAAGTAGCTCTAAAACAAAATGTATAAATATAATCTTTATTTAATGTAATTTATACATTATACCTTTATGGAGCTATTAATAATAATAGCTCCGTATTAAAATCAATTTTCTAATTTTTTAAATTTTCCAATACTCATCTTTAAAAGAAGAACAAAATAAATAATATATATAATTACAGAATACCATAAATTTATTCCATTAATATTGGATATATTTCCAAATAAATATATACTAAAATCCCAATTATTTGTTATAAAGAATCTAGTGATACTAGCCAAAGCATCAACTTTAGACCATTCCACTAAAATAGTATTACAAAATAAACAAATAATTAATGTTATAATCATAGACATTGTTATATTTTTATTAGATATTCCAATCAAAATACAAAACAAACTAATTATTAAATATTCTGGAATCTTTAATATTCCATTTATTATAAAATAAGTTAATAAACTTATACTAAATATTTTCTGACTATTAATATTATAACCTATGTATTGGTTAGAATAACTATCAAATCCAAAAATAATTCCTCCAACAAAAAATTGGACTATTCCAATAAATAACATTGAAATTATAATTGTAACTATACAAGCAATCATCTTTGCAATAATAATATCTAATCTTTTATGAGGTTTTATCAAAACATTCTTTATTGTCCTTTTTGATATTTCCTCTGTTATTATAGTAGATGATATATATATTGTAATAATAATTATTATTAAATTAAAATGTTTAAAAGTTCTAATAAAAGAAATTCGAGCATCTATTTTATTATTCAAAATAACTCCCACTTCATTTGAAATGTCGTAATTTATTTTGTTTTCAACAGCATATTTACATAATTCTAGTCGTGTTCTGCATTCATTTAATTCATAAATATCTGATTGCGAATTTTTATCTACATATGATTCCTTGTATATAATTAAATAATAAGTTTCTCTATACTCATCTAAATATTGATTCATTATATCACTATTAAATTTAATATTATTATTTAATCTTAAATTATACCACTCTATTTCAAAATCAATTTCTTTAATACTTTCTTCTGAAAAATCTTGTGTACTTTTTAATTCTTGTAAATTCTTTATTTTTAAATTAACAAATTTTTTCCAATCATTTGATTTCAATGCTTCTACATATTCATTATATTTATTTATAGCATTGCCATATAATTCATTAGTTATCGGTGTATTTGAGTTATATTCATAATCTACAATATTCTTCAAATATAACATTATATCTTGATCATATATTTTTTCATATGAATATCCATTTCTTTCTTTATTTAAGGCTAATCTTTGCCATGAATCTTTTGTAAAATTATTATTATATAATCTTGCAAACTCATTATATGCCATTGAATTAATATATCTTTCAGAATCATCTTTTTGTTTTTCTATCTGTGTATCACTTATAAGTGGATGATCATTCGTTCCCTCACTTATAGGAATATTTTGATCTGGGTTTATATAATTGTAAATAATTACTGCAATCATTGATAAAATAAGTAAAAAATATATAGTTTTTCTTTTAAATATTTTCATTAATTCATTTTTTATTAACTTAATCATCTTTTTTGTCACCTACTTTTTTCAAAAAGGCTTCTTCTGATGATATTTTCACTTCTTGAACTGAATAAATTTGATATCCATTTTCTATAAGTTTTTTTATTAGATTTGAAATATTTTCTTTTGAAATATATACTTTTATTATATTATCTTTTAGAAGTTCAAATTTATAATCAAAAATAAATTTTTCTATTTTATCTAAGCTATTTAATTTTAATTCATAAGAAACATTATTTTTTACATCTTTCTTAAAATTTTCAATGGTATCATTTGTAACTATTTTACCATCTTTTATTGCAATAATTCTATTACACAAATTATCAATTTCAGTTAAATTATGACTTGATATTAATATTGCCATTCCTTGTTGAGAAAGTTTTTTTATTAAATTTCTCATTTCAATTATTCCTTCAATATCTAATCCATTTGTTGGTTCATCTAAAATTAATAATTCTGGTTGATTTATAATTGCTTCTCCTATCGCTAATCTTTGTTTCATCCCTAATGAATATGTTGAAACTTTATCTTTTATTTGTTTTTCTAATCCTATAATTTTAATAACATCTTCAATTCTATTTTGAGAAATATTTTTATAATAATTAGCTGTAATTTTTAAATTGTCATAGCCAGATAAATACATATACAAATCTGGATTTTCAACAATAGCTCCTACCTTTTCTATTGCCTTCACAAAATTTTTTTCAATATCATACCCATTTATTTCTACATTTCCTGAAGATAATTTCATTAATCCTAATATTAATTTTATTATTGTAGATTTTCCAGCTCCATTAGGTCCAATGAAACCTACTACATCTCCTTTATTTATTGAAAAAGAGATATCATCAACAAGTATTTTTGATTTTATTTGCTTTTTTAATTTTGTACATTTTAATATTTCCATTAAAAGTTTCCTTTCATTACATATTTTTTACATCTTTATTTTTAAATATAATTGTAACCATAAAAATTATTATTAATAAGCTCATACTAGAAATAATTATAGCTTTGTTCAGTAATAGCCTACTTCCAAATAAATATTTACTTATATCCCAATTATAGATAAATATATATTTAGAAATATCATTTGTAAAATTTCTAAATGCTGATAAAAAATATATTCCAAGTGATATTAACACATTTAAAGCCATATTGTTAGTCATAATTCCAAATAATAAGCTAAAACTACTAAAAATTACATACATTAATATTTTAGTTAAAATAATTACATATATATACTGATCCAAATTTATAGTTTCAATGTTTTGAGAAAAACTATTATATCTTATTGCCTCTAATGAATAACTTTCAAATCCAAACAATATTCCACCAATCAAATACTGAAATAGTACTAAAATACATACTTCTATTGCAATAATAGTAAAATTTATTAATATTTTTGAACATAAAATCTTAATTCTTGTATATGGTTTTGTTAATACATTTTTTATAGTTCCAGTATAATATTCTTCTGAAATAGTAGTGCATGATAAATATATAATTAAAAAAATAATCAAGATTTCAAAATTGTCAAAAACTTTCATTAACAATATTCTAGCATCTTGTGGTATAATTGCATTTTTATTTTGAGAATTTAACAAAATATTATACTTTATATTGTTATCAATAGCATACTTTTCTAAGTTTATTCTTTCTATAACTTTTTCATAATCATCTTTTTTTATTGTTTGATTATTACTCTCTAAATAATATTTATCTGCATTATATGCTCTTTGATATTGATTACTAATATCTGTTTCTTGAAAAGTTACTTTTTGAAATATATTGTATGATGTGATAATCAATAGTCCGAATAATTAGTAATATGTAAATATCTTTTCTTTTAAATATTTTTATTAATTCATTTTTTATTAAATTCAACATATTTTTTCCTTTTCTACATATTTTATTATAAAAAAATAGGAGTATATTATGCAATATACTCCTACCGATAGTGAGTCCAAAATGTCAGTTACATCCGAACGTAAACGTGATTGAAAGAATTACAACCACTGCATAGTAACATACACGGTGTCAGAAGAATTGTTGATAATCTTCACCGTGTAATCACCAGACGACGGAAGAGTGAGCTTCCAATCGCCAGTGTCATTAACGCCCATCCACCAGTTTCCATCAGAAACCAGCTTGCTGCCTTTGTAAACCACAACATCAATTCCACCACCAGAAGAAGGGGACTGAGATGTGACTCTAAAGGTTTTAGAAAAACCAACATAGCTGTTGAGGTGGACGGTAAAGGTCTTGTTACTCAATGCCGAAACAGAACCAGTGACAACGCTGTTGGCAGACGGCACAACCTGATCACTATACGGCTGAACCATAACAACCTCAGACTTCGTCTGTTCTGCTGCATCAGGCAGGTTGGCAGGAGTTGCTGCAAATGCTGCAACCGAAACGCCAAGCCCGACCATGCACGTAAGCATAAACGTACTAATCCGCTTAATCATTTTGCTTTTCATTTGATTACCTCCAATTTAAGTAAACAAATCAAACTCACTATCGTTATGCGTATGGCAGACCATACGCATATTAATATAGCACAATATAGATTCTAACGTCAATAGAAAACTAGAAAAAATTTGAAAAAATGGAAATTTTTATTCTTTTTGCATATTTTTTCCTTATCTATTTGTTCAAATTATACTTCTTATTTATCATTAATTTTTCAAAATTTTTATATCATCCTTTAACATTTATTATTCCATATCTCTATAATAAACTATTAAACTTCTTCCTATATGTATCAATATCTTTGATACTCTGGCTCACAACAAAATCTGTCACCTTACTTTTTAATTTTTCTACTTCATCTTTTGAATAATTTTTGTTTTCCACATTTATTCCAGCTTCATAAAATAAATTAATATCATTCTTTGAAAATTGCATATTTTACTCCATTTTTTTCTTTATAATATACATTTTATTATTATGCATTATAAATACCAATCTCTTATTTTTATCTATTATTTCTAAGATAAAAAACAGATTTCAAAATATTTTATCTTTTTACTTTTTTATATTCTTTAGTATTATAACATAAAAAATATAAAAAAACATAAATACTTTGTAAAAAATTGTATATTATTTAAATATTTATTATTATAATTATTCATACTATGATTTTTGTAACTCTTTCCAGAAAATGCTGTCTTTCTTCTTTTAATATTAATCTATCTTGTTCTTCTTTCCAAATAATTCTTTTTGCACAAAGAATTTTATATGCAAGTTCAGATCCATTAATTTCAGGAAATTTATGAATACAATTTGTGATGTTTTTATATCTATGACACAAGCTATAATTTGGAGAAAATGATACTACTACGAACTTTGGACTTATTTCTTTTTCTGCATATTCTTTTATTATATCTAATCCAGTAAATTCGTGATTTCTCATTAAGTCTGTAACAACTACATCTGGCTTTAATTCTTCAATAAGTTTTATTTCTTCTTCATCTGTATTAGCAATACCTATTATATTTATATAACTATATCCTTTTAACATACTCTCTATTTGTTCACAAGTTCTAACTTCATCATCAGCAATTATAATATTCGCTTTACCTATATATAGCATTATTATTTTCTGCACTTCTTGCTTTGTCTTCATAATATTGACTCTTATCAGACAATTCTATTGATTTTTTTATATCATTATTTGCTTTTTCTATTAATCTTCTATGCTTTTTTTCAGAATGATGTCCTACTAATATTGGTTGTCCAGGTGTCATCATCAATATTCTTCGTGCATTTGAATTTGCTCTAGCATCTGATTCTTCTTTTTTCTTTTGAGATACTATTTTGTATCTTTCAATTCTTCTTTGTCTTCTTTCTTCGTAATCTGCTCTTCCTCCCATTTTCTATCACTTTCCTTTCCTAATATCACACAGCAATGAAATAACAATGTTAAAACTGAGCTTAACATTGCTACAATAATTAAAATTACAATGTACATTTCTTTCTCATTCCAAGAAAAAAAGACCTTGTAAAGTTTGTGTTGCATATTAACTCTTTCACAAACTATATACAAGTCTTTTCTACTTTAATTTTATATTTGGACTATTTGTTCCCATGAAAATCCTTTTCTTCCAAAATGACCATAATTTGTTGTCTTAGAATAAATAGGCTCTTTTAAATTCAAATATTCTATAATTCCTTCAGGTGTCAAATCAAATCTGTCCTTTATAGCTTTTATAATAATATGTTCTGGCATTCTATTTGTTCCAAAACATTCAATATATAAAGATATAGGCTATTTCATTCCTATACCATAACTCAATTGTATTTCACATTTTCTTGCCATTCCATTTGCAACAACATTTTTTGCTATATGTCTTGCCATATAACTTGCACTCCTATCAACTTTGCTTGGATCTTTTCCAGAAAAAGCACCACCACCATTTCTTGCTAATCCTCCATAAGTATCACACATAATTTTTCTGCCTGTTAATCCAGTATCACCAATTGCCCCACCAATAACAAATCTTCCAGTAGGATTAATGAAAAACTTAGTTTCTGGATCTATCATATCATGATCAACAACTTGTAAAATTACTTTATCTATTAAATCTTTTTGCATAGTTGGTATATCAGTATTTTCTGAATGCTGAGTAGAAATTAAAATACTATCTATTCTAATTGGAAAATCATCAACATATTCTATTGTTACTTGAGCTTTTCCATCAGTTTTTAGATAATCCATTTCTCCATTCTTTCTAACTTTTGCTAATTGCCTTGTAATCTTGTGTGCAAGATAAATTGGATATGGCATATACTCTCGTGTTTCATCACAAGCGAAACCAAACATAATTCCTTGATCTCCTGCTCCTCCTTTATCAACACCTATTGCAATATCATTACTTTGTTGTTTTATGTATTGTTCTACTTCACAACTTTTATAATCCATCGTTGTCTTTCCATCATCATATCCAACTTTTTTCAAAGTTGCCCTTACTATTTTTTCTATATTTATTTTTGCATTTGTTGTAATTTCTCCTGCAACAACCACTCTGTTGCCTGTAATCATTGTTTCTACTGCTACTCTTGATTCTTTATCTTGTTTTAAACATTCATCCAATATTGTATTTGATATTAAGTCAGCTACTTTGTCTGGATGTCCTTCTGTTACACTTTCACTTGTTAAAAAATATCTTTTATATTTCAATTTAAATTCCTCCATTTCTATTTATTGTTTATAATTTAATAACTTTCAATTCTATATAAACATCTTCCCACTCTCCTTATTAATCACTTATATCCATTTATTTACACATCGCACGAGAATCGATTTTGTGCCCTTAAATATAAAAAACAGAGTAGTTATACCTCTAGAAAAGATATAACGCCTCTATTCTGTAACGCACTCTTTATGGAGCATAAGAATATGCTCCTTAGGAGTGCGTTTGTCGATAAAATTAACAAATTCACCCCTCAAACGACCTCTTATTGGGCTAATTCTTCTGTTCCAATATCATTTAAAATAGCTTTTGCATTTTGGTCTGGCATACCAAATCTTTGTGATAAATATCTTAAAGATGCTGCAAGTTCTCCATCTGGTCCACCATATTGGCTAATAATTACTTTTGCAAGACGAGGGTCTGCACATTTTATATTTATTGGATATTGTAATACTTTATTATAAGTCCACATAGTTTAGAAATTCCCCCTTTCCCAAGGCCATGGTTCTTCAATCCATCTCCATTTATTACATGGAAATTGAATTGTTAATGGTCCATATACTTTTTGATATTTATCTGTTAATTCTCTATATTCTTTGCAATATTTTCTGTGTAAACAAAGTGCTTTTTGATCATCAACATGTGTGTCTAAATATAATCCAAGCTCTGTTATTGCAAAATTCAAGCTTTTTATTCTTTCCATCATTTCTTCTCTTGTTGCTTGTGATTGATTGCATTCACAATTTTGCATATTGTTACAATTTGTCATATTATCTAATACATTCAAACCATCTGCAGACTGCATATTCCAATTCATATTATTTGAATTATTCATCATCCAATTTCTATTATCTTCCATTATTACAGCCCTCCCCAATTTGATTTGTTGTTTCTAAAAATTCATTTGTTCTCATTGATTGACATGGTGTATATGGGCTTACTAATTCTGGAAATATTGTTCCCATTTTTAGTCCAATTTCTGGTCTAAATGTTTTATCCATATATTGCCAAGGAACATAACTTTGAGCTAACATTGGATTATCTGGAAATACACTCATTTCATATTCTTCATCAAATCCACATTCACAACAGTCTACAGGCTCTTGTTGTTCATAACTACAATTTGTAGAACAGTCATTATTACATTTATCTTCAATCATATTTGTAGATGTATTCCATGCTTGATTATTCATGCATGAACATCTTTGATATCTACGCGTAAACATATTTTTCCTCCTCTTAATATAATTAAATCAATTTTTGATTTGTCATATTACATAATATGCAAAAAAAGTAGCCTTGCTACAATAATTTGTCTTATTTAGTTGTTTTGACAAATTTGCTTTGGCTACTTTAAATATTTTATTATAAATGTTGTTCCTTTATTTAATTTTGAATCCACTTGTATATATCCATTATTACTTTCTATTATTGATTTTGATAAAGCTAAACCTATTCCTACACTATCACTTGATGAATTTTTTCCTTTATAAAATCTTTCAAATATGTGTGGTAAATCTTTTGCATCTATTCCTGTTCCATTATCTTCAATTTTTAATTCTGTATACATATTATTTTGATTATAATTTATATAAATTTTTCTATTCTCATATGAATGTTCTATGCAATTTTTTAATATATTTGTTATTGCTTCAACTTGCCATTTTAAATCACATATTGTTTTTATTGAATCATCTCCTGAAACTATTATTTCTATATTTTTCAATTCACTTAACATTGATACATTTTTTACCGCTTCATTTATTATATCTTTTATAAAAACTTCTTTTTTTATAAATTTTATTGAATTACTGTCTATTTTTGATAATTTCAAAATTGATTCTACTAAAAATTTTATGTTTATTATTTCTCTTTTTATATCTTTAATAAAATCTTTTTTTATATCTTCTGGCATATTTTCATCACTTAAAATATTATCTAACATTATTAAAATTGATGTAATTGGTGTCTTTATTTGATGTGATATATCTGATAATGAATCTTTTAATGTTGTTTTATCTTTTTGAGAATTTTCTGCAACTTCTTTTAACATTACCGTTATTTTATATAATTCATTTTTTAATATTGACAATTCATCTTCTGTATTTTCTTCTATATTTAGTTTGTAATTTCCTCTATTGATTTCTTCTATATATTTTGTTATTTCATTAATTTTTTTACTTTCACTATGATTATATTTAAAAAATATTATTGATAACATTAAAATAAATACTATCAATGTATTTATATCTATAATAATAAATTTTTTAAAATCTGTGTTATTTTCTAATATTACTGAATCTTTATCTAGTTCTATGCCATATTCCCTTAATATCTCATTATTAGTTTTATCACTACTATTTAATATTTCTACAATTTCTCTTTTTTCTATATCAGGATATTTTTCTAAAACATTATCTATAATTCCTGCTATTTTTTGATTAAAATTATATGTATATGTTTTGTATTGTTTATATATTAAAATCGAAAATGTGATTAGAAATATAATAATTACAATACAACTTGTGATGCACATTTTCTTTAATTCTATTTTGTTTTTCATTTTTATTTCATTCCTTTTCAAAACTTAGATGTTATTGATAATTTATTAATCTACTTCACTATCAATTCTATATCCAATTCCTTTAATTGTAATTATAATATCTGTTTTAATTTTTTCTCTTATCCTTTTTAAATATACTGTTATAGTATTATCATTTACATCATTTCCTGTCCATTCCCATATTTTGTCTATTATTTCACTTCTTTTTACTACTTTATTTAAATTTAAGAATAGTAAATTCAATATTTTCAACTCTAAGTTTGTAAGTTCTACATTTTCATTATCTCTATATACAACCATTTTGTCCATATCAAATTTTATATTTTGGACTTGTATTATTGTGTTTTTCTTGTTTCTTAATATTATTCTATTTATTCTCGCCATCAGTTCTTTTATTGAAAATGGTTTTGTAATATAATCTTCTGCACCTAATTCTAACCCTTTTACAATATTATCTTCTTCATCTTTTGCTGTTAAAAAAATTGAAGATATATTCTTTTCTTTTATATTATTTCTATATAAATCAAATCCATTTCCATCTGGTAATGATACATCTAATATTGCTAAATCTATTTTTTCTGTTTTTAATATTTTAAGTGTATTTTCTACATTTAATGTGTGTATTACTTGATATTTCTTTTGTTCTAAAGAGTATATTAATCCTTTAGCTAATATCTCATTATCCTCTACTAATAATATTTTCATATATTCTCACTCCATATATATTTTATCATAAAAAGAGGACTTTGTAAGCCCCCTTTTTATACATTTTCATTTCTAATAGTTTCAATTGTATTCTGTTTATTAATTTTATAAATTGAATATCTCATAATAATAAATATAAATATAAATACAAAAACTGCAGAAATTAAAATTGCATTTGTAGGTATATACATACCTTTTTGAAATTTTACTGAAAATGCTTTATATATTGCAAATGTTCCAATTAATCCCATGATTGTTCCTATAACCCATGCTTTAGTTCCATAAAATATTGTTTCTAAATTTATCATTCTATCAAATTCTTTTGATGTCATTCCTATTGATTTCAACATTGCAAACTCTTTTTGTCTTAATTCCATATTTGATGTAATTGTATTAAAAATATTTGTAATTCCTATTAATGTTATTACTGTTATAAATCCATATAAGAATATTTTTGTTACTAATACCATTGCACTTTCTTCTTTGGCAGATGCATCAATATTATAAATTCTAATATCTAAATGTAAAGCATCTATATCTTTCTCTAGTTGGTCTGGATTATTTGATTGTATTGTTACTGTATTATATACTGGCTTTTCCTCATTTTCTAATTGTGATATATCTAAAATTAAATATCCACCTTCATAATAACTTCTATCAATTCCATCTGGTTTAATTGTTGAAATTGCACCAACTTCTACTGAACGTTGTTTATCATTGTAATCTTTTCCTTCTATTATATCTCCAACATTGTATTTATATTTTCTTCCATTTTTTACTTGACCATCTTCTATCCAACTTACTTCGTCACACAATATTCCTTTATCTTTTACTTTATCATATTTAGCACCAATTTTATTTACATATCTTTTAAATGAATCACTATCTAATGCCATAATTTGTAATGCTGAATATTTCTCCCCTGTCTCTATGAATTCTTCATTTTCTTCATCATAATATCCTTCTTCTGACAATGTACCAGAAGCTAAATTAATTTTATCAATATCTTTTATTTTTATATCTCCATTATTTAAACTATACAATATTGAATATTTTTCTATATTATCTAATGAAATTATTCTATCTATTTCTTCATTTGATACTTTTCCAACATTTAATTGTATATTATAATCATAGTCTTTATAATAATTTTGTGATTCTTGGAACATATTCACTATAAATGAATTCATTGTGATAAATACAAATATGCTTACTGCAATTGATATAATTGTTGTTCTATATTTTTTCTTACTTCTCTTTAAGTTTTTGTATGCTAATTCTCCACCAGTTTTAAATAATTTTGATATAATCTTTGGTACTTTTAATTTTTTTGAATTTAGTTTTATATCTTTAGAGCCTCTTAATCCTTCTATTGGGCTTACTCTACTTGCTTTTATAGCAGATGCTATTGATGATAAATATATTGTTACAAATCCTAACACTGCTGATAAAATAATTGGTAATATTGATATTTTAAATACTAATCCATCAACATGTTGTAATAAATAATCACCTAAAAGTGAATTTACTATTTGTATTAATACAAATACTGCAAAAAATCCTGATAGTATTCCTAAAGGTATTCCTATTAATCCTAATATTAATCCTTCTTGTATTACATTTTTTCTTATTTGTCTTTTGGTTGCTCCAACACTTGCAAGCATTGAATACATTTTTATTTTTTCTGTTATTGATATTGCAAATGAATTTCTTATACAAAATATACTTGTAAATAATATTATTACTATTACTACTCCAATTACTGAATATAACATAGTAACTGTTGAATCTGAAAATGCAAATGCTTCCCATCTTAATAATTCTTTATTTAAAGTATAATCATATTTGGTCTCAGTATCATTTTTTGACAAACTTTCATAACTTTGAATTCCTAGTATTTGAGGTATTGTCTCTTTATAATTTTTTGGTGATTTTAAACTTATATATAAATCTGATTTTCCTGTACTTATTCCTGTTGTAATTACAGTATATCCAGGCTCTGAATATTTTTCAAAACTTGTATCTGGTCTTTCTATGATTCCTACTATTTTAAATGAATAATTTGTTGCATTTATTATCTCTTCTGCATCATATATATTATCATATTCTTTTTCATTAACTCCTGGTTTGGTACTTCTTGTTCCAACATTTAAATTAATTGTGTCTCCTATTTTGTATTCTACTTTTCCATTTGTCATTATAGTTTGACTAATTACTACTTCATTATTATTAGCTGGAAATCTGCCTTCTATTAATTCAAAATGCAAATCCTTAAATGAACTTTCATTCATAGAAATTAATCTTGCATAAGGTTTATACTCATTTTGACTTCCTTGTAAAATTGAATATCCACATATTTTTATTGCAAATGTATCTTTTACATCTCTATTATTTTGTATATCTTTTATTTCTTCATCACTAACATTTTCTAACTTCAAATGCCAATATCCTGATTGATTTTTTGCATTTTCTACTAATGTTGCTTGAAAACTCATTCCCATACTTGCAACAGCACATATTAATGCTACTGATAATATTATTCCTATTATTGTACTTATTGTTCTTTTTTTATTTAATTTTAAATTTCTGATAGATAAACTTGTAAGAATGTTCATTTATTACACCTCCTCAACAATTTTTCCATCTTCAATTTTTATAATTCTATCTGCAACTTTTGCTATTTCTAAATTGTGTGTTATCATTATTATTGTTTGTTTATAATCTTTATTTGATTTTTTTAATAATGCTACAATTTCATCACTTGCTTTAGAATCCAAATTTCCTGTTGGCTCATCTGCTAATATAATTGCTGGATTTGTTATCATTGCTCTTCCTATTGATGTTCTTTGTTGTTGACCTCCTGATAATTCATTTGGTAAATGTGTTCTTCTTTCTTCTAATCCTAATACTTTTATTAATTCATCAAGCCTTTGTTTATCTATATTTCTGTTATCTAATTTTAATGGTAATGTGATATTTTCTTCTACATTTAATATTGGTATTAAATTATAAAATTGATATATTAATCCAACTTGTCTTCTTCTAAATATTGCTAGTTCATCATCATTAAATTTATAAATATCTTTTCCGTCTATAAATACTTTTCCACTTGTTGGTCTGTCAACTCCTCCTATTAAATGTAATAGTGTTGATTTTCCGCTTCCTGATGCTCCTACTATTGCTACAAATTCTCCTTTATTTACTGTAAATGAAACATTATCTAATGCTGTTACTTTATTTTCTCCTTTTCCATATTGCTTACATAAGTTTTCAACTTTTAATATTTCCATTTAATTTCCTCGTACAATGAAATGCTACATTATACGAACTCCTTTCTTTTTATTTTTCTAGTTTTATTATACAATGTTATAAGTGACTATTAAATGACATTAAAAAAGATTTAAGAAATTCTTCTTAAACCTATCTATTCTCATTAAATCTTTTTGCTCATCTTTGTTCCAATATTTTCAATAAAAAATTCCATGGTCCTGTTTTATCTGTTAATCCATCATAATTATTATTAATTCTTTCTAATACTTCCTCTTTAGTAAAAAATTTTATTTCTGCAACTTCCTCTTCTTGTAATTTAACTTTTGATATATCTATATCTTTTGTAATCAAATAACATTCATTAAATTGATTATTAGTAATCTTTCCTTTTGTTGTTTTTGAACATGATCCAACTAAATATTTTATATCCTTATCACATATATCTATTCCAAGCTCTTCCTTACATTCTCTTATTAATGCTTGTCTACCAAATTCTCCTGAATCAACATGTCCTCCAACTGTTACATCCCATAAATTAGGCCACAATTTTTTGTTTGCACTTCTTTTTTGAAGTAATATATTTGAATTTTTATCTATAACAAAGGCATACACACATCTATGCCACAAACCTTTCCTATGACATTCTTCTCTTGTTTCGATTCTTCCAGTAAATTCTCCTCTTTCATTTAAAACATCTAATTTTTCTTTTTTCATATATTCTAAAACTTCTTTTTCTAATCTTGTCCCGATTTCATCTAAATGTTCATATAAATATCTACATAAATTAGTTCTAAAAATTGCAAAGTTTAATAATTCTGTTTGTTCATAATTCTCATTATATTGTTTATATCCATATAAGCTTCCTACAATTTGTATTAAATAAATATATGCACAATATTTTAAATCAAATTCATTTAATTCTACATATTTTGAAACTTCATTAACATATTCTACGAATGTATCTATATTCATCTCTCCATTTTTTACATCTTTATCAATATATGTATATGATCTTATTATTTCCCACATTATTGGTAATCTCTTTGCAGATTCAAAATCAATTACTGATGTTTCTTTTTCATTATTATATATAAATTGTTGAACACTATAATCTCCATGACTATTCATTATTGACATTTTTGAAATAATTGAAAAATCAAATTGTTCTTTTAGTTTTTTTGAAATTTCAATTTTATCTTCTAAATCTTTTAAGAAGACTTCTTTATATTTATTATCTTTTTTTATTGATTTCTTAAAGTCTTCCATTTGAATTATTTTATTTTCTAAACTTTCTTTTGAAAACCATTTTTCAATTATGTTTTCATCATCAAGTTTTTTATATTTTTGAAGCTCTTTTATTATTCTTCCAAGTATTGTTGCACTTTCTATCACTTTATCATGATCACCTGTATTATTCTCAATTGTATATCCATCGATAAATTTTTGGAGTATTATTATTTCATTTTCATATTTTATATAAAATTCATTTAATTTTGTTTTTATGTATTGAGGAACATTTATTTTTCTGCACTTTAAAAAGTTAATTATTTGTATCTCTTTTACTATAGACTCTTCTTTTCTGCTTTCATCAAATTCTTTTAATATGTATTTTTGTTCATCTTCAGCTAAAATTATATATATATTTGCTGTTCCTTTTTTTATCTTTTCAATTTTATTTGCATTTATTTGATATTCTTCTTGCAATATCTTTTTTATTTTTTCTTCATTTAATTTTGATTTATATATTGACATTTTTTTCTCCTATCACAACTCTACTTTTCAATTTTCGTAAACTTTTTCCTTATACATTTTTCTCTTTCTTTTCAATTTTATTATTAATTTCTTTTATAGTATTTAAATACTCTTCCTCAACAGGACTTATAGTTTTTACTTGATATTTTCTATATTCTGCTTTGGCTTTTTGAATAGCTTTTTTATGACTAATACTTCCTGAACCATTTAACATTTTTTCACCTGTAGATGAAAGTATCATATCCAATTGTTTTATATAATCTTTCATATACATTGGATTATGCCTTATTGCTTGTATTTCTGCAAAATCAAAATATCCTGATACTAAATTATTTAAAATTTTTAGTTCTTCTTCATTTAAATAGTTTTTAGCAATTACAACATCTTGTAATACTGGAATATCTCCTTTAAATGTTGTTAATCCCATAAATGGCTTTTCTGAATCTGCTCTTTCATATATTACTTCAGAAGCAGTATGTCCATGAGTTGCATAATGTAATTTATTTTGAACAATTTTAAAAAATTCAATTGTTTTTTCATCTTTTGGATCATAATCTATTGCAGTTGAATATAAATCTAACACTTGTCTATACATTACTTTTTCTGATGATCTAATATCTTTAATTCTTGCAAGTAATTCTTTCCAATAATTACCTCCTCCATTTCCTTTTAGTCTTTCATCATCCATGGTAAAGCCTTTAATCATATATTCTTTAATTATTTTATTAGCCCAAGTTCTAAACTTAATTGCTTTTTTGGAATTAACTCTAAATCCTATAGAAATAATCATATCAAGATTATAATACTTAGTATTATAGATTTGTTTATCATCATTACCCACATGTGCAATTTTTGCACATGTGCTGTTCTCATCTAATTCTTCATCTTTATATATATTATTAATATGTCTAACAATCCCACTTCTATCAATATTAAAAAGTGATGCTAATGCTTCCGTATTTAGCCATACATCTTCGTTTTCTAATAATACTTCTACTTTTGTATTTCCATTTTCATCATTATAAAATAAAATATTTTTTTCATTTCCGATTATTAATTTATCTTTCAAAACTGTACCTCCTTAAAGGCTATATAAATTTTCATCTCATTCTTCATTTTTACGAACATTTGTATTGTATCATATATATACTAAAAATTCAATATTTTTTTTAAAATTATTACAATACAAAAAACTAGCATCATAAAATGCTAGTTTTTTGTGTCAACTCATTTTAAAAATTCCGTTGACAAATCGTTGACAAATTGATAATTTATATAAATTATGTCAAGTAATAAAATCTCTGTAACCCTTGCTATTACTGATTTCTTCCACAACAGTTTTTATATTTCTTACCACTTCCACATGGACATGGATCATTACGTCCAACTTTAGGACCATCATTAACAACTGGTTTGTGTTCTTCAACTTTCATTTTTTCACCATTATCCAAGCTATTTAATGCTTGTAAAGCTGCACCAGTTATTTTAGCTGTTTCCTCACGTTTTACTTCATCTTGTTTACGAAGATTCATCATCATTTGAACAACATCATGTTTGATATCTAATACCATTTCATCAAACATATCCATACCCTCTATTCTATATTTTACAACAGGATCTTGTTGTCCATAAGCTCTTAAACCAATACCATCTTTTAACTCATCCATTGCATCAATATGATCCATCCATTTTTGATCAACTACTTTAAGCATTACAACTCTTTCTAGTTCTCTCAATTCTTCTGAACCAATTTCTGCTTCTTTCTTGTCATATTCTGATAATGCAACTTCTTGTAATTTTTCTATTATTTTGTTTGAATCTTTTGCATTTTCCTTTACGAAATCACTAATATCTACACCAAATATATTTTTTATATTTGTATTTAATGCTTCTTGATTTACATCATTATCACCTGCAAATTGTGAAATTACAACTTCTTCTGCTAAAGATTTTATCATATTTAAAATGTTATCTTTTAAGTTTTCACCATCAAGAACTTGTCTTCTTTGTTTATATATGATTTCTCTTTGTGCATTCATTACATCATCATATTTTAATACATTCTTTCTGATACTGAAGTTTCTTCCTTCAACTTTCTTTTGAGCTGATTCTACTGCATTACTGATGATTTTGTTTTCGATTGGAATACTTTCATCCATTCCTACTGCATTATATACTTTTGTAATCATGTCTCCACCAAAGATTTTCATTAAGTCATCATCTAATCCTATATAGAATTTTGACTCTCCTGGATCTCCTTGACGTCCACTACGTCCTCTTAACTGATTATCAATTCTTCTTGATTCATGTCTTTCTGTTCCTATTATTTTTAGACCACCTACTGCTAGAACTTTTTCTTTTTCTTCTTTGATTTCTTCATCATATTTCTTTTCTAACTCATTGAATTTTTCTCTAGCTCTTAATATTTCTTGGTCATCTGTTTCATAATATGTATTTGATTCTTCAATTAAGTTTTCTGGAATTTTATTTTTTCTCATTTCTTGTTTTGCAAGATATTCACTATTTCCTCCAAGCATAATATCAGTACCACGCCCTGCCATGTTTGTTGCAATTGTTACTGCTCCAAATTTTCCTGCTTGTGCTATTATTTCGGCTTCTTTTTCATGATATTTTGCGTTTAATACTTCATGCTTAATTCCTTCTTTTTTCAATATATTGCTTAATTTTTCAGATTTTTCTATTGAAACTGTACCAATTAATACTGGTTGTCCTTTTTCATGACTTTCTTTTACACTTTGTACTATTGCATTAAATTTTGCTTTTTCATTTTTATAAATTGCATCATTTAAATCTTTTCTTATCATTGGCTTATTTGTTGGAATTGAAATTACATCCAAATTATAGATTTCTTCAAACTCTGCCTCTTCTGTCATTGCAGTACCTGTCATACCTGACAATTTATCATACATTCTAAAATAGTTTTGAAATGTGATTGTTGCAAGTGTTTTTGACTCATCTGCAATTTTTACACCTTCTTTTGCTTCAATTGCTTGATGTAATCCATTATTATATCTTCTTCCATACATAATACGTCCTGTAAATTCATCAACAATTAAGACTTCTCCATCTTTTACGATATAATCAATATCTTTTTTCATTACTCCATGTGCTCTTAATGCTTGATTTACATGGTGAACAAGTGTTGAATTTTCTATATCATTAAAGTTCTCTAAATGGAATGTTTCTTCTGCTTTCTTAATTCCCTTTTGTGTTAATGATGCAGATTTTGCTTTTAAATCAACTATATAATCATAATTTTCATTATCTTCTGCTTGTGCTTCATCTTTTACATCTTCTTCTACAATTATTTTTGGTGTTAATCTTTTTACAAAATCATTTGCTTTTTTATATAAATCTGATGATTGATTTGCTCTTCCTGAAATGATAAGTGGTGTTCTTGCTTCATCTATTAATATACTATCAATCTCATCTACGATAGCATATGCTAAATCTCTTTGAACTAATTGTTCTTTATATATAACCATGTTATCTCTTAGATAATCAAATCCAAATTCATTGTTTGTACCATATGTAATATCACAAGCATAAGCTTTTTGCTTTGCTTTTGGATCCATTCCTGCAATAACTAATCCAACAGATAGTCCCATGAATTTATATAGTTTTCCCATCCATTCACTATCTCTTTTAGCTAAATAATCATTTACTGTTATTACATGAACTCCTCTTCCTGTTAGTGCATTTAAATATACTGGTAATGTTGCAACAAGTGTTTTTCCTTCACCTGTTTTCATTTCAGCAATTCTACCTTGATGTAAAATAATACCACCTATTAATTGTACATCAAAATGTCTCATTCCTAATACTCTTTTTGATGCTTCTCTTACTACTGCAAAGGCTTCTGGTAATATATCATCTAATGTTTTTCCATTATCTAATTGTTCTTTAAATTCATTTGTTTTATTTTTTAGTTCTTCGTCTGTTAATTTTGATATTTCATCTTCTAATGAATTTATTTTGTCAACTATTGGCATAATTCTCTTTACTTCTTTTTCACTATAGCTCTTAAATATTTTATTAAAAATGCTCATTCTTTTATCAATTCCTTTCAGTTTTTAACTTTTATAATATTACCACGAATTATTTTATTTTTCAACCCTTTTGATGTTCTAAGTTTTTTTTTTTTTCATATTCTTTATTGGAGGTTTTTAAATTGAAAACTAACAAACTATTTATTTTATTTTTAATTTTGGTATTTCTTCTTTCTGGAATTGTTTATGCTGATGATATAGATTTGGAAATAGATTCTTCTATTGAAACTATTTCTCCTCAAGATACAATTCCTTCTATAAATTCAAGAGCTGCTATTGTTTATGATAGAAATTCTGGAATGATTTTATATGGAAAAAATGAAAATGAGAAAAGAAAGATGGCTTCTACAACAAAAATTCTAACAGCAATCATTACTATCGAAAATTCGACTTTAAGTGATATTGTAACAATTTCTTCTAAGTCTGCTGGAACAGGTGGTTCTCGTCTAGGTCTTCATAAAGATGATAAAATTTCAGTTGCTGATTTACTTTATGGTTTAATGCTATGTTCCGGTAATGATGCAGCAGTTGCACTTGCTGAACACATTAGTGGAAGTGTTGAAAATTTTGCTATATTAATGAATCAAAAAGCTTGCGAAATTGGTTTAAATTCAAGTCATTTTGTTACTCCTCATGGTCTTGATAATGAAGAACATTATACTACTGCTTATGAATTAGCTCTTTTAACTAATTATGCTTTAAAAAATGATATTTTTAGAAAATATGTTGGCACAAAGTCTCAAACTATTACAATAAATACTTATTCTAAAACATTAAATAATACAAATGAATTGCTTGGATACTTAGATGGGGTTTATGGTGTAAAAACAGGATTTACGAATGGCGCTAATCGTTGCCTAGTTACTGCTGTAAAAAGAAATAATATGGATTTAATATGTATTGTACTTGGTGCTGATACAAAAAAGGATAGAACTCGTGATAGTATTGAACTTATTGAATATGCTTTTAAAACTTTTTTTCCTTATAATATTAAAGAGAAAATCGAAAATGAATTCCAGAACTGGATTTTGTGTAATTCAAATAGTTTTTATGTTTCGAAAGGCTCTTCAAATGATATTTCTCCATATTTAGAAAATTTAAATTATGAATATTTACCTTTATCTAGTAATCAAATTCAAAATTTAAGCATATATATATATTGTAATTATACTTTAACAGCACCTTTAGAAAAAGATTCTTCTATTGGAACTTTAGCTGTTAATATAGATGACAAGAATATTATTACATTAAATATAAAGAATGGAAACTCTATTTCTAAAATGACTTATAAAGATTTTTTTAAAAATCTTATTAAAAATTATCCTTATTGCCTAGAATCTATTATTTTTAATAAATAAAATTTTATAGCTTTCAAAAGTTTATATTTTGCAATATTCGATTACAAGTTTTATAGATTTATAAAAACTTCAAATAATTCTATTGACAAAACAGAAATCTTTTGTTATTATTAAATAGCTTGATTAAGAAATCATCTCCTATATATGATAATACTTAATCTTAAAATATTTAATAATTGCAGGTATAGTTTAGTGGTAAAACGAGACCTTGCCAAGGTTTAGTCACGAGTCCGATTCTCGTTACCTGCTCCATTTTATTATTAAATATTATTTTTTTATAATTTTATTATGGCGAGTTAGCCAAGTGGTAAGGCAATGGTCTGCAAAACCGTGATCATCGGTCCGAATCCGATACTCGCCTCCAAAAAAACTAAAATTACTACTTGACAAATTATAAAAAAATAAGTATAATATTTTTGTTCATGGCGAAGTAGCTCAGTTGGCTAGAGCATTCGGTTCATACCCGACAGGTCGGCGGTTCGAATCCACCCTTCGCTACCAATATAAATTCCTCAGTTAAACTGAGGAATTTTTTTATTCAAAGTCTTCAATTATTTTATTCAATTCTTCTTTTCCATAAACATCTAATCCACCATTTTCTATACTTATCAAATCTGTCTGAGTTAAGTATTCACTTGAAATATTTGTTTTTTCATATATTGATTGATTTCCTTCTTTATTTATTTGGTATATAACTATTTTTCCTTCTTCTACTTTTAATTTAAAATGCTCTCCACACATATCATCAAATTCTTTATATAAAGTTACTTTATTGGGCTCAAATCCAATTACTTTCCAATCATTATACTTATTCTGTACTTCTTCTTTTGTTAAATTTACAAGTTCTTGTGGCATTTCTACATATTCATTTATTGTATGGTCACATTGTTTGAAATATTTTTTTATTATTAATTGTGAATTTGCTGATACTTTTTCCTTTGTTGCAACTACTTCTTCTATTTTGGTTTCTTTAGTATATTCTTCTGTACATTCATCTTCTACTTTTTCTGAAATTTTTGCTTCTTTTTTTGTATTTTGTAATTTATTTTCTTTTACAATATTCATCATTATAATTAAGCTGGTGAAAAATGCAATTATACATATTGCAATAATATATTGTTTTTTCATGGCAATCCCTTCTCATTCTAGCTTGTATTAAGCTTTGTATTTATTTTTATTATTGCCTTTTTGGTAATTTTTATGCAAATTTCTCCCATTTTATCTGTTCTATAAATTTTAATTTTTCTTTTTTCTAAATTTTCAATAGTAATATTTGATGGGTGTCCAAATGTATTGTTTTCTCCCACACCTATAAATGCATATTGTGGTTTTACTACATCTAGTATTTTTTCTATTGATGATGTTTTTGAACCATGATGTGCTGTTTTTAATATTGTTGATTTTAATATTGATGTATTATTTTCATATTTTGAAACAATCTCTTTTTCTGCTATTTCTTCTATATCTCCTGTAAATAGCATTGAAAATTTATTATAATTTAATTTACATACTAATGAATTGTTATTAATTGCATTGTCAGATATCATTTTTTGAGAATCTGGCCATAACACATCAAAATACAAATTTTTTTCTATATTTATTCTCATTCCTGCTTCTACTATTTTTACATTTAGATTTTGTTTTTTTACTATTTCTTTAAATTTATTATAATTAGTTGAATCTTCATATTGTTTCCCTATTATTACATTTTTTACTTTTATCTGTTCTAAAATATATAAAATTCCTCCACAATGATCTTGATCAAAATGGCTTATTATACAATAATCTATTTCAAGAATCTTTCTATTAAATAAATATGGTAATAATGTATTTTTTCCAATGTCAAAGTTTTTTTGACCTCCTCCATCTATTAATATTTTCTGATGTTTTGGTGTTTCTATAAGACAACAATCTCCCTGCCCAACATCCACAAAGTAGATCTTTAAATCTCCCGGAATTTTTTTTATTATAATTGAACTAATTAATATAATAATGAATACTCTTATTATTATTTTTCTCTTTGAATAAACATATTTTGAAATCTTTAAAATTATTTTTTGATTAAAACTATATTTTTGAATCTTTTTTATTTTATGTCTGTAATAAATAATATATATGATAAAATAGTAAATTATAATTTGCCATGTATCTGGAGTTATTACATTAAAATTTGTTATTGGAAATTTTGTTCCTATCTTTGAAATTAATGATAATGCTGTTATTGGAATTTGTACTACTTTAGCAATTTCTGTTCCTATTTTTAATGATAAAAATGTAACTAATATTTGTATTATTCCTCCTATAACTAATGGTCCTATAATAATTCCTACAAGTATATTGGTTACTATAAATGATAAACTTATAAAATTATATTTGGTAATTATTATTGGCATAGTCATAAATTGTGCTGATATTGCTACAGCAATTTCTTCTACAAATGAATTATGTTTTAGACAAAAATTAGTATATTTTTCTTTTAAGCATGGTGATTTTATTTTTATATTCATTATAAAATCTTCTACTATTGGTCTAAAAAATACAACCCCTATTGTTCCTGCATATGTAAATTGAAAGCTTGTACTAAATAAATTATATGGATTCATAAATAATATTACAATAGCTGATATTGAAATGTTATTTAATGTATCACTTTTTCTATATACTAGAAATGCTGTACACATTAATGTTGCCATTATTACAGATCTTATAACTGAAATGCTAAATCCCGTTATCGCCATATATATAAATAAAATTAGTATTTCTATAATTCTGCTTTTTCTTTGCCCAAATATGCCTTGAGTACTTTTTTCTGATAGATAAATAATATATGACACATGTAATCCAGATACAGCTAGTACATGTGATATACTGCTTTGTGAAAAATCTTCTCTTGTCTCTTCATCTATTTCACTTGTATCACCTAATAATACTCCTAAAACTATTGGCATTGAATTTGAATTATATGTTTTTTCTAAATTATCTTTTATTTTCAAATGTAGTTTATTAGTATAATATAATATTCCTTTATGAATATCTATTTTCTTTACCAGCTCAACTCTTATAGTTCCATATATTTTTAATGTTTTTAAATATTCTTTGTAATTAAAACCTTTATAATTTCTCGCCTCTGATGGTTCAGAAAAATTTCCTTGTATTTCTAAGATTTCTCCATATTCTAAATTTTTCTTTGTTGTCATATATAAATATGTATTTTTGTACTTTGATGATAAAACTTTGATTTTATATCTATTATAATATTGTTTTTCTTTTTTATTGTCTATTATTTGTACTTGTATTTTTAACTCTTCTCCATCATGATATAAATTTTGATATTTTTTGGTTTGAAATTTGATTATAATATTAGAAATTAATGATGAAATAATTATTAATAATAAAACATTAAATTTTATTAATATCTTGATATAATGAAAAAATTTTTTCTTTTTAAATTTTGAAATATTGGATATATAATATAAAATTAATAAAAATATATAAAAAAAGACTATACTTATTTTTAAGTATAGTCCCCATAATATACCTATTATATAACCAATTAATATAATAAAAATTGGTCTATTCAATTAAATTACTCTCCTTGCCCCAACATATCTTTGTGAATAATAGCTTGATGATAATGCTGTTATTACAACCCCTTCTTTTTTATTTGCCGCATGTATAAAGTTACCACTTCCTATGTAAATTCCAACATGCCCTATTGCTGTCTTTCCTTGATTCTTGAAAATTACTATATCTCCAGGTTGTAAATTTGATTTACTTACTGCTGTACCATTTTTTATTTGATCTTTTGATGATCTATTTAATGATACTCCAAAATTTCTAAATACATATGTTGTAAATCCTGAACAGTCAAATCCTGTTGATGGTGATGAACCTCCTGCTACATATTTATATCCTAAATATTTTTTTGCAAATTCTACAACATCATTTCCTTCAGAACTTGTTGCACTTGCTGTGCTTTCTTCTTCCTGTTCTTCTTCCGTTTCAACTTGATTTTCTTCTACTGCTTCTTGATTAGCAACTGTATTTTCTTCTGAAAAAGCAGTTGTTCTGTCATATCCACCTCTGGCTGTTGTTTCTGGTAATTTTGTATCTGATACATATTTTTGTGATACATATCCAATTTGATCATTATAATCAATTCTATACCATCCATCTATTTCTCCAGTTATTTTTACTTTTGAATTAAAACTTAAACTATGTATTGCTTCACTTGATGTTGTTGGTTCTTTTCTTATATTTAAGCCATCTGCTTTTACATATCCTGTTTTACTTATTTCCGTTACTTCTTCTGTTTTATTTTCTTGTTGATTTTGATTGCTTTCTTCTTCGTTAGAAGAATTTGTTTGTTCTTGATTGTTGTTTCCTTCAGTATTTAAATTTTCTTCTTTTTTGGCTTCTTCTTGATTATTATCTTGTTTAACTGATGTTTTTATTGTATTAATTCTTATCCAACCACTTTTTCCTTCATTTTCTATTTTGCACCAATCATTTAGAATATCTGTTACTCTAATATTTCCACTTGGTATTGTTTCTTTTTCTATTGCAAAAATCAATGGTAATGTTTTTACTTTAACTTCCTTTGTTAAATTATATTGTTTGTCTTTTTCTATGTTTTCTATATTTTGTGTTTGTTCTACTTGTTCATCATTTTCTGTTGCTTCTACTTTTGTTGTTATCATTGTTACAAATGTTATCATTAGTATTGTTATTATTAATTGTTTGGTTTTCATTTTTTACCTCGTTTTTATAAATTTAACAGGTTTTATTATAACATATTTATTTACTGTTGTCAAATTTTAGAACTCTTTACGGATTAGCTACTTTCCAGATTATATAAAAAATTAAAAGACTCACATTTTATTTGTGAGTCTATTTTTTTATTCTCCTATTGGAATATATTTCTTTTCTTCGACTTTTTTCTCTACTTCTTTAGGGAATTCTATTGTTAAGATTCCGTTCTTGAAGTTTGCTTTTATATCTTCTTCTTTTAAGTTGTCTCCAACATAATAGCTTCTTGAACACATTCCAGTAAATCTTTCTCTCTTTAAATATTTAGCATGTTTATCTTCTTTTTCTTCATTTTTTTCCGCAGATACTGTTAAATATCCATCTTGTAATTCTATCTTGATGTCTTCTTTGTCATATCCTGGAACATCAATTTCTAACATATATTTTCCATCTTTTTCTTTTAAGTCTGTTTTCATTATTTTATTTTCTTTTTCTCCAAAGAATGGGTCAGTGAAAACCTCATCAAAAATATCTAATCCATTTCCATTTCTTCTAGCTGGTATCATCATCATAATTCATTACCTCCTTATAATTTTATGTGTTGACACCTTTTTCGGTACACATATAAATATTATTAACTGTTTGGTTAATTTCTATTTACATTATCTATTATACCTCTTATTTTAGCAAAGTCAATAGTAGAGTGCTAATTTTCACAAAATTTTCACATTTCTTCTGTATCTATTCATTTTAGTTGACTACAAGTTTCTATTCAAATAATTTCATAATATCTTCTTTCGAAAGTTTGCTAATAAATGATGTTTTAGTATCAAGCATATTGTCAATTAGTTGTGATTTCTTTTGTTGTAATTCATAAATTTTTTCTTCTATAGAGTTTTTGGTAATTAATTTATATACTTGAACATTATTTTTTTGTCCTATTCTATATGCTCTGTCTGTTGCCTGATTTTCTGCAGATGCATTCCACCATGGATCATAATGTATAACCATATCTGCTCCTGTTAAGTTTAGTCCAGTTCCACCTGCTTTTAATGAAATTAAAAATACTTTTATATCTTTATTTTCATTAAATTCATCTACCATCTTAATTCTTTCATCAACTTTTGTTGCACCTGTTAATTTAAAATATTTTATATTATTTTTTTCAAACTCTTTTTCAATTAAATCGAACATTGATGTATAACCAGAGAATAGTAAAATTTTATGTCCAGATTCTACTGCATCATTTATTATTTCCATACACTGATCTAATTTACTACTTCCATCTTTATAATCTTTTATAAATAAGCTTGGATGACAACATATTTGTCTTAATCTTGTAAGCGCTGCTAATACTTGGATATGACTTCTTTCAATTCCATTCATTTGAATTGTTTCTGCAACTTCTTGCTTTGCTTGCGCTAAATATGTTAAATATATTTTTTCTTGTTCATCTTTCATTTGATTATTTAACACTGTTATTGTTTTCTCTGGAAGCTCTGTTAATACTTGTTTTTTGGTTCTTCTTAATACAAATGGCTCTATTAACATTTTTAATTTTTTCATTGCTCTTGCATCATTTTCTCTTACTATTGGAGTTTCATATTCTGTCTTAAACTTTTTATATGAAAATAAATAGCCTGGCATTATAAAATCAAATATTGACCATAATTCTGCTAACGAGTTTTCAATTGGAGTTCCTGTTAAAGCATATTTAGTATCTGCCATAATCTCTTTTACTGCTTTAGCATTTTGAGTATTACTATTTTTTAAATATTGTGCTTCATCTGTTATTGCAAATCTAAATTGATATTTTCTTTCTTTATATACATCTATATCTCTTTTTAATAAATCATATGATGTTATTATAATATCGTAATTATCAATTTTTTGAATCAATTCTCTTCTTTCTTCTGCATTTCCTCTAATTACTAAGGTTTGTAATCCATTTGTGAATTTTTGAGCTTCATTTTGCCAGTTTAGTGTTAATGAACTTGGACATATAACAATTGATGTTCTTCTTTGGCTTTCTTGTTCTACATATCCTGCCACAATAGAAAGCATTTGTACTGTTTTTCCTAATCCCATATCATCTGCAAGTATTCCCCCAAATTTATAATTATCTAACGTTTTTAACCACTTATATCCTGTCTTTTGATAATATCTTAATGTATTTTCTACGACTGCTGGAATTTGAATATCTGCATCTCCATTTTCTTTATCTAGTTCATTTACTATTTTCTTATATTCACCATTTCTTACTATTTGTGTATCTGTTACTGTTTTTAATAATTGGTTTAAATATAATGTTCTGTTTACAGGAATTTTTATTTCACCATTTTCAAGTTGTTTATAATTTATATCCATTCCAGACATCATTTTGTCTATAAATTCCAAGTCTTGATTTTCTTCAAGATTTATAAAACTTCCATCTTTTAGTTTATAATATTTTTTCTTTAATTTATATCTTTGCATTATTTCTTCAAGTTCTTTTGGATCTATATTTAATTTTTCTAAATCTATTATTAATAAATTGTTTTCAACTTTTATTCCTATACTTCCAATTTTAGGTTGTTTTATTTGTTTTGTCTTAAAATTATCTGTTACCATTACTTCAAACACTTGCATATATGTATCTATCTCATTTGATAAAAAATTATAAATTTTCTCTTCTTCTGGTAATATGAAGCATCCTTTAGCTTCATAAAACATAAATCCTGTTTTTCTTAACATGTTTACAGCCTTGTTTTCAGCAATCATATCTCTTGGATATTTTGAATCAATTTTGGGTTGTAATGGATTGAATTCTGTTTCTCCATAACAGAATTTTATTTCAGCCAAAATTCTATCATTTTCATCAAAGTCCAGAAACATTTTTACACCTAATTTTTTAGGTCTATATTTTTCAATGTCTTGTTCTTCAATTTCTTGGTATTCTATGTTATTTTTTAGTCTTGGAATAATTACCGAAAATAGTTCTGGTAATTGTTCTTTTCCAAATGATATTTCTGTTAAATAATTTTCTTTAAATATACATAATAGCTTCATCACTGAGTTCTCATAATTTTTACTACATTTATATAATGTTCGTTTTAATAATACATATTTATTGTTTTTTCCTTCAAATACACTAAAATCTCTTGTTAAATTTATATTATTATTTAATATTATTTTATATTCTTCATCACTTATTTTCTTTACTTGAAAATACAATTTTGGATCTTCTTCAATAATTTTTATTGTACTTTCTCCTGCATCTGATTTAAAGTCAATTTCTTTATTTTTAAATAATTCAAATATTTCATCAAGTGTTGTTTGACTTACAGATATACATGTTTCGTCTAATGCTTTTCCATAATATCTATAATTTGAATTTGAGTTTGAATTTACAAAATTTATTGTTTCTGCATGTTTTAAAATAAAATCCAGAATTGGCTGATCTTCTTCTGCAAATGCTTCTTTTGTATGTATAAATTCTAAATTATTTCCATATTTGAATTTTTCTGCTTTTTGCATTCTCTCAAAAAATTCAACTAAATTTTTTATTTTATACATTCTTTTATCACCAATTTTAAAATCCATTTTTAACAATGAATAATATTTGTCATATATTAATCTTGGTTCTATTTTGATTTTTCCATTTGATTCTTCTGCCTTTTTTTCTTCTGCTTCATGCATTTCTTCTTCATATAATTCATTTACAATTTGTGTAAAACTTCTATATTTTGCATTTGCTCTGATCTTTTTATTTATATCTAATGTTGATTTATCTTTTAATAACATATTTTCATATTTTTGATTTTCATCAAATTCCATTACTGTTGCTATTATATGTTTGCATGCGGCATATCTTTCTCTATAATCTTGACATTCACATGTTATGTCACTTATTTCTCCACTTTCTACTGTTACATTTGTTCTATATATTTCTTGACCTGTTACTTTTCCTGTTATTTCAAAATTGTCTTTATTTGTATAATTTATTTTTGCTATTTCTACTTTTCCTGTTTTTGCATATAGTCTTGCTTTTTGTACTCTTATATCTCCTGCATTTTCATATAACTCTTCTTTTATTTTCTCATTTACTAGCATGATTATAGTATTTCCTTTCAAATGGTATCTTTTCTTTTTCCATGATGTTATATTATATCTCTTTTTTCCTTATTTGACAATGGAGTTATTGCTTTTTATTTTATATATATTAATTTTTTTAAATAAAAAGGATATTTTATAAAGTTTTTTTCTTTATAAAATTATCCTTTTACTTTTTATTTTATATCCTTATATTTTTTATTTAATATAATAAATGTTGCAACTGCAATCCCTACAATTGCCATTGTTATATAAATTATTGTATTAATTCCTGCTTTTGGTAATTCTGTTTTAGCTGTTGTACTGTCCGAATTATTTTTTACTGTTTCAGTTTTTGATGTTATTTCTGTTGTTGGAATTTTTGTGTCTTCTATTTTTGAATCATCTGAATCTATTTTTATTGTAATATCTTCTAATTGTTCATTATTTGTATTTTCTTCAACTGTAATATAAAATGATTTCGTTATATTTCCAAATGTAATATTTCCTTTTGCTGTTCCAACTTCTGTTGCAATAAGTTCGTTTTTATCTTCTGAAAGTTCTATTCCTGTTCCAACACAACTATATCCAGAATATTTTTGACTTGTTTCAAATTTTATTTTTTGACCTACTTTTAATGTATATACATAATCTGCATTTTCTTCTGTTACACCATTGTCCAAAACTGAATCCATATCTACCTTTAATTTCGAAAAATCTGCATTTGTATTAATTATTATTTTTTCTATTAATTTACAAGATGTATCTGTTTTCTCTTTCTTTTCTGTTATACTTTTATACGTATTACAATGATTTGAATCCTCATATGTATATGTATCATCTTTATAAATAGAATTAAAATATTCCATTGTTCTATTTGCAAAATCTTTAGTGTTAAGAACTTTTTCTTCCGAACTATCAGTCTTTATTTCTGTAACCCCTTCTGCATCTTTCATTATTATCCATTTATCACTTTTGGCATATTTCCCTTTATCCCCTTCAATTCTTGTAAGTGTATAATACCAAGCTGCAGATTTATATTCAGCCCCTAAAATATTGGCTACTGCATAATATCCCATGGCAAGACCATCTTCAATATTTCCATCACTAGCATCACCTGTACTATCTCCAAAAAGTTTAGTATATTCTTCCCAACTCATTCCTTGTTTTACTTCTGCTTCAATAGAAAATGTTACTTTATCTTCTTCTATTTCATATTTAATTTCATATTTATCATTACTTTTAATTACCTCTATTACATTATCTCCGGTAACAATCTTTTCTATCTCTGAATCATTATCTTTTAATTCTTGAAACTTTTCATTTAATTGCTCTTTTGTAATTTTACTATTATTGGTAGCCTCTGTTGCTTCTGTTACTGCAAAACACCTAGTTGCAAAACTACTAATTAATACAATTATTAATGCCATTATACATATCTTTTTTATCTTCATTTTTCTTTCCCCTTTCATTTGTATAAATGAATTATAACAATAATATATTTTTTTGTAAACCTTTTACTCAAAAAAAGATGAATATTTTCATATCCATCTTTCTTTTATTATTCTACACTTTTCAAGCTTTCAATCATGTCTATCTTTTTCAAGATAAAATGTATAATTTTATTTACTATAAATGAGAAACTTGCAGTTATTAGAGCTGACCATATATAACTTGATGTTAAAATATTTCTTGTAAATCTCAACCTATCTATTTCTATACTTGAAATAATTGCAGATGTTAAAAATGTTCCCAAAACTAATCCAAGCGCAATTCCTATGATTGTAAATATAACATTTTCTTTATTTATATAATTATCCACTTCTTTATCATAAAATCCTAAAACTTTAAGTGTAGCAATTTCTCTTTGTCTTTCTCCAATATTTATATTTGCTAAATTATATAATACAACAAAATCCAGCATTGCAGAAGTAACAATTAATACAACTACAACATAATTCATTGTATTTAACATATCACTAATTGCTTTTACAAAAGTTGACATTACAGATACTGAAGCAACTCCATCAAAATTCAAAATATCCTCAGATATTTTGCTTTGAATATCTTTATCATCTGTTTTCAAATTAACCCAAATCATATTTGTTTTATATTTTCCAACTTCTGATTCATATAATTCTTTTGAAATAATAATATAATGATCAACATAGTTTTTAGTTATTCCTACAACCTTAAATTTATATTCTATATCATCACTACTTTTTACTGTTATTTCATCATCTTTTTTTATTCCAAATTCATCTGCTAATTTATCTGTAATAATAACTCCTTCATTAGAAATCTCTAAGTCCTCTCCTGTTTTTGCATCTTTTAAATTACAAACTTCATTAAATTTTTCTGATGTATTTGGAACAAATACTGTTACACTATAATTTAATTTATCATTACTTACTGTTACTGAACTTGCATATAATTCTTTTGAAATTTCAACATTATCATTATTTTGTAAATATTCATTAATTTGCTCTAATCCATCTGTATTTGATAATGTTATTGATGTATCATATTTAAATACTTCTCCAAATTGTAAATTTGGTATATCTATAACAGAATCTCTTATTCCAAATCCAGCTAACATAAGTCCTGTGCAACCTGCAATTCCTATTATTGTTATTAATGCTCTCTTTTTATATCTAAATATATTCCTTATTGTTACTTTTTGGGAAAAATTAAATCTTTTCCATAAAAAAGTAATTCTTTCCATGAAAATTCTTTTTCCGTTTTTTTGGTGCTTTAGGTCTCATTAATACAGATGGCATTTCTTTTAATTCTCTATATGCTACTATTAATGTCGCACCACCTATACATATAAATGCAATTAATATTCCCATTAATCCAATTGACAATCTATATGTCATATAAAAATGTGGCATTGTATATACCATTGAATATAATGTCCATACAATTTTAGGTAATATATAGAAGCATAGTGTCATTCCTAAAAATCCACCTATTATACATGCTAAAAATGCGTATAAAATATATTTTGAAATTATTTGTAAATTTGTATATCCTAATGCCTTTAGTGTTCCTATTTCTATTCTTTCTTCTTCTATCATCCTTGTCATAGATGTCAAACTTATTAGTATTGCTACTAAATAGAATATTACTGGAAATATTTTTGAAATGTTTTTCATTGTCTTTATTGCATCAAATATATTTGAATATCCTGTATTATCTGTTCTATCTTGTATGTACCATTTGGCCTTTTCTATTTTGGTAATATCTGCTCTTGCATCATCTATTTTGCTTTGTGCATCTGCTAATTTTTCTTCTGCTTCTGCTTTTTTGTCATTATATTCTTGTTCATTTTCTTCAAGTTCTTTTCTAGCATCTTTAATCTTTTTTCTTCCATCTTCAATTTCTTTTCTTCCATTTGCTATTTGATTATTTGCTGTATTTTTTTGTGTTTTAATTTCTTCTTTTTGTTTTTGAATTTGTTCCTTTTGAGCAGTTATTTCAGGTGTTTCCATTCCTATTTGTGCGATCATTGCATTTATTTGATTTTCATATTGCTCTATTTGTTGTTCTGCTGTTTCAAACTGTTTAGCTACATCTTTTTCTTTCTGATTTAATTCTTTTTCTGATTTGTTTAACTTATTTTCTGAATTATCTAATTCATTTTTTGCATCATTTATCTTTTGCTCAGCATCTGATAATTCTTGATCTGCTTCTGCTTTTTTATCATCATATTCTTTTTGTGCATCATCAATTTTTTTATTTGCATCATTTACTAATGAATTATATCTAGCTTCTTGTCTTTCTTCTTTTATCATTTCTATTTTTTGAATAACTGGATTTACAACTGCTAAATATTCATCACTATTTGTTACAAGTTCTTTTGCACCTTTTACTTGTACTGCAATTTCCGTATAATAATCTAAATCTATTACATCTTCTTTACAATATATGTATAATGATATATTTCCACTTCCAAGTGATGATGATCCTCTTTCACTTGATATGTATAATGGTGAATCTACTATTCCTACAATTTTTAGTTCTTTTTGTGTAAATATTGGATTATCATTTTCATCTAAGTCTTCATTTTCTATTTTAATTGTTTTTCCTATATTTTCTTCTGAACTTCCAAAATATGAATACTTTTCATCTAATAAACATTCATCTGAATTTTCTGGTAATCTCCCATAAATAACTTCTGGTTTATTTATATTTTCATTATATTCTATTACTTTACATATACTTTCTTTATCATTTAAATTTATAAATGTGTCTTTTGATTGTATTCCATAAGCATTTTCTACACCATCTATTTCTTTTATTGCATTTATATCTTCATCTGTTAATCCTAATGTTGATATAACATCAATGTCATACATATTACTTTTATCTACATATTTATCTAAGCTGTCTTGCATATCTGGACTACATGCTACAAGTCCTGAATAAAATCCCACTCCAAGAAATGCCATTATTAAAATTGAAAGAAAACGTCTTTTGGTTTTACTTATTTCTTTAAAACTATTTTTTATCAATGATTTTTTCATTTTTATTTCATTCCTTCCTAAAGGTACATTTCTAGTTGTAAAATAGTTGAATTTTTTACTTAGTCAAAATTTCAATTATTTTTTTCACCAGTTGCATTACCATTCTATTTCATCAATAGATATTGGATTGTCATTTATTTCAATTTTTTCTGCTGTTCCATTTTTGAAATGTATTACTTTATCTGCCATTGGTGCTATTGCTCCATTGTGTGTAATTATTGCAACTGTCATTTTTTCTTTTCTTGCCATTTCTTGTAATAGTTTTAAAATACTTTTTCCTGTCTTATAGTCTAATGCTCCTGTTGGCTCATCACATAATAATAGTTTGGGATTTTTTGCAATTGCTCTTGCTATTGCTACTCTTTGTTGCTCTCCTCCTGATAATTGTGCTGGAAAGTTATCTTTTCTATCTGATAATCCTACTTTTTCTAATATTTCATTTACATCTAAAGCATCTGAACATATCTGAGTTGCTAGTTCTACATTTTCCTTAGCTGTTAGGTTTTGTACTAAATTATAGAATTGAAATACAAATCCTATGTCATTTCTCCTATATTCAATTAGTTTTTTATCATTTAATTTTGTAATTTCTTTTCCATCAACTATTACTTCTCCTGATGTTGCTTTATCCATTCCTCCCAATATATTTAATGTTGTTGTTTTTCCTGCTCCTGATGGGCCTACTATTACTACAAGTTCTCCTTTTTCTATTTCAAAGTTTGTGTTATTTAATGCTTTTATTGTTACTTCTCCCATCTTGTATTCTTTGACAATATTTTTAAATTCTATATATGCCATATGCTTTTCTCCTTTTTTTATTTTTCATTTACATTTTATCATACTTTTATGAATTTTTCATGTATAATAAAAAAAATAATTATTATTATACAAAAAAACAGATAGAAACTCCAATGTAGTTTCTATCTGTTTGGCTCAAAGCTTAAAGCTGTTTGGTCACAACTTCAACCTTGATCACCTGTTCCCAGCCAGCATGCTGGAAGCAGTATTCCGCTTCCTCTTTGCCAGTGGCAGGGTTGACGATGGTCTTGCCAGTCGCCACGCGATTGGCCTTAGCTCGGATAACAGGTTTGCTGTTGTTCCGAGGGTTGGTCAGGTCGGCCAGGATAGCAGGCGGCAGAACAACTGCAAGAATATCGCAGTCTGCACCTGCATCCACAACATCACGCCAAGAGCTGACGGTCATGTCTGCGCTCTTCACCACGATGTCGTTGCCATAGATCCGTTTCAGATCTGCAACCTGCTCTGCGGACATAATGTGGCGGCTCAGCCAAAGAACCTTAGTCATGTTTTTTTCCTCCATACATGAATGAATATTACGTTCCACTTTTTACAGTGGATAAAGGACTTGTCCTTTACATAATTTATTATACTTGTATTTACTTATTTTGTCAATATAAGCTACAATTACAATTATTTATAAACATTATAAGTTTTACTTATAATTACATTTTTACCTCTACATTAAAAATTTTTCCAGAACCATCTAATAAAATTTTATTTTCAATTTCAATTCCATTTAATTCAACCATTTTTACACCTGTACACACTTTTGAAATATTTTTTACATTTATATTATAAATACTCTCTTTATATTTAAATTGTATGCTATATCCATCCCATTCTTTTTGAATACATGGATTTATACTCAAAACATTATGATATATTTTTAAACCTAATATATATTCAATTCCTGCAGTATAATACCATCCACTAGAACCTGTATACCAAGTCCAACCTCCTTGTCCAAGTAAATTTTGGTTTCCATATATATCTGCTGGCATTACATATGGTTCAACTTTATATCTATTTGCTTCCTTTTTAGTTCTTGAATGTTCTATTGGATTTATCATTTTATACCATTCAACAGCTTTATTTCCATCACCTAATATTGCTTCTGCTATAATTGACCATACAGCTGCATGAGTATATTGTCCACCATTTTCTCTAACACCTGGTATATATGATTTTATATATCCTGGTTCTAATTTACTTTTATCAAATGCCGGATCTAGCAATTTTATTAATCCATTTTCATTATCTACCAAATGATTTTCTAAACTCTTCATTGCACTTTCTTTTTTCTCTATATCTCCAGCACCAGATATAACACTCCAACTTTGTGCTATACTATCTATTTTACATTCTTCATTTTCCATACTTCCATATATATCACCATTATCTGCAAAAGCTCTTTTATACCATTTTCCATCCCATGCATTTTCATTCAAGTTTTCTTTTAGTTTTTCTGCAATATTTTCATACCAATTACTTGTCTCTATTTCTTCTTGTTTACATTGTTTTATTAACTTTGAAAATTCTTTTAAAATTATATACAAGAAAAATCCCAGCCATACACTCTCACCTTTTCCTTCTGTTCCTATATTACTAAAACCATCATTCCAATCTCCAATTCCTATTTTAGGCAATCCATTTTCACCAAAATTACATGCTCTTTTTATTGCTTTTTTGCAATGTTCATATATACTTTCTTCAATATTACTAGAAATATATTTATTATATTTTTCGTTTTCATTTTCTTTTAATTCTTCACCTTGCAGATATGTTGTCTTTTTATTTAATATTTCATAATCTCCAGTGAAATTTATATATTTAATAACTGCATATGGGAGCCATAATAAATCATCTGAAAATCTTGTTCTTATTCCTCTATCATTTTCATCATGCCACCAATGTTCTACATCTCCTTCTATGAATTGATGTCTACTATGCTTTAATATTTGATTATACAATATTTGCGAATCTATATATCTTGTTGAAAAAGCATCTTGGAGTTGATCTCTAAATCCATAAGCTCCACCAGATTGGTAAAATCCTGTTTTTCCTAGTATTCTACTTGATATTGTTTGATACATAGTCCATCCATTTAATATTATATTAAGTGATTCATATGGTGTATTTACTTTTACTTTTCCTAATAGTTCATTCCATTTATTTTTTACATTTTGTAATTCTGTTTTACAATTTTGAAGATTTGAATATCTATATGCTACATCTGTTGCAATATCAACATTTTCTTCTGCTCCTAAAATTATTGAGACTTTTTTATTAGAAAAACTTTCAATTTCAACATTTAATTCTATTGCAATACATGTTTTTTTACCTAATGCATCATTATTATCTAACCTAATTGTTTTTAAAACATCAGGATTTTCTAATCCTCCGTCTCCTAAAAATTTTGTTTTATCTCCTGTATATGATTTTATTTTTTCGCTACTAGATATATAAACAATATTATTTAATTCATCTGAATTGTATATTTTCCTTGCTATAATCATATTATTATTTTCTTTATATTCTAAAGATATTTTTCCATCAGATTTTATCTCATCTTCACCTATTACTGGTTTTATATAATAAATAATTCTTATTTTTTTCTTTTTTGGAGCATTATTTGTTAATGTTAAAACATTTATTTTTGCAGATTCATTTATTGGCACATATACTTCTAATTCTTGCATTATATTATCACTACAATGAACAAATTTTGCATATCCAAATCCGAAAATCGTGTTATAATTTTTATCATCAGGTTTTACCATTGCTGTTGGTGTCCATGTCTTTCCATTTTCTTCATCTTGTAAATAAATTATTTCTGATGGAATATTTATTATGATACTATTATCCCAGCTCGATACTCTATTTAACCTACTATTTTTATACCAAGTATATCCTCCATTAGATTCTGTAACACATGTTCCAAACTTTTCATTTGCAATAATATGACTCCATGTTGTTGGTGTTTTTTGATTTTTATTAATTTTTATAATATACTCTTTTCCATCTTTTGAAAATGCTCCATATCCATTATAATACTTTAATTCATCAGTATTTGCTAATAAATCAATTTCATTTGAATCATCTTCAATGTTTTCAGAAATCATATTTTGTTCTACAATTTTATAATTATCAATTATTTCTGTTTCCTTGTCTTTAATAATATTTTCTAAGTTTCCTAGATGTGCATCAATAACAAAAATTGATATAAATTTTATCATTTCTAAATCTTGTTGATTCATTTCTGCTCTTGATAAAGTAAATATACCTCCAAATATATTTTTCAAATATGCTAATTGACTGTTTTGAATAGCATTTTCTATTTCATTTTTTAGATAATTTTCATAACTATATTTTTCTTCATCTATAATTACTAATTCTGTCTTTAAATTCTTAGTACGGAGATATTCATACATTTTTAAAACTTCTTTTATTACATATACATCATTCAAATATTTTATAGTTATTGTGATTATTGGCAAATCTCCTGAAATACCATATTTCCATAAATCACATTGATTATATTGGCAAGATTTATTTTTGATTTTTTTATGAAATGGTGTGTCAAATATTATATATGATGCTATTGTTTGATATATATCAATATTTCTACCTTTCATTTCTAAATATCTTAATTCTGCATCTGTTTTTGCTCTTACTATTTCAAATTCTTTTGTAACATTTTCTGTAATACTATATTTATTAATATTTTTTTCTGCCATTTCTTTTTCATATTCTACAGATATTAAAAAATCTATATATCCTTTTGATTCTGGTAATATTTTTATTGTATTTTTTAAAGCTACAATTCCTTCAGTTGTAAGTCCTATCTTCTTTGATAATGGGATTGAATTTCTTATTGCCTCTGGTATATCTAAATTATTTCTTCCTATAAATTTTTCTTTACTTATTTCATATTCTGTTTCACCAATTTTTTCTATATCTGTTTGTAATTTTGCAATTAAATATAAATTTTGTTCATTTTTTCCTCTTTTTCTTCTTTTGACAACCATTGTATCATTCACATCATCATATTCATATTCTAAAAATAAATTATTAAAAGCTTGATGTGCATAATCTTGTTCTTTTCTTGAAAGTACTGGCTCAAAATAACATACAACCTCTAATATTTTTTCTTCTTGTGATAAGTTTTCTAATTCAACTCTTCTTATTTCAACAGGCTCATTTGCATCTGTTATAATTGACAATCTACTTTTTAATTGATTTTTTTCTTTTTCAAATTGACTTTTATCTGGTGCAAAATTTATAACATATTTATTACAATTTTTGTTTCCTGTCATATATTCTATTTCATTATTTTTTACATCTTTAACACATATAAAAATTCCTTGTGGATAATCTGCTGTTCTTTTATATCTATTTATATAATTATCTCCAAATTTACTTACCCCTTCTCCATTTTGATTTATTGCAATTGTATATTTTTCATTTCCTATTAAATTTCCTCTTATAATTCTATTATCAATTTTGTTATATTGTCTAACACTATAATTTTCATAATCTTTATATTTAATTTTTTCTGGCTTTTGTTTATTTTCCTTTGTTATTATAAATGTTTCAGGCATTCTTTCTTGTAATAATATATTTACTGCCTCTATCTCTGCATTTTGTGAAAATCTTTTCTGGAATATCTGATTATTGAAGTAATTATTTAATGAAAGTAGTATTAATGCTTGATGATGTGCCATATATGTTTTTACTGGTTCAGATTTTTTTCCTTTTTCTAATCTTTCAGGTGTATAATCTATTGATTCATAAAAGCCATATTTTCCTTTCATTCCTTCTTTTTCTAATATTTTTAAATTTTGAACAACTTCATTTGGAACATCTGAAATTGCCAATATAGTCCCATAACTTGAAATTACAATATCATCTTCTAATCCTCTTTTTAGCCCTAACCATGGAATTCCAAATGCTTTATATTGATAATTTCCTTGCAAATCTTTTAAATTAAATGCCGCTTCAGACATTCCCCATGGTATTCCTACTTTTTGACTATATTCTAGTTGATTCATTATTGCAAATTTACTAGATTCATCTAATAAACTTCCCTTATATCTTTTCATATTTATATTTGGCATTAAATATTCAAATGCTGTTCCAGACCAAGATACCAATCCCTTGTATTTCTTTAATACTGTTAATGTTCTACTTAAATTTCCCCAATGTTTTGGCGAAATATCTTTTTTGGCAATTGCTACAAAACTTGCTTGTCTTGCTTCAGATGCTAATAAATCATAATATGAATCTGTTAATTTATTTTCTTCTACATTAAATCCTATTGAAAACACTCTTTGTTCATTATTATATAATACCTTGAAATTTGTTTGCTCAATAATATAATTTATCTTTTCAATCATATTACTTATTTTTTCTTTATCAAATTCAATATTTTCTTCTAAAAATGATTTTGTAGTATATAAATACCCTATTAGATTTCCACTATCAACTGTTGATACATATTTAGGATATAATGGCTTTTTTGTTTTTACATTATACCAATTGAATAAATGTCCATTCCATTTCGGTAATTCATACACTGTATTTATTATTTTTTCCAATAAATTTATAATATCCTCATTTTTTTCAAATCCCATATCATAACTTGCAATTACTGCTAACAGAGATAATCCAATATTTGTTGAAGATGTTCTATTTACTACAATATTTCTTCTATCTTCTTGATAATTATCTGGCATTAAATAATTATTTTCTTCTGTTATATAATCTTTAAAAAATTGCCATGTTTTTTGAGCAATATCTTTTAAATATTTCTTATCATCTTCACTTATTTCAATTTGTTTTTCTTCATTTATTTCACTAATTTTACACATTATATATGGTGTAATTATCCACAATAATCCAAGAATTAATGTAAATAAATTAAAATAAAAACATGATACATATATTGTGATTATTCCAAAAATTACATTTACAAACATTGTGTCATAATATGTTTTTAAATCTGTTCTTGTTTGCTTTTCTGCTTCTTCAGATGTAGTCCATTCTAACATGTTTTTATGTGAAATCATTAATCTATATAATGTTTTGAATATTGCTTTGCTTGAGACATATGCTTTATATGGTAAACAGCCTAATGTTATAATTGCTCTATAAATAGTTCCTTTTATTCCATCTATTTGAGGATTAAATGTTTTTTGCTTTTTTTCTCCTTCTCTAATAGAAAAAATTTTTGAAAAAAATTCTAATATAAATGGATAAATTATAATTCCTAAACTTATTAATGAAAGTGTTTTATTCTTATTTAAAAATAGTAAATTCCATATTAATAAAATTATTACTGAAATTTCAATTAGACTTCTTCTTAAATTATCTAAAATTTTAAATTTTGAAAGTGTATTTAATTTACTTTTTAGCCATTTTTTTATCTGCCAATCTCCTCTAATCCAACGTGAAAGTCTATTCATAAAGCTTAAATATTTTGCTGGATATCCATCTAAAAAAATTATATCTGATGCAAGTCCACATCTTAAATAACAACCTTCTAATAAATCATGACTTAAGACTGTATTTTCTGGTATCTCATTTGTTAAAACTTTTGAAAATATTTCTAAATCATAAATTCCTTTTCCTGTAAAAATTCCTTCATCAAAATTATCTTGATATACATCTGAAATTGCATTTGTATAATTGTCAATTCCACCTGCACCAGCAAATATTTTTGTAAATACATTTTTATTACTATCATTCAAATTTACGCCTACTCTTGGCTGTAAAAGTGCATGTCCTTTTTTCACAATATTTTTGTTTACATCTAATTCTGGTTTGTTTAAAATATGTGCCATTGCTCCTACTAATTCAAAAGCTGTATTAAGCGGTAATTCAGTATCTGCGTCTAATGTTATTACATATTTTATTTTTGGTAATATATCTTGATTTATTGTATTTATCTTAAATTTATTTTTACTGTGTTTTAATATATATTCATTAAATTGTATTAAAAGCCCTCTTTTTCTCTCCCATCCAAGATATTTTTCTTCTGAATTGTTAAACTCTCTTTCTCTATATAAAAAATGAAAAATTGGAAATTCAGTATCTTTATGATATTTGTCATTTAATAATTGTACTTGTAGTAAACCTTCATCTATTACTTCTTTATCAAATTTTTCTTCTTTTTTATCACTTTCAGAACAATCTCCTAATAATGCAAAATATATATTTTTTGATTTATTGGCCAAATAAAACACTTCTAATTTTCTAAATAGTTCTCTTACTCTTTCTTTTGATTTTATAATAGTTGGTATTACAACAAATGTGCTATTTTCACTATCTATTCCTTCAAAAAAATCCATTTTAGGTATAATTTTATTTTTTACATATCTACTTAAAATCCTATTTATTGTTTGAACAACAAATTCTGATACTGGTAGTATCAAAAGTAATATTGTAATTATTGTTTTTATTAAATTATCTTTTACTACTGTTTTCGATAAAAATACTGAAATCGAAATTGTAAATATTATTATAGCTAAAATATATATCTGTGTTTTTACATTATAACTTAGCTTTTTTTCATTTATTCCTAATTCATAACATAACTCTTTTCTACCATCATCAATTAAATAATATCCAATATGTTTTTGTTTCTCTTTCAAATTTGGTCTTTGACATAGTTCTAGTATTTTTCTAGATATATATATTTCTGATATATTTGATTGTTTGGCTAATTCTTTAATATTGTTTCTATATAATTCTTTTGTTTTATATTCCATCTTATTATATATGTTAGTTGGATCTCGATTTAATATTTCTTCAACTCCATTTATTTTTTCAAATATTTCTAGGAAATTTATTCTTTGTATTTTTTTCATACTTATAATACAATTAGCCATAGATGTTTTACATATCGCAATATCAAAATGTTCTTTTTGAATTGCATCTTGTACTGTTATTCCTGCTTTTTCAGTTTCTTCTTCTAATATTTTTAAATATCCATATGCTTTTTTTCCATATTTTTTTAAACAATATGACATATATTCAATAAAAGAATAGTTTATATCTTGAAAATCTTGTTTTTCTAGTTTATTCATTGATATTGGCTTAAATTCTAATTTATTTCTATCCTTTTTTTCAACTAATCTTTCTATAATATTTTTAACTTTATATTTCTGGACTTGACTATTATAAATTTTTATACAAATATCTGTTATATTTTGAATAATTGCAATTTGTAAAAATATACCTATATTCCATATTTCGTCCATATTTAATGCTCTTTTATTTTGATATGATGTTAAATATTTTTCTAATGATTCACTTCTTATTATATTATCTGTATATGCTACAATTTCAGATGCAAGTACATGTATTCTTGCAAATCCTGCATATTGCCCATTTTGTATTCCTACAAAATTAACATATTTTTTCATTGTTAGTTCTTTTTCAATTTGTTGTATAACTTCTTCTATAATATAGAAATTATCTAGAATCCATTCCCCTGCTGGATTAATTGTTATTCCAAGCTTTATATGTTCATTTAATAAATTATATACTATTTTGATAATATTATAATTTTCCAATAGTTGAGGTATTGGATATGTTAATTTATCTGATTTTTTCCCAATATTATGTTGTAATGATATCTTTTTTAAATATTCTTCTAATTGCTTTTCATTTAGGATTGCCCCTTCTATCTTCAAATTTTTATATTTTTTCACAGAAAATCCACTCCTTGCGCTTTTTATTACTATTATTGGCAATGGTGAATTTTTTTATTCAATTCTTGGATATTATGATTTTCTTTTTCAGTATTTGTTACTTCTTTACAAATTTCATAAATTATTGTAAAATATAGCTATTGAAAGGATAGAAAAATGAAAAGTATTAGATATATTTCACATAATGAAAATGAAACAAAAAAACTTGCTGTACAAATAGCAAGTAAATTGAATATAGGTGATATAATTGTTCTTACAGGAGAATTAGGTTCTGGAAAAACAAAATTTACAGAAGGCTTTTTAAGTTATTTTAACCTTGATAAAGAAATTTCAAGCCCTACATTTACTATAGTAAACGAATATAAAAATTCAAATATTTCAATTTTCCATTTTGATGTTTATCGTCTTGAAGATGTTGATGAATTTTACGCAATAGGTGGAGATGAATATTTTAATTCTGGAATTTCTATTATTGAATGGGGAGAATTAATAAAAGATGCTCTTCCAAAAGATTATATTGAAATTGTTTTTCATAAAGATGATAATGATGAAAATTTACGAATTTTAGATATATATCTTCATGGAAACAAATATGAAAATATTATTTAATATAAAAAACGAATGTACTATTACAACATACATTCGTTTTTTTCTCTTCTATTCAACTACTAATATAGAATATTTATTTTATTCTCCTCTACCTTCTGGTAAAGCATTTGGTAACTCAATTCTAATTCTAATTTTGAAAACATATGATATAGCTCTTGCAAATTTTGATTTTTTGAATTTTTGCCATAAAGATGGTTTCTTTTCAAACATAATTGATTTTTCATATTCTTCTGCTTTATTATTTTCTTCATACATATCTACTAATTCATTTATTGGTTTCGTTTCTTCAATATCAACAACTTGTGAAACAACCTTTTTCTCAGTAGCTTTTTCTTTTGGAGCTTCTACAACTTTTTCTACTTTCTTCTCTTCAATCTTTTCAGCTTCTTGTGCTTCTGAAATTTCTTCAATTTTTACTTCTTCTTGTACCTTTTCAGCTTCACTTACAGCAGTACCCAAATCTACTGGTTTTGGAATTACTTTCAATGCTTCTGCAACTTCAATTCCGATATAACTTAAAGCTTTAGATCTATCTTCAATTCTTTCCATATCTATTTCAATATGAAGATTTGATTCTAAGTTATTTACTCTTGCATTTAATAATTTTATAGCATCTTGGTAATTTTGACTTTTTCTTGTTTTATCTTTTCCAACAAGTTTTAAAGTATCTATAACATCTTCTGAAAATTTGCCTTCTTCTTCAGCTTCAGAAATTCTATCTTTCCAATCATCAGTTTTGTTTTCTACAGCTTCAATTAAGTCTTTTAATTGTCCTGCTAATGCAATATTTTCTTCTCTTTGGCGAATTAATTCTTCAACTTTTTTCGTATTTTCTTCAAATTGATTTGTTGCAAATTCAACTAATTCATATGCAGCTTTATATACACTTACTGGGAAGTTTTTCTTCTTTGGATATTCTATTAAATAAGCTTTTATAGATTCAATTAGATCTTTAAAATAAGTATCATCTTCAAATTGAACTATTTGCTTTTTGCTTTTTGGATTTATTAATTTTTGTACTTTATCTATATTTGATAATATTTTTTCCTCTGTTATTACCATTCGTACATTTACTATGCCAGATTTAGATCTCCTTGACATTGCAAATCCCTCCTCTTTCTCTGTCGTCTAAAATTATTATTCTTTTTTATTATATACTAGTTTCCGTAAAACTACAAGCATTTATTCCTATTTTTTGTTTACATTTTTATTACAAAAATATTACAAGATGTAACATTTCTTTACATCTTGTAATATTACTGTAATATTTATTTTCCTAATACTTTTTTCAATTCTTCATGTCTTTTAATTTTTAATGTTGTTGTTTTAATTAGTGGTTCTTCTGTTATAACCATTTCTCTAACATATTTATATTTTGGCATTAGTTTATTTACTTCTTTTACTTTATCCCATAAAAATTCTTTTATGTTTTCTTCTCCTTCAATATTATATAATTCTTTTATTAATTCTTTATCATATACAATCTCTACACAAACTTTAACATCACCATCATCTTCTTTTTTCTCAAATACAAATGTTTCTTTTATTCCTTCTACTTTATTTAGTAATGTTTCAATTTCTTCTGGGAATACATTTTTTCCATTGTTTAATACTATAACACTTTTCTTTCTTCCTGAAATATATATATATCCATCTTTATCAATTCTTGCTAAATCTCCTGTATGAAACCATCCATCAGATTCTAATGCTGATTTTGTTGCTTCTTCATTTTCATAATATCCTAACATTATAGATGGACCTTTTGCCATTAATTCTCCTATTCCTTCTTCATCTGGATCATCTATTTTTACTTCTACACTTGGAAATTTCTTTCCTATAGAACCAAGTCTTCTACACTTTGGTGTTTCTGCTGCAATTACTGGTGCTGTTTCTGTTAAACCATATCCTTGTTCTACATCAAATCCTAAATCATTAAATCCTTTTTCTGTTTCAGGATCTAATGCTGCACCTCCTGTTACTACTAATTTTAGTTTTGGTCCTAAACTTTCATGGACTTCTTTGAATAATTGTTTTCTTAAATCAATTTTCATTTTTAATAAAAATTGAGAAACTTTCTTTCCTTTTTCTAAATTAGCTAATTTTCCTTTTTTCTCTATAGTTTTCATTACTTTTCTATAGATAATATCAAATACTGCTGGAACAGATATCATTGCTGTTATTTCAAATTCTTTTATGTTTTCTGCCATGTGTTTTACACCTTCACAAAATGCAATTGACCCACCAATTGATATTGGATATAAAAATCCAACTGTACATTCAAATACATGGTGTAATGGTAAAAATGATAAAAATCTATCTTCATCTGTTAAATCAAATCTTTGAATTATATCCATAACATTTGTTACTAAATTTTTATGTGATAACATTACAGCTTTTGACATTGCTGTTGTACCAGATGTAAATAACATTATTCCCATTTTTTCAGAATCTATTTTGGCATCTATATATGTTTTATTTCCATCTGCTAATAATTTTTTTCCTTTTTCAACTAAAGCTTTTTCTGCATAAATCCCTTGTGTATTTTCTTCTAAATCCATTGAAATAAAATATTTTAAATTAGTATTTTTCTTTTCTCTTAATGTATTCATTATCACATCATATTTTGATGAATATATTATTGCTTCAACTTGTGAACGAAGTATTAAACTTTCAAGTTCATTATCTGGCAATGCTTTATCTAATGGTACTATTACACCAACACCTGATGCAACTGCTAAATATGAAAGTTCCCATTCATATCTGTTTTCTGAAATAAGTGCAATTCTTTTATCTTTTAATCCCATTTGAATTAATGTTGTTCCTAATGCATTTATATTTTCTCTAAATTCTTTATGTGTTATTGTTCTAAATTTTCCTTTTTCTTCTGTTTTAAATATATATGCTGGTCTATCTCCATATACTTCTCCTGTTTGGTTTAACATATCTTTTAAATCTGTAAATTTCATTTTTCTTGATTTTGTTTCCATTTTATTTCCTCTTTCTTTTATTTTACTCTTAATCCATTTATTACAGTATTTTCATATTCGTGATATAAACGCATTACATCCATATCTTCACCTTCTCTTTTTTTATAAACAAGTGTAGAACAAATTAGTCCATATATTTCTGATGCTATTGCTCTTGTATCCCCTTCTTTTATTTCGCCTTTTTCTATTCCTTCTTGAACTATTTTTTCAATTTGGCCAATATATTCATATACAAGGTTTTGACATTTTTTATTTCTTTGTTCCGTTCCCCAAAATTGACTTAATATTATTGTTATAATATTTTCATATTTTGCTACTATCTTTATTTGTATTAATACAATTGCTTTTATTTTATCTATATAATTACTATGTTTTGCTGTTTTTATATCAACACTATTTTGCAATAGTTTTATTCCTTCTTCAATTAAAAAGTTAAATATTTCTTCTTTGCTAGCAAAATGATAATATAATGTTCCTTTTGCAACTCCTACTGTTGCTGTTATTTCTTCAATACTTGTTGCATCATATCCCTTCTCTGCAAATAATTTCATTGAAGTTTCAAATATTTTTCTCTTAGTTTTATTCATTCTTCCTTCATTCCTTTTCTAAGGTATAGATATGTAAAAAAACTCACACTTTCTCAATTTTTTACATTTTCTTTTTTCTCAAATTACATCATTTTATATATGCCTATTATATAATGTAATCTAATTTTATGCAAGACTTTTTTTTAGTCGAATCATTGGTCGATAAATTTTGTGATTTTACTTGTAAAATTCCATATAATATTGTATAATTTGGGCATACAAACAATAGAAAGAAGGAATTTTTATGACTAATGTAGCAATAAAAGATTTATTTAGAAAAACTTCTGAATATGCAAATAAAGAAGTTACACTTGAAGGATGGACAAAAACTATTAGAGATTCAAAAACATTTGGATTTATAGAACTAAATGATGGTTCTTTTTTTAAAAATGTTCAAATTGTTTTTAATAATAATTTATCAAATTTTAATGAGATTACAAAGCTTACAATAAGCTCAACTATAAAAGTTACTGGAAATGTTGTCATAACAGAAAATGCAAAACAACCATTTGAAATTCAAGCAACATCAATAGAAATTGAAAGTCTATGCCCTACAGATTATCCTCTTCAAAAGAAAAGACATTCATTTGAATATTTAAGAACTATTGCACATTTAAGACCAAGAACAAATACATTTAATGCTGTTTTTAGAATTAGAAGTATTGCAGCATTTGCAATTCACCAATATTTTCAAGAACGTGGATATGTATATGTTCATACACCTATAATAACTTGTGCCGATTGTGAAGGTTCTGCTGAAATGTTTAAATTAACAACATTAAATCTTGATGAAGATTTACCAAAAAAAGATGGAAAAGTTGATTTCTCAGAAGATTTATTTGGTAAAAAAGCATATATAACAGGTTCTGGACAATTGCATGGTGAAACATTTGCTTCTGCATTTGGAAAAATTTATACTTTTGGACCAACATTAAGAAGTGAAAATTCAAATACAAAAACACATGCAAATGAATTTTGGATGATTGAACCTGAAATATCTTTCTGTGATTTAGATGGTTTAATGGATATTGAAGAAGATTGTTTAAAATATATTGTAAATTATGTTTTAGAACATTGTCCTGAAGAAATTGATTTCTGTGATACTTTTATAGAAAAAGGATTAAAAGATAAATTAACAAAATTATTAAATTCTGATTTCGTTAGAATTGACCACAAAGATGTTATAGATATTTTGAAAAAAGCTGATAGAACATGGGAATTTCAACCAGATTATGGTGAAGATTTAGCAAAAGAACATGAAAAATATATTACAGAATATTTTAATGGTCCTGTATTTGTTAAGAATTGGCCAAAAGATATTAAATCATATTATATGAAATTAAACCCAGATGGAAAAACTGTTGCTGCAGTTGACCTTGAAGTTCCTGGTGCTGGTGAAATTATGGGTGGTTCTCAAAGAGAAGAAGATTATGATAAACTAGTTGCACGTATGAAACAAATGGGAATTGAAACAGATCCATTATATTGGTATCTTGAATTAAGAAAATATGGTACAAATATACATTCTGGTTTCGGACTTGGTTTCGAAAGATTATTAATGTATATTACAGGAATTGAAAATATTAGAGATGTTATTCCATATCCAAGAACACCAAACAATTGTGATTTCTAAAAAAATCTTAAAGACTCAATAGTAAATATTGAGTCTTTTTAACTATGCCTATAACTTCTCAAACAAGAATTATTATCATTTTGCTGAGATGTACATGTAACATTGTCTCCATTTATTCTTGCTACTATTTCCCCATCACTATTTAAAATTGTTAAAGGTTGTGATGATGAACATGAACAATTATTATTAGTAGTATTTAAATTTGCAGTACTAACATCATTACTATTATTACAATTATCAAAGAAATTGCATCTTGAAACTATACAAAATAGAAATGCAGATATGAATGCTATTATCCCTAAAACTACTGAAACAATAATAAAATTAGTATTTCCAGTAATTGCTGAAATTAATATAAATACTGAAAAGAATAATAATCCAATTAATATTGGTGAATTTACTAATTTTTGAAGAAATATTGCAACTATTATTGTAAAAAATATAAGGGCAAAAATTAAAAAGAAATTCATAAAGACCTCCATTTTTTATAAATATTATTTATATATCTTATGAATTTCTTTTTCACTTGTTACTCATATTTAACATCAACTAAATATAAACCATTTGGAGGAAGTGTTTTTCCTGCATTTTCTCTTTTTCCTTCTTTTATTATTTCTTCAATTTTTTCTGGTTCTATTTTTTCTAATCCTACTTCTACAAGTGTTCCAGCAATAATTCTAACCATATTATATAAAAAACCATTTCCTGTTAATTCAATATAAATTTTATCTCCATTTTGATATATTTTGGCATCATATATTGTTCTAACACTACTCTTACTGCTTGTTCCACTTGCTTTAAATGCTTTAAAATCATGTTCTCCTATAAAATATTTAACTGCTTTTTTCATCTTTTCTACATTTAGTTTTTGTGGAATATGTGTTTCTAAATATCTATATATAGCAGTTCCATATGGTGAATTATTTATTATATATCTATATGTCTTTCTTTTACAATTTAGTCTACTATGAAATCTTTCATCAACTTCCTCTGCTTTTTTTATTACTATAGATTTTTTTAATCTTGAATTTATTGCTATAGCAAATTTTTCAATTGGAATTTGTGAATTTGTCTTAAAATTGGCTACTTGTCCAAGAGCATGTACTCCTGCATCTGTTCTTCCAGAAGCATTTAATTCGACATCTTCACATGTTATGCTTTTTATTGCTTGTTCTATTGTTCCTTGAATATTTAATTTATTTGGCTGTTTTTGCCAGCCATTGAAATCCTTTCCATCATATTCTATTGTTAATTTTATATTTCTCATTCATTCACCCTCTAATAAAAGAAAAGGTGGCAACTAGCCACTTATTTTTCTTTTTTCTTTTTATTTTTAAAGAAATTTCGAATATTAGTTAATACTTTTTTACTATTATTCTTTTTTTCTTCAATATTTGTAAAACGTTTTGTAACAATATTATTTATTAAAATCTTTTTTAACACATCTTCTCTTACATCTGCAATCAATGTTCCATCTTTTGCAACAGAAACTTTTCCTGTTTCTTCTGAAACAATTATTGCAAGAGCATCAGATTCTTTTGAGATCCCAATACCAGCTCTATGTCTTGTTCCTAATTCTTTAGCAATATCTTGATCACTTGCAAGTGGTAACATGCAAGCTGCTGCTGCTATTTTATTTTCAGTAATAACTACTGCACCATCATGTAATGGAGTATTAGGTACAAATATATTAACAAGTAATTGAGGTGATACTTCTGAATTCATTGGTATTCCTGTTGCAATAATATCACTAAGTTTAATATCTCTTTCTATTACAATTAATGCTCCTGTATGTGTTTTTGCAAGTTCAAATGCTGCAATTACTACTTTATATATATCTTCTTTTGTTCTAGTTATTATATCTTTATCAAATCCAAAAAATCTTGAAAACCTATTATTTCCACCTAATTGTTCTAATGCTCTCCTTATTTCTGGTTGGAAAATAATTATTACAAGTATTACTCCCCAATCCATTATCATTGATAAAATATAATTTAATATGTATAAATTTAATAATTTACTTACACCTGTTGCAACAACTAAAAATGCAATACCTTTTATTAATTGCCATGCCCTAGAGCCTTTTACAATTTTTATTAATTCATATGCAAGAAAAACAACTATTGTTATATCTAATATTAAAGATACAAATTTTATAGGATATTCTTGCAAACTCTGTATATATGCTAAAATATTTTGTTCATAAAATGTATTGATTAAATCACCTATATTTTTCACTTTTTTCACCCTTTCTTGAAGGTATTACTTATGTATTAGCATAATTATTTTTGAATTGTTGCAACAACATAATAAATACATGTTGAACATGATGCAAATACCATAAGTAAAAGCATTATAAATGCAAAAATTTTTGATACTACTTGTTTTTTATCTGATTTACTTTTTTCTTTTATAACTTTATTTTCTTTATTTTTCATTTTTCTCTGTCCTTTCCTAATTTATATACATAATTATTATAACATAAAATATAACTTTTTCAATAGTTATATTTTACATATATTTTGAATTTTTTCTATTGCTTCATTTATAACATTTTCATTATTAGTATGAATATATGCTAATATTTCATTTTCTTTAACATAATCTCCTACTTTTTTATTTAATACTATCCCTGCAGTATAATCTATATTGTCTTCTTTTCTTATTCTTCCTGCTCCTAATAAACATGCAACTTTTCCAATATCTTCAGCATTTATATCAGAAATTATTCCAGATTTTAAGCTTGTTACAGGTATTATATATTTAGATTTTTCAAATTTGTCAATATTATTTATATATGAAATATCTCCACCTTGATTTTGAACCATTTGAAGAAATTTTTCATATCCTTTTCCATTCACAATATTTTCTTGAATCTTTAATTTATTTTCTTCAAGATTTTCTCCTAATCCTGCTAATTTTATCATATTAGCACCAAGTTCGAAAACAACATCTTTTAAGTCTTTAGGCATATATCCTTTTAAAAATTTTATTGCCTCTATTACTTCTAAATTGTTTCCTATTGAATATCCAAGTGGTTCATCCATTTTGGTAAGTACACATACTACTTCTCTTCCTGCAAGTTCACCAATTCTTATCATTAAATCTGCTAATTTTTGTGCATCTTCTTTATTTTTCATAAATGCACCTTTTCCTACTGTAACATCTAATACAATCTTATTAGCACCACTTGCTATTTTTTTACTCATAATACTTGATGCAATAAGTGGTATACTTTCAACACATGATATTGTATCTCTTAATGCATATAATTTTTTGTCAGCTGGTGCTAAATTCATTGTTTGTCCTATCATACTTATTCCAATTTTTTGAACATTTAAAATAAAATCACTTATTTCAACATTTGTTTTATATCCTGGAATTGATTCCATTTTATCTACTGTTCCTCCTGTGAATCCAAGACCTCTTCCAGACATTTTTGCAACAGGTATTCCTAATGATGCAATAAGTGGTAATAATATAATAGAAACTTTATCTCCTACACCACCTGTACTATGTTTATCTACAATATTTTCTCCTAATGAGGATAAATCTAATATTTCTCCAGAATGAGCCATTGCTAAACTTAAATTTGTTATTTCTTGTTCATTCATTCCATTTATATATATTGCCATAACAAGTGCTGCTGCTTGATAATCAGTTACATTTCCTATAGTATATTCTTTTATAAAATATTCTATTTCTTCTTTTGTTAATTCATTTTTATCACGTTTTTTTGCAATTATATCTAATATATTCATTAGTTTTCCTTTCTAATAATTATAATGCTTCTATTCTCTTTAATGAGTAATTTCCTAAATATCCTTTTGTATTAATTACTTCAACAATATTTGAATAGTTTGGATTCATACTATATGCAACAATATAATATCCATTTTCATCATTACTTTGAACATCTTTTAAGCCTAATTGGCTTAAAGTATTTGTATCTAAATAGTAATAATCAAATTTTCCTCCAACTTGTTGATAATCATCGCTTATTTGTGTTTTTAATTGAATCTCTGTATTATTAGCTAATGCATCAAATTTTACCTTAATATCACTTTCTGCATTCTCTATTGGTATTCCTTTTAAATATTGTGATTTTTTACTTATTTTTTCACTATCACTTAAATTGCTTGTTTCAAAATGGTATTTTTCTAAATCTCCCTTTACTGCTGCTTGTATTAGCAACATATTTGTTTTTAAATCTTGTAATTTTGCTTCTTTCATTGCACTATTTCCATAATACATAGTAATTGTTGCTAACATCATTAATACAACAAGCATAACTACAAGTGATAACATTGTTATTCCTTTGTCATTTTTTTTCATATTTTTCTCCTCTTTTAAATAAAATGTTTTATAAATGTTTTTCTATGTAATGGACATGCCCCATATTCTTTTAGTGCTTTTATATGTGCTACAGTTCCATAACCTTTATGTGCTACAAAACCATATTGTGGATATACTTTATCCCATTCTCTCATAATTCTATCCCTTGTAACTTTTGCAATAATAGATGCCGCTGCTATAGAATAACATTTAGCATCACCTTTTATTATTGATTCATATTTTGTTCCTAATGTATCTATATTATTTAATGCATCTACTATTATTAAATCTGGTTTTTGAGTTAGTTCTTGCAAAGATATAGTTAATCCTTTTTTTGTAGCATTTAATATATTTATTTCATCTATTTCATCTTGTCCTATTATTCCAACTCCATAACTAATTGCTTCTGATAAAATCAAATCATATAATTTTTCTCTTTTCTTCTCTGAAACTTTTTTAGAATCATTTACCCCTTCAATCATAGAGTTTTCAGGCATTATAACACTTGCAACAACTACAGGTCCTGCTAATGGTCCTCTTCCTGCCTCGTCAATTCCACATATATATTTATATCCCTTACTTCTTAATTCACATTCATATTGTTTTAAATTTATTAATCTTTGTTCTTCTTTTTCTTTCATTTTTGCACCTTTTTTATGAAATTTTATATTTCAATTCTACAATAATTCAACAAAAATATCAATATAAATACAAAATAATTTTACTTGCTTTTCACAGAACTTTCACAATAATTGTGTATCCTTATAATGAACAAAAAGGAGGTCTTCATTATGGAAGAAGAAAATAATAATAATTTTGAAGTGATTTCTAGCAAAACTTCAAATGCAAATTTCAAACAAAATAAGCAAAACAAACAAAATAGTTTTGGAAAAACAGTATTAATACCATTTGCTAGTGGTATTGTTGGTTGTTCTCTTGTATTAGGAACATGTTTTGGAATTCCATCTATAAAAGAAAAATTAGTTGGAAAACAATCATCAACAGTCCAAACATCTACACAAACTGCTTCTGGAACAACATCAAATTTGGTTTCATTATCAAATTTTTCAAATACAGCTGTATTTGCATCAAATAAAATTTTACCATCAATTGTTGGCATAGAAGTTTCTTATACTGTAACTTCAAATTCAATTGGATCATTTTTTGGATACAGTCAACCTCAAAATTCAACTGCAACAGCAACTGGTTCAGGAATAATTATTAGTGAGGATGGTTATATTGTAACAAACAATCACGTTGTTGATAGTACTTCATCAAATTCATATTATGAATTATCAAAAGCAACATCAATAAAAATAAAATTAAATAGTGATACATATGGAGATGATGCAACATATGATGCCACTGTTGTTGGTCAAGATTCACAAACTGACTTAGCTGTATTAAAAATAGAAAAAACAGGTTTAACTGCAGCAGAATTTGCAGATTCTGATCAAGCTGTTGTTGGTGAATTTGTTATGGCTGTTGGTAGTCCTCTTGGATTAGATACAACAGTTACACAAGGTATTGTTAGTGCTGTTAATAGAGAAGTTGAATCTGATGGAACAAAATATACTTGTATCCAGACAGATGCTGCAATAAACTCTGGAAACAGTGGAGGTGCTTTAATAAATAGTGATGGTAAAGTAATTGGAATAAATACTTTAAAATTATCAGGAACAGGTGTTGAAGGAATCGGTTTTGCCATTCCAATTAACTCAGCTACAGATGTAATTAATCAATTAAAAGATCATCAAAAAGTATTAAGACCTTATATAGGTATTACGGGAATTAATCTTGATGAACAAACTGCAAAAAGATATAAACTAGAAGTTGGCGTATATATAAAAAGCATTGAAGATTTTTCACCTGCAGAAAAAGCTGGTTTAAAAGCTGGAGATGTAATAGTGAAAGCTGAAGGAAAGTCTATCACTACAAAGGATGAATTAAATGAAATCAAAAATTCACATCAAATTGGAGATACTATAACTTTAACTGTTAATAGAAATGGTAGTGATAAAGATATTACTGTAACACTTGAAGAAACACCTTAATTCTTAATATAAAATTAATAATTAATTATCAATTTTTCACTTTTAATTCACACAATGAACAAAATTAATTGATATATTATAAGCATAGTCAGTAAACAAAACTGATTACAACAAACATCCCCTTTTATTTTCGAAAGACCTAAGTTTAAACTTAGGTCTCATTTTTATATAAAAATAAAAAAAGATAGATATATAAAATATCCATCTTACATTATTATTATATCTTTCTCATTTGTGTTGCTTTTATTTCCATATGCAAATATTACATAAATAACATTATCTTCACCTATAAAATATTCTGATATATTATCAAGCTTATATATATCACTACTTGAATTTCTTGGATAAACTTGGTAACCTAATTGTGCAAGTTCATTTACTTTACTTTCAACACTTTTTATTTCTGATCTTATTTTATTTCCAGCATCTTGTCTTGAAATATTTTTTAAATTTAACAAATCTTCAAATGTAACTTTCTTTTGAGTAAGTAAATTATAATTATATGTTTGTATAATTTCTCTTTGAGTATTTTCTCCTTCTTTTAATGTTGATCTAACTACTAAAGATAATATATCATTTGTAACATATGCACAATATTCAACATTATATATAATATTTTGACTTTGTGTACTTAATATAGATTTTGCTTTTTGCTCAAATGTATCTTTTATATCTTGATTAAAACCTTCTATTACTGTATTTTTTATGTTTATATATGGAATATTTACATCTAAATTATAATCACTTACTTTATTACTTTTATTTGAATATCCTGTATATACAATTTGTTGTGACTCATCTATTCTATCTATTTTGTATCCAGAATTTTTCAAATAATTTACTTGGTTTTTAAATATATTATCAAAATCTTCTTTATATCTTTGCAATATACTTGTATCTATTTCTGGCTCTTTGTCAGGTAAGTTTTTTACAATTTGAATTATAACTGTTGCAACTACAGCTACTATACATATTGCTATAATTATTATATACATCATTTTTAATTTTTTATTTTTTTCTCTTTCATCTTCTAATCTTATATTCATATTTTTCTTTTTGTTATTATCTAACAATTCTCCTTTCATTTGTAGTTTATATATAAATCTTATACTATTAATTTATCATTGTCAATAGTTAAATAATGATTTTTTTCATATTTAGCTTTTGTTGCTAATCCTCCTCTTATATGCCTTTCAGCTTTATTTTCATCAAGAATTTTTCTTACTTCTTTGGCTAATATTGGATTTATCTTTTCTAATCTTTCAGTAACATCTTTGTGTACAGTACTTTTACTTATTCCAAATTTTTTTGCTGTTCCTCTAACTGTATCTTTCGAATCTATTATATATTGTGCTAATTTTCTTGCACGTTCATCTATCATAACATTTTTCACCTGTACAACCCCCAATAAGAATACTTTTTGTTTAATTGTATTCTTATCTTAAGATTTTAGAACAGAAAAAGTACTTACAAATGTAAGTACTTTTTCATTAATTTTTAGTTTTTAATCTTAAATATCCTAATTCTTCCCATTCGTTATATGCTAAGTTTAATCTAAATACAACTTTTGGCTTTGCTCCTGCTCTGTTCTTATCAACTACACAAGCATAATATCTTACATCTGGATTTTTTGACCTTTCTAAATCAAAACACTCTGTTGGAACTTCTTCATAAGAATATTCATATAACCCTAAGTCATCATTATGTATTTGTTTTATTAAGCATAATGTATCTAGAACTTCTTTTACTGTTCTACATGCAGCCAAATCATTTACATCCAAATTTAATGGCGATCTATCACTTTCTGTTAATTGTAAAGATGATCCTATAAATATATTCAAATTTTGTGCTAAATTTGATAAAATTGTTGCTGTTTTCTTTAATTCTTCACTATTTCCTATGTTTTCTGTATCTGGTTTTAATGTATCATAAAACATATATTCAATCTTTTCTTTATAATAATAATTCAATATTATTTTTTCTAACTCATCATTTGTATGATCTGTTATATTAACAAAAAATATTTGATTGTCTTTTTGAGTTTGAATCCAATTTGTAACTGCTATAACATCTCTAAATTGTGATGAACATTCCAATAACCTTTTTGTAAATTTTTCCAAACTTTCATTTTCATATCTTAATACATATCCATTCTCATCAGTTTCAACGTTTTTGTCTTGATCTGCCTTATATTTAAACTCCAATATCTCACCTTCTGTTATTCTTAACTTATATCCATGTAATTCTTGAATCTCTTTGTTATTTACTATAGTTGTTATTAAGCACAACTTCATTTTTTCTTCTGACATCTCATTTGATACTATCAATACTTTCTTTTTGTGTTTATATGCTATATATGTTGCAATATCTATTGTAAATCTACTTTTTCCTGAGTTTGATGGCATTGCATATGACATTGTTTCACCTTTTCTTATTCCTTTAAATACACTGCTTAATATTGGAAATGGAAGTGTTAATCCTGAATTCAAATTATTTTCGCCAGATAATAAGAAATCTGTTACATTTGTACTTAATATTGATCTTTTAAATTTTTCTGTTGTTGTTATTTGTACAATTGCATCTTTTACCTCTTGAATTGTCATTCTATCATATAATTCATAATCAACAATTTCTTCAATCTGCTTTTTAGTTTCTTTTATTGGATTTGTAGTATATCCTTTTCTAATTTCAAATAATTTTCTTAATTCAACATATACTTTTTCAAAATTTTGTCTACTTTCTCTTCCCTCTTCTAATAATTTCTTTTTACTTTGGAAAATTTTATAATTTTCTTTTGCATAGTTAAAATCATCTTTAGCAACTTGTGGTGCATATGCTTCTCCTTCTGTAAAAAGAATACTCTTATATATATTTAATAATAATGCACTTTCAAAATAACAATCTTTTTTTTCTATATAATACATTGAAATTGCTTTTGGATTAGCCAATAGCAAACTAATATATACTTCTTCCAATTTTTTATTAGATAATTTTTTTGGATATTCATAATCCTCATCTTCCTTTTCTTGTTCCAAATTATCTAATAATTTTTCCATTTGAGCTTTTTCGTCTTCTTCACTATTTACATCATCATCTTCTTCAATAGGTTCTTTTTCTTCTTTAGTTTCTTCTTTTTCTTCATTTCGAAATAATATAGTTCTATTATCTTCTTTTATTTTTGTTTCATTTTCACTAGTAACTTTTTTTAATACTTCTAACATTTCAGCATACTTTTTTTGTTCTATTAATTTTTTTACTTTTGCTATATCATCTCTATTTTCATCAGTTACTTCAAGCATATCAACTAATTTTAATATTCTATCAATTTTTTCTTCTTCCATCTTACTCTCCTTTTATACATTATTATTTAATATATCATTAACCTCTGTAATTACAAATGCTCCATCTTTTATTAATTTATTTGTTCCTATACTTTGTTTCTTGGTTATATCACCAGGTACAGCAAATATTTCTTTTCCTTGTTCAAGTGCTAAATTAGCTGTAATAATTGCTCCACTTCTTTCTCCTGCTTCAACAACAATTATTGATTCAGCTAATCCACTTATTATTCTATTTCTTTGAGGAAAATTTGCTTTATTAGGCTTTGTACCATTTGGATATTCTGAAATAATACATCCACCTGTTTTTAATATTTGTTTTGCTAATATTTTATTTTGTTTGGGATATAATTCATCTATTCCACAACCTAATACTGCTATTGTTTTCCCAATACTTTTGCTATTCTCCATATTAATTTGAACATTGCCTAAATGTGCATATGTATCTATTCCTAAAGCTAATCCACTTATAATATTAAACCCCTTTTGTGTTAGTTCTTTTGAAAATTTGAACGAAATATTTTTTCCATACTTAGTACAATCTCTAGTACCAACTATAGCAATACCTTTATTGTTTAATATTTTTTTATTTCCAAGTACATACAATTTTAATGGTGGATTATATACATTTCTTAACTTTTGTGGATATTCTTTTGATTCTATTGATATTTCTTCTATTTCTATAAAGTTTCACTCCTTCTATTTTGTAACTTCGTAGCTTTTATAACATTATTCATTAACATTGCTATTGTCATAGGCCCTACTCCCCCAGGAACAGGTGTTATATAACTTGCTTTTGAACTTACTTTTTCAAAATCAACATCCCCAACTATTTTTCCACTTTCATCTCTATTTATTCCAACATCAATTACAACAGCTCCATCTTTTATCATATCTGCTGTAACAAATTTGGCTTTTCCTATTGCTGAAATTACAATATCAGCATTTTTCGTATGTTCTTTTAAATCTTTAGTTTTTGAATGGCATACTGTTACTGTAGCATTTTTGTTTAAACAGCATTGTATTAATGGCTTTCCAACTATATTACTTCTTCCTAAAATTGTGACATTCTTTCCTGTTAAATCAATATCATATTCTTCAAACATTTTCATAATTCCATATGGTGTACATGATACAAATGTTTCTTGGTTCAAACACAATTTTCCGACATTTATAGGATTAAATCCATCAACATCTTTTTCTGGCAATATAATTCTAAATGCTTCATTTATATCTAAGGATTTTGGAATAGGACTTTGCAATAATATTCCATTAATTGATTTATCCAAATTTAGTTTTTGAATCAATTCAATTAATTCTTCTTGTTTTATATCATTTCCCAGAAAATATTCTTCAAATTTTATTCCAATTTCTTGACATGCCTTGCTTTTGTTTTTTACATATATTTGTGATGCTTTATCATCTCCAACCATAATAACTGCAAGTTTTGAAAGTATTCCCTCTTTTTTTAAATTATCACATTCTATTTTTAATTTTTCTCTTGTTTTTCTCGCTAGTTCTTTTCCATCTATTATCATAATTTTCCCTCTCCTCAGTCAATTACTATTTAGATTTTATCTCATAAAACTTTATTTGTAAATAGTAAATTATTACTTTCAAAAAAAATGAGAGCAATTATCAATTGCCCCCATTTTTACTATTTAATATCTAAATCCAGTGAATTTGAAATATGATATATTCCATTTTGATTATTTACTATATTTTCAAATTTATAATTTCCATCAAGTGTTACAATCAAAGGTATTTTTATACTTGAATATCCTTTTTGTTTATATACTGATATATAATCAATTGCATTATTCATTATCCAATATCCTTTTAAATTTTCTGTATTTGCTAATCTTAATGAATTTGGTAAAGCTATTCTTAATTCTTTAGCTTCTGTATCATTACAATTGATTTGTAAATATATTGTTGAGTTCTTCTTCAAATTTCCTATAATTTTTATTGACATATCTTCACTTATATTTTCTGATTCTATATTTTCTAATAATGTTTGATAATAATATCTTACAATAATATCATTACTATTTGTTTCAAATTTTATTGTATCTAATTCCTTATTATTTACTACATATGTTTTTACTGTCATTCCATTTAACTTTATTGTTTCATTTATATTTGAAGATATTATTTTTATTTCTTCTTCATTTGAAATATCTGTTTCATTATTTTGGAAGAATGATAATATTGCAAATCTTAAATATTCATCTTCTGGAGAATTTGCTATTAATTCATCAATAATTTTACTAGAATTTTCTTTATTTATAAATGTTTCAATTATTGCAGTAATTGATTTATATTCTTCTTTTTCTTCACTATTTAATTCTATTTGATTATATAAATCTTTAGCATTTTGATAATCTCCCAAAAATTCTAATGATAATGTTACTAATAATTTATTATAATTTTCAATATCTTTTTCTTCTTTTAATTGTAATAAATCTGTTAATACAGTTTTTTTGTTAGCAGATGCTAATAAATATTGTTCAAATAAATTATTATCATCATTTATAAATGGATCTATATTTAAGCCTGAAATATAATCTTTTGCATAATATTGAATTAATGCTGTTAATACAATATCTGTATTTGCATTTTCTAGATTTTTTAAATAATCTGTATAATTTTTTGTATCTCTATATTTAGCCATATTTATATTAACTTGATTATTTGAACTTCCATAATATTTTGTTCTTATTTTTTGAATTTCATTATATGCTATTTGTGTATCTAACCTTTCTGTTAATGTATTTTCTATAAAATCAATATAGTCAATATATTTTTCCATATTTCTATTATAAATTTCTAATACTATCGGATTTTTTGTTGGCTTTATTTCAGGAGTTTCATTAATATTTATTTTTGTATATTTCTTTACTTCTTGTGCAGATTCTATAATATTAATTGGATATGTTATTGCATCTTCCTGATTATTTCCACTTCCTCTTATTACAACATGATATGTTCCATAATCTAATTTTCCAAAGTTTACTGTTGTAATTGAATTTGTTGTTTCTTCAGCTTCTAATGTTTTATTTAATTCTTCTATTGTAAATTGATATTTTACATTATATTGTTCTGAAGCTATACTTGTTGCATTTAAAACTAAATCATCTGTTGTTTTAACATTTCTTGGTTCTGTACTTTGAATAAAGAAATCTAATTTTGATGTTATATCAATTTTATTAACACCAACATATAGCTCTTCATTTGCTGAGTGAACTGTTACTCTATATGTTGTAACATTATCTGGTAGCTTAAATTTTACATTCGCAACTCCATTTGAATCTGTATATACTGTATCAAAATATGCTGTGTCTCCGAAATTTCCTCTTGTATCTCCACCACCTCCTCCAAATCCATCTGGTTCTTTACTTATAAAATCAAAATAACTTGAATATGTATATATTGGGTATTCTGGATCTTGGTATATTGTTGAAACAATTTCTGTTGAGTCTTCTTGTACTGCAAATACTGCTTCATTAACAACACTTATATTTACAAATGTTTTTATAGGCTTATTATTATTTGTTGTTTTTATTGTTAAATTTACTTCATCACCAGGTTTATATTCTGTTTTATCTGATTTTATGTCTATATCAATTTTTCTTGTTTCTTCATTAAAATCATAATAATATATTGGCATTCTATAAAATTTACCGTTATAGTAATATGCAGATGTTATTTTACATCCAGGAAAATCTTTTTCTTCAAATTTATATTCAATTTCATTCTTATCTGTTATCTTTGTTGTTAAAATATTTTCTTGTGCTGATATTAATAATAATTTTCCATTATTATCTATTTCTTGATTTCCTTTATTTGCTATACTTTCAGATAATGTAAATTTAGCTGTATCTCCGATATTAAAGTTTGTTACATCTGCCTTTAAGAAATATCTAAATATATCATAATAATATGAAATATTTTGTTTATATGCTAATCTTCCTAAATTTGAGAAAAAGCCATATGAATATCCTAATTCTACATCTTTTTCATCTCTATATATGATTTTTTTGATTTCTATTTCTTTTCCGCTTCTATCTTGTAATTTGAATATTAGAGTATATGTATAACTATAAACTTCTGTATTATCCTTCATTTTTAAAGAATTTATATCATAATTCATTTTGCCATTTTTCATATTTATTTCAGTAATTTTTTGTGTATTTTCTGTTATTACATAATCATATACTGGTTTATTTGTTTTTGTATATTTATCAAGCTCATATTTTACAACTTTCTTTTCATTTCTACTTTCTTTTAGATCTATCTCAACTGTTGTATTATATTCATCATCATATAATTCTTTTAGATCATAACTTACTTCCATTTCTTTATCTTTTTGTAATTTATATGCACTTAATTCATAATTACTTCCTGTATTATTAACTGTTGTATATATATCTCTATAAATTAATTCTACATCTTTTGTTGTAACTGTATCATTATATTCTTCTAAATCTCCATTATATACTTCCATATACATATTTGTTACTATATATGTTTTTTCATCTTCTTTTGCTATATCTACTGAAAAATGTGCAATACCATTTTCATCTGTTTTTTCAAGTAATTCTTGTCCATTAAATCTTACAAGAACTTTTTTATTTGGTACAACAAGTCCTGTTATATGTGTTACTTTAACATCGAAATCATATTTTTCATTATTATACACATAATTCTTATTTGCTATGATTTCATATGTATAATTTTGAAGCTCATAATTTTCAATTGTTACATATCTTCCAGCAATTTCTTTATCTTTATAGTATAATGAAATCATTGCATATTCTACATCATAATGGTTTTGTAATTCTATTTTATAATTATAATTTCCATCTTTTCCTACGTTTATCTTTTCTTTGCTTTCGCCATTAAATGATATATAAAATTCATCTTGTAAATCGTTACCATATATTGCTTTTGGAACAAATCCCCATATATTTATTGTATCTGTATTTTTATATAATGTTCTATCTGTATAAATATAAGAATTTGAATAATATAATTCTTTATTATAATTATATACACCTACAATTAACTTATTTTCTGTATTACCAATTTTCAAATATTTTATCATTTCTGTTTTATCAGAAGTAAATTTTGCAATTCCTTCTGAATTTGTTACTTTTTCTTCGCTTTCATATTTTACCTTAATATTTGAAGCAATTCCATTTTCATCTGCTACCCATACAAGAATGTCATTTTCTGTATTTGTAACATATACATTCAAATTATTTATTTGAATTGGAGTATTAAATAATTCTGAACCATTTTTATTTTTTATTATTGCAACATAATATCCATCTTGTAATGTTCTTGTTAATTTTATTCCATTTTCTATTAAATTAAAATCTACTTTTTGCAAATCTGTTGCCTTTGAATAATCTTTAGTTTGTAAATATTCTATAAAACTATCTGAACTATCAAATTTACCAATTTCAACATTTGCAATTTCAATATTTCCATTTGTTTGATAATATATTGATATATTTTCATTTGAATTATAAGTATTTATATTATCAATTGAATTTGATATATTTTCATATTTTTCTGTAATTCCTGTATCGTTATTTACACTAAACGAAAATGTATAATTATCTTCTAATTCTTGATCATATATTTTTAAGCCTTTTTTTACTGTTACAGTATATTGAGTTTGGTCTACTAATCCATTACTTGGTATAAATCTGTAAACTTTTCCTTTTTGTTCCCACGTTCCTTCAACTTCTGGTACTATTTGAACATATTTTTCGAAATTCTCTATATTTGAATAAGACATTTCAATTTCTATATTAGAACTTGTTAACACTCTATCTGCTCTATTTGCTGGATATGTATTTGTTACACTTAATTTGTTTGATGTTTGATATGCCCAACTATCTTTTGTTATTTTATCTTTTACATATTGTAATTTTAAAATTGTATTATCTGGTATATTTTGTTTAAATTTTAATTTATATTGTCCATCTTTACCTGTTTTTTCTATAGAATATTCTAATGCTGGTTCTATATACAAACTTTTCTTTACACTTTCTATATTTGCATCTTTATCTGTATATATTATAAATTCTGAATCTTCTGATAAAATTTGATCAGATATTTTCGTTGGTTCTATTTTTGTTATTGATATTGTTTGAATTTGAGTAGAATCAAATTTCATAAAATTCATTCCTAATGCGAATATAATCACAAATACTGCTGCGATAGATGTAATAGTTATTATCTTTTTATACTTCTTATTCTTTTTACTTTTTTGTTCATTTATTATTTTTTTCATATTATTTTCAAATTCTTCTGAAGGTAAAATTTTATTTTCAAATTTTTGCTTTAATATTTTATCTATTTCATCATCTCTATCCATTCAAATCCTCCTTTCTTGTATTTTCATCTAAGAAAATACTTTCTAATTTTTTTCTTGCTCTTGATAATCTTGATTTTACTGTTCCTTCTGGTAATTTTTGAATTTCTGAAATCTCTTTTATGTTAAAATCTTCAAAATAGTATAATATAACCATTGTTTTCAAATCTTCATCTAGTTTTTTTATGGCTTGTCTTACTCCAAAATCATCATATTTATCATTATAAACTAAATCTGTTTGATTATAATTTTCTAAATATATAATTTTTTTGTTTTGTCTATGAATTTTATTACATTCATTAATTAAAATTCTAATAAGCCACGTTTTAAAAAATTCTGCATTTTTCAATGTATGTATTTTTTCAAAAACAATTACTGTTGTATTTGAAATTGCATCAGATATTTCTTCTTCTGTTTTTAAAATACTGAATGCTACTCTATACATAGATTTCATATTTTCCATTAAAAGATTACCAATTTCATCTACATTGCCATTCCTGGCTTTTTCTACTTTTTCGGTATCCATATTTTCTCCCTTCTATATCTTTATACTCTTTAGATGTTTTTCTATATTATTTGGTTCACATATTTCAAACTTTTTATTAAATTTAAGTTTTATTTATAGAAAAAATAAGAATTTCTATATAATTTTCATCACATAGAAATTCTTATTAATGTTTTTACGAGTTAAATTCATCCAGTATTCCAACTTTATATTCAATGTCTTCCATGTGTGGAAATATTTCTTTCACTCTTTTTAATGTAAGCATTGTCATTTTAGGTTGTGGATTTTTAGGGTCATCTGACAACAATTTTTGTGTATAGCAATTTTTGGCAGTTCTAAATAATACATATCGATTTCTTACATACGTATAATAAATTTGATATCCATTTTTTAAATCTAACCACATATCTTCAAATGTATAATTTTCCACTAATTTTCCTCCTTGTTATTTACACATTTCTTCAAATTCATTTTCACTAATAATTTGTACTCCTAAACTTTGTGCTTTTGTAAGTTTACTTCCTGCATCTTCTCCAGCTAATAAATAAGTTGTTTTTTTAGATACAGAACTTGATGTTTTTCCTCCAAATTTTTCTATAATATTTGATGCTTCCTCTCTTGAATATTTTTCAAGTGAACCTGTTAATACAAAAGTTTTTCCTGCAAATCTGTCATCTTCATTTTCTTCTTTTTGTCTTTCCATATTTACTCCTGCATCTTTTAGTCTTTTCAACAAGTCTTTTGTTTGTTCTTGAGAGAAAAATTCATTTATACTATTTGCTACAATTGTTCCAACTTCATCTACTTGACTTAAATCTTCAATTGATGCATTTGATAAATTATCCATATTTTCATATGTTTTAGCTAATACTTTAGCAGCTTTTACTCCTACATGCCTTATACCCAATGCTGTTATTAATCTATATAAATCATTTTGCTTGCTTATATTTATACTATCTATTAGATTTTGAGCGAACTTTTTGCCATTTTTCTTTAATGATGCTATATCTTCAAATTTCAAATCATATATATCTGCAATATTTGAAATCATTTTCTTTTCAAGTAATATTCCTATAATATTTTCACCTAGTCCATCTATATTCATTGCTTCTCTTGATACGAAATGCACTAAATTTCTATATAATTTTGCTGGACATTCTATTCCTGTACATCTTACTGCAGACTCTCCTTCTTCTCTTACTGTTTCTGCACCACATACTGGGCAATGTGTTGGCATGACAAATTCTTTTTCTGTTCCATCTCTTTTTTCTACAACTGCTCGTACTATTTCTGGTATTACATCACCTGCTTTTTGTATTATAACTCTATCACCTATTTTTAATCCTTTTTCTTTAACAAAATCTTCATTGTGTAATGTTGTTTTAGATATAAGTGATCCAGCAACTCTTACTGGTTCTAGTATTGCAAGTGGTGTTATTACTCCTGTTCTTCCTACTTGAAATTCTATATCTTTTAAAACTGTTTCTTTTTGTTCTGGTGGATATTTATATGCAATTGCCCATTTTGGAACTTTAGATGTTGTTCCTAAAATTGTTCTTAATTTTAAATTGTCTACTTTAACAACTGCTCCATCTATTCCAAAAGTTAATTTTTCTCTATCTTCTCCGATTTTATTTATTGCTTTCTTTACTTCTTCAACATTTGAACATGGTATACGAACAGGATTTACATTAAATCCTAATTTTTCTAAATATTCTAATTCTTCAAAATGTGAATTAAATTCTTTTCCTTCTATTTTTTGAACATTAAATATATAAATATCTAATGGTCTTTTCTTTGTTATATTACTATCTAATTGTCTTAATGAACCAGCTGCTGCATTTCTTGCATTTGCAAATAATTCTTCTTCATTTTCTTCTCTTTCTTGATTCATTCTTTCAAATTCTTTTTTAGATATAAATACTTCTCCTCTAACTGTTATATTTATTTTTTCTGGTAATTCTTGAGGTATTGTTTTTATAGTTTTCAAGTTTTCTGTTACATCTTCTCCAACTAGTCCATTTCCTCTAGTTGCTCCTCTTACAAGTTTTCCATCTTTATATTCTAATGCTGATGATAAACCATCTATTTTTGTTTCAACAACATATTTTACTTCATCTATTCCATTTTCACTTGCTACTTTTTTTACTCTTTCATCAAATGCTTCAATTTCTTCAAAATTAAATACATCTTGTAAACTTTGAAGTGGTACTTCATGTTCTACCTTAGTAAATCCTTCTTTTACATGTCCTCCTACTTTTTGTGTTAATGAATCTTTGGTTATAAATTCTGGATTTTGACTTTCTAATGTTCTTAATTCTAACATCATCATATCATATTCAAAATCAGTTATTTCTGGATTATCATCATCATAATATTTTTGGGCATAATATTCTGTTTTTTTTCTAAGTTCTTCTATTCTTTCTTTTGCTTGTTTTTTATCCATGTCTTCAATTTTCCTCCTAATGTAAAATTTTCATTTTGATTATATCATTGTTAATGAAAAAATTCTATATTAGTGCAAAAAAATAAGATAGAATTTTTTCTATCTTACTTTTTTTATTATTTATGCATCTGCTTTTGCTAAAATAATTAAACGTGCTTTACTATCATCTGTACATGTTGTTAATGATATTTCTACAGCTCCTTGTGTATCTCTTGTCATATATTCTGTATCTGTATCATCTGTTTCAAATTTATCATAAATTGTATATGTCATTCTCTTTCCATCTAAATCTGTAACATAAATTTTATCTCCAATATTTAATTTTTTATTATTTGAGAAAAATCTACTATTTCTATAATTATGTCCAGCAATTACTGTATTTCCTGGTTTATTTAATCCACTTCCTTGAGTATTTTGTTCTCCTGTTGTTGAATATACAACACATACTGCTGTTTCTAATGATGATTTAGAATATTCTGAGTATGATATTATTGGACTTTTTAAACCTGTTGTTGGTATTTCGATTTTTCCTGCTGTTAAAAATCCATTATATTTCATTCCTTCTCCAGAACTTGTATTTGTTCCAGTTGATGTTGAGTCTGTTGTTGGTGTTTCAATTGGATCTGTTATTGGATTATCATCAATTTTTGTATCTGTTGTTTCTTCTTTTTTAGTATTTTGACTTATGTTTTCACTCCAAGAATCTGCAAAATCTTCTGCTTCTTTCTTGCTATTTTCACTTGCTATAAATTTATATCCTAAAAATCCTATTATTCCTACTATTGCAATTATAATTATTACTAATAATACTGTTAAAAAAGCACTATATTTACTATTCATAATTATCATCCCTTTCAATAATATTTTTTATTATACGTTTTCTCTTTAAAAACCTATACTTTAATTATATCATATTTTCTAAAAAAAAGATAGCTATTTTTGTAAATTTATACTATTTTTTCTCCAAGTTTTTTACCAGCTAATAGGTGAAAGTGTAAGTGTCCTACTTCTTGACCTCCATCTTCACCACAATTTACAATTACTCTATATCCTTTTTCTTTGAAGCCTTGCTTTTCGGCAATTTCATTGATAACTTTGTATATTTTTGAAATTATTTTTTCATCTCCATCTTCCATTGTTGCAAGTGATGTTATATGTTTTTTTGGAATTACTAATACATGTATTGGTGCTGCTGGATTTATGTCTTTAAATGCTAATACCTCTTCATCTTCATATACTTTACTTGATGGTATTTCTCCTTTTATAATTCTGCAAAATAAACAATTTTCTTCCATATTTAATCTCCTTCTAATTAAATTTTATTATTTTGAAAAATATAACTATTGAATAAAGCAAAGACCTGTAGGTATGACCCTAGCTATGTTTTTGCTATGAAATAGTTATATTTTCAAAATATATTTATTTAATCTAATATAGCCTTAATTCTTCTAATTCCTGAAGAACTTGATTCTTCTTTCTTTATTTTGAAATGTCCTAATTCAGATGTATTAGAAACATGAGGTCCTCCACATAATTCAATTGAAACATCACCTATTTTATAAACAGAAACTATATCACCATATTTCTCAATAAACATTGCTTCTGCTCCCATTTTTATTGCATCATCTTTTTTCATTTCTAAATGTTCTACTGGAATTGCTTCTGTTATCCATTCATTTACTAAGTCTTCTGTTTTTTGTTTTTCTTCATCTGTCATTTTTGCTGGATGTGAAAAGTCAAATCTCATTCTTTCAGCTGTTATATTACTTCCTCTTTGATGTACATGTGAGCCTAATACTTGTTTTAATGCTGCATTTAATAAATGTGTTGCAGTATGATATTTTGTTTCCATTTCTCCTGTTGATGCTAATCCACCTTTGAATTTTTGTTCTGAACCAGCTCTTGATTTTTCTTGGTGTTCTTTAAATAGTTTATCAAATCCTTCTTTATCTATTTTCATTCCATTTTCTGTAGCTAGTTCTTCTGTAACTTCTGGTGGGAATCCATAAGTATCATATAATCTAAATACAACTTTACCTGGTACTATGTTTTCACCTTGTTCTTTAACTTGTCCTACTTCTTTTGCAAATTCTTTTTCACCTTTTTCAAGTGTTTTTACAAATTTGTCTTTTTCTTCTAAGATTACATTTTTTATTGTTTCTTTATTTGCTTCAAGTGCTGGATACATTTCTTTTAAGTTTTCAACATTTATATCTATTAGTGTTGATAATTCATCTAATGATATTTGAAGTTTATTCATATGTCTTACCATTCTACGAATTAATCTTCTTAATATATATCCTCTGTCAACATTGCTTGGTCTTCCACCATCACATATTATCATCATACTTGAACGTAAATGTTCTGCTACAATTCTTCTACTTGCTATATTATCTACTTTTTGTAACTCTACTAGTTTATCCATAATTGGTGCAAATAATTCTGTTTCAAATGGTGTTTCTTTTCCTTCTAATAACATTGTCATTCTTTCTAGTCCTAAACCAGTATCAACATTGTGTTGTTTTAGTTTTGAATACTTACAATTTTCATCTTTATAGAATTCCATAAATACATTGTTCCAAATTTCAACATATTTACCACATCCACATGATGGATTACATTCTGGTGAACATTTTGGCTTTCCTGTATCATAAAACATTTCTGTATCTGGTCCACATGGTCCTGTTTCACCTGCTATCCACCAGTTATCATCTTTTCCAAAATAATATATTCTTTCTTCTGGAATTCCTGCTTTTTTCCAACATGATGCTGTTACTTCATCTCTTGCACAATCTTCATCTCCAGCAAAACATGTTACTGATAATTTTTCAACTGGTATTCCTAATTCTTTTGTTAAGAAGTCATAACTCATTTGAATTGATTCTTCTTTAAAATAGTCTCCTAATGACCAATTTCCTAGCATTTCAAAATATGTTAAATGTCTATTATCTCCAACTTCATCAATATCATTTGTTCTTACACATTTTTGATAATCTGTAAGTCTTGTTCCTGCTGGATGTGGTTCTCCTAATAAATATGGTACTAATGGTTGCATTCCAGCTGTTGTAAATAATACTGATGGATCATTTTCTGGTATTAATGGTGCTGATGGTATTACAACATGTCCATGATTTTTAAAAAAGTTTAAATATTTATTTCTTATTTCTATTGCTTTCATTTTATTTTTCTCCTATCTAATTCCACTTTTTACGGATTTTATTATACTCTAAAAAGTGTGAAAAATCAATACTTTGATTCTATTTTATCATTCTCTCTTATATACTAACATCTCTTAAGATACACCAAGTTCCATTACTTTCTGGTAAACATTTAAATGTCATTTCTTCTTTTGTTATTGGATGTTCTATTGTAAGTTCATAAGCCCATAATGCTATTTGCTTTCCTTGCCCTCTTGTTCCATATTTTTGATCTCCAAATATGCTATGTCCTGCATGTGATAATTGTACTCTTATTTGGTGATGTCTGCCTGTATGCAAATTTACTCTTACTAATGATAAATTTTTCACTTCATTATATGCTAAAACTTCATAGTCTAGTTTTGCTAATTTAGCATTTTTCTTATCTTTATTTACAACTTTACTTATATTATTTCTTTCATCTTTATACAAATAATCTTCTAAGATACCTTTGCTTTGTTCAAATCTTCCATCTACAACAGCTAAATATTTCTTTTTAAATATTTTTTCTCTTACTTGATCACTTAATCTTGATGCTGCTTTTGATGTTTTCGCAAATACCATGACTCCACCAACAGGTCTATCTAATCTATGAACTAATCCTAAGCAAACATTTCCTGGTTTATTATATTTTTCTTTTATATATTCTTTTATAATTGTAAGCATATCTATATCTTCAGTTTTGTCTGCTTGTGATGGAATATTTGGTTGTTTTTCTACAACTATTATGTGATTATCTTCATATATTACATTTAATTTATTCATATTCATTTTCATCTCTTTCCTAAAGCTATTTTCTGATTGAAAAAGAATTAAATTTTGACAAGGCAAATTTTATTTAAAAGGCAAGGGCGCATACATAGTGTATGTAACCGCGTTTTAAATGAAATTTAACACAGTCAAAATTGTAATTATTTTTCAATCTTCTCCCAACGACCATATATTCCACAAGGTAGTACCAATTTTGAATTTTCCATTGGCAATCCAATTTCTCCTGAAGAAACTTTTCCATTATGTTCTTTATTAACAGTTAAATTTAATATATTTTCTAGAACTTTACTTGAAATTCCCGTAGTATATGAATTTATCAAGAAAAATAATGGATTATCTGATAATACATTTGTACATAATTCTACTAAATCATAAATATTATTTTCAAATTGCCAAACTTCTCCATTTGCCCCTCTTCCATATGATGGTGGATCCATTATTATTGCATCATATTTATTGCCTCTACGTATTTCACGATTAACAAATTTTACAACATCATCTATTATATATCTTACTGGTCTTTCTGCTAAACCTGATGATGTTATATTTTCTTTTGCCCATGTCACCATTCCTTTTGAACTATCAACATGACAAACTGATGCACCAGCAGATGCACATGCTACTGTTGCCCCTCCAGTATATGCAAATAAGTTTAATACTTTTATTTCTCTTTTCGCATTTTTGATTTTATCCATCATCCAATCCCAATTAACAGCTTGCTCTGGGAATAATCCTGTATGTTTAAATCCCATTGGCTTTATATTAAATGTTAAATCTTTATATTTTATTTGCCATTGTTGTGGCATTTTTTTATTGTATTCCCAAGTTCCTCCACCTGTTTTACTTCTATGATATGTTGCATTTATATTTTTCCATTTTTCTGGGTATGATTTATCTTTCCATATTATTTGTGGGTCTGGTCTTGATAATATTACATCTCCCCATTTTTCTAATTTTTGTCCATCTGCCATGTCTAATATTTTATAATCATTCCAATTATTTGCTATATTCATATATTACCTTCTCTTTCTATTTTTTTCTTTTGCAATTATACTATATTTTCCCTTATTTTTCAAGGTATTTTTTTGCTTGCATATATCCTTGTTTATATAATTCATAAATATTTTCAGAATCTAACAAAGATGTTTTTTCTAAATTAATTGTTATCAATTTATCAATTCCATCTTTTTCATATGACGATAATTCTCTTTCTTGTAATTCCATTGCTCTAGTTGCAACTTCTATAATATTTTTACAGCATTCTTTTTTATGAATTGTTTCAAAACATATTCCTATAACTTCATTTGCTCCAACATCTTTCAAACACTTCCACGGCAAATTTTCACGTGTTCCTCCATCTATTAATTGTATGTTTTCAAACTTACAAGGAGAAAATATTACTGGAAAACTGCAACTTCCTCTTACAGCTGTACTTATAGGTATATCTGTTATATATTGAGTATCATCTAATAATTGTGTTCTATTTTCATTTGATGATGCAATATATACAGTTCCTGTTTGTAAATCTACCATGGAAATAAATAATGGCATTTTTATTTGATTTATATTTTCTACATGACTCTTTCTACATATTTCGCTCATTATTTTTTCAATACTTTTTCCACTATTTAAACCATCAATTACTAATTCACCTTTAAATAATAATCCAAAAATTAATTTGAATATTTGCTTCCATTCTGCATATTTTATTTTTTTATAATATTTTTGAAACATTTTCCACATTTCATCACTATTATATCCAAGTGCATATAATGTTGCTATAATACTTCCAGATGATGCACCAGATACACAATCAAATTTTATATTTTTTTCTTCTAATGCTTTAAGTGCACCTATGTGTGATGCAACTTTTATTCCTCCTCCACTAAAACATAACCCTCTCATTTTCAACTTTATCCTCCTAAAATATTTTATGCCTTAATAAAAATAAAGTGAGCACTATTTTTCGATAAATTATTATCAAAAAATAATGCTCTTATATTTATGTTTTGTGTACACGGTGGCCTAATTCATTGGTAACACATTCTCTGTTTTCATTGATTTTTTCTTTTCTTTCAATTTCTTTTTGAAGATCAATGCCTTTCATCTCAGCAATTCCCAACAGGAAAATTGCTACGTCAGCAAGTTCTTCTGCAAATGTGTCTTTTCCTCTGAACCAAGCATCATATGCTTCTCCAACTTCTGCAATAAGATGGCAAAATTCTTCATTCATATCTGTTGTGTTAAAACCATGCCGTTTTTTGTTTTCAAAAATTTCTTTTTGCAGTTCTTGTAAAGTCATATAAGTTACCCCCTTCAAAGACTTTGTGGAACTTCCAACTTACGTATTTAATTTATCACTTTTCTATTTTACTGTCAATCTAATTTTTATATTGTTGCTAATTTTACTCCAATTTTTATTAATTCATAAATCATAATAAAATTCGCACTTGATAGAACAATAAATGTAGCCATAAAAAAAGAAAGCATCTTATGTTTTTTCAAAAATTTCATATACAAACCTCCCAAAATACTTGTCCTTAATATGTATATGTAAATATTCTAAAAATATTCATAATCTACTTCTTATTTTCATCGCAATATGTTACAAATTTTTATTAATTTAATTGTTGTAATATATTTTTTGCCAATTCTCCATTAATTCCATTTACTTTTACAATTTCTTCTATTGAAGAATTTCTAATTTTTTCAACACTGCCAAAATATTTTAATAATGCTTTTTTCTTTGCTTCCCCAATTCCTTTTATATCATCTAATTCTGATTTTGTTATCGATTCATCTCTTAATTTTCTATGATAAGAAATTGCTGTATCATGTACTTCATCTTGAAATTTTGTAATTAAGTTCATTAAATTTTCTGATATTTCAAATTCTTGTCTTTGCTCATTTATTAATGCTCTTGTTTGGTGTTTATCATTTTTAACCATACCAAATACAGGAATATCTAATTCTAATGATTTTACTGCTTGTTTTATTGCTCTTATTTGTGTAATTCCTCCATCTGCAAATATCGCATCTGGTAGCTTACCAAAACCTGATGAATTACTATTGTCAATTGAGTGTTTCAACCTACGTGTTACTACTTCTTGCATACATTTTGGATCATCTTGTGTTAAAACTGTTTTTATTTTAAATCTTCTTGACATGTTTCTTTTTATTGTTCCATCAACCATCACACACATTCCAGCTACCATATATTCTCCCGAAATGTTTGAGATATCAAATGTTTCAATTTTTCTTGGTAATTTGTCTAATCCCAATACTTCTTTTAATTCAACTAAAATTTCGCTTCTATCTCTTTCTTTATTTTCAAGAGTAATTTTGGCATTATTATCAGCCATTTCCACAAATCTTAATTTTTCACCTTTTTTGGGTGATTTTATTTCTACTTTTCTTCCAGCTTCTTTGCTTAACCATTGTTCTATTGCTTGTTGATCCTCTAATTCTTCTCTTATCATTATTTTATTAGGTAAATTTTGACTATCTATATAATATTGTTTTATAAAACCTGAAATTATTTCTTTATCTTCCATTTCTCTTATATCTTGGAAAAAGTAATGTTCTCTTCCCACCATTTTGCTTCCTCTAACAAAAAATATTTCAACACATACCTCAATTTCAGATTTTGCAATTCCTATTACATCTATATTATTTTCTGTTATATTTGATACCTTTTGTTTTTCATTAACCCTTTGTATAGCTAACATTCTGTCTCTTATATATGCTGCCTGTTCAAAGTTCATTTTACTTGACTCTTTAATCATTTGTTTTTCAAGTTCTTTTAATACTTTATCAACTTTTCCATCAAGAATGTCTATTATTTCATCAATTTGTTTTCTGTAATCTTCTTTTGAAACATATCCCATACATGGGCCTAAACATCTATTTATATGATAATTTAAACAAGCCCTTGTTTCAGATCTAAAGTTTTTACATTGTCTAATTTTATATTTTTGTTTTATAAAATCAAGCATCTCTTTTGCTGCTCCTGGGTTTGCATATGGTCCAAAATATTTTGAGCCATCATTTATTATTTTTCTTGTTATTGTTACATTTGGATAATCTGATTTTATATCTATTTTTATGTATGGATATGTTTTATCATCTTTTAATAATACATTAAATTTAGGTCTATTTTTCTTTATTAAATTACATTCTAATATTAATGCTTCTGCTTCATTATCAACAACTATATATTCAAAATGGTCTATTAATGATACCATTCTTTTTATTCTTTCAGTCTTGTCTGTTTTTCTAAAATAAGATTTCACTCTTCTTTTAAGATTAACTGCTTTTCCTACATATATTATTTTGTCGTCTACATCATGCATTATATATACTCCAGGTTTATCTGGTAATATTTTTAGTTGTTCTTCTATGTTAAACATTCTTTCCCTTTCTAAAATTTAAAATATTATACATTCCAATTTATTACTCTGTTTCCATATTGTGCACCCCAAGGTCCACCAGAAATTCTACCTTCTTCTCCTTTTATATTAATAGCCATTAATTTTCCACAATATACAAATGCATCAGAACCTATTGAAGTTACACTTTGAGGAATTGTAATTTCTGTTAAAGAACTACAACCCTCAAATGCTCCTGCACCAATTGTTGTTACACTATCTGGGATAGTTATTGATGTCATTTTACTACAATAATAAAATGCACTTTTTCCAATTTCAGTAACAGTATTTGGAATATTATATGTTGTTGTATTTCTATTAGCCATCATTACTTTTGTTCCTGCTTTGTTTAATATTAATACATCATCTATACTTTTATATGTTGAATTCCCTTCTGCAACTCTAAGCTTTGTATCAGCAGAAAATGAATATGTATACATTGTTGTTACACTTGCTGGAATATTTAATAAGTTTACTCCGGACATACTTGAAAGTGACCATCCTTCTATAACTTTAAGTGTTGATGGTAAATTAAGTGTTGTCATTGATTTTGTTATACATCTACTAACCAATGTTTCAACTCCTTCTGGTACTGTAAAAGTTTTAGAAGTTCCCATATATTTTATAAATCTTTTTCCATCATATGAATATAAGTTTCCATCTACTAGTTTTAAATTTTTACTAGTACTGCTCAATTCTATTTTTGTCAATTTATTCATTCCATAAAAAACTGTTCCACTTAAATTTGAACTAACTGTATCTGGTAATATAATTTTGGTTGCACTTGAACCTGATAACGTATCTCCAACAATGCTTACAACACCATTTGGAACATTTATCTCTGTTAAAGTTAATAATGCCATATACATTGTCTTTCCATCTTTTGATAATAAAATTCCATTTTCAAATTTAAAACTATTATTTCCATCTGCAACTTTTACTTCTGTTAATCTACTTAATCCAGCTATTGCTGTTCCATTGAAAGATGTTAAACTTGCAGGTAATGTAATTGTTGTTAATTTATTACAAGAAATAAATGCTGCATAACCAATAGATTTTACTCCTTCTGGTATTTCTATTTCAGTTAAAGAACTACATCCTTGTAATAATCTTTGGTTTATTGTTTGAATTTTTTTAGATAATTTTATCTTTTGCAATCTATTACAACCACTAAAACAATAATCACCTATATAAGTTACTGTATCTGGTATTTCTATACTTGTTAAATTAGTACATCCTTGAAAGGCTCTTTTTCCTATACTTGTTACTGTATTAGGAATTTTTATACTTGTAAGGCTTGTATTATATGAAAATGCGTCATCTCCTATTGTTGTAATTCCTTTTGGTAAAACTATTGATTGCAAAGGATTTATGCCACTTTCAATCTCAACTTTTGAAAAAGCTCCAGCTTCTATTGTTTTAATTTTCCCTTCATATTCACTTAAATCTAGATGTCCATCATTGTCAACTAAATAAAGATTCATTGATGAAGATTTTAACACTCCACCATCTGTAATTTCATACGGATTAATTGAAAATCCTAGCTCTACTGCAATTGGTATTACATTTTTATCTTGACTAACATAATAAATTTTACCTTTTATTATTTCAAACTTTTTTTCATCACCTTTTTTTATTGAACTGCATATTTCTGCTATTCCAGTTCCAACTTCATTTCCTTCATATCTAATTGTCTTGTCATTTGCATATAATGTATCTAAATCATATTCATCATCCATTCTTTTTTCACTTAAATATAATTCATATTCTTCTTTTATATCTGCTAAATATGATTTAGTTTTTGCTTTAGAAGCATTTGTTGTTATTCCACTATTCCCTGTGAGCATTGATATTGTTACTCCTGCTAATATTAACATTATTATTATTGTTACTGCTAACGCAATTAGTGTAACTCCATTTTTATTCTTTAGTTTTTTCATATGTTCTCCAATCTTACTATCTATATTTTCTATATATTATTTTACTATAACAATAATAAATTTTCAAGATTTCAATAAAATTATAATATCATTCTTTTAATAAATCAAATAATACCATAATTTACTATTTATTATTTGGTTTTATATAATATAATATTTTATATACACATGAAAAAGGAGAATTTATTATGAGCAAATTATTTACAATGTATCAAAATTTAAAATCTGAAAACTCATCAGATTTATATTTATTTAAATCTGGTATGTTTTATATTTTTTTGGATGATGATGCAAGAAAAATAAATGAACTATTAGGTTTAAAATTAACAAATCTTAATTCTTCAGTACAGAAATGTGGTTTTCCGCAAAATTCTCTTAATAAATATTTAAAGTTATTAAATTATTTACCCTATTCAATAAAAATAATTGATGGTTCATCTATGACAAAATACAATGTCTCTGAATATATTTTAGATCAAAATTGTTTTAATATTTTATCTAAATTATCTTCTGTTGATATAAATTCTTTGTCTGTAAAAGAGGCTTTTGATTTTATTTCAAATTTAAAGTCAGAATCTCAAAATATTTTAAGCAAAACAACACAAAAAGATATAGTTTAAACTATATCTTTTTGTACATTTTAATGTTTCTTTCGTTCTCTACCAGATTTACACTAAAATTTTATTCATTTTTACCAATTTATAGGAAGGAATAGACTTCTTTAATATCTAATACTTTATTGGCAAAGATCCTTAAACCTTATACATCAAAAATGATATTAGAGTGGCTCGAAAACCATAATTGCTATTGGCATTACCAGAATTATTGTCCCAGCGGTTACCTGCGGGATTGTTGTTGTTGTTGTTACCACCTCGCAGAACCACCGTCTCAGACATAGAATATAGAGCTTACAGTCTATCCCTAATTTATAATATTTTTCCTTAATAATTCATCTTGTAGAAATATATTTTTTTGTTTTAAATTATATGTATTTGCTATTTCAAAATACCCTAAATGTCCAGTTAAATATTGTCTCGCATCTTTAGATGATATATTTCCCTCTTTGATTTCTTTTAATAAATTTTTTACTTTTTTCTTAAACTTATTTTTTCCTTTATTTCTAACCTTTAATCTATATTCATTTATCTTATATCCGCAAAAATTAACTCCTTGTTTTGCTTTAAATATGTTAGTTTTATCATTTAATTCTAATTCTAACTTTTTTTGTAAAAACTCTTTTATTTCATTCAGATATTCTTTTGCTTCATTTTTATTTCTAGCTAATATAACTATATCATCCATATATCTATAATAATTTTTAATTTTTAGTTTTCTTGTTGCATACTGGTCAAGCTCATTTAAGTAAATATTTGCGAATGTTTGAGAAGTATAGTTTCCTATTTCAATTCCTTTTTGTCTTTCTTGTGCTGATAATATTTGTCTAATCAACCATAATAACTTTTCATCTTTTATTCTTTTCTTCAATATTTTATATAATATTTTTTTATCAATACTATTAAAAAATTTTCTTACATCCATTTTTAAAATATAATATTCTCTATATGATTTTTTCATTTTTTGCATTGCTTTTTGTAAATCTAAAGTAGCTTGATGCATTCCGTTTTCCTTTTATACATGCATATGTTGTATTTATAAAACTTGGTACATAATATGGAATTAAAAAGTTATCAACTACCCATCTATGTACAATTCTATCTATATATGGAGCTTTCTCTATAATTCTTTCTTTGGGCTCATATACTTTAAATGCTGAATATTTGCCATGAATATATGTCCCAGTTTTTAATTTTTCATATAAATATTCAATATATTCTTCTTCTTTCAATGAAAATAATATAACTTCTCTTCTTAACCCTTTTCCACTTTTTGACCTTTTATGCGAATTCATTAATTTTTCATATGTCAATGCCTTGTCATATTGATTCCTTATCCATTTTGCCATTTTCCCACAAACCTTTTATATCTTTTCAATATCTTTCACTATTATTATCATGTTATCTTTTATTTTCCTTAAGTATCCATTAATTATTACGTTATCCATAACACTATACTTTCTATAAATATCATCTGCTAATCTATTTTTTCCAATAATTTCTATATTTTTCTTACATTTTTCAACTTCAAGCTTTAATATTATTAATGCATAGATATTTCCCCTATCAACTAACTTATACACAATATTCTTAATTGTTCCACTAATTATTACACTATTCATTAATTACCTTTTCTAATATTAGGATTTGCTTTTAGCAATCCTCCTATAATTCTTCCTAATTCAGCTAATTTATTTATTGCTGTTTCATAATTTTTTGATGATATTGATTTTTCATCATTTAATATTCTTATCATTGACCTATTATAACTAATTAATGCATCTATTTTATTTAAATATGTATAAGCATCTTTTCTATCTTTATTTATAAAATGCGCATACTCTAACATTTGTAATGCAGAAGTTTTTATTTCTGAACCTATATTAAATTTTTCTATCCTTGGTATTTTTATTAAAATCTGAAAAACATATTTTACATATTCTTCTGTTTTGGGTATTAATATTAATGTTCCAGATGTTCTATATTTATCTAATGTATTATTTATTGTCATATCAAATTTCTATTTCCTTAATTTTATATAATTTTATTTTGACACTTTTCGTCTAATTTTCTCCTCTTTATAATGCTGTAACAGTAGACAGAGCTACTTTAAAAATAAAGTGGCTCGAAAACCATAATTGCTATTGGCACGACCAGAACTATCGTCCCAGCGGTAACCTGCGGGAGTGTAGTTGTAGTAGAGACCACCTCGCAGAACCACCGTCTCAGACGTACCTGGATTTAACTCTGTTGTAAATTCTCCTACATTTCCTCCCATATCATATATATTACATAATGCTGTTGTTAATCCTGTATTTAATCTTTGGGCTGTGTTTACTGGTTTTATTACTTTTCCACTACTGTCTTTTACTTCTTGACCTTTCCAATTTCCATTAAATCCTATTATACTTGTTGCATAATTTTTTCCTGTTGTATTTTGTATGAAATTAATCGCTGTATCCCATGAATAACTTGAACATAAATATGTTGTTGCTCCTTCTCCTCCACCTATTCCTTTGGCCAATTCATATGCTTTACTCCATTTTATATTTACATATGGTTCTTGCTCTGCTTTTATTACTGCTGTTTTATTATCTTTTCCTACTTCATATCTCCCTATATAATATCCTCCATATTTTTTTATACTTTCTTTCTCTGCATTTATCTGGGCTACTATTTCTTTTGATATTTCTTCATTTATTCCATTATCTGTATCTGTCTTTGAATATGTTACATCTATATCTTTTAATGTTAGTTCATCTTTTATTGCTCTACTATTATCTGTTCCATCTTTTTCCACTCCCCATTCTGTCCTTTTATATTGTAATTTATTACTTGATGAATTTACTGTACATGATATCCATACATATTCATTTCCTCTACTGTCTGATATTACTAATCCTTTATTTACTATGTTTTCGTCTGAATTTTCTGAGACTATATATCCTTCAGGTATTGGCACTTGTTCTCCATTTACATCTTTAAATATTGTATAACTTGTTTCATATGTTATTTCTCCTACGTCTATATCTGAAATCTTCATTTCATATTTTCCATATTCTTCTTTTGCTTTTAATTCTGTTTCTGATGTTATTTGTGTTTCTACTGGTACATTATCAAAATATTTATCTAATATTTCTTTTAAGACTGATACTCTTAATTCTCCATTTATATTTTCAACTCTTTTTCCTGCTATATCTATTCTTACCTTTTCCTTTAATTCCTTTATTTTTGATTCTTCTTTTGCTTTTTGTGCTTGCTTTACTATTCCATTTTCTCCATTTAATACTGATATTGTTACTCCTGCCAATATTAGCATTACTACTATTGTTACTGCTAATGCTATTAATGTTACTCCTTTGTTTTTCATATGTTCCTCCTCTTTATACTTAAGTATCTAACTTAATGATTTATCTCAAATAAATTTTATCAATAAACATTAATAAAGTCAATTAAAATAAAAAAAATTATATTATAAATTTTATTGGCTTTTTGTTCGTCAAATTGTTGAAATTAGTAATATCAAAACTAATACTTAAATTGTAAATATAATAAAGTTAGATACTTAAGGATAAAAATTTATACAATCATATAAAAAGTCAATAAATTCTCAAAAAGATTTTATTGACTTTTTTATTATTTATAGTAAAATAATAAAGTACTAGAAAACTAATATCAAAAAATAAACATTAACAAAGGAGAATTTATCATGGCAAGTTTACCAATAGTTGTAAAATATTTAATAGTTTTTTTCATATCAATGGTACCAATTGTAGAGTTAAGAGGTGCTATTCCTATTGCTGAAAGTTTAAAATTAAGTATTTCATTATATTATCCAATAGCTATAATTGGAAATATGTTACCAGTTCCAATTATTTATTTATTTGCAAGAAAAGTACTTGAATGGGGAAAAAATAAAAAAATAATAGGAAAATTTTTCACATGGTGTTTAGAAAAAGGTGAAAAAGGTGGAGAAAAATTAAAAGCATCTGCTGGAAATAGTGGAATATTCTGGGCATTACTTTTATTTGTAGGAATTCCTTTACCTGGCACGGGCGCATGGACTGGAACTCTTGCAGCAAGCTTTTTAAAACTTGATTTTAAAACAAGTATAACTGCTATTGCACTTGGTGTTATATTAGCTGGAATTATAATGTCTTTAGGAAGTAAAATTGTAGCAATTTTAGGCTGGACTGGAGTTATTGCTATTATTGCTGTTATTTTAATAATTGTTATTGCATCTATAATTATTAAGAAAGAATCTAAAAAACAGAAATAATTTAAAGCATCAAAAATGGTGCTTTTTTATTATGTTTACATATTATAATATAAAAATACTTTTAGATTGGAGATATTTTTATGTTATTAAATTGTATTTTATTAGCTCTTTCAGTTAGTATAGATTCTCTTGGAATTGGAATCTCTTATGGTATAAAACATACTAAAATTTCAAAAATAAGTAATTTTACATTATTTTCAATTTCATTTCTTATGACAAGTTTTTCAATATTTATTGGAAATAGTATCTCTTCACTACTTTCTGAAAAATTTTCTATATTAATAGGTTCTCTTCTTTTAATATTTTTAGGTATTTATGGCATATACAAAAACATTTCACAACAAACTACTAACTATGATTTTAACCACTCAAATGAAATCGATTCAAAAGAAGCCATCTTTTTAGGTCTAGCCTTATCAATTGATTCGTTTTGTGTTGGACTTGGAAGTGGCATAATTGGTTTAAATGATATTTTATTACCATTTTTAGTTTCAATATTTCAGTTATTTTTTATAAACTGTAGTGCAAATATTGCTAATTTATTATTGTCAAAATTTAATATTTCAGACAATATACTTTCTTATATATCATCTTTCTCTCTTATTTTATTAGGTATATTAAAAATTTTGTTTTAATTTGTCACATTTTCTCTGATTATACATATTATTATATAAGATAGACTATCAATTTGATTGTCAGAAAGGATTCTATTTTTTATGATAAGTTGTATATTACTTGCTATATCTGTTAGTATAGATGCTTTAACACTTGGAATTACATATGGTATAAAGCACTCTAGAATTACTAAAATTAGCAATTTAATTGTTTTCTCAATTGCATTTGTTTCAACATCATTTGCAATTTTTCTTGGTAAACATATTTCAAGATTATTTTCACCATCTCTTGCAACATTTATTGGTTCTGCTTTATTAATTTTACTTGGAATATATTCTATTTATAAAAGTTTTAATAAAAATACAGAAGATTATGATTTAGATCATTCAAATTCTATTGATAAAAATGAGGCTATTTTATTAGCATTAGCAGTTTCAACTGATGCTAGTTGTGTTGGACTTAGCTGTGGAATAATTGGTATAACTGGATTTGTTTATCCACTTTTTGCTGCATTATTTCATACTATATTTATAAATTGTGGTAATATTATTGCATATTCTGCTAGTAAAAGAATTAAACTTTCAGATAAATGTTTAGCAATATTTTCTGGATTTGTTTTGATTTTAATTGGATTAATAAGATTATAAAAGAAGCCACTAATTGTAGCTTCTTTCGTTCTATGTTTCTTTTAATTTCATTGATAATAATTTTGAAATACCTTTTTCTTCCATTGTAACACCATAAATAGTATCTGCTGCTTCCATTGTTCCTTTTCTATGTGTAATTATTAAAAATTGAGTATCTTTAGCAAATTTCTTTAAATATTCAGCATACCTATAAACATTAACATCATCTAAAGCTGCTTCAATTTCATCAAGTACACAGAATGGAGCTGGATTTATTTTCAATATTGCAAATAGCAATGCAATAGCTGTAAATGCTCTTTCTCCACCTGAAAGTAATGTCATACTTTGAAGTTTCTTTCCTGGTGGTTGTACATTTATTTCTATTCCACTTTCAAGAATATTGTTTTCATCTGTTAATGAAACTTCTGCCATTCCTCCACCAAATAATTCTTTAAATACTTCTCCAAAATTTTTATTAATAATTTCAAATTTTTCTTTAAACTGTGTTTTCATAACCTCTAGCATTTCAGCAATTACTTTATTAAGTTTTGCCATTGTACTTTCTAAATCTAATCTTTGTTCACACATAAAATCATATCTTTGTTTTAAATTCTTGTATTCTTCAATAGAATCAACATTTACACTACCTAATTCTCTTATATCTGTACGTAAATTATTAACTTTTCTTTGAGTTAATTGTACATTTTCTGGCATTGGATAATTTCCTGCATTATTAGGAGTTAATTCATATTCTTCCCACATCTTATTTATAATTTCTGTAATATCTTCTTCTATTTTGTTTTTCTTAACTTCTAATTTTGTAACTTGTGCTTTTAAGTCCTCTATTACTTTAAATTCATCAGTTTGTTCATCTTCTTTTTTAGTTAGCTTTTCATTTTTGGCAATTCTATCTTTTTTCAATTTTTCAATATTTTCACCACTATTAGAAACTTGAGATTTTATTTCTTCTATTTGTTTTTTAGTATCTTCTATTTGTTTTTCAAGTTCAACATTTTCTTTTTCATCTTTTTCAATTTGAGCTTTCTTACTTTCAACATTTTTGGTATGTGTTTCAATTTCTTTATTAATCATTTCTGACATTTCTTGAATTGACATTTCACTTTCATTAAATGATGATACAGATATTTTTAAATCTGTAATATCTTCATTTAAATTATCTATATATGTTTGACTATCTTTATTTGAACTTGCAAATTCATCTATAATTGCTTGTTTTTCTTCATTTTCCTTAGAAATTTTAGCCATCTCTTGTTCATCTAATTCTTTTGATTTTAATAGTTCTTTTTTATTTTCTTCTGACTTTGAAATCTCTTCTTTTTGCTTATTTATTCTATCTCTTATTGTTTGAATATTTTCATCAATTGATTCAACTCTTTGTTTTTCTGTTGCATAAGAAATTTCAATTTCTTGTAATTGCTTTTCTAAATTTTCTGCCTCTTCTAATACATTTTCTGATGAATTTTCATATTCTTCTTTTGATTTTTCTAATTTAGAAATTTTTTCTTTTATTTCAGTAATTTGTGCATTTAATTCTTCAATCTCTTTACTTCTACCTAAAATATTAATTGTTTTTTTAGTTACTGATCCCCCAGTTATTGCTCCTGATGGATTTATTACATCACCTTCTAATGTAATTATTCTGAATGAATAATTATTTTCTTTCGAAAGTTTTATTGCATTTTGCATATTATCAACAATAACTGTTCTACCTAATAAATTTAATACAATTTGCTCATATTTTTTATCAAATTTTATTAAATCACAGGCAATACCTATTACTCCATCTTTTTTGCCTTTTATATTATCTAATTTTTTTCCTTTTACAGACGTAATTGGCAAGAATGATGCTCTTCCTAAATTATTTGTTCTCAAATGCTCAATTAATTTTTTTGCATCTTCTTCTGTTTCTGTAACAATATTTTGTAAGCTTGCTCCTAAACACATTTCAATTGCAGTTTGATATTCTTTTGGAACATCTATAATATTTGCTAAAACACCATGCATACCTTTTCCAAGTTCTTTTGTTTTTTCGCAATCAATTAATAATGATTTTACACTCTTTGTATAACCTTCTTTTTCCTTTTCTGTTTCTACAAGGAAATTATATCTTGATGTTTTCATCCTCATTTCATTTGTTAAATTAGCAATTTGAATTTCGAACTCTTTAATTTTTGTTGTAATTTCATTTTTTTGTTTTTTTATTTCTTCAAGTTTTTTCAAAATATTATTTCTGTTTGATTCTGTCTCATTAAATTCTTTTGCAATGTCTTCCTTTTTTATTCTAATTCTATCTATTTCAAATGTTTGTGATGATATTTCTTGATTTAACTGACTTTTTCTTTTTTCCAAATTCTCTATATTAGCTTGTTTTTTACTTATTTCTGCTTGTAATTCATATTTTCTATCAGTATTTTTTTCTATAGTCTTTTTGATTTCTTCCATTTCAAGCTCTTTTGAACTTAAGCTTGCTGTTAATTTTGCTAATTCTTCTTCTTTTTCTTTTAATTCATTTTCAAATTTTGCTTTATTTTCTTTTAGATTACTCTTCTTTGACTCTTTTTGTTCTATATCATTTTTTAAACTAGCAATTTTCTCTTGTAATTCTGATATTTCTATTTTATTTCTTTCTGCAATTTCTTTATTATTTTGAATTTTTGCTTCTGCTACATTAATATTAGAATTACATTGTTCTATTTGTTTTTGACTCTCAAATCCGATATTTTGCATTTCTTCGATTTTTGTCGTTATTTCATCAATTTCATCTTTTAATTCTTCTTTTAAAATCTTTATTTTTTCAAGTTTTCCTTCTTCTTGATTTAATGTTGATTTCATTATTTCTTCATCTTGAACAAGTGCTCCTAAATCTTTTTTGTATTTATCAATATTATATAAAAATAATCCAATTTCTATATTTTTTAATTCTTCTTTTAAATTCAAATATTTTTTTGCCTTATCTGATTGAAGTTGTAATGGTTCTAAATTTCCTTCTATTTCTATTATAATATCATTTATTCTTAATAAATTAAGTTTTGTTTGCTCTAACTTTTTCTCCGTTTCTTCTTTCCTTGCCCTATATTTTACTATTCCTGCTGCTTCTTCAAATATATGTCTTCTATCTTCTGATTTGTTGCTTAATATTTCATCAACTTTTCCTTGTCCAATTATTGAATATCCATCTCTTCCTATTCCTGTGTCCATAAATAATTCAATAACATCTTTTAATCTACATGGCGCTTTGTTTATATAATATCCTGTTTCACCACTTCTATAAATTTTTCTTGTAATTGTTACTTCTGAAAATTCAATTGGTAGTGTTCCATCAGTATTGTCAAATACTAATGATGCTTCTGCAAATCCTAATGATTTTCTATTTTGTGTTCCAGCAAATATTATATCTTGTGTTTTATTTCCCCTTAATGATTTCATACTTTGCTCACCAAGTATCCATCTTATTGCATCAGATATATTACTTTTTCCAGATCCGTTTGGTCCTATTACTCCTGTTATTCCAGGTCTAAATTCTAATATTGTTTTATCTGCAAATGATTTAAATCCTTGCATTTCTAGTCTTTTTAAATACATGTTTTTTCACCTTTATTTTTCGTTTTTCTTTTTGTATTTTATCGTAACTTATTAAATTTTTCAAGGGGTTTACTTTAAAATATCTACTACCATAACTCAATGTCAACAACTTAGTGAAAAAATTTTTTTATATAAACATTTTTTCACTAAGTTGTTGACATTCCACACAGTGCACAGTATTAAAACCAAACAAAAAGTACAACTAAAATTTAGTTGTACTTTTTTTATTTAAGTTCCTATATCTATTGAAAAATTACTATATTTTGCTCCACCAGAATCAACATTTGTTGAATACATAAATTGTAGAGCGAATGAATAATATACTTTATTTGGGGTTAATGATATGTCTGCAGAATAATATCTATCTTTTCCAAAATTCCATGTAAATGTACCACTATATCTAGACCATATTTCTACCCAATTTCCACTAGTATCTAGAGCCATTATTCTCAATCCAAAATATCTATCAGACCACATTGAATTTGCACCAATATTAGCTGATCCTTTTATAGATTTTATTGTAGAACATGCTGTATTGTTTATTACGTCTCCTAATTGTTTCCAACCTGATGAAACAGCTCCTGCATCACTCCAACCTCTAGAAATATGTAGTCCTACATTTACACTTATTTGTGCGTATACTGTTGAACTAGAATTCTTTATTGTTATTGTTGCATTTCCAATAGCTATCCCATTCACTGTTAAATTATAAGTACCATTTCCACTTGCAATCATATTAGTACTTATAACCTTAGAATTGCTATTTACACATACAATTTGTTCTGTTGTATCTGATGGTGAACATGTTATTTTAGAAGTAAATGTATCTCCAACCTTTATTGCAGCACTATTGGGACTAGCTGTTATTCTTTGTACTTTATTTTCAACAACTACTGTACATTTGGCAGAAAGTCCATTTCCTGTTGTAGCTGTTATCGTAGCTGTTCCAGTTCCAATTGCCGTTACATATCCATTTCCATTTACTGTTACAATACCATTATTACTACTTGTCCAAGATACGTTTGTATATACATTTGCATTAGTTGGTCTTACTATTGCTTTTAATTGATAATTTTTATTTGTATATTTCTCCAATACTATTTTATTTGTACTTAATGTAATAGATGTTGGTGATGTTTGTACCGTTATTGTAGCTTTCGTTGATTTTCCATTTGCTGTTGTTGCTGTTATTGTTACCGTTCCATTTGCATATCCCCTTACTAATCCATTTGAATCTACTGTTGCTATATTATTATTAGTACTTGTCCAAGTTATTTTATCTTTTATATTAGTTGTGTTTGGTGATATTGTTGCCTTTAATTGTACTGATTTATTTTCTGCACTTAAATCAATTGTTGCACTACTTGGTGATATTGATATTGATACTGGTGATGTTTGTACTGTTACACTTGCTGATGTTACCTTTTTATTTTCTGTCACTACTGTTATAACTGTTGTTCCATTTTTCACTCCTGTAACTACACCATCTTTATTTACTGTTGCCACACTATTATCAGAACTACTCCATGTTAATCCTATATCTGTATTGGCTGTACTTGGATATATTGTTGCTTTAAATTGATATGTTTTATTTGTACTTATATCTAATGTAACATTTTCTTTGTCTAATCCTATTGATAATGGTGTTGATATTACTGTTACATTCCAAGTTGCAGTCTTTCCATTTTCTGTTGTTGCTGTTATTGTTACATCTCCATTTGAAATTCCTGTTACAAATCCATTTTCATCTACTACAGCTATATCATTATTACTACTTGTCCATTTTATTCCAGTTTTATAATTTGCCGTACTTGGATATATTGTTGGCTTTATTTGTAATGATTTTATTGCTGATGATATATCTAATATATGTCCACTTGCAGTTAATTCTATTGATGTTGGTTCTTGATGAACTGTTACATAACTCATAGCTCTTTTCTCTTTAGATGTTTCTACTAATATTGTAGCTTTTCCTAATTCTTTTCCTCTTACAAATATTTTATTATTTTCTACTAAAATTTTTCCATTCTTATCTTTCTTTACGTCTAATACACTTTCATCAGAACATGTTACTTTATAATCTTTTGTATTTGATGTTATTGTTAGCTCATAATACTTTCCTGTTGGTTCTCTATTTATTGAGATTGATCCAGGATTTATTAATACACCATCTCTGTCAACAATTCCACTACTATCTTCATCTAATCTAACATTTCCTGTTTCATCTATTATATATGCATTTCCTGTGTTTTGGAATTTTACTACATATATATCTGCTGTTAATATTTTATTTATATATGTATCTCCTGGTCCATATATATTATATTCAAATTTTTTTGAGTCCGCATCCCCTATATATGTATTTAATTTTTCTTGTATTTTTGTCTTATCTGCTATTACACCTGATTTATTCGTTTCGTCTGCTACTGCTTGCGCTGCAGCCCACTGTACAGCTTCTTTTTCCTCACTTGTTAATTTCTTTTTGTCTGCATTCGCACTTTGATTAATTATTCCGCTATTTCCTCTTATATTTGCTATCACTGCTCCAGCAATTATTATTAATACTATTATTGTAACAACAAGTGCTAAAAGAGAAACACCATTTTCTTTTTTATTTACCATCTTCATTCCTCCTTTGTTTTTTTATTTACCTATTCATTCTATTATAACATTTTTTTCGATTTTTTTCAACTGTTTGGTGTTTTTTCAAAAATAATTGGGATGTTAATTTTGTTAACATCCCCCATCTCCACCTCCACCGCCTTCTTGTGCCCAATATCCTTTCATATGAACATTTGCAGCTGGCATTGTAAAAATTGTATTAGCAGAATAATGTGTTCCATTATATTCCCAATATTGGAATACATAACCACTTGCAGACGCTTGTGGTAATGTGCACTTATCTCCTGCTTTTAAAGTATATGATGTTGGATTAACACTTCCTCCCTGTGCATCAAATACTATTGCATATAGTTGAACTGCTGTTATTACGCAAGATGCTGAATGGGTTCCACTAGAACTTTTTACTGTGATTGTTACTTTTCCTGCACCTTTTATTATTACCAAACCATCTTGATTAACTACTGCTACATTTGAATTACTAGACGTCCAAATAATTCCTTCTGTACTTGTTGATGGCGTTAATGTTGCTACTAATTGAAATGTTTGCTTATTTAATTCTAAACTTTCTATAGTTTCATATTCTTTATTTAATCTTATTCCAGTAATTAATGTCTCAACAGTAACTATACATGTTGCACTTTTATTATTTTGAGTTGTTGCTGTTATTACTGTTGTTCCATTCTTTTTAGCAGTAACATTTCCATCTTGATCTACTGTTGCTACTGATGTATCTGAACTTTTCCAAGTTAATTTTGTGTTTACATTAGATGTTTTTGGATCATACACAGGATATAATTTTGTAGTTTTTGTTCCTGTCATATTTAATGTTGTTTTTGCTTTATTTAACGATAAACTTACTGGTGATGTCTGTACTTTCACATTACATTTCGTTGTTTTTCCATTTTGAGTTGTTGCCGTTATAACTGCTGTTCCATTTGAAACACCTATAACAGTTCCATCATTTCCAACTGTTGCTATACTTGAATTACTACTTGACCATTTTACTACATTTTGTACATTTGCCGTACTTGGTAATATTGTTGAAGTTAATTGTATTGATTTAGGATTTGCAGTTAAATCAAGTGTTACATTATTCTTATTTAATTGTATTCCTATTGGTGATGTTTGTACTGTTACAAATCCTGTTGCTGTTTTATTATTTTCTGTTGTTACTCTTACTGTTGCAGTTCCATTTGAAAGACCTGTTACCACTCCATTTGATGAAATTGATATAACATTTGGACTACTTGAACTCTCTATTTCCCATCTTAATCCTATACTAGCATTTGCAGTACTTGGATATATTGTTGTAGCATACTGATGTGTATTTACCCCATTAATATCTAACACTAAGTTTTCAGAATCCAAACTTATTTCTAATGGTGTTGATATTACAACCACTTTCCATGTTGCTGCTCTTCCATTTTCTGTTGTTGCAGTTATTGTTACTTCGCCATTCGAAATTCCTGTCACAAATCCATTAGAATCTACTACTGCAACATCATTGTTACTACTTGTCCAAGTTATTCCTGTTTTATAATTTGCTGTACTTGGATATATTGTTGGTTTTATTTGTAATGATTTTATTACTGATGATATATCTAATATTTCTGAAGTTGCTGATAATTCTATTGATGTTGGTTCTTGATGTACTGTTATATAACTTATTGCTCTTTTTTCTTTTGATGTTTCTACAACTATTGTTGCTTTTCCTAATTTCAACCCTTTTACTGTAATTGTATTATTTGTTACTTTAATATTTCCTGACAAATCTTTTTTTACTTGCAATACACTTTCATCTGAACATGTTACTTTATAATCATTTGTATTTGCTAATATATTTAAAGTTAATTCTGATCCGATATTTATAGATGTTGATGCTGGTTTTATTAACACACCATCTCTACTTGCAACTTTATCTCCTGTTTCATCTCTTCTTACATTTCCAGATCCATCAATAATATAAGAATTTCCTGATTTTGAAAATTCAACAACATATGTATCTGAAATTATCATTGTTCCTTTATACTCTTCTTCAGGTCCAAATATTTGATATTCCATATCTTCATTTTGATTTCCTATATATTTATCAAGTTTTTCAGCTATTTGTCCTTTATCGATTATTTGCCCTGTTTTATTGCTATCGTCTGCAACAGCTTGTGCTGCTGCCCATTGAATAGCCTCATTTTCTTCGCTTGCTATTTTTTCATCTCTTGCTTCTAAACTTTTATTGAATAACCCACTATCATTTCTAATATTTGAAATTGTTACTCCGGCTAATAATATAAGTACTATTATAGTAACTACTAGTGCTATTAATGACATTCCATTTTCTTTTACTTTCATATTTTTTCTCCTTAGTTTTATATTTTATTATATAAAATTTAAGAATTACAATGTAAATTTTTTATTAATTTTTACATTTTTCTTTTTTTATATCTTTAAATAAGACTATTAAACATATCGTAATTATACAACAATATATAACTATCATTTTAGGACCACCAAATAGTTTTGCATCTCGAAATAATTGTTCTATAACAAACATCCTCATTATAACATATTCTAGAACTGCCAATGCAATTCTTTTTAAATCACTAATTCTTCCTTTATATTTAACTAATATACAAAATCCAATTAGCCATACACCTGTTTCTATTAATTGAACTGGATACTCTATATGTATATATCCTAAAGCTACAGTATATGAAAGAATCTTATCTGGCATTACTTTTCCAACACAACACCCTTTTATAAAACATTCTATTTTTCCAACTGCAGCACTCAAAAATATTGATTCCATCATAGTATCTATAAGTTGTGTTCTATATTTAGGAAATATTTTTATTGATATAAGCATTCCTAAGGCTCCACCTATAAGAACTCCAGAAATTTTAAAATACTTAAGTTTCCAAATAAATAATTGAGATATATCTTTATTTCCAGAATTTATAAACCATATTATTCTTGCTGTAACTGTTCCTAATATTATTGCTATCACCGTATTTATTATTGCTACAGATATTTTTTTTGTTCTTTTATATGTCATAAAAACATTATATATAATTGCTATACTATATGCAAATACTCTTTGCTCTGCAAGTGTTTTTATCATTTTTTTCTCCTTTGTTTTCAACATTTATAACTCAATTATATCATTTTATATTTAAAATTGTAAATAATTTTACAAAAATTATCCAACTAATTTCTTCTGCAAAATCATTCTTATTTTTACTTCCTTATCTCTCGAAAGAATAACTCCTTTTTTCTTTGCTAATTTTATTAAATAATCTAATTTTGATTGATTTGCCTTTATTTGATAAATATAATAATCAATCATGCCATCTTCTGCATATTCAAAATTTTTTCTAGCATTTTGCAATTTTTCTTTTGTTTCAATAATATTTTGCATTAATTCAATTTCTCTTTCTTTTTCAGTTTTTCCTTTAATCATTTTATTTAAAAGATATTCTTCTTCCATCTCTTCTCCTTTCGAATATTTATTATTAATTTTATTATCTTATTTTTCCTATTATGTACAATTTACACAAATCTTATTGAAATTTCCATAATTTTATTGTATAATGTCCGATGTATAGCCTCTAACTGAGGAATTTAATAAAGAAAGGGATATGCCGTTATGATAGATATTAAATTAATAAGAGAAAATCCAGAATTAGTAAAAGAAAATATAAAAAAGAAATTTCAAGATCACAAACTTGTTTTAGTTGATGAAGTTATAGAACTAGATAAAAAAAATAGAGAAGCAAAATTAAATGGGGACAATCTGCGTTCTGAAAGAAAAAGATTAAGTGATGAAATTGGAAAACTTATGAAAGCAGGTCAAAAAGAAGAAGCTGGTAAAATTCGTCAAGAAGTTCAAAGTGTAAATTCTGCAATTGAAGAAAATGAAGAACTTGAAGAAAAATATACAGAAGAAATAAGAAATAGAATGATGAAAATACCTAATATCATTGATGATTCTGTTCCAATTGGAAAAGATGATAGTGAAAATGTTGAAGTTGAAAGATTTGGTGAACCAATTGTTCCAGCTTATGAAATACCTCATCATGCTGATATTATAGCAAAATTTGATGGATTAGACAAAGAAAGTGCTGGTCGTACAAGTGGTGTTGGTTTCTATTACTTAATTGGTGATATAGCACGTTTACATGAAGCTATGCTTGCATATGCTCGTGATTTTATGATTAATCATGGATTCACATATTGTATTCCACCATTTATGATTAGAAGTAGTGTTGTTAATGGTGTTATGTCTTTTGATGAAATGGAAGCTATGATGTACAAAATCGAAGGTGAAGATTTATATTTGATTGGTACATCTGAACATAGTATGATTGGAAGATTTAAGGAACAAATTGTTGATGAATCTCAATTACCTCTTACTTTAACTTCATATTCTCCATGTTTTAGAAAAGAAATTGGATCACATGGTCTTGAAGAAAGAGGATTATATAGAGTTCATCAATTCGAAAAACAAGAAATGATTGTTCTTTGTAAACCAGAAGAATCTATGGATTGGTATAATAAAATGTGGAAAATGTCTGTTGAATTATTTAGAAGCTTAGATATTCCAGTAAGACAACTTGATTGTTGTAGTGGTGATATGGCAGATTTAAAAGTTAAATCTTGTGATATCGAAGCTTGGAGTCCACGTCAACAAAAATATTTTGAAGTATGTTCTTGTTCTACTTTAGGTGATGCACAAGCTAGACGTTTAAATATTAGATATAAAACAAAAGATGGAAACAAATTTGTTCATACTTTAAATAATACTGTTTTAGCTACACCAAGAGCTTTAATTGCTTTAATCGAATGTAATTATAATGAAGATGGAAGTATTACTGTTCCTAAAGTTTTACAACCATATATGGGTGGAAAAGAAAAATTAATTCCTACAAAATAAAAGTAAAAAATGTTCACAATTTAATGTGAACATTTTTTACTTTGTTATTGTATAAAATTTTTCATTATGATATATTAATTACAATAATAGTACAAAGGAGACTTAAATGAAAAAAACAAGATTAACAAAATCTAATCCATTTAAAAATTTTATATTAACTCCAATATTAATTATTATATATATAGGAATGTTTTATTTAACATATTTATGTATAAGAGATTATTATGGATATACAAATCTTTTTTGGGGAATAAAATATCTTGTATATGCCTTTTGGTTATTAAATATTTTATATCTTATTGGATTTCTACTTGCAAAATTTCAAGTATTTCGCCAAAAATTTTGGGAACATATCACAAATCCTTATACCTATTTCAGAGAACTTCCTTCTGACTTTGGTGTTGGTGTAACCTCTATACTTTTTGATTCTACAATAGAAAATAATAAAGATATTATAGCAGTATTATTAGATTTATGTGCAAAAAAATATATAACTTTATCAAAACAAAATGATAAATATATTATTTCTGTTCTAAAAAAACCTGATACATATCTATTATATAATGAAAGATATATTTTAAGTTCAATAATAAATAATAACCTAAAAAATTTAGATTATAATGTATGGTATAATCATTGTTTAAATGATGGAATTAATCTAAATCTTTTCTCATACAAAAAAAGAGAAAATTATTTTGAAAGATTATTTAAAATATCTGATAGAAGTACATTTATAACAATATTTATTATTTGTCTATCTATGGGATTTATTGCTGCAATTTTAGTCGTTATATCATCATTAACAAACACTTCTAACATTACAAATTGGCAACCAATTATTATTTCATTATTAAAATTTACTGCATTGTTTACATCTATTTTATATATTTTAACTTTTATTATATATATGGTATTTAGATTAATTTTTGAATTTATTACTTTTATAATTAGATTATACTTAAATGCAATTAGTTCATCATATAATAAAGTTTTAAATAACACTTTACACAAAACAACTAAAGGAATTAGTGAATATCAAAAATTATATTCTTTTAAAGCTTTTCTAAAAGATTTTGGAAACTTTGCTGATAAATACCCTGAAGAAATTGTATTATGGGATAGATATTTATCATATGCACAAGTTTTTGGATTAACAAAAGAAATAATGAAAACTGGATATCCAAAATTAGTAAAAAATTCATCTTTTCAAATTGATGATATTAATAATATAACTTTTGATAATATAGAAATTAAATAGTAAAAAACTTTATAAAAATAGATATATTTTTATAAAGTTTTTTTGTTGTTAACTTTTTGCATATTCTCTTATATTATAATATATTTTTAAACTTTATTATTTCCATAAATCTTCATTAATAAATCTAGTTAAGGCCATTATAAATGCATTTCTAGTTAAATCAATTCTTGTTACTTCATCTTTAGTCAAAAAACTAATTCCGCCTTTTCCCTTTCCTAATTCTTTACCTTTAAATATTCTATCCATAACTTTTCCAAGTTCTGTTTCTTTTATCTCATCTATATATTTATCTGGAATTGGAAATCCTTGACTTGTCCCAAAACTTTGAAAACCATTCCTATCTTCTATAATAACTGCATTTATATCTATCCACTCGCCTAAGAGATTTGTAATTCCTGCTTCACTTGCTATATAAAAATCTGCTTTTATATTATTATTATTTGCATATTTTTTTAAATTTTTTATTCTATTTTTGGCTCCTTGTAAAATTTCTTCATTTACTGGTTGAGCACCTACATTTGATTCTACTGCTATTCCTTCTATATCAATATTGTCAAAATATTTTTCAAATGCTTGTCTTGCCCCTTCTATTTTTCCTGGATTTTTTGTTCCCATTAATATTTTCATTTATTTATTCTCCTTTATTATAAAAATTTTTTCATACACTTTATGTGTCTATAAATCTCTCCCCAATTATTAACTTCTTTAATATAGTTATTTTCTTTTAATTTCATTAAATTTGTGTCTCTAAAATATAGTGTTTTTATTTTATTATCTGACAATTTTTTTATAATTCTCCAATCATCATCAATCATAATATCTATATTTTCATTTTGGCAAACCTGTAATTTATCTTCAATTTTCCAATAATATTTATCAAATTTAATATTATTTTCATCTAATAATCTTATTGCATCATCTTTCATTTCTTCTAAAAATCCACCTCTTGCAGTAATTACTACAAATTCATGTCCCTGTTTTTTTAACAAATTATATACGCCAATAAATCCTGACATTAAATTACTTTCTTTTGAAACTGTCAAGAAATATTTTTTTATAAACTCCTCTTCTTGTTTATCTGTCCAATTATATCTAGCCTGGAATTTAGGTTCCTCTTTATTTACCAAATTATTTCCTTTCAAAAAATCTATATCAAAAATTTCTTCATAAGTTCTAAATGTTGTTTCACTATCAATTACAACTCCGTCTAAATCTATTCCTATTTTCATTACTTTCTCCATTCTTATAAAATTCAATACTTATTCTACATATCATTTTTTATTTATATGACTTAGGAAAATCTTCTAATTCATTTTCATTTTCAAATATTGATTCAAAAATATTATATAAAGTATCTGTTGCTTCATATTCCCCTATAGCATAACACTTTTTTCCTATTTTATTTCTCAATATTTTTTCTGTCTAGTACTGTTACACACTCAACGTGGCTCGGAAATCTTCTGTAGATAGTTTTCGTGAGCCTCGTATGATGACTGTTGATTTTTATCGTTTTGAACTACCGAGTTTTTCTCGGCAGTTGAATTCTTATCTTCCTCGCATTTGATTTCGTTGCCACTTTTTAGGATAAAAGTTATTACTCTTGGATTTACTTTCCCTTTGCAATCCTTTTCTCCTATTATAACTTTTTCTATCATTAATTCAAAGACATCTTTATCAAAATTTGGCATAATTTCATTGTCTTTAAATAGTGTTTTAAATTTGTTTAATCCTTGATTTAAACTCATTGAATCTTCTATTTCTAGTTGTAAGTGTTCTTGCTCTTTTTGAATTTTGTTGATTTTGTTTTGCAGTCTTGCTTTCTTTTCTTGTAATATTTCTGTTGATATTGTTCCATCTAAGTTTAAATCAATTAATTTATCTATTTTTTCTTTTAAAATTTTTTTTTGTTCCTCTAGTCTTTTAATAGAACTTTCATTACTTTCTTCTTGTATTATTTCTTCCATCTCATTTAAGAATGTTTGTATTAATTCTTTGTTACTGTCACATAGTAGTTTATAACTTTGTGTAAATGCTTCCTCTATAATACTTTCTTTTATAGCTTTACAATGTGGGCAATTTTCTTTTCCATGTTTTACAAATTCCATGCAATGCCAAACTATAATACTATTTTTAGTTCCAGAGTGCCAATTTCTTCTTGTTAAGAAACTATCACAAAAACCACAATATAGTCTACTACTAAAAGGATATTTTCTACTAAAGTTTCCTTTTCTTCTGCCAAAGCCTCGTACTCCTCCTCGTTTTTGTAAAATTTCTTGTACTTGATTAAACATTCTTTCTGAAATAATTGGCTCATGATGCTCTTGCATATAATACATGTTTTCTTCTCCCATATTTACTACTCTTCTATGAGATATTGGATCTGTTGTATATGTTTTCCCTTGTAAGACATCTCCTTTGTATTTTTCGTTTTTTAAGATACCTCTTATAGTTGATTCATGCCATTTCTTTTTGCCTGTTGGAGTTCTGTATTTCATAGTTGTTAGCTCTTTTGCAATAGTTGTGCAACCTACTCCTTGACAGTATCTTTCGAATATATATCTTACTATTTCAGCCTCTTCATAATTTACTGATATTTGTTTTGATTCTTTATCATATACATATCCTAAACATCCGTTATATCCAATTAATTCGCCTCTTTTTAGTTTCATCTGCAAGCCTAATTTTACATGTGAAGAAATATTTTCGCTTTCTTGCTGTGCCATTGCACTTAATACTGTTAGCATTATTTCTCCAGATATTTCTAAAGTATTAATTCTTTCTTCTTCAAAATAAATTGCAATGCCTTTTTCTTTTAATGCTCTTACATATTTTAAGGTATCAACTGTATTCCTTCCAAATCTTGATATTGATTTTGTAATTATCATATCAAATTTGTTTTGTGTTGCATCTTGCATCATTTTCATGAAGCCATCCCTTTTATAGTCTAATGTTCCTGTTATTCATTCATCTGCATAAATGCCAACATATCCCCAATTACTATTGCTTTTTATTTTTTTTTCATAATACTTTAATTGAGAATTATAACTGTTTAGTTGTTCTTCTTTTTCTGTACTTACTCTTGCATAAGCACATACTCTTAGATTTCTTTTTATTATTTCTCCTGTTGTTCTATCAATTCGACCTTTTTTCTTCTCTATAACTTGTACTTTCAAAATTAACCTCTCTTTCTCAAGTTTAGAGAATCTTTATGTGCATATTATACATCAAAAGATAAAATTTTTAAATACCTATATGACTTAAATTATATTCTTGTAAAATATTTTGTTTTAGTTCTTGGTATTTTTCTTCTTTAATTAGTCCCGCTTCAAATGTTTTGTTTAGTATTGCTATTTTTATACCGGAATTAAAAGTGCCTTCATTTAGTTTGATGTTTTTGGTATTATCAAATTTCATTTCATATAACATAAAAATTCTCCTTACTTGATTAAATTTCAAAAAAGGCAATAGAAAAAGCCAGTCGGCTAGCTTCGACTGACTTCTTGTTTTTACATTTTTTGATAATACCATTATAATATCGTGTTTCCCTAAAATCAATTCCCGTTTTTTTCCCTTTTGTCTATTTAAAATGATTTTATGTTAATTGTTGTGTGATTTTTTATATTTAATTTTATTATATTTCTGTAAGTTCACCGAGTGAACTTGCATTTTTTTGTTTTAGTTCACTTAGTGAACTGATAATTTTGTATTTTTATTTTTCAGTTCACCGGGTGAACTTTTCCTTAAAAAAGGTTCATTTAGTGAAACTTTCACACTCTGAAAGGCATTTTTTAGGGGTTCATTTGGTGAATTTCTGCATCACTTTTGCATAACTTTTTTTGTTCTTTTATTAACTCTAGAAGGCTTGTCTTTCTAAGTGTATATGAGATGTGTTAATCATCTCTATCCTGCCTTTAGTTTTCATTTTTGAAATATTCTTCTATTTTCTTAAAATCGCCTTCTAAATAATTATAGATTAAATTTTTTATTACAAAATATTTATTTTGGCCAGAATTACTTGCTTCCAGAGAGTGGAAAAAATATTTATCTAATCCACCAGCTGTTTTCCAAATAAATTCATCACTATCATTTAAAAACTGATTATTCCATTTTTCTTCTCTATATTCATAATTTATAATTAACTTATTTTCTTTTGAATTATCTCTATATTGAATATGTGATGAATATTTGCCAAATTTTCCATCTTGGTCTTTTAACAATAAAAAGTCTATAATTATTCCATTTTTCATATATGAATATATTTTAAACATATCTTTTATTCCCTGAAAATTATTTTCAATAAATATAATATATTCATTTACAGATTTTCTTACTACATCTTTTATATATCTCTCCAATTCATCTAATGAAAATTTTTCTATTACAATATCCGAAATCCAATTACTGGTATAATTTTCATTTATAACTTTGGGAATTTTCCATGGTAATTCATCTATACTATTTCCATATTTTTTGCAATAGTATTCTATCACTTGCAACATACATGATAAATACATATTACTACAAGAAATTTTAACTTCTGGTAATTTAATTTCTTGTTTTATAACTTTTTCTATATATTTTTCTTTAGTTATTTGATTCTCATTTGGCTCATAAAGGATTTTAGCCATATATTGTAATGCTTTATTCTTCAAAAGAATTAAATCAACAGGTAGTAATTCATTATAATTTGGGAAAAAGTTTTTGCAAATATCTTTAGAATACCCAAACATTAATGGATTTTTCATTATAAAATCCAAAATTTCTTCTTTTAAAATATTTTTACAGTCATTTTCCCCCAGTTGTCTATTTTTTACAATTTTTGATAATCTATCAATAAAAATTTTTTTACTTGTAATTTTTCCTCGAGAACTCGAACGATAATTAGTTCCGTATTCAAGCCAGTTTTCTTTAATGTCTAATAACTTTACATCATCATCATTATTTTTTTTAACAAAAAAACTATAGTTACTAAATGATAAAAAGTCTTTACCATCATCTGTAATTATTCCTACATCATTAATATCTGTTCCATGCTCAAATCTGTCTTTTAAATTCGGACAATATCTCTCTATCATATTTCTATATTCTACTAAGATATGTTTTGCATATTCTTTTTTATAGTTTAATATACTACTATACTGTGAATCTTTTATATATTTTTTAAACCATTCCAATGCCTCTTTTGTTTCATTGTTATTATTCAGTTTAACTAAAGATTTTTCTAACTCTTCTCCTTTTTTTTCTTGCAATTCTTCGCATAAAAATGTAATAATGTAATACAATAATGGTCTATAATACATTTCTAAATAAACTACTTCATCTTTATCTGTACTTTTTATTAGTATATTGTTTGCATACAAATCTTTTAATTTTAGAGTAATTTTGCTTTTATTAATTTTTTTATCTAATTCGCTCTCTTTTATACTAATAAATCTATTTTTATCTACCTGTGCATTTATAAACATATCTCCTATTATTCTTAAAATTTCTAAAAATTCCTCTGTATCAAATGAATTATTTATAGATGTCAATTCTATATATTTTTCAAAAATTAATTTTTCCTCATATTCTTTCGGTATCATCCTATTATTATATGTTTGAAATATAATTTTAAATAAGAATCCATTATTAACATCATTTATCAATCTTTTTCTTGTATCTTCTTCAACTATAACATTATAAAATTTTGAATACTTTTGAATAATTTGTTCTTTCTGATTTTTATTGAACTTTTGTAATTCTATGCTCTCTTTTTTCATAATGCTAAAATTAGATTTTACACCTCTAATACTCTCAAACATTTCTTCATAAGAGCTTCTACACGAAAAACATACTTTTATATTTGAAAAATCTTTTATACTATCTAAAAAATTATCTATTTCTATAATTGGATTCTTAAAAGCTATTAATTCATCTATTGCATCTATAAAAATTACAATTTTCTTATTAGTCTCATTTGCAATTGAATCTATTCTTTCAAATATCTGCCTAGATGATAATTGTTCTGAAAAATTCATATTAAAGTCTTCAGCAATATTCTCTATTATAGGTTTATTTATATAACATGAATTATAAAATAATACTATATTTCTTTTCATTTCTTTTTCTACTAAACTACATATTTCATTAGTCTTTCCTGTTCCCGATTCTCCCTTTAAAAGAAATATTTGGGTATTTGAATCTTCTAAATATTTCTCAAAAGATTCTATAACCTCTTCTCTTTGTACATATATCTCTGGTATATATTTATTATCTCTTAATTTATCCAATTCACTCTCATTGATTTTACTTAACACTTTATATAAATTTTCTTCCGAAAAACAAATGATATTTTTTAAAGCTTCAAATCTATATCTCAAAGACTCTTCCATTGATTTTTTTATGTTTATGTCTAGCTCATTAGTTTCATCAATTTCTTCTTCTGTAAAAGTATTATAAATTTTAAATTCCACCCCATTGGTTAAAACTGTATATGGCACTATACCTTCTATCAATTTAGAATACGATAATGCTTGCTTAAGATCTTTTTCATCTAATTTTTTATCACTCCTCTTTAATTCAAATAACATAAAAGGATTATTGTTAAATTTAACCAATATATCCAGTCTTCCATTAAAACTTATATCTTCTTTTGGTAGTAATCTCTTCCCTAAGCATAAATTAAAACTTTCTTCAAAACTTAATTGTTCACTATCAAATCCTATACTATTTAGAAATGGAATAATAATTTTATTTTTTACCTCTTCTTCATTCATTTTTAACCTTCTACTTTACTTATATTTTATTATTTTTTTAATTTCTTCTAATACTTCCATCGTATCTTCATAACTAATATCTTCTGCATAACTAAACTTACTTTGATAATTCTTCCAATATTCTTTCAGAACATCACTTTCTTTTATAACTTCCATTATCTCATCTATATTGTTTAATTTGTCTGTAGATTCTCTATATTTAAATTTTTCTACAATAGCTTGTCCCAGTAATTCTTTATCGAAATTTTGTTGTTGTGTAGTCCAAAGTATATAGATATCATAAAAGTCCCTTGCTCTTGTTGTATCAACATTTCTCGATATAATTGTTTCAAATTTATCTGCTATAACTGTTTCCATATTATATGCAAGTATTTCTATTGAACGATCTTCAAACATCAAACCAAATTTATAATTTACTTCTTTAGGTACAATTACATCCCCTGTTGTTATATCTAATTTCATTGGTACAACTAATTTGTCAAATTTGGCATTCAATGAAACTCTATATCCTCCATATTCATCTTCTTGTCTTATTTCTTTTATATTTGTAAATTCAAAAGTTACTCCATCATCTAAATCTATATTGAATATTTCATTTAATATATTTTCTAAGTTGTCTTTTTCTAAATCAAAGCCTTTTATTGTTGCATCCATATCTAGTGTATTTCTCATATCTATTCCAACTATAGCTGTTATTAACATTCCACCTTTTAATACAAATTTGTATTTATAATTAGATACTGAAATTCTTTCTAATAATCTTTCGAGCATATAGTTTTGCAAAATAATATTTTCATTTACATTAACTTTTGATGACATATTTTTTATCCATGCTTTTAATTGTGCTCTATTTTTAGCTATCATAGCAACACCTCCAAGTATTTTCTTATTTCATCTTCTATATTAAATAATTTTGCATATTTGTGTAATCTAATAGAGTTTCTATCTTTTCTTTCTACATATCTTTTCATTGCATCTGTAAATAATGCTATTTCTATTCTCTTTTTATTTCTAATAATGTCACAAATTGTTCTTTCTAAATCGTATACTTTGATTTTATTTCCATAAGGTGTTTTCATTTCTATAATTCCTATTTCGTATAATTCATCTTTTAAATAAAAAAAGTCATAACTTTTATCTTTTAATAATTTTGTATTATAGTAACTTGGTATTGTTAATTGATACTTTATTGGTGTTCTATCACATAAGTCATGAAAATATAAAGCAGTTTCGTGAGAAAATATTCCTTTTCTACAGATAGCTTGTGTAATAAAATATTGGTCTTCAAATGTATCTTTCCCTATATATGCTCCTCTTGCAATTCTTTCTATTAACCCTTTCTCAATCATTCTTGTTAGTACTTTATTGTTGATTCCTAATTCTTCTACTTGATATGTTTCAATCACTCCATTATTCTTTTTTAATAATTTTTCTACTTTTTGTATATCATCCATAATTTCTTTCTCCTTTGCCGTTTTCGTTCGTAAATATTGTATCATTTACGAATGAAAACGGCAAGTGTTTATATAAAATTTGCTAAAAATATTGCTTTATAATAAAATTTCTATTATAATTTTATTATATGATTGAGAATGCTTACTTCGGTAAACAGTTATGATTTAGAATGTAGCTTATATAGAAATGTATAGGCTACAGTTTTTTATTATTAAAAAATTGCCGTTTTTACTCGTAAAATTTATATTATTTACGAATCAAAACGGCAATATTTTATTTTTAAAGATAAGTTACTATGTCTTCAAATATATCATATCCACTCTCACTATTGATATGCCCGGCATTTGGTATTAAAACTTGCTCTGTTGCAACTGTATCTGCGAAATCCTTTTCTACTTCATATGTTACATATGGATCATTATCTGAATAGAAACAAATAATTTCGTTAGCATATTGCTTTATATCTTCCAAGTTATCAAAATACATTGTTTCATTTACATTATCATATTCTTCATTTATTCCTAGATAGTTATTAAATCCACATACGAAAATTAACTTCTTAACTTTCAATTTATTTTCAACTAGAAATTTTGATATAAATATTGGTGCAATACTATGTCCTATAATAGTTGTATTTTCATTTATAAGTCCTAAATCTAAATAATATTTTAACAACTTACTCCAATTTTCATAATTTTGATATCCTACTCCAATTGGAAAATCTGGTACATATACTTGTTTGCCATCTGTTGCTATAAAATCTTGCAACCAACTAAACCAATTTCCAAAAGGGCTTCCAAATGATCCATGTATTATAAAATAATTTTCCATTTACTTTCACTCCTTCTTATATCTTAGAATTTATAATTAGCTATTATATCTCCATCTTCATTATAAATTGTTGAATCAACATTAGCCATATATAAAACTTGAAAGTCTGGATTGTCTAATGTATATCCCGCTTCAATAGCCCAATCAAATTCATCAATAACCGCTTTCTTAACTTCCATATTATTACTATCATCAATTAACTGACAATTAATTCTAATCCAATTTTCATTATCATAAGCCACAATACAAACATTGTTATTTTCAGCAATTTGCTTAGATACATTCTTTTGTTTATTTGTAATTACATATATTTTGTTATCAAACAAAATTGGATCTCCAAATGGTCTACATCTCGGTTTATCTCCATTGACTGTACTTACAAAATTAACCTTCGTTTTTTCTTTAAAAAAAATATATGTTTCATTCATATTTATTAATCTCCTTTCAATTTTACCGCCTCGAAATGAACACGGTTAACTTTTAATTTGTTTTCTATACATTTTTATTTAATTCATAATTTACACTTAAAATATTCTCTTGCTCATCCACCTTAACATGCATTTTGAAATTATAATTATCATCTATTAAACCTTTTATAAAAAAACTATCTAAAACTATAATATTAGATAGTATTTTTTCTTTTTGTAATAATTCTTGTATCTCAATCCACTCTGATGTATTCTCTTCAAATTCTTGTGGTTCTCCTTCACTCTCAGTTGCAAGAAATACATCAAAATCAAATATTCTATTTGGATATTCAATTATCATATTTCCTTTATACTTTAACTCTTTAACATCCAGCCCTGTTTCCTCTTTCATTTCTCTTATAGCTGTTTGCTCTGAAAACTCTCCTTCTTCAATTTTACCACCAGGTATGTCATAATATCCATCTTTGTTTCCTTGTTTATATTTAGTTGCTACCACCATGTTGTCTTTTATCAAATAGCATCTTACTGCTTTTCTTATAGGTTTATCCATTTAAAACTTCTCTCCAATCTAATTTTACAATATCTTTTATTTTCAAATTATTCTTTCTCATATACTCTTTTACTTTTAAATATCCATAAACATATCCTGTTCTTACTGGCATATTAGGTATCTTCGTTTTTGCAAACATATAGAAAAAATCATACATCATATTATTTTTATCTAATTTCGTTTCAACAACTTTATCTATAGTTTCTATATTATTTTCTACCCATTCAACTGTCGTATTAAGAACAATTGTATAATAGCTCTTTTGTTTATTAGGTACTATTTCTTCTGAAAAACTACATGCTATCCCTTCAGTAATAAATCTTTCTCCAATACACATTTCAAATATATCATGTTTTATTTCTTTTTCTCTAATCCAATGTGTGTATTCATGAGCAAGTAGCTTTTTTATGTTTTCTTCTAACTCTAAAGTTGATTCTAGTAGTATAACAGTAATATCTTCATTTTGATATTTTGTAGAATATATTGTAGTGGTATCTAGTCCTATAATTACATATACTTTCTTATTAATATTCTTATAATCCAGTATTTTCCCTAACTCATCTATTATATCATTCAAAAGTTCTTTCAAATTAATACCTTTTAAATTAGAAATCGTATTTAGCAATATATTTTTATATTCACTATCTTTTATTATATCTTCCATTTTACTTCTTTCTATTCTCTTTTGAAAAAAATATATATCGTTTAAAAGATTATAATTATTGTTAATATAATTTCTTATTGATTTTTCGATGTCATTTGTATTTTCATATTCTTCAAAAAAATTTTCACACAAAAGACAATAATTCATATTATACCTCCATATACCATTGTTTTAAAAATATACATTTATTATTCTCATTTAATTTTATTTGATATATCATGTCATATAATACTGCGTCTTTTAAAACAAAATTAACTATACAACATTCATCATTTTTACATAGTATATTGAACTCAATATCACTTGTATTTTGTTCTTCTATCTCTTCCCACATTTTTCTAATTTCTTTTATAGTATTTATTTGCTCTGTAGGCGTTTCATAATACTCTACATTTTCATCAAATAAGTTAACTATATTTTCTACATTTTTTTGTTTCCAATTATTCAGTAATTCCACACACCATTTATAATAATCTCTCATATTCTATTCTCCTAATCTTTACTGTATATAATGTATCATAAATTCCTTAATTTTACAATTAAATCGCCAATATTTCCAAACATATTTATCCTTACATTCGCTTAATTACCGCAAAATCTCCAATAGAAATAATATCAAGAGCGAACAAAGTGAGTTCATTTACTCTTGATATTATTTTTATTGGAGATTAGAATTGTTTTGCAAATGTAAAAAATAAGCATCAGCACATATCTACTGACACTTACTTAAATAAAGATTCTCTACAACTCATTTCAATAATTTTTCTCTAACTCTTGAAACACCTAACTTTCTCTCATATCTACAAACCAACACAACTTATCCCTGTTATGCTCACAGTAGATACAATTTCAATTTTATCAGTATTTCAAGCATTTAGGCATTTTTTCCAAAAAATAATTTATGTGTTTCCACTTACCACTTAAGCAACTACTTTAACTTTGACATCCAAATTTTGATGTTTTTCTTTTCCAAATCTACCTTTTTGTTCAAAAGTTATAATATCTGAAATCATATCAAAATCAAGTATTACATGCTTTGTTTTAGTTGTAGCACTGTCACACATTCCACGTGGCTTGTAAAAGGAAACATATCCACTGGTTGAACAACTTTAATATCATAATCCTTTTCAAGTAAAAACAAATTATCAACTAAAGTATCTGGATTACAACTAATATAAACAAGCTTTTTTGGTTTTACTTTAAGAATTGTCTTAATTGTTTTACCATCTAATCCGCTTCTAGGTGGATCAACAAAAATCACATCTGCTTTTTCTTTACTGCACAATTTAGGTAACAACTCTTCAACTTTTCCATCCATAAAAGATGTGTTTGTAATATTATTCATTCTTGCATTTGCTCTTGCATCAATCACAGCATCTTTTACGATTTCTATTCCATAAACCTTTTTGACATTTTTTGCAACACTTAAAGAAATAGTACCAATTCCAGAATATAAATCATATACAACTTCATTTCCAGTAAGTTTAGCAAAATCAATTGCTGTATCATATAGCTTTTTCATTTGAATAGGATTTACTTGATAAAAAGATAAGGGTGAAATTTTTATTTTTAACTCTCCAAGTTTGTCCATAATAAAATCTGTTCCATACATTTTAAAATTTTTATTTCCTAATATTGCATTAGTTTCTCTTACATTAATATTTTGAATAATAGATTTTATCTCTTTAAACTTTGTTGTTAGATCTTTTATAATCTCTTGCTTTTTATACATTTTTCCATCTGTAGTAACAAATATAACCATTACCTCATCAGTAAAAAATTCATATCTAATTACTACATGTCTTAAAAAACCTTTTCCTGTATCTTCATTATAAATACTAATATGATATTTTTTTACAAGTTCAAATATGTAATCTGCAACTTGATTTATTTTTTCATTTTGTATTGCACATTTTGCATATACAATTTTATGAGTTCCTTCTTCAAAGAATCCCATTTTTCCGTTCTTAAAAGCATATTTTCCTTTATTTCTATAATTGTATGGATTTTCCATTCCAATACAATAATTTACTTTTATATTTTGTTTTAACTTTTTTAATTGCTTTTCTACATATTCTGTTTTATCTTTTAATTGTTGTGCATATTGCTTTTTTCCATATGCACATCCTCCACATTTTTCTTGAATTTCACAATTCATTTTCTCACATCCTATATTCATTTACTTTATTGATATATTATTATAAAACCTAAAACTTGTCAATCTTGTTTTACTATAAGCAGTTTATAACAATATTTTTCTATTTGACAATTCTTGTATTAAATTTTATATTATGATATATTAATACTATCGAATTATAAAGGAGATTTACTTATGAAAAAAACAAAATACTCAACACCAGAATATAAAGCAAAATTAGGTCCAACATTAATAATTATAGGAATTATATTTTATGGAATTTTTTTAGTTTTTCCAACTTGCTTTTTGATATATTATTTAATAAAACGTCCAAATATTTTAGATATTTTGCAAAATGACATCGTATCTGATACATTACCATTTCTTGCACTTATCTTTTTTGGATATATAATGTGGATATTTATCATCTTCTTTTCATTAATAGGAAAATGTCTTGGAAAATTAAAATTATTATTTAACCATATATCTTCAATTAATAAAAATCCATATATTTATTTTAGAGAATTACCAAACAATTTTGGAATAGGTGTAACTTCATTGCTTTTTGATTCAACACTAGAAAATGAAAAAGATATTGTTGCCGTTATTCTTGATTTATGTGCTAGAAAATATCTTTCATTAGAATATCATGGAGATAAATACACTATACATATGTTAGAAAAAAATCCTACCAATTTATTAAGTAATGAAAGCTATATTTTTTATGCTTTGAAAAGAAAAACAATAAAAAGAATTAATTATAAAACATGGTACAATTATTGTCTTGAAGATGGAATTGCTTTAGGCTTATATACTACCAATACCCCTAAAAATAAAAAAAGTATAAATATTTCTGAAACTATGAATAAGTTTTACAAAGTTTTACATATAGTTCTTTGCATTCTTTGTATTTCAATTATTGCTTTTATGCTTTTTAAATATTCACCATTTCTTTCTGTTTTAGCAATACCCTTTGGATTACTATTAGGAAAATTATTTTATGCTATTTTAAAATTTATTTTTTCTTTTGTTGAAGTAATTTTTAAAATTATATTTGAAGCCAAAAATACTATTGATGAACAATATAATAAAGAAATTTCTAAAAGTTTAAAACTTACCCCAAAAGGTATTAATGAACTTAATAAATTAAAAGCTTTCAAGGCTTTTATAAAAGATTTTGGAAATTTTGCCGATAAATATCCTGAAGAAATTATATTATGGGATAGATATTTATCATATGCTCAAGTTTTTGGTCTAACTAAAGACATAATGAAAACAGGATATTCAAAATTAATAAAGAATTCATCTTTTCAAATTGATGATATTAATAATATAAATTTTGATAATATAGAAATACTTTAAACAATAAAAAATACATCTAATAAAATACAATTTTATTAGATGTATTTTCTATCTCTCAACATCTTCAACCACCTTTTTTGAACTCTTTTCTACAATCGGACAAGTTACTTTGTTAAAATCTACTATTAAATTGTATTTAAACTTATTTTCCTTTAAATTAGCTATTGCTTCTTCTTTAATTTCATATCTTCTAGAACTTAAAAATTTTCTTCCAAATTTCAATTTTTTTAAACATGGATCTGCATATTCTTCTCCATTTATTAAAACATAATATCTTGTACTTCCATCTTTATTCTTTAGTCTTTTAATATCTTTTCTACTTATTACTTGTTTGCAAGAATTATATATTTCAATTTCACTCTGCAAATCTCTATATTGTATATCAGTTAATTTTCTTCTTAATATTAATTCACTTACTTTCCTATTTATATCCCAGCTTGTATACTCATTTTTATAATCTTTTGTAAATAATCTTACATCTATTTTATCTTGATTCTCTATTTCTCTTTTTACTTTTTCAAGTATATTTGCATCTTCTTCTAACTGGATTTCTTCTATTCTTTTCCACATTTTTTGTATAAATGTTCTATAAATACTATCATTAATTTCATTAAAACTATCTAATAATATTCTATAAAAATCGAAAGTCTTTTTCTTTTCCCATTTTTCTATATTGGTTTGATTCTTTTTTATACATTGAATAATTATTTTATCAAGCATATTGCTTAACTTTTTATATTCACTTGTTTTTGTAAATTCAGAGAATACCTCTCTATCTATATATATCCATCGAAAATAATCTTTTATTAAATTTTTACAATTCAATACTTTTTCAAATATTCCACTTCCATCAGAATTATTTTCAAAATATGGAATTATAAGTTTTGTAATTAATTGTTTTTGAATATAAATGGCTGTACTTTTTATCTCTTTATTTATATATTTTCCTTCTTTTTTATTGAATCTTTCTAGCTTTTGTTTCCCATCATTAAGTTTTAGTAAATTATCTTGAATTTTTTCTTTTAGAGAATTAATAAATTCTAAATAATCTATCTTATTACAAAAATTTTCGAATTCGCTTTTACTCATATTTAGTGGTTTATACATTTCTTCTGGTTTTGTATTAACAATTTCTATAATTTTCTTTGCACCTATAATATTTTCTATCTGTTTTACAACATTAACTTCTATCTTATATGATTCATTTCCAGATATCATTTTTGATATTGCCCATTCTGTTATTCCTTCGTTTAATGCTGTACCAAAACATTTATTATCTTCCCAATCGTCTTGCACTTTTGTTAAATCTCTTATATGTTTTAATATCGACTTTGAAGATTTGTATCTTGCTTTTGTAAATTTTACAAAACCTTTTATATTTACTCTTTTTCTTTTTATATCAATCCCGGGTATCAGATTCATTTTTTCTAAATAAAGCATGTATTCCTTCATGTGCCAATGTTTCAACTATATCTTGTTCTTTTTTTATGTCTTCAATGCCTATTCCTTGATTTTTATTAACTAAAGATATTGTTTTTTCTGAAACATTATATAATCCATCATAATCTTCTGATTCTTCTTCAACTTCTATTGATGAAATATTATTTTCTAATATTTTATACATTTCTTCTTTCGGAATTTCTTCTATTAATTCTGGAAAATTTTTATAACAATCTTCTATTAAAAATCTTATTGCTGATATTTTGTCTACCATTTATTTTCTATCACATCCCATATGTTGTTTATTTTTTCTCTTTATTTCTTTTATCTTGAATTATAGCCATTTCCTTTTCTGTAATTAGTGTTACATTATTTTCTTTTGCCCATGCAACACAACCCTTTAATACAGTATTTAAAAATACTCTTGGAACTTTTATTAATTTTGCACATGCTTCATCTGTAAATTTTATTTCTGGATCAATTCTTGATGCAGCATATTTTACTGTATCTAAACTTATTCCCTTACTTGCCGGAATTGGTTCTGACACAGGTCTTTTAAATCTTGTATACCAGAAGTTTTTATTATCACGATATCCATAGTCTACTGGAACTTGTGGAAATACATTTGCATTAACCCCATTTATTATTGCATCATAATATTTTGGTTTCATTAAAATATTATCAATTTTTAATATGAAATGTGCTCCAAATTGGCTTGTTATTCCATTAAATTGATGATATGGTGGTAAATATTCATCTTGCACTTTATCATTCTCTGCTCCATCTAATTCTCTAACCCATGTACATTCAAATACTTGGAATGCTTCTTGGATTATTTTTGGATATTGCTCATTTGGATTTTCTCTTGCTCTTTTTCCATCAACTAAATTAAAAATACAGTCTTTCATTTTCTCTTCAGTTGTTTCTCCTGGATATCCTAATCTTACTGCTTCTTTAAAATATTTTCTTTTATCTGTTATAAAATTAATTGTACATTTTCCTGTTCTTAATATATTTTTAGCTGTATTTGAACTGTTTCTGCAACAAAGTATCATTGCATAATAGTCCTTTCCTGCTATGTAATAAGGAAAACATAGTGAATATGATCCTAAATTTGTTAATCCTGATTCACTTAATGTTCCTATTTCTGTTGTTGGCATTGGAAAAAAGCTTGATGTTTGATAAAAATTATCAACTATTCTCAAATCTTTAAATCCATTTAATTCTTCAATTTTCTTTTCCATTGTATTTCTTCCTTTCTTTTTTTATAATCTTATGTCTGTCCCATTATATTATTATAAAAATTAAAAATTGTCAAAATCTAAATATGCATATTTATAAGTTTTGTATTCTAGTGCCTTTTTTATTTCTTCTTTGGCAATTTCAGATATTTCACTTATTCTTTTTCCATTTACTAATGGATTAATATATCTTATTTTTGCATTTATATTTACACAATATTTACCTTTAACTTCTTTATCACTTTCTTTTATTTCATAAGCATTTTTCCAGAAATTAAATTTTTTAGAGATATCCTTATAATTACAATTTTCAATTCTTTCTATTACTTCTTTTTCAGATAATTCATATAAATCTTTTTTGGTTATTAAATTTTTATAAGACATATTTTTCATTATATCTGCTAAAAATTGCATTGATAATTTTGTTTTATTATCTATATAAGAATTTGATAATATTCTCATTCCTTTCACAAATTTTTCAGCAATTGTTTTATCCTTAAAGCCAAGTTCATCAATTCCTTGCTCATTTTTTTGTACTTCTATATTATCATAAATTTCTTTTATATCATTTAAGTTCCAAACTTTTTTACGAACACCTAATCCATTTGATAATGTATATTCCAATCTATCTGCTGATAACATTGGTGTATCATTATCTGCTATTGGATATATATGATAATTATCAACTTCTTCTACTTTTATTCCATCTCTTTTTAATAATTTCATTATCTCTTGTGATTCATTTATTATTCTGGTTGTAAGTTCTTCTGTTGATTCCTGTTTTTCATAATCTCCATTCATAAAGTCTATACTATGTTTAAATACTGGTGTTGCTATATCATGAAACAATCCTGCAAGTGTTTGTTTTTTATCTTTTGTAAAATTCCACACAATTAAACTTACAGCTATACTATGGTCTAAACTTGAATACCATATCATTTTATCAAATAGTTTAGTATAATATGTACCACATGATACACTTATTCCAGATTGTTTTTGCATTTCTTTTGTATTTATATATTCATTTAAAAAATCAGGAATTTCATCTGATAGTATTTTAAAATATTCTTTTATTGTTTTGTCCAACATTTCAAAATAATTTTTCATTATATATTAATCCTTTCTTTTATGTTTTTATTCTATCACAACCATTTTTTGTTTACAAGTAATTAACTTGCACTTTTAAGTTTTCAATGTTATAATATCCACATATCATGTATAAGAAAGGAATTTAATTATGATAATAAAAAATCCACGTTTTGAAGTTTCTGCTGTAAAAGAAAGTCAATATCCACAAAATGGTCTACCAGAAGTTGTTTTAGTTGGAAAATCTAATGTTGGAAAATCTAGTTTTGTTAATACAATGATTAATAGAAGAAAACTTGCTCGTACAAGTAGTGAACCTGGTAAAACTCGTCAACTAAATTTTTATAATATGGATGACAAATTTTATTTTGTTGATTTACCTGGTTATGGTTATAGCAAAATGTCAAAACAAGAACAAGTAAAAGTTGGAGAATTTATTGAAAGTTATTTAAAACATCGCAAAGAAATTTGTTTAATTATATTTTTAGTTGATATTAGACATGACCCTACTTCAAATGATTTTTTAATGTATGATTATGTTATTAGAAGTGGTCTTCCTTGTATGATTCTTACAAATAAAGCTGATAAAATTGCTAAAACTAAAGTTCTTGATGCTTCTAAAAATATTCAAAATCAATTAAACCCTATTGGTGATATTACTACACTACCATTTTCTTCTGAAAAGAAAATTTATTGTGAAGATGTTTGGAATATAATTGAACAATATATTTAAAAATGTCAAATTTATATTTTTTATAAAATATTTTGTCGAATTATAAAAGAAAAAAGAGCTGATTTATAGCTCTTTTTCCGTTTTTTGTTTGACATTTTCTGTAAATTTTGTTATAATAAAGAATAGTTCGAATGTTGGAACTCCTTTTCAACATGGAAAAACACATTTTATAATAGGCAATTGCCTAGGAGGTACAAAAATGAATGTTTTTATTGACAATCTGAAAAACCATCGCAAATCTGTCAGCCTTGAGTCAATTTTTGGAAAAGATTCTCTCAAGCTGTACAAAACTTGCGAAGCAATTTGGCTCGGCTGGCTTCACCCTTACAAAGGGTGCTATGAAGCTAATGTCCCTACCATTTTAGACTTCAACTTCAAGGCTAATATTCCTTTTAATAGCTCATTTGATGCTGAATACAAAAAGTTCACTCAAAAATGGTTGGAGGAACATCCTGAAGAAAAAGAAAAAATGGCAAAGTCTAAAGCTGAATGGCAAGCTAACTTTGACAATCAGTTTAAGATCGTTGCCAAAATTGCAAGTGATCACAATGCCACCATTACTTGGTGTGGCACCAATAATGCCGAACGTGGTGATCAGTGGATGGTATCGCAGAACAATGAACCACTTGGTGTATTCACTGTCTAAATATAACATTCACTAAAAAAGAATATATCTTTCTCTCGTCCCATTACAGGACGAGAGTTTTTTATATAATAGCTACAATCACTAGCCCTTTGAGATTTTCTCCTTTTAGTCGAAAACTCAAATTGGGCGAGAACAAATCAAAGAAAAATTTTCATTTTTTCTTATTTATTCTAAAAAGAAATAGAGCCAACTTTACCAATCAGCTCTATTTCTTTTTATTCTGCTTTTTTCTCTAATTTTGTTATTGCTTTTAAGGCTTTGGGTCTTTCAAGAACAATAATATGGCCACACCCTAGGCATTTTAATTTAAAATCAACACCAACTCTGGTTATCTCCCAAAGTTTACTTCCGCATGGATGTGTTTTTTTGGTTCTAACTATATCTCCTATGTTATATTCCATATTGTTCCTCCTATCTTTCAATTTCCTTAAAATCTTTTTTTCTTCCAAACCTTCTGATAATCTCTTCTATATCTTTTTTTTGAAGGCCTTTTCCTATTCCTCGTGTATTTGTATCATCCATTTTTATTAAATGACTTAATAATTCATTATCAAAATCCGAAAACACAACATCATCTAACAAAATATAATCTTCAATGTTTCTATGTTCAGATAAATATTGTTTTATTTCTTTTCCTCTTTCATTATCAATAAAAGGTGTTTTATCAAACATAATTCCATTTTGTAACAACATTTCTTGAACTTTTAAAAATGATTGTGTATATCTAAAAGATGTATCCATTACAATTTTCGCACCTGTTTCCTCAATTGCTCTTTTTAATAATAAAACTGTTTTTATATCAATATCTTGTTTTCCTTTTACACTATCTATAAAATCATCTGAATTTAGAACTCCATCAACATCAACAAAAATTACTTTCACTTATTTTAAGTTCTCCTTAGCAACTTCTAAACGCTTTGCAATTCTATTTTTTCCTAATACTTGCATAATTTCATACATATCTGGTGTATTTGTTCTAGCAGTTAAAGCAACTCTTAATACTGTACTTACATCTCCAACATGTGCTTTATACATTCCTGGATTTGCTTTAAATTCTTTAACTTCACCTGCATATCCCATCTCTACTGCTAATTCTTTAATTTTATCAAACCATGTTTGTTTATCATCTGATTCATTATAATATTTTGAAATATATAAATCTAATATTTTCGCAATATCTTCTTTATCAGAAATAACTTGATATGGATATTCATTAACTTTTCCATAAAATTCATCATCATACATATATCCAATATTATACATTACATCAGACCATTTTGAAATATCTTTTCTTGGCTTTTTATTTCCTCTTTCAATTCCAAATACTTTTAAAGCATATTCTTTATCTTCTAACATTTTAGCTAATTCTTCATCATATTCTTTTGCCCAAATTAATGAATAATTATATACTTCTTCAGCTGTCATTTTTGATATTACTGTTTTTCCAATATCAAGTAATTTTATCATATCAAATAATGCTCCACTTACACTCATTTTATTTAATTGGAAATCAAATTCATCTATTGATTTGTCTGGATTTGCTTTTCTCCAATTTTCGAATGTTGAGTTTGCAATATTTAATAAATATTCTTTAACAGCTTCTGAAGGAATTCCTTCTTTTTTATAATATTCAACAGCTGCTTCTGGATCTTTTCTTTTACTTAATTTTCTCTTTCCTCCATTATCATTTTTCATTATTGGTGAAATATGTGCATATTTTGGTGCTTTAAATCCTAATTCATGGAATAATTGTAAATGTAATGGTACTGATGATAACCATTCATCACTTCTTATTACATGTGTTGTATGCATTAAATGATCATCAACTGCATGTGCAAAGTGATATGTTGGAAGTCCATCTGCTTTTATTATTACTATATCTAAATCGTTTTCTGGGAAATCTACATTTCCTTTTATTACATCTTTATGTTTGATTTTTCTATCTTCTCTTCCTGGTGATTTAAATCTTATTATATATGGTTCTCCATTTTTTATTTTTTCAGCTGATTCCTCAACTGTTAAATTTCTGCATTTTGCCCAAACACCATAATATCCAGGTCTTATTTTGGCTGATTCTTGTTTTTGTCTAATTTCATCTAATTCTTCTTGTGTACAGAAACAAGGATATGCTTTTCCTTGTGATATTAAATATTTAGCATATGCTTGATATATTTCTTTTCTTAATGATTGCTTATATGGTCCATAATTTCCAATTTCCTCTGTATCTGAAATCATTCCTTCATCTGGTGCCATATCAAAGTCTTTTAATGAATTAACTATTCCTGTTACACCATTTTCTACTTCTCTTTTTTGGTCTGTATCTTCAACTCTTAAGAAAAATACTCCTCCTGTTTTCTTTGCAACTGTTCTTGCTACTAATGCTTGATATAACCCTCCTATATGTACAAATCCTGTAGGACTTGGTGCAAATCTTGTTACAACAGCTCCTTCTGGTAGATTTCTTTCAGGATATTTTTCTTCATAATATGATATGTCTTTCACATCTGGAAAGATTAATTCTGCTAAATCTTTATAATCCATAATTTCAACATTCCTTGCTATTTTATATTTAGGTTTTTTGGATTTACCTATAAACCTTATAGTCGTCGTATATTATACTATATAAATGCCTATTTTTCAAGTTTTTTAGTTATATATGTTTTCTTTTTTTACCCAAACAGATACACTTCCACCATTACAATAAAATATTCCATTACCGTCTTGATCAACATACACTGTTTCTTGTACATTTCCAAGCCAATCATAAAATACTGTATTTGCTAATTTTTTTCCTACATTTATCATTTTAGAACCACCAGGACCATCACTTAAAATTGCAACCATTCCAGAGTCTGTATGTTCATCATCACCAGTTCTTACCCATGCTATAATATCATGATGATCAAAATAATCTATTTGTTCTCCATATGCAAAATATTTCCTTGCTTTTATTATTTTCTCTAATTTTTCACCCATTGGTTTTATATTTTGTGATGGTATTCCATAGAAATCACCATAAAATACACATGGTAATCCGTCTTTTCTTAATAATATTAATGAATATGCTAATGGTTTAAACCATTCTTGAATCCATGAAAATAGTGCTTGTCCTGGTTCTGTATCATGATTATCTACAAATGTTACTGCTAATTGTGGCATTTCTTTTACTAATGTATTATCAAATATTCTTGCCATGTCATAATTTCCATTACTATTTGAAGCTTCAAATAAATTATAATGTAATGGTACATCAAATAGTGGTATACTTGAATTAGTTTTAGTTATATAATTTTCAAGTGCTTGTAAGTTTCTATTCCAATATTCTCCAACACAATCAAGTTTTTTTATCTTTCTCATTTCATGAATAAATTCAGCCATAAATCCTGATTTTATATGTTTTACAGCATCTAGTCTTAGTCCATCAATATTTGTTGTTTCTACATACCATTTTCCCCATTTTTTTATTTCTTCAACAACTTCTGGATTATTATAATCAATATCTGCTCCCATTAAATAATCATAATTTCCATTTTCGGTATCAACATTCTGATCCCATTTTTTTCCACTGAAACGAAATACTCCATTTTTTCTCCCACTCTCATCCCAATCTGTTCCATTAAAATGATTGTAATTCCATTTAAAATCTGAATATTTATTATTTCTTCCTTTAAAATTGTAAACGGTCCATGCTGTTATTTTCTTTGGAAGTGATGTGTCAACATTTCTATTTGTTTGTTCTTCTTCACTTGCATAAACTATTTCAGATTCATCTGCTCCTATTTTATGGTTTAATACTATGTCTGCATAAACCATTATTCCATTTTCATGTAATTTTTTTATTGCATTTATATATTCATCTTTTGTTCCATATTTTGTTTCAATACTTCCTTTTTGGTCAAATTCTCCTAAATCATATAAATCATATGCAGAATATCCTACATCATATTTTCCTCCTGCTCCTTTATATGCTGGTGGAAACCATACATCTGTTATTCCTATTGCTGATAGATATTGGGCATTTGCTATTGCTTTATTCCATAATTTATTTTCTGGTCTTAAATACCATTCAAAATATTGCATTAGTGTTTTATTTTCTTTCATTTGTATTTTCCTTCTTTATCTTTTTTTATACTATTAATATATAATATTTTTCTAAAAAAATCAATGAATATAAAGAAAGAGCCGAAAAATATATTTCGACTCTTTATGAGAAAACTACTTAATAGATTCTAAGAACAAAACCATCATCAGTGCTCTGGATAAGATATCCATAAGTTTGATCGCCCACATTAAATTTTTCTGTAATAGGAACATGAAGAATTCCTTTTTGAGAAGGCGTAACTTCACAATAATATGCATCATATCCAGCATTACCGGTAATCATTACCGGCAATATTGTTCCAACAATAGGAGAAATACCTTTATCAGCTTGTTTTCTGGAAGCATTAATTTTCCACTTTCCATCTTGGAAAATTTTACTGATAATTTTTACTTTGATATTATCACCTACTTTGAAACAAGTATTCATATCTCTAATAGAAGATTTTGATGCCTCAGAACAGTGTACCATGCAAATTACTCCATCTGCAAGTTCTGCAAATAAAGCAAATGGTGCAATAGATTTAATATTACAGTTATAGACATCATCTACTTTAATGCAATCAATCTGTTCCTGAAGATATTTCTTTCTAGAAAACTGCACTAAATCTGATCCATCATCAGATTGTCCAACTCCTGTAACAACTGCATAAAAACCACTGTTAAAAAGATGTGTAACTATGGACTGTGGCGTTGTACAAACATCTTTAAAACCAAGTTCTTTATATTGCATAACACCATTTTCATCATCGCCAAATTTAAAATATACAATCTTGTTTTGGTCATCTACATAAATCTTGTCTTTTTCAAGATTTAATTCGACGACTTCACCATTCAAATGTCTCACTTTCAAATTTGTCATATGTTTTTACCTCATTATTTAATAAGTTTAAATAATTTTCTCCTTTCTGCTTTTTTGGGTAAATACCAACTATTTATTATTATATCATCATTTTTATGTAAAGTCAAATTTGTTAATTGCATAATTTATTAATATATCTAACAATTCACTATAACTTATTTTATCTGATTCAAATAATTTTGGATACATACTTATTTTTGTAAATCCTGGCATTGTATTAATTTCATTAATATATATATTATTAGTTCCTTCTTCTATAAAGAAATCTACTCTTGCTAAACCTCTTCCATCTATTGATTTAAATGCTTTGATTGCATTTTTTTGAATTTCTTCAATTAGTTTTTTTTCTATTTTGGCTGGTATAATTGTTTGAGAATTTGGTATGTTATATTTTGCATCAAAACTATAAAATTCTTCTGCTGACTTTATTTCTCCAACTGTTGATGCAATTATTTCATCTTTCTTCTCTAAAATTGCACATTCAACTTCTTTTCCTTTTATTCCCTCTTCTATAATAATTTTTCTATCATATTTACTTGCATTTTCTATAGCAAGTTTTAATTCATTAACATCATTTGCCTTTTTTACTCCTACAGATGATCCTGAATTTGATGGTTTTACAAACATTGGAAACTTTAGTTTTTCAATTATTTTTTCGAATTTTAATTCTTCACCTATACCATTTTCTCTAATATAATATTTATCATTTTTATAATAAATAACTAAATATTTAGCTTGCTGAATTCCTACTTCTTTAAATATTATTTTTGAATAAACTTTATCCATTCCTACTGCAGAAGCTAATACACCACACCCAACATATGGAACTTTTAACATTTCTAACATTCCCTGTATTGTTCCGTCTTCACCTCCAATTCCATGTAAAATTGGAAATACTACATCTAATTCTTTTAATGTCCATATTAAATTATATATTTCTTCTTTTTCTCCATTTTGTATTTCAAACCATTTTCCATATTCATTTATATAAATTTCATGTATTTCATATTTTTCTTTATTTAAGTTTTCTAATATAGACTTCGCTGACATTATAGATACATCATGTTCAGTTGAAATCCCTCCATATATTATTCCTAATTTAATCATTTAAATTTTCCTTTCTTAAAATATTCTTATTCAATTATATTATTTATTTTACCATATATAATAAAACAAACAAGAAAATTTTTATAAAAAAACGAGAAAGCATATACCACAAAAATGTGATATACGCTTTCCCGTTAAGTTATCTTAGCATTTCTGCCAATCAAACTTTGCTTTAGGAATGAGAAGCCTTCTTCTTGTTACGGAAAAAGAGCAGCGCCTTCCAGAAGCCAACGAACACAACGAACAGGAGTACCCAGTAGATAGCCAGGGTGCAGTAACCAGTGAACAGAGTCGCCGGCTTGTTCAGCTGCAGATACAGGGTACTACTCTCCAGGAGCATGTTCCAGCTGTATGCCGCAGAAGAAATAACTGCAAAGGCCATCACAACAGTGTTTTCAGAAAAGACCTTGATCTTGGCGTGCTTCAGCCACTTGGTCTTCACGAAAACGTACAAGATATCGAGGACCGCTACCAGGACAAACAGCTTAGCGGAGACAAGGACTACATCCTTAGCCACGCCATCAGCATAGACAATACCTGTCAGCAGGTGGATATACTTGCTGCCATCCAGCAGTTTGCCAGACGCATAATACGCGAACTGGTTCAAGAACATCATCGCGAAGATGTACTCCAGGCCTGTAACAAGGCTAGCGAGCAGTGCGTAGATCTCCGTAACCAGCAGGACAGCACCAGTAAACTTGGCGGTCTCAGCGTTCATGAAGTTACGGCCGGACACGTTGTTGTGCATCATAGTTGCACCTCCATAATTGTCTGGAGGTTTTGCACAGCCCCCCAGAAATTTACAAAACTTCTAAAGTTACTCTGTGCAAGAACTCAAGATATTATTATTGTAACACATTTACATAATTTTGTCAATATCAGCCTTGCTATCTAAATATGGTAAAACTTCACTTAAAATTTTTCCTCCAACAGGAGCTGCAACTCCACCACCTTGGTGTCCACCTTCTCCTGTTGGATTATATAAAGTTATTAAAAGTACTATTTGGGGATCATCTGTATTTGCGACACCACAAAATGACGTAACATATTTTCCAGTATTAACTCCATCTTCTGATGTTCCTGTTTTCCCACCAACTTGATATCCTTCTACTTTTGCATTTTTTCCTGTTCCTTCTGATACAACACTGTTCATCATGCTTAATACTTTTTCTGCATTTTCTTTCGAAATTATTTGTTCTCCTGTTTCAATTGGCATATCTGTTTTTTCACCTGTTTCACTATTTATAATACTTTTTACTATTCTCGGCTTTATATATGTCCCTTTATTGGCAATACTTGAAACTGCTGTTACCATTTGTAATGGTGTTATTTCAAATCTTTGCCCAAAACTAATTGTTGCCAATTCTACAGGTCCTGCTTTTTCTTCTTTTATGAATATACTATTTGCTTCTCCTGGTAATTTTATTCCAGTTTTATTAAACAGTCCAAATTTTCTTAAATATTCATAATATTTTGTTACACCTATTTTTTGTCCTAGTCCTATAAATACTGGGTTACAAGAATTCATTAATGCTAATCTTAAACTTTCTGACCCATGTGGTCTATAATATCTCCAACATTTTATTCTTACTCCTGCAACTTCTATTCCTCCTGTGCAACAAAATTGTCCTTGTTTATCTATATCTGTTACTATTCCTTCTTCTAATGCTGCAGATGATGTTATTGTTTTAAAAACTGAACCTGGCTCATATGTATCTGATATTGCCTTATTTCTCCACATTTTTTGCATTGCTGTTGTTCTGTCTTGTGAATCTAGATTTTTCCATTCTGCTTTTTGTTCATCTGTATGTGGTTCATACGGGCTATTTAAGTCATATGCAGGATATGTTGCCATTGCTAAAATATCTCCATTTTTAGGATTCATAGCTATTATACTTCCACCATCTGTACAAACATTATCTATACACGCTTCTTCTAAATATTTTTCTACAATTGATTGTATTGTCATATCTATTGTTAATATTAAACTATTTCCATCTATTGCTGAAATATATTCTTCATCTCCTAAACTTTCTCCTGCTGCATTTGTTTGTCTTTCAATCTTTCCATTTGTTCCTTTTAGTTCATCATTATATTTTGCTTCAATTCCATCTAATCCTTGATTATCATTTCCACAAAATCCAATTACTTGTGCTGCTAAATCTCCATATGGATAATATCTTTTAGAATCTTCATCAATATTTATCCCTCTTGTTATTTGATTTTCTTCCATCCATTTTCTTAATTCATCTGTTTTACTTTTTTCTACTTGCTTTACTATTGTTTCTATTGAGCTTCTTTTTTTTAGTCTTTTTAAAACTTTTTCATAATCTAATTCAAATATATCACTTAATGCTTTTGCTACTTTCTCTTTGTTTTCTTTTGATATATTTGTTGGATTTATTGTTACTGCTTCTACACTTGAACTCACTGCTAATTCATATTTTCCTGTTGCATCATATATTGTTCCTCTTTTTGCTGTTATTTTTCTACTTTGTGATTGTTGACTTGTTGCTTGATTATTCAATTCTGCTCCCCATACTAATTGAATATATCCTAATCTTGTTGTTAATAATAAAATTATTACTATTACTACAAATAGTCCATTTCTCATTTTCTTTTTGCTTGATAATGATATTGGCATAAAATCACCTCTTTTGATTTTATGCCTTTCTAAATAAAAAAAGAATAGATCTTATGTCTATTCTTAATTTTTTTTACTTTGTTGTATTTAATTTTTCTGCTTTTTCAATTTGTTCTCTGTCTTTATTCATTAATTCTACAAATTGAGATTCTACATTGTCTAATACTTGTTTAAATGAACTTACTAAATTTCTAAATTGTGATCTAAATTCATCTGCACCATCACATTGTAATATTATTTGTTCTACAGTTTTTTGCATTAAATCCATAAGTTCTTTTGCTGAACGAAAATCTGATACGATTTCTGTTTGATATGGATCAACTTCTGATTGTAAGTATCTCATTCCTACATCATTAAATATTTGGATTTCTTGGATACTTTTATATCCTTCTTTTCTTGCTGTTACAACATTTTGTTGTATGTCTATTCCAGAGAAGTCATTAGCAATAGCATCAAACATGTATGGTATTTGGGATACTATTACTTCTAAGAATTTATTAAATTGTGGTGCTAATTCATTGAATTTGCTTACTAATTCATTATATCTTTTACCATACCAATGTGTATGCATTTCTGCAACTTGTTTATATACGTCTAATATTCTATCATTTATTTCTAATGCTGTATTTCTTATTTTGTTTGCTTGATTTGGTATGCTTTCATAATCTATTTTCAATGGTGAACTCATTTTTTACCTCCTTATTACATTATTTTTTATTTAATGCATCTATTTTTTGTTGTATTTTATCTAATTTAGCCTGTGCATCTTCATATTGTTTTGTAATTTTATCATGACTTGCATTATCTGTTTTTAAACGACTTTCCATACGTTCATAATTTTCTTGATATTTATCTACATTCTTTTTAGCTGTATAAACTGTTTCCATATTATATTTTTCTGCCGCTTCCTTTGATGCTCTCCATTCCTTTTCAGCATCATTTGCAGGATATGAATTTTTTCCATTTGTACTAAGTTTCTTCTGATATTCATTCCATTTTTCAGACTGATCTTTTTCCATTCATGTAAGACGAATTTTTGAGTTATTATATGTTGATTCTGCCATTTCTAATTGACATCTTGCTGTTTTTTCATTTTGTTTAGCTTTATCATTTGCTGTTTTAGATGCATCATAAGTTGTTTTTTTACGCTCTAAATCTTTTTGTGCTTCTGCCAATTGAACTTGTAATGTCGCTAATTGATTAGCTTTATCTGCAGAATTTTGCTGTTGACCATTTGCATTATTAAGCTCTGCTTGTCCATTATTCCCTTTCTTTCCATCTTCAGTTATATTACCTTGCAAATTCGCCTTATCTCCAGTTAGAATAGTTTCAACCTCTTCTGTACCAGCTGTAGCAGTTTCTTTTTCATCTGGTTTAGCTTTTATTCCAAAAAATCCCAAAGCTGAAGTTAAAAATGTATGTACACCATCAACAGCTTTCTCACCAAATGCTTCATCTATTGTTGGACCAACTACTTTTCCTACAACGAATGCACCAGTAGTACCAATCATTCCTCCGCCTAGTGTAGACGCAACTGTTGTACTTACAAAAGTTTTTACAACAAAAGCTCCTGTATCTACAGCTGTTTGTGCAATCCAACCAGTTAATCCATACACATCCTTTTCATCAAAGCCATCTGACAAATCGATACCAACATTCCCTAATATAGAATTTGTAGTATTTTTGACCATATTAACAGCCCCACTTACTATTGGAACTGAAAAAGCCCTTATTGCTCCTACAATAAAACCAGTTCCCTCATTTAATTTTTGTTTCACATCAATTGTAATACTACAAATCAAAAAATCCCTAGGAAATAATTTCCTAGGGATAAAGGATTACTGTTTATTCACAAAGCTTTGTGAAAGATGCCGAATTTCAAAAATATCAGGTTGCGATGCTCCAATTCTGTCTTCTTTTTCAGAATTTCCATAGAACCCACTGATATGAAGCTGTGTAAAATCTGTGATTTTAAAAGCCTCATTTATCAGCAAATCAATATCTGTTAATTCTTCCGTTGTATGACCACCTGTTTTCTTGTAAACTTCATGGCTTGCTTTTCCGCTTTCAGCTTCTTCCTCCATTTTTTGAGATTTCAGTTGAATTTCAATTTGTGCACCAGGGATATTAGTAGAATATGCTGTTATTGACAAGGTAAATTGCAATGCTTTATATCCATTTTCTTTGGGATGATGGATATAGTCTTTTATTTTTGACTCATCAATAAAAAATGGCGTATCCATAATTTCTGCAACAACTTTTTTATCAGCCTCCATAATTTCAGTGCTTTCTTCTACCCACTTTTTGAATTCTCTTGCCATTTTAATGTTTCGAATAACCAAAACATTATTAATGGTATCAAAAATATGCTCGATCATTTCTTCAATTTCTTCTTCAGAAGCATCATTAAAGATGATTCCTTTTATTCCAAAACGATCTCGAATACTTGTTGAGAGATTCATATTTGCTTTGCGCAAAATTTTTGTGAGTTCGCTTTCAAATGATTTGCATCTTGCAATCAGTTCAATACAAGTTGTTTTCCCATCAACAGAATTCATCCACAAAATGAGATACATTATTGTTTTCAACAAGTAACTCGTTTCATTTTTCATCTTAATGGTCATTTTTCTGTAGTTAATACAGCCTCTCAAACCATCAAGAAAAAGATAAAACTGTTTTGAATCTTCTTCAGGTACTTCCAGATCGGTCAACAAATCGTATTCTTTTTGAGCCCAACTCAAAATATCATTCGATTGTTGTGCTGCTTGTAAGTGTTTTTCTTTGAGTTTTAATACTGTTTCCTCAGATAGTGGTGAATATTTTTCTGTACTCCGCGTCATGAATTTCATCCTTTCTACTTACGTATTTACGCAATTATGTAAATATTATACCATAAATTCTAAAAAAAGTATAGCATTTACTTCTAAAAAGTGATATAATTCAAGCGAATTATAATGGTTTAAGCCAAAAAGGAGGAATTTTAAATGAAAACTGTGCCAATTACATTATTAACAGGATACTTAGGAGCTGGAAAAACAACTCTTATAAATCATATTTTAAATAATCAAGATGGTTACAAAGTTGCTGTAATTGTTAATGATATTGGAGAAGTAAATATAGATGCATCTTTAATAGGAAAAGGTGGTATTGTTACTGAAACAAATGATAGCCTTGTTCCTTTACAAAATGGTTGTATTTGTTGTACTTTAAAAGTTGATTTAATGCAACAAATTGTTGATTTAGTTAAAACAGGAAATTTTGATTATATATTAATAGAAGCTAGTGGAATTTGTGAACCTATTCCAATTGCTCAAACAATAACTGTTTTACAAGATTCTACAAAACAATATGGATTACCTAAAATTTGTAGATTAGACAATGTTGTTTCTGTTGTTGATGCTTTAAGATTAAGAGATGAATTCAATTGTGGTGAAGAACTTGAAAAAGATGAAATTGATGGTGAAGATATTGAAAATTTATTAATTCAGCAAATTGAATTCTGTAATACTTTGATTTTAAACAAAGTTGATGAACTTTCTAAAGATGAACTTGAAAAAGTTAAAGCTGTTGTAAAAAAATTACAACCAAGTGCAAAAATAATAGAAACAAATTATTCAGATGTTGATTTTAGAGAAATTATGAACACAAAAGCTTTTGATTTCGAAAAAGCTTCACTTTCAGCTGGTTGGGCTCAAGAATTAGATAAAACTGAGGAAGAAGCTGAAGAAGGTGAAACTGAAGAGTATGGAATTGGAACTTTTGTATATTATAGAAGAAAACCTTTAGTTGAATCAAAATTCCATAATTTCGTTAATTCATTACCAAGAAATATAATTAGATGTAAAGGTATTGTTTGGTTTGAGAATGATGATGAAATGTCATATGTTTTTGAACAAGCTGGAAAACAAACTGGAGTTTATGAAGCTGGCGAATGGATTGCTACTTTCCCATTAAAAGATCAACAAGCATTTAGAAAAGCTAATTCTGATTTAGAAAGAGACTGGGATGAAGAAGTTGGAGATAGAATGGTTAAACTTGTTTTCATTGGTCAAAAAATGGATAAAAAAGCAATTTGCGAAGAACTTGATAAATGTTTAGCAAAATAATTTACTATATAAAGTCACTTTAAATTAAAGTGACTTTTTTATAAAAAAAATCGCCTATCTGGCGATTTTTAATTATGTATTAAAGAAATATGTTGCTTCCAAATCAGCTTCAAACATAAGCAATGCTAAAGGATATTTAGTATATGCTAATCCTATTGTTCCATATTGTTCTTTTGGTTCTGTAAATCCCATATGCCAACGAATTGCATACTTTTCTTCACTTGTTAATTTCATGTATTCTGTTATCATCATAACAGATTTTTCACCATGTCCATATGGTATAGTATCTTCAACTGTATAATATGGTACCTTTTCCCATACTCCTAAAGCATTTTTGGCATTTCTATAATCAATTTTATAAAAATTAGCTTTACACAAATCATGTAATAATGGTACTATTATCAAAGTTTCTGGTGGTATATTTAATGCTATTGGAGCATTTTTTACTTTTTCTTGCAATATTTCATATACTTTCATGCTATGTTCTACAAGTCCACCAGCATGGTCTCCATGAAATCTTGTACTTGCAGGTGCTGTAAAAAAATCTGTATTTTCAATAAATCTTATTAAATCATCAATTCCTTCTCTTTTTACACTTCTTAATAAATTTAAAAATTCTTCTTTCATGCTATAACTCCTATTCTATTTTCTTTTTTCACTTATTATTTTTTTTATTCTTTCTACAACTTCGTCAATTGTCATATTACTTGAATCAACATATATTGCATCATCTGCTTTTTTTAATGGTGCTATTTCTCTTGTACTATCAATAAAATCTCTATTTTTTACACTTTCAAGTATTTCTTCATATGGCATTTCAATTCCATTTTCTTTATTTTGTAAATATCTTCTTCTTGCTCTTTCTTCTGGTGTTGCATCTAAATAAATTTTTACATTTGCATTTGGAAATACATTTGTTCCAATATCTCTACCTTCCATTATAACATCTATTGTTTCTGCCATTTCTCTTTGAAGTTTAGCTAGCCTCTCTCTTACTATCTTTATCGTTGAAACTGGTGATACATTTTCATTAACAGGTTTTGTTCTGATTTCTAATGATACATCTTTACCATTTAAATATACTTTTTGAACTCCATCTATCTTTTTAAATTCTATTTTTATTTCATCTAAAAGTTTTGATATTTTTTCAAAATCATCTAATGCTATATTTTTATTTAACATTGCAAGTGTAACACTTCTGTACATTGCTCCTGTATCTATACTTGTTAAATTCATTTCTTTAGCTATTTTTTTTGTTATTGTTCCTTTTCCACTTCCGGCAGGTCCATCAACTGCAACTACAAATCCCATTATATCCTCCATTTTTACTTATTGATTATCTTCTTTTGTTAATATAAATGCTGTTGAAATATATCTTGTTCTATGTGATCCTGATTGATCAACTGGATCATTTATTATTTTATTATTTACCACCATTGCACTAGATGTTCCTCCATCTAGGTTTGACGCATTATAAGCTCCATATCTTTCAAAAATTTCTATTAAATCTTTCATTGTTGCACCAGGTCTTGTTACTGTTCTTCCATCTACAACTAAAAACAATACAATTCCATCTTGTCTTTGACCTATTGCTGTTCTTGGGGCTGTCCCCCATCCACCATTTCCAGATACTGATGATGCTTTTCCATTTATTATTAAAAATGGTCCAAATGTTACTCCATCACGAATTTTTTGTTTCTTTGCTTGATCTACTGTCATCTTTCCAAGTACTAATTTATCATCTTGTGTAAATCCAATCAATCCACCCTGTCCTTTATACGTTTTTGATGTTATTAATTTTCCATTTGAAAATGTTATCCCAAGAGGTGTTGCTCCATTTCCTACATAATTTGGATCTTCGAATCCTCCTCCATTTATTGCAATTAATGCATCATTGTCTTGTGCCATTTTTGTTAAATATTCTCCTGTTGTACCTAATTTGCTTGTATATACTGTTTTTATTCTTGATGGATCATATATTACGGCCATATATCCATCATAACCTTTTCCTTCTATTTTTATTATCTTATAATCTTCATGTTCTGGATCTTTTTCTAATATCTGTCTTTCATATTCATTAGAATATTGAATATTATTATTTGTGTTTTCATTATTAACCATAACAATCATTGAAGCATCTGTGTTCTCATTTGTTTCGTGTACCTTATTATTTTCTAGCACTTTCTGTATTGTTTCATCACTATAAAACCATGTTGCTAAATATTGGTGCCTCATTGTCGTCATTGCACTTGTTATTAGCCATTCTCTAAATCCTGAATATGGTCCATATAATAAAAATGCCAATGTTGATATTCCTAGTATTCCTAATATTATTATTGTTATTAATATTCTTAACCATATTTTTTTTGATTTTTTCTTTTTATTATCAGTAGAATTATTTTTTACATTTTCTTCTTCAGCATGTTTTTGCAATGCTTTTGGAAGCTCTTCTTCGCTTAAATTCATATATTATTTTTCCTCCGTTTTTTATTACACATTTGGCTAATATTTTATAAGAAAAACAAAAAAATAGCAAGTACTTCTTGCTACTTTTTTCTTTGTTTTTCGACTTTTTTCTTAATATTTTATTAAGTTACGAATCTATACTTTCTTTTATTTTATTTGCTTTTTTCTTTATTCTTTGTATTGCTGTGTCTACAGATTTTACTTTAGTTTTTAACTTTTCTGCTATATCTGCATATGAATGTCCTTTTTCATATTCATATAAAACTGATAATTCATATTCACTTAAATTTTCTTTTATCTTTCTTTCTATTGTTTTTGAATATTCTTGATTTGCTATTATATCTGATGGATCATCTTCTGCTTTTAAATCTACTATTTCAAGCTTGTCCATATCATCATTATCTTCATATGCTGCTGAATTTAAAGAGATTGATGAATTTAAAGGTATATGTTTTTGTCTGTTTGAATTTTTGACTGCTGTTATTAATTGTCTTTCTATACACATATTGGCAAATGTTTTAAATGAGTTTTGTTTTTCTGTGTCAAATGATTTTACTGCTTTATATAATCCAATCATTCCTTCTTGTACCATGTCTTCTCTTTCTGCTCCTACCATGAAAAATTTATTTGCTTTCATGTTTACTACATCATTATATCTTTCTAATAGGCAGTTTAATGCTGTATTGTCATCTTGCTTTATATTCTCTATTAATTTTTCGTCTGTCATTTCTTTATATTGATTTTCATTAATTGAAAACATATTTTTTTCCATTAATATTGTGTCCTCCACTTCTTTGATGCTTTCATTATAGCTTCAAATTGCCTAGATGTCAAGGAAATTTAGTAATTTTTAATTAATAAAAATTCATATATTATCATTTCAATTTCTTTTCGTCTTTGTCTTTTAAAATTTTTTCTTTAGATAGTTTATTGTCCTCTAATGTTTGATAGTATAACACATACTATCTAAAAAATCAATATTTTCACAAACTTTTGTTTATGTTCTTATGCTTTTTTCTAATAATCATCGAATATTTTTAATAAATTTATCTAAATCAATCGAAAAATTGCTATTTTCACACTCAGTTTGACATAATTATAGAATTGTGTTAAAATATTGATATAAGCTTAAATAGCTTATTTTATATACATTTTCCTTTTTTTCACCTTTGTTGGTGTTTTTATATACCGAATACATTATGATACAAAATTTTTTTGGAGGTAATTATGGAAAAAATGAATAATCCTTATGAGTCTCTTGATCTTAACACTCGGATAGCACTTGCAGAAGATATTAACACCCCTATTGAAACATTGGAAATTTTGGCAACTGATAAAAACCACTATGTTCTCGAAGCTGTTTCTGGTAATCCTAGTACTCCTGAAAAAATTCTTACTCGTCTCATTGAAGATTACAATATTCGAACCTTTTCTCCGGCTCTTGAAAATTCAAGTTTTTCTGCCGAACTCCTTACTCGTCTCAGTAAGAGTAAATATTGGTATGTTCGCGAATTTGTCACTCAACACCCAAATGTTCCTGTAAGTGTTCTCGAACTTCTTAGCAATGACGAAAGTTCTGAGGTTCGAGAAAATATTGCAGATAATTCAAAAACTCCTCCAGAGATTCTTGCACAACTTTCTACCGATGAATTTTGGATGGTTCGGCTTTCTGTTGCTACCAATCAAAACACATCAGGAGAAACTCTCACAGATCTTAGTGAAGATGAAAACTTAGACGTTCGTATTTTTGTTGCCTCAAATCCTAACACTCCTGAAGAAGTCCTCATACGTCTCTATGAGGAAGATCTCTACGATGAGGTTCGTGAAGCTGTAGAACATAATCCTAACATTCCTGACAAAATCTTCGAACGTCTTGATGATTTTGATTATCACGATGAGATTCAAAAAAATTTAGCGGATAAAGTTAAAAAAAATAGATTTTGAGTGTAACATCTAACAAACTTATAAGTTATTTTCCATGAAAAAATCCCCAGAAGTCTTACTAGGATTTCTGGGGATTTTCTATTACGTTTAAATAATACTCAAAATATCTATCAAAAAATACCCTGAAATTTCTTTCAAGGTATTTTATTTTATCCAAACAAACTCAATTGATTACTTTGACTCATTCCCTCAAGGCAACCAAATTTTTTCAATAATTCTGTAACAGAATCACCAACTTTTGAACGAATTTTTAAATCATCTATAGACATAAATTTTTCTTCCTGTCTAGCTTTCATAATTCCTTCAGCCGCAACATTTCCTAATCCTGCTATACTATTTAATGGTGGTCTTAATGAATCTCCTTCAACTTGAAATTTTGTAGCATGTGATTTATACAAATCAATTGGTAAGAATCTAAGTCCTCTTTCATACATTTCTAATACTAATTCCAAATCATCATACATATCTTTGTCCTTTGGAGTAGCATTATTTCCCATCATTTCAATTTCTTTCATTTTGTTTTTTACTTTTTCTTTTCCATTAATCATAACTTCTGCATCAAAAGCTTTTGCTCTTATTGTAAAAAATGCTGCATAATATGCTAATGGAATATGAACTTTAAACCATGCAATTCTAAATGCGTTTGTTACATAAGCTGCAGCATGTGCTTTGGGGAACATGTATTTTATTTTTTCACAAGATTTTATATACCATTCTGGAACATCATGTTCTAACATTAAAGGTATATATTCATCTTTCCATTTTGGTTCTTTTCCTTTTGCAACTTTACCTTTACGAACAGCTTCCATTATTTTAAATGATTTATCTGGTGGAAGCCCTTTTTTCATTAAATATATCATTATATCATCACGACAACATATTGCTTGTTGTAATGTTACAATTCCTTGTTCTATTAATGATTGTGCATTTCCTAACCATACATCTGTACCATGTGATAGTCCAGATATTCTTATTAATTCGTCAAATGTTGTTGGGTGTGTATCTAAAAGCATTCCTCTAGCAAATTTTGTACCATATTCAGGTATTCCATAAGTTCCTACTTCTGAATGTATTTGTTCTGGTGTTACACCTAATGCTTTTGTTGATGAAAAGATTGACATTGTTTCTTTATCATCTAATGGTACATCTGTTGGTGCTACTCCTGTTATATCTTGAAGCATACGTATTACCGTCGGATCATCGTGTCCTAGTATATCAAGTTTTAACAAGTTTCCATCTATTGAGTGATAATCAAAATGTGTTGTTATTATATCTGAATTTGGGTCATCTGCTGGATGTTGTACTGGTGTAAATTCATATATTTCTCTTCCTTTTGGAACTACTATAATTCCTCCTGGATGTTGTCCTGTTGTTCTTTTTATTCCTTGACATCCTACTGATATTCTTGCTATTTCTGCTTTATTTATTGGTATATTTCTTTCTTCATAATATTTTTTTACATATCCAAATGCTGTTTGTTCTGCTACTGTACCAACTGTTCCTGCTTTAAATGTTGTTCCTTTTCCAAATATTACTTCTGTATATTTATGTGCTTTTGCTTGATATTCTCCAGAGAAGTTTAAGTCTATATCAGGTTCTTTGTCTCCATTAAATCCAAGGAATGTTTCAAATGGTATATCCATTCCATCTTTGGCCATTTTTGTGCCACATTTTGGACAATCTTTATCTGGTAAATCAAATCCATTTCCAACTCCATAATCATCAAATTCTGAATATTTACATTTTGGACATCTATAATGTGGCTGTAATGAGTTTACTTCTGTTATACCTGTCATAAATGCTACAAGTGATGATCCTACTGATCCTCTTGAACCTACTATATATCCATCTTCATTTGATTTCCATACTAGTCTTTGTGCAATAATATACATTACTGAATATCCATTGCTTATAATAGAATTTAATTCTTTATCTAGTCTTGTTTGAACTATTTCTGGCAATGGATCACCATATAATTCATGTGCTTTTTTATATGCAATATTTTTGATATCTTCCTCACATCCTGGAATATGTGGTGGACATTTTTCTGGTGATATTGGGTCTATTCTATCACACATATCTGATACTTTATTTGTATTTGTTACTACAACTTCATAAGCTTTTTCTTCACCTAAATATTCAAATTCTTTAAGCATTTCTTCTGTTGTTCTTAAATATAAAGGTGCTTGCTCATCTGCATCTTTATATCCTTGTCCTGCTTCTAATATTCTTCTATAAATCTCATCTTGTGGATCCATAAAATGAACATCACATGTTGCTATTACTAGTTTTCCTAGTTTTTCTCCTAATTCTACAATCTTACGATTTATATCTTTTAAATATTCTCTATCTGGTACAACACCATTTCTTACTAAGAATTCATTATTTCCTATTGGTTGAATTTCTAAATAGTCATAATCTCTTGCAATATTTTCTATTTCTTCATCAGATTTTCCTAATTCTATTGCTTGATATAATTCACCCGCTTCACAGGCACTTCCTAATATTAATCCTTCTGAATATTTTTTATATATACTTTTTAATATTCTTGGATTTTTATAAAAATAGTTCAAATGTGAAATTGATACTAATTTATATAGGTTTCTTAATCCTACATAATTTTTAGCTAATATTATTGCATGATATGATCTTTGCTTTTTAAATTCTTCTTTTTGAGCTTCTGGGTCTTTTGTTGCTGAATCTATTTCATCAACTGTATTTATTCCTTTGTCTTTTAGTTTTTTCAACATTACATTAAATACTTTTACAGTTGTATCAACATCTGCTAAAGCTCTATGTGCTACATCTACTTCAATTCCTAAACTATCTGCAATTTTTCCTAATTTATATTTTTTCAAATCTGGGAATAAATCTTTTGCAAGTGGTAATGTGTCTATATATGTATTATTGAATTCATATCCTAGCAATTTTGCATTGTGTTTTAAAAATCCAACATCAAAGCTTGCATTATGTGCAACTATTATTGAATCTCCTACAAATTCTAGAACTTTTGGAAATACTTTATCTATTGTTTCTGCATCTTTTACCATTTCATCTGTTATATTTGTAACTTCTACAACTCTTTGTGGTATTGGCTTTTCTGGATTTACAAATATTTCAAATTCATCTATTACTTCACCATTTTTTACTTTCATTATTCCAACTTCAGTAATTTTTTCTGTTGTTATTGAAATTCCTGTTGTTTCTAAGTCTAATACACAATATGTTGCATCTTCTAGTACTTGCCCTCTTGGATTTTTTACTGATTTTTCTTTATCTGGTACTAAATATGCTTCTACACCATATATTACTTTCATTTCTGGGTTATCTCTTCCCAATAAATGATATGCTTCTGGAAATGCTTGTACTACTCCATGGTCTGTTATTGCTATTGATTTCATTCCCCAACTCATTGCTCTTTTTATTAAGTCTGTTGCTGATGTCATTGCATCCATTGCACTCATTTTGGTGTGCATGTGTAATTCTACTCTTTTTACTTCTGCTTTATCTTCTCTTGTTGTTTTTGGTAATGGAGTTGATTCAACTATTGTATTTGCCATTATTGTTAATTCGTTTGAAAAAGCATCCATTTGTGCTCTTCCTGCTAATTTTACTGCTTTTGTTTTTCCTAATCTTTTTACAATATTTTTTGCATTTTTTCCTGGTAAAAATGCTTTACATGTCATCGTACTTGTTCCATCATATATATTTATACTTAATATTACTTTTCCTGTTTTTGTTTCTTTGTCTTCCATTCCAAGTATTTCACCATCTATACATACATTTCCAGATTCTGCATTTAAGTCTGTTATTTTTACTAATGGATCTGATATATTCATTGAGTTTCCTAATATTAATGGTGAACTTGTGTCTTCTTCTGGTAATTGTGGCATTCCTTCATCTGAAATTTCTATTATAATATTTGCCATTACTGTTAAATCACCTGCATAAGCATCCATTCCTGATTTTCCTGTTACTTTTATTGCTTTTGCAGATTGGATTTTCTCTGATACTTCATTTCCTTCTGTTATATCTTTTGCAAATGCTTTACAATTCATTATTCCTGTTCCATCATATATTTCAAAGATTAACATTCCTTTTCCTGTTTTTGTTTCTTTACATTCACAACTTACTATTCTTCCTTCAATTGTTACTCTACTATCATTTGATGTTATATCTTTTATTTTGAATAGTGTTTCTTTTGCTCTTGATGGCTTACCAAAGATTATATTTGAAGGTTCTTCATTTTCTGGCATTTCTGGTATATATCCCATATCTGTTTCTGTTGGCATTGCATAATCTGCATCATTATATACACCTTCTGGTATTGGTGGCATTTCACTTGCTGGATATTGTTCATAATTTTGTGCTGATGGATTTTGATGACTCTGTTGTTGATGATTATTTTGCATATTTTCCCCACTATTTTGTGCTTGTTTTTCTGCTGCCATTCTTTGTGCTTCCATTGCTTCTCTCATTACATTTTCTATTGCTTTTTGTTGTACTTGTTTTGCTTTTTCTTTTTGTTTTAATACTTCTTCTGCATTTATTCTTTCTTCTATATTTACTATATATTTCTTTCCAAATATATTTTCTATTACACTTTCTAGTTCTCTATCTAATTTTCTTGCTTTTAGAAAATCTGCACCTTGTATTTTCATATATACATTTATTTGATTTTCTATTACTTCAATTTGACTTTTTAATAATAATAATGGTTTCATTAAAGGATATTTATGTGCCATTAAACATACTATATTTTCCCACTCATCTGCTATTGGCTTTTTTCTTACTCCTTCTGCATATTTTATTTTTATATGCACTTGCTCAAATTGAAATCTTTGTCTTAAGAATTTTTCAAAGTACCATATTTCTTTTATTTCTATATATTCTTTTGCTTGCATTTCTATTTCTAATGTGTTTATCTTTTTTAGTAAATTCATTCTTGCTATTTCTGCATCTTCTATATTACTATTTGTTTTATAATCACTAAATAAATCTCCTATTTTTCTGCTTTTATGTTTTTGCTCTGTTTCTGGCACTTTTTTCACCTTCTTTTTCTCTCTTTTCGTCTTGCTCTATGCTATCACATTTTGTGTTTATTTGCAATTGAATTTTGAAATAAATTTTTCTTATTTTTATACATAGAAAAGAGGCTGTTCCATTTGGAACAGCCTCTACGGTCAACTAGTATTTTATATATTTATGTCAAAAATAATATTTTCTTATATTATTTTTTCCATTGAACAACTTTCATTCCTTTTGCAGCTCCCCATGGTGCCCCAGTAATAGAGTCCTCTTTATTCTTTATCAATATCTCTTCTAATGAAGACGTATTATCAGAAAAACATGAATCTCCAATGCTTTTTACTGTCTTTGGGATCTCAATTTTTAAAAGACTAGGACAATTAGTAAATGCTGATGCTTCTATTTTTTCTATTCCTTCTGGAATTACTAATTCTTTTAAACCAGATTGCCCATAAAATGAATAATAGCCTATCGTTTTTACTTTCGAATCTAATTCTATAGTTCCGTCAATCTTATACAATACACTTACTAATGTATCTTTCTTTTCATTATTCTTTTTATATAATATTTTATTTTCAACTACATAATATGGATTTTGTGAATCAATATTAATATTTCCACTATAATTTCCAGGTCTAAACAATGGATCTATTGATTTTACGTTTTTTCCCATATTTATATTTTGAATACTATACATATAATCCAATGAATTTCCACTTATTGTTTCTAATGATTCTGGAAATGTTAATTCTTTTATTCCTGATGAAAGCTTAAATGCATAACTAGATATTGATTTTATTCCTTCTTGTATAGTGACATTTGTATTTTTTGAATAACATACTATTAATTGTCCATTATTTTTATTATACAAAATTCCATTCTCTGAAATAAAATTTGTATTTCCTGATTTTACTTCTATATTCTCAATTGATGATGGTAATATTTTAGCTGAAATACTTTTTAAACTTGCTGGAATTACTAATTTTTTTATACCGGAATATGAACTTATATCTGTATTAAAATACTCTACGCCATCATTAATTTCAAACACATTTTGATTTGCAAGAGCTTTTTTGGTTATAAATACTATTTCAGTTCTATTTTTATTATACAATTTTCCAGATTCAAATATAAAATTATTGTTTTTACTTACATCTATATTAATTAAATTATAACAATCTATAAATGCTTGAGCATTTATAGATGTGACTGTTGATGGAAGTGAAATTGATTCAACTGGTCCTCCAATAGCATTTCCTTCTATAGTTTTTAATCCTTCTTGTAATACTATCTTTTTTAGTTTACTACAATTTCCAAATGTTAAAACAGATATAGTTTGCACATTTTTGGGTACTGTTACTTCACTTATTTGTGTATTTCTAAAAGCAAAAATTCCTATTTCTGAAATAGAATTTGGCAAATTAATTTCTCTTAAATTAGTTGCTTGGTCAAATGCATAATGACCTATTCTTTTTAAATCACCTTCAATAACAACTCTTTCTATTTCTTTATTATATGAAAATGCATAGTCTCCTATTTCTTTTACACTTGAAGGTATTATTATTGTTTTAAGTCCTTCTACTCCTGAAAAAGCTCCCATTCCAATTTTACTTACAAGACTTGGCAATGCTAATGTTCCCTCACCATTTATTAATTTCAAATTGGCTTTAGTTGATAATAATTCTCCATCATCTGTTATATCAAATGGATTTACCTGGATTCCTAATTGTTGCGCTGCTTTTATTTTCTTTTCATCTTTTGTTTTTATATATAATTCTCCATTTATTATTTGCAAACACTCAATATATTCATCTGCTATATTTGGTATTATGGTTTTTATATTTCCTTTTTCATCATCTGGCTTTCCATCATATATAAGTGATTCCTTTCCAGCATTTAGACTTTCAATAAAAAATCATAATTTTCGACCTTTTTTTCTGCTAAATATAATTTCATTTGTTCTTTATATTGTGCTAATTCATTTTGTATTCTTGCTTGATTTGCATTACTACTTATTCCACTATTTCCTGTTAAGGTTGATATTGTTACTCCTGCTAATATTAGCATTATTATTATTGTTACTGCTAATGCTATCAATGTTACCCCTTTATTTTCTTTTGTTTTCATACTGTTCTCCTTTGTTCATTAAGCACAATACTTAATATATTTTTTTATTAATTCTATTGAAAATAAAAAACTTCTATGTTATAATAAGAAATTGTGTGAAGCCAATCCGCTTCATAATTTTATAAAATGAGAGGTATATCTTATGATGATGCAAAACTTGGCCGCTTATTTCTCTTCTCTCAGCCATGCTGAACGGAAAAAATTAGTCGAAAACCACGCCAAAGAAATCGCAACTTGGGTTATCAAGAGCGATGGGTATATCATTGTTGGTGTTAAAGATAACATCAATTTCAATTCGCCTGAACTTGAATCTGCAATTGATTTGTGCCTTTTGTACAAATACGGCATTGCACGGTCTTCTAAGAATTTGGGAAAGCATCGGCTTTATTATTCTATGAAGTTGCCTGCAAAGAAAATCGAGAAAATTGAAAAACACGTAATCGAGTTCGAAATTCCCGAACTCGAAAAACAAGCAAAAGAAGCTACAAAAATAAAAGAAGCACAGGAGAACTTTCTCAAATGTGTTTTGGGTGATGAACTTTGGGATGCCATTTTTGGCAACAATTAAAATATAAAAGAGGATGTAAAAAAAGTCCAATAGAAAAATTAGATTTAAGTTAAAATTTTGACTTAAATCTAATTTTTTTATTATTAAATTAATTTGAATTTTTAATTTAATAAGTACATTTTTTTGCACCACAAATGGTAATTTTAATTGTTTTGGTTTATAATTATTATTGGTATGATTAGTTAATTTCATATATAAATTATATCATAAAAGCCTTATTTTTCAATAAATATAGGCTTTTTTCTATACAAAAAATGAGTAAATTTCTTCACTTATTTTTTTGTTGGAACTTTTTTTACAGCCCCTATATGTTTTAACTATATTCTTTCATCATCTTTATTTTCATCTCTGCTTGCATTCATTTGTTCTATAATTTTATCTATTTCTTCTATTGCAGTTGATTTGCTATCACTTAAGTGTGAAAATTCTTCTTTTCTAAACTCTCCATTATTTGAAATAAACTCCATAAAATCTTTTCTTGAATCCACTTTTTCTTCTGGTATTTTACTTTTCTTTATTGCAAAAACATCAAGTTGACTATGAACAAAATTTTCAACAAATTCTAAATTCATAAATAAATTATTCTTTCGTAAAAATCGTGCAACTCTTTGTTTTAGTGTAAAGTCTTCATTTTGTGGTACTTCTAATTCTTTATTTCTAAAGTATGTTATCATCTCGTCTAAATTAGAATTCATCATTCTAATAATACCTTCGATATCTGGATTTTTTTCTATAAGATTATTATAAACATATTGAATGGTCTACCATGCATTATTCGCATTAGGAATTACTAGTTTTGATATTTTCTTTGGAGATATATCATGGCCTTCCTTCCCTTTTATATCGAAATTAGAGCCTAGCCCATTTATTTCTTCTGGCAAAAAATCTTCTCCCTCTTTTGCATCAACAACCAAATATACTTCATTTTCAAATTTTCTTTTTAATGCTTCATATACTATTTCTTTAGGTATCAGATCTGTGCTAGAAAAATCTTTTATATCAAAATACTTTTTGTAACCTTCTGGAATATCACATATTTTAGCATGTTCAAATTCCCATATAAAAGAATTTTTTATTCCTAATATTCCTTTTACTCCTTGTGAAAAACATACTCTTGATTTATCATCTACTAATTTTGAAGCATCACCAATTTGAGCTTTTAAACCATTTTGGGCTATAGATTTTAAATTACCCTTCTCTGTAAAATGAAAATATGCATTATTCATGTCTATATCTTTTATATTTTTTCTTTTCATATTTAACCTCATTCTTTCTTTCAGATTATAAAAAAATCAAATTTAACATAGCAAAAAATATTTTTGCAAATGAGCTACACTTATTTTAATTTTTCAAACATCCAATTGGTACTACATAAACTCCATCATCTCTTTTATATGCATAATTTCCTGTTGCTGTTAATACCATTAAAAATGATGGATTTTTCATTTTGGTTATATCAATTTTTGAATACATTTTTTTCAAGTTTTCCGCACCTTCATTTATTAATTTATCACCACCTAATTTAATTTCTATTAATCCATATAAGCCGTTTCTTAAATGAATTACTGCATTACATTCTAAATCATTTGCATCTCTATAATGGTATACACTTCCATTTATACTTTCTGCATATATTCTTAAATCTCTAATACATAATGTTTCAAATATTAATCCAAATGTATTCAAATCTCCTATTAAATCATTTGGACCTAATCCTAATGCTGCTGTAGCAATTGATGGATCTATAAAATATCTTGTGTCTGCTGTTCTTATAGCAGTTTTACTTCTTAAATTAGGATTCCAAGCTGGTGCTTCTTCAACCACAAAAATTTTCTTTAATGCATTAATATATGAAAGTACAGTATCTGTATCCAAAGAAAATGAATCATTTATAATCATATCATTTTTTAATGTCTCATTAGATACTTGACTTCCTAAGTTTCTTGCATATGCTCTCATTAATTTTTTTGCTCTTTCAGGATTTCTGTTTACATTATCTACTCTCGAAATATCTGATTGTACTATTGCATCATAATAGTCAAAAGCTTGCTCTAGTGCAATATCTTTATCCATAAAAATACTTCTTGGCCATCCTCCTCTACAACACAAATATGCAATATCTTGTAAACTTAAATTATTAGTTCCTGTAATATTATCATTTTCTTGAAATAACATCTCTAAACTTATATTCCCATTTGACTCCCCTGATTCATATAGACTCATTGGCCTCATTAGTAACCATGCAAATCTGCCTGTTCCAGTATGTGTTACTTCATCCATATTGACTGGTACTGCTGAACCCGTTAATATAAATTGCCCTTCTAAATTTCTATGATCAATTTCAAACCTTACTGCATCCCATAATTTAGGAGCAATCTGCCATTCATCAATTAATCTTGGCGTATTCCCATTTAATAATAAACTTGGATTTATATCTGCTAGTGTTAAATTTTGTTCTTTATCTTCTGGCTTTGCCATATACAATATACTATTTGAAATTTGTTCTGCTGTTGTGGTTTTTCCACACCATTTGGGTCCTTGAATTAATACTGCTCCTTTTCCTTTTAATTTTTTTTCTAATATTGAATCTGCAATTCTATTTATATATTTTTTCATTTTTACTCTCATTCCTATCTTTTTCACTATAAAATTAGTTCTCTAATATTTTAACTAATTTTTTTTATTATATCATATTTTTTATATAGTTTCAATATTTTTCGGTTATTTGTGCTTTTCTACATAAGTGTCATTTAAAAAGCTAACATAAAAGACCATTCCTATCGGAACAGTCTTTTTATATTAATTCATATAATCTCTTAATTTTTTGCTTCTACTTGGATGACGAAGTTTTCTCAAAGCTTTAGCTTCAATCTGACGAATTCTTTCCCTTGTTACATCAAATTCTTTTCCTACTTCTTCAAGTGTTCTTGCTTTTCCATCATCAAGTCCAAATCTTAATCTTAAAACTTTTGCTTCTCTTGGTGTTAATGTTTTCATTACTTCTTCCAATTGTTCTCTTAATAATGTATATGATGCTGCATCTTGTGGTGCTGGCGAATCTTCATCTTGAATAAAGTCTCCTAAATGACTATCGTCTTCTTCACCAATTGGTGTTTCTAATGAAACTGGATCTTGTGCAATTTTTTGAATTTCCATTACTTTTTCAACTGACATATCCATTTCTTTAGCTATTTCTTCTGGCGTTGGCTCTCTGCCTAATTGTTGTAATAAGTGTCTTGATGTACGAATTAATCTATTTATTGTTTCTACCATGTGTACTGGAATTCTTATTGTACGTGCTTGGTCAGCAATAGCTCTTGTAATAGCTTGTCTAATCCACCATGTTGCATAAGTACTAAACTTAAATCCTTTTGTATAATCAAATTTTTCTACTGCTTTTATTAATCCCATGTTTCCTTCTTGTATTAAGTCTAAGAATAACATTCCTCTTCCAACGTATTTTTTAGCAATACTTACTACTAATCTAAGGTTTGCTTCTGCTAATTCTTGTTTTGCTTCTTCATCACCTTCTAATATTCTTTTTGCTAATTCAAGTTCTTTGTCATAAGATAATAATGGTATTTTTCCAATTTCTCTTAAATACATTCTTACTGGATCATCAACACTTATTCCTTCATAACTTGTTTCTGTTATTTCATCTAATTTTAAATTTTCAACTTCTTTTAAGTCATCAATGTCTGGCTCATCTTCAAAATCATCATTTAAAATATTAACTCCCATTTCTTCAAATGCATCAAAAACTTTATCTATTTGATCTGGATTTGTATTTTCTAGTTCTTTGGCTAATTCTTCATATGTTATTTTTCCTTTTGCCTTAGCTTTTTTTACAATTTCTTGAACCTTTTCTGCATCTAATTTTTCATCTTTCTTTTCTACTTTTACATCTTTCATTTCTTCTAATTTCTCTTGATTTTCCATTTCTTCTCCAATTTTCTTACTCACGAAAATTCACCCCTACTTAATTTTAGCTAATGCAATTATTATATTACTTAGCTCTTTACTTAATTCTTTTTTTGTTTCCCCATCTTGTTCATTTTCTAATTTTTTTAATATATCTCTTTTCTGACTTTCTAGTCTTTCTCTTTCGTATTTTAATAATATATCATCAACAGCTTTATCAATATTTTCTATTTCATAATCTGTTGCCATTACCTTAGTAATATGATTTTGAGTTTGTTCATCAAATTCATCTATCAATTTATTAACATTTGTATCTTGTTTCTCTAATTCTTCATATAATTTTTCTGCAATTTTTCTATTTGTTTCATCTTTAAAATCTTGTGGTTTGATTTTTTCTTTTATTTTTTGAAAGATTTTTTGATTTGCATCAAGTAATAATGCTATTATTGTATCTTCCCTGTTTTTTAAATCTTCATCTATAATATTTTCTTCATTTTCTATTTTTTTAGCAATTTGCGTTTTTACTGCTTTTCCTTGTAATAAATTGTCTGCTTTTGAGTTAGTATAAATTAATTTATTTACTTCTGCATAAATTGCTTCTTTTGAAATATTATAACCACTTGCTATTTTTTCTATGTATATTTCTCTTTCCATTGTATTGTCTACTTTTGCTAGTATTTTTGCAATTTCGTTTAAGAATTTTATTTTATCTGATGTATTCTCTAAATTAATATCTTTTTTTAGATTTCTTACTTTAAATTCGACTAATGATATTGCATTATCCATTGCTAATTTGAATCTACCTTCTCCAAATTTTACAATGAATTCATCTGGATCTTTTGCTCCTTCTATTTGCAATACTCTCATGTCACATCCCATTTTTTGTAGTATTTCCATTGATCTTGCTACAGCTGTTTGTCCAGCTCCATCTGCATCAAATCCAAGTATAACTTGTTCTGTACTTTTTCTTAACAACCAACCTTGTTGCTCTGTTAATGCTGTTCCTAATGCTGCTACTACATTTTTTACACCTCTTTGGTGTAATGATATGACATCCATATATCCTTCTACTATTAATAGTCTTTTACTACATTCTGTTTTTGCAATATTTAGCCCAAATAAATGTCTTCCTTTACTATATACAACATTTTCTGGTGAATTTATATATTTTGGTTTTGAATCATCTAAAACTCTTCCTCCAAATGCTATTACTTTTCCTCTAATATCACATATTGGAATCATTAGTCTATTTCTATACATGTCTATATATTGTCCTCTATCATTTCTAATGACTAGTCCTGATTCTAACATTTCTTTTTCATTAAAACCTTGTGCTTTTAATTGTTTATATAATTCATCAAATCTTCCTGAAAATCCTATTTTATATGTTTCTAATGTTGATTGTGTTAGTTTTCTTTTTTTTACATATTCTTGTGCCATTTTTGCTGTTGGCTTGTACAAATTTTGATGATAATATTCTGCTGTAAATTGATTTATTTTATATATTTTGGCTTTTAATTCTTCTCTTGCTGTATCTTCTGCATTTTCTATTGTTGGCAATTGTATATTTGCTTTTTCTGCTAATTGTTCAACTGCTTCTTTGAAGCCTATTCCTTCTATTTTCATCAGAAATGAATATACATTTCCTCCAACTCCACACCCAAAACAGTGAAATATTTGCCTGTCTGGTGATACTGAAAATGATGGAGATTTTTCATTATGAAATGGACATAGTCCAAAATAGTTTCTTCCTTTTCGAGTTAAATGGACATATTGTGATATTACATCTACAACATCGTTGTTTTGTCTTACTTGTTCTATAATTTCTTCACTATAACGTGCCATTTTCCTCCACTCCTATACTTTCTTATTATTGCTTAAAATCATCATTTCCGTTTTTCGTACATATATATTATTCGACGAATTTTACATAATTCCCTCTTTTTTTGAGAATTTTTTTCTTCATTTGTTTCTAATTTATTATTTCTATATAAAAAACAAAGCATAAATAACTTCTATGCTTTGTTTATAAAAATAATCTCTATTTTTCTATGTAAATCTCATCTTCTTTATTTGGATTGTAAAATATTTCTACCTTTTGTCCAACAACATAATCTGATGTAGAATATCCTATTACTGACTTTACTTCTATAATCTTTCCATTTACAGTATATTGAAATATTGGATACTTATTTATATTTATTTTTCCATCACTATCTTTTTTTTCATCAATAACTATATCTTTTACAACAGCAATTGTTTTTTTCTATACACCTCTTTTTTAGTTCATTTTTGTTAGAAATTCGTTTACTTACTTCTATAATAAGTATTATTCCTATAATTACCATTATTATACTTCCGGAATTTTCCCCATTTTCTTCAAAATTTTTAAAAAATGGGAGTATCATAAGCACTCCACCAATTATTGCTGTTATTAGCCACCAAAACAAACTTGAATAATATCGTTCTTTACAGTAAAATTCATCGCCATTTTCTTTATTATAAAAAATTTCCACTTCATTTCCTATATTATATTTTTGAAATATACTATTTCCTGACAATAATTTATTCTTAAATTTTTTTCCATTTATATTATATTCTATTATTGGCCAATATGATAAGTTATTATCATTATCAATTTCTTTAGATATTTCTGTTACTATTGCTGTTGTTTCCTCTGTACATTTCTTTTTCTTTTGTACTAAATCTACACATCCCAAAACACCAAATAATGCAAATATAATTCCACCAAAGAATAAAACCATATTATTTTCTCCCCTTATTATATATTTTTTTATTTTATAACATATAAAAATATTAAAGTCAAATAATTGATTAAAAAAATAAGACAGGATTATAATTCCTGCCTTTTACATTATTCCCATCTTTTTAGCAAATTTTTTACCTTTTTTCATCATTTTGTTTGTATTAAACATATTGTCATTTTGCCATAACATAACCATTCCTGTTGTTACTAATCCACCTATAACTAAACCTTTAACAAATTTCATATTCATTTCAATCCCTTCTTTACAACTATTATTAGATTTTTAATCTTTTAATAGTATCTCATTTTTGTTAGTTATTTATTCATTGCTAATAAAATTGCTCTAAAAAACCATTTTGCCCCAATTTTCATTGACTTTTTGCCATTTTGCTAGTATAATCGATATGAAATAATTTCGCTCATAAGAATATTTTTTTCTTACAACGAAAAATGAGAAAGGAATGAATTTTAAATGGCATATAATTTTAAAGAAATAGAAAAAAAATGGCAAAATAAATGGGAAAAAGAAGGAACATTTAATGCTAGCAATGATTACACAAAGAAAAAATGGTATGGATTAATAGAATTCCCTTATCCATCAGGACAAGGTCTACATGTCGGACATCCTCGTAGTTATACAGCACTTGATATAATCGCAAGAAAAAGAAGATTACAAGGATATAATGTATTATTCCCTATTGGATTTGATGCATTCGGTCTTCCAGCAGAAAATTATGCAATAAAAACAAATGTACATCCAAAAATAACAACTGCCAAAAATATTGCACATTTTACAGAACAATTAAAATCTGTTGGTTTTTCATTTGATTGGTCAAGAGTTATTGACACAACAGACCCAGAATATTATAAATGGACACAATGGATATTTATTCAATTATATAAACATGGATTAGCTTATAAAGCAACAATGCCAATAAACTTCTGTACAGGATGTAAAGTTGGATTAGCAAATGAAGAAGTTGTAAATGGTGTTTGTGAAAGATGTGGAAGTCCTGTTGTACAAAAAGAAAAATCACAATGGATGTTAAGAATCACAAAATATGCTCAAAGATTAATTGACGATTTAGATGATGTTGACTATTTAGAAAAAATTAAAACACAACAACGCAATTGGATTGGTCGTTCAGAAGGTGCTGAAGTAAAATTCAAAATTGCAGGTACTGATGAAACATTAACTGTTTACACAACAAGACCTGATACACTATTTGGTGCTACATATATGGTAGTTGCTCCAGAACATAAATTAATTGAAGAATTTGCTTCTAAAATAACAAATTTAGATGAAATAAAAGAATATCAAAAACAAGCTGCTTTAAAATCTGATTTTGAACGTGGTGAAATGAATAAAGATAAAACTGGTGTTGAAATCAAAGGAATTAAAGCAATAAATCCATTAACAAACAAAGAAATTCCTATTTGGGTTGCAGATTATGTATTATCATCTTATGGAACTGGTGCTATTATGGCTGTTCCTGCACATGATACAAGAGATTATGAATTTGCTACAAAATTTGGTCTTAATATTATACCTGTTCTTGAAGGTGGAGATGTTTCAAAAGAAGCATTTACTGGTGATGGTGTACATATAAATTCAGGATTTTTAAATGGTTTGGGATTAGAAGAAGCAAAAAATAAAGTTATAAAATATCTTGAAGATAATAAAATTGGTGAAAGAAAAGTAAATTATAAACTTCGTGATTGGGTATTCTCACGTCAAAGATATTGGGGTGAACCAATTCCAATGGTACATTGTGATGATTGTGGTTGGGTTCCAGTTGATGAAAAAGATTTACCTTTAACACTACCAGATGTAAAAGATTTCTTACCTGGAGAAGATGGAGAATCACCTCTTGCAAGACATGCAGAATGGATTAATACAACATGTCCACACTGTGGTAAACCTGCAAAAAGAGAAACAGATACAATGCCTCAATGGGCTGGCTCATCATGGTATTTCTTAAGATACATGGATCCACATAATCATGATGCTCTTGCATCAAAAGAAGCTCTTGAATATTGGTCACCTGTTGACTGGTATAATGGTGGTATGGAACATACTACACTTCACTTATTATATTCAAGATTCTGGCATAAATTCTTATATGATATTGGAGTTGTTCCAACAAAAGAACCTTATGCAAAACGTACATCACATGGTATGATTTTAGGTTCAAATGGAGAGAAAATGTCTAAATCAAAAGGAAATGTTATAAATCCTGATGATATTGTAAATGAATTTGGTGCTGATGCTTTTAGAGTTTATGAAATGTTTATGGGACCATTTGATCAAACAGCAAGTTGGTCTATGGATAGTATTAGAGGTTGCTTCAAATTCCTTGACAGAGTTTGGAACTTACAAGATATTTTAGTCGATGGTGATACATATTCAAAAGAAGCTGAAAAAATGATGAATAAAGCTATCAAAAAAGTTTCACAAGATATTGAAGAAATGAAATTTAATACATGTGTTTCTACATTTATGACAATGATGAATGAATTTACTAAATTAAAGAAAATTAATAAAGCTGAATTCAAAACATTTTTAATATTATTAAATCCTTTTGCTCCTCATATAACTGAAGAGTTAAATGAAGTTGCTGGATTTGATAAGCCTATTTCATCTTGTGATTGGCCTGAATATGATGAAAGTAAAACAATTGATGACGAAATAGAAATTCCAGTTCAAGTTAATGGTAAATTAAAAACAACTATTACTATTAATTTAGATGAAAATGAATCTTCTGTTAAAGAAAAAGTTCATTCTACTTTAGAAGGAAAACTTGATGGAAAATCTATCGTTAAAGAAATTTATGTAAAAAATAAAATTTACAATGTTGTTGTAAAATAGAAAAACGATTGGCGCAATGCCAATCGTTTTTTATGCTTCCCTCTTCCAATAAAATAAATATTGTTGAGCAATACCAGCTAAATTCCCAAATTTTTCATGTGCAAGTTTCTCTAATTCTTTTTTGTTAACTTTTGTTTCATCTTCATTTTTTATATAAAGTTCGTTCATAACTCTTCTAACCCATACATCAATTGGGAAAACTTCAAATCTTTTTAAAGTTGAAAATAATAAAATACAGTCTGCTACTTTAGGACCAACTCCTGATAATGTTAATAATTGTTCTCTAACTTCCATTGTATTTGGATTATTTTGCATTTTTTCTAAATCTACTTTTTTATCTAATATCATATGTACAGTCTCATATAATCTTATATCTCTAAAACCTGTTCCAAGTTTCCTATAATCTTCTACTGTTACATCTTTTAATTCTTCTACTGTAGGAAATGCGTAATATTTTTCTCCGTTCCATTCTATTTCTTTTCCATATGTTTTAGATAGTCTTTCAATTATCCCTTTTATTCTTGGAATATTATTATTTGCTGAAATAATGTAAGATATTATCATTTCCCATAAATCTTGATTTAAAATTCTAATTCCTTGTCCATATTGTATACTTGTTTTTACATTATCATCTATTTTGGATAAAGTTTCTTTTATTTCTTCATAATTACGATTTAAATCAAAATAATCTTGTACAATTTCTTTTATATCACCATTAGATATTCCTTTAAATATTACAGTGTCCCCATTTTTTTGGACATTCATTACATTTTCTTTAAATACTCCTGTATAACTTCCATCATCTTGTTTATTCCATCTAAAACATTGGCCACAATCAAATATATCTGCTAATTCAAATGATTTTATATTTTCTATTTTATATTCTTGTTCTTGCATATTTTCCTCCACTTTTATATTTTAGTTCATTTGAATTAATTTTTCAACATCTTCATTGCAAATTTATTAAAAGTCATGTATAATATTATTATCACGTATTTAATATTAAATTGAGCTCAATATTTGAGGAGGTTATTTTATGTTGCAACACTTCTTGGTATTCTTTATTACTTTTATCATCCTTTTAATTGCTATTATAATCATTACAATAATACTTCCAATGTGGCGGTTTATGGAAAGCGCAGATAATGTAATCCATTTATTTTCTCTCTTAAAAATATTATTAAAATTTGATGATCTTCCACAAAAAGGAGAAATAAAAATATCATATGGTAAATGTAAATTAAAATTTGGTAATGTTAATGAAGCTAGCATCGAACTCGAAAAACTAGCTAAAGAAGCATTAGAATACTATGATAAACTTGGTTGGATTGCTATGACTGATAATTATTTTCAAGTTCAAAAAGACAAGCTAATCAATATATGTTACGAACTACGAAAGTTAAGGTGGGAAAATCAAGGAGTTTAAAAACGAATGTGGGAGAATATCCCACATTTTCTTTATGGCTCTATGTCAATAGAATAAGGAATCTATAATTATAGACCCCTTATTATCAAAACTAATATTTTTTTCATTTAACTATTTCTCACAAATTTTAGCATATTTTTTCAATTTTTCATAAGCTAAATAATTTACTGTACCTGCTGGGAATTTTCCATCTTTATCTTTCTTTCCTGCTGGAACACCTGTTAGAACTTCAATACCTTCATCTATTGTAGAAACAGCATATATATGGAATAAATTATTTTTTACTGCTTCAACAACATCATCATTTAATTGTAAATTCTCAACATTTTGAACTGGTATCATAACACCATGTGAACCATCTAATCCACGCATTTTACAAATTTGGAAATATCCTTCTATTTTTTCATTAACTCCACCAATTGGTTGAATTTGTCCTTTTTGGTTTACTGAACCTGTAACAGCAATTGATTGCTTAATTGGTATTTCAGATAAACTTGATAATAATCCATAAAGCTCTGTGCTTGATGCACTATCACCATCAACACCATTATATAATTGTTCAAAACATATACTTGCTGTTAAACATAATGGAATATCTTGTGCAAATAGTTCTCCTAAATATCCTGATAAAATATATACACCTTTTGAGTGTGTTGAACCTGATAAATCAACTTCTCTTTCTATGTTTACAACACCTTGTTTTCCAGTATATGTGTTTACAGTTATCTTTGCAGGCTTACCAAATGTATAATCACCTATTGTCATAACTGTTAATCCATTAATTTCTCCCACTAATGAACCTGTTGTATTTATTAATAATGTATTTTCTTTTATCATTTCTAAATATTTTTCATCATATTTTTTAATTCTTTCAACTCTCTCTTCTAATGCTTTTTTCACAAAATCTGATGTAACCACCTTAGCTTTAGCTAACTTTGCCCACGTTCCAGCTTCACCTACAACTTGTGCTAATTCTGTAAATCTTGTTGATATTTTATTATTATCTCCTGCAATTCTTGATGCATATTCTACAATACTTGCCATTGCTGATTTATCCAATTGTGGCAATTCTTCTTGTTCACAAAATGAATGAACAAATTGTGCAAGTTTATTTACATTTTCTTCTGTAATTGGTGCAGTTTCTTCAAATTCTACTTTTATTTTAAATAGTCTTCTAAAATCACTATCCATTGAAAGTAATGTATGATATATATTAGAACTTCCTATTAATATTACTTTTAAATCAATTGGAATTGGTTCTGGTTTTAATGAAATTAATGTCATAGATGACCTTTGTTCTATTGAATTATCTATTGATACTTCTTTAACTCTTAAAACTCTTTTTAATTCTTCATAACATATCCCATTCGCTAATAAATCTTTAGCTTGGAATATAATATATCCTCCATTTGCTTTTTGTAATAAACCAGGTTTTAACATTGTAAAATCTGTTTTAAATGAACCATAATAATTTTCATATTCTAATTTTCCAAATAAATTATTAAATGAATAATTTGAATCCATTATTACAGGTGCGCCTTGTGTTTCACTATTATCAATAAATAAATTTACTCTATAATTTAAACATGGATCTTGTTTTTTGGCCATTGGTCCTTGTTGTGGTTGGTTATTTTGAGCTTGTTTATCTTCCTCTAAGAAATATGATACATTTTTTAATACATCTTGTTTTACATCTGTTAAAAATTTATTTATTTTCTTATTTCTTTTATATTTAGCTTTTATAAAATTAATATGTGCATTTACTGTTAATAATGCAATATTTGATTGCCATTCAGAAACTTTCTTATCTGCTTCTCTTTCTATTTGTTTAATTTGTCCAATTGCTTCCATTATTTGTTGTTGTACAACAGTTGACTTTTCTTCATAATGTTGTTTTACTGATTCTTCTAATTTTTCAAACTCTTCTTCTTCTATTACTTTGCCTTCTACAATTGGCATCATATAAATTCCGTTTTGTGCAGATTTTACTTGAAATCCTTCTTTAAATGCATCTTGTGTTAATTTTTGCATTACAACTTCTCTTTGTGCTTCAAACTCTTGTTTTATTAAAGCTTTTTCTTTTTCAAAATCATCAGCATTAAATGTTTTCTTAATATCTTTTTTTACTTCTTGGATAAATCCATCCATACTCTCTTTAAATTCTTTTCCTTGACCTGCTGGTAATGATACTGCTATTGGTTCATTTGGATTTTGAAAATTATATATATAACACCAGTCATTTGGAACTTTTTTCTTTGGTGCAATACTATCTAAATAATTTTTTGTATACATTGTTTTTCCAACTCCACTTGGTCCTTCAATATATATATTATATCCTTTCACATCAACTTGTAAACCAAATTGTAATGCTTTTATTCCTCTCTCTTGTCCTATACCATCATTTACTGATTCTAAGTCTTGAGTTGTCTCAAAATGAAACATATCTCTATTACATACCATTTTTAAGTCTTTATAACTTAACTCTTTTTTGTTATTCATTTTTTCCTCCGTATCTTTTCTTATTAACTTTTTGCAAAATTTTTTAAGTAGTATTTATAAACTTTTTATCTTAAAAATCTGGCAAGAAAAATTAATTATATTTTGTCCTATTTTGTCTTTTTTATTTTATACTAGTTATTATTTTTTGTAAAGCAATTTATTAAAGTTTTTTCTTGAAATTTTTGTAAAGAACAAAGATATAATAAAACACACCTTTTTATTGGTGTGTAAAAAATTCATTTATTATATATGCACATCTTCTAGATGCTTTTTCTAAAAACTTATCAAATGTTATTTCATTCTGTCCATTTGGTTTATCTGAAATACTTCTTACTACTAAAAATGGTATCTTGTCTAATTTACATACTTGAGCTATTGCCGAACCTTCCATTTCTATGCAATCAGCATTAAATTTGTTTCTTATTTTTTCTTTCATTTTTGATTCTGTACAGAAAATATCACCTGAAGCAATTGTTCCAACTTTTATATTGAAATCTTTATCATTTATACGTTTTATTATTTTTTCTATTTTTACTATTAATTGTTCATCACTTTCCACATATTGTCCCACATTGCTGATAAATCCTTTTTCATGTCCAAATGCTGTTATATCAAAATCATGTTGTACTAATTTTTTTCCTATAACAATATCTCCTATTTCTAATTCATCATTACAACTTCCTGCAGACCCAACATTTATTATTCCTTCAACTTTAAAATTATCAATTAAAATCTGTGTAACTCTTGCTGCATTTACTTTTCCAACTCCTGCTTCAACTAATACTACATTTTTATCATTTATTGTTCCTTTGAAAAAGTTTAATTCATATATTTCTTTATTTTCTATATTTTGCATTATTTTTTTTATTTCTTTCATCTCTTCTTGCATCGCAGCAATTATTCCATACATATTATTATCTCCTTACTTCTCATAATCTTCTTCTAAAGTTACAGTTATAATATCTTCATCTCTTGAATCATAATCATTGGCTCTTTCTTTTTCTTCATCAGAAAGCTCCCATGTCTTTTTAGAATCATTTTGACTTTTTATTATTTGATTTATTTTTTGTCTTAAAACTGGCATTTGATCACTTAGCCCTAATTTTTCTAATACATCTACAACATCACTATTTAGAATATCTTCTATAACTTCTAAAGAAAGATTTTGGCTAGCAAGCCCTTCAGCTATTATATCAATAATATCTGTTTTAAAATCATAATTATAAATGTCTTCAGTTGCTTTTTTATAATCTTCTAGTTTTGTTCTTAAATCTTCTACTTCAGCTTCATCAAAATAAAATTTCTTTGCTAATTCTTCATTAAAGACTGTCCTTATTGCTGTTATCAGAACTGTAATAAAACTTTTTTCTTTTATTTTTTCTTTATTCTTCTCTTTTTGTTCTTGTAATCCTTCAGCCTCTTGTAAATATAATCCCATTCCATTTCTATACGCATCAACTGCTCTTTCAATAAGACTATTTATTACTAACATTGGTACTAAACCAATTACAAATTTTTTATTCTTATCTTGACTTTGAAATACTTTGACTTTGCTTTCTTTGAATTGTTGATAAATTTCAACTAATTTATTGTTTAATGTAACTCCTAAATCTGGTAATTTTTCATCCAACAATTCAAATCCATAGCTAGAAATTTGTTCATTAATACTCGAATTTACTTTTTCTGCTTTCATTAGAGCTTCTGCAATACTCTCTCTTAGGTTTATCACACTCTCAAAAAAATTATATGCAATTTTATCTTCTGTATCATGTACCATTTTTGAGTTCATTTTTTACTTCCTTTTTATAAAACTTTGTAATTTGTATTATATCATCGTTTTCTTATAAAATCAAGGAAAAAGTGAGTTTAATCAATCTTATCTCAGATATCATAAACCCACTTTTTCTTTTGCCTACTTAGGTATTGTTACTCATAAGAAGAATAATCTTTAGAGCCACATCGCCTCGTCAATTAAAACGTTGACGCTCTTCCAAGAATCTCTTCTTGTGTTGCCCACAGAAAGTTCTCCTACAAGGAGAACTTTCCTACTATATAAAAAAAATACACCTCTTATAAGATGTATTTTTATAAACTATTCAGCTTTTTCTGCTGTTTCAGCAACAGTTTCTGTAGCTTCTACAACTGGTTCTTCTGCTAAATTTTCTTTAACAACGATTTCTTTGTTTTCAATTCTAGCTCCAACCATTTCTTTTGTCTTAGAAGCTTTTCCTGTTCTCTCTCTTAAGTAGTATAATTTAGCTCTTCTAGCTTTACCAACTCTAACTACTTCTACTTTTTCAACTAATGGTGAATGGATTAAGAATGTTTTTTCAACACCTACACCGTAAGAGATTTTTCTTACTGTAAATGTAGCGTTAACTCCTCCACCTTGTTTTTTAATTATAATTCCTTCAAATACTTGGATTCTTTCTTTGTTTCCTTCTTTGATTTTAACATGTACTCTTACTGTATTTCCAACTTTTAAATCTGGAATAGTATTTTTTAATTGTTCATGTTCTATTGATTTTATGATATCCATCGTATTTACCTCCTTCTTTCTTCGTACAAGCGGTGCACTGGAATTGTTTTGCACTTTGTACATAATTATTTTATATCTTTTTTAGATTTTATTTCATCTAAATATTCTTTATCTTTTTCAGATAATTCTACATTTTCTAAAAGCTCTGGTCTTTTATAATATGTATTTTTTAAAGCTTGATATCTTCTCCATTTGTTGATATTTTCATGATGACCTGATTGTAAAATTTCTGGTACCTTTACGCCTTCAAAGGTTTCTGGTCTAGTATATTGTGGATATTCAAGAATTCCTTGTGAAAATGATTCTTCAGATGTTGAATCATTACTCAAAACTCCATCTACATATCTACTTACAGAATCTATTAATACCATTGCTGGAAGTTCCCCTCCTGTTAGTACATAATTTCCAATAGATATTTCCTCATCTACTATTTTATCTAATATTCTCTGGTCTACTCCTTCATAATGTCCACAAAGTATGATAAGATGTTCTTCTTTACTTAATCCTTCTACCTTTTTTTGATTTAAAACTTGTCCTTGTGGTGACATATATATAACTTTAGCATTTGTCTTTTTTATAGATTTATATGCATTATATATAACATCTGCTTGCATTACCATACCTGCACCACCACCATATGGTGTGTCATCAACTTTTTTGTGCTTGTTTTCTGAAAAGTCTCTAATATTTATTAAATTAACTTCTATTAGTTTATTTTCTTCTGCTCTTCCTAGAATACTTTGCTTAACAGGCTCAAACATTTCAGGGAATAGTGTAAGCACATCAAATTTCATACATTCCTCAACTTTCTAAATCAATCCTGGTATTAGATGAACTGTAATTTTTCCACCTTCTAAATCGACATTTTTTATAACATCTTTTATTCCTGGTAGTAAAACTTGTTTTCCTAGTTCATCTTTTATTACATATATGTCATTTGCTCCTGTATTATAGATATCATCAACTTTTCCTAGTAGTTTTCCTTCTTCTGTATAAACTTCTAATCCAATTAAATCTACTATATAATATGTTCCTTCTTCAAGTGGAACAGCATGTTCTCTGTCTACTTCAAGATAAGCATTTCTTAGTAAATCTGCTTGTTCTGGTGTATTTATACCTTCAAGTTTTATTAATACCATATTTTTATGATATCTTACTCCTTCTACTTTATAAAGTTTTGATTCTTTTTTAGATTTAACATATACTTCTTCTAAATCGTCAAATCTTGTTATATCATTTGTAAAAGGTGTTACTTTAATTTCTCCTTTTATTCCATGTGTATTAACAATTTGACCTATTTCTAGCTTTTTTTGCATTTTTTACCATTCCTTTCATGGTAAATTTATCTATCCAATAAATTCAACATTTACTTTTTTGTCTTTTTTTCCAGCAACTGCTTTCATTACTGTTCTGATAGATTGAGCTATTTTTCCTTGTTTTCCAATTACTTTTCCAAAGTCTTCATCAGCTACTTTTACTTCGAAAACTATTGATTTTTCATTTTCAACTTCTTTTATTTCAACAGCATCTTTATTGTTTACTAAGTTTTTGATTATAACTTCTAAAACTTCTTTCATAATCTTTCCTCCAACATAATATTTTTTTCAAAAAAATTATGCGTTTTTGATTAATGCTTTTACTGTTTCTGTTGGTTGTGCACCATTTTTCATCCATTGTTCTAATTTTTCTTTATTTAATACTATTGTAGATGGTTCTGTCATTGGATCATATGTTCCAATTTGTTCAATTATTTTTCCATCTCTTGGAGATCTAGAATCAGCTACTACTATATGATAGAATGGAGCTTTTTTCTTTCCTTCTCTTTGTAATCTTATTTTTACCATTTTTATTTCACCTCTTTCTGAATTAAAATTTCTATATTTAGAAATTTTAGATTTTTATATATAAAATATAAAATTAATAACTTATTTAAAATTTTAAGTCTTTGAACTCTTTCATGTCGTCCATATTCATACTTTTCATCATTTTTCTCATACTGCCTTTATCATTTTTAAATTTTTTCATCATTTTCTGTGTCATTTCAAATGAATTTATGAATTTGTTTACATCTTGTACTTGTGTTCCGCTTCCTTTTGCAATACGTAATCTTCTACTTCCATTCAAGATTTTTACATTTCTTTTTTCTTGTTTTGTCATTGAACATATTATTGCTTCAACTTTATCAAATTCTTTATCATCAATGTTTAAATCTTTTATTTTGTTCATTCCTGGTATCATTTTTAATATTGATGAGAATGATCCCATTTTCTTTACTTGACGTATTTGTGCTAAATAGTCATCTAAATCTAATTCATTTTTACGTAATTGCTTTTCTAATTTTTCAGCATCTTCTTCTGATATAGCTTCTTCTGCTTTTTCAATTATTGAAAGTACATCTCCCATTCCTAAAATTCTTGATGTCATTCTTTCTGGATTAAATACTTCTATATCATTTAGTTTTTCACCTGTCGCTACAAATTTTATTGGCTTTCCTGTTACTTTTTTTGCTGAAAGTGCTGCACCACCACGTGTATCTCCATCTAGTTTGGTTAATACAACTCCGTCAATTCCAACATTTTCATTAAATGTTTGTGCAATATTTACTGCATCTTGACCTGTCATTGAGTCAACTACTAATAAGATTTCGTGTGGTTTTATATTTGTTTTTAGATTTTTTAGTTCTTGCATTAACTCTTCATCTATATGTAAACGTCCAGCTGTATCTAATATAACTACATCATTTAGTTTTGACATTGCAACACTCATTGCTTGTTTTGCAATATGTACAACATCTTTTGATTGTTCATTTGCATATACTGGTATATTTAATTGTGCTCCAACAACTTGTAATTGTTTTATAGCTGCTGGTCTATAAATATCACATGCAACTAGCAATGGTTTCTTTCCTTGTTTCCTTAATAGATTTGCTAACTTTCCTGCTGTAGTTGTTTTACCAGAACCTTGAAGTCCAACTAGCATTATTATTGTTGGTGGGTTTGGCGTAAAATTAATTTTACTCTCTGTTCCACCTAATAGTTCTATCATTTCATCTTTAACAATTTTTATTACTTGTTGACCTGGTGTTAATGATTTCATAACATCTTGTCCTAAAGCTTTTTCTTGAATATTTGCTATAAATTCTTTTACTATTTTATAGTTTACATCAGCTTCCAATAATGCTAATTTTACTTCTCTTAGCATTTCTTTTAAGTCAGATTCTGTTATTCTGGCTTTTCCTCTTAATTTTCTTGTTATTTCTTGAAATCTTGATGATAGTCCTTCAAATGCCATATTTGCCTCCTAATTCTTTTGTTTATACTAAACAATTTAATTCTTTTTTAACTTCTTCTAATATATTACTAACTTTTTCATCTGATGAATCTTCATGAATTTTATTAAGTTGTGCTAATATATTTTCGATTTGTTTTTCTTGATTCATTGTCTTCTTCATAAACAATAGCTTTTCTTCATATTCGAAAAGTTTCTTTTCCCCCTTTTTTATGATATCTCTTACTCCTTGTCTTGTTATTCCATCATTTTGTGCTATTTCTGCTAATGACAAGTCTTCATTATAGTAGTAGTCTATGTATTCTTTTTGTTTTTCTGTTAATAGTGCTCCATATATTTGCCATAACATACTTATTTCAATTTTTTTATCCATTTTCTACCACTCCTATTTTTCTAAAGTGATACCTTATAATATTAAATAAGGTGTAATGCTAATATACTTTACACCTTTTTTGCTAATTTGTCAAGGGGTTTAAGGATTTTTTTCATTTTTATTGCTATAAAACTCAAAAAGGAAACAACTAATTAAAGTTGCTCCCTTACATATTTTCTTTTTTTTGTTTGAAATACCTCTGGTGGTATTATCGGATTAAATCCTTCGCCATCAAATACATCTAACTCTATTGTTCTTGTTAGTAGGTCAGTATATGTATATGATGCGGTTCTATTGTTTTCCTCATATTTAACAACAAAAAGGTTGCTATATACTTTTTCTATTGTTCCTTCTTTTTCAAATTCCTTGCTTCTGCCCAATGAGCCTTTCACAATAATCTTTTGACCAATTTTGTCTGTAATGTCTGTTTTTAAACTTGAAATATCAGTTCTACAAATCATTAGATTCACCTACTTTGCTTAAGATGAGCCAAGTATATCATCTGAAAGGGCATTTGTCAAAGACTGTAAACTTATGTCGTTAACTTACATTCTTAGAAATGCAACGTTTTTGCGTTTTGTTACATTATTATTACTTTTATATTACATTTATGTTACAAAAAATATTTTATATAATTATTATGCTTTTTTTACCTCTTGCTCCAATTCCATCTACTCCATTTTTTCCATCTCTTAATTCACTTGCAAAATCATCTATTGTTACATATTTCATATTATCTGTTTCTGCAACATTTTTGGCAACAATTAATGGATCTAAAAAATCTATTAAAATTCTTGCTGGTGATGATGCAAAATTTGCTCCTGCAGAAATCAATTTTTCGAAATAACTTTGACAAGCTCCTGCAAATATTACTAATTTTTTTTTGCTTACTTTTTCAAATTTCCTTGCTTGTTTTACCGTTTCTATAAAATGTCTTGAATTTCTATAATTAAATATATCATTTACAGCATTATTTTTTATCATTCCATCATGTCCTGTAATAACTAATATATCTGGATTATATATCATTAATAATTGCTTAACCATCTTTGATTGCTTATTTTCTGGAATATTTTTTACAATTGCATTTAATCCCATTTTTTTATAATACATTTCGGATTTTCCTGCATATTTTTTATCACCATCTAAATGCAATATTTTTCCTGTCTTTATTATTCCATTAAGTCTCTCATCACAATTATTTTTTGAAGTACTATTTCTTATTCTCTTTTTAAATTCTATATCCAAATTTTGTTTTTCATTTTTACTAACTAATTTTAAGTCTTCTATTTGAGCGTCTGCTTCTATTCTAATATCTATACCTTTTAATATTGCTATATTTATATTATTAGATTTTTTTATTATTTTATCAACCTTAAATATTATATCATTATTATATGAGTTCCTTGTTACATTATCTCCTTTTTTTATTTTTTTCATTTTAATTATTAATTATAGCATTTCTCCTTATAACAAAATATAGTGAAGAGTTTTTCCTCTTCACTATATTCTATGTTCGCTATATAAATTAGTGCTTAATTTATTATTATCCTTTAGTATTATTTGTTTTCATAATTTCTTTGTATTTGCATAACTTCGTCTTCCACTGCTTTATATTTATTTAATGTTCTAGAATATTGTGCCATTAATATTGTAACAAAAAATGCACAAGCAACTAATACATATAATGAAATTGATCCTTTATTATTTCTTATTTTCATTTTGATTCTCCTTAAAAAAATTATCCTCTTTATTTTAATAAAAGTATATCAATATGCTACAAAAAATGCAATACTTTTTTCTTTACTTCCATAAAATTCCGTGATATAATATTGAAGAAAATTCTAACTTAAGGAGGCAATTTATGGAACAACAAAATAAAGAGTTAGCAGAAGATAAAGTTTTGATCTTATATTTATTAAACAAAATATTTGATGGAATAAAAAATGATAATTTATATAAAATAGTTTCAAGTTCAAAAGACATAAACTATTTTTATTTTCAAGAACTTATTGCAGATTTAATGTCAGCTAATTTAATCTGTTCTTTTGAACAAGATGAAGAATCTTTTATAAAAATAACAACTGAAGGAAAAAACGCACTTGAACTTACAAAATCACTTTTACCTGGGTTATTAAAATTAAAAGCTGATACTATATTTAAAGAGGAAAATTCTAATATTGTTGAAGAATCTTCTGTTGTTACTGAATTTATCCCCAAAGATGAGAATAATTATACAATTACGTGCAAAATAGTTGAACAAAATGAAACAATTTTTGAAGTATCTGTATATGCAGCATCAAGAGAAAAAGCAAAACAAATATCTGATAATTGGAAATCAAATGCAACAACACTTTATCCACAAATACTAGAACTACTTTCTAATAATAAGGATGGTGCCAATATTAATGAATAAATCCGAAGCACTAAATTTTGTAAATATTTTAAAACAAACATATCCAGATGCACAATGTAGTTTAGATTTTAATACACCTTTTCAACTTGCCGTTGCAGTTATGTTATCAGCACAATGCACTGATGAAAGAGTAAATAAAACTACACCTATTCTTTTCAAAAAGTGTAAAACTATTGATGATTTTAAAAATATTGATATTAATGAGCTTGAAAATATTATACATCCTTGTGGTTTTTACAAGAATAAAGCGAAAAACATTAAACTTTGTGCAAAACAAGTTATAGAGAATTTCAATGGTAAACTTCCTCATTCAATGCCTGAACTTTTAACATTATCTGGTATCGGTAGAAAAAGCGCTAATGTTATTATGTTAGAAGCCTTTGGAATTGCTGAAGGTATTGCTGTTGATACACATGCAAAAAGAATCTCCAATAGAATAGGTCTTTCAAATGAATCTGAACCAGAAAAAATTGAACAAGATCTAATTAAAATTTTTCCTAAAGAAACACTAAAAGATATAAACCATCTTTTCATGTGGCTTGGAAGAAACACTTGTGAAGCAAGAAATCCTCATTGTGATTCATGTTCAGTTAAACAATTTTGTGAGTTTTATAAGAAAAATAATCAAGGTTATACATAAATTAAATCGGCTTTCATATATATTATATATGGAGGCTTTTTTATGTGTGGAATTGTTGGTTTTGTGAATTACAAACAAGATGTTTCTCGTTTTAGAAATATCTTAATTAATATGAACAATACTCTTGTAAGAAGAGGTCCTGATGAAGATGGATATTACATAAGAAAACATATAGCACTGGCTCACAAAAGATTAATTGTTATTGATCCAGAAGGTGGAAAACAACCTATGGTCGAATCTTGTAGCAAATCAATACCATTGCAAAAAGAAAATTCAGATATGGTAATTAATTATAATTCAAATTTCATAATTTCTTATAATGGTCAAATTTATAATACTGATGAACTAAGGAAAACTTTGGAAGAAAATGGTTTCACTTTTAATGGTCATTGCGATACAGAAATTCTATTAAAAAGTTATATTTTTTACGGAAAAGATGTTGTAAAACATTTAAATGGAATCTATGCTTTTGCAATTTGGGACAGTCAAAAAGAAGAATTATTTATTGCAAGAGATCATTTTGGAGTAAAACCTTTATTTTATACTATGCAAAATAATTCTTTTATATTTGCATCTGAAATAAAAGCAATTTTTCAATATCCAGGTGTTGAAAAAATTTTAGATTCTCAAGGAATTTCAGAATTATTTGGAATTGGTCCTGCACATACCCCTGGTACAACAATTTTTAATAATATATTTGAATTAAAACCTGCACATTTTTTGATATATAATAGATCTGGTATACATATCGAAAAATACTGGAATTTAAGAAGTGAACCACATACAGAAAACTTTACTCAAACTTGCGAACATCTTGAATATTTATTAAAAGATTCAATAACAAGGCAATTAGTTTCAGATGTTCCTTTATGTACATTTTTATCTGGTGGTCTAGATTCAAGTATTATTACAAAATTTGCGTCAGATTATTGTCAAGAAAATAATTTACCACCTTTAGATACTTATTCTATTGATTATATTGATAATGATAAAAACTTTGTAAAAAGCGATTTTCAGCCAAATTCTGATAATTATTATATAAATTTGATGGTATCTAATTTAAAAACAAATCATCATTCAATTGTACTTGATACCCCTGAATTAGCTGATAGTTTATATGATGCTATGATTGCTCGTGATATGCCTGGTATGGCTGATGTTGATTCATCTTTACTACTATTTTGTAAAAATGTAAAACCTACTGCAACTGTATCTTTAACTGGTGAATGTGCTGATGAAATTTTTGGAGGATATCCTTGGTTCTTTAGAGATGACGCATTACAAAGTGGAACATTTCCTTGGTCAATTGCAATAAATGAGCGTCAGACTTTATTGAATCCGTCTATTGCAAAGAAAATTAATTTAAAAGAATATATTGATTTTAGATATAATGAATCTTTATCAAATGTTGAAATATTGGCTTCTGATTCTTCTGAAACTGCTGAAAAAAGAAAAATATCTTATCTTACATTAAACTGGTTTATGCAAACACTTCTTGATAGATCTGATAGAATGGCTATGTATAATGGTTTTGAACTTCGTGTGCCTTTTTGTGATTATCGTTTGGCTCAATATGTTTGGAATATTCCTTGGGAAATAAAGGCTTTGAATGGTAGAGAAAAAGGTCTTTTGAGATATATTTCTCGTAAATTTTTGCCTGCAGAAATTGTTGATAGAAAAAAGAGCCCATATCCAAAGACTCATAATCCTACTTACCTTGCAAAAGTAAAATCTATGCTTTCAGATATTATGAGTAATCCTAAAGCTCCTATTAATTATTTATTGAATAGAGATTATATTTTGAATATTTTAGAAACTGATGGGAAAGCTTTTTCCCGCCCTTGGTTTGGACAGTTGATGACTGGTCCTCAACTTATGGCTTATTTGTGCCAAGTTAATATATGGCTTGAAAAATATCAACCTAAAATTAAATTATAAAATATTTTAGAGGTTGTAAATCACAACCTCTAATTCTTATCTTTTCTTTCCAAATCTATATCAAAATAAAATTCAACACCATTTGGCTTATTCTCTACTCCAAAATCATTTCCATAATTATTCATAATTGCTCTAACAATAGAAAGGCCTATTCCGCTTCCACCATCTTCTCTATTTCTTGATTCATCCACTTTAAAGAATCTGTTCCAAATACGAGATAGATTTTCCTCTTCAATGTTTTTACCTGTATTAAATATAGTAATTCTAGCTTTATCATTATTAATAGTATTTGTTATCTTTATAGTTTTTTCACCATCAACTTCTTCAACATGTTTTATTGCATTTGTTAAATAATTTGTAATACATTGACTTATATAGAAATCATCTGCATATACATTTATTACATCAGCTGTTTCAAATTCAACATTTGCTCCTTTTTCTTCAATCATAACTTTAGAACTTCTACATATTTCTTTTTCTAATTCTACTATATTAAAGTTTCTATTATTAAATTCCCTATTCTCATACTCTAATTTGGTAAGTTCTATTAATTGTCTAACCATTTTGTCCATTTTTGTGGCTTCATCTAATATAACTTCTGCATAAAATTTTCTACTTTCTTCATCTGTATTAACATTTTCTAAAAGTCCTTCACTATATCCTTGTATTAAAGCAATTGGCGTTTTTAATTCATGTGATACATCTGATATGAAACTTTTTCTCATTTCATCAATTTTTGATTTTCTCTCAATATCTCTTTCAAGCTCTATATTTGTACTTCTAAGTTGATTTATTGTTCCTTCTAGTTTTTCTGACATTATATTTATATTTTTTCCGAGTTCATTTATCTCATCATCATCTTTTACTACATATTTTTGACTAAAGTCCAAATTTGCCATTTTTTTAGCTATTGCGCTTATTTCTGAAATTGGACTACTAAATTGTTTTGATATATATATTATTACAATTCCACCAACTATAATAACAATACATGCTATTAAATATAAAAATTTATTAGATATTTGAACACTTTCTGTTATTGATGACATCGGAAGTCTTATATATGCTACAAATCCATTGTCTAAAGTTCCTTTTAATAACATATATGTCATTTTGGTTTCTGTATCAACAATTCTTTTTATTTCTATATTATCTTCTTGTTCAATTATTGTTGCTTCTTGTTTTTTGTCCATTCCCCAAAAATTTATGACTTTTCTTATGCTTGATAAAAAGTCTTTATTAGACATATATATTGCAACATTTTCATTATCTTTTATTATTATATCAAAATTATTACTTATTGATATTTTATCTAATTCGTCACTTATATTATCAACACTTATTTGACCAGTATAATAAGAATTAATTAACGCATATGTACTTTTTAAATTATTGCTTTTTGTATATTGATAATATTTTTCTAATACAAAACTATTTACTAGTATTAAGAAAGCAATAATTGATAATACAACAAGACATAAGATAAGAAAAAGTTTTACTCTTACTGATTTAGCTTTTTTTACGATTCTTTCCATTTTCTATCCTCATTTCTTTATTTCAAACTTATATCCGATTCCTCTTACTGTTTCTATATACTTTCCTTTTTTTCCTAATTTATGTCTAATCTTTTTTATATGACTATCTATTGTTCGTGAATCTCCATAATAATCATAATTCCATACATTATTTAATATTTTATCTCTTGAGAGTGCAATATTTTCATTATCTAATAAATATTTTAATAATTCATATTCTCTTAAACTTAAATCAATTGGTTTTCCATCCACTTTTACAGTACGTCCTTCTTGATCTATTACAATTCCATCATAATCTTTTAATTGTTTTGTGTCTCCATACACTCTTTTTAATATTGCTTCAACTCTTGCTACTAATATTTTAGGACTAAATGGTTTTGAAATATATTCATCAACACCAAGTTCAAATCCAAATAATTCATCTTGTTCTTCTCCTCTTGCTGTTAACATTATTACTGGTAAATTTGATTCTTGTCTTATTTTTCTTAATACAGACCACCCGTCAAGCTTTGGCATCATTACATCTAATAGAATTAATTTTATTTTATTTCTGTTTTCTTCAAATACTTCTATTGCTTTTTCTCCATCTTCTGCTTCAAGTATTTGATATCCTTTTGCTGTAAAAAAATCCCTTAACAATTTCCTAATTCTTGATTCATCATCTACTACTAATATGTATGTTCCATCCATATTTATTTTTCCTTTCTTTCCCCATTAAATATATAGTTACATAATTTTTTTTAATTATAACTTATATGTATGTCTTTTTCGTGAAAAAATTTAGAACAAATTTCAAAAAAATGAAATATCTTAATTCAAAAAAATAGATTCTATAATATTATTTATTTAGAAAAAGTGTCACACATTTTGTGTAACACTTCTTTTGTAAATACTTTATAAATATTTTTTTATTTCTTTCCAAATATCTCCATGTATATCATCAATGCTTCTTACTTTTTCATCTTTTACACATTTTATTTCTTTCCAATTATATTTTTTTACTAATTTTAGTGCTTCATTATAGCTCTCTCTTAAATGTGTTTCATCTTTTTCATGTATATCCTTTTTTTGAGTATGTGAAAATTTATTTTCTCTATTAGCAATTAATTTCAAAGCATACTCTGTTGGCATATTTAAGAAAAATGTTTCTGTTGGAATTGGTATTTTATATAAGTTAAATTCAAAATCCCATAGCCAATCTAAAAATTTTTCTCTTTCTGCATCATCTTTTATTTTTCCAGCTTGATGTATCATATTACTTGTTGTATATCTATCTGCTAAGATTATTCCACCATTATTATAAAATTCTTCTATACCTTTTTTATATGTTGCATATCTATCTGCTGCATAAAATGTTGATGCAATATATGGACTTATTTCTTTTGCGTTTTGACCGAATTCTCCTGATAAATACATTTTTACTAGTGATGATGATGAACTTTCATAATTAGGAAAACTTACATTTTTATATTCTATATTTTCTTCATCAAGTCTTTTTCTTAATTTTTCTAATTGTGTTTGTTTTCCACTTCCATCTGTTCCATCTATTACAAATAATTTTCCTTTTTTCATTTTTCTTTTTTCCTTTGATTCTTTATTTTTTAAATATTCCTTTTATTAAATTAAATATTTTCTTTATAAATCTTTCTTTATATACTGTTAATCCCATTTCTTCTGGAGAATTGTTTACATTTTTCTTTGTTTTTCTCTTATTAAATACATTTTCCATATCATATTTTTGATTCAATTCTTCTTCAACTTTTTTGATAGCTTCTGTGTCTTTTAATTGTAAATCTTCTCTTTCTTCAGGATCTGCCAAAAAGTCTCTATATATTAATCCTAATATAACAATTGTTTCTTCTTTCAAGTCTTTTTCATTAAATGGTTCTTCTAATTGAAATCTATATTCTTTGTCTCTATTTTCTTCTATAATTTTTCTAAACTTTGTTGGAATTTTACTCGTTAATTCAATGGGTGTAACTTTTAATATTTCATAAACTTCTGTAAATGCTTTTGATAAATTTTGTTCCACTTCTCTTGTTCTCCTTTCATCATTTGTAAGAATTTAAATTTCAACTCCTGCAAATAATTCTTTTGTACTTTTTTCTTCTGTTTTGGTTTGTGTTATATTTGTTATCTCTTGAGTTATAGTTTTTCTTTTATTAAAATCTTCTTCTCTCCAACATCCTTTAAATCTATTTAACCATACTTGAACCTTTTCCGTTGATATATCTAATGATACATTTAGCCCTGCTAGAACTCCTCTTTTGTATTCAACTGCTCTTTGAATATCATCCTTTTCTAGTTGTTGTATTAACATATTAGCTCGTTTCTGACATCTCTTTGCTTTAGAAATTTTTCCTATTTTTAATGCTTGTACTTCGGCATCAATTGCTCCTCTATATGCTTCTAGTCTATCTTTTATTGAATTTTGTTCATCTTGTTGAGTTTCACTCTGTTCACTTTCAATATCATATCTTTCAGATATTTTTGTGCTTAATTGTGATGCTAATTTTTGTAATCCATTTTCATTTGCAACAATATTCATACTGCTCTCTAATTGTTCTAATCTTTGTTTGTCTTCTTCAGATATTCCACCAATTTTCAAATAATTATTTATTTTTATTTTTTCTATTACTTTTGCTATTTGTTTAACTCTTTTGCATGCTTCTTCTCTATTTGCTAATTCAGTTGTATTTTCATATTCCATATTACATGGTCTCCTTTGTTTTTAATTGTTCTTCAGTTTTTGCTCTTTTTATACAAATTTATTATAGCAAATCAAGTTTTTTTTGTAAACATTTTTTAGTTATATTTTTATAGTTTTTAATCCTTTTATTAATAGTACATAAATATTTTTTTGTATATTTTTCCTAGTTCTATGGAAAAATATTTTTTAAAGTGATATACTAACTTTGATAAAAATACTCAAAAGAAAGGATGATAAATATGGAAGAAAATTCAAAAGAATTAAAAGAAAAGTTATTTAACCAAAAAGAACTTGGATGGAATTCAATTAATGATAGAGAAAAAGAAGCTATTTATACTTTTTCAAATGGATACATGAATTTCTTAAACAAAGCAAAAATAGAAAGAGAATTTGTTATTTCTGCAAAAGAAATGGCTGAACAAAATGGTTTTAGAGATATTACAAAATGCGAATTTTTAAAACCTGGTGATAAAGTTTATTATATAAATAGAGATAAAAGTATGTATTTAGCAGTAATAGGTACAGAAAAATTAGAAAATGGTCTTCAAATTGTTGGAGCACATATTGATTCACCTAGACTTGACTTAAAACCAAATTCCCTTTATGAAGATACAGGTTTTGCATATTTTAAAACACATTATTATGGTGGAATAAAAAAATATCAATGGACAACAATTCCATTAAGTATTCATGGTGTTATCGCTAAAGCAAATGGTGAAAAAATATTAGTAAATATTGGTGAAGACGAAAATGATCCTATATTTGTAATTACTGATTTATTACCACATTTAGCTCAAGACCAAATGGAGAAAAAATTAAAAAATGGAATAGATGGTGAAGATTTAAATTTATTATTAGGAAATATTCCTTATGGAAACAAATCTGAAGCAGAAGCTGTAAAATTAAACATTTTAAACATCCTAAATCAAAAATATGATATTACAGAAGCTGATTTATTAAGTTCAGAACTTGAAGTTGTTCCTGCATTTAAAGCTCGTTCATTAGGTTTTGATGGTAGTATGGTTGCTGCTTATGGTCAAGATGATAAAGTTTGTGCTTACACATCTTTAAAAGCTATGATGTCTCTTGAAAATGTAAAAACAACAGCTATTTGCATTTTATCTGACAAAGAGGAAATTGGAAGTATGGGAAATACAGGTATGGAATCACATGTATTTGATTATTTCATTTCTGAATTATTAAATAAAACAGGTGAAAATAGAACAAATCTATTAGATAAAGTATTCTGTTTCTCAAAAATGCTTTCTGCAGATGTTGATGCAGGTTTTGATCCATTATATGCTAGTGTTTCAGACAGACACAATGCTGGATATTTAGGAAAAGGTATCAGTTTAAATAAATATACTGGTGCTCGTGGAAAATCTGGTGCTTCTGATGCTAATGCAGAATATGTTGCATGGGTAAGAAATGTTTTAGAAAAAAATGATATAAAATATCAAGTTGCCGAACTTGGAAAAGTTGATGTTGGTGGCGGTGGTACAATCGCTTATATATTAGCTAATAAAGGTGTAGATGTAATAGATTGTGGTATTCCTCTACTTTCAATGCATTCTCCTTATGAAGTTACAAGTAAATTTGATATATATTCTGCTTATAGAACATATAAATCTTTCTGGGAAGAATAAATAAAAATAACACTGAACTAATTAAAGTTCAGTGCTTTTTTTAATCTTCTTTTATTGAAATATGTACATCATCTAACTGTTGTTTTGTAACAACTGATGGTGCTCTCATTAATAAATCTCTCGCTTTTTTATTTTTAGGAAATGCTATAACTTCTCTTATATTTGTTGAATCTGCTATAAGCATTACCATTCTATCTACACCAGGTGCAGCTCCAGCATGTGGAGGTGTTCCATATTGGAATGCATTATATAATGCCCCAAATCTATTTTTTACATCTTCTTCTGTATATCCTGCAATTTCAAATGCTTTAACCATTATTTCTGGATCATGATTTCTTACTGCTCCTGACATTGTTTCATATCCATTACATACTAAATCAAATTGATATGCCAATATATCTAATGGATCTTTTGATTCTAATGCATCTAATCCTCCTTGTGGCATTGAGAATGGATTATGACAGAAATCTATTGTTCCTTCATCTGATAATTCATACATTGGGAAATCTACTATAAAACAAAATCTATATGTATCTTTTTCTAGTAAGTTTAATCTCTTTCCAAGCTCAATTCTTACAAGTCCTGCAATTTTTTGTGCTTTATGGAATTCATCTGCTATAAAAAATATACTGTCTCCTGCTTTTACTCCATATTCATTTTCTAATTTAGCTTTTGCTTCATCTGTTATAAATTTAGCAATTCCCCCTTGTACTGTTCCATCTTTTTCAAATTTAGTCCAAGCTAATCCTTTTGCTCCAACTTCATCTGTTGTAGCAAATTCTGTCATCTTATCAAAGAATTTTCTTCCTTGCTCAGCACCATCTGGTACAACTATGGCTTTTACTGTTTTATCTTTAAATGCATTAAATTCTATATTTTCAAATACTTTTGTTACATCTTGAATAATTAATGGATTTCTTAAATCTGGTTTATCTATTCCGTATTTTTCCATTGCTTCTCTATATGGAATACGTATAAATGGACCTTCATCAACTTTCCAGTTTGTGAACTTTTTAAATGTATATGGTATAACATCTTCTACTACTTTAAATACATCTTCTTGTGTTGCAAAACTCATTTCAAAATCTAATTGATAGAATTCTCCTGGTGCTCTATCCGCACGAGGATCTTCATCTCTAAAACATGGTGCTATTTGAAAATATTTATCAAAGCCACTTACCATTAATAATTGTTTAAATTGTTGTGGTGCTTGTGGTAATGCATAAAATTCTCCAGGATGTAATCTACTTGGTACTAAAAAGTCTCTTGCTCCTTCTGGTGATGAATTTGCAAGTATTGGTGTTTGTATTTCTGCAAACCCTAATTCATCCATTTTATCTCTTAATGTTTTTAAGATTTTTGATCTTAATAAAATTATATTGTGTAATTTTTCATTTCTTAGGTCTAAAAATCTATATTCAAGTCTTAAATCTTCTCTTACTTCTTGGTCTGTATTTATTTCAAATGGCAATACATTTTTGCATTTTCCTAATATCTCGAATTTATTTGCTACAACTTCTATATCTCCTGTTGGCATTTTAGGATTTTTGCTACTTCTTTCAACAACTTTACCACATATGTGAATACAACTTTCTGTTGGAACATTTTTTACTTGTTCTTGCATTTTTTCATCATTTATTACTATTTGTGTTATTCCAAATTGATCTCTTAAATCTATAAATATCATTCCACCTAAATTACGTATTTTTTGTACCCATCCAGATAGTTCTACTTCTTGATTTACATTTTCTATTCTAAGTTCTCCTAAATTATGTGTTCTGTACATTTCAATTACCTCTCTTTTTATTGGTTATATTTAGTTTATTATTATTTATAAAATGTCGTTTCTATTTTACTACAAAATAAAGAAAATAGCAAGTTTTACTTGCTATTTTTGTTTTTATTGTTGCCATGTTAATATTGGATATCCCGAATTGAGACTACTATTTTTATCTTCTTTATATGCATCACCTAAAACACTTGCTAAATTTCTTAATTCAGATGGTTTTTTTGCATTTCCCACTATTGGAGCATATCCATTTTTTCCATCATATCCATTTGAACCAACTGCTGTTAAACTATTTACTGTTGTCTCTGACACATAATAGCAATTTATATAATTACTCTCATTTCCATTCAAATAATTACATCCACATATAGCAGCTCTTCTAGTTGTCTTTATATCTGTTCTAGTTTCATTAACTGTTATATTTCCTACATTATAACAATTTTCTACATTTCCACCTTGATTTTGTCCTAATATTCCTGCTGCAACAGGGCAAACATCTTCAGCAATTTTTGTTGTAAGTGTTATATTTCCCATATTATAGCAATTAATGATCTTGGACTGAGTATCAATTTCATCTGCAATTCCACAAGCTCTATTATTTCCGTCAATCCATTTATTTTTACTCAAACTATATTGTGCTATTCCACTTATATTTCCTATATTATAACATTCCTCAATTCTGGTATTAGATGCAACCCCTACTATTCCACATACAGCAGAAAATCTTTTACTAAAATTTGCAGTTATCGTTCCACTATTATAACATTGACTAATTATTCCTCCTGTTGATTGTCCACATATTCCTGCAGATGCACCAAATTCTATATTAGTAATATTATATACTGCATCTGCTTTATTATAACAATTTATTATTGAACCTCCAGCATTTTTAGAAACAATCGCACCAGATATTCCATTGGCTACTATCTTTCCAGATTCAATTCCTAAATTTTGAATTGTTCCTTTATTTACTCCAAAAATACCTCCAGAAACAGTAGAATTAATTTTAAAATTTTCTATGGCATATCCTGCGCCATTATATTCCCCCTCAAATGGATGTGCATCTGTTCCAATTGGCTCATTCCACTCTTCTCCATTCATTTTAATATTTTGTGTTTGAATTAATATCCAATCTTTGTATGTTTGAGATCCTTCATTCACATTTTTTCTTACTTCTTTCAAATCTGTAAGATCTTTTATATACTTTATTGATTTATATAAAGGTATTTCTACATTTTCTCCAACTGTATAATAAACTTTTCCATTACTCAAACTTCCGTCGGCCGCTCTTTCTATGCCCATATCAATTCCTTTAACATAATAAATCCTATGACTTTGTTGATTTATTACATATAAATCAGGGCAATACCCTAAGTTTGTATAAGCTTGATCTATGTTATAAAAATCAGCACCATAATTCAAAGAAATTCCATCTATCTTATTTAAATCTAATATAAAATACTTATCATTATCATTTTGATGTTTATCTTCTTTAAATTTATTGTATTTTTGTTCTTCTTCTGTCCTATTATCATTATATTCTATATAAGTTCGATCACTTCTCATACATATTGGCAATTCTCCATTTTTCAAATAATACATTCCAACTTTATTATTTAAAACATCTATATCATTTTCTAATTTTTTATATTGTTTTATCATTATATTATTTTTAGAATTATATACAACAATTGAAGTTACTATTGCAAGTACTAATATTGTTGTTGTTAAAGCAATCAATGATATTCCTTTTTGACTTCTTGTTAGTTTTCGTTTTCTATTTCTTTTTTTCATTTGCAACACTCTTTCTTTTATAGAATTCTTATAATATCATTATATGTTACAATCAATGATAGAGCAAGTAAAATTGAAAAACCTATCATTTGAATTTTTGCTTCTGTTTCAATTTTCATTTGTTTTCTTCTAATTATTTCTATAATCAATATCAAAATTTTTCCACCATCTAAAGCTGGTATTGGTAATAAATTTGTTATTCCCAATGATATCGAAATCAAAGCCATTAAATTTATATAATTAGCAATTCCTGCTGTTTTAACAACTATTTCAGAAATCCCAACAATTCCGACCATTTGATCAACAGATGTTCCTCCTGTAAATAATGTTTTTACACTATCTAAAATTGCAATTATAAATTCTCCAGTTGCTTTACCACTATATGTTAATCTATTAATAACTGTATCATCTGCTGGATTTGCAAATTGTATTCCAATACTTGCAACTAGTATATAATATACAACTAATCCAAAAACAATATTTACAATAGGTCCTGCTAAAACTATTGCCATTCTTTTCCATACACTTGCTTTTGAAAATGCTCTATCATCATCTGATTCTTCATCTTCGCCTTCCATACTGCAAAAACCACCTAATGGTATTAATCTCAATGTATATTTAGTTTCATTTCCTTGCTTTTGCCATATTATTTTTCCAAATCCTATAGCAAATTCTTTTACTTTTATCTTGCACAATTTTGCAATACAAAAATGCCCACCTTCATGAATAAATATCAAAAATCCTAATAAAAATATAATTTTTAATGCATTAACTATAAAATTAATCAATTTTACCTCCAATTAAATCATTGTTAAAAATACATATGCAAATGGTGCTAAAAACATTAAGCTATCTATTCTATCTAACATTCCACCATGTCCTGGTATCAAATTACTATAATCTTTTACATCAACATATCTTTTTATACTAGATGCTGCAAAATCTCCAATCTGTCCAATTATACTTAATATTATTGTAAATATGGTTATATAAATATATGAATATTCGAATCCTTTTATACTATTTATAGCATATGTATATATTAAAGCAATTATTACTGCTCCTACAATTCCAGCAATACATCCCTCAATTGATTTTTTAGGACTTACCTCACTAAACTTATGTTTTCCAAATCTTTTTCCTATTATATATGCAAAAGTATCTGTTCCCCATGCTGCTATTATAGCAAACCAAACTAAATATCTTCCATTTTCCATTCCTCTAATTTGTGCTATAAATGAAATACAAGTTATTACATATATAATTCCAAATAAAGTATATGAAATATCTTTAAAATTGATTTTCATGTCTGTGACTATTATTGTAGTAAATAAGATTAATAATAAAATTGGTATTATTAACATATTAAAATTTTCAATTACTAATGAATCTAACTTTTCTGGTCCAATATGTATTAAAGCAATTAGAATACATGAAATATATCCAATCCATCTTATAGGTTTTGAATCTTTTGATATTGCATTTAAATATTCTTGCATTGCAATTGCTGCAATAATAGCTAAAAATACATCTACTACATATTTATTTCCAAGCGTTAGAACTAATACAACCAATGGAAAACCAAGTAAGGCTGAGGTAATTCTCTTTATATCTATTTTTTTCTTAATTTTTTCCATACTAATTCGCCCCAAATTTCCTTGTTCTTTTTTGATATTCGATAATTGCTTCATCTAAGTCATTCTCAGTAAAATCTGGCCAGTTTTTGTTAACAAATAATAATTCTGAATATACAGATTGCCATGGTAAAAACCCACTCAATCTAATTTCACCACTTGTTCTTATAACCAAATCTGGATCTGGTTCGCCTGCTGTATAAAGATTATCAGATACCATTTTTTCATTTATTTCATCCACATCTATTTTCCCTTGTTTTACCTGTTCTGCTATTTTTCTTGTAGCTTTTACAATTTCATCTCTTCCACCATAATTTAAAGCAATATTAAATGTTACACCTGTATTATTTTTGGTTCTTTCCATACATTCTCTTATACTTTTTTGCATTCCTTTAGAAAGAGCTGTTATGTCCCCCAAAATTTTTACTTTGATGTTTTCTGAATCTGCTCTTTTAGCATAATCATCTAAATAAGCTTGAAGTAGTAACATTAATGTTTTTACTTCATCTTCAGCTCTTTTCCAATTTTCTGTTGAAAATGCATATACAGTTATATATTCTAAACCAATTTTATTTGCATATCTTACTATTTTTTCAAGAGTTTTTGCTCCTTCTTTATGTCCAAAACTAACAGGTTTTCCTTGGGCTTTTGCCCATCTTCTATTTCCATCCATTATTATTGCTATAGATTTTGGCATATTTTCTTTATTAAATTTCATTTTTTATTTTTCCTTTTTAAATTGGTTTATTTTACACACTCATAATTTCTTTTTCTTTATCAGCTAAAATTTTATCAATTTCATCTATATATTTATCTGTTATTTTTTGAATTTCTGTTTCTGCTGATTTTAGTTCATCTTCTGTTATTTCACTATTTTTTTGTTTTGCTTTTGCTTCATCTATTCCATCTCTTCTTATAGCTCTTATTGCAACTTTTGCTTCTTCTGCTATTTTTCTTATTTCTTTAGCTAATTCTTTTCTTCTTTCCTCAGTTAATTCTGGAAATGCTAATCTTATTACTTTTCCATCATTATTTGGATTTAAACCAATATCTGATGCTAATATAGCTTTTTCTATATCTTTTAATACACTTACATCCCATGGTTGAATAACTATTAATCTAGCTTCTGGAACTGAAACTCCTGCAACTTGGTTAATTGGTGTTGGTGTTCCATAATAATCTATTTTTACTTTATTTAATATAGCTGGATTAGCTCTTCCAGCTCTAATTTCTGATAATTTCTCCTTAAATGCTCCTATTGATTTTTCCATTCTTTCTTTTAAATTTGTATAATCCATATAAAATCTTCCCTTCTTTTTATAAAAATATATTTTATGATACTATTGTACCAATTTTTTCTCCTTTTACTGCTCTAACAATGTTTTCAGGATCTGCAATTCCAAATACTAATAATGGAATATTATTATCTCTACACATTGCAGTTGCTGTTGAATCCATAACTTTTAAGTCTTTATTTAAAACATCTAAATATGATATTTCCTCAAACTTTATTGCATCTGGTTGAATCTTTGGATCTGCAGAATAAACTGCGTCAATTGCTTTTCCTAAAAGTATAATGTCTGCTTTTATTTCTGTTGCTCTTAATACTGCTGCTGTATCTGTTGTAAAATATGGATGACCAGATCCACATGCAAATATTACTACTCTTCCTCTACTTAAATGTTTTTCAGCTTTTCTTTGTATAAATGGTTCTGCAATTTCTCTCATTTCAATTGCAGTTTGAACTCTAGAATGTACTCCTCTTGCTTCAAGTGCGTCTTGTAATGCTAATGCATTCATTGATGTAGCAAGCATTCCCATATAATCTGCTGTTGTTCTTTCCATATCTAGACCATTTCTTCCTCTCCAGAAATTTCCTCCGCCTACTACTATGGCAATTTGAACTCCCATATCAACTACTTCTTTTATTTTATCACAAATTTTTCCTACAACTTCTGGATTTACTCCTACTTTTTGATCTCCAGCTAATGCTTCTCCACTTAATTTTAGTAGAACTCTTTTATATTTTGCTTCTGACATTTCTTTTCTTCCTTTCTAATAAAAATTATCCATATATAATGTATTTTATGCCATTTTATTTTCGTTAATCATTCTATCATACTTTTATAAAAAAAGAAAGTATTTCTTAAGATTTTTCCATATAAGAAAAGAGCCTAAGAATATTCTTAGACTCTTTATAGTAATTATTGTAATTCAATAACTGCTCCAACTTCTTCTAATTTAGCTTTTAATTCTTCAGCTTCTGCTTTAGAAACGTTTTCTTTTAATGTTTTAGGTGCTCCATCTACTAAATCTTTAGCATCTTTTAATCCTAAACCTAATGCATTTTTAACAGCTGTGATAACTTTAATTTTTTGATCTCCAGCTTCTTTTAATACAACATTGAATGATGTTTTTTCTTCAGCTGCTGCTGCTCCAGCTGCTGCTGGTGCTGCTGCTGCAACTGCAGATACTCCAAATTCTTCTTCTATAGCTTTTACTAATTCTGATAATTCAACAACAGTCATAGCTTTAACTGCTTCTATTATTTCTTCTTTACTCATTTTAAAATCCTCCTAATAATTTTTTGCGATTTAATCGCATTTTATTTTTTAGCAATTTAAGTTTTGCAAAACTTATTTAATTTACTTATAAAAACTAAGCGTTTTCTTTTTGTTTTTGTACTTCACCAAGTGCAACTGCAAGTTTTGATATATTTCCAAGTAATGCACCAGCAAGCATTGATAATAATGTTTCTCTTGATGGTAATTTTGCTAAAGTTATTATTTCTTCAGCTGTCATAACTTTACCTTCAATTACTCCACCTTTAATTTTATAGAAATCATTGTCTTTACTGTAATTGTAAATTGCTTTTGCAGCTTCTAAATAATCTTCATTATTCATAATAACTGCTGTTGGTCCTTCTAATAAATCATCAAGACCTTCAATTCCATTTTCAGCTAAAGCTCTTCTTATGATATTATTTTTTATAACTTTGTATTCAGAATCTGATTTTCTTAATTCTGATCTTAATTCTGTTACATCAGCTACATTAATTCCTCTGTAATCTGTTAAAAGTATTATTTTAGCTTCTTTCATTTTAGCAGCTAAATTTGCAACTTCTTCTTTCTTTTGGTTTATGATTTTTTCACTTGCCATTAATTTCACCTCCTAGAATCTATTAAATATAATTTTTAAATAAATTATAAAACAATCTCTATACCACAAGGCATAGAGATTGCGTTTCACGAATCTTATACCTCGGTAGGACTTATTTTATTGCCTACTGTCTATGGCATTATATATATTATTTTTGGTTAATGTAAAGTCCAGGTCCCATTGTTGTTGATACAGATACACTTCTGATATATTGTCCTTTTGCAGCTGCTGGTTTTGCTTTAATAATAGCTCCCATTATAGCATCATAGTTTTCTGCTAATTTTTCAGCTCCAAATGAAACTTTTCCAAATCCTAAGTGAATTATATTTGTTTTATCTAATCTATATTCAACTTTACCTGATTTGATTTCTTTGATTGCTTTTGTTACATCCATTGTAACTGTTCCTGATTTTGGATTTGGCATTAATCCTTTTGGTCCTAATACCTTTCCTAATCTTCCTACTACACCCATCATGTCTGGTGTTGCAACTACTACATCATAATCGAACCAGTTTTCGTTTTGGATCTTTGGAATTAGTTCTTCAGCACCTACGAAATCTGCTCCTGCTTTTTCAGCTTCTTCAGCTTTAGGTCCTTTAGCAAATACTAAAACTTTTTGTGTTTTACCTGTACCATTTGGAAGTACTACTGTACCTCTTACTTGTTGATCAGCATGTTTTGAATCTACACCTAATTTAACATGTAATTCAACTGTTTGATCAAATTTTGTTTTTGGCATTTTTTCTATAACATCTAATGCTTCTTTGATATCATATTCTTTGTTAGCTTCTACTAACTTAACGCTTTCTGCGTATCTTTTTGACATTTTCATTTTATTCCTCCTTTGGTTTTAACGAATACTTTATGTACTCTCCCAATATTTTTTTATATTTTAAACTAGTCTACAACAACTACTCCCATAGCTCTTGCTGTTCCAGCTACCATACTCATAGCTGCTTCTAATGATGCAGCATTTAAGTCTGGCATTTTTTGTTCAGCTATAGCTTTTACTTGTTCCTTTGTTATTTTTGCAACCTTTTCTTTATTTGGTTTTCCAGAACCTTTTTCAATTTTTATAGCTTTTTTAATTAATACAGCAACTGGTGGAACTTTTGTTATAAATGAGAATGATTTATCTTTATATACTGTAATAACTACTGGTATTATAAATCCTGCTTGGTTTGCTGTTCTATCATTAAATTCTTTTACGAATTGCATGATGTTTACACCACTACCTCCTAATGCTGGTCCAACTGGTGGAGCTGGAGTTGCCTTTGCTGCTTCTATTTGTAATTTTATTATATTTGAAATTTCTTTCTCTGCCATTTCTAATTTTCGCCTCCTTTAATCTACTCTTTCTATATGTGCAAAATCAACATCTACTGGAGTTTCTCTACCAAACATAGATATTAAAACTTTTGCTCTGTGTTTTTCTTTATCTATTGATTGAACATTTCCTATATAATCTTTAAATGCTCCTTGAAGTATTTTTACTGAATCATTTACTTCATAGTCAACATTTATAGTAGATTCATCAAATCCCATTGCTCTAATCTCTTCATCAGTTAATGGAATTGGATCTGTTCCAGAACCAACAAATCCTGTTACTCCTCTTGTATTTCTTACAATGTACCAAGTTTCCTCAGTAACAATCATTTTTACTAATACATATGCAGGGAATACTTTTCTTAAATTTGCTTTTTTCTTACCATCTTTTATTTCAATTTGTTCTTCCATTGGAACAACTATATCAAAGAAGTAATCTTCTAGTTCTCTATTTTTTACAGTTTTTTCAAGGTCAGTTTTTACTTTGTTTTCATAACCTGAGTATGTATGAACTACATACCATCTTGGTTTCATATCATAATCTTTTTGAGACATAATTGACCTCCTTATTCTTCATTACCAGATTCACCATCTGTATTTTCTGTTGATGGTGTTTCATCAGAATTTTCACTAGTATTTTCTTCTGTTGATGAAGTATTCTCAGTACTTTCTGTATTATTATCAGTAGAACTATTATCTGTACTATTTGTACTTTCTGTATTATTATATTTTTCATTAACAATACTTTGTAATTTACTAATTCCATACTTGTTTCCCAAATCAAATACTGCATCTAAAGCAAATACTATAATTGCTGTAATTATAACAATTGTTACAACTGCTGTTGTATTATTTAACAATTGTTTTGGTGTTGGCCAAATTACTCTTTTTAATTCTGCCTTAAAATCTTTTAAAAAATTTTTTTTGACTTTGTTGTCATTTTTATTTTCATTTTTAGCCATTTTATTTCCTCCTTAAAATAGCTTCATACTATTTTGTTTCTTTATGTGTTGTACGTTTTTTGCAGAATTTACAATATTTTACTAATTCTAATCTATCAGTATTATTTCTTTTATTTTTAGATGTCATATAATTTCTATTTTTACATTCTGTACATTCTAATATGATATTTTCTCTTGGTCCTTTAGCTGCCATTTCAATACACCTCCGACTTTTTTAACCTTTACTTTTTTAAACGATGTGAACATATGTAAATTACATATGCTTGGCTATTTTATCACTTTTTCCTCTTTTTGTCAATTGTTTTTCCTGATTTTTTTGCTGTTTTTTTCTTTTTTTGCACTGAAAAACCAAATCTACCAATTTTCTTTCCTAAAGAATAATAATTTCCATTTGAATATGCTATTAAATCACATTTTGATATATCAAATGCTCCATTTTCATTTATATATTTTTCATCTGCATTTATCCCCAATATTTCAGCTACAAACATATGATGGCTCCCTAATTCTCTTATTTCTTTTACTTTACATTCAACAGATACTGGACTTTCTTTTATCATTGGACAATTAACAAAATTTGCCTTTTCTTTTGTTAATTTCATCTCTTTAAATTTATCTACTTTTGCCCCTGTTTTTACACCACACCAATCTGTTGCATATGCTAAGTCCTTTGTTGTTAAGTTAATAACAAATTCTCCTGTTTTCTTTATCATTTCATATGAGTGTCTTGTTGGTCTGACTGAAATATAACACATTGCGGGATCAGTATTTATTATTCCAGTCCATGCAACAGTTATAATATTAGATTCCTCCATTGTACCACATGATACCATTACTGCTGGTAATGGATATATAAATGTTCCTGATTTCCATGTTACTTTTGACATATTTAATCTCCTTTTTTCTAAAAAATTTGGCAATTTTATTTTATCACCATTTAAATTATTTTACAATATTTGATTGACATTTATGACTTTTGAGAGTAAAATTTTTCAATGTTGAGATTTATTAATATCAACAAAACTTTTATAGAGGGCAAAAAAATGATCAATTTAGAAGATATTGATACAAAAGAAAACTTAATACAAGATTTTTATAGATGGCTTTTTGATAATAACAATGTAGTTGATAAATCTGTAATTTTAGAAAAAGAAGTTGATATTTCTTTAGCACCATATTATACAGATCCATATATTTACTACCCAAAACAAATAGCAAATTTTTTTAATACTAAAGCCATGCAACGTTTAGGAAGAGTTTCACAATTAGCACTTGCTAATGATATATATCCAAATATTTATCATAGCAGATTAGAACATTCCAAAGGAGTATATAATAGAAAATTAGAAGAATTTTTATATCATTTTCAAGATTCAAATTGGAGAAAATATATTGATGAAAATAATTTAAAACTTTATTTATTAGCTGATTTAATAAAAATGGCAGGACATGATATTGGTCATTTACCTTTATCACATTTAATGGAAAAAGAAATTTTGTCTTATAGAGGAGCACATGAAGATTTAGGAAAACGTATAATGTTAGAAGATTCAGAAATTCAAAATGTATTATTAAAAATAAGTTCTAAACTTCCAGATACATTAAATAATCTATATAATAAACATATTATGAATTTTAAAGAACATGATGAAAGTAGTTTTGATGTTGATAGATGTGACTATGTTTCAAGAGATTATTTATATTTTGGCTTACCAATCCATTTACCTTATTCACATTATGAATCTATTTCTGTGGAATTAGACTCAAATGGTAAACCTCTTGAAAATAATGATGGTAGTGTAAAAACTTCAGGTTATTCAAAACACAAAATTGATGTTTATGATGAAAAACAATTATTTGTAATTGAAAAACTACTAGAAAAGAGATTAGAAGGTTATCGTTTAATTTATTCTGACCCGCTAGTTTTCGCACATGAAAAAACTATAAATGCTTTTTTTAATGCTTTTAAATCAAAATCAAAATATTTTGACTCAGATTTAAAAACTCTTATAAGTGATTTTAAAGATAAAAGTATTGATAAAATTGATTTAGATAAATTATTAGAATGGGATGATATAAAATTATATTCAGAAATTATAAATATTGCTGAAACCCATCCTGATTCAAATGTAAGGGATTTAGCAACAATGACAATCCCAAATATGGAAGCATTTTTAAATATGATTTATTCTCACCTTGATCTAAAAAATCGTTCAAAACAAGATTTAAGTACACAAGATTTAAGATTCTTGCAAAAAGTAAAATCTTTAATCGTATCAAATAGTAATTTAGGTAAGAATTTAAGAAATCCAAATTTCACTGATGAAAATACAATCTTTTTTGATGAACAAAATTCAAAAGTGCTTCAAAATCAATTACACTCAATTGCACCTACCTTAAAAAATGATACTTCACTTATAAATACACATTTAATTTTTCAAAGAGCATATAGTCCTGACGAGCCTATTTACATAAGAGACTCTAATGGAAAAATATATGAATTATCAAAACATCCAAAAAGAAAATATGATTGGAATAATATATCTATAAATTCACATAGTAATTTTGCTTATATTCCATATTTACGTTCATGTGGTATAAGTGAAAATATAATTTCTAAATTACAAAATATATCTACTGGTATCTCAACTTATTCTATACCTAAAGAAACATATTTTCCACAAGTTAATATGCAACCATTACAAGTAGGAAATAGTTTAGAATCATATTTTTCAAAACTTGATACATCTAATGAAAGATAAAATAACAAAAAGAAGTTATAAATTAAAATTATTTTTATAGTTTTAATTTATAGCTTCTTTTTTATAAATATATTAATTTACAAATAAAAAAACTGGCAACAACTTATCTTCCCAGCAGGGTAACCCACAAGTATTTTCAGCACATTGGAGCTTGACTTCTGTGTTCGGTATGGGAACAGGTATTTCCTCAATGTCATTGTCACCAGAAAATTATATAAATGTGTAAAGCACACTCAAAAATACATAGATGAAAATTTATTAGGATTCTTTTTAATAAAAATTATAGTTAAGCCCTCGATTTATTAGTATTGGTCAGCTCAATATATCACTATACTTACACCTCCAACCTATCTACCAATTAGTCTTATTGGAATCTTACTATCTTTCGATATGGGATATCTTATCTTAGGGTGGGCTTCACA